>Ga0247727_10000106_pt1 | contig 184430 bp, 179 predicted proteins | sample WisWelCaveWW1625_FD_202498 | JGI IMG/M metagenome (GOLD analysis project Ga0247727, IMG submission 202498) | Biofilm microbial communities from Wishing Well Cave, Virginia, United States - WW16-25 | ecosystem: Environmental > Aquatic > Deep subsurface > Groundwater > Cave microbial mat... | reverse complement strand
CCAAGGATGTAGCTGCCGGTGTCGGGGTGGCGGTACCAGCCGCCAGCGGCGGCGGTGCCGCCATCGACGTGGATCGTCTGGCCGGTGACGTAGCTGGACAACGCGGAGGCCAGGAACACCGCGGCGCCCGCCATCTCGTCGACATGACCTGGCCGGCCCATCGGCACCATCGCTGACGCGTGCTCGAGCGTTGCCTCGGGCATGAGCGTGGCGAGGCCATCGGTCAACGTGAAGTCCGGGGCCAGCGCGTTCACCCGGATCCTGTGCGGCGCCAGCTCGAGGGCCGCCGTCTTCGTGAGGTTGACGACCCCGGCCTTCGCGGCGGCGTAGGCGGCGTAGCCCGGCGCGGCGCGCGTGCCCTCGATCGATGTGACGTTGATGATGCTGCCGCCGTCACCCCGCTCGACCATCGCGCTGGCCACCCGCTGGGTGCACAGCAGGACGTGGCCGAGGTTTGATCGCAGCAGTGCATCCCACCCGTTCTGGCTGGTCTCGAGCAGTGGCGAGAAGAACACGCCTCCGGCGTTGTTCACGAGGATCGACACGGGGCCGAGCTCTTCGCGCGTGCGGGCCAGCGCGGCATCGACCTGCTCCTGGTCGCGCACGTCGGTGGTGATCCCGAGGCCGACGACCTCGTCGGCGGCTGCCGCGCAGGTGTCGGCATGTTGCTCCCAGATCGCCACCCGGGCACCGAAGGCGGCCAACCCGTTGGCGATCGCGCGGCCGATGCCGGAGCCACCGCCGGTCACGACGGCGACGAGCCCGTCGAGCGACACCGCCCCTCGATCGAGCACCATCCGGCGACGGTACACAGATCTGGCCGATGGGCGATCGGAAACCCTGGTCGCCCACGTCAGCCTCGTGGCTACGGTCCCGGCCCGTGTGGCACGCCGAGTTCCGAGACCCGCGCCTCGTGGAGGTGTACGACGCCGAGTGCGCATGGGGTCGCGACGACGACTACTTCACGGCAGTGGGCGGCTCGACTCCGGCTCGAGTGCTCGACCTCGGCTGCGGGACGGGCCGGCTGACCCTGGGCCTGTCGCGGGCGGGTCATGCCGTCACCGGGGTCGACCCCGCGCGGGCGTCGCTGGAGGCCGCGCGGCGCAAGCCGGGTGCGCACCGCGTCACGTGGATCGAGGCCACGTCCGCGAGGCTTCCGGCCCACGCGTTCGAAGTCGCATTGATGACCAGCCACGTCGCGCAGCTCTTCGTCGACGACGACGAGTGGGCGCGCACGCTGGCGGACCTGGCGGGGGCGCTTGTGCTGGGCGGCCGCCTGGCGTTCGACGCTCGGGACCCCGACGCCCACGCATGGGAGCGATGGAACCCCGTGGACTCCCGCCGTAGCGTCACGCTGCCCGATGGCGGAGTCGTCGACGCTTGGACGGAGGTCACGGCCGTCGAGGCCCACAGGGTCGTGAGCTTCACGCACCACTACACGCTGCCCGGGGGCGAGGAGCTCGCCAGCCAGGCCACCCTGCGCTTCCGCAGCGAACGGGAGCTGCGGGCGTCGCTCCACGACGCCGGCTTCGCGGTCGAGCACATCTACGGCGGTTGGGAGCGACAGCCCGTCTGTCACCCCGACGGCGAGCTCCTGGTGATCGCGCGGTCCCTCAGCGGAGGGTGAGCGCACCGGCGTCGAGCAGCCTCCGCACCTCGGTCGCCGTCTGGTCGGGAGTGAGTCTGGTCGAGTCGACGACGTGGCGCTCGAGGTCGCCCAGGTCGGCGAAGGCGGCGTGCATCTGGCTGACCACGGTCAGGTCGCGCAGCGGGTGAGCTTGGCGCGCGGCGCGCGCTTCCGTGGCGGTGAGCGACGGTCGCAGCACCGCGTAGGCGACTGGGTGGTCGAGCGAGCGGAAGGGTTCCAGGAACCACGGGCCGACGACCCCGTCCACGACGACGGCGTAGCCACCGCGGGTGAACCGATCGGCCGCGGCGACGATCGCATCCACGATCACTGCGTTCTGCGCCTGGGACTCGGGGAGCCACGGTGCCACGTAGCCGCTGGCGACCCATGCGTGGACGTCGTCGGTGTGCAGGTGGACGGCGCGCTCCCAGCGTGCCACCAGCCGGGCGGCCACGGTCGACTTGCCGGCACCGGGCGGGCCAGCGAGCACGAGGAGTGGCGTCACCCCTCGACGCCGTCCTCGTCGAGGACCTGCCGGGCGAGCCGCTTCGGGGCGACGAGGGTGTATGAGGTGCGGATCCACTCCTCGATCTGCTCCCAGCGGGCGGTGCTGGGCTTGGCCGGCAGCGCCACCGACACCCAGCCGTGCTTGCCAAGGCCGTAGCCGGTGGGCGAGACGGCCGTGTCGCTGGCGATGGTCGCGATCGCCTCCTCCTTCGGCAGCTTCACCGTGATGCTCGTGAACTGGGGGTGGGCGAACACGAAGTTCTTCCCGTTCACCCGGAACGTCGGTTCGCCGTCCCACGCCTCGATGTCCACCCGCGCCGCCTCTGGCAGGCGCCCGACGATGCCCTCGATCCGCGCTTCGTGTCCCATTCCGGCGACGGTACCCAGGTTCTGTGGACGCGCACGCTCGCCATGCGGACGTACGCGTCCACAGAACGGGTCACGCCTGGGTGATGACCTGATCGCCGTAGCGCGCCAGGGTCTCGACGGCGTGCTGGAGGGAGTCACCGGGGAGGCCGACCTGGACCCACGTGACGCCGAGGGCGGCGAGCGCAGCCAGACCCTCCAGGTGGGCGTCGGCGTCGAACGCGTCGGACGCTGGGTCACCACCGAGGGGGGTGGAGAACGCGATGTCCACCGACGACGGGTCGCGGTCGGCGGCTTCGAGGCAAGCGCGGAGGTGGTCGATCGCCTCGGCCAGCCGCTCGGGCGTGTCGAGGGCAACGGTGCGCGCCGTCTTGGCGAGGAGCGCGGGGGCGGGGAACGGGCACCAGCCATCGCCGCGGTCGGCGACGCGCTGCCGGGCCCGGCCGCTGTTGCCGCCGATCCAGATGGGCGGGTGCGGGACGCTGACCGGCCGGGGGTGCGACGTGACCCCGCGGGCGCTGAAGTGCCGGCCCTCGATCGTCACGTCGTCGCCGGTCCAGATCGTGTGCAGCACGTCGAGGGCCTCGTCGAAGAGCTCGTTGCGCTCCGCGTGATCCACGCCGAGGGCGGCGAACTCGCCCTTCAGGTACCCCGCACCGACGGCAAGCGTGAAGCGCCCACCGGAGAGGACGTCGAGGGTGGCGGCCGCCTTGGCCACCACGAACGGGTTCCGGTAGGGGAGCACCACGATGTTCGGGATCAGCCGGAGCGTCGTCGTGTGGGCGGCGGCGTAGCCGAGGGCGACGAACGGGTCGAGCGCGTCGTGGCCGCCCCCCTCGAGCCACCGTTGGGATGGGGCCGGGTGGTCGGTGAACCCGAAGCCGTGGAACCCGGCTGCCTCGGCGGCCATGGCGACGGTGGTGATCCCGGTCCCAGCCACGAGGTCCGGGTGGTAGGGGTGGGTGACCAATGGGTGCGTGACGGCGAACCTCATGTCAGCATCCCTTCGCGGCCGGCGTCGGCGAAGGCCCGGCGCAGGTCGGCCACGTCGGATGGGGTGAGCGGGCCGTACCTTGCCGTGGAGGACGGGCGCCACCAGATCGGGTCGGTGGTCTCCCACCGCTGCGCCCGCAGGGGCTGGCGGTCGACCTTGCCGGTCGCCGTGAGCGGGATGGCGTCCACCACCCGCACGAAGCTTGGCGCCCACTTGGTGCCGAGGTCGGGCTGCTCGTCGAGGAACGCCGTCAGCGCGTCCGGATCGAACCTCGCGCCGGTCTGGAGCTCGAGCGCGGCCATCACGTGGTCGCCGCTGAGCGGATCGGGCACCGCGTAGACGACCACGGCCGCGACGCCGGGGAAGCGCGCGAGGATCCGTTCGACGGGCCCGGCCGCGAAGTTCTCGCCGTCCACTCGCAGCCAGTCTGCAGTACGTCCCGCGAACCAGAACGTGCCGTCGTCGTCCCGGTACCCGAGGTCGCCCGTCCAATACCAGCCATCGCGGCCGCGGGCCGCATTGGCCTCTTCGTTGGCGTAGTAGCCCTCGAACGAGGCGAGCGCATCCCGACCCACGATCTCGCCGATGGCCTCGGTCGGGTTGAGCAGTCGTCCCCCGTCGTCGAAGCGGGCGCGTGGGCACTCGGCGCCGGTCTGGGCGTCGAGGATGACGACGTCGGCGCCGTCCGGTGGGCGTCCGAGGGCGTCCCTCGGCATGCCGCGGAAGGGCTGGATGACCACCCCGCCCTCGCTGGAGCTGTACCCCTCGATCACGTGGCAGCCGAAGCGACGGCGGAACTCCCCGCGGTCGCGTGGCGACGCCTCCGAGCCGAGGCAGAACACGAGCTGGTTGTCGGCGTCCTCGGCGGTCTCGGCCTGGGCGAGGATGTAGGAGAGCACCCGCCCCACGTAGTTGAAGTAGGTGCAGCGGTGCCGACGCACGTCGGGCAGGAAGGTCGACGCGGAGAACCGGCGCTTCAGCACGACCGAGGCCCCTGACACCAGGGCGGGGAACAGGTTGGCCAGCAGCGCGTTGCCGTGGAACAGGGGCATGGCGCTGTAGAGGACGTCCGTCGGCGCGAACGCGACCGCACCGTTGGAGGACGTCCGTGCCGCCCGGCCCTGGCTCATCTGGACCGCCTTCGGCGCACCCGTGGAACCGGAGGTGAAGATGAGCAGGAGGCGTGCCTCTGGGCCGGGCAACGTTGCCGGGAGCGGTGCCCCGCGGTGGACGGCGACCCGCTCGGCCCATTCGGGGGTGCCCACCACCAGGATGGGGGCGCTGAGGTCGAGCCCGTCGAGGAGGGCCACCTGGCTGGAGTCGGTCAGCACGAGGGCGCAGTCGGTGTGGCGGATGTCCCCGGCGAGCTCGTCGCCGCGCCGGGTGGGGTTGATGCCGACGATCACCGTGCCGCTGACGGCGGCGCCGCCCAGCAGGAAGACGTACTCGGGCACGTTCTCCATCAGCACGCCGACGTGCCTCCCGCGCACGCCGAGCTCGTCGAACAACGCGGCGCGGGCGGCGGACTCGGCGACGACCTCGGCCCAGGTCCACACTGCGTCATCGGTCCGGATCCCCGGGTTGCGGTCGTCGGCGCGCGCCACGAGCAGCGCGGCGATCGTCAGGTCACCCACGGGGCAGGCCGAGGACGCGCTCAGCGATGATGTTGCGCTGGATCTCGGATGCGCCGGCGGAGATCGTGTTCGCGAACGAGTGGAAGTACTGCTCGAGCCACGTTCCCTGCGGCTCGTCGACGGCGAGGTGGCCGTCCATCGCCACCGACCCGACGTCGAGGGCGTCGGCTCCCTGGATCTCGGCGGCGACGAGCGCGACCCGCTGGCGGGCCTCGCTGGCGTACAGCTTCATGAGGGCCTGCTCCGGGGCGGTGCCTCCCCGGGCGAGCTTGGCGAAGCCGCGGTAGCCGAGGCAGCGAGCGGCCTGGGTGTCGATGGCCACCCGCACGATCTGGTCGACGGCCAGCGCCCGCTCGGTGGGGGTGAGGCGGGCGAGCAGCATCGGTGCTTCCGAGAGCAGGCGGTCGAGCGACTCCTCGAGCCCCATGACCGCGCTCACCCACACCATTCCCCGTTCGTGGGCCAGCGAGCCGTTGGCCATCGCCCAGCCGTCGTTCAGCGCGCCCACGAGGTTGGCCGCGGGCACGGTGACACCGTCCAAGAACACCTCGTTCAGGTCGGGGTGCTCGGGGTGCACGATCTCGGGCAGCGGGCGCACCGTGATGCCCGGCGTGTCCATCGGCACGAGCAGGATAGAGATCCCCTTGTGCTTCGGCGCGTCGGGGTCGGTGCGACAGAACAGGAAGCAGAAGTCCGCGTAGTTGGCGCCCGACGTCCACACCTTCTGTCCGTCGACCACCCAGTGGTCGCCGTCGAGCACTGCTCGCGTCGACAGCGAGGCGAGGTCGCTGCCGGCGCCCGGCTCGCTCATGCCGAGGCACGCGGTGACCTGGCCTCGTAGGATCGGCATCGCGAAGTCGCGGATCTGGTCATCTGTGCCGTAGTCGAAGATCGACGGCGCGACGATGCCGAGGCCCTGCACGTTCGTGGTGCGGGGCACGCGTGCCTTGGCCAGCTCCTCGATGTAGACGAGCGTCTCGACCGGCCCCGCGTTGCGGCCACCGCGCTCGGGCGGCCAACCCGGCACGAGCCATCCGGCGTCGAACATCGTCCGGGTCCAGCGGCGCGCCCAGGCGGGAGCGTGCCCGGTGGACACGGATGGATCGGCAGCCATCTCCGCCGGGGACGGGCGGTTCGCCGCCAGCCACTCCAGCAGCTCGGCGCGGAACGCCTCGACCGAGTCGTCGTAGCGCAGCCTCACGCGACCGCCTCCAGGCCGAGGAGCTGCGCGAGGTGCGCTCGGTGCGCGGCCGCGGTCCCGAACAGCAGGTCGCCGGTCTTGGCCCGCTTGAGGAGGAAGTGGAGGTCGTGCTCCCAGGTGAACCCGATGCCGCCGTGGAGCTGCAGGCCGTCGCGGGTGAGGAGGCGTTGGCACTCGCCGGCGGCCGCCTTGGCCATCGCGGTCGCGACGGCGCGTCGGTCGTCGTCCTCGGCGATCGTGAGCGCCGCGAAGTACGCGAGCGCCGTCGCCCGCTCGACCGCGAGGAAGCAGTCGGCCAGCCGGTGCTTGAGCGCCTGGAACGAGCCGATCGGCTTGCCGAACTGCTCCCGGTCCTTCGCGTATTGCAGGGTGGCCTCGAAGATCGCCCGGCACGTGGCCACCGTCGACAGCGCCATCGCGGTCGTCGCCTCCTGCACGGCGCGCTCGACGACGCTCGGCGCGGACGGGTCGCCTGGCGCGACCAGCACGCGCTCGCCGTCCACGGGCACGGAGTCGAGCGTGACCGTTGCGACCGGGAAGGTGGGGTCGATCACGGATCGGGGAGCCGCGGTCACCGCCGTGCGCGGGACGACGAACACACCGAGGCCCTCGTCACCTTTCGCGACCACGGCCACCTCGGTCGCGGTCGCCCCGTCGAGCACGTGCGACTTCACGCCGTCGAGCACCCAGCCCGCGTCGGCGTGACGAGCCGTCGTCGTCACGGTGGACGGGCGCCATGAACCGCCTTCGGCGACGGCCAGCGTGCCGGTGCAGCGGCCGGCCGCGATGTCCGCCAGCAGGAACGACGATCCCGCCTCGCGCAGCACCGGCACGAGCTGCGTCGCCGTCGCGAGGAACGGTGACGGCGCCACCGCGCGGCCGAGCTCCTCGACCAGGATGCCAACCTCCAGGTAGCCGAGCCCCAGCCCCCGATGCTCGGTGGGCAGGCCGAGCGCCGGCCAGTCGAGCTCGACGAGCGTGGCCCACAGCTCGTGGCCGTCGCCCGTGCGGTCGTACACGCTGCGCACCAGGCCACGGGGGCACGCGGACTCCAGCACCGACCGTGCGCTCTCCCGCAGCAGCAGCTGCTCGTCCGTGAACTCGAAGTCCATCAGTCGCCCTACCGATGGAGGGCGAGGAAGCCGCGGCGGACGGTCGTCACCATCGACTCGATGGCGTCCGCCTCGGACGTGAACTGGAGCGTGTAGACGCTGTACGGCACGCGCTCGATCAGCGCGAGGAGGGTGGTGGCATCGACCTCCGGGTCGCCGAAGTCGCGTGCGTCGAGGATCCGCACGAGCCGCGTGAACACGGACGCGGCCACCTGGCGCGAGAACGCCGCCAGCTCCTCGTTGGTCTGCATCTCCTGCCAGGTGCTGATCACCCCACCGTCGGCCTCGTAGGTGCAGAACCAGTCGCGCAGCCAGGCCCGCAGGTCGTCGACGTCCGCGTCGAGCTCGAGGCGGTCGACGAGCGCGATCATGCGCCCCGATGCTGCTTCGGCGAGCACGCGGAAGAAGTCGTCCTTGTTGGCGAAGTACCGATAGAAGGTGCCGTGGCTGACACCCGCCGCGTCGACGATGTCGTCGACGCGGGCATCGTGGTAGCCGCGGGCGGGGAGCACCGATGCCCCGGCCTCCAGCAGGCGCAGCCGCGTCTGCTCCCCACGGGGGCGGTGCGCTCCGTCGTCGTTGAGGTGCATCGGGGCCGCGAGCTTGATCCGGCGCCGCCGGACCGGCCCGGATCGGTGCACGTTCACCCCGTCGATCGGGCCCGCGAAGATGCGGTGCAGGAGCTGGGCGAGCCCGTCGACGAGGGGTTGGGCGCTCATGTCGCCGGGGGTCTGCTCGGCGTAGAAGCTGCAGCGGATCAGGACGGCGACCAGGCCGGTGATCAGCCGTCCGTTGGCGGCGCCCTCGTCGGCACCGAAGGCGCGCAGCAGTGCGAGCCCGGTGCGGTCGCTGACCCCGCTCGAGCTCCGGGCCTGTGACTCGTGCTCACGGCTCGCGGCCTGGAACGACGCGAACACGGGCGCCCAGGCCTCGTGCAGCGCCATGAACTCGCCGATCCAGCCCGTGAGGTGGGCGAGGCCCTCTGCGTCGGGGCTCACGCGCTCGAGTCGCTCGGCGAGCGCCACCATCTCCTTGCCGAGCTGCGTGGCGAGCGCCCAGAACACATCGTCCTTGGAGGAGAAGTACTGGTAGAACGCGGGCCGCGAGCACCCGGCCTTCTCGGTGATGAGCTCCACCCGCGCCTCGGCGAACCCGGCGTCGCCGAATACCGTGAGGGCGGCCTCCAAGATGCGCCGCTGGGTGTCCGTTCCCCGCTCGCCCACCAGCGGGTTGCTGCCGAACGGCGGCCTCCGCACGATGCTGGCGTCCATCGTCCGCAGGCTAATCTAACGTCACCGTCACATCGCAGCCTCGGGGGGACTTCATGCACGTCGACGATCTGATCCTGGTGAGCGTCGACGATCACGTGGTGGAGCCGCCGCACCTCTTCGAGGGTCGGTTGTCGAAGGTGGCCGAGGCGCGGGCGCCGTACATCGAGGTGCAGCCGAACGGTCGCGAGGTGTGGATGTTCGAGGGCGCGGCGATGCCGAACGTCGGGCTCAACGCCGTCGCCGGTCGGGTACCGGAGGAGTACGGGCTCGACCCGCTCGCCTTCTCCGAGATGCGGCCGGGTTGCTACGACATCCACGAGCGCATCCGCGACATGAACGTCAACGGCGTGCTCGGCTCGCTCAACTTCCCGAGCCTGGCCGGCTTCACGGGGCAGCTCTTCTACACCTGCGACGACAAGGACATCGCCCTCGAGCTCCTCCAGGCGTACAACGACTGGCACGTCGAGGACTGGTGCGGCACGTACCCGGGACGGATGATGCCGCTCGCGGTGCCGCCGATCTGGGACGCCGACCTCATGGCCGCCGAGGTGCGTCGGATGGCCGCCAAGGGATGCCACGCCGTCACGTTCTCGGAGAACCCTGAGAAGCTCGGCCGACCGAGCTGGCACAGCGACTTCTGGGACCCGTTCCTCCGCGCGTGCGAGGAGGTGGGCACGGTCATCTGCCTGCACATCGGGTCGTCCTCGCAGACGGTGATCACCGCTATGGACGCACCGATCGACACGCTGATCACACTGCAGCCGATGAACATCGTCCAGTGCGCGGCCGACCTCGTGTGGTCGCCGATCTTTCGGAAGTTCCCAGCGCTCAAGGTGGCCCTGAGCGAGGGCGGGATCGGCTGGATCCCCTACTTCCTCGAGCGGATCGACTACGTGTACCAGCACCACCACGTGTGGACGAACCAGGACTTCGGCGACAAGCTCCCGAGCCAGGTGTTCAACGAGAACGTGCTCACCTGCTTCATCGACGACGCCGTCGGCATCGAGGTGCGCCACCACCTCAACCCGGACCACATCCACTGGGAGTGCGACTACCCCCACTCCGACTCCACCTGGCCCAACGCCCCCGAGATGGCCATGAAGTACCTCGACGGCCTCCCGGACGACGACATCGACCGCATCACCCACCGCAACGCCATGCGCAACTTCTCCTACGAGCCCTTCGCCCACATCCCGCGGGAGCAGTGCACGGTCGGCGCGCTGCGGGCGCAGGCGACGGACGTCGACACCACGCCGGTCAGCCACGGCACCGGCAAGTTCCAGGACGAGGGGATCGTCACCGCCATGACCCTCGCCGAGCGCATGGGCCGGAAGTAGGTGGCCGACGCTCCCTTTCGCGTCCTCCCGCTGATCGACGACGAGAACCGGTTCTTCTGGACGGCCGGCGAGGACGGCCGGCTGCGGTTTCTGCGCTGCCAGTCGTGTGGCTACTACCTGCACCCGCCGATCCCGCGCTGCCCGGAGTGCGGCAGCCGGGAGGTCGCGCCCGAGGCCGTGAGCGGGCGGGGTGAGGTGTTCTCCGTCACCGTCAACCACCACCCCTGGGATGGCGGCACCGAGCCGTACGCGATCGCAATCGTGGCGTTCCCCGAGCAGGCCGACCTGCGCATGACCTCCAACGTGGTCGGCTGCCCACCGGAGGACGTGCGCATCGGCATGCCGGTCCAGGTCACCTTTGAGGCCCGCGACGACGTGTGGTTCCCGCTCTTCGAGACGGTGGAGGCCGAGTGACCGACTTCGAGCGACGCTCGATCATCTCGGGCATCGGCCAGTCCGACGTCGGTCGCCGGCTGGGCCGCACCGGCCTCGACCTGACCATCGATGCCGCCCTCGCGGCGGTGGCGGACGCCGGGCTCACGCTGGCCGACGTCGACGGGCTGGCCACGTACCCCGGCGCGGGTCTCGGCGGGGCGGGGTTCGCGGGGCCGGGCTCGCCAGAGGTGCACGAGGCCCTGCGCCTGAAGCTGAGCTGGCACTCCGGCGGGATCGAGGGCGCCGCGCAGCTGGCTGCGGTCCAGAACGCCGTGCTGGCGGTGGGCGCCGGCCTGGCCCGGCACGTCCTCGTCTACCGCACGGTCACCGAGAGCACCGAGCAAGGGTCCGGCGGCCGCCAGGGCATCGGCATGGGTGGCCTCGGCATGGGTGGGGGCGGCAAGGTGCCCAAGATGGGCGGCCAGTTCCAGTGGAACATCCCCTTCCGCGCCTACTCCGCGGCGAACTGGCTGGCCCTCAACGCGCAGCGGCACTTCCACGAGTTCGGCACCACCTCCGAGCAGATGGCGATGATCGCGATCAACGCGCGCCGCAACGCCGGCCTGAACCCGATGGCCGTGTACCGGGATCCGATGACGCTGGACGACTACTTCGCGTCCCGCATGATCAGCACGCCGTTCCACCTCTTCGACTGCGACGCGCCGGTCGACGGGTCGACGGCCGTGATCGTGTCGGCGGCCGAGCACGCGCCGAACGTCGACCACCCGGTCGCCCGCGTGGAGGCGATGGGGACGGCGCTGCGGGGGCGCCCGTCGTGGGACCAGTTCGACGACTTGACGACGATGGCAGCTCGCGACGCGGGCGCGCAGCTCTGGACGCGCACCGACCTCACCCCGGACGACGTGGACGTCGCCGAGCTCTACGACGGGTTCAGCTTCCTCACCATGACCTGGCTGGAGGCCCTCGGCTTCTGCGCAAAGGGCGAGTCGGGCCCGTTCATCGAGGGCGGCACGCGCATCGCGCTCGACGGGCAGATCCCGGTCAACACGCACGGCGGTCAGCTCTCGGCCGGCCGCCTGCACGGGTTCGGGTTCGTCCACGAGGCCGTCCTCCAGCTGCGGGGCGAGGGGGGCGCCCGCCAGGTGCCCGGCAAGACGGTCGAGGTTGCCGCGGTGGCCAACGGCGGCGGTCCCATCGCCGGCGCCATGCTCCTCACCCGCGAGGCGTGACCGCGTGACCCTCCTGATGCTGCTGGAGATGATCGCGTCGGCCTTCGGCGACCGCGTCGGAGTGGGTGCCGCACGCCTCGGGCTCACCTACCAGGGGCTGCACGACCGGGCCGGCTCGGGCGCAGAGCTCATCCGCCGGCACCGCGCGCGCCACGTCGCCTACGTCGGCGCGAGCGATGAGGCCTTCCCGGTTGCGCTCTTCGCGAGCGCGTGGGCGGGCGTGCCGTTCCTGCCGCTGAGCTACCGGCTCGGGGATGACCAGCTCCGGCAGCTGCTGGCCAACCACGACGATGTGCTGCTGATCGCCGAGGCCGACGCTGTGGACCAGAGTCGACCGCTCGCCACGACGGTCCTGTCGATCGAGGAGTGGAACGCCGCCACGGCAGAGCCCGTGCCGGCCGTCCCCTCCACCGCGGACGGTGAAGACGTCGCGGTGCTGCTCTACACGAGCGGCACCACGGCGGCCCCGAAGGCGGTTGTGCTGCGCCATCGCCACCTCACCTCGTACGTCATCTCGTCGGTGGAGTTCGGGGGCGCCGACGACGGCGACGCGACGCTGGTCAGCGTGCCTCCGTACCACATCGCCAGCGTGGCGAGCGTGCTGTCGAACGTCTACTCGGGTCGTCGCCTCGTGTACCTCCCCTCCTTCACACCCGAGGCGTGGCTCAACGCCGTGCGCTCCGAGGCGATCACCCACGCCATGGTCGTGCCGACGATGCTGGCCCGGGTCGTCGACCGGCTCGGGGACCGCGCCACCGCCGACGTGCCCTCCCTGCGCTCGCTCGCCTACGGCGGAGCGCGCATGCCGGTCAGCGTCCTGGAGCGAGCGTTGGTGGCCTTCCCCGCCACGGACTTCGTGAACGCGTACGGCCTCACGGAGACGAGCTCCACCATCGCGGTGCTCGGCCCGGACGACCACAGGAAACGCAACCGGCTCGGGTCCGTCGGCCGCCTCGTCCCCGGGGTCGAGGTCGACGTGCGCGACGGCGAGCTGTGGGTGCGGGGGGCGCAGGTGTCGGGGGAGTACCTCGGCCAGACTGCTGCGGTCGACCGCGACGGCTGGTTCCCCACGCGCGACCGGGGGTGGGTGGACGACGACGGCTACCTCTTCATCGAGGGCCGCGCCGACGACACGATCATCCGGGGCGGGGAGAACATCGCGCCGGCGGAGATCGAGGACGTGCTGCTCACGCATCCGGCCGTGGAGTCCGCCGCGGTCGTCGGCCTGCCCGACGACGAGTGGGGCCAGTGCATCGGCGCCGCCGTCGTGCTGCGACCGGGCGCATCGGTGGACGCCGCCGGCCTAAGGGAGTGGGCGCGCACGAGGCTGCGCTCGTCGCGCACGCCGGACGTGATCGCGTTCCGTGACGCGCTGCCCGTCACCGAGACCGGCAAGCTGCTCCGCCGCGAGGTGCTCGCCGATCTGCTCGAGAGCGCGGGCTGATGGCCTTCGCCCTCGATGACCTGGTGGCGTGCCTCACCCTCGTCGAGGCGGAGCCAGGTGTCGTCGAGGGCAGGAACCTCGACATCGGCTACCACCGCGTGTTCGGCGGCCAGATCCTCGCCCAGGTGCTGGTGGCCGCCGCCGCGGCGTCACCGGAGAAGTCCGTGAAGTCCTTGCACATCCTGTTCCCCCGCGAGGGTGACACCGCCAAGCCGATGCGCTACCGCGTCGAGCGGCTGCAGGACGGACGCACCTTCGGCACCACCGAGGTGGTCGCGACCCAGGACGACAAGGTGATCGCGGCCGCGGTGCTGTCGATGCACAGCGACGAGGAGGGTCTCCACCGCAGCGCCGCGCCGCCCGAGGTCGGTCCGCCGGATGGCGCGGTCCCCACCCCGCTCGCAATGGTGCCCTGGGAGACGCGCTCGGTGGGCGGCGTCGACCTCGCGGACCACGGTGCGGCCGAACCGCGCCTCGACTGGTGGATGCGCACACCACCGGTAGGCGACTCTCGTCACCTTCACCAGGCGCTCCTCGCCCACGCGACCGACCTCACCCTCATCGGCACCGCCCTCCGGCCGTTCGAGGGCATCTCGCAGGCCGACTCCACCGTCACCCTGCACACCGCGGTGACGAGCCACACGCTCTGGTTCCATCAGCCGTTCCGCGTGGACGACTGGCTGCTGCTCACCCAGCACAGTCCAATCGTCGCCCACGGCCGCACGTTCGGGCGGGGCGACGTCTACGCCGGCGATGAGCTGGTGGCCTCGTTTGCCCAGGAGGCCATGGTCCGTCAGATCGAGCCGCCGGCATGACGCCCACCGAAGCACGCCTTCGCGCGGGCCCTCGACCGGTCACCGGTCCGTCAGAGGTCGCCGCCGTGGGCCCACTCGACGACGTCGGCCGGCCCGATCTGCTTCGCCCGCGCCCGGTAGCGGTCGAGGTCGGCGTCGTCGAGCAGCCCGCGCCACTGGCCGCTGGTGCCGCGGTTGAAGAACCGCTCGGTCTCGTTCCACTGCCCGAGGTGGCCCCCGGGGGCGGTCACCTGCGCCTTCGCGCGCATCTGATCGAAGGTCGCCGCCTCCACGAGGGCCGGCCAGGCGGACTCCGGTACGGAGAGGTCCAGGTGGGTCGCCAGCTCGCGCATCTGCCCCTCGAGGTCAGCCTGCAGATCGTCATAGTGGAGGAGCACGACGTCGACGTCGCGGGGCGGGTGCACGACCGTGTCGAAGTGCCGCAGGGTGCGCAGCAGCGACGAACCGATCTGCGTCGGCGGCGTCTCGTCGTCGACCCAGGCCCAGAAGCGGTCGATCGGGTCCTCGTGACGAGGAGGAGGCGGCATGGGTGGTTCGAGCTCGACGCCATCGACGGCGGCGGCCGCGGCCCGCGCCTCGAGGAAGACGGGGATGTTGAGGTTGTCCATGTGGTTGTCCATGGACAACGCCACGTCGCGGGGATCCCGTCCGACGCACACGTACGTGATCGACGGATCCATGGGCAGTCCGTCGAGCGGGGTGTGGGTCTTGATGAAGCGGCGGTAGGGCTGCTGGGCGAGGTCAGCGAAGAGGTCCCGTCGGGCGCGGTTCTGCATGTCGAGCCACGGAGAGAGCACGGAGAGGGGCCGCGGGAGCACCGGTTCCTGCAGGATCAACAGGGCGAGGATCATCTGCGTCCAGGTGGTCCCGCACTTCGGTGGCGTGGTGATGATGATGTCGCCAGGCCGCAGCTCGAAGCCCTCCCACCGGGCGCTGTCGTACACGATGCTCCGGTAGCGCTCCACGAGCCGAGCCTCGCGCACACCGAGCCGGCGGGCTCGTGAGCGCCTTCGACCTCGCTGGCAAGGTCGCTCTGGTCACGGGGGCGTCCCGGGGCGTCGGTGCTGCCGTGGCGATGGCCCTGGCGGAGGCGGGGACCAGCGTGGCCTGTGCCGCTCGGGCGACGGCCACATCGCCGCAGCGCACGCCCGGCACGCTCGACGACACAGTCGCGCGCATCGAGGCCGCGGGAGGCACGGCGCTGGCCGTGCCGACGAACCTGGCGGAGCCGGCCGAGGTCGAGGCGATGGTGGCGACGACGGTCGACCGCTTCGGTCGGCTCGACGTGCTGGTGAACAACGCCGCGATCACCTTCGTGGGCGACCTCGACATCCCGCTCCGCCGTCACGAGCTCGTCATGGCGGTGAACCTCACCGCGCCGCTGCTCGCCAGCCAGGCCGCGGTGCCGCACCTGCGGTCCGCCGATGGCGGTCGGATCCTCAACGTCTCGTCGGTGGCGGCCCTCGCGCCGTTCCCGGGCCTGATGTCCTACGGCATCTCGAAGATCGGTCTCGAGCGGCTCACCGTCGACCTCGCCCGCCAGCTCCAGCGCGACGAGATCGCCGTGAACTGCTTCCGCATCGACCTACCCGTCGCGTCCGAGGGCTTCGTCGCCAACACGCCCGGCGTTGATCGTTCCACGTGGGAGCCCTGCGAGGTCGCGGCTGAGGGCATCCTCTGGATGCTGCGGCAGCCGGTCACCTACAGCGGCCGCCGCGAGAGCATGCTCGCCCTCCGCCAGCGTGAGGGCATCATGCCCACCCGAGCCGAGGTGCCCACGGACGGCGATCCTGTCACCCAGCTCTACGACGGCCTCGCCCCCGACGCGGAGACGGTGTTCGCCGAGCCCCACGGCGAGGACCTCGGGGAGCCGCAGTAGGGTCCGGCCTGTGTCGGAGGTCACACCGGACGTCGTTCAGCTGCGCGCCGGGCGACCCGGGTCGTTCGCCTACCAGCCGGCCCTCGACGGGCTGCGAGCGGTGGCGGTCGCGGGGGTGCTGCTGTTCCACGGTGGTGTGTCGTGGATGTCGGGTGGGTACCTCGGGGTCTCTGTCTTCTTCACCCTGTCGGGGTACCTGATCACGGCTCTGCTGCTGCGGGAGGTCGGCGCTCGGGGAACGGTTGGCGTCGGGGCGTTCTACGCGCGGCGAGCGCGACGGTTGTTACCGGCCAGCGCGCTGTGCCTGGTCGGGATCGTGGTCGGGGCTCGGCTGGGGGCGTTCGAGGGAGCGGCGCACCTGCGCCGCGATGTGCTGGGGGCGCTCCTCCAGGTCGCCAACTGGACGCAGCTGTTCGCGGGTGAGACCTACCGCGACCTGCTGCAGGCGCAGGCGGGTCGGGTGTCGCCCGTGGATCACTACTGGTCCTTGGCGATCGAGGAGCAGTTCTACTGGGTGTGGCCGCTGGTGATCGCGTGCTTGGCTCGGCGCCGCTCGACGGGTGGGTGGAGTCGCTCGATCGGCGCGATGACGGTGGTGGCCGCCGTCGTGGCGCCGTTGGTGGCGTGGGCGTGGGGGCCGGACGCGGCCTACTGGGCCACCCCGGCGCGGGCAGCCGAGATCCTGGCGGGGGCGACCTTGGCGTGTCTGTGCTTCGAGGGTCGTCTCGTGCGGGTGCCTCGGTGGCTGGCGGCCGTGTGCCTGGGGACGCTCGTGGTGGCGGCGGTGCTGCTGCCAGCGACCAGCGGACTCGCGTATCGCGGCGGGTTGCCCGTGGTCGCCGCGGTGAGCGCGGGCCTGATCTACGGGCTGCAGCGGCCGGGGTTCGTGCACACGTGCTTGTCGGTGTCACCGCTGCTGTGGCTGGGTCGCATCAGCTACGGCGTGTACCTTTACCACTGGCCCATCTACGCGTGGCTCGACCAGGGGACGACGGGCATGGACGGGCTCGGCCTCCTTGCGCTCAGGGTGGGGGTGACGCTGGCGGCGGCGGCCGTGTCCTACGCAGCGGTAGAGCGGCCCGTGCGCCTGGCTGGCTGGCGACCGTCACGAACACTCGCTTGGGTCGTGCCCGTGGGGGCGATGGTGGCGCTGTCGTCCTTTGCCCTTCGCCCGGACGTGTCGGTTGACTACGGGCCCGACCCGGCCGCCGCCGCGCGGGTGGCGATCGAGCCAGTGGCGCCACACTCCGCCCTCGGACGACTGGTCGTGGAGGGGAGCACCCCGTCGCGACCTGTCCGGATCACCGTCGTCGGTGACTCCACGGCCCTGGCCCTCGGCGCGGGGATGGTCGAGTGGGCCCGTGAGCATCCGGAGCTGGCCCAAGTCTCTGTCCGAGCCGCGCAAGGATGCGGGTTCGTGCGCAGCGGGGTCGTTCCCACCGATCCGGCCGACAGCTGGCCGCAGGTGTGCGACCGCCTGTTCGCCTCGCTCGCCACCGACCTCGCTCGCGACCGACCGGATGTGGTCGTCCTCTTCATGACGTCCCGCGACATCGACCCTCGATCCTGGGACGGCGGTCCGGTCCTCACCTTGCGTGACGCCGAGTTCCGGGAGCACGTCGCCCTGGACTACCGGGCGATGACCGACGAGGCCCTGCGGCTGACCCCGGCAACGGTCGTGTGGGTCCGTCCCCCGATCGCCGACCCGTACTGGCTGGCGAACCCGGAGACGTTCCACAACCCGGAGATGCACCGGTTGCTCGATGCGGTGCGCTCCGAGGTCGTCGCGTCCTACCCGGATCGGGTGGAGCTGCTGGATCTCCGGGCGTGGTCCGAGCAGACGCGGTTGGACGAAGATCGAGGGGCGCGGCCCGATGGCATCCACCTCAGCGTCGTGGCCGCGCAGCGGGTGACCACCGACTGGCTGGGGCCGGAGCTGATCGAGGCGGCTTCGGTGCAGGCGCCCTGACGCCGAGGTGGTTCGTCCCGGTCAGTCCGAGGACGGCAGGGGCTTGGCGCCCTTGACCAGAAGCGGGACGTCGCCGACTGAGAGCGCACCTTCCCCGCCTTGGGTGCAGAGGAGCTCGAGGCCGAGCTCGTCGTCCGCGTAGCGCTTGCCGAGCAGGGTGGCGCCGTCGCTGCCCGCTACGGGCAGCCGGTCGCCACCGGTGCCGAGCTCGCGCATCGGCTCGCCGCCGCAGCGGACGTCGACGTCAGTCGTGTCCTTCGGGGCCTTCACGACGACGACCTGGGTGTCGCAGGTGGCGCTCTCGAGGCGCAGGCCGGGCCGAAGTTCCATCGGGTGTCTCCTAGGTGATCGTGACGGGGACGGACTTGGGGCCGGCGACGTTGGCCATGTGGACGTAGCGCACGCCGTCGAGGTCGACCTGGAGGTCAGGCCAGCGGCGGTAGAGCTCGGTGAACGCGGTCCGTCCCTCTAGGCGGGCCAGGTGGGCCCCGATGCAGTAGTGGATGCCGTGCCCGAAGGTGATGCCGAGCGGCCCGGCGCGCGTGATGTCGAAGCGGTCGGGGTCGTCGTACGCGCGTGGGTCGCGGTTCGCCGCGCCGGTGACGATGAGCACCGGGCTGCCGGCCGGGATCGTACGACCGTGGAACTCGCGGTCGTGCAGGGCGTAGCGGCCCTGGTACTGGGACGGTGCGCGCCACCGGAGCACCTCCTCGACCGCCGAGCCGGCGAGCGACGGGTCAGCCTTCAGGCGCTCGAGCTCGTCAGGGTGCTCCGCAAAGGTCATCACGCCGTTCCCGACGAGCTTGGTCACGGTCTCGCTCCCCGCGGCGGTCAGCAGGGCGAGGAAGCGAGCGATCTCGACGTCGCTGAGGTGCTCCACCTCACCGTCCTGCCGCTCCACCTCGGCCTCGAGGAGGTGCCCGATCATGTCGTCCGACGGGTGGGCCCGCATGTCGCCGACGAGGGCCAGCATGTACTCGCTGAGCCTGATGGCGGCGTCGATGCCCTCGGGCTTCGGGTAGGGGCTGCCCACGTCGAGCTCCAGCATCGAGTCGGTCCAGTGGCGGATCTGCTGGCGGTCGCCCTCTGGAACGCCGACGATCGTGCAGATCACCTCGACCGGGAACGGGCCGGCGAGGTCGAGCACGGCGTCGAACGAGGCGCGCCCCGCCAGGTCGTCAAGGAAGCCGCCGACCACCTGCTGCACCACCGGCTCCCACTCGGCGATGCGCCTCGGCGTGAAGGCCCGGTTGACGAGCTTGCGCATCCGTTCGTGCATCGGCGGGTCCATCATGATCATCATCCCGGCAGCGTCAGCGACCTCTCCGTACTCGGCGCTGCACAGCTGCGCGAGGTTGAGCCCCCGGGTGGACGTGTACGTCGCGACGTCGCGGTGCACCTCCACGCAGTCCGCGTACCGCGACACGGCCCAGAAGCCGAGGGCCTCGTTCTGGTAGGCGGGCGCCTCGTCGCGCAGCCAGCGGTACATCTCCCAGGGGTCCTCGAAGAACTCCTCGCTGAGGGGATCGAACTCCATCAGCGCTCGCCAAACCGCTCGACGAGGATGGCCGTGAGGCGGCGGCGGTCGATCTTGCCGGAGTCGAGCCACGGGAGCTCGGTCTGGTCGCCGAACACGGCGACGTGCCGCGGGACCTTGTAGCTGGCGATCTCCGCCTTCACGCGGGCGCGCACCTCGTCGGCGTCGAGCGCCTCCCCTGGACGCAGCGCGATCGCCGCGGCGACGTCCTCGCCGCGGTCGCCGGCAGGGATCCCCGCGACGAAGGCCATGGCCACCTCGGGCAACGCCTCGAGCACGAGCTCGACGTCGCGCGGGGTGATGTTCATCCCCGCGGACTTGATGAGGTCGCCCATGCGGCCGGTGAAGTAGAAGTGCCCGTCCTCGTCGAAGTGGCCGCCGTCGCCCGTGCGGTACCAGCCGTCAGCGGTGAACGTGTCGGCCCGCTCCTTCTTGTGGAGGCCGAGCATCAGCGAGTAGCCGCGCAGCCAGAGCTCGCCGGTGGCACCGACCGGGAGGTCCTCCAACGTCACCGGGTCGACGATCTTGTGCTCGACGCCTGGCACCGAGCACCCGAACGACCCCTCCTTCGCCGGCGGGAGCGGGTTGTCCTTGGCGTCGAACGTGTGCGGGCCGAGCGTCTCGGTCATCCCCAGCGAGTTGGCCTTGGGGACGTCGGCGTCGGCCTGCTGGTCCTGGGGCAGCAGCGCGGCGAGCGTGCCGCCACGCACCGACGAGAGGTCGCGGTCCTTGAACGACGGATGGTCGACGAGGGCCTTCGCCATGTGGGGCCACCCGAGCACCTGCGTGATCCGCTCCCGCTCGATCAGCTCGAGGGTGGCGCCCGGATCGAACTGCTCCTCGAACACGAGCGTGGCGCCCGCGTGCATGGCGGCGACGAGCGTGAAGCTGAAGCCGCCCACCCAGAAGAGCGGCATCGGCGTGTAGAGCACGTCGTCCGCCACGAGGTCGCGCATCTGCCAGAGGTTGTGGGCGTGGCGGACGGCCGCGCCATGGCTGTGGATCGCGCCCTTCGGGTCTGCGGTGCTCCCCGACGAGTAGACGACGACCATCGGATCGGCCGGCGTCACCTCCGCCTCGCACGCCCGCAGCAACCCGTCCGAGACGTCGGTGCCGTGGGCGGCGAGGTCGGCCACCGGCCGCGCCCAGGGCCGGCGACCGGCTCCCCACGTCCACACGGTGCGCAGGTACGGGTGGGACTCGAGGAGGATGTGGTCGTGCCGTTGCTCGGCCAAGCCGGGGACGGCCTCCTCGAGCCGGTCGAGGTAGTCGTGCCCGAGGTGCGAGGCAACCGTGAGGAGCACCTGGGCGTCGGCGTGGCGGAGCACCCAGCCCAGCTCCTTGGCCTTGCTGTAGGTGTTCAGCAGGATCGCGATGCCGCCGATGCGCGCGATCCCGAGCCAGCCGACGATCCAGTCCGGGCTGTTGCCCGCGAGGAGCCCGACTCGGGTGCCCTTGCCGGCGCCGGATGCAAGCAGGCCCTTCGCCAGGCGCCCGGACTCCGCCTCCGCCTCCGCGTAGGTGAGTCGAGCGTCGCCGAGGACCGCGAGCACCTTGCCGCCGTGGCGCGCGGCAGCCGAGCGGATGAGCTCGCCGGCCGTCGGCGGGTAGGGAGGGAAGCTGGGTGAGCGGTCGGGCACAGGAGGTCTTCCTAGACGATCACAGCGCGGTTGTTAGGTTCCGGGCATGCGCGACCTGGACCTGGACGAGCTGCGGGAGCGGGCGACCGCGGCGGCCCAGACGTGGGCGCCCGGCTGCGCCGTCGACGGAGTCGAGGTGATGGAGGGCGGCACGGTCGGGCTCGTGTACTCGGCCGACGTCGTCGGCGGGCCGCCGGCGCACCCTCGGGTCGTTCTGAAGGTCGCGCCACCCGGCCTCCCTCCCGTGCGCAACCGTGACGTCCTCCGCCAGGCCCGCTGCATCGGTGCGCTCGAGGGACAGCCCGGCGTAGGTGTGCCCCCGCTGCTGTTCGTCGACGAGGGCGAGCCCGACGATGTGCCGCCGTTGTTCGCGTCGGGCCTGGTGGCGGGGGAGTGCGCGGAGCCGCTCCTCGAGGCGCAGCGCAACCGGCGACCCGACGAGATCGTGCAGGGTCGGGCCTTCGCCGCCGTCGAGATGCTGGCGGCCCTTCACCGGGTGGTGCCGGAGGACATCGGCCTCGGCGATGAGCCCGTCACCACGCCGATCGGCGAGGTGGATCGCTGGATGCGCACCTTCGACACCGTTCCCGACGAGGTGCGCACCGGCTACCTGGAGTGCGCCGCCGCCCTGCGCGAGACGGCGCCCGAGCCCGCGCCGAGCGTCGTGGTGCACGGCGACTATCGACTCGGGAACATGCTGTCCGAGGGCACCGAGGTGCGGGCGATCATCGACTGGGAGATCTGGTCGCGCTCTGATCCGCGCATCGACCTCTCCTGGTTCCTCTTCTTCACCGAGGAGGCCGGTCACCCCGTGGTGCCGCCGGGCGTCGACTCCGGCATGCCGAGCGACGCGGCGCTGCTCGAGGCCTACGAGGACGCGACGGGCGCGCCGGTTGCGGACCTGGCGTGGTTCCACGCCCTCACCCGCTACAAGGAGGCGGCGGCCATGGCGCTCATCGCCAAGCACGCCAGCCGGCGTGGTGACGCGGAGATCCTGGCCCGCATGGCCGACATGCTCCCGGCCCTCATCGCCGACGCGCACCGCCGTGTGACCTGACGGCCTAGGCGGCGTTCATCAGGCGGGAGAGGTTGCCGCCCATCACCTTCGCGACCTGGTCGCTCGGCAGACCCTCCAGGTCGTCCACGAAGCTGATCGGGTCGGCCATCCCCTCCGGGTGCGGGTAGTCGGAGCCGAAGAGCACGTTGTCCGCGCCCAGCACGCCCACCAACCCCTTCGGATCGTCCTCGTGGAAGGGGTGCACGAAGATGTTCCGCTTGAAGACCTCCACCGGGTCCTCCTCGAACAGGTGCGGGTTGAAGGCGTAGGCCTGCTCCATGTCGTGCAGGATCGGCCGCACCCAGCCGCTGCCGTTCTCCACCGGGGTGATCTTGAGGCGGGGGAACCGCGTGCAGAGCCCGTGCCCGACCGCGGACGCGACGGTGTCGATGATCGAGCGGTGCCCGGCACCGGTGATCGCTGCGAAGCCGGAACCGCCCTTGAACGGGGTGAACTCGTCGTCGCGGATCCCCTCCCACTCGTTCAGGTACCGCTGGTACCCGCTGTCCGACGCGTGCATGCCGACCACCACGTCCGCCTCCTGCACGAGCTCCCAGAACGGGTCGAACTCCTGCAGCGCGAACGAGCGGGGCCCGCGGAAGCCGGGCACCGGCGCCGGGCGGATCAGGATGATCTTGGCGCCCCGCTCGAGGACCCACTGGAGCTCCTCGATCGCCTTCGCGACGATCGGGAGGGTGATGACCGGCGTCGGGTAGATGCGGTCCTCGTAGTTGAACGTCCAGTGCTCGTGCATCCACTGGTTGAGGGCGTGGACGACGGCGTGGGTGGCGTCGGGATCGTCGCGCAGCCGCTCCTCGACGAGGCTGGCCAGCGTGGGCCACATGAGCGCCCGGTCGAGGCCGAGCTCGTCCATGAGCTCGAGCCGGGGCCCGGGTTCGCGGAACGCGGGGATGGCGTCGATGGCCCGACCCATGATCTCCCGCCGGGACCTGCCGTCGGGGTTGCCCACCTTGAAGTACTCCTCCTGGGCGCCCGGGGCCGCGACACGGTCGAAGGTGGGGTTCGGGATGTAGTCGCTGATGTGACCCTTCACGGTGATCTTCGTGCGGCCGCGCACCTCGACGTAGTCGATGACTCCGGCGTACTCGGGGGGGAGGAACTTGGTCAGCGCATCCGTCGTCTCGTACATGTGGTTGTCGGCGTCGAACACCGGGAAGTCGAGCTGACGAGACGGCATCCTGCACTCCTGAGTGATGATGACATTGGTGTTAGATGACTATACGCTGCGCCTCCACGGCGACGAAAGCGTGTCCAGAAGGGGGTGTGCGTGGAGCTCGAGCTGAGTGAGGACCAGGCGTTCTTCCAGCAGACCACCCGCAAGTTCCTCACCGCCGAGTGCCCCCTCGCCACGGTCCGCGCGCTCGAATCGGACCCGGCCGGGTACTCCCTCGACTACTGGCGCCGCGGCGCCGAGCTGGGCTGGACCTCGATGCTCGTCGCCGAGGCCGACGGCGGTGGGAGCCTCAGCGGGCACGGTCTCCTGGACCTCGTGCTGGTCGCCGAGGAGATGGGCCGTCTCGTGTCCCCGGGACCGCTCGTGCCGGTCAACGTCGTCGCCAGCGCGCTCGGTCGCCTCGGCACGGCCGAGCAGAAGGCGGCGGTCCTCCCAGGCCTGCTCTCCGGCTCGACGATCGCCGCCTGGTGCGGCACGCGCCCGGTCGACGCCGTGCCCGACGGCGACGGCTTCGTGCTCGAGGGCACCGCGAGCCCGGTCGAGGTGGGCGCCCAGGCGCAGCACCTGCTGGTGACGGCGCGCACCGAGGCCGGCCTCACGCAGGTGCTCGTGCCCGCCGGTGCGCCGGGGCTGTCCGTCACCTCGCTGGACGGCCTCGACCTGGTGCGCCGCTTCGCGGCGGTTCGGCTCGACGCCGTGGCCGTGCCCGCATCGGCGGTCGTCGGTGCGGCGGGCGATGCAGCGGACGAGGTGGAGCGCCAGCTCCAGATCGCGGTGGCGCTCCAGTGCGCCGAGATGGTCGGTGCCGCGGACCGGATGTTCGAGATCACGCTCGAGTACCTGGGTGACCGGTACTCGTTCGGCCGGCCGCTCGCGTCCTACCAGGCGCTGAAGCACCGGGTGGCCGACGACAAGGTGTGGCTGGAGGCCTGCCACGCCATCGCGGCGGCGGCGGCGCGTGCCGTCGCCACGGGCGCGGAGGACGCCGGCGACGTCGCGAGCGCGGCCAAGGCGTGGATCGGCCCGCACGCCACCGAGCTCATCCAGGACTGCATCCAGCTCCACGGCGGCATCGGCGTCACCTGGGAGCACGACCTGCACCTGTACCTGCGCCGCGCCACGGTCGACCGCATCACCTACGGCACCCCCGAGGAGCACGCGGAGCGCATCGCCACCCGACTGCTGGGCGCCGCGTGAACGACGACATCGAGCCGGTCGAGGACTTCCGCCGACGGGCCCGGCGATGGCTCGCGGCGAACATGCACCCGGTGTCGGGTGACCCCGACGTCCGCTTCGACGATGGCCGGCGCGACACGGAGCGCGCCCTCCAACGCCGCCTCTGGGACGGTGGCTACGCCGGCATCTGCTTCCCGACCGACTACGGCGGCCTCGGGCTGACGATCGAGCACCAGCGGGCCTTCACGGAGGAGGCGCTCCCGTACGACATGCCGTTCTCCCTGAACGTCCCGACGCTCGGGATCCTGGCGGCCACGCTCGTCGACTTCGGCACGCACGAGCAGAAGCTCCGGCACCTCTCGGCGATCCTGCGAGGGGAGGAGCTCTGGGTGCAGTTCCTCTCGGAGCCGAGCGGTGGGTCCGACCTGGCCGGCTGCCTGACGCGCGCCGACCGCGACGGCGACGTGTTCATCATGAACGGCTCCAAGATCTGGAGCTCGGCCGCCTTCGCGAGCGACTACGCGATGTGCCTCGCGCGCACCAACTGGGACGTGCCCAAGCACCGCGGCCTGACGATGTTCATCGTCGAGATCCACCAGCCGGGCATCCAGGTGGAGCAGATCCGCCAGGTCGACGGGTCGATGGAGTTCTGCCAGGAGTTCTTCGACGACGTCGCCATCCCGGCCACCGACGTGGTCGGCGATGTCGACGACGGCTGGACGGTCGCGTCCCGGTTGCTCGTCCACGAGCGCAACGCCGTCGGGGGTGGGTCGCCCTACACCAGCGGTCGTTCGTCCGGGCATGACGTGACGCGTGGCGACGACAACCTCGTCGAGATGGCCCGCACGTCGGGTCGGGCACGCGATCGCCACGCTCGGCAGCTCGTCGCCGAGGCGCACATCCGCCAGATGGTGGGGGCGCAGCTGATCGGCCGGGTCACGCAGGGCGTGTCCTGTCGTGCGATGGCGCCGCCGGCCGGCTCGCTGCTCAAGCTGTTCAGCGCCACCAACGTGATGCGGCGCTACGAGATCGGCCTCGAGCTGGCCGGTGAGGCGGCGGCGGCCTGGCCCGCGGACACCGAGCCGGTCGCCCGACGCCTGAGCGAGCTCACGTTGTGGAGACAGGGCCTGTCGCTCGGCGGGGGCAGCAACGAGATCCAACGCAACATCATCAGCGAGCGGCTCCTCGGCATGCCCCGCGAGTACGCCGCTGACCGCGAGGTGCCCTACCGCGAGGTCCGGCGCGGCGGCACCTCCGCCCGTGACTGAGGTGGTCGACGTCGAGGCCTTCCGGCGCGAGCTGCGGTCATGGCTCGGTGCGCACTTCACCCCTGCGATCGCGGAGGCCGTGCGTGACCGCTACGACCCGGGGACCTTCGACGCGCACCGAGCCTGGAACGCGACCCTCGTCGACGCGGGCTACGGCGCCGTCGCCTGGCCCACGGAGTACGGCGGGCGCGACGCGGGGCTGCCCGAGCAGCTCGCGTGCAACGAGGAGATGGCGAGGGCCGGAGCACCCGGGCCGATCAACGCGATCGGGATCGCCAACATCGCCCCGGCGATCATGACCTGCGGCACGGACGAGCAGAAGGCGCGGTTCCTCCGCCCGATGCTGCGGGGCGACGAGATCTGGAGCCAGGGGATGTCCGAGCCCGAGGCGGGCTCCGACCTCGCGTCGCTCCGCTGCGCGGCGGTCGTCGCTGGCGACCACTTCGTCGTGAACGGCCAGAAGACGTGGAACTCCAACGGCGACCGCGCCGACTGGTGCCAGCTCTACGTACGCACGAACACCGACGTCCCCAAGCACAAGGGGATCACCTGCCTGCTCGTCGACATGCGCACCCCCGGCATCGAGGCGCGCCCGATCAAGACGATGGCAGGGGACACGGGCTTCAGCGACGTGTTCCTCACCGATGTCCGCGTGCCCCGCTCGGCCCTGCTCGGCGCCGTCGACGACGGGTGGAGCGTGGCCACCCGCACCCTGGGCAACGAGCGGGCCGGAGTGGCGACCCTCTACCTTGCGCACCGGGCCAAGCTCGACCGGCTCCTCCAGGCCGTGGGCCCGCACGTGTCCCCGGTGGCCCGAGATGCGATCGTCCGCCGCTACATCGACACCCGCAACCTCGAGTTCCTCGCCAAGCGCACCCTGGGCGCCGCGTTGAACGGCCGCGCGCCGGGCGCGGAGGGGAGTGTGATCAAGCTGGCGTGGTCGCTCGCCGACCAGGCGCTGTGCGCGACCGCCGTCGACGTGCTCGGTCCCGACGCCCTCAGCGGCGGCTGGGCCACCGCCCTCCTCGCGTCGCGCTCGCTCTCGATCGCCGGCGGCACGACCGAGGTGAACAAGAACATCATCGGCGAGCGGGTCCTCGGTCTCCCCCGGGAGCCGTAACCCCTTCCACCCCCGCCGGATCTGGACGAGGATGTCGAGATGACCGATCTCGTCGCCCTGTTCACCGGGTCGATCGAGCGCTTCGTCGACCGCGTCGACCACGTCGGTGACGCGCAGTGGTCCGCCCCCACCCCCTGCTCGGAGTGGGACGTGCGCACCCTCGTCAACCACGTCACGTACGAGCAGCTCTGGGCTCCGCACATCACGGCGGGCGAGACGATCGAGCAGGTGGGTGATCGCTACGAGGGCGACGTGCTCGGCGACGACCCCGCGGCGTCGGCCCGTGCCGCCACGCACGGCTCCACGTTCGCCTTCGGAGCGGCCGACCTCGCCGACATCGTCCACCTGTCCTTCGCCGACCTCCCGTGCCGCGAGTACCTCGTCCAGATGCTCACGGATGCCGAGGTGCACGGCTGGGACCTCGCCCGCGCCACGGGGCAGGACGCCACGCTCGCCCCCGCGGCGGTGGCGGTGCTGCTCCCGGCCGCGATCCAGCAGGAGGAGCTGCTCCGCTCGTCGGGCATGTTCGGCGAGGTCGTGGCGGTGGCCGGCGACGCCGACGACGCCACCCGGCTCCTCGCCCTGCTCGGCCGCGAGGCGCGCGACTAACGTTCGTGTCAACAACCAGCACGAGGGGGACGCGGTGCGGGATCCGCTGCAGTACGACGGCAAGCGCGTGGTGGTCACCGGCGCCGCGTCGGGCATGGGGGAGTCCACCGCCACGCTCCTGACGGAGCTCGGCGCCGAGGTGCACGGGCTCGACATCAAGACCGGGCCCGCCCCGGTCAAGGCCTTCCACCTCTGTGACCTGAGCGACACGGCCCAGATCGATGCCGCGGTCGCGGCCATCGGCGGGCCTGTCGACTCGCTGTTCAACTGCGCCGGCCTGCCCACGACCGCCCCCGGTCAGAAGATCGTCCAGGTCAACTTCCTCGGCCACCGGCACCTGACCGAGTCGCTCCTCCCGTCGATGCCCGAGGGCAGCTCGATCGGGTTCATCTCGTCGGCGGCGGGGATGGGGTGGCAGGGCAACACCGGCCACCTCCTCGAGCTGCTCGGGACGCCCGACCTTCCGTCGGGTAAGAGCTGGTGCGAGGCGCACGACGACCTCGTTGGCCCGAATGGCTACGGCTTCTCCAAGGAGGCCATCAACTGCTACGTGGCATGGCGTGGGTACCAGCTCGCCGCCCAGGGGATCCGCCTCAACAGCATCCAGCCTGGTCCCACCGACACACCGATGATGCCGAGCTTCGTGGAGATGATGGGCGAGGAGTTCTTCGAGAAGTTCCCCAAGCCGATCGGCCGCAACTCGCGCCCCGACGAGCAGGCGTGGGCGATCGTCATGCTGAACAGCCCCCGATCGAGCTACACGACGGCTACCAACGTCTTCACCGACGGCGGCTTCAGCGGCGGGCTCTTCACAGGGAGCATCGACTTCAGCGCCCTCATGCCGTCGGAGTAGCCGCCCGCCGCACGGCTACTGGATGCAGAACTCGTTGCCCTCGGGGTCGAGCATCGCGATCCAGTGGCCCTCGGGCTCGTCGAACTCGCCGACGACCGCGGCGCCGAGGGCCACCAGCGCGTCGGCCCGGGCGTGCATCACGTCTGCACCCACCCGCACGTCGAGGTGCACCCGGTTCTTGGCCGTCTTCCCCTCGGGCACCTTGAGGAAGAACACGCGTGGCCCGGCGCCCTCCGGGTCGACGATCGCGAACGCGCGATCCGGGTCCGACCGGTCGATGCCGAACGCGTCGAGGGCGTCTTCCCACGTGCCGAAGCCCGGCGGGGGCGGCTGCTCGATGTAGCCGAGCACCTCACACCAGAAGCCGCCCAGCACCCGAGGCGCCGCGGCGTCGATCGTCACCTGGAAGGAGCTCGCCATCCCGACATCCTGCCGCGGCTCACCGGCTGCCGCGGCCTGAGAACGGCGGCCACCGCGGGACCCAGCAGCGGACGTGGCGGCGGTAGTCCTCGTACGGCGCGCCGAACCGCGCAACCAGGAAGCGCTCCTCGGATGGTCGGATGCCGGCGTGCCAGACCAAGCCTCCGCCGAGCGCGAGGGTCAGGGTGCCCGTCGAGCCGAGGATGATGGCCACACCGATGGTCTGCACCACGGCGCTCACCGCCATTGGGTTGCGGACGACGCGGTACGGCCCCTCGATCACGAGCTCTCGGGCGGCGTCGAACGGCACCGGCGTCCCCTTGCCCCGGACGGCCATCAGCCACGCCGACCACAGGCCGGTCGCGCTCCCGGCGAGGAAGGCGATCGTGCCCGCGCGGCGGGTGGCGTCGCTCTGCCACCGAGGGATGTCGAGCGCCGATTCAACGGCGACCACGATGGCGGGCAGCAGCACGAGCGCGAAGGTCCACACGACGACGATCTGGGCCAGGGTCTTGAGCAGGTTGAGCGCGCTGCTCGCGGGACGAGCTGTCCGGAAGAGGGGAGGGCTCATCGTTCGGCGCTGACCCAGAGCGCGATCGCCGTGGTGATGACGGTGGCGGCCGTCATCGGCACCAGGCCAAGCCAGCCGTGGCCCCCGGCGATGACCCAGGCCGCGAGGTACAGCGTGGCGTAGGCGGCTCCGCCCGCCGTGGCCGCGGTCGCCAGAGATGCCACGGCCGATCGCCGAGCGATCATGATGCCAGCGACGACCGAGCCCCCGACGAACACGATCAGGTCGGCGACGACGAATGCGTCCAGCACCTGCGGCTGCGCCGACTCCAGCTCGAACCACCCCCGGAAGCGAGCCGAGGACACGAGGCCGACCCACCACGCGACCGTCAGCCCAGCCTGCGCGAGCAGGTAGGCCACGGCGGTACTTCTCCGCCTGCGGGCTCGATCCGCTGCCCCGTCCTCAGCCATCGCCAGACGCTACGGCCGGGAGTCACGCGCGATCGGCGCAGGCTGCACCCACCCCCCCCACGACGCCGGTGGCGAGACCACCCAGGCCAACGGCCAATGCCACTGCGGGTTCCACAACCGCCGCAAAGGCAACCGACCACCACCGCCGGCCGCCTGACCCGGCGGACCGGCCTCCCGACCCTCCCAGCGCCCGACCAACGATCACCGCGCGACCATCACCTCGAGGTCGCAGCAACATGTCGGGCCGCGCGCAAGCACAGGTGACGAGGGCTGCCGCGCCGCTGGCGGCAGGGGCGCCGTCTACGTGGGCGGTGGCAGCCCTCGAGTGAAGTACGCCTGCCCGTCGAGGTCGGGTCGGGGGGTGAAGCGGAGGCGGTGGGCCAGGGCGAGTGAGGCCGCGTTGGCGGGGTTGATGAGCAGCGTGGCGGTCGTGAGCTCGCCGCCCGCGGCCAGGTGATCGAGCAGCAGCTGCACGGCTCGGGTTGCGTATCCGTGGCCCCGGTGAGCGGCAAACACGTTGTACCCGAGGTTGCACTCGCCCGGTGCGAGCCACTGGCGATCGATGTCGTGGTCCACCCATCCAACGACGGTGCCGTCCACGACGATGCACGCGGTGGGGCGCGGGTCGGGCGATCCGTCGCCCATGAACCGATGGAACTCGGCGTCGCGGCCGGCGATCAGGGTCGGCGCGTCGGCCGAGGTCGAGGGACGCAGCGTCACCACACCGTCGGTGCTCCAGGGCTCCACATGCCGAGTGTCGCGTGTCGCGTGGACTGGTTTGGATCTAACCCCTGCAGGTAGACGGTGGTGGTGGAGCACGGCCCGCGCTGCCCGTTCGAGGTCGAGGACCCGATCATGCTCCACCGGTGGGAGCAGCTGACCTTCCTGCACTGGTCCTTCGAGCCAGCCGTGGTCCAACGGCTGCTCCCCGGGTGGCTCGCGGTCGAGACGTTCGAGGACCGGGCGTGGGTGGGGCTCGTGCCGTTCTTCATGCGGGTGTCCACGCCGACCGACCGGGGCCTCCCGTGGGCGGCCAACTTCTGCGAGACGAACGTGCGCACGTACGTGTGCGATGGCGAGGGCCGCAACGGGATCTGGTTCTTCTCACTCGACGCTGCGCGCCTCGGCGCGGTGATCGCGGCTCGCGCCACCTACCGGCTGCCGTACTTCTGGTCGGACATGGAGCTCGACGCGCACTCGGGATCGATCCGGTACGACTGCCGGCGCCGTTGGCCCGGGCCACGCGGCGCGGTCAGTCGAGCGGAGCTCCGCCTGCGTGACCCGTACCAACCGAGCGAGCTCAGCGAGCGCGACCACTACCTGACCGCCCGGTGGACGATGTTCACGTCGTCCGGTGAGCGGCGCCGCTTCGCCCGGGCGCGGCACGAGCCGTGGGTGCTGCAACGCGCCGACGTCGTCGACCTGCACGACGAGCTGATCCCGGCTGCCGGCCTCCCCGCGCCGACCGATGCGCCGATCGTTCACCACTCGGCGGGCGTCGCGGTTCGGATCGGTCGACCCGTACGCTACGCCTGAGCCCTCGGCGCGGGTCGGGCGGGCGCCTTAGCATCCCGGTCACGTCATGACGAAGGGGAGCCCCGATGCCTGTGCTGATGATCGCCGAAGTACCGAACCTCACCGAGGAGATCTATGGAGGGATGGTGGGCCAGATGATGCCGCTCATGCGCGCGTCGAAGGGCTTCATCTCCCACGCCGGCGGGCCCGGCCCGGCAGGGGGTTGGCGGGTCGTCGAGATGTGGGACTCGGAGGAGGACGGTCAGGCGTGGTTCGAGGCGAACGTCAAGCCCAACCTCCCGCCGGAGATCGTGCCGAACCGCGTCTACTACCCCGCCCACTCCGCCTTCTCGAAGTAGTCACAAGATCGCGCCGGACTCCTTCATCCCGGCGATCTGGTCCCAGTCGTAGCCGAGCTCCACGAGGAGCAGCTCGGTGTGCTCTCCGTGCTCCGGTGCGCGGGTGACCTCGATGGCCACCTCGTCGAACTGGGCGGGGCTCGCCACGAGCTGGACCTTCTCGCCGTTGGCGGCCGTCATGGTCGGGAGGTAGCCGTTGGCGATCACTTGCACGTCCTCGTACAGCTCGTCGAGGGTCTGGAAGGGGCTCCACACGCCGTCGAAGCCGTCGAGGGCCTCGGTGACCTCGGCCAGCGTCCGGCTTCCGAACGCCTCGTCGAGCAGGGTGACGCAGGCCTCCCCGTTCTGGGATCGAGCGGTGGCGTCGACGAACCGCGCGTCGGTCGCCATCTCGGGTCGTCCGAGGCGCGTGACGAAGTCGGTCCAGAACTTGTCGCTCTGCAGCAGGATGAGGGCGATGAACCGATCGTCCTTGGTCCGGTAGGTGCCGACGCCGGGGTTGGGGTTCTTCGTGCGGTCACCCTGGGGGATCTTGGAGAAGCCGAAGAGCTTTGACGCGATCACCATGGGCGACAGCTGCCACATGGCGGTGCCCAGCAGTGACACGTCCACGATGCTCGCCTCGCCGGTGCGCTCCCGCTTGAGCAGGGCAGCGGCGATCGCTCCCGCAGTGGTGAGGCCACCCATCACGTCGCCGAAGGCAGCCGTCGGCTGGCCGGGCGGCCAGCCCCCTTCACGCTCGGGCATGGTCATGCCCATGCCACCGCGGGCCCAGAACGACGCGCCGTCGTAGCCGCCCTTCTCCGCGTCGGGCCCCTTCGGGCCGGCGCCGGAGCCTCGGGCGATGACGATGTTCGGGTTGCGGGCTCGGATGTCCTCGGTGTCGATCAGCAGCTTGCGCCGGATCGGCGGCAGGTAGTTGGTGAGGAATACGTCGGCCGTCTCCACCAGCTTCATCAGAGCCTCGCGCCCATCGGCGTGGGACAGGTCGAGCCCGATGGACCGCTTGCCGCGGTGCGGCTGCTCGACCATGAAGTTGATGCCGCCGGCGCCGCCGGGGAGGAGGCCCGACGTGATCAGTCCCCGCTGCGGATCACCGGTCATCGGCTCCACCTTGATGACGTCGGCGCCCCAGTCCACGAGCACGGATCCGCCAGACGGGATGAACATCCAGCTGGCGACCTCGATGATGCGGATGCCGTCGAGCGGACCAGGCATCAGACCGGCCAGCCCACCGTCTTGGTCTGGGTGAAGATCTCGAGCCCCTCGATGCCGCACTGGCGCCCGATGCCGGACTGCTTGTAGCCGCCGAACGGGGCGTCGGCGCCGTACCAGATCCCGCCGTTCAGGCCGAGGGTGCCGGTGCGCACGCGGCGGGCTACGGCCTTGGCCCGCTCGAGGTCGCTGGAGGTGATCATCCCGGACAGGCCATACGGGCTGTCGTTGGCGATGTGCACGGCGTCGTCGTCGTCGTCGAACGGGATCATCACGAGCACCGGTCCGAAGATCTCCTCTTGGGCGATCGTCATGCTGTTGTCGACGTCGGCGAACAGCGTCGGCTCGACGTAGAACCCGACCGGGAGGTGGGCGGGCACGCCGCCGCCGCACACGAGCCGAGCGCCCTCGGCCTTCCCCGTCTCGATGTAGCCGAGCACGCGCTCCTGCTGCCGCTTCGACACCAGCGGACCCATCAGGTTCGACGCGTCGGTGGGGTCGCCGTAGCTGACGCCGGCGAACCCGGCCGCCGCCAGGTCGACGGCCTCGTCGTACCGGTGGCGCGGGATGAGCATGCGCGTCGGCATCGCGCAGCCCTGGCCGCCGTGGAAGCACACCGATGACGACAGCGCGCCGATGGAGGAGAAGTCGGCGTCGTCGAGCACGAGGTTGATCGACTTGCCGCCCAGCTCGAGAAACACGGGCTTCAGCGTCGCGGCGGCGGTGGCCATGATCCGCCGGCCGGTCGCGGTCGAGCCGGTGAAGGCGACCATGTCGACGTCGGGCGACGTGGTGAGCACCTCGCCCACGAGGTGGTCCGACGAGACGACGATGTTCACGACGCCAGGCGGGATGTCGGTCTTCTCGGCGATGAGCCGACCGAGCCGGGTGGCGTTCCACGGTGTGTCCGGGGCGGGCTTCAGCACGCAGGTGTTGCCCATGGCGAGCACGGGCCCGAGCTTGTTCAGGATGATCTCGATCGGAAAGTTCCACGGGACGATGATCCCGACGACGCCGATCGGCTCCCGCCACACCTCGCGGGCCGTCTGCAGGCCCATGCCGAACGCGTCCTTGGGGCCTAGGTCGCGGCTCCACGGGAAGTGCCCGATCTGCTCCGCGGGCCACGTGAGGGCCTCCCGCAGCGGCGCATCGAGCTGCGGCCCGTAGGTGATCAGCACCGGGCAGCCGACCTCGGCCACGAGCTCCGACCGCAGCTCCTCCTTCTCCGACTCGATGGCCCCCTGCAGCTGGAGGAGGCAGTCCCGGCGGAAGGCGTGGTCGGTGGCCCACGTCGTGGTGTCGAAGGCGCGGCGGGCGGCGGCGATGGCCGCGGTCATGTCCGCCGCGGTGCCATCGGCGACCGGGCCGAGCACCTTCTCGGTGGCCGGGTTGACGTTGTCGAACGTCGCGCCCGTCTCGCTCTCGACCAGCTTCCCGTCGATGAGAAGCCGTCGCTCGCCGGTCGCCGTCACCAAACCAGCTCGAGGTTGTCGACGGAGCGCAGTCCCTGTGAGTAGCGCAGCTCGATGCCGGGGACGAGGGAGTACTCGGGGACGGCGGCGTGCCACTCCTCGAGCGCGACGCGCAGCTCCATGCGGGCGAGGTGGGAGCCGAGGCAGCGGTGCGCGCCGCCGCCGAACGCGATGTGCTTGTTGACGGCGCGCTCGAAGTCGACTTCGTGAGGACGTTCCCACGAGCGTTCGTCCGTGTTGGCCGAGCCGAGCATCACGGAGACGCTCTCGTGCGCGCCGATCGGGCAGCCGGCGAGCTCGGTGGCCTGCGTGGTGATGCGGATCACGCCCTGCACGGGCGACTCCCACCGCAGCATCTCCTCCACGGCGTGGGGGATGAGGGACGGGTCGTCGACGAGCTGCTGGCGCTGCGCGGGGTGCTGCGCCAGGTAGGCAAGCATGCAGTCGAGCGACGCCGTGACGGTGTCGAGGCCGGCGAGGAAGAACAGGTAGCCGATGTCGATGACGTCGTCGTGGGTGAGGCGGTGCTCGTCGACCTCCGAGTCGAGCAGCGTGGAGATGAGGTCGTCCTGGCGCTCGGCCTCCCGCTGCGACACGACCTCTTCGAGCACGGCGTAGATCTGCTGGCCGGTGGCGTTGACCATGTCGACCCGCTCCTCAGCGGTCTTGGCCGGGGGGCGGATGATGCCGTCCTTGAGCGCGACGAACTCCGTCGTGCGCGACACGGGCAGCCCGAGGAGCTGCAGGAAGACGGTGCTCGGCAGGGGCTCGGCGACGGCTGTGTGGAAGTTGCAGTGGCGGTCGCCGGCCACCGCGGCGACGAGGTCGCGCACGAGCGTGCGCGTGCGGTCCTCGAGGAGCGCGATCTGCTTGGGCGCGAAGATCGGATCGAGCAGCTTGCGGAAGTTCCGGTGCTCAGGTGGATCGATCTGCAGGGGGATCAGCGGGCGCACCTGCCCGATGGCCACGGCGTCGAAGCCCGACGAGAAGACCTCGGTGTTGTGGAGCACCTCGCGCACCTCGGCTTCGGTGCCGACGATGTGCATCCCCATGTCCTCCATGTGGACCACCGGGGAAGCGTCACGGAGCAGCTTGAACAGCGGTTGCGGGTGGGCGAGGGCCTCGAGGTCGACGTCCTCCGACGGGTCGATGAAGGCCATGGCGGGAATCTAACAGCCGCGTCAGGAAGGGTCGGCGGCCCGCACGGTGGTCTTCTCGGCCGGGACGATCGGCGGCGCCTCCTTCCAGGACGGGATGCCATCCTCGGGCTTGGCAGCCGGCCAGCCATCGTCGTGGACCTCGGCCCAGTGGGCGTGGTTGAGCTGGTGGATGGTGAAGCACGCGTTGAGGCTGTTGTAGAAGCCCTGGTTGTCCTGCGTCTCGTTCACCGACTCCTTGATCATGAGCGCGGTCATCGTCGGGAGCTTCGCGATGCGGCGGGCAAACTCGAGGGTGGAGTCCTCCAGCTCGGCCCGTGGGAACACCTTGGACACCATTCCGAGGCGGTGGGCCTCGTGGATGTCGATGCTGTCACCCGTGAGCATGAGCTCCTTCGTCTTCCGGGCGCCGAGCTCCCACGGGTGGGCGAAGTACTCGAGGCCGCACATGCCGAGCCGGGTGCCGACGACGTCCGCGAAGAGCACGTCGTCCGAGCCGACGATCAGGTCGCACGACCACATCAGCATGAGGCCCGCGGCGTAGACGGTGCCTTGCACCTGCGCGATCGTGATCTTCCGCAGGTTGCGCCACCGGCGCGTGTTCTCGAAGTAGTAGTGCCACTCCTGGAGCATCCGCTTCTCGGCGCCCTCCCGCGTGGCCCCGTTGATCTTCGAGGTCGGGTGCGACTGGTACTCCTCCATTGCGACCTTGGATCCCATGTCGTGCCCGGACGAGAAGAGCGCACCCGTGCCGCCGAGGATCACCACCCGGCAGATGTCGTCGGCCTCCGCCCGCAGGAACGCCTCGTCGAGCTCGACCAGCAGCCCCCGGTTCTGGGCGTTGCGGGCCTCGGGGCGGTCGAGGAGGATCCGAACGATGGCACCGTCGTCGTGGGTCTCGTACTGCAGGAACTGGTAGTCGCCCATCGGTCTCCTCCGGGTGCGGCGACGGCGCCGAACCTGACGCCAGCGTCAGATGCTCACCCTAGGCCGGGTGGTGCTCCTGGTACCGCAGGCGGCAGTCCTGGATCTCCTGCCAGGCGGCCTCGGCTCCCTCCCAGCCCCGGACGCTGGAGTACTTCTCGGGCTCGAGGGCCTTGTACACCTCGAAGAAGTGGCTGATCTCATCGGTCAGGTGCTCGGGCAGGCCGTCGAGGTCGGTGACGTGCTCCCAGCGGGCGTCGCCGGACGGCACGCAGATGATCTTGGCGTCGGGGCCGGCGTCGTCGGTCATCCAGAACACGCCGACGGGTCGAGCGGCGACCCAGCACCCGGGAAACGTGGGGTCGTCGAGCAGCACGAGCGCATCGAGGGGGTCGGTGTCCTCCGACAGGGTCTCCGGGATGAAGCCGTAGTCCGCGGGGTAGGTGGTGGCCGTGAACAGCCGGCGGTCCAGCCGGATGATGTGCTGGTCGTGGTCGTACTCGTACTTGTTGCGGCTGCCCCGCGGGATCTCGATGACGACGTCGATCTCGTTGCTCACCCCACGATCTTGGCCCAGTACCCTCCACCCATGGAGTTCCGCCGCATCAACGGGATGCCCCCGTACGTCTTCACGATCATCGACGGCTTGAAGATAGAGGCGCGGCGAGCAGGCCAGGACGTCATCGACCTCGGCTTCGGCAACCCGGACATCCCGTCGCCGGAGATCGCGGTCGAGAAGCTCTGCGAGGCAGCGCACAACACGCGCAACCACCGGTACTCCGCCAGCCGCGGCATCCCGAAGCTGCGCCAGGCCGTCGCCGGCCTCTACAAGCGGCGCTTCGACGTAGACCTCGACCCCGACACCGAGGTCATCTCCACGATCGGCGCCAAGGAGGGGTTCAGCCACCTCATGTGGGTGCTGCTCGGTCCTGGCGACGCGTGCATGGTGCCGTCGCCGTCGTACCCGATCCACATCTGGGCCCCGCTCTTCGCCGGCGCCGCCGTGCGCGAGGTGCCGATGACGACGGGCGCCAACGACGAGGGGCAGCTCCTCGAGCGCATCCAGTACGTGTTCGAGCACTCGTGGCCGCGGCCGAAGGTCATCGTGTGCTCGTTCCCGCACAACCCGACGACCGCGTGCGTCGAGCTCGAGTTCTTCCAGGAGCTCGTCGACTTCGCCCGCGCCAACGACGTGATCGTCGTGCACGACAACGCCTACGCCGAGCTGGGCTTCGATGGCTGGGACCCACCCTCGATCCTGCAGGCCGAGGGTGCCAAGGAGTGCGCGGTCGAGCTGTACTCGATGACGAAGTCGTTCTCGATGGCGGGGTGGCGGATGGCGTTCCTCGCGGGCAACCGCGAGGTCGTGCAGGCGCTGGCCAAGCTGAAGTCGTACCTCGACTACGGCGCCTTCCAGCCGATCCAGATCGCGGCGACCGTCACGCTCAACGAGGCGATCGACTTCCCGAGTGAGGTGGGGGCGATCTACCAGACCCGGCGAGACGCGCTCTGCGACGGGCTCGACCGCATGGGCTGGGAGATGCGCCGTCCCCGGGGGACGATGTTCGCGTGGGCACCGATCCCGGAGCCCTACCGCGAGATGGGCTCGATCGAGTTCGCGTCGATGCTCGTGCGGGAGGCGCAGGTTGCCACGTCACCCGGCGTCGGGTTCGGCCCGGACGGCGACGGGTTCGTGCGCTTCGCGCTCATCGAGAACGAGCAGCGCATCTCGCAGGGGATGCGCAACCTCAAGCGCGTGCTCACCAAGCTGGGGTGAGCCTCAGGGCGCGGGGCTGAGGCCCTCGAGGCAGAACGCGACGGCCGCGTCGGCGACGGTGTCGGCGGGCTCGCCCCGCTCGTAGATGAAGATCCGGGTCAGGTGGCTCACCACGCCGACCATTGCGTGGGCGAGCACGTCAGGGTCCGTGTCGCGGATGCGGCCCTGGGTGATCGCCTCCTTGACGTGCTTCACCACATCGGCCACCGCGATGTCCTGGCCGCGCAGCAGCGCGGCCACGAACGTCGCCTCTGTGGCGGCGAACTGGATGAGGGTGTTGTGGTCGCGGTGTGCCTCGGCCCAGGCCATCGACGCCCGGAGCCCGAGCTCGATGCGGCGGACCGGGTCCTCCTCATCGCCGATCGCCTGCTGCTGCTTGCGGCGCAGGTCCGTCTGGGCGTCCTTCAGGATCTCCAGGAACAGCTGCTCCTTGGAGTCGAAGTACCAGTAGAAGACGCCCTTGCCGACGCCCAGGCCAGAGACGATCTCGCTGACCGAGGTGGAGTGGTAGCCCTGCTCCGCGAACCGGGCGGCGGCGAAGGCCATCAGCTGGTCACGGCGCTCCTTGCCCCGCTGCGTCAGCCGCCGTGCCATGCGGGGGAACGGTACTCGACTTGACCATCCGGTCAAGAGCGTGCGGTCGCGCGCTTCTCCGACCCGTGCCCTGTGGGAAACACCGGGTTCACACGGCCTCCGTAGGTTCCCCCGCCATGGAGACCTACGTCGTTCGCATGTGGCTGCCGGACCGCCCTGGTGCACTGGGGCAGGTGGCCAGCCGCATCGGGGCCGTGCGGGGGGAGATCGTCGGCATCGACATCCTCGAGCGAGGCGCCGGCCGCGCCATCGACGAGCTGGTGGTCCAGCTGCCGGACGGCTCCCTCCAGGAGCTGCTCGTGGCCGAGATCCAGCAGGTCGACGGCGTCGACGTCGAGGAGGTCCGCCCGGTGGCGGAGGCGCTGCACGACCCGCGGCTCGATGCCCTGGAGACCGCAGCGATCCTCGTGGGCGCGACCGACCGGGACGAGCTCGTACAGGCCGTCGTGGAGCACGCCCGCCGAGCCGTCGGTGCGGAGTGGGCGGCCGTGGTGCAGCTCGACGACGGCGAGGTGCTCGCGCAGGAGGGAGCCGTGCCGCCGACGCCGTGGCTGATCGCCTTCGTCGAGGGCAGCCGCTCGTCGGCGCGGGTGGCGGCGGGCGAGACGGGCCCCGACGACGTCGTGTGGTCGCCGCTCCCGTCGGCGTGCCTCGCCCTCGTCGTCGGCCGCAGCGGCACGGCGTACCGCGCTCGCGAGCGCCGCCAGATCGCGGCCCTCGCCCGGATCGTCGACACGCGGCTGCGGGAGATCCTGCGCTACTCGTCCCTCCTCCACCACCCGTCCGTCGACCGCTGACGGAGCGGTCTACGCATCCCAGCCGCGCGATCGCTCGACGGCGCGTGCCCATGCGACGTGCCGCTCGGCTGCGGCGCCCGCGTCAGCCTGCGGCTCGAAGGTGGCGTCGAGGCGCCAGTTGGCCGTGATGTCGGCGGGGGAGTCCCACACCCCCTCGGCCAGGCCGGCGAGGTAGGCGGCGCCGAGGGCGGTCGTCTCCTGGATCACGGGACGCGACACGGGCACCTGGAGGTCGTCGGCTTGGAGCTGGAGCAGCAGGTCGTTGGCCGCCGCGCCGCCGTCGGCCTTGAGCGCACGGATCGGGTGGCCGGACGCCTCGCTCATCGCGTTCACGACGTCGCGCGTCTGGAGGCTGATCGACTCCAGCACCGCTCTGGCCAGGTGACCCCGCCCGGTGCCGCGGGTGATGCCGACGATCGTTCCGCGGGCGTACGGATCCCACCAGGGGCTGCCCAGCCCAGTGAAGGCGGGCACGAGGTAGCAGCCCGCGGTGTCGGGGACCGTGGCGGCGAGCTCGGCGACCTCCTCGGCGCGCTCGATGATGCCGAGACCGTCGCGCAGCCACTGCACGGCGGCGCCGGTCACGAAGATCGCGCCCTCGAGCGCGTACGCACGCGTGCCGTCGGCGAGCGTCCACGCGACCGTGGTCAGGAGGCCGTCGACGGGCTCGGGGCAGGTGTCACCGACGTGCATGAGCACGAAGCTGCCCGTGCCGTAGGTGTTCTTGGTCATGCCGGGCTCGAGGCACGCCTGGCCGAACAGCGCCGCCTGCTGGTCGCCGGCGACGCCCGACACCGGGATGCCGGCCGGCACGCCGACGCCGGACGCCGTCACGCCGAAGCGGCCGCTCGACGGGCGCACCTCGGGGAGCGCGGCCTCCGGCACCCCGAACCGCTCGAGCAGCTCGGCGGACCAGGCCAGCGTGCGGATGTCGAACAGCATCGTGCGGCTCGCGTTCGACGGTTCGGTGGCCAGCACGCCGCCGTCCGTCCCGCCCGTGAGGTTCCAGAGGACCCACGCGTCGACGGTGCCGAGGGCGAGGTCGGCGCTCAGGGGCACGCCGCCCTCGGTGAGGAGCCACTCGGCCTTGGTGGCGCTGAAGTACGGGTCGAGGACCAGTCCCGTGGTGGCACGCACGAGCGGCTCGAGGCCCTCGGCGCGGAGCTCGTCGCAGCGCCCGGCCGTGCGCCGGTCCTGCCACACGATGGCCCGGTGGAGCGGCTCGCCGGTGCGCCGGTTCCACGCCACGATGGTCTCGCGCTGGTCCGTGATCCCGATGGCGGCGACGGGCTCGGTGAGGTGATCCGAGAGCTCGGCGAGGGTGGCCCGCACGGCGGCCCAGATGTCGCGCGCGTCGTGCTCCACCCAGCCCGGCTGCGGGAAGTGCTGGGGGAACTCCCGGTACGCGAACCCCCCGGCGGTGCCGTCCTCGCGCAGCGCGAAGGACCGCACCCCCGTGGTGCCGGCGTCGATGGCGATCACGACAGACATCGGCCGCAGAACCTATAGGTTCGCAGCGGGATCCCAGGAGGACGGCACATGCGAGTGGCGATGCTCACCGGTGGCGGCGACTGCCCCGGGCTCAACGCCGTGATGCGCGCGGTGGCCCGCAAGGGCGAGCGGGTCTACGGCGACGAGCTCGTCGGCTTCCTCGACGGGTGGAAGGGGGTGCTCGAGGGGCGCCTGGTGCCGCTCGGGGTGGAGCAGATGCGCGGCACCCTGCCACGCGGCGGCACGGTGCTCGGCTCTTCTCGCACCAACCCCTACAAGGTCGAGGGTGGGCCGGAGCAGATGCACGCCACGCTGTCGGCGTGCGGGATCGAGGCCTTGGTCGCCATCGGCGGCGAGGACACGCTCGGTGTCGCGCACCGCCTGGCGGGCGAGGGGATCGCGGTCGTCGGTGTGCCCAAGACGATCGACAACGACCTCTCGGCCACGGAGCTGACGTTCGGGTTCGACACGGCCGTCCAGATCTGCGTAGACGCCATCGACCGGCTCCACACGACCGCCGAGAGCCACGACCGCGTGATGGTCGTCGAGGTGATGGGTCGGCACGCGGGGCACATCGCGGCGTGGGCCGGCATCGCGGGCGGGGCGACGATCACCCTGATCCCGGAGCAGCCCTTCGACGTGGAGGCCGTCTGCGAGGCCATCCGGCACCGACACACGAAGGGGAAGCGCCTGGCGTCGATCGTCGTGATCTCCGAGGGCGCCACGCCGAAGGAGGGCACGATGGAGCTCCAGTCGGGCGAGGTCGACGCCTTCGGCCACGTCCGCCTCGGGGGCGTCGGCATGCGCCTCGCCGAGCAGATCGAGGCGCGCACCGGGTTCGAGACGAGGGTCACGACGCTCGGCCACGTCCAGCGGGGCGGTACACCTACCGCGTTCGACCGCGTCCTGGCCTCCCGCTTCGGCGTCGCGGCGATCGACGCGGTGCACGACGCCGCGTGGGGCACCATGGTCGCCCTGCAGGCGGGCCACATCGTCCGCGTGCCCCTGGCCGAAGCCGTGGGCGAGCTGAAGCTCGTCGACCCGGAGCTCTACGGCGTCGCCCAGGTGTTCTTCGAGTAGTCAGGGCAGAGGGGCGAGGGCGTTGTAGTCGCCGCGGGTGACGGCGCCCTCCTGCTCGACGCCATCGGCGTCCTGGGCCCGGATCTCCTCACCGTCGACCAGGAAGCGCACCTGGTCCACCTCATCGAGCTCCGACACCGTCCACACGATCTGGGCGAACGCCTTGGCCAGCTCGGGGCCCTCGATGGACAGGAACTCGCTCGACAGGTCGACGGTCAGCTCGCCGGCGTCCGCGTCCAGCACCGGCACCGCGCGCAGCCTGGTGTCGGCGGGGATCGACGTGGTGAGGCCGGCCTCGGTCGGCTGCGAGAAGAGGGCGTCGAGGCGGTCGCCGGGATCGGACGGGTTGGCCACCTCCCGCCGCACCTCGGCCAGGCGGTCCTGACCACCGACCTGCTCGAGGAAGTACACGCTGACCGACGACGTGCCGGGTGACTCGGGGAGCGTGGTGCTGGTGCCGGGGTTGGGGTCGAGCAGGTCTGGCGGCAGGTTCTCGGGTGCGATGGCCTGCGGGCTGCCATCCTCCGAGAGGCCGCACGCGCCCAGGAGAGCCAGCAGGCTCATCAGCGCGAGCACGACCCGCCGGCTCACTCCTGCTCCTCCACGGGGAGCTGCACGACGAACCGCGCGCCCGCCTGGCCGTTGCCCCGGGGCTCGACCCACACCCGCCCGCCGTGCAGGTTGACGTGCTCCGCGACGAGGGCCAGCCCCAGACCCACGCCCTCGCTGCTGCCGCGGCGTCCGGCGACGCTGCCTCGGTTGAAGCGGTCGAAGATCAGCTCGCGGTCCTGCTCGGGCACACCCTCGCCACGGTCCTCGACGGCGATCTGCACGCCGTCCTCGGCCTGCCGCAGCGACACGCCGGTCGCGCCGCCGCCGTACTTTGCCGCGTTGTCGAGGAGGTTCGCGATCACCCGCACGATCCGGCGCTTGTCCGCGTTCACCACGACGCCGGCCAGCTCGGCGTCGAGCTCGACCGGCACGTCCGCGTCGGTCGAGTGGCTGACTGCCTGCATGACCAGCTCCGCCAGGTGCACCTCCTCCAGCTCGAGGCGCACCACGCCGGCGTCGAACCGGGAGATCTCGAGCAGATCCTCGACGAGCTGCTGGAAGCGGTCGATGTCGCCGACCATCAGGTCGAGGGCAGCCCGCGCCCGCTCGGGCAGGTCCTCTCGCTGGTTGTTCATCACCTCGATCGACGCTGCCAACGTCATCAACGGCGACCGCAGCTCGTGGCTCACGTCCGACGCGAACCGCGCGTCGCGCTCGATGCGGTCTTGCAGCGCCTGCGCCATGTCGTTGAAGGACGCGGTGATCGACCGCAGGTCGGGGTCCTCGCTCGGCTCCAGCCGGGTGTCGAGCCGGCCGGCGGCCAGGGCCGTCGCGGCGCTGGACACACCGCTCAGCGGACGGAGCGCGCGCCGGCTTGCCCACCAGCCGAGGGCCGCGCCGGCCAGCGTCGTGACGAGGGACGCACCGAGCAGGGACACGCCGAGCGCGCTCAGGGTGTCCTCCACGTCGTTCAGCGAGACGATCTCGAAGTAGGCCACCTGCTCGGACGGGATCGGGATGCCGATGGCGAGCTGCATCTCGCCGCGGAGCCGGAACCGCATCCGGCTCGGCTGACCACCGACCACGATGTCGCGGAGCTCCCCGGGGAGGGCGTCCTGGCCGAACTCCGGAGTGAGGGACACGTATTCGTCGCCGTTGAACAGGATCGGACGGCCGCCCAGCGGCGTGGGGAGCGAGCCGAGCAGGGTCTGCGCGTCCGTGTCCCGCACCTGCTGCTGCACGATCCCGGCGTTCTGGTAGACGACGACGGTCGCCGACTCCTCCCGCTGGTCGAGGAGGTTCTCGCGGGTCAGCGCCCACGTGGTCGCGGAGAGGAGCGCGGAGAGGAGGAGCGCGCCGATGGCGAAGGCCAGCGTGATGCGGGCCCGGAGCCCGAGCCGCCGCGTGAGGGGGAACCGGCGCACGGCGCCGGTCAGACCTGGAGCTTGTAGCCCAGGCCGCGAACCGTGACGACGTGGCGCGGGTTGGCGGGGTCGGCTTCCACCTTGGTGCGGAGACGGCGGACGTGGACGTCGACCAGCCGGCCGTCTCCGAAGTACCCGTAGCCCCAGATGCGCTCGAGGAGCACCTCGCGGCTGAACACCCGCCCGGGGCTCTGCGCCAGCTCGACCAGGACGCGGAACTCGGTCTTGGTCAGGTGGACGTCGCGCCCGTTGCGGCGTACCACGCCCTCCTCGGGCACGATCTCGAGGTCGCCGAAGCGCAGGTGCGGCGAGCTGACGTCCGACGTGCGCGCCCGGCGGAGGAGGGCTCGGATCCGCGCCGAGAGCTCCTTCGGCGCGAACGGCTTGGTCAGGTAGTCGTCCGCTCCCGCCTCGAGGCCCGCGACGACGTCGTGGGTGTCCGCCCGGGCGGTGACCATCACGATCGGCACGTCGGAGCTGCGCCGGATCGCGCGACAGACCTCGAAGCCGTCGATGCCCGGCAGCATGATGTCGATGAGCACGACGTCGGCCGGCTCGCGCTGGAAGTGCAGCAGGGCGTCCTCGCCGGTGGCGGCCTCCGTCACGGCCCATCCCTCGTCCTCGAGGGCCAGCTTCACTGCGGCCCGGATGCGCTCGTCGTCCTCGACGGCCAGGATCCGCGTGCTCATGACGTCCAACCCTACGTGAGGTGTGGCCCGGTCAGGTGTAGGTGGCTAGGAGGGCGGAGCGACGCCCGCCACCCGTCGCGCACAGGGGAGCGATCGCCCACGGCGTCAGGCACCCGCGGCCCCGGTCGTGGCGAGCAGATCGCGGAGCGCAGCCGCGATGCCCGGTGCGGCCGCGACCACGGAGCCTGCGGTCGGCGGCCCCCCGTCCAGGTCGGTGACCTGGGCACCGGCCTCCCTAGCGATCAGCCCTCCCGCAGCCAGGTCCCAGACGGCCAGACCCCGCTCGTAGTACGCGTCCAGCCGGCCACAGGCGACGGAGCACAGGTCGAGCGCCGCCGCGCCCTGGCGGCGGATGTCCCGCACCCTTGGGAGCACGTGGACGAGCACCTCGGCCTGGCGCCGGCGTTGCTCGGGCTCGTAGGAGAAGCCCGTGCCGACCAGGGCGTGGGGGAGATCGGTCGCGCTCGAGGCCCGGATCGGCTGGCCCTCCCGGGTGGCGCCCCCGCCGCGGACGGCGCTGAAGAGCTCGTCGCGCACGACGTCGTAGACGACGCCGACGGCCGCCTCCCCGTCGACCTCTGCGGCGATCGACACGTTGAAGCCGGGGAAGCCGTACAGGTAGTTCGTGGTGCCGTCGAGCGGATCGACGACCCACCGGACACCGCTCGTGCCGGTCACGTCGGCGCCCTCCTCGCCGAGGATCCCGTCGTGGGGCCGCATGCCGAGCAGGCGGTCGGCGATCAGCGCCTCCGACGCCCGGTCCATCTCCGTCACCATGTCGGTGCCGGTGGTCTTGGTGCTGACCTCCGCCCGGATCCGCCCCATCGCGGTCCGGAGCAGGCCGCCCGCCGCTCGCGCCGTCTGCTCGGCCAGGGTGCGCAGGTCGGCGAGGTCGAGCGGGCCGGTCACCGGGCTGACACTAGGTTCCGGGGCGTGCCCGACCCCCACGGCCGCGTCGACCTGCGCAGCGACACTGTCACACGCCCGACCGCGGCCATGCGGCAGGCGATGGCCGAGGCAGAGGTCGGCGACGACGGCTTCGGCGACGACCCGACCGTCGCTCGCCTGGAGGCCTCGTTCGCCGAGCGGGTCGGCAAGGAGGCGGCCGTCTTCGTGCCCTCCGGCACGATGGCCAACCAGATCGCGCTCCGGGTGCTCGGCACGCCAGGGTCGGTCGTGCTGGCCGGGCGCCGGCAGCACCTGGTGGTGCGAGAGGCGGCGGCGGCGGGTGCCAACAGCACCGTGCAGGTGGTCACGCTCGACGATTCGGACGGCACCCTCGATCCGGTCGAGCTGCGGTGCTGGGTCGACGATGCGCGGGTCGGTTGGGCGGCGCCGTCCGCGGTCTTCGTGGAGGACACGCACGGCGAGGTCGGCGGTCGGGTGTGGCCGCTCGAGCGTCTGGAGGCGGTGGGGGCGGTCGGCCTCCCGGTCCACCTCGACGGGGCCCGGCTGTGGAACGCCGCCGTCGCCTCGGGCACGACCGTCGCCGACCGGGCCGCGTGGGCCACCACCGTGACGTGCTGCGTGTCGAAGGGGCTCGGCGCGCCGGTCGGCTCGCTGCTCGCGGGCCCGGCCGACCTGATGCGCCGCGCGCGCGTCGAGCGCAAGCGGCTGGGCGGCGGCATGCGCCAGGTCGGGATCCTCGCGGCGGCGGGGCTCGTCGCCCTCGAGCGCGTCGAGCGCCTCGCGGACGACCACGTCCGGGCGCGGGCGCTCGCTCACGCGGCCGCCGCTCGCTGGCCGGGGTCCGTCGACGTGGCACTCGTGGAGACCAACATCGTCCGCATCGACGCCTCCGACCCCGCTGCCCTGCTCCGCCACCTCGCGGCCACCGGGGTGCTCGCCGTGCCCGGGAGCGCGACGTCGGTCCGGCTGGTCACCCACGCGGACGTCGACGACGAGGACATCGAGCGCACGATCGCTGCGCTCGCGTCGGCGCCGTGATCGAGACCACCACCCCGCGGCGGGCGCTCGCCGTCTTCGCCCACCCCGACGATCCCGAGGTCGGCTGCGGGGGCACGCTCGCTCGTTGGGCCGCGCTCGGCACCGAGGTCCACCTCGTGATCGCCAACCGTGGCGACAAGGGCAGCTTCGATCCCGCCGCCGACCCCGACGCCCTCGCCGCGCACCGCGCCGACGAGGTGGCGCGAGCGGCGGCCGTCCTGGGCCTGGCCGGCGTCGAGCACCTCGGCTACCCCGACGGCGAGATCGAGAACGACGTCGCTCTCCGGTCGCGGCTGATCGAGATCCTGCGGCGGCTCCGCCCCGACGCGGTCATCGCGCCGGATCCCACCGCCATCTTCTTCGGCGAGAGCTACGTCAACCACCGCGACCACCGGCAGCTCGGCTGGGCCGTCCTCGACGCGCTCGTCCCCGCCGCCAGCCCCCTATACGTCCCCGAAGCCGGTGCCGCCCACCAGGTCGGGCTCGTCCTGCTGTCCGGGACGCTCGAGGCGGACGCCTGGGTCGACATCGACGCCGTGCTCGACCAGAAGGTGGCGGCCGTGTCCTGCCACGAGAGCCGCCTCGGCGGCGACCCGGCGCTCGTGGCCGAGCTCATGGGGCACCGCGCCGCTGAGGAGGGTCGCCGTGCGGGCATCGTCCACGCCGAGGCCTTCCGCCGCCTGCAGTTTGGGTGATCGTCGTCGCTCGCCTGCGGCGAGCTCCTCCGAGCTTGCCCGGAGCGCCTGCGGCGCACTCGTTGCTGGTCGGGTCCGGCGGAGCCGGCCCCTCCCGGGTTGGGGGGCTCCGGCGGAGCCTCTGCCCCCCACGCCCCCCGCCGTACCGCTCGCGCTCGGTCGCCGGGTCTCCCTGTGCTCTCCGCCGCGCCCTTTGCCCGTCAGTCGGTGTCGCGCCTACCCGTGTTCCACTCGGCCATGGCTCGCAGAGCCAGGATCGCGACGACGCCGACGCCGACGGCGCCGAGCACGGCGCCCAGAAGGCCCGTCCCGCCCGCCAGCGTGGGGCAGTCGCCGCCGCACTGGATGTCCGTGAACCCGTACCCGATGAGCCCGCCGCAGAGCCCCCCGACGAGGATCGCCACGAAGGCCAGCACGCGCGCGCCGGTGGACGGGAGCGCGGTGGGGGCGTAGTCGGAGTGCTCCGGCGGGGTGGCCATCGGACCGCAGCGTAGGGACCGGCCGGAGGTTGGGGCGAGGCGTGGGGCCGCGCGTAGCGTGACCCGCCGTGACCGACGAGGACTGGACCGGGTATCGCACGTTCGACCGTGACGAGTGGTCGAGGCTGCGGCTGGCGACCCCGCTTCCGCTCGACGCCCCCGAGCTCGAAGCGCTCCGTGGCTTGAACGACAAGCTCGACCTCAACGAGGTGAGCGACGTCTACCTCCCGCTGTCCAGGCTCCTGAACCTTCGCGTGGCCGCCACCCAGCTGCTGCAGCAGACGACGGACACGTTCCTCGGTCGGCCGCACCAGCGCGCGCCGTTCATCATCGGTCTCGGCGGGAGCGTGGCCGTCGGCAAGAGCACCACCGCGCGCGTCCTCCAGGCGCTCCTCGCGCGGTGGCCGGACCACCCGAACGTCGAGCTCGTCACCACCGACGGGTTCCTGCGGCCGAACGCCGTGCTCGAAGCGCGCGGGATCATGGACCGCAAGGGCTTCCCGGAGAGCTACGACGTGCGCCGGCTGATGCAGTTCCTGGAGGAGGTCAAGCGCGCCGAGCGGGAGGTGCGCGCACCGGTGTACTCCCACGTCGTCTACGACATCGTCGACGGCGAGGAGCAGGTGCTGCGGGAGCCCGACATCGTCATCCTCGAGGGACTCAACGTGCTGCAGACCGGCGTGTCGGCCGGGGCGGACGCCCGGTTCGTCTCCGACTGGTTCGACTTCTCGGTGTACGTCGACGCGGAGGAGGCCGACATCGAGCAGTGGTACGTCGATCGCTTCTTCGCCCTGCGCGAGACGGCCTTCAGCGATGAGACGTCGTTCTTCCGCCACTTCGCCTCGTTCCCCGACGACGAGCTCCAGACGACTGCGCGCAGCATCTGGGCGTCGATCAACCGACCCAACCTCCGCGAGAACATCCTGCCCAGCCGCATGCGCGCCGACCTGGTGCTCGAGAAGGCCGCCGACCACGGCGTGCGCCGCGTGCGCCTGCGGCTGAAGTAGCCACCAGATGCACCGTCACACCTTCGCGCGAGGATGGGGGGATGCGTGACTGGGTCGTCGGTGGGGCGCTCATCCTGAGCGACGAGGGCGTCCTGCTCGTGCAGAACCGGCGCCGCAACGGCAGCCACGACTGGACACCGCCCGGGGGCGTGATCGACGAGGGCGAGAGCCTGCTCGAGGGGCTCACCCGGGAGGTCGAGGAGGAGACCGGGTTGCGCGTCACCGAGTGGGCTGGACCCGTCTACGAGGTGCGCTGCGAGGCGCCCGACATGGGCTGGCGGCTGCGCGTCGAGGCTCACGTCGCCGTCGCCTACGAAGGCGAGCTCCACGTGGACGACCCCGACGGCATCGTCGTCGACGCCCGGTTCGTCGACGTCGACACCTGCGGCTCGATGGTCGCCGATGGGCACCCGTGGGTCTGCGAGCCGCTCGGCGAGTGGCTGGCCGAGCGGTGGGCCCACGACGACACGAGGCCGTACGGCTTCCACGTGGCCGGCGCCCTCCCGGACGAGGTCGTCGTCACGCGAGCGGGGCCGTGACGGGCCGCTCGCCTCGCACGATCCTCCACGTGGACATGGACGCGTTCTACGCGTCGGTCGAGCAGCTGCGGAACCCGGAGCTGCGCGGCAAGCCGGTGATCGTGGGCGGCCCCGGCGCTCGCGGGGTCGTGGCCGCGGCGAGCTACGAGGCGCGCGTCTACGGCATCCACTCGGCCATGCCGTCGACGCAGGCGCAGCGGCTCTGCCCGCACGCGGTGTTCGTGGCCGGTGACCACGAGCACTACGGGGAGATCAGCCAGCACGTGATGGCGATCTTCACGTCCTTCACCCCGCTCGTCGAAGCCATCTCGCTCGACGAAGCCTTCCTCGACGTCACCGGAGCCCGCCGCCTCCACGGCGACGGCCCGACGATCGGCGCCAAGATCCGGGCTGCTGTCCTGGAGGAGGAGGGGCTGACGTGCTCGGTCGGCGTCGCGCCGTCCAAGTTCGTCGCCAAGCTCGCCTCAGAGGCCGCCAAGCCGCGCATCGGGCCACGCGGTCCCGAGCCGGGGCTCGGCGTGAAGGTCGTGGAGCCCGGCGAGGTGCTCGCGTTCCTCCACCCGCTGCCTGTCCAGGCCCTGTGGGGCGTGGGCCCCAAGACGCTCGAGAAGCTCCACCGCCTCGGGGTGGACACGATCGCCGACCTGGCCTCCCTCGATGAGCGGGCCACGATCGCCGCCCTCGGTGCCGCCAACGGGGCGCACCTGCGTCGGCTCGCGATGGGCCTCGACGACCGCGACGTGGTGCCTCAGCAGCGTGCCAAGTCGATCGGTCACGAGGAGACCTTCGCCCGCGACCACCACGACCTCGTCACGCTGCAGCACGAGCTCGTGCGGCTGGGTGACTCGGTGGCCGCGCGGCTGCGCGGCGCGGGCATGGCCGGCCGCACGATCAGCATCAAGGTGCGGTTCCACGACTTCCGCACGATCACCCGCTCGATGACGCTCCCGTCGGCGGTCGACACGGGCCCCGACGTGGTCCGCGCGGCGTCTGAGCTGCTGCACCGCATCGACCCCACGCCCGGCGTGCGGCTCCTCGGAATCCACGTGAGCCAGCTGGCCGAGGGATCGGCCCGTCAGCTCACCCTCGATGACGTCGAGGCACCGTCGTGGGACGACGCCACCGGTGCGATCGACGCCATCAGGGCGCGCTACGGCGCCGACGCCATCGTGCCGGCGTCCCTCGCCGGGCCTGACGGCATCCGGGTCAAGAAGCGAGGCGATCAGCAGTGGGGTCCGACGGATCGCACCGCGTTGTAGACCGCGAAGGCCTGTGGAAAGATGCGGGGACGGCCCACCGGCAGAGGGGAGGCAGCGTGCCGCTTTCCGAGGACGAGGAGCGCATCCTCCACGAGATCGCGCAGCAGTTCTACGCCGACGACCCCGAGTTCGCCCGGGAGGTCGGTGAGACCACGCTGTACACCCACACGGTCCGGCGGATGAAGTGGTCGGGCTTCGGCTTCGCCGCCGGCGTCGTCTTCCTCATCGCCACGCTGTCCACCAGCTACCTGCTCGCCTTCGGCGGGTTCCTCGCCATGCTCGGGTGCGCCCTCTACTTCGAGCGCAACCTGCGCAAGCTCGGCAAGGCCGGGCTGGAGCAGGTCACCCGCTCGATCAAGGCCGCCGGCTTCCGTGACGCCATCGGTGGCGCCCGCGGCCGGATGCGCGAGCGCTTCCGCAACGCAGACGAGGAGTAGGAGCCCGGGCGTCAGCCCCGGTCGCGGCTCCCCACCAGCTCCCGCTCCTGCTCGAGGTCGCCGCGGGCGGTCAGCGTGATGCGCCGCTGGCGAGCGGTGTGGTCACGGCGCCAGCCCTGCACGAGAGAGCGTGGATCGATCCAGCGGCGCACGCGCGCGGCAAGGGGCGCGCCTGACCGAGCGAGCTCCCGCAGCACGCCGCCGGCCGCGACGGCCTCGGCGGCGTCGGCTTCGTCGGCCCCGGCGGCGGAGTAGGCGGCCGCCTCCCGGCACCCGGCCAGCGCGAAGGCCGCGGCTTCAGCCGGCTCGGTGTCACCCAGCAGGGCCGCCAGCCGGTGGGCGCGCTCGAAGTACGTGTCGCTCGAGCGCTCGACGTAGCCGACGAGGCTGGCGTCCTCCACGGCCTCCACCCACGCCAGCTCGATCACGGCGGCGGGTGTGACGGCCCGTCGCCGACGGCGCAACCGCCAGAGCAGGAGTCCCAGCGGGAACAGGAGGGCGTAGGCGAGCACCGCGATGCCGACGACGGGAGCGATTCGGGCGATCGGCTCGACGAGGTAGCGCGTCGGCACGGAGTCGGTCTGGCTGCCGGCGCTGGTGGACCCGCCGAGCGCATCGAGCCGGTCGTCCGGGCTCCGACCGTCGAAGGTCGTCGGCGGGCCGGAGGGGATCTGCTCTGTGGTGGCGGTGCTCGGCGTCACGGTGCCGCCGGGGTTGCTGGGCGCCGCCTGCTCCTCGCGCACGCCGGTGTAGCCCTCCGCGTTCGGCGCGCCGCGTCCGGGGGTGGGTTCGTAGAGCACCCACCCGGCGCCCTGGATGTACACCTCGGGCCACGCGTGCGCGTACTCGCCGCGCACGTGGTAGAGCCCGGGGTCCAGCGGATCCTCGTCGCCCGGCGTGAACCCGACCGCTACCCGAGCCGGGAGGCCGATCGAGCGCGCCATGGCCGCGAAGGCTCCGGCGAACTGCTCGCAGTAGCCGACCTTGGTGGTGAACAGGAAGTGCTCGAGGGCGTCCTCGCTGTGCCCTCGCTGCACGTCGAGCGAGTACCGGAACGTACGCAGGTGGTCCTGCAGAGCGCGCGCCTGCTCGGCGGCGGTGGTGGCGCCCGCGGTGAGGTCGCGGGCGAGGTCCCGCACCTGGGGACTGAACCCGTCCGGGAGCTCGAGGAACCGGTCGCGGATCTCGCTCGGGATGTCGCCTCCGGCACCCGCGAGGTCCTCGGGTGCGATCCGGGGCGAGGCGGACGTGACCTGGTACGTGATGCCGTCGCTGGTGTCGACGTCGTTGTCCACGATCAGGGTGGCGGAGTCCTCGTCGTAGCGCACATTGACGTCCGGCGCGCGCAGCGCTCGTGGCTCGTAGGCGCTGGGCAGCCAGATCGCGGCGAGAGCGGAGATCGAGTAGGTCTGCTCGAAGCTCGCCGTCGCCACATCCGTCGCGACGGCCTCGGGCAGGTCGCCCTCGGCCCGCCCGAAGCTGCCGCTCGATGACCAGATGGTGCCGTCGAACTCCTCCAGCGACGTCAGCCGCCAGTACGAGCGCTCCGGGCTCCGCACCGTGAACACCTCGGTAGCCGCCTGGTCCACCAGGCGGGAGCGGATGTCCACGAGCGGGCTCACCGTCACCCGGGCGTTGTCGCCGCGGAGCGAGCGCGGGTCGAACACGCCGGGGGAGTCGGCTCCGGGGAACGCGGGCCCGAAGAGCGTGCCGGCCAGCACCGCGACGACGCCCAGCCCGGCACCCGCGGTGAGGAGGGAGCGGTTCCCCATCGCGCGGCGGTCGGCGACCCAGTGCGCGCTGCCGTCCTGGCGGGCCATGCGGTGCACGAGGAGGAACGCGAGCAGCGCCGTCGCGTAGAGCGCCACCGCCCAGCCGCGCCCCCGGGGTGTGCCGAGCAGTGACGTGAACAGGAAGAGGGTGCTGGCCGGCAGCGTGGCCTCGAACGGCACCCAGAGGCGGAACGCAGCCCAGTCGGCCACGTAGGCCAACGCCCACAGGGCAAGACAGCTGACGAGCACGAACCCGCGCGCCACCGGCGCTGGGGCGACCACGTTCTGGTAGAGGGCCCACGCGTCGCCGAGGTCGGTCCGCGTCGCCGCCCACGTGTCACCGGTCGGCAGGAACGCGGTGGTGGTGGACCAGTAGGACGTCCACGATGTCACCAGTGCCGCGGCCAAGGCCATCAGCGCGGCTGCCGCCCACAGCGACAGCCCGCGCCGGCGGATCGCCGCGGCCGCCGCGTGGGCGGCGACGGCGTTGGCGGCGAGAGGTCCGAGCCAGCCGCCGTCGTCGAACAGACGGCTCATGCCGAGGACGGCGGCGAGGGTGACGGCGAGGAGGAGCGCCTCGGCCGCGAGCACGAGCGGTCGGCGCGTGGTCACCGCGCGGCCACGATCGATGCTCGGCCGCGACGGGTGGAGGTGCGAACGTGTGCGTTCCACGTGACCGCGAAGGGGGTCTCGCGCGTCACGCGCAGCGCGGGGACCTCGGGTGGGGGTCCGACGGCGGCGCCCGGGTCCCACGCGGAGCGATCGATGTGCACGATCGTGAGCGAGCCGTACCGGCTCTTGAGGTGCACCGTGGCGCGGAGGTCGTCCGCCGGAACCTCGGCCACGAGCACGACCAGCGCGCCGCCGGTCGAGCGGCGGCTGAGCATCTCGATCGAGCGGCGCAGGCTGCCCGTGGGCGCGGCCGGCACCACTGCGAGGTGCTCCATGATCGCCTCGACGTGGTCGGAGCCGGGCGCGAAGTCCGAGTCGGTGCCTGCCGTCGTCACGAGGCGGATCAGGTCGTTCCGACGCGCCGTGGCGGCCACGATGCTGGCGGCGGCCGACACGGCGACCTCGAGGGAGTCTCCGCTGTGGGCAGCCTTCCGCACGTCGAGCAGCACGGTGGTGCGTCCCTGCCACGGGAGCTCGTTCTGCCGCACGAGCAGCTCGTCGTGCCGAGCCGACGAGGGCCAGTGGATGCGGCGGAGGTCGTCGCCCACGAGGTACGGCCGCAGGGCGTAGAAGTCCTCGCCGGTGCGACCGAGCGAGTTGGGCTGGCGGGCGCCCGCCAGCGGGTCGTGGCCAGTGGTGTAGGGGAGCGGGTCGATCTGGTCGATGTGCGGGTACACGGTGAGGGCGACGGTGGGCGCGGCGACGGTCGCGAGGCTCGTGAGCCCGAAGGGGTCGCCCACCACGACCTGCAGCGGGCCGATGTGCACGAGGCCACGGCGATCGGTGGGGAGGCGGTAGGCGGCGACGGTCCGCTCCCCGCGCCCGAGCGGGGACACGAGCAGGTCGGCACCCCGGGTGCCGGACACCGGGTCGCGCAGGCTGAGCACCGGCGTGCCGGTGGCGCGCAGGTTGCGGATCGTCAGGTCGACGCGGCTGGAGGTGCCGACGTGGACCCGGGCGGGGTGGACCGTCCGCCCCACCTCGAGCTCCAGTCGTGCGGCGCTGACGAGCAGCACGGCACCGACGAGCAGCGCCGTGGCGACGATCCCGAGTGCGAACAGCTCGACGAGGCCGAGCACGCGCCCCATCAGCAGGAGCGCGCCGGCCCCGATGCCGACGAGCCACCCCTGCCGGGTCAGCAAGCCAGGCTCACCGCGCCGGGCCCGAGGGGATCGGCACCGCCCGCAGCACCTCGGTGAGCGCGTCGCCGGCGGAGATCCCCTGGAGCTGCGCCTCGGGCGTGACGAGCAGCCGATGGGAGAGCACGGGCTCGGCGAGGGCCTTGAGGTCGTCGGGCACCACGTAGGTGCGACCACCGGCCGCCGCGCGCGCCCGTGCGACGCGCTGGAGGGCGAGGGTGGCGCGGGGCGACATGCCCAGGGACAGGTGTGGGTGCCGGCGCGAGGCGTTGGCCAGCTCGACGAGGTACGCCTTGAGGGCAGGCGCGACGTGGACCGCCTTGGCCGCGTCGCTGAGGGCGCGCACGTCGGCCGCCGTGATGACGGCCCCGATGTCCGCGAGGGCGTCGTGGTCGCCGTGGGTGTCGAGGATCTGGAGCTCGCTCTCGGCGGAGGGGTAGCCCACCGAGACGCGCATCAGGAAGCGGTCGAGCTGCGACTCGGGCAGCGGGTAGGTGCCCTCGTGCTCGATGGGGTTCTGGGTGGCGATCACCATGAAGGGGCTCGACAGCGGGTACGTCGTGCCGTCGACCGTCACCTGGGCCTCGGCCATCGCCTCGAGCAGCGCCGACTGCGTCTTCGGGGACGCACGGTTGATCTCGTCGGCGAGCACGATGTTCCCGAACACGGGCCCCCGTCGGAACTCGAACTCGCTCGTGTTGCGGTTCCACACCGTCAGGCCAACCACGTCGGTCGGGAGCAGGTCCGGGGTGAACTGCAGCCGCCCGAAGCTGCCGTCGATCGACGCCGCCAACGCCTTGGCCAGGCTCGTCTTCCCCACGCCGGGCACGTCCTCGATCAGCAGGTGGCCCTCAGACACCAGGCACAGCAGCACCAGCTCGATCACGTCTGGCTTGCCCTGGATGACCTGCTCGATGTTCGCCCGCACCGCGGTGTGGTGGTCGGCGAAGGTGGCTCCGTGAGCCGGGGTCTGCTGCCTGATGGCCACCTGGGTGCTCCTCGGCGTGTCGATGCGCGGCCGGGACAGGCTATGCCGGACTCGCGGTGCTCTGACGGCGGGCGGGGGCCGGTAGGTTCCCGGGCGCATGCAGACCGTGCTGGCCCTCGACGTCGGGGGCACCAAGATGGCCGCCGCCGTGGTGGACGCGGACGGCGCCGTCCTCGGCCGCGCGGTCTGCCCCACCCCGTCGCGCCCGGACGGCGAGGCCGTGCTCGCCGCGCTGCTCGCCGTCGTCGCCGAGGTGCGCACAGGCGACGAGGAGGCATGCGGGGTCGGGTCCGGCGGGCCGATGACCGCGGGCGGTGAGCTCGTGTCGCCCCTCAACATCCCTGGGTGGCGCGCCTTCCCGCTCCGGCGGCGACTGGGCCAGGAGCTGGCGCTTCCCGTGCACGTCGACAACGACGCCAAGGCGCTCGCGCTGGGGGAGGGCTGGCGGGGTGGGGGCCGCGGCGTGCGCGACTTCATGGCGATGGTCGTATCGACGGGGGTGGGCGGCGGGATCGTGCTCGACGGCCGGCTGCTCGACGGTGCCGGTGGCAACGCCGGCCACATCGGGCACCTCGTCGTCGTCCCGGATGGCCGCGCCTGCCCGTGCGGGAGCCGAGGGTGCCTCGAGGCGGAGGTCTCGGGAACGGCGATCGCGTCGCGCACAGGGGCGCCCGCCGCCGGTGCGCCACCCGAGGAGCGCCGCCGGGCGGGTCGACTGGTCGGACAGGCCGTGGCGTCCACGGCCGCGCTCCTCGACCTGCGCCTCGCCCTGGTCGGCGGCTCCGTGGCGCTGGGGTACGGGGACGAGTTCTTCGCGGCGGCCCAGGACGAGCTCGACCGCACCGCTCGCATCGAGTTCGCCCGGGGGGCCACCATCCGGCCCGTCGGGCTTGGGGCGGACGGGCCGCTCATCGGCGCGGCGGCGGTCGCGTGGCGCGCGCTCGGGGTCCCGGTGCTCGCCTCGGACCCGTGAGCGGCCCGGCACTACCCTCAGCACCGATGGATCCGACCTACCCGCCCGTGGCCGACGCCTACCGAGAGAAGGTGCAGGCGTTCCTCGCGGAGCACCTCCCGGGTGACTGGCACGGCATCGGAGCGCTCGACCGGGCGCAAGCCGAGGCGTTCACCACGCAGTGGCGCGCCACGCTGCGCGACCACGGCTACCTCGCGTCATCCTGGCCGACGGAGTACGGCGGCCCGGGCCTCACCGCGCTCGAGCAGGTCATCCTCGCGGAGGAGTTCGCGCGTGCCGGAGTGCCCGTCGGGGGCACCAACGACGTGTTCTCGATCCAGATGGTCGGCAACACGATCCTGCAGTGGGGCACCGACGAGCAGAAACGCCACTTCATCCCGCGGATCCTCTCGGGGGAGGACATCTGGTGCCAGGGCTACTCGGAGCCCAACGCCGGGTCCGACCTCGGCAACCTCGGCTGCCGGGCCAGCCTCGACGGCGACGAGTGGGTGATCAACGGACAGAAGATCTGGACCTCCGCCGGTCACCTCGCGAACTGGATCTTCGTGCTGACGCGCACCGACCCGGACGCCTCGAAGCACAAGGGGATCACCTTCCTGCTGTGCCCGATGGACCAGCCCGGGGTGGAGGTGCGGCCGATCAAGATGATCTCCGGTGACTCCGAGTTCAACGAGGTGTTCTTCACCGACGCCCGGTGCCCGAAGGAGAACGTGATCGGCGAGGTCAACGGCGGGTGGGCGGTCGCCATGACGCTCCTCGGCTACGAGCGTGGCGAGGCGGCCGCGACCTTCCCCCTGATGTTCCGCACGGAGCTCGACCGCCTCGTCGCTCTGGCGAGGGAACGGGGCGCCACCGCCGACCCGGGCGTGCGCCAGCGACTCGCGTGGTGCCACAGCAAGGTCGAGATCATGCGGTACCTCGGTCTGCGCTCGCTCACGCAGTTCCTCCACGGGCACCAGCCCGGGCCCGAGAGCGGCACCTTCAAGCTCTACTGGAGCGAGTACCACAAGGCGGTCACCGAGCTGGCGGTCGACATCCTCGGCCCGGACGCCATGGCACCGAGCGGCCGCTGGCCGACGTCGTCGTTCCAGACGGACTCGCCGGGAGCCCCGAACGACAGCGCCAGCTGGGTCGGCACCTTCTACAACGCACGCGCCGGGACGATCTACGCGGGATCGAGCGAGATCCAGCGCAACATCGTCGGCGAGCTCGTGCTCGGCCTCCCGAAGGAGCCGCGCGGGGCCGACCCGGGTTCGTGGCGCGATCAGCAGGCGGCCCGCTCCTGAGGCTCCGGTGGACGCTCGGCGCGCTGCGAGCCGTCCTTCCCCATCCGTCGCTCTGGCCTACGGGTCTGCGGCAGGTCCGCCGTCTCGCCGCTCCCGGCTGGTGGCGGCGGCCGCCGTTCCTCCCGCTCCCCCCGTCCGACTACTTCCGCTTTCGCATGGAGACGGCCTATGGCGGGACGGGCGACCAGCGGCCCGCGGCCGAGGACATCGTCACCTACCTGCGGTGGTGTCGCGACTTCCCGGCCTAGGACTGCCCGTCGCGCAGGGAGCGCCACCGGTAACGTTCCGGCGATGTCGCGGGCCCTCGTGCTCAACGCCACCTACGAGCCGCTGTGCGTCGTGCCCAGCCGCCGGGCCGCCGTGCTCGTGCTCGGGCACAAGGCGGACGTGCTGCACGACACGGGTGAGGCGCTGCACTCCGAGCGCCTCACCCTCCCGGTGCCGTCCGTGATCCGGCTCCGCCACTTCGTGAAGGTGCCGTACCGGCGTCGCGCGCCGCTGAATCGTCGGAGCGTATTCGCACGCGACGCCCACAGCTGCCAGTACTGCGGCGTCACGGCCGAGAGCATCGACCACGTCGTGCCGCGGAGCAGGGGCGGCGAGCACACCTGGGAGAACGTCGTCGCCGCGTGTCGACCCTGCAACGTGCGCAAGCGCGACCGATATCTGCACGAGACCTCGATGGTGCTGGGGCGCCGTCCCACCACGCCGCGCGAGCTCACCTGGGTCGTTGTCGCCGTCGGCACCGTCCCCCAGCACTGGGAGCCCTACCTCCACCCCGCCACGCTCTCCGCGTGACCTGGCGCGTCGTGCGCCACGCAGAGACGGCGACCGCCTTCCACGCCCGGCCGATCCCCGATCCGCCGGGGCGGGCCGTGTGGGTCTGCGAGCCCACGGGCCCCGCCCTCGTGCTCGGGAGCGCGCAACCGGATGACCGCGTCGACCGTGCCGCCTGCGCGGCGGCCGGCATCGACGTCGTGCGCCGCCACAGTGGCGGGGGTGCCGTGCTGGTCATGCCGGGGGAGGTCCTCTGGGTCGACGTGGTCGTCCCGGTCGGTGACGGGCTGTGGGAGGGCGACGTCGGCCGCGCGTTCCACTGGGTGGGGGAGGCGTGGGCGGCGGCGCTCGGTGAGCTCGGGGTGGCGGCGGAGGTGCACCGGGGCCCCCTCGAGCGCTCCAGGTGGTCGAGCGACGTGTGCTTCGCCGGCCTGGGTCCGGGTGAGGTGACGGTGGAGGGGCGCAAGGTCGTCGGCATGTCGCAGCGGCGCACGCGCTCCGCGGCGCGCTTCCAGTGTGCGGCCCTCGGCCGCTGGGACCCGGCCGCGCTCATCGCGTTGCTCGGTCTCCCTCCCGCGGCGGCCGACGACCTGCGGGGCGCGGCAGCCGGCGTCGGCCCCGACCTCGAGTCGCTCCTCGCTGCCGTCCTCCGCCACCTCCCCTGACCTCGCATCGGGTTTGTGCATGGGTGCCCCCGACGTGCCCGTTGGCCGTCTGCACGCGCGCGGGGGGTGGTGGCGCATGCTCGCCAGGTAGTGGGGAGAAGTGGTTGACCACGGAGGGTGATTGGCATACGGTGGCACACAGCGGCACGGGGGAGGGGCCTCCGCGCAGACGGCTGGTGACCCATGGCAGAGCAGCGGACCCGATTCGTCGGGACCCACGAGCACGGACTGGACGACAAGGGCCGCATGGTCCTGCCGGCCAAGATCCGGGCTCAGCTCGGCGAGACCGGCATGGTCGGGATGGCCGACGGCTGCTTGGGCCTGTGGACGATCGACGGCTTCGATGGGATCGCCGAGCGCGTGGCGGCCGCGGTGGAGGCCCGTGAGGCCGATCCGGCCGTGCTGCGGAAGTTCATGGCCTATGCCGCTGAGGTGACCCCCGACCAGCAGGGCCGCGTCGTCATCCCGCAGGTGCTGCGCGAGCACGCGGGCCTCGGGAGCGAGGTCGTCGTGAACGGCCGCCTCGATCGCGCCGAGATCTGGGCCAAAGAGCGCTGGGAGGCACTCGTCAACCCAGACACGGTCACCGACGTCGATGCCGGCGCCGACGTTGGTGACGCCTTCGCCGCGCTGCGGTTCTGACCCGGCGGCACCGACCGGTGACCGCCCCCACCCACCTCACGAACGAGAGGAGCAGGACGAAAACCGAGATGCGAGGAGCGGCGTCGCTCCCCTGCAGTCCCCCGGGCAGCGCGATGGAAGGCCCCCTCTCCGCCCGCTTCCCATCGAGTCCGTCCCGGGAAGACATCCCGGCGGGCACCAGCTCCCCGGGGGGCTGCAGGTGAGCGACTCCGGCGACGGAGCGGCCTCCGACTTCCGGCACCAGCCGGTGATGGTGGACCGCATCGTCGAGCTCTTCACCCCCGTGCCACCCGGCTGGGTGGTCGACGCCACGGTGGGGGGTGGGGGCCACGCCGCCGCGTTGCTGGACCGCCATCCGCACCTCATGGTGCTGGGGCTCGACCAGGACGCCGACGCCCTCGCAGCGGCCGCCATGCGGCTCCGGCCCTTCGGGGATCGGGTCCGCCTCCACCGCAGTCGGTTCGATTCCCTGGATCACATCGTGCAACAGCTCGAAACCACACCGGTGAGCGGCTCGCTGTTCGACCTCGGGGTCAGCAGCCCCCAGCTCGATCGCGCCGCACGCGGCTTCAGCTACCGGCACGATGGCCCGCTGGACATGCGGATGGACCAGCGCCAGCTCCGGACCGCGGCCGACATCGTCAACGACACGGACGAGCGGGAGCTGGCGGAGCTGCTGCGGGCCTACGGAGACGAGCGGTTCGCCCGTCGCATCGCGAGGGCCATCGTGGCGGCGCGACCCGTGGCGACGACGGTCGAGCTCGCCGAGCTCGTCCGCGACGCGATCCCGGCGCCGGCCCGCCGCACGGGTGGGCATCCGGCCAAGCGCACCTTCCAGGCCATCCGCATCGCCGTGAACGCCGAGCTCGACGTCCTCGCCCCCGCCATCGACGCCGGGATCGCCTCGCTCCAGCCCGGCGGTCGCTGTGCCGTGCTCTCGTACCACTCGGGCGAGGACCGCATCGTCAAGGCCCGCCTCCGTCACGCCGCGACCGGTGGCTGGACCGGACCGGCCCACCTTCCGCCCCCCTCCGGTGTCCATCCCACCGTCCGGCTCCTGAAGGCCGGTTCGTGGACGCCGCCCGAGGCAGAGACCGCGGCCAACCCCCGCGCCGCCAGCGCACGCCTCCGTGCCGCCGAGAAGCTGGGTGAGCCGACGTGAGCATGCTCGACGCCCCCGTGCGCCAGCGCCGCCCGGCCGCGCCGGAGCCCCGCTACCTGACCCGCGGTGCGGCGGCGGTCGCCGTCGCCCCGCAGCCGGCGCCCTCCCCCCGGACCCGCCCGGCGGAGCGTCCCAACCACCTCCGGGTGGTCGCTCCCGCCGAGCGGGTCCGTCGCCGGCTCACCCCGGCGACGGGTGTGCTCCTCAGCATTGCGGTGTTCCTCACCTTGCTAGCCGTCGCGATCGCTCAGACGGTCCTGGTGCAGGGTCAGGTGCGGCTCGACCACCTCGACGCCCAGCTCAGCGAGGAGCAGGCCCGGTACCAGGAGCTCCGCAAGGACGTGGCCGAGCTGGAGTCGCCGGCGCGCATCGTCGATGCCGCCCACCAGCAGGGCATGGTCACGCCCGACGACCTGATCTACCTCCAGCCGCCCGCACCGGATCCCTCCGCGGTGGGGACGACGTCGGGTGACGACGACGAGCCCGCTGCCGATCCCACCGTCGAGGCGACCCCCGACCGCACCTGGTCCGAGGTCAAGCCGATGCTGGAGGCGCCCGCTCCATGACCCCCGTCGGGCCCACCCGCACGCCGCCCCGCGGCCGACGCCCCGCGACGCCCCGCCCTGCCACACCCCGGCGGGGCGGTGCCGCGCGCGAGGGCCGGGCCCCGGTCGGGCCCCGCCCGTACCCCCGGGCGCGACCGGCGCGACCGGCCCCCCGTCGACGCCGCCGGGCCGGCCGGCCGCATGTGCGCCTCGTCGCCACCCTGCTGGTGCTGGTGCTGGCCTTCGGAGCCGTCGTCGTGCGGCTCGTGCAGGTGCAGGCGCTGAGCGGCGAGGAGTACGCCGCCTTCGGTGTGTCCCAGCGCTTCCAGGACATCACCCTCCCCGCGGACCGCGGGTCGATCTTCGACCGGAACGGCAATGACCTCGCCGTCAGCCTCCCGCAGCAGACGATCTGGGCGAACCCGTCTCTCATCCGGCACCCGCTGGAGGTCGCCGCAGCCCTCGCGGGACCGCTCGGCCTCGATGCCGCCGGTCGCAGCGCGCTGGCGGAGAAGCTGGCCCGCGACATCGGGTTCACCTATGTGGCCCGGCGCGTCGACGACGAGGTGGCGGCGGCCGTGAACGACCTCGACCTGCCCGGCATCTCGTTCATCGAGGAGCCCAAGCGGTTCACCCCCGCGGGCGACCTGGCCCGCTCCGTCCTCGGGGAGGTGGGCGTCGACAACGACGGCCTCTTCGGGCTGGAGAAGCAGTACGACAGCGCCCTGACGGGGGAGCCCGGCACCCTGGTGATCGAGAAGGACCCCGAGGGACGCACGATCCCGGGGGGCACGCAGGAGCGGGTGCCAGCGCAGCGTGGCGACGACCTCGTCCTCACGCTCGACCGCTCGATGCAGTACGAGACCGAGCGGGCGCTGGCCGCCCAGATCGTCGCAAAGGGGGCGAAGGGCGGCATCGCGATCGTCTCCCGACCCGGCACCGGCGAGATCCTCGCACTCGCCAACTTCACGACCGACCCCGAGACCGGCGAGATCGTCGCCACGGGCAACAACATGGGGGCGACCGCGGTTTACGAGCCGGGATCGGTGAACAAGGTGATCACCGTGGCGGCCGCGCTCGAGGAGGGCCTGGTGACGCCCAGCACCGAGCTCACGGTGCCGGACTCCCTCCAGGTGAGCGACCACCTCTACACCGACCACGATCCGCACCCCACCGAGAGCTACACGGTCACGCGGATCCTCACCGAGTCGTCCAACATCGGCACCATCAAGCTGGCGCAGATGGTCGGCAAGGACCGCTTCGACAACTACCTGCGCCGGTTCGGCTTCGGGGAGAAGACGGCGCTCGACTTCCCGAACGAGGCGGCTGGCGTGCTGCTCGCGCCCGAGCACTACAACGGCACCTCGATGGGCTCCATCCCGATCGGCCAGGGCATCGCGGTCACCGCGATGCAGATGCTCGAGGCCTACAACGTGCTCGCCAACGACGGCGTGTACGTCCCGCCCACGCTGGTGCTCGACACGGTCGACGCGGCCGGCGTCCGGCATCCCGTCGAGCCCGGCCCGACCCGACGGGTGGTGACGCCGAGCACCGCGGGGCAGATGCGCGAGATGCTCGTGAACGTGGTCTCCGAGGGCACGGGCACCCGTGGCGGCATCACCGGGTACTCGGTCGCCGGCAAGACCGGCACCGCGCGCAAGCCGCTGCCCGAGGGTGGCTACGGCGCCGCGGGGAGCTACCGGTACGTGGCGAACTTCGTCGGCTTCGTACCCGCCGAGAAGCCCGAGCTCTCCATCATCGTGGTGATCGACGAGCCCGAGGGCGACATCTTCGGCGGCACCGTGGCCGCCCCGGTGTTCGCGGACCTCGCACAGTACGGGCTGCGGCTCTTCCGCATCCCGCCGCCACTCGTCGAGCAGGCCCCGGCCCCCGACACGGCCGCCGCGCAGGCCCAGGCGGCCGGCATCGTGGACAGCCTCGAGCCCGAGCGCGTGCGGGCCACCCCCGCCACCACGACGACGGTGGCCGTCGACTCGAGCACCACCGCGCGCGACGACGGCGGTTGACGCCGTGCGGCTCGACGTCCTGCTCGCCGGCACGCGCGGCGTCGCGGTGTCGCTGGACCGCCCGAACGCGGCCGCCACCGAGATCACCTCGGTCGTGCAGGACACGCGCGCCGTCGAGGCGGGAGCCCTCTTCTGCTGCGTCCCCGGGGCGACGGTCGACGGCCACGACCTGGCCGACGCGGCGCGTGCGGCGGGCGCCGCTGCGCTGCTGGTGGAGCGCCCGGTCGCAACCGACCTGCCGCAGGTCCTCACCCCCTCAGTCCGTGACGCCCTCGGCCCCGTCGCGGCCGCGTTCTGGGGCCATCCGTCCGAGGCGCTGGCCATCGTCGGGGTCACCGGCACCAGCGGGAAGACGACCACCGCGCACCTGCTCGGTGCCGTCTTCGAGGAGCACGGGTGGCCGGTGTCGGTGCTCGGCACGCTGTCCGGACCGCGCACCACGCCCGAGGCCACCGACCTGCAGGCGCGCCTGGCCGCCGAGCGCGATGCGGGCCGGCGAGCGGTGGCGATGGAGGTGTCGTCGCACGCACTGGCGATGGGGCGGGTGCGCGCCACGCGGTTCGCCGTGGCCGTGTTCACGAACCTGTCGCATGACCACCTCGACTTCCACCGCGACCTCGACGACTACTTCGAGGCGAAGGCCGCGCTCTTCACGCCCGAGCACAGCGACGCCGCGGTCGTGAACCTCGACGACCCCCGCGGCGAGGAGCTGCTCCGACGCCATCTCGTGCCGACCGAGGGCTACTCGCTGGCCGACGCCGAGGCCCTCGTCGTCGGGGCCACGCGGTGCTCGTTCCGATGGCGAGGCGAGCTGGTCGAGCTCGCGCTCGGTGGTCGCTTCAACGTGGGCAACGCCCTCGCCGCGGCGAGCGCGGCGGCCAGGCTGCAGATCCCTCCGGCTACCATCGCCGCGGGCTTGTCCGCAGCGCCGAGCGTGCCGGGGCGGTTCGAGGCCGTCGACGAAGGTCAGCCGTTCGCGGTGCTCGTCGACTACGCCCACAAGCCGGGTGCGCTCGCAGGCGCCCTCGAGGCGGCTCGTGAGGCCGCCACCGGCGGCCGGGTCCTGGTCGTGTTCGGGGCCGGCGGCGACCGCGACCGCTCCAAGCGGCCCGAGATGGGGGAGGTGGCAGCGCGCCTGGCCGATCGGGTGGTGCTGACCTCCGACAACCCCAGGAACGAGGATCCGCAGGCCATCATCGAGGCCATCCGGACGGGCATGCCGCTGGACGCCGACGTCACCGTCGAACCCGCTCGGGCCGCCGCCATCGCGCTCGCGCTGGCCGACGCTCGTCCGGGCGACGTCGTCGTGATCGCGGGCAAGGGCCACGAGACCGTGCAGCTGGTGGGGGAGCGCTCGCTCGCCTTCGACGACCGGGTGGTGGCGCGCGAGGCCCTCCGTGCGATGCGAGGATCCCGAGGGTGGTAGCCCTCCTCATCGCCGCGTGCCTCGCCGGGGGCACCGCGATCGTCGGCACGAAGGTGCTGATGGACCTCCTCATCGCGCGCAAGGTCGGGCAGCCGATCCACGAGGACGTCCCCGAGGGCCACACCATCAAGGCCGGCACGCCGACCATGGGCGGTCTCGCCATCGTCGGCGCGGCCGTGGTCGGCTACCTGGGCGCGCACGTGCGGGGCAACGTGCTGTTCACGCGCACAGGGCTGCTCGTGATGGCGTGCATCGCGGGCGCCGGCCTCGTCGGCCTCCTCGACGACTGGATCAAGGTCAGCAACGAGCGCAACGCCGGGCTGTCGAAGCGGGCCAAGACCTTCGGGCTGCTCACGGTGGCGGCGGGGTTCGCGGTGTCCGCCGTCCTCTGGACGGACGTGGAGACCACCCTCTCGTTCACCCGCTGGAACAGCCCGGGATGGGAGCTCGGCAACGTCGGCTGGTGCGCCTGGGCCGTGCTGCTCATCTACGCGACGACGAACGGCGTGAACCTGACCGATGGGCTGGACGGCCTGGCGGCCGGTTCCTCGATCCTCGTGTTCTCGTGCCTGATGGCGATCGGCTTCTGGGCGTTCCGCCACTTCGAGCAGTACCAGATCAACCACGCCCTCGACATCGCCATTGCGGCCGCCGCGATGGTGGGGGCGTGCGCTGGCTTCCTGTGGTGGAACGCGGCGCCGGCGCGCATCTTCATGGGTGACACGGGCGCGCTCGCGATCGGCGCCGGCGTCGCCTCGATCGTCCTGATGCTGAACGTGCAGCTGCTGCTGCCCATCGTCGGTGCGCTCTACGTCACCGAGACCCTGTCCGTGGTGATCCAGGTGAGCAGCTTCCGCCTCTTCAAGCGTCGCGTGTTCCGCATGGCGCCGATCCACCACCACTTCGAGCTCGGTGGGTGGCCCGAGACGACGGTCATCGTGCGGTTCTGGCTGCTTGCGGGGGCGTGCACGGCCATCGCCCTCGGCCTCTACTACGCCGACTTCATCAGCATCGGCGGGCTCGATTGACCGACCACGTGGTCCTCGGCCTGGGCGTGACCGGGCAGGCGGTGCTGCGCGCCCTCGTCGCCCACGGCGAGGGCGCGGTCGCCGTCGACGACGCCGACACCCCCGCCGGCCGGGCGATCGCGGAGGAGCTCGGCATCCGCCTCGTGACCGCCCCCGGGCACGACGACCTGCGGGCGCTGGTCGCGGCGAGCGGTGCGGTCGTGCCGAGCCCCGGCGTGCCGGACCACCACCCCGTGTTCGCCGCCGCGCGGGACGCGGGGGTGCCGGTGCTCTCCGAGTTCGACCTCGCGACCCGCTGGGACGAGCGACCGTTCGTCGCCATCACGGGCACCGACGGCAAGACGACGGTGACGGAGCTGGCTCGCTCCATGTTCGAGGCCGGGGGCCAGCACGCAGCCGCGGTGGGCAACACCGAGGTCCCCTTCGTCGCAGCCATCGAGGATCCCACCATCGACGTGTTCGTCGTGGAGGCGTCCTCGTTCCGGCTGCTCCACTCGCGCCACTTCGCGCCGGCCGTGGGCACGTGGCTGAACATCGCCCCTGACCACCTCGATCCGGCCGGAGTCGGGAGCCACGCGACGATGGCGGACTACGTCGCCGCCAAGGCACGCATCTGGGCCGACCAGTCCTCCTCGCAGGTCGCCCTCGGCAACGCGGACGACCCGGTCGTGATGGCGGAGCTGGCGCAGGCAACCGGGCGCCACGTCACCTTCGGCCTCGGCCCCGCGGCCGACAACCGGTTCGAGGACGCGCGCCTGGTGCTCGACAGCGGCGACGTCCTGGCCGAGGTCGCGGAGCTCCACCGCGCCTTCCCGCACGACCTCGCCAACGCCCTCGCGGCCGCCGCCACCGTCATGCACGGCGGCGGCTCCGCGGGCGCGTGCCGGACCGCCCTGCTCGCCTTCCGCGGGCTCCCCCACCGGGTCACCCTGGTGGGGGAGGCTGGAGGCGTGCGCTGGTACGACGACTCGAAGGCCACCGCGCCCCACGCCACCCGCGCCGCGGTGCGGGGCTTCGACTCGGTCGTGCTCATCGCCGGAGGGCGGAACAAGGGCCTCGACCTGTCGGAGCTGGCGGCCGAATGCGAGCACATCCGTGCGGTCGTGGCGATCGGCGAGTCAGGGCCGGACGTGGCGGCGGCGTTCGACGGCCTCCGCCCCGTCCGCACCGCCTCCTCGATGGACGACGCCGTGGCCGCCGCCGCCGCGCTCGCGCACCCGGACGACGTCGTCCTGCTCTCGCCCGCCTGCGCCTCGTTCGACTGGTACGGGTCCTACAGCGAGCGAGGCGACGACTTCGTGCGGGCCGTCAACGACCTGCTCGCAGGGTCGGCCCAGCGGTGAGCACGCGCCGCGCCCCCCGGCCCACCGACGACGTGTGGACCTCCCGCCGCCGTCACCCGACGGCGCGCCCCATGCCCGCCCGGCGACGCTCGAAGACGTACGTCGGCCTGCTCGCGGTCATGACCATCCTCAACCTCCTCGGGCTCGTGATGGTGCTGTCCGCCTCCTCCGTGGCGGCCCTGGACGACTACGGCTCCTCCTGGTACGTGGTGATGCGCCAGGCGATGTGGCTCGCGCTGGGCACCGTCGCCTGCGTCGTCGTCCTGCGTGTCGACTACCACCGCTGGCGCCGGCTGGGAGTGCCGGCGCTCGGCCTCACCGCCATCCTCCTCGCGCTGGTCCTCGTCCCGGGCGTGGGCATCACGGTCAACGGTGCGTCGCGCTGGCTCGGCTACGGACCGTTCTCGCTCCAGCCGTCCGAGCTGGCCAAGCTCACGGTGCTGCTGTTCGCGGCCGATCTGCTCGCCCGCCGCGCCGCATGGATGGACGACGTCCGGCTCACGCTCGTCCCGGTCGCATCTGTCTTGGGCATGGTCGCGCTGCTGCTGATGCTGCAGCCGAACCTCGGCACCACCCTCGTGCTCGGTGCCATCGTGCTGTCGCTGCTGTACGTGGCCGGCACGCCCTTCATCCCGCTGACGGGGCTCGCCGCCGCCGGGGCGGTGGTCGCCTCGGGCCTGGCCCTGTGGGCGCCCTACCGGCGAGCGCGCGTCCTGGCGTTCCTCGACCCGTGGGCCGACTACGAGAACACCGGCTACCAGAACATCCAGTCGCTCGTCGGCGTCGCGTCCGGGGGCATCACCGGCAGCGGACTCGGCGAGAGCAGGGCCAAGTGGGGCTTCCTGCCCTACGCCCACACCGACTTCATCTTCGCCATCATCGGCGAGGAGCTGGGGCTCATCGGGGCCCTGTTCGTGGTCGTGCTCTTCGCAGCCCTCTGCGTGCTCGGGGCGCGGGCCGCCCTCCTGGCTCCCGACCGCTTCGGGCTCCTGCTCGCGAGCGGTGTGACCGTGTGGTTCGGGGTGCAGGCGTTCGTGAACATCGGCGCGGTGATCGGCATCCTCCCGATCACCGGCGTGCCACTCCCGTTCGTCAGCTACGGCGGCTCGTCGCTCCTGTTCAACATGATCGGCGCCGGCCTGCTCCTGAACGTCGCCCGGCAGGCGCAGCTTCCCGAGGCACGGCGCCCCCGGGCCACGACGCCGCGGCGCGCGGCCCCCGCGACGCGGTGACGCCCCCGACCACACCGACCTTCGCGATCGTCACCGGTGGGGGCACCGCGGGCCACGTGCTGCCGGCGCTCGCCATCGCAGACGCGCTGGTGGCGGCGGGCCACGCGCCGGGCTCGATCCACTACGTGGGCTCCGGGCGGGGGATCGAGGCCCGCCTCGTCCCCCCCTCCGGCTACCCGATGACGCTGCTCCCCGGGCGGGGGATCCAGCGCCGGCTCACCCTGGAGAACCTCCACGCCGTGGCCGGGCTGCTCGTCGCCGGGGGACGGGCGTTCACGCTCGTCGGCCGGCTGCGGCCGGCCGTGGTCGTGGCCGTCGGTGGGTACGCGAGCGTGGCCGTGGGACTCGCCGCGGCCCTGCGACGCGTGCCGATCGTGGTGGCGGAGCAGAACCAGGCCCCCGGCCTGGCCAACCGGCTCCTGGCCCGGTTCGCCCGAGCCTCGGCCATCAGCTTCCCGGGCACCCCGCTGCCGCGGGCCGTGGTCACCGGCAACCCGATCCGAGCGGAGATCAGCGCGCTGGACCCCGCCCGCGACCGGTTGGCTGCCAAGCGCGCCGTCGGCGTTGACGAGCGCCGCCGCCTGCTCCTCGTGACGGGCGGGTCCCTCGGCGCGCTGCGGATCAACGAGGCCGTGCTGGCCGCCGTTCCCGCGTGGCGCGACCGCACGGATCTGTCCGTGCACCACGTCGTCGGTCGGCGCGACTGGGCCTCGCTCTCGGCGCGGGTCCCCTCGGCCGGCGGCGCCCTCGAGCACCGCATGGTCGAGTACGAGGACGACATGCCCGCCGCCCTGGCCGCGGCCGACGTGGCCGTGTGCCGGGCGGGCTCGAGCACCTGCTTCGAGCTGGCGGCCGCCGGTCTCCCGGCGATCCTCGTCCCGTCCCCGTTCGTGACGGCCGACCAGCAGACGGGCAACGCCCGCCACCTGGTGGACGCCGGGGCGGCAGTGCTCGTGCGGGACGCCGACCTCGACGGGCCGCGGCTCGCCCGCGAGGTCGATGCCCTGCTCGGCGACCCCGACCGGCTGGCCGCCATGGCCGCGGCGGCCCGCGACTGGGCCCGCCCCGACGCCGCCGCCGCCATCGCCTCGCTCGCGGAGCAGCACGCCCGTGCCTGACCTCACGCTGGACCTCAGCGGGCCACGCCGCATCCACGTGACCAACGTCGGGGGCGCGGGGATGAGCGCGGTCGCAACGCTCCTCGCCGAGATGGGCCACGTCGTGAGCGGGCACGACCCCTCGGCGGACACGCCGTTCCTCGCCCCTCTGCGTGCCCTGGGCGTGACCGTCCAGACCGGCGAGCCCGGGCCGCTGCCCTCCGTCGATGCGGTGGTGGTGTCGACCGCCACGCCGAGCGACCACCCGCAGGTCGCGGCCGCCCGCGCGGCCGGCACGCCCGTGCTCCACCGCGCCGCGGCGCTGGCGGCGCTGAGCACGACCCGGCGCACCGTGGCGGTCGCCGGCACCCACGGCAAGACGACCACGTCAGCGCTCGTCGCGACGCTGCTCGTCGAGGCCGGGCAGGACCCGGGGTGGGTGGTGGGGGCCGGGATCGCCGGCCTCGGCCGCAGCGCCGCCTGGGGTGGCCCCGGCCCGCTCGTGATCGAGGCGGATGAGAGCGACGGCACCTTCCTCTCCCTCGCGGCGTGGGGGGCCATCGTCACGAACGTCGAGGCCGACCACCTCGAGCACTGGGGCGGCGAGCCGCAGCTCCGCGCCGCGTTCGAGCGGTTCGTCGCCGCGCTGGCGGGCCCGGCCGTGCTGTGTGCCGACGATCCGGGGTCGGCGGCGCTCGCCGCCCACGCGGCGCGGCCGATCACCTACGGCACGGCGCCCGACAGCGACTACCGCATCGAGGACGTGGTCACAGCGCAGACCGAGGTGCGCTTCACCCTGCACCACCGTGATGAGGCCGTGGGCGTGCGGGTCCCCGCCTCCCCCGGCGCCCACAACGCCCGCAACGCCGCGGCCGCGCTGGCACTCGCCCACCAGCTCGGCCTCGACCTGCGGGTCGCGGCCGACGCGCTGGCGGGGTTCCGCGGCGTCGCGCGGCGCTTCGAGGTCCGCGGGGAGGCCGGGGGCGTCGTGCTCGTCGACAGCTACGACCACCTGCCCACCGAGGTGGCGGCGGCCCTGGCGGCGGCCCGCGCCGGGTCGTGGCGGCGGGTCGTGTGCTGCTTCCAGCCGCACCGGTACAGCCGCACCGAGGCCCTGGGGCGCACGTTCGCGGACTGCTTCGCCGATGCCGACCTGCTGCTGGTCACGGGCATCTACCCCGCCGGCGAGGCGCCTCGCCCGGGCGTCTCCGGGAAGATCGTCGTCGACGCCGTGCTCGACGCCCACCCCTGGAAGCCCGTCGCCTGGCTGCCACGCCTCGACGACGTCGTCGGCTACCTCGGCACCGCCCTTCGCCCTGGGGACCTCTGCCTCACCCTGGGAGCCGGTGACCTCACGACCGTGCCCGACCGCGTCCGGGCGGTCCTCGAGGCAAGGACCCGATGACGGACCCGGCCGGCCTCGCCGATGCCGCCGATCGCCTGGGCACCCTCGCTCGGCGCGACGCGCCCCTCGGCGCCTTGACCACCTACCGGGTCGGGGGCCCCGCGGCGCTGCTGGTAACCGTCAGCGACGAGCTCGTGCTCCGAGCCGTGGTCGACGCCGTCGTCGTCACCGGCATCGACGTCCTGGTGGTGGGCAAGGGGAGCAACCTCCTCGTCGCGGACGCAGGGTTCCCCGGCCTCGCCGTGGTGCTCGGCGACGCGTTCGCAGCCGTCGAGGTCACGGGCACAGCGGTGGAGGCCGGCGCAGCCGCGTCCCTGCCCGTCGTGGCCCGGCGCAGCGTCGCCGCCGGGCTCAGGGGCTTCGAGTGGGCCGTGGGGGTCCCCGGATCGATCGGCGGGGCCGTGCGGATGAACGCCGGGGGCCACGGCTCGGACATGGCCGCCGTGCTCGTCGGGGTCCGCGTGGCGGACCTGCGAACCGGGGAGGATGGCTGGGTGGCTGCCACCGACCTCCACCTCGGCTACCGCACCTCGAACGTCGCGCCGCACCAGCTCGTGCTCGGGGCCCGCCTCGCCTTGTCACTTGGGGATGTCGAGCGGGGCACCGCCGAGCTGGCCGAGATCGTCGCGTGGCGGCGCGCCCACCAGCCGGGCGGTGCCAACGCCGGGTCGGTGTTCACCAACCCGCCCGGCGACTCGGCCGGTCACCTGATCGAGGCCGCCGGGGCCAAGGGGCTCCGCCGGGGGACCGCGGCGGTGTCGACCAAGCACGCCAACTTCATCCAGACCGACGACGGTGGTCGCGCCGCGGACGTGCTCGCCCTCATGCGCGACGTCCAGGCCCTGGTGGCCGCGACCGCCGGCGTCGACCTGATACCGGAGACCCGCCTGGTCGGGTTCGACCCAAACCCTCGACCCGACATCGAGGGTTGACGGTGTCGAGCCCGGGTTCCACCCTCGGCGGGTCACGGCCGGCGCCGATCGACCCCCGGATCCGCGCCCGCCGCATCGAGGTCCAGCGGGGCGTCGGGCGACGGCGCCTGCAACGCCTCGTGGACCTCGGGCTGCTCGTCGCCGTGGTCGCGGGCTTCGCGGTCGCGCTCCGATCGCCGCTCCTCGATGTCGACTCGGTGGAGGTGCACGGCGCCGAGCACACCCCCACGGACCTCGTGGTCGAGCAGGCGGGGATCGCGCGCGGTGACCAGCTCGTCGACGTCGACCTGCGCGCGGCGGGGGAACGGGTCGCCGCGCTCCCCTGGGTCGACGAGGTCCACCTCCACCGGGGCCTCGATGGCACGGTGGCTGTCACCATCACGGAGCGCACCCCGGTCGCCGTGGTCGGTGAGGGTGACGCGGCCGTGCTCGTCGACGCGGAGGGCCGCGCCGTCGCACGCGCCAGCGAGGTCCCCGACGTCGCCGCCACGGTGGTGCGGGTCTCGGGCCTCGGTACCGCCGTCGAGCCGGGCGACTACCTTCCAGTCGCCGCCGACGAAGCGCTCGCCCTGGCCGCGCAGCTGGCGGCGACCCCCGGCCTCGGGATGCAGCTCGTGCTGGGGGACGAGATCATCGGCCGGCTGGAGTCCGGCATCGAGGTCCGGTTCGGGTCGGCCACGCAGGTGGACGCGAAGGTCCGCTCGCTGCGCACGGTCCTCGACCAGGTCGATCTCACCTGCGCTGCCGTGATCGACGTCCGTACCCCCGGGAGCCCGGTGTTGACCAGGGAGGAGGGGTGCTCGTAGCCTGCCATCCGTCCACTGGGGTCATGATCCGCCTCGACCTCACCTCGACCTTCAGGCCGGGCCCTGCAAGGAGAGCCTCTTGGAGGTAACCAGACCCATGGTCGGCAACCCGCAGAACTACCTCGCGGTCATCAAGGTCGTCGGCATCGGCGGGGGCGGTGTCAACGCGGTCAACCGCATGATCGACGCCGGCCTCAAGGGCGTGGAGTTCATCGCCATCAACACCGACGCCCAGGCGCTGCTGATGAGCGACGCCGACGTGAAGCTCGACATCGGGCGCGAGCTCACGCGCGGCCTCGGAGCCGGATCCGACCCGGAGGTCGGGCGCCAGGCGTCCGAGGAGCACCGCGAGGAGATCGAGGAGGTGCTCAAGGGCGCGGACATGGTCTTCATCACTGCAGGCAAGGGTGGCGGCACCGGCACCGGGGGCGCCCCAGTCATCGCGGAGATGGCCAAGAGCCTCGGCGCGCTCACGATCGGCGTCGTCACGCGACCCTTCGCGTTCGAGGGCCGGCGGCGGTCGGTCCAGGCCGAGCAGGGCATCCAGCGCCTGAAGGAGAAGGTCGACACCCTCATCGTCATCCCGAACGACCGGCTGATCACCGTGTCGAACGACAAGACGTCGATGCTGAACGCCTTCAAGATGGCCGACGAGGTCCTCCTGCAGGGTGTCCAGGGCATCACCGACCTCATCACCACGCCCGGCCTCATCAACACCGACTTCGCCGACGTGAGGATGATCATGAACAACGCGGGCTCCGCGCTCATGGGGATCGGCTACGCCAGCGGCGAGGGCCGGGCCATCAACGCCGCTCGGGGGGCCATCTCCAGCCCGTTGCTCGAGGCTTCCATCGAGGGCGCGCGTGGCATCCTCCTCACGATCGCCGGCGGGAGCGACCTCGGTCTCTTCGAGGTGAACGAGGCTGCGGAGATCATCCACGGCGTCGCCCACCCGGACGCCAACATCATCTTCGGTACCGTGATCGACGACGACATGGGCGACGAGGTGCGGGTCACGGTCATCGCAGCCGGCTTCGACCGGTGGGACGACAAGAAGAGCGGCAGCCGTGCCGGCGTCGACCCCGGGAGCGTGTTCGGCGACGACGACGACGACGGCGACGACCTCGACCTCGAGGGCGACGACGACTTCGACGTCCCGTCCTTCCTGAAGTAGTCCTGCTCGCCCCGCGCTTCTCCTGGACGAGCCGCGCCGACGGCGACCTCGCCGGCGACCTCACGGCGACGCGACCGGGGTGGACCTGGCTCCACCAGGTCCACGGCGCGGACGTGGTGGTCGTGGCGTGCCCCGGCGAGCACGCGGGGGTCGCCGCCGACGCGGCGGTCACCACGGTGGCGGGCTGCGTCCTCAGCGTCCGCACCGCGGACTGCGTCCCCATCGTCCTGCTCGGCGCGCGCTCCGTCGGCGTGGTGCACGCAGGCTGGCGCGGGCTGGTTGCCGGCGTGGTCGAGCGGGCGGCGAGCGCGATGGGCGACCGCGGCGATCCGCCCGGGTCTGCGCACCTGGGACCCTGCATCCGCGTCGGCTGCTACGAGTTCGACGGCCCGGAGCTCGCCGGCCTCGTCGCCCGCTACGGCGAGGGCGTGCGCGGCACGACCACGTGGGGCACCCCCGCCCTGGACCTGCCGGCAGCGGTGCACCTCGCCCTGGCGGGTGCCGGGGTGCGCGACGCGCACGACACGGCCGGTTGCACCGCGTGCGACCGCCGCTGGTACAGCCACCGGGCGCGCGGTGAGGTCGAGCGCTTCGCCACCACCGCCTGGCTGGAGGAGCGGTGACGTCGGTCGCGGCACGGATCGACGCCCTGCGCCGGCGGATCGAGTCGGCGGGGGGTGACCTCGACCGCGTGCGGATCGTCGGCGTGACCAAGGGCCAACCGCTCGACGCCGTCCACGAGGCCGCGGCCGCCGGCCTGGAGGACCTCGGTGAGAGCTACGCCCAGGAGCTGGTCACGAAGGCGCAGGCCGTGGATGCGGACGTCCGGTGGCACTTCATCGGGGGCCTCCAGCGCAACAAGGTGCGCGCGGTCGCGCCGTTCGTGCACCTGTGGCAGTCGGTCGACCGGCTCTCGCTCGCCGGCGAGATCGCCCGCCACGCACCTGGTGCCGCCGTGCTGGTCCAGGTGAACGTGAGCGGTCTCGAGCACCAAGGTGGGTGTCCGCCGGAGCGGGTGGCCGCGGTGGTCGACGGCTGCACCGACCTCGGGCTCGCGGTCCGCGGTCTCATGGCCATCGGGCCGCAGGCCGACGACGCGGTGGTGCGGGCCGCGTTCCGCCGCTTGCGCGAGCTGGCCGACCAGCACGGCCTGCCCGAGCGCTCGATGGGGATGAGCGCCGACCTCGAGGCGGCGGTGGGTGAGGGCAGCACGATGGTGCGCGTCGGAACCCGCCTGTTCGGTCCCCGTGGCAGCACCCCCGTCGTGGGAACGTAGTATCAGCGCTCAGGAGGAGATCGATGGCTTCGATGTGGCGTAGGGCGATGCTCTACCTGGGCCTGGGGCCCGACGACGAGTACGACGACTACGACATCGACGACGAGCCGATGCCGGACTCGAGGCGCGCCGCGCCGGCGCAGAGCCGGTACCCGGCCAGCGCCTCGTCGGCGCGGGAGGCCGAGCGGGAGCCGGAGATGAGCTCGTCCGGTTCGGTGCGCACGATCGGCGCGCCGACGGTGCGACCGCAGCCCTCGGGCATCGGCGGTGATCCGGCCGAGCGCCCGCGCACGGCCGTCGTGCGACCGCTGCAGCCGGTGTCGTCGGCCAAGCCCCACGTCGTGGCGCCGACGTCCTTCAACCAGGCGCAGGAGGTGGCCGACAAGCTGAAGGTCAACCAGCCCGTCATCGTCAACCTCCAGAACGTCGATCGCGACCTCTCGCGTCGGATCATCGACTTCGCCTCAGGGCTCTGCTACGGCATCGGCGGGCAGATGGAGCGGGTCGCCAACCAGGTCTTCCTGCTCACCCCGTCCAACGTCGAGGTGTCCGTGGAGGAGCGGCGCCGCCTCCAGGAGCATGGGTACCACGAGGGCTGATCGACCTCCGTGAACGCGATCTGCGCGGTACTGAGGCTCTACGTACTCGTCATCATCGCCCGGGTGATCTTCTCCTGGGTGCACGTCACGCCGGGCACTCCCGTCGCGAGCATCTACTCGGTGATCTACAACCTCACGGAGCCCGTGCTCGGCCCGCTGCGCCGGGCGATCCCGCCGATGCGGATGGGCGTCGCCGCCATCGACCTCTCGCCCCTCATCATCATCATCGGGGTCCAGCTCGTCTGTCGGTGAGGTCCGCCCCTCCACCCCCGGGGGGATGGGTACTATCGCCACCATGGATCTGACGACGGAGCTGCTCGACAACGCCGCCTTCCGCGAGGCCAAGCGTGGCTACAACACCCAAGAGGTCGACGACTTCATCGAGCAGGTCAAGCTCGAGTACGGCCGTCACGACGCGCTCGCACGCGAGCTCCGCCAGCACGTCGAGGCCGCCGAGGGCCGGATCGCCGATGCCGAGCGCCGCGCGGTCGAGGCGGCCGAGCGCGCCGCCTCGACGAGCGATGCCGACGACACCCTGAAGCGCACGCTCGTCCTGGCGCAGCGCACCGCCGACGCGGCGATCAAGGAGGCGGAGGAGCAAGCCGCTCGCACGGTCTCGTCCGCCCAGGACCAGGCCGCACGAATGCTCGCCGACGCCCAAGAGGCGTCGGCCCGGGCCCGTGCCGACGCGGAGACCGAAGCCCGGCGGGCTCAAGAGGACGCGCGGGCTCGCGTGCTGGCCGAGCTCCACGACCTCGAGACCGCGCGCGATCAGCTGCAGGCGGACGTCGGGAACCTCGAGCGGCACCTCGAGGAGCAGCGCGATCGGGTCCGGCTCAGCGCCCGCGAGCTCCAGCGGCTGCTCGACGACCCGGCCGCGCTGCTGGAGGCCGCCCCTCCGCTGGTCAGCGACGTCGCCTCGGCACCCACGCCGATGCCGGCCGTCGAGCCGCTCATCGCCACCCCGCCGCCCGCGGCCGAGGAGCGCAAGTCGGCGTGGGGGTCCGACGAGGAAGGGTGGGCACCGGAGCCGCCCGCGGCACCCGCGCCCCTCACCAGCGAGCCCGAGCCGGCACCTGAGTCGGCGTCGGTGGAGCAGGGGGCGGGCACCCAGACCATCGATCTGCTCGAGGAGCGCGACGCGGACGATGATGCCTACCTCGCCGAGCTCCGCAAGGCGATGACCGACGAGTCGCCCCTCGGCCCCCGCGAAGAGGGCGACGCCGACACGCTGTTCGAGTCGAGCTCGGAGCCGAGCCGCTCCCGGTTCGGCCGCCGCCGCTGACGCGGGTCGTGGCCGCGCGGGCGAGCCTGCTCCTGGCGCTGGCGGCCACCGTGCTGCTCTCCGTGGGCCTCCTCGACGGCGAGGAGCTCGGCCTCGTCTACCTGTCGATCGCGTGCAGCGCGGCCGCGGCGATCCTGCTGCTCGTCGGGCGGCGCCGCGGGCTCACACCCGACTGATCCGCACCCCGTCTACGTCCTCGGCGATCCTGACGCTCACCGCCAGGGTCTCGCGGGCGATCCAGTCGGCGTGGACGAGGAGGTCGGCGTCGGCGGCCGGGAGCAACAGATCGATCCGGTCGGTCAGGGCCAGCCCCTGCGCCTTTCGGAGGCTGTTCACGTGGTGGATGAGGTCGTAGACGCGGCCCTCTCGTCGCAGGTCGTCGTCGAGCTCGATGTCGAGTGCCACGGTCGCGCCATCGGAGGAGGCAACGGCCCACCCCTCCTTCTCCGTGCGCTCGACGAGCACCTCGTCCGGCTCGAGGTCGTGGCCGGCCACGCGGAACCGGCCCCCGTCGAGGGCCTCGAACTCGCCGGCGGCGAGGGCGGCGCGCAGCTTGCCGAGCTCGGCCCCGAGGCGGGGGCCGAGGACGGGGAGGTTCGGGCGCACGCGCAGGTCCGTCGCCTCCACCGGGCCGAGCACGACCTCCTTCACGCGGAGCTCGTCGGCGATCTCGTCGGCGTACGGAGCCGCCCGGTCGAGCCCCTCGGCCACGAGGCGCCGCAGTGGCTGCCGGTTCTTGAGGCGAGAGGTGGCGCGGGCCTGACGGCCCAGGTCGACGAGGCGCCGCACGGCGGCGACATCATCGAGGAGGGCCACGTCGGCGGACGCCATCGACGGCCACCCGGCGAGGAAGACGGAGCGCGGCGCCTCGGGCGCCACGTCAACGACGAGGATCTGCCAGAGGTGCTCCGTGAGGAACGGCATGATCGGCGAGACGACGCGCAGCCCGTCGACGAGCGCCGTCCAGAGGGTGCGGAGGGCGGCTTCGTCGCCGTTCCAGAAGCGGCGACGGGAGCGGCGCACGTACCAGTTGGATACGTCGTCGACGAACGCCTCGAAGGCACGGAGCGCGTTCACGGTGAGGTACTGCTCGTAGGCCTCGGTGACCTCGGCGACCATGTGCCGCGTCCGGGCGAGGAGCCAGCGGTCGAGCGGGGTGAGCTCGCCGGAGGGCCCATCGACGAGATCCGTGAGGTCAGGCGTGAACGATGCGATGTTGGCGTACTGGACGAAGAAGGCGGTGCTGTTCCAGAGCGTCAGGAGCTTGCGCTGGATCTCCTGGCCCGGGCCGAACCCGAAGAGGAGGTTCTGGCTCGGCGGCTGGGCGCAGTACTGCCAGCGCATGACGTCCGCCCCCATCCGGGCGAAGGCATCTTCGGCGCTGATCATGTTCCCCCAGGAGCCGTGCATCTCTCGCCCGGTCTCGTCGAGCATCTTCTCGTAGCCCAGCACCTTGCGGTACGGCGCACGGCCGGTCAGCGCGACCGACATGAAGAGCTGGGAGTAGAACCAGAGCCGGATCTGCTCGCGCATCTCCGACACCCAGTCGGCGGGGAACCACTGCTCCCAGGTGGCGTGGTCGGGCAGGTCAGCCGTCGTCAGACCCTGGGCGGCTCCTGTCGCGTAGCCCTCGTCGATCCACGTCGGGTTCTCCCAGCCGAGGGTGGAGAACGGCACGATCCCGGCATCGAGCCACACGTCGCCGACCTCGCTGATCCGATGGACCTCGTCGCCGCAGCCCGGGCAGCGGATGGTGATCTCGTCGATCCACGGCCGGCGCAGCTCTTCGAGCCCGTCCAACGGACCTGTGGCGAGCTCGGCGAGCTGCGCGAGCGAGCCGATGACGGTCAGGTGCCCACAGGAGCACGGGTAGAACGGCAGCGGCAGCCCGTAGTAGCGGCGCCGCGAGATGTTCCAGTCGGACATGTTGACGAGCCAGTCGTCCATGCGCTTGCCCATGTACTCCGGCGTCCACTCGACCGTGCGGTTCGCCTCGCGCATCGGGTCGCGGATCTCGGACACGGAGATGAACCAGTCGTCGGAGATCCGGAAGATGAGCGGCGTGTGGCAGCGCCAGCACTCGGGGTACCGGTGGGTGATGGTGCCGGCCTCGACCAGCAGCCCACGCCGGCCGAGGTCGTCGATGATGTCGTCGGCCGCCTCGTGGGCGGAGCGCCCGGCGAGCCAGCCGTAGTCCGCGTAGAAGCGGCCTGACTCGTCGACGGGGGTGAGCACCGCGAGGTCCTCCACCTTGCTCAGCTCGAAGTCCTCGGACCCGCACCCGGGCGCGACGTGCACGACGCCGGTGCCTTCGTCCAACGAGACCTCGTCCCAGCCGATGACCCGGTGGACGACGCCCGAGCCCGGCCCGAGGTCGTCGAACGGGCCCTGGTAGCGCAGGCCGACGAGGTCCGCCCCTCGCACGACCTCCTCGAAGGTGGCCTCCGGGCGACGGGCGACGGCCATCCAGTCACCGTCGGCCAGCCGGCCGTACTCGGCGGTGGGGGAGACCGCGGCGGCGACGTTCGCGGGCAGCGTCCACGGCGTGGTCGTCCAGATCACGATCGCCTGGCCAGGTCGGTCGAGCAGGGGGAAGCGGACGCTCAACGACGGGTCGTCGCGGTCGACGTAGCTGCCTGCGAGCTCGTGGGCGGAGATCGAGGTGCCGCAGCGCGGGCACCACTCGGTCGCGCGGTGGCCCCGGTAGAGCCACCCGCGCTCCTCGATCGTGGCGAGGAAGCGCCAGATGTACTCGATGTTGGTGTCCGAGAAGGTGAAGTAGTCGCGCCCCCAGTCCATCCACTGGCCGAGGCGGATCGAGCCCTTGGTCAGGTCGGCGGCAGACCGCTCGACGACGGCCCGGCACCGGCGGGCGAACTCCGCCAGCCCGAACTCCTCGATCTCGCGCTTCGAGTTCAGGCCCAGCTCGCGCTCCACGCCGACCTCGATCCAGAGGCCCTGGCAGTCGAAGCCGTTCTGGTAGCGCTGGTGGTAACCGCGGAGGGCCTTGTACCGCTGGAACACGTCCTTGAGCGTGCGGCCCCACGCGGTGTGCACGGCGAGCGACTTGTTCGCGGTGACGGGTCCGTCGATGAAGCTGAACCGCGGTCCGTCGGCGTTGAGCCGCCTCACCTCGTCGAAGGTGCCCTCGCGCGCCCAGAGGGCGAGGATGTCCTGCTCGAGCGCATCGTGGTTGGGCTTGTCGGGCAGAGCGGCGAACATGATCTCGTCATCCTACGGGTGGCCCGCAACCCGCTCGGGCTCCTCGACGGCGGCGCGGCCGGGTTGTCTCCCACCAGGCCGGTGCCTACAATGCCGCACCCTTTGCGGGGAGGCGGACGCTCGAGAGGACGGCACGACACCATGGCAGCTACGACCAAGGTGGCCAAGAAGGTCACCAAGGCACCGGCGAAGAAGGTCGTCGCCAAGAAGGCTGCCAGCACCAAGGCGACCGCGCCGGTCAAGAAGGCCCCCGTGAAGAAGGCCGCGGTGAAGAAGGCCGCGGTGAAGAAGGCCGCGGTGAAGAAGGCCGCGGTGAAGAAGGCCGCGGTGAAGAAGGCCGCGGTGAAGAAGGCGGCAGTGAAGAAGGCGCCCGCCAAGAAGGCCGCGGTGAAGAAGGCCGCGGTGAAGAAGGCACCCGTGAAGAAGACCGCGGTGAGGAAGGTGCCCGCCAAGGCCCCCGCGAAGAAGGCCCCCGCCAAGCTCGTGGCCTCGCCGCCCAAGCTCCCCGCGGCAGCGGGGGGCGGCCAGCCGGTCAAGAAGGTGCCGCCGAAGCGAAAGGGCCCGCTCGACAAGTTCCTCCTCGGGCAGGTCGACGCGCTCACGTCCGAGCGCATCACGTACACCCACCAGGCGGTCTCGCTGCGCGCCGAGGCCGACCTTCTCGTCGCCGAGCGAGAGCCCGGCGACGTCCAGTTCGACGAGGAGTCGGGCGAGGGCGACACGCTCGCGGTCGAGCGCGAGCGCGACCTCGCGCTGAGCGCGCAGGCCTCGGCTGCCGTGGAGGAGATCGACATCGCCCTCGCGAAGATCCAGGAGGGCACCTACGCCGTGTGCGAGCAGTGCCACAACACGATCCCGAAGGAGCGGTTGCGGGCGCTGCCCTACGCGGCCCTCTGCGTGCAGTGCAAGAGCGCCGGGTTCACCCGTCGTTGAGCCGATGGGCGCCGCCGGGGGGCCCCACCGGGGAACGTTCCTCGGCGCGGCCGCGGTGGTCGTCGCGCTCGACCAGCTGACCAAGCACTGGGCGCTCTCCGCACTGGCCGACGGGCCCGTCGACCTGGTCTGGTCGCTACGCCTGAACCTGGTCTTCAACGATCGGGCGGCCTTCAGCCTGGGGGGCGGCGGCAACACCGCGGTGATCGCGTCGATCGGGCTGGTGCTCGTGGCGGTGCTGCTCACCATGGGCCTGGGGGCGGAGCGTCGGGGCTGGGCCCTCGGGCTCGGCATCGTGCTGGGCGGCGCGCTCGGCAACCTCGTCGACCGGGCCTTCCGGGCGGGCGACGGGTTCCTCGGCGGACGCGTCGTCGACATGGTCGACCTGCAGTGGTGGCCGGTGTTCAACCTCGCTGATGCGGCCTTGTGGGTGGGCATCGGCGTGCTCGCGCTCGACAGCCTGCGCGCTCGGGACCCCCAGTGATCGTCCGCGACGTGGTCCCCGAGGCGATGGCGGGAGAGCGCGTCGATCGCATCGTCGCGATGGTCACCGGGGCGAGCCGCGCCGAGGTCGCCGCCCTCGTCGACGCAGGCGCGGTCCTCGTGGACGGTGAGCCGGTCCGCTCCCGTTCGACGCGCCTCGCGGCAGGCGACGAGGTGCAGGTCGACCTCCCGGATCCCGCCGAGGTCCGGCGGCTCGTGCCGGAGCCGGATGTCGTCCTGGCGGTCCTTCACGAGGACGCTCACCTGCTCGTCATCGACAAGCCACCGGGGCTGGTCGTGCACCCTGGCGCGGGGCAACGGACCGGCACGTTGGTGCACGGGCTGCTCGCTCGGTACCCGGAGCTGGTGGACGTCGGTGGCGATCCGGCCAGGCCTGGGATCGTGCACCGCCTCGACAAGGGCACGTCGGGGTTGCTGCTCGTGGCGCGTACGCAGCCCGCCTACGACGCGCTGGTGGAAGCCCTGTCGGCGCGCGAGGTCCACCGCCGGTACCGCGCACTGGCCTGGGGCGCGTTCGACGCGGTCCGCGGCCTCATCGACGCGCCGATCGGGCGGTCGGCGCGGGAGCCGACGCTCATGGCCGTGGACGAGCGCGGCAAAGAGGCGCGGACGCGCTACGAGGTCCAGCGAGCCTTCGTCGATCCGGTCGTCGTGACGGAGCTGGCATGCACGCTCGAGACCGGTCGAACCCACCAGATCCGCGTCCACCTGCGGTCGATCGGGCACCCGGTCGTGGGTGACGCCCGCTACGGCGGCGCACGCCAGTCGCTCCCCGTGCCCCGCCCGTTCCTCCATGCCGAGGTGCTCGAGCTGGCGCACCCCGTCACCCGCGAGGCGCTCACCTTCCGTGCCCCGCTGCCGGCCGACCTCGCCGGCGTCCTCGCCGGGCTGGTGGAGGCCTCGACCGCCTAGGTCAGCTCGGGCAGCACCGGCAGCTCGGGCTCGGGCCAGTCGGCCTGGCCGCGGGCCATGGAGGCGATGTCGGCGAGAGTGAAGCTGTCGAGATGGCTGCGGATGCGGCTGCTGATGCCGGCCCAGACGGCGAGCAGCACGCACTGGCCCTCGTGGTCACAGGCGCCGTCCTGGTGTGGCTCGCCGAAGTCGCCCACCGCGATGGGCCCGTCGACCGCCGACACGATCTCGCCGAGCGTGATCTGGCCGGGTTCCCGGGCGAGGATGTAGCCGCCGCCCACGCCGCGCTTCGAGCGGACGATCCCGGCGCCCTTCAGGGCCAGCAGTATCTGCTCGAGGTAGGGCTGCGGCAGGCCTGTGCGCTCGGCGATGTCGCGCACCGAGGTGGGGCCGGACTCCTCCGCGTGGAGCGCGAGGGAGAGCAGCGCCCGGCTGGCGTAGTCGCCCCTCGTCGACACCTTCACGTCCAGGACTGTAGGGCAGGGCCACTAACGTCTGGACGCTCTTCCCGTGCCCATGTCAGACCTCCCCCTCCTCCCCGCGTATGACGGCGCCTGCATCACGAACGTGGTGCCCGCGCTCCTCCACCTGGGCGACGACGTGCCCACGTGGCTGCCGGCGTCGGCGCTCGAGGCCGACCGGGTCGTCCTCCTCGTCGTGGACGGCCTCGGGTGGACGCAGCTCGACGCACGGCGGCATCTGGCGCCGACGCTGGCCGCGCTCGCGGGTGGACCGATCACGACGGTGGCGCCGAGCACGACTGCCACCGCGCTCACGTCGATCAGCACGGGGCTGCCTCCGGGCGAGCACGGCGTGATGGGCTACCGCATCGCGGTGGGCGCCGAAGTGTTGAACGTCCTGCGGTGGACGACCGCGCAAGGCGACGCCCGCCGCCGCATCGTGCCGGTGGAGCTGCAGCCGCACCCGCCCTTCGACGGGCAAAGACCGCCGGTGGTCACCCGCGCGGAGTTCGCGGCCTCGGGGTTCACCCTTGCCCACCTGGATCAGGTGCGCTTCACGGGGTACCGGACCCTCGGAACGCTGACGGCCGAGGTGGTGCGCCTGGCCCGGTCGGGGGAGCCATTCGCGTACGCGTACTACGAGGGCCTCGACAAGGTCTCGCACGAGTACGGGCTCGGCGCGCAGTACGACGAGGAGCTTCGCTGGATCGACCACCTCGTGGCGACCGTGCTCGAGGCCCTCCCGTCGGGCACGGCCCTCGTGGTCACCGCCGACCACGGCCAGGTGGAGACCGGCGACGACGTCGTCGAGCTGCCGAGCGACGTCCTCACCCATGTGGCGATGCAGTCGGGCGAGGGCCGCTTCCGTTGGTTGCACGCGCGATCCGGCCGTGCGGCTGCCCTCCTCGAGGCGGTGGAGGCGCAGCTGGGGGAGCGGGCGTGGGTGCGCACGCGCGACCAGGCGATCGCGGAGGGCTGGTACGGCCCCAAGGTCACCGACGCCGCGGCGAGCCGGCTCGGCGACGTGCTGCTGGCGGCGAAGGGCACCGTCGCGTTCCACGATCCCGACGACACCGGGCCCTACGTGCTCGTGGGTCGCCACGGGTCGCTCACCGAGGACGAGATGCTGGTGCCCCTGCTCGTCGGCATCGCCGGCGCGTGATCTGCCCCCGGTAGGTTGGCCGCCATGTCCGACTCGACCCCTGCCGACCCGCCGGAGGAGGACGTCCTCATCCCGTCCGTCGTGCCCGACCAGCCCGAGGAGCCGCACGAGGCCGTCGAGTCCCCGGGCAAGGTGATGCGGATCGGTTCGATGATCAAGCAGCTCCTCGAGGAGGTGCGCCAGACGGAGCTCGACGAGCCCAGCCGCGAGCGGCTCCGCGAGATCTACGACCGGTCCATCACGGAGCTGTCGTCGTCGCTCTCACCCGACCTGCAGCAGGAGCTGGCGCGGCTCGCGCTGCCCTTCGAGCCCGACACCGCGCCGACGGCGGCGGAGCTGCGGATCGCCAAGGCCCAGCTCGTCGGCTGGCTCGAGGGCCTCTTCCACGGGATTCAGGCCACGTTGTTCGCACAGCAGATGGCGGCGCGCCAGCAGCTCGAGCAGATGCGCGGCCAGCTCGGCCCGGGGATGGCGCAGGCGGCGGGCCCACCGCCGGACGGGAGCGAGGAGCACCCGCTGCCAGGGACCTACCTCTAACGCCGCTAGAACGACGCGGGCGTCGGTGCTACGGTCGCAAATCACACCGGTGTGATTCATCCACAGCCTGTGGATGAAACCTGTGGACGCCCTGTGGACGACTGACGGAGGTGGATCGGTGGGGGACAGCTTCACGCACCTCCACGTCCACACCGAGTACTCGATGCTCGACGGCGCGGCCCGCATCGTGGACGTCGTCGGGGCTGCGGTCGCCGATGGCCAGCCGGCGCTCGGCATCACCGACCACGGCAACATGTACGGGATCCTGGACTTCTACAAGGAGTGCAGGGAGCAGGGCATCAAGCCCGTCATCGGCTCCGAGCTCTACATGGCCCACGAGCACCGGAGCGAGCGCCCGTCGCGCCGCGGCCGGATGGATGACGGCGGCGGCGACGCCGAGGGCGGCGCCAAGCTCTACTACCACCTCACCGCGTTGGCCGAGAGCAACACGGGCTACCAGAACCTCATCCAGCTCAGCAGCCGCGCGTACCTCGAGGGGTTCTTCTACAAGGGCAGAGTTGATTGGGAGCTGCTCGATGAGCACAGCGAGGGGCTGATCGTCACCACCGGTTGCCTGGGGGGACACGTGCTCCAGCACCTCCTGCGCGACGACGCCGAGGGTGCCCTCAAGGCCGCCGGTCGCCTGCAGGACATCTTCGGGCGAGACAACCTGTTCATCGAGCTGCAGGACCACGGCATCCCAGACCAGCACCGCACCAACCCGCAGCTCCTCGAGATCGCGAAGCACCTGCGGGCCCCGTTGCTGGCCACCAACGACAGCCACTACGTCGAGCGCAGCGACTCGGTCGCCCACGACGCGCTCCTGTGCGTGCAGACCGGCTCGCAGATGAGCGACCCCGATCGCTTCAAGTTCCACGGCGACGAGCACTACCTGAAGTCCGCGCAGGAGATGCGCTCGCTCTTCGACGAGATCCCGGAGGCTTGCGACAACACCCTGTGGATCGCCGAGCGCGCCGACGTCACGATCGAGTTCGGCAACCCGCAGCTCCCGACCTTCCCGCTCCCCGAGGGCTTCGCGTCTGACACCGAGTACCTGCGCCGCCTGACGATGGACGGCGCGAAGCGACGGTGGGGTGCGTCCCTCAACGACGCGGTCGCGGAGCGGCTGCGCTACGAGCTCCAGGTCATCGACGACATGGGGTTCTCGTCCTACTTCCTCATCGTCTGGGATCTCATCAAGCACGCCCGAGACAACGGCATCCGAGTGGGTCCGGGTCGAGGGAGCGCGGCGGGGTGCGCGGTCGCGTACTCCCTGTGGATCACCGACCTCGACCCGATCCGGTACGACCTCCTCTTCGAGCGGTTCCTCAACCCGAGCCGCATCTCGATGCCCGACATCGACATGGACTTCGACTCCCGCTACCGCGACGAGATGATCCGGTACGCGGCGGAGATGTACGGCCGCGACCACGTCGCCCAGATCGTCACCTTCTCCACCATCAAGGCGCGCGCCGCGGTGCGCGACGCCGCCCGGGTGCTCGGCTACCCGTACATCGTCGGCGACAAGGTCGCCAAGGCCATGCCACCGCTGGTCATGGGGCGTGACACGCCGCTGTACGCCTGCCTCGAGCCGCATCCGAAGTACGAGGACGGCTACAAGATGGCGGCGGACCTCCGGAAGATGCGCGACGAGGACCCCGACGCGGCCAAGGTGATCGAGGTGGCCAAGGGCCTCGAGGGTCTCCGCCGGCAGGATGGCATCCACGCCGCCGCGGTGGTGATCACGAAGGAGCCGCTCACCACCTACCTCCCGATCCAACGCAAGCCGGTGGGCGGGGAGGACCCGGAGAACGCTCCGGTCGTCACGCAGTACGAGATGCACGGCGTCGAGGCGCTCGGGCTCCTCAAGATGGACTTCCTCGGCCTCCGCAACCTGGACGTCATCAGCGACACGCTCGAGATCATCCGCGACACCCGAGGCACCGAGCTCGACATCGACTCGGTCCCGCTCGACGACGCGGAGACGCTGGCGATGCTCTGCCGCGGCGAGTCGATCGGTGTGTTCCAGCTCGAGGGTGCGCCCATGCGCGCGCTGATGCGCTCGCTCGCGCCGTCGAGCTTCGAGGACGTCGCCGCCCTCGTGGCGCTGTACCGGCCGGGCCCCATGGCCGCCAACATGCACAACGACTACGCCGACCGGAAGAACGGCCGGAAGCCCGTCGAGTACCTCCACCCGGACGCCGAGGAGATCCTGTCCGAAACGTACGGGCTCTGCGTCTATCAGGAGCAAGTGATGCGCGTGGCGCAGCGGTTCGCGGGGTACTCGCTCGCCGAGGCCGACACGCTCCGCAAGTCGATGGGCAAGAAGAGCCGCGAGCTGATGAAGGTCGAGCGCGAGAAGTTCGTCGCGGGCTGCGTGACCCAGGGCTACGACGGGCTGCTCGGCAAGACGTGGTTCGACATCATCGAGCAGTTCGCCGACTATGCGTTCAACAAGTCGCACTCGTTCGGCTACGGCTACATCGCCTACCAGACCGCCTACCTGAAAGCCCACCACCCGGCCGAGTACCTGTCGGCGCTGCTCACGAGCGTCAAGGCGAACCTCGACAAGGCCGCCATCTACCTGGCCGAGTGCCGCACGATGGGCATCGAGGTGCACGTCCCCGATGTGAACCGCTCGGTGTCCGACTTCGCACCGGTGATCGAGCTCGACGCCGACACGGGCGTCGAGAAGCGGTCGATCGTCTTCGGGCTCTCCGCGGTGCGCAACGTCGGCTCCGGCCTGGTCGGCCTGCTCATCGCCGACCGGGACGCGAACGGCCCCTTCATCGACTTCTACGACTTCGCGGAGCGGGTCGACTTCCAGGTGCTCAACAAGAAGACGATCGAGTCGCTGATCAAGGCAGGGGGCTTCGACAGCCTGGGCCACCCTCGCCAGGGTCTCCTGCGCTCGTTCGAGCACATCATCGACACGGTCGTGTCGCGCCGCCGCGAGCGGGACATGGGCGTGATGTCGCTGTTCGGGGAGATCGAGGACGCCGGTGGAATGTTCGACGAGCGCCCGCCCATCCCGGCGGTCGAGTTCGGCAAGCGGGAGCGCCTGTCGTTCGAGAAGGAGATGCTCGGCCTCTACGTCAGCGACCACCCGCTCATGGGCGCCGAGGCGTCGCTGCGGCGTCGGTGCGACGGGCGCCTCACCGACCTGCCGGAGATGGAGGACGGCACGATCCGCACCTTCGGCGGCGTGATAACCGGGCTCCAGCGCAAGTGGACGAAGAAGGGCGACCTGATGGCCGTCTTCACCCTGGAGGACCTCCAGACCGCGGTCGAGGTCATGGTGTTCCCCAAGTCGATGACGGACCACGGCCACAAGCTCACCGACGACGCCATCGTCACGATCCGCGCGCGCGTGGACGCTCGGGATGACCAGCCGAAGCTCATCGCCATGGAGATCGAGCCGTTCGAGCCGATGTCGGGCGAAGCGTTCCCGCTGCGGGTGAAGGTAGCGGCGGCCGCGCTTTCTGAGGTGCTCATCGAAGACCTCAAGCGGCTCCTCGGCGAGCACCCGGGCGACTCCCCGGTGCTGCTGCACCTGGGGGAGGAGAAGGTGCTGCGGCTGCCTGAAGGGTGGACCGTCGACGTCGCTCCTGCGCTGCTCGCCGAGCTGCGCGTGCTGCTCGGTCCGACCGCGATCCTGGCCTGAGTGGGGCCTTGACCCGCGGGTCACGTTGCGTGAGCAGGTCGTTCGCGATCTGTCAAGCGGCACGCGAGTTGCGCCGGAGCGCCGCGTCTACTGGACTAGAGGGGTCCGAACCACGAGTGATCCGGGGGCTGGCAAGCGAATGTCGATCCAGGTCGAGACCAAGGACTGCACTGCGTTGGGGGACGCCGAGCTCGCGGAGCTCGCCGATCTGTGCGCGGAAGGACCCCTCCCGTACGAGATCGGGGTCCTCTCCAAGCAGGCGGAGGCCTGGGTGCTCGTCACCCAGGTGCGGGAGAACGGCAAGCTGAAGGGCTTCGCGTTCTCCACGCTCGAGCGCATCGGCGGCACCCCGTCGGTGCTGATCGGCCTCGCCTCCGTGAAGCGCGGCGCCAAGCGCGACACCGCGCTGCGGGCGATCATGCAGGACGAGCTGCGGCGCGCCGTGCTCGCGTTCCCGGACGAGGACGTGCTCATCGGCACCCGCTTCACGACGCCGTCCGGGTTCGAGGCGTTCAAGGCGCTCAACGACGTCGTCCCGCGGCCCGACCACAGGGCGAGCGGCGAGGAGCGGGCGTGGGGGAGGCGCCTCGTCAAGCGCTTCGGGGTCGACACCTCCGCCTATGACGACCGCTCGTTCACCGCCAAGGGGAACGGCAACCACCCTGAGGTGTTCGACCACGACAGCGTGAAGCCCGAGGGCATCCCCGCCGACGTGGCCGCCTTCTTCAAGGGCTTCGACGCCAAGCGCGGCGACTCGCTCGTGGCCTTCGGCTGGGCCATGGCCGAGGACCTCGCCAAGCTCGCGTAGCGATTTGGAGTTGGGCGACGCCGTCCGCGGAAGGCGGATGGTCCGAGCCCTCCGCCCTGATCCCGTCGACCCGATGGTGGTCGACGACCTCGTGGACCTCGCGCGCCGCGCGCCGTCAGCCGGGCACAGCCAGGGCTGGGCGTTCGTGGTGCTCGAGGGCGACGAGACCGCGCGCTACTGGGATGTCGCGCTGCCCGTTGCGCGCCGGTCGGCCTTCCGCTGGCCGGGGCTCGTCACCGCGCCGGTGCTGATCGTCGTGCTGGTGGAGCCCCGCGCGTGGGTCGACCGGTACGCGGAGTCCGACAAGGCTGCGACGGGCCTGGGGGCAGGAGAGGGCGCGTGGCCGGTGCCCTACTGGTGGGTGGACGGCGGGATGGCGGTCGAGCACCTGCTCCTCGGCGCCGTCGACCGCGGGCTCGGTGCCTGCTTCTTCGGCCTGTTCGATCACGAGGCGGCCGTGCTCGCGGCGCTCGGCGTGCCGGACGGCTGGCGGGCGGTCGGCACCGTCGCTGTCGGCCACCCCGCCGACGACGAGCCGGGCCGCTCGGTAGCCCGCGGCCGCCGCGGGCTCACCGAGGTCCTGCACCGCGGCGGCTGGTAGCTCCGGTCCCCTGACGGGGCGTCAGATACCCTCCGGCCGTGGCTGACCCGACCAACCGACGCGTCCTCCTCGCCCAGCGCCCCGAGGGGCTCGTGCGAGAGGACGACTTCTCCCACGACGAGGTCGCGGTGCCCGAGCCGGGGGAAGGCGAGGTCCTGGTCAGGACGGAGTGGATCGGGATCGACGCGACGGTGCGCACCTGGCTCTCCAAGGCCGAGGGCTACATCCCGCCGGTCGAGATCGGCGAGGTCGTCCGCAGCAGCGGCATCGGTCGGGTGGTCACCTCGCGGAGTGACAAGGTTGCGGAGGGGAGCCTCGTCGCCACGCTCACCGGCTGGCAGGAGTACGCGGTGGTGGGTGACGACCCGATGCTCACGACCCCGCTGGCCGAGGGCACCGACCCCCAGGCTGCCCTCGGCGTGTTCGGCGCCAACGGGCTCACCGCCTACGTCGGCCTCACCGAGATCGGTCGGATCCAGGAGGGGGAGACCGTCGTCGTCTCCGCGGCGGCCGGGGGCACCGGCTCGCTCGCAGTGCAGATCGCCAAGATCCTCGGGTGCCGGGTGGTCGGGATCGCGGGGACGGACGAGAAGTGCGCGTGGCTCGTGAACGACCTCGGCCTCGACGGCGCCATCAACCACCGCACCGACGACGTGCCGGCGCGGCTTCGCGACCTCTGCCCGAAGCGCGTCGACGTGTTCTTCGACAACACCGGCGGACCGATCCTCGACCACGTGCTCGGCCGGCTGGCCGACCGCGCGCGAGTCGTGCTGTGCGGCGCCATCTCGTCGTACAACGACCACCACAAGCCGCCCGGGCCACCCAACTACCTCAACCTGATCTCGCGGCGCGCTCGGATGGAGGGCTTCATCTCCTGGGACTACTGGGGCCGGTGGAGCGAGATCACCGCCACGCTCGGCGGCTGGGTCGCAGACGGTCGCCTGCGCCACCGCTCGCACGTCTTCGAGGGTCTCGAGTCCGCGCCCCAGGCCCTCAACGCCATGTTCACCGGCGAGAACATCGGCAAGGTGATGATCCGGGTCGGCGCCGCTGGGTGATCACTACCAGTCGGCGGCGAGCGCCTTCGGCAGGCGGTCGATGGGGGGTCGGTCGCCGCTCTCCTGGCCGGCCTGCTGCCGAACGACCCCGGCCTCGTCGACCCACAGCAGCCAGCCATAGCTGCGGTCCTGGCTGAGCGACCGGTCGTCGGCGACGGACCCGCCACCGCTGATTGTCAGGGTGCCATCCGGTGTCCACGAGGCGAAGGCGCCGGGGTTGTCCGGCTTGCCGATGTCCTTGGGTGTGAGCACGGCGCCGTCCCAGCCGAAGACGAGCACCTGGGCCGTCTCGCCAGGCGCGCCGGTGCCGTTGACGACCGCGAGCTGGGTGCCGTCGGGCGACCACGCCAGGGAGCGCGTGCAGCACTCCACCTCGAGGGCGGTGCCATTGCCCCTCGGTCCGTCGATCGCGGTGACGATTGCCATCTCCCCCGCGCCCGTCGCCAAGTACCGGCCGTCGGGGCTGACCCGAGGTGCCGACCCGACCGCGAACAGCTCTGGCTCGCCGCCCTGCGTCGGGATCCGGTAGGTGTTCCCGCCGACGGGCTCGCAGCACGTGGAGAAGTACACCCACTGTCCGTCTGGGGAGAGATCGACGCTGTTGATGAAGTACGGCCCACCCTCCTCGACGTCGCTGGACCCGGTTGGGTCGCCGACGAAGTGGAGCTCGCGCTGCTCGCCAGTCTTGAGGTCGATCGTCATGAGCCAGCCGTCCTCGCGGACTAGGGTGACGAACGTGGGAGGCTCGCCGGTCGGCGGAACGTCGGTCGGCTCCGCGAGCTCGCAGGCGATGTCGAAGGTCCCGAACACGCCGGCGCGGTCGGCGATCTCGCCCCGCAGCGCGGTCTCGTCGACGCCATCGGCAAGGTCCACGACGTAGCCGCTCGGTGCGAGCTCCAGCGACATCAGCACCTCAGGGAGCCCGTCGATGCGAGCCACCATGGCTTTGCGGACAGTCTCATGGTCGAGGTATCGCGCGGAGGTCACCCGTGAATCGGCCTCGAGCGCGCGGCCCAACGCGTCGACGTCCGCATCGGTGGCGTCGGATCGCAGGTAGATCGCCAGATCCAGCGCCTCGCCGCCGACGCAGGGGACCCGCAGGGGAAGCAGCTCGATGGCGTAGGGAGGCTGAACCTCAGTGGTCGTCGTGCTCGTCGGGTCGTTCGAGCTGTCGACGGACTGGTCGTCGTCGCGCAGCAGGACGGCACCGATGCCAACGACGGCGACGATGGCGGCCGCGGCGAGGAGCCAGGGGGCCACCCGAGGATGCGACGGAGCCGCGGCGGCCGTCCGGACCCGGTCGAGGAGCTCGGGGCCGGCCTCGACGTCGACGGCCTCGGCTTCCATCGCCGCGCGGAGGATCTCGTCGTGGGGGTCGAGGGTGTGGTCGCTCATCGGAGGGCCTCCAGGCGATCGGCCAGCGCCGCGCGGGCGCGGTGGAGATGGGTCTTCACCGAGCCGGGGCTGATGCCGAGGGTGTCGGCGATCTCGGTCTCGGACAGATCGGCGTAGAAGCGCAGCACGACGCAGTCGCGCTGCCGTTGCGGGAGCGTGCGCACGGCGGCCGCCACCCGGCGTTGGCCGTCGCGACGTACGGCGTCGACCTCCGCGGCGGGGATGCTCTCGTCCGTCGGGCCGGGCTGGCGCCGCACCACGCGCAGGTGGCGGTGGTGCCCGTGCGACAGGTTGATGACCGTGCGCCGCAGGTAGGCCAGCTCGGCGCCCGCGACCGGTATCGAGCCGGAGCGGTGGAGGCGCACGAACGCCTCCTGCACCAGCTCCTCGGCGAGCGGCCGGTCGCCGGTGAGCACGACGGCGAGCCGCAGCAGCGGCGTGGCGTGCTCCCGGAACAGGGCATCGAGATCGATGCCTCCGGGCGGGGGTCGGAGCGCCAAGGCCGTCACACCCCCCTAGACGCGCCAGCCGCCCCACCGGTTGACATGGGCGCCGACGCTATCCCCACTCCCCAGGAATCTGGCGTTGCTGGACCGGACTGGGTCGGGTCGAACAACGCCAGAACCGAGTTGGGGGGTCAGGGGGCGAGCTGGGTCTCCAGCGTGGCGACGTCCTCGGCGGGTAGCTGGCACGCGTAGTGGTGGCAGACGTAGGCCCGGCCGTCGTCGCGGCCCTCCCAGAGCGGGCCGTCCCAGCGCTCGCCCCAGGCCAGGACCGCGTTGGGCAGGAAGCGCGAGCGCGCCGCGGCGAGCAGGTCGGGGCGGTCGCCGGCGATCACGACCTCCGTGGTGCCGCGGGCCACCAGGTCGACCGCGGCGAGCACGTGGCCGAAGGCGGTCGGGTGCTGGATCGCCATGGCACCGAGGAGGCAGACGATGGCCTCCCCGTGCTGGCGGTAGCGGTCGTCGCCGGTGAGGGCGGCGAGGCGGAGCAGACCGACGGCGGCCAGGCCGTTGCCACCGGGGGTGGCGTTGTCCATGAGGTCCTTGGGTCGGGTGATCAGCGCCTCGGCGTCGTGGCCCGTGGTGAACACGCCCCCATGCTCGTCGTCCCAGAACAGGTCGAGCAGGGCATCCGCGGCGGCGCGTGCCTCCGCGATCCAGCGGGCCTCACCGGTCGCCTCGGCCAGCCGGGTGAAGGCATCGACCAGCGCGCCGTGGTCGGTCGCGTAGGCGAGGTGGCGCGCGCCGGCCTCCGTCTGCCAGGTACGGAGCCAACGGCCGTCGGGCCGGCGCAGGTTGGCGAGCAGGAACTCGGCGGTCTCGATCGCGGCCTCGACCCAGGCCGGCTCACCCGCCGCCGCGCCCGCCTCCGCCAGCCCCGCCACGAGGTACGCGTTCCACTCGGTCAGCACCTTGTCGTCGAGCCCCGGTCGCACGCGGCGCCCGCGGGCGTCGAGCAGCGCCGCCCGAGCACGCTCGACCTCGGGTGCGCGGGCGAGCTCGCCACGCGCGTGCATGCGGTTGGGGATGGTGGTGCCGTGCTCGAAGTTGCCAGCGGGTCGGAAGCCGTACCACTGCAAGGCAGTGTCGGCCTCGGCGCCGAGGACGTCGCGCACCTGCGCGTCGGTCCAGACGTAGAAGCGGCCCTCCACGCCCTCGCTGTCCGCGTCCTCGGCCGACGAGGTGCCGCCACCCGGTTGGCGCAGGTCGCGGAGCACGTACCCGATCGTCTCGGCGAGCACCTGCCGCAAGCGCGTCGCGCCCGTGAGCTGCCAGCCGTGGAGGTAGAGGCGGATCAGGAGGGCGTTGTCGTAGAGCATCTTCTCGAAGTGCGGGACGAGCCACACGCCGTCGACGGCGTAGCGGGCGAACCCGCCACCGAGGTGGTCGTAGATGCCGCCGGCGGCCATCGCGTCGAGGCTGGTCGTGAGAGCCGTCAGGGCGCGCTCGTCGCCGCGCGCGGCGGCCGCGGCCAGGGCCTCCTGCGCCATCGGCTGGGGGAACTTGGGGCCCCCGCCGAGGCCGCCCCACTCGGCGTCCGAGGCCGCCAGCAGCGCGTCGACCGCGGCATCGACGTCGCCGACCGATGGCAGCCCGTCCCCGGGTGCCACGAGCGCGGAGCGGCCGAGCGCGCCCGTGAGCTGGTCGGCCTGCTCGAGCAGCTCGTCGCGCTTGGTGTGCCAGAGCTCGTCGATGCGCTCGCACAGCTCGACGAAGCCGATCATCCCACCGCGCCGTTCCTTCGGGAAGTAGGTGCCCGCGAAGAAGGGGCGCCCGTCGGGGGTGCACACCACCGTCATCGGCCAGCCTCCGTGGCCGGTCATGGCCTGGGTCGCCTCCATGTAGATGTCGTCGACGTCGGGTCGCTCCTCGCGGTCGACCTTCACGTTCACGAAGACGCGGTTCATCACCGCGGCTGCGTCGACATCCTCGAAGCTCTCGTGCGCCATCACGTGGCACCAGTGGCACGCCGAGTATCCGATGGAGAGGAGGATCGGGACGTCGCGCTCGGCGGCGGCCGCGAACGCGTCGTCGCCCCACGGGTACCAGTCGACCGGGTTGTCCGCGTGCTGCCGCAGGTACGGGCTGGCCTCGTGCACGAGTCGGTTCACGCGGTCACCCTACGGGGACGCTCGGGGCTACCGTCCCGGCCGTGGAGCTCACACTGGAGGGGAAGGTCGCGCTCGTCACCGGCGCGTCGCGGGGCATCGGCAAGGCCATCGCGAAGGCGTACGCAGACGCGGGCGCGTCCGTGCTGCTGTCGTCACGGAAGCTGGCCGACCTCGAGGCGGCGGCAGAGGAGATCGGCGGCGACGTCGACGTGACCGTCGCCAACGCCGGCGACCCCGACCAGGCGGCCGCCGCGGTCGACCAGTGCATCGAGCGCTTCGGCGGCATCGACATCCTCGTGAACAACGCCGCAACCAACCCCTACATGGGTTCGACGATGGACATCGACCTCCCCCGCTACGACAAGACCTGGGAGGTGAACCTCCGCGGCGCGCTCGTTTGGACGCAGCTCGCGTGGAAGGGCTCCCTGCGCGATCGCGGCGGTTCGGTGATCAACATCGCGTCGGTCGGGGGACTGTCCGTCGAGCCGTCCATCGGCATCTACAACGCGACCAAGGCGGCGCTTCTGCACCTGACGCGCACGCTGGCGGCGGAGCTCGCACCGACGGTGCGCGTCAACGCCATCGCACCCGGGCTCGTGAAGACGGACATGGCTCGCGCTCTCTGGGAGCCGAACGAAGCTCGCATCGCGGCCTCGATGCCCCTCGCCCGCCTCGGCGAGCCGGCCGACATCGCCCACGCGGCCCTGTTCCTCGCCAGTGACCTCGCCTCGTGGATCACGGGTCAGACGCTCGTGGTCGACGGCGGCGCCCTCCTGGGCCCGGCCGCTCGCCGTCCCGAGGGCTGAGCGGTGGGGCGCCACGACCCGGACCCGCTGCCCCCGATCGAGATCGTCGGTGCCGAGCCGGCGGCGGGGTCGCTGCAGCGCGTCACCACGGGCCCTCGCGGGCCGCGGGGTCCGGGTGGACGGGTCGTGGCGGTCGCCGGCGGCGTGGTCCTCGTCCTCGTGGTCAGCCTTGCCCTCGGCGGTGGCGACGACGAACCCACCCCCGGGAGCGAGCGCGCCGAGGAGCGCGACAACAGCGCGAAGCTGCCGCTCAAGCAGTCGAGCACGACCACTCGTCCCGGCTCTACGACGACGCGCCCATCGACGACGACCACGACGATCCCCGTCGGGCCAGTCCTCGGTGAGCCGGTGGGGGCGGGCCTGCTCGTCTACGGCGAGTCCGGCTGGCAGCTGGTCGACCTCGACACCGGCCAGCGGACGAGCCCGGACCTCCCGATCCTGAACCCCTACACCGTGGTGGCGCTGCGCGGTGGGGTGGTGACGGCCGACCCCGACGGCAACCGGGAGGCGACCCTGTACGCGATCGGGCCTGGGGGTGACATCGGCGGGCCGATCGCCCTCGGTCGCGCCGATCAGGTCCTTCCGGCCGGCCGCCCGGATCGGCTGTGGCTGCTCGACGGCGGTGGTCGGATGAACGAGGGCGGCGCCTTCATCGACGCCAGGGCCGAGGTCCGACTCGTCGATGTGCACGGCGAGGTCCTGCGCTCCTTCGAGGTCGAGACGAGCTTCGTGTCCCACGGACTGGAGGAGGGCGTCGTCTTCGATCGCGGTGGCCGCGTCTACCTCGCCAATGAGCAGGGCGTGCGGCCCATTGCGGTCGGCTCGTCCATGGGCGTGATCGGCGACGACCTCCTGGTCCTCGGTTGCGATGACGACGCCGATTGTGCGGTGGTGCGCCAGCCGGTCGACGGCCGCGCGTCGAGCCTCGTGTTCGACGTCGCGGACGTCGAGAACGTGGGCTACGACTCCAGCACCGCGGCCGACGGGAGGATCGCGTTGACCACCTACGGCGGCGAAGCGGGCCAGTCCCTGCTCCTGTTCGCGGCCGACGGCACCCCGCTGGGGACCCTGGACGGGGCGGCGTCCCCCGTCGACGGACCCCCGCGCTGGTTGCCCGATGACCTCGGGCTGATCGCGACCGATCGGGGCGGGGTGCAGTGGATCCACGAGACGCACGTGCGCTGGGTCAGCACGCAGCTGCTGGGGCTGCGCGATCTGTCGGCGGAGGTCGTGATCGTCATCGACTGGTGAGCAGCCGGCGCAGCACCTTTCCGCTCGGGGTGCGCGGCACGGCGGCCGTGAGCTCGAGGGCGGATGGCGCGGCGTACGCCGGGACGGTGCGCTTCGCGTGCGCTCGGAGCGCGTCGAGCGAGGGCGGGGCGGCGGCGTCGGTCGGCACGACCACCGCCACGACGCGCTGACCCCACTCGGGATCGGGGCGCCCGATCACCGCCACGTCGGTCACGGCCGGATGGGTCGAGAGCGCGCGCTCCACCTCCTCGGGCCACACGTTCTCGCCCCCGGTGATGATCAGGTCGCTTGCGCGCCCGTGCACCACGAGGCGGCCGGCGTCCAGGGTGCCGACGTCACCGGTGGGGAACCAGCCGTCGGCATCCTTGGGGTCGGTGCCGTCGCGGTACGCACGCAGCAGCATCGGTGCGCGCACGTGGATCTGACCGTCGGTGTCCATGCGGAGCGCGACACCATCGAGGGGCTCGCCGTCGTACACCACGCCGCTCCCCGTCTCGGTCATCCCGTAGGTGGCGATCACGTTGGAGGCGCGCTCCGCAGGTGGGACCTGACCGCCGAGCAGGATCGTCCGGAAGCGGTGGGCGTCGACCCGGCCGAGCGTGACGGGAACCAGCGAGGTAAGGGTGCACCCCGCAGTGGCGGCCGCCTCGACGGCGGTGGCGTCGAAGCGGTCGTGCACGGTGCAGGGCGTTCCGGTGAGCAACGCACGGGTGACCACCGACAGTCCGCCGACGTGGGCGAGCGGGAGGCACGCGAGCCACCGGTCGGTCACCGGGTCGACCGCGAGCCGCTGGCTCGTCGCACGGGCTGATGCGGCCACGGCGTCGTGGGTCAGCACCGCCAGCTTGGGCTCGCCGGCGGTGCCGCTGGTCGCCACCACGAGCGCGTCGCCGTCCTGCACTGGTTCGTCGGGTCGGGCGGCCGCGATGACCGCGGCACGGGCCGGGCCCGGGAGGCGCGGATCGAGGGGGAGGACCGCATCGCCGGCCGCCCAGGCGCGCTGCAGCTCCTCGACGAAGGCGTCACCCACCGCGTCGAGCACGACCAGCCGGCGCATGGGTGGCAGCGTACGGACTCGCCGGGTGAGACTCGGCCGTCATGGCCGACTCCGCTGCATCCTCCCCGCCGCTGCCGCGTGGGTGGCGATCGTGGGTGGCCGGCGCGCGCCCGCGCACCCTCCCGGCGGCCGTCGTGCCGGTGCTGGTCGGCACCGCCTGCGCGACCGGGGTGGTCGGCGTCTCGGCCTGGCGAGCCGTGGCGGCGGGGATCGTGGCGCTGTTCCTTCAGGTGGGCACGAACTTCGCCAACGACTACAGCGACGGCGTGCGGGGCACCGACGATCCCGGCCGGCGCGTCGGGCCGGTGCGCCTGGTCGGTTGGGGGCTCCAACCGCCCGCGGCCGTCAAGCGGGCGGCGCTGGTGTGCTTCGGGGTGGCGGCCCTCGCCGGTCTGGCGCTGGCCGTCGCAGTCGGTCCCGAGCTGGTGCTCGTGGGCGCGGCGGCGATCGCGGCCGGGTGGTTCTACACCGGAGGCTCCCACCCGTACGGCTACTACGGGTTCGGCGAGCTGTTCGTGTTCGTCTTCTTCGGCGTGGTCGCGACGGCAGGATCGACCTACGTCCAGGTGGAGTCGCTCACCGCGCTCTCCCTGATGGCGTCGGTGCCGGTGGGTCTGCTCGCGACCGCGCTGCTCGTCGTCAACAACCTCCGCGACATCCCGGGCGACACCGCGTCAGGCAAGCGGACGCTCGCGGTGCGGCTCGGTGACGCCCGCACCCGGTGGCTCTACGTCGCCATGCTGGTGGCGGCCTTCCTGAGCGTCCCGGTGGTGGCGGGCGGGTTCGACCGGGCGGCCGCCGCGGCGGCGCTGGTCGGCGTCGTGCTCGCGCGCCAGCCCGTGCTCCGCGTGCTCGACGGGGCGGCCGGCCCCGACCTCGTGCCCGTGCTGGGAGCCACCGGCCGCGTCCAGCTCGTCTTCGGGGTCCTGCTCGCCGGGGGGCTCTGGCTCAGCGCCTGACGGGCGCGCTCGGCCTACAGCGCGTGGGCGGACAACCAGGGCTGGACGATCGCGAGGAACCGGTCGGGGTGCTCGAGGTGGGCCGCGTGCCCGGCCCCGGCGATCAGCGCCAGTGTGGCGCTGTCGCCGATCGCGTCCGCCATCCGCTCGGCCAGGGCCACGAACTTCCGGTCGTCCGCCCCCGCGAGCACGAGCACGGGCATCGACAGGCCGGGAAGCTCGTGCCAGCTGGGCTCCTGGGAACCCGTACCGGCCCGCTCCAGGCTGGTCGCGAGCCCGTCGACGGTGTTCTCGAGGCGCTCCGTGCGGAACGCCCGCTCGGGTGGGAGGCCCGCGAACAGCGGTTGGCGCAGCCACCCCTCCAGGAAGATCTCGAGCCCCTCGTCCCGCAGGCGGGCGGCGGTGCCGACGTCCTGGTCATGTCGCTCACCGCGGTCGTCAGGGTCTTCGATGCCCGCCGTCCCACCGAGCAGCACGAGCCCGCGAACCTGCTCGGGCCTCGCCAACGCGACGTGCAGCGCGTAGCGGGCTCCCATCGAGTACCCGAGGTAGGTGGCGTCGCCCCCCTGGTCGGCGATGAGGTGCGCGCCTTCGGAGAGCCCAGCGGCCACCCCCGCCGAGCGCCCGTGTCCCGGGGCGTCGACGCAGATCAGCTCGTGGTCGACGGCGAGCGCGTCGGCGACGGGGCCCCAGGAGCGGCGCGTCTGCGTGAAGCCGTGCACCAGCACGAGGCATGGTCCGTGACCGCGGCGCTCGGCGTGCAGGGGCATGGCGTGGATCCTGGCAGACGGCGTGTGCTCGGATGGGGGCGCGATGGCGCCCCGACCCGAGGATCTCCAGGCCACGTTCTGCGCCACGCTCGTCGACGAGTGGGTGCGCGGTGGCGTCGGCCATGCGGTGGTGTGCCCCGGGTCGCGCTCGACCCCCTTGGCCCTCGCGCTGGCGGACCACGGTGCGATCGAGGTCCACGTCCACCACGACGAGCGCAGCGCGGGGTTCCTGGCCCTCGGCCTGGCCCTGGGCACGGGGGAGCCGACCATCGTGCTCACCACGAGCGGGACGGGGGCCGCGGAGCTGCACCCGTCGGTCGTCGAGGCCGACCTCGCCCGTGTGCCACTGCTCGTGTGCACAGCGGATCGCCCGCCCGAGCTGATCGGCGTCGGTGCACCGCAGGCGATCGACCAGACCCACCTGTTCGGCCGCTCGGTGCGCTGGTACCACGCGCCCGGCGTGGCCGACCCGGCCGCGGTGCCCCGCTGGCGGGCGCTGGCGGCCCGGGCCCACGCCGAGGCCACCGGATCTGCGCCGGGGCCGGTGCACCTCGACCTGGCGTTCCGGGAACCGCTCGTCGGTGCCCCCACCGCCCTGCCGCCCGGCCGCCCGGGTGGCGGCCCGTGGGCCTGGGGGCCTCCCGCGTCGGCGCCGGCGGAGCCGACGATCAGCCTCGTCGACGACCTCGCAGGTCGCCGAGGCCTCATCGTGGCGGGGGCGGGCTCGGGCCCGGGCCCGGCGATCGGCCGGGTCGCCGAGGCCCTCGGGTGGCCCGTGCTCGCCGCTCCGCAGGCTCCCGTGTGGAGCCACTCCGTCGTCGTCGGCGGCATCGACGCGCTGCTCCGCAACGACGTCGATCTGCACCCTGACGTGATCGTGCGCCTCGGTGCTCCGCTGGCGTCGCGTGTCGTGGGTGAGTGGCTCGCGGCCACGGGGGCGGCGGAGATCGTCGCGGCGGGGGATCGCGCGTGGATCGATCCGCACGGCACCGCGGCCGTCGTGCTGCCGGTCGCCGCCGAAGCCCTGGTGGGCTGCTGGACGGCGCAAGTCGACGGGGTGGAGGCGGTGGACGGGGGTGCGTGGGCGGCGCGCTGGCACGAGCTCGGCCGGGCCGCCCAGGTGGCGATCGACGGCGTCCTCGACGTAGAGCCCGCCGCTACCGAGCCGCGCGTCGCGCGCGAGGTCGTCGACGCGCTCCCCCAGGGCGCCGTGCTGGTGGTGTCGTCGTCGATGCCGATCCGCGATCTCGAGTGGTACGTCCGTCCCCCGCAGACGCTGGAGGTGCAAGCCAACCGCGGAGCCAACGGCATCGACGGCGTGGTCTCGACCGCGGTTGGTCTGGCGCTGGCCGATCGCCACAGACCGACCGTCCTGCTCGTCGGTGACGTCGCCTTCCTGCACGACTCGAACGGGCTCCTCGGCGCGGCTTCTCGCGGGATCGATCTCGTCGTCGTGGTGGTCGACAACGACGGTGGGGGCATCTTCTCCTTCCTGCCGCAGGCGGAGTCCATCGCCGCCGATCGGTTCGAGCTGCTCTACGGCACGCCGCACGGGCTCGACCTGGTCGCGCTGGCCGCTGCTTACGGCGTCCGTGCGCGGCCGGCGGTGGACGTCGAGGCGCAGGTCACGCAGGCGATCGCGGATGGTGGCGTGCACGTGATCGTCGTGCGGACCGATCGCACCGCCAACGTGGAGGTCCACCGCCGCCTGAACGCGGCCGTCGCCGCCGCGGTGGCGGACACGCCCGCGTAGCCGGTCTGGGCCGACGTCCGTGTCAGCTGACTCGTGTCAGACGCGGGTGAGGGCGGAGAGCAGCGCGAGGAGCTTCACCTGGGTCTCGGCCAGCTCCGCGTCGGGATCGGAGTCGGCGACGATCCCGTTGCCGGCGACGACGCGAGCGGTGGTGCCGTCGACGTCGGCACACCGGATGCTGACGGCGAAGGTGCCGTTGCCTCGACCGTCGACCCAGCCGACCGTGCCCGCATAGCGGCCGCGGTCGAACCCTTCGTGGGCGCGTATCCACGCCCGGGCGGGCTCGCGTGGCCAGCCGTTCACGGCGGGGGTGGGGTGCAGCGCCTCCACCAGCTCGATGATCGACGGTGCCGGCTGCGAGAGCCGTCCCTCCACCAGGGTGGCCAGGTGCTGGAGGTTGGCCACGCCGACGACGGACGGCTCCGGCTCGTAGTCGAGGTAGGAGCACCACGGGATGAGCGTGTCGAACACCATGTCGATGGTGATCTGGTGCTCGTGCCGGTAGGTGGCCGACGCCAGGAGCCCGGCGGCGAGGCGGGCGTCGGCGGCCGGATCCCCGCCCCGCGGCGCGGTTCCGGCCATCGGCTGCGCACGCACGACGTCGCCCGCGCGCCCGACGAGCAGCTCGGGGCTGGCGCCGAGGAAGCCGTCGACGTGGAACAGAAAGCACCCCGGGAAGGCCGCACGGAGGCGACGCAGGAGGGTCGCGCGGTCGAAGGGAACATCGGCTTCGACGAGCACCTCGCGTGCGAGCACGACCTTTGTGAGCTCTCCTGGCATCGCGTCGCGCATGGCCTTGGTGGCACTGGCGACGAGCTCACACCACCAATCCGCCGACCGGACCGGTCGCACCGTCACCTGTCGGGGGAGGGCCCCGCCCTCGCGCTCGATTGGCGTGCACAGCCCAGCGGGGTCGGCCGGCGGCCGGTCCGCCGGTCCGATCGTCGTCACCCAGCGTGTGCCGTCGTCGGCTCGGCCCCACACGAGCTCTGGGATCACGAGAGGGCTGCCGGGGTCCGCCTCGAACGGCAGCGCGCCGAAGGCGACGGCGCCTGTGCCCGGCACGCCGACGGGATCGTCGACCTCGATGGAGTCCAGCACCTCCTCGATGTCGCGCACCGGCACCCGGGCGGCGACACCCCGCCCCGCCACGCCGGTACGGGCGCGTTCGAGGAGTACCCCATCGCTGCCGGCCAGCTCGAGCAGGTCGAGGTCGTGGTCGACCCGGCGCGTGCGCGCCACCAGCGGCGTCACGGGCCCGCCATCTCACGGTGCGCGGTCACGAGCTGGGCGATGCCCAGCGACAGCAGCGTGCGGTCGACGGCGGTGAACCCCGCCACGCGCAGCTGGTCGAGCATCTCGCCGGGTTCGGGCAGGTAGGCGACAGAGCGCGGTAGGTAGCGGTAGGCGGCGGGGTCCGAGAGCAGCCCGCCCACGATCGGCACGACCTTGCCGAAGTAGACGCCATGCCCCCACCGCAGGAAGCGGTTGGGTGGCTCGGCCACCTCGAGCAGCGCGACGCGGCCACCGGGACGGACCACGCGGGCCAGCTCGGTGAAGAACGGGGGCAGGCTCTCGAAGTTCCGCAGGGCGAACCCGCACGTGACGCCGTCCACCGACGCGTCTGGCAGCGGCAGTCGCAGTGCGTCGCCGTGCACGAGCGGCGCGTCGGTGCGAGCGGCCGCGAGCATGCCGAAGGACAGGTCGACGCCGATGGGGGACAGCTCGGCCGCCGACAGCTCCCGGCAGAGGTCGCCGGTGCCGCAGGCGAGGTCGACCACCGTCGCTCGCGGCGGCAGCCGGAGGGAGTTGACGGTGCTCCGACGCCACCGCACGTCCATGCGGAAGGTCATGATCCGGTTGACGAGGTCGTACCGGGGGGCGATGGCGTCGAACATCGTGCGGACCGCCTCCACCTTCGCCTCGCCCTCAGGCAAGGTCTCCGGTGTCGTGAAGCGGGCCATCGGGGTCATCGTACGAAGCGCCCGGTGCACGCCCCCAACCCGTCCGCGCGCCACCGCCCCCGTAGGCTCTGGCGCGTGTCGGCCCAACCCCACTTCTCCATCGCCGGCATCCCCGTCCGCGTCGAACCGATCTTCCTCGTCATCGCAGGGCTCTGGGGTCTCAACTACCTCGATCTCGGGCTCGACATCGTCCTCGTGTGGGTCGCTTGCACCTTCGTGTCGATCCTCGTCCACGAGCTCGGCCACGGGTTCGCGCTGAAGGCGTTCGGACAACGGTCCGCCATCGTGCTGCACGGCTTCGGGGGCGTCACGATCAGCCAGCGCCGCGGCGCGCTCAGCCGAGCTCGCAGCATCACCGTCAGCCTCGCGGGTTCGCTGACCGCGCTCACGGTCCTGTGGCTGCCCACCCGCAGCGCGCTCGGCTCCGACTGGGGGTACCGGGAGTTCGTCGACTGGGCGACCACCGGTCGCCTGAACCTGTGGGTCCCGGTCTACTTCCTTGCATTCCAGAACCTGTGGTGGTCGGTCGCGAACTTGCTGCCGATACGACCACTGGACGGCGGCAACGTGACGGCGGAGCTCTTCGGGCTCGACCTGGCGCGCCGCATCTCCGTCGGCGTCGCGATCGCGGGGGCGATCTGGGCCTTCACCCACGACCAGGGCTACGGCGGCTTCTTCGCGCTGTTCCTCGCGTTCAACAACTTCCAGGAGATCCGGGCCTCACGGTCCGGCTCGAACGTCGATGCCTTCCACGTTGACGCGCCCCTCGAGGGTGGGCACCCCTCGCGGCGGCGTGGACGCGCCAAGCTGACCGTCGCGCCGCCTCCTCCGTCCGCGCCCACGATGGGCAGCCAGGATCCCGTGCGGGTCGCGCAGCTCGCATGGGCGGCGCTGCGGGAGGGTGACGCTCCCACCGCCAAGCGGCTCACGGCCGGGCTCGGAACCGGTGCCGACCCGTACCTCCGCGCCGCCACGGCGCTCGCGACCGGCGACCCGAAGGCCTTCGAGCTCTTCGAGGACGCCTACGTGCGCGAACCGAACGGACCGCCGAACCTCATCGCCACGGAGGTGCTGGCCCGCTCCGGCGCCGCCACGGCCGTCGCTCGCCGGCTGGTGGAGCGGCCGGACGGCAAGGGCCGCGACGGCGCCGGCACCCTGCAGACGCACCTCCACTACGCGAACCGCTTCGCCGAGGCTGCCGAGGTAGGCGAGGTCGTGTACGGGGGCAACCCGCCGAGCCGGGCCCAGACGGCCTTCGAGGTCGCGTGCAGCTGGGCCAAGGCCGGGAGCATCGATCACGCGGCCGGCTGGCTCGAGAAGGCGGCGGACGCCGGCTTCCGCGCCCCCTCGGTCGTGGACGGCGAGCCCGACCTCGCCACGGTCCGGGCCGACCCCCGCTGGCCCCTCCTACGCGCTCGTCTCACCTGACAGGAGGATTCGAGCGAGCTACGAGGGCTGTGCGACCTGCTCCTTGGCCCACCGGTAGTCGGCCTTGCCGGCGGGGGAGCGCACGATCGCCTCACGGAACACGAAGGCCTTGGGCAGCTTGTAGCGCGCCACGTGGGTGGCCGCCTCCGCCAGCAGGTCGTGCTCCGTGGCCGTGGCTCCGAGGCGGAGCTGCACGACCGCCACGACCTCCTGCCCCCATCGCTCCGACGGCCGACCTGCGCACACGACGTCGTAGACGTCGGGGTGGTGCGCGATCGCCTGCTCGACCTCCTCGGCGAAGATCTTCTCGCCGCCCGAGTTGATCGTCACCGAATCGCGGCCGTAGAGCTCGATGACGCCGTCGGCCGTGAGGCGGGCGCGGTCGCCGGGCACGGAGTATCGGGCGCCGTCGATCACCGGGAACGTGCGGGCGGTCTTCTCGGCGTCGCCGAGGTAGCCCAGGGGCACTCGGCCCTTCTGCGCCAGCCACCCGACCTCGGCGTGCCCGGCGTCCAGCGCGTTGGACAGGTCCTCGTTCACGATGGCCGCGCCGGGTCCGGGTGTGAAGGTGCCCGTGCTGGCCGCCTGGCCCGCGGCGCTCATGTGGGACATCTGGCTGCCGGTCTCCGAGGCGCCGACTGCGTCCATCACCATCACGGTCGGGAGCTGCGCCAGGAAGCGGTCTTTGATCGTCGAGTTGAGCGGCGCGCCGCCGGAGATGATCATCAGCATCGACGACAGGTCGTACGGGCTGCCCTTGTCGGCGGCGACCTCGAGCTGGTCGACGAGCGGCCGGCCGAACGCGTCGCCGACCATGAGGAGGATGTTGACCTTCTCGCGCTCGATCGTGCGCCACACGTCGTCGGCGTCGAGCCCCACAGTGTCGTCCTGGATGCAGATCGTGTTGCCGCTGTTCATCGCGTTCAGCGCGAGCCAGTGGCCGGCACCGTGCATGAAGGGCGGCGCGGGGAGGAGACGGGCCCCGGCGCTCCGGGCCCCCTCCACGATCTCCTCGACGCTCTCCCACTCAGAGCCCGTCGCGAGGTTGCGCCCGCCGAGCGCTCCGACGTAGATGTCCGCCTGCCGCCACAGCACGCCCTTCGGCATGCCCGTGGTGCCCCCGGTGTAGAGGATGTACAGGTCATCGGGGCTTCGTTGCACGTCGGGCCGCTCGGGGCTGGCGTCGGCGAGGACGTCCTCGTACCAGCGCGCCCCGGGGAGCAGGTCGACGCCGGAGCCGTCTTCGACCTGCAGCAGCACGGTGAGCGCGGGCAGGTCGGGCAGGACCTCTGCGAGCCGGGACGCGAACGTCGAGTGGAACACGATCGCCCGAGCGTCGGCGTCGTTGAGCAGGTAGCCGAGCTCCTCGGCGACATAGCGGTAGTTCACGTTGAAGGGCGCCACGCGGGCCTTGTAGGAGCCGAGCATCGACTCCATGTACTCGTTGCCGTTGTGCATGTAGCAAGCCAGGTGGTCCTGTCCGCTCTCGTGCCCGCCCAGCTCACTGCGCTCGGTCCGGATCCCGAGCCCGGCCCCGATCAGGTGGTTGGCGAGCCGGTTGGTCCGCTCCGCCACGTCGGCGTAGGTGAGCCTCCGGTCGCGCCAGACGATGCACTCCCGGTCCGGGATGGCGGCGCTGACCGCGTCGTTCAGGTCAGCGAGGTTGTACTCCATGCGACCGGTTCCCCCATCGATTCGGCGTCGGCTGTGCCCGGACAGTACGGGTCGAGGCCCGCAGCGGGCGAACCGCGGGTCGCGCCGGGAGCATGGCTAGAAACCCGCGGCAGGACGCGCGATCGCGTCGGATCCACGCTAGAAGGGTCGCCATGCCTCTCACGTTCGGAGTGTTCATCCCGCAGGGTTGGAAGATGGAGCTGGCCTCGATCGAGGATCCGCAGGCCAAGTGGGCGAAGGCGGTCGAGGTGGCCGTGCTGGCCGAGGATCTCGGGCTCGACTCGCTCTGGACCTACGACCACTTCCACAACGTGCCCGTCCCGGCCCACGAGACGATGTTCGAGTGCTGGACGACGTTGGCGGCGATCAGCCAGCGCACGAGCCGGATCATGCTCGGGCAGATGGTCGGGTGCTCGCCCTACCGGAACCCAGGCCTGCTCGCCAAGATCACCTCGAACATCGACGTGATGTCCGGTGGCCGGCTCATCTGGGGCATCGGCGCGGGCTGGTACGAGCACGAGTTCAAGGGCTACGGCTACGAGTTCCTGAAGGCGTCCGATCGCATCCGCGTGCTGCGTGAGACGGTCGAGATCGTCAAGGCGATGTGGAGCGAGCCCGAGGTCTCGTACGACGGGAAGCACTTCCAGCTCGACGGTGCCCAGTGCGACCCGAAGCCGCTGCAGCAGCCGCACCCGCAGGTCCTGATCGGCGGCGGCGGCGAGCAGCTCACGCTGCGGGTCGTCGCCCGGTTGGCGGACGCGTCGAACTTCGGTGGCAAGCCGCACGAGTTCAAGGCGAAGACGGAGGTCCTGCAGCGGCACTGCGCCGACGTCGGGCGCGACTACGACGAGATCCAGAAGACGTGGTCACCCGAGATCTTCATCCGGGAGACGGAGGCGGAGGTCGCCGCCGCGGGCAGCCGGTCGTTCTGGGGTGAGCCAGTGGAGTCGTGGGCCGCGGGCAACCTGGTCGGCACACCGGAGCAGGTGGCGGAGAAGATCCAGGAGTACGTCGCCCTCGGCTGCTCCGGGTTCTACCCGTGGTGCAGCGACTACCCAGAGACGGAGACCGTGCGCCTCTTCGCGGAGAAGGTCGTCCCGCAGCTCCGCTGATCGCTCACTCGTAGTAGCGGAAGAGGTTCTCGCTCACGCAGCTGGGCTTCGCCGCGCCCTTGCACTCGAACGTGAAGCGCATCTGGACCTGGCATCCGCCGGTGATGTCGGTGACGTCCACGAGCTCGACGCCGACGCGCAGGTTCGCACCAACGGGCACCGGGGACGGGAACCGCATCTTCTCGCAGCCGTAGTTCACGCCCATCTTGACGCCGTCGACGCGCACCACCTGCGGCACGAGCACGGGGCCCAGGGAGAGGGTGAGGTAGCCGTGGGCGATCGGACCACCGAACGGGCTCTCGGCCTTGGCCCGCTCGACGTCGACGTGGATCCACTGGTGGTCGCCGGTGGCGTCGGCGAAGAGGTTCACCCGCTCCTGGGTGATCTCCATGTAGTCGCTGTAGCCGAGGTGCTGTCCAACGAGCTCCTTGAGCTCCGCGATGCCGTTCACGATGGTCGTCATGCGCCCGATCATGCCCGAGGTGCGCCGCCGGCGACCACCCAGGGCGCGAGGATGCTCCTCGTGGATGGCCTCGTGGGGGTGGTGCTGGCCGCCGGGCGTGGTGCACGTCTGAGGCCGCTGACCCGTCTGCGACCCAAGGCGCTGTGCCCCGTCGGGAACGTGCCGCTCGTCGATCTCGCCCTCGACCGCGTGCGCCCGTCGGCGGAGGCGGTCGCCGTGAACTTGCACTACGGGCGCCGCGCGCTCGACGCGCACCTGGCCGCCGACGTCCATCGCTCCGTGGAGGCGAACGGCCCGCTGGGCACCGCCGGCGCCCTCGGCCACCTACGGCGCTGGATCGGCGGGCGCGCCGCCCTCGTCGTCAACGCGGACGCGTGGTGTCCCGGCTCGCTGGAGTCGTTCGTCGCCGGGTGGGACGGTGCGCGCGTCCGGCTCCTGCTGGCGGGTGACGACGAGCTCCACCCCAGCAGCGGTCTCGCCGGCGCGCTGCTGCCCTGGGCGGACGTCCAGGGGTTCGAGGCGGTGCCCTCGGGCCTCTACGACCTGTCGTTCCGGGCGGCGCAGGCGGCCGGGCGCCTCGAGGTCGTGCGCCACGATGGCCCGTTCGTCGACTGCGGCACGCCGCACCGGTACCTGGCCGCCAACATGCTCGCGAGCGGCGGCGAGAACGTCGTCGAGCCCGGAGCGCAGGTGGAGGGCTCACTCGACCGGTGCGTCGTCTGGAGCGACGCGCGGGTGCACCGCCACGAGGTGCTCACGAGCTGCATCCGCGCCCGGGGCCGCATCACCGTGCTCGTGCGCTGAGCGCGGCGCTCAGCGGCCCACCCGGAGGGTCACCGACGTGGGCGCGGCCTCGATCTCGTGCGCCGCGCGGAGCTGCCCGCACGCCGCGTCGATGTCCGTGCCGCGCGTCCGCCGGATGGTGGCGTTGACACCGCCTTCCCGCAGGAGGTCACGGAACTCCCGGACCTGCCGCGGGGGCGAGCCGCGCACCGCGTAACCAGGCGTCGGGTTGAGAGGGATCAGGTTCACGTGGGCCGGGAGCGGGAGGCTCCGCGACCGCTCGATCAGCAGGCGGGCGTCGCGCTCCCGATCGTTCACGCCGTCGATGAGCGCCCACTCGAACGACAGCCGCCGGCCCTTCGCCTGGAGATACCCGGCACACGCGTCCATCAGGGTGCTGAGGGGGTAGCGGCGGTTGATGGGGATGAGCTCGTCACGGAGCGCGTCGTCCGCCGCGTGCAACGACACTGCGAGGTTGACGGGGAGCGCCTCGGTCGCGAGCCGCCGGATGCCCGGCACGACCCCGACCGTCGACAGGGTCAGGTGGCGTGCCGACAGCCCGATGTCACCGTGGATCCGCTCGACGGCCGCCCACGTCGCGTCGTAGTTGGCGAGCGGCTCGCCCATGCCCATGAACACGACGTTCGACAGCCGTCGCCCGTCGTCGCGAGCGCGGCGGCCGGCGCGAGCGACCTGCTCGACGATCTCGCCGACCGTGAGCTGGCGGTCGAACCCCGCTTGCCCGGTGGCGCAGAAGCCACAGCCCATCGCGCACCCCGCCTGGCTCGAGACGCACACGGTCGAGCGCTCGTCGTAGTGCATGAGCACCGTCTCGATCTTGGTGCCGTCGCCGAGCGCCCACAGCCACTTGACCGTCTCGCCGCCGTCGCTCGTCTGCTCTGCGATGGGTGTCAGCGCGAGCGGCAGATCCGCGTCGAGCCGGGCACGGAGCACCTTGGGCAGGGCGGTGAGCTCGGCCGGGGTCGCGAGCTGCCCGTACAGCCCCATCCAGACCTGGTCGACGCGGTACCGGGGCTGACCGACGAGCACGTCGGCCAGGTCGTCCCGTGTGACGTCGAAGCGCGTGCGGGTCGATGCGCTCACGAGCCCGGTACCTCGATCGCGAAGCCGAGGTCGATGTGGTGACGTTCGAAGCCGAGCCCGTCGTACAGGCGGAGGGCAGCCTCGTTGGTGCCCTCGACGTACAACATCCCGACGCCGAGCCCCGACGTGAAGAGGTGGTCGAGGCCGGCGAGGGTCAGAGCCCGGCCGAGTCCGCGCCCGCTGAAGTCGGGGTCGACCGCGATGACGTAGATCTCGCCCAACGGGGGGCTGACGGCGCGGTGCGCCTTGGTCCAGCAGAATCCCGCGAGCCGGCCGTCCACCTCGTGGAGCAGGAAGCCGCGGGGATCGAACCAGGGCTCGGCCATCCGGGCCTGCAGATCCTCCAGCGTCCAGCCGCCCTGCTCCGGGTGCCAGCGGAACGCCCGGTTGTTGACGTCGAGCCACGCCGCCTCGTCCGCGCCCGGCACGAACGGGCGCACGTCGAGGTCCCACGTCTCCTCGACAGGCAACGGCCGTCGCAGCTGGTGGAGCTCGCGGGTGAGCGCCAGGCCGAGCGACTGGCTCGCCGCTACGGACACGGGGTCGCCGGCGCGTGCCCAGTGCCGCAGGACGCCACCGCCGGCCTCGCGCACGGCCCCGATCGCCGCCCGCAGCAGGTCCATCGCGCCGTCCTCATCGGCCGCAAGCTCGAGATCGACGGACCACCCGGTCGGCACGCGCTCGAGGTGGGCCCGGCCCGTCGGGCGGGCGATCTCGAGATGGCGCATCGCAGCCACGGTATCGGTGTGTACCCTCGCCGCCCGATGCCCACCGCCGACCGTGCCACCACCGAGCGCCGTCCGCGGACCGCTGCCGGGCGAGCGCGTCGCACGCTGGAGCGGCTCTCGGTGGAGTACCCCGGTACGGCTCGTGACCTCTGCGCGCTCGGGCACCGGAACCCGTACGAGCTCCTCGCGGCCACGATCCTGTCCGCGCAGTGCACGGATGAGCGGGTGAACATGGTCACCCCCAACCTGTTCGCGCGGTACCCGACCCCGGAGGACCTGGCGGCGGCGCGCCCGGCCGACGTGGAGGCGATCATCCGTTCCACCGGCTTCTACAAGAACAAGACGAAGAGCCTGCTCGGCATGGCGGCGGGGCTCGTCGAGCGGTTCGGGGGCCAGGTGCCCAGCCGGATGGAGGATCTCGTCACGCTGCCCGGCGTGGGGCGCAAGACCGCCAACGTGATGCGCAGCGTGGCGATGGACCTACCCGGGCTGCCCGTCGACACCCACGTCGGCCGGATGGCCCGCCGGCTCGCCCTGACCGAGGAGACGGATGCGGTGAAGGCCGAGCACGCCCTCAACGCGATGGTGCCGGCGCGGGACCGGGGCGTGTTCAGCCTGCGGCTCATCCTGCACGGCCGGGCGGTGTGCGTGGCCCGCTCGCCGAGGTGCGGCCAGTGCGTGCTGGCCGACTTCTGCCCCAGTGTGGGCACGGGTTGAGGGTGCGCCGTCGGGTGCGGCCGTTCTGGCATCGCGTGCGACGCTGCGCCGCCGGGGACTCACGATCCGTGAGGTAGTACCGATCGCAAGGGTTCGCTAACCTGAAGACCGGACCTGAGCGAGCGGGTACGTCCTGCATCGCCGGTCCCTGCGAGGTCGGGATCCGCCGCCTGGCCTCGCCACGGCGAGGGCGCTCTCCGGAGCGCCCTCGCCGCCTTTTTCACGGGGAGCGCTCGACCTTGCCGACGAGCGCGCGGAGGCGGCGGGCGGCCGCCTGGAGGTTGCGCTCGACCTCGTAGAGATCCGCGGCCACATCGTCCCGCGGCGAGCCGGACAGCTCGTCGGCCAGCGCGGTGACGCGCTCCGTCAGCTCGTCCAGCGCGGTGGAGAGCGACGACAGGTGAGCGGCATCCAGCGGCATCCCGCCAGTGTGGCTCGTCGGCAACCGGTTTCGGGCTGCTCGTGGGGCGCACGTATCCTCACCGGGTGCTGCAGCGACTCGACCTCCGGGGGGTGCGCGGCAACCTGCGTGATCGCCTGCCCCGTCCGCCGGGCCAGGTCGACCCGCCCGTCGACGAGGTGCGCGCGGTGTTGGCCGACGTCCGCGCACGTGGCGACGTCGCGCTGCGTGAGCTGGCGGCTCGCTTCGACCACGCGCAGGTCGACGAGCTCCGGGTGCCCGACGCCGCCCTCGCGGACGCGCTCGAGCAGATCGCGCCCGACGTCCGCGCCGCGCTCGAGGTCGCCCACGCGAACATCACCGCGTACCACCGCGCCCAACGGCATGAGGACGCCGTGCACCGCAACGGGGGGATCCTCGTGCGCGAGCTGCAGCGACCGGTCGACCGGGCGGGTTGCTACGTGCCCTCCGCGCTCGCGCCCCTCGTGTCGACGGTTCTGATGACTGCCGTGCCCGCGAAGGTGGCCGGGGTCCCCGCGGTGGTGCTGGCTACCTCGCCGCGGCCCGACGGCACCGTGGCGCCCGGCATCCTCGCGGCGGCCGCCATCGCGGGAGTGGACGAGGTGTACCGCGTCGGTGGGCCGGCCGTGATCGGGGCGCTCGCGTACGGCACGGAGTCCATCCCGCCCGTAGACGTGATCGTCGGCCCCGGCAGTGCCCGCGTCGCGCAGGCCAAGCGCGAGGTCGCGTCCGCGGGCCTCGTGGGGGTGCCGAGCGCGTTCGCGGGTCCGTCCGAGGTCGTGGTGGTCGCCGACGCCTCCACCCCCGTCGCCTGGGCGGCCATCGACGTGGTGCTGCAGGCCGAGCACGGCCCCGACGGACTGGCCTGGCTCATCACCTGGGACGAGGCGGTCGCCGATGGCGTGGTCGCCGCCGTGGCGGAGATCGTGCCCCGGTCGCCGCGCCGGGAGCACCTCGAGGCGACGCTCGCCGAAGGCGGCTACGCCGTGCTCTGCGACGGTCCCGAGCAGGCGATCGCGATCGCCAACGCGATCGCACCGGAGCACCTCGAGCTGCTCGTGGAGGACCCCGACGCCCTCCTCCCGCTCGTCCGCCATGCGGGGGCGGTGTTCTGCGGGCCGTACGCGCCGGCATCCGTGGGCGACTACCTCGCTGGCCCCAACCACGTCCTGCCCACCTACGGCTCCGCGCGCTTCGCGGGAGCCCTGCGCGTGGACGACTTCCTCAAGCACGTCCACGTCGTCTCGGTCGACCAGGCCGCCCTGCGCGAGGTGGGTGAGCACGTGATCGCGCTGGCCACCTACGAGGGGCTCGACGCCCACGCGGAGTCCATCCGCCTGCGCGGGGGACCGGCATGACCATCGCACCGCGGGACGACCTCGCACTCATGGCGGGCTACCACTCGCCGCAGGTCGACGTCGCCGTCCGCCTCAACACGAACGAGGCCCCCGAACCGCCGCCGGCGGGGTTCACCGCGGCACTGGCCGAGGCCGTCGCCACCCTGGAGTGGCACCGCTACCCCGACCGCGCGTATCGCGCCCTGCGGGAGGCCATCGCCGCGCATCACAGCGTCGACCCGGTCCAGGTGTTCGCCGCCAACGGCTCGAATGAGGTGTTGCAGACGCTGTGCCTCACGTACGGCGGCGCGGGTCGCACCGCCGCTGTCTTCGAACCCACCTACGCGCTCCACAGCCACATCGCGCGCATCACCGGCACGGGCGTCGCCACCGGTGAGCGCACCGACGATCTCGCTCTCGATCTCGCTGAGGTCCGGCGCGTCCTCGCCGCGGCGGAGCCGGCGATCACCTTCCTCTGCTCGCCGAACAACCCCACCGGCATGCTCGACGACGAGGCGACCGTCCGTGAGGTGCTCGACCTCGCGCCCGGCCTGCTCGTGGTGGACGAGGCCTACGGGCAGTTCGCGCCGTGGTCCGCCCTCGAGCTGGTCGCTGACGATCGGCCCCTGGTCGTCACCCGCACCTACTCGAAGACGTGGTCGATGGCGGCCGCTCGCCTCGGTTACCTCATCGGTCCCCGCGACCTCGTCGCCCAGCTCGACCAAGTGGCGCTGCCGTACCACCTCGATGCCGTGAAGCAGGTCGCGGGGCGCATTGCGCTCGACTTCGAGGACGCCATGCGCTCCCGGGTGGCCGCGCTGGTGGAGGAGCGGGGACGCCTCGTCGCCCGGCTCACCGAGCTGCCGGTCACCGTCTGGCCCTCAGCCGCCAACTTCATCCTGTTCCGGCCCCACGAGCGCGACGGAGCGGCCGTCTGGCAGGCGCTGCTCGACCGATCGGTGCTCGTGCGCGATTGCTCCTCGTGGCCTCGCCTGGACGGCTGCCTGCGTGTCACGATCGGGACCCCTGCCGAGGACGACGCCTTCCTCGCCGCTCTGGAGGACGCTCTCGCATGACCCGTGCTGCCACCAAGGAGCGGACCACCAAGGAGACCAGCATCTCGGTGCGGCTCGACCTCGACGGACCCACCGGCTCCGTGTCGGCGAGCACCGGGCTGCCGTTCTTCGACCACATGCTCGACCAGCTGGGCCGCCACGGCGGCTTCGACCTCGAGGTGCGGGCGACGGGCGACCTGCAGGTCGACGGCCACCACACGATCGAGGATGTCGGCATCACGATCGGCGAGGTCTTCCGCGAGGCGCTGGGCGACAAGGCCGGGGTCCGCCGCTTCGCCAGCGGGCTCTTCCCGCTCGACGAGGCCCTGGTCGAGGTCGCCCTCGACCTCTCCGGTCGCCCGTTCACCGCCTACGACGTGCCGTTCGGGGAGGCGCTGCCCTTGGGCGACCCGCCGTTCAACCCCGAGATGGCTGAGCACTTCTGGCAGTCGTTCGCGACCGCCGCGGGGATCACCTTGCACGTCCGCCTCCGCGAGGGGCGCAACACGCACCACATCGTCGAGGCCACCTTCAAGGGCGTCGCCCGCTGCCTCCGTGATGCGGTGCGCGTGGAGGGTGGAGGGATCCCGTCGACCAAGGGCACGATCTGATGGCGGCGCTCATCGCCGTGCTCGACTACGAGATCGGCAACCTGCGCTCGGCCCAGAAGGCCCTCCAGCACCTCGGCGCCGATGCGCGGCTCACGGCCGACCCGAGCCTGATCCGTGACGCCGACGGGGTGGTGCTCCCCGGCGTCGGTGCCTTCGGGCGCTGCATGGACGCAGTCCGTCGCGTGGGCATCGAGCCACTCGCGCACGACGCCGTCGAGCGCGGGGTTCCGTTCCTCGGCATCTGCATCGGCATGCAGATGCTCTTCGAGTCCTCCGAAGAGAGCCCGGGCAGCACCGGCCTGGGGATCCTCCCCGGCGTCGTGCGGCTGGTGCCGGGAGACGTCAAGCGGCCGCAGATGCAGTGGAACCTGCTCGAGCGGCGAGGCGAGCCAGAGCTGCTGCGCCTCGCACCCGATCCGGCGTGGGCCTACTTCGTGCACTCGTACGCGGCCGACACCGAGGACGCCATCGTCACAGCCACGTGCGACTACGGCGGCCCGATCGTGGCCGCGGTCGAGCAGGGCTCCGTGTGGGCCACCCAGTTCCATCCGGAGAAGTCGAGTAGCACCGGCCTCGCCGTCCTGCAGGCGTTCGTCGAGCGCGCCTCGGCCCTCGTCCCCTCCTGATGCTGCTCTACCCGGCGATCGACCTGCGCGGCGGCAAGGTCGTCCAGCTCACCCAGGGCGACTTCGCGCGAGAGCGCGTGCACGGCGACGACCCGGTCGCGGTCGCGGAGGGCTTCGTAGCGGCCGGAGCTCCGTGGATCCACACCGTCGACCTCGACGCGGCCCGCACCGGTGAACCGGTGAACCGCCATCTCATCGGGGCCATCGCCGCGGCCGTCGCGGTGCCGGTGCAGGCAGGCGGGGGAGTGCGGAGCGCGGCGGCGGCCGCCGCCCTCGCCGACCTCGGCGTCGCCCGGGTGGTCATCGGCACCGCCGCCATGGAGGACCCCGCCCTCGTGGCGACGATCGCCGGGCGCCAGCCGGTCGCGCTCGGCCTTGACATCCGTGGGCGGGAGGTCGCCATTCGTGGGTGGGCCGAGCGCTCGGGGGTCGAGTGGCCCGCTGCCCTTCGCCAGCTGGCCGACGCGGGCGCGGCGGCGGTCGTCGTCACGCAGATCCAGGTCGAGGGTCTGATGGGCGGTCCCGACACCGCTGGCCTGACCGAGGTGCTGGCAGCCACGGAGCTCGACGTCATCGCGTCCGGCGGTGTCGGCACGCTCGACGACCTGCGTGCCCTCGAGGCGGTGGCGGCCGGGACGCGACGGCTCGCGGGCGCCATAGTCGGCACCGCGCTCTACGAGGGTCGCGTCGACGTGGCGGAGGCGGTCGCGGCGCTGCGGGGGGCCGTCGCATGAGGACGGCCCGCATCATCCCGTGCCTCGACGTCGATGCCGGCCGCGTGGTCAAGGGCGTTAACTTCGTCGACCTGGTCGACGCTGGCGACCCGGTCGAGCTGGCCGCCCGCTACGACGCCGAGGGCGCCGACGAGCTCGTGTTCCTCGACATCACCGCCTCGTCGGATGCCCGCGACACGACCGTCGAGATGGCCGCCCGCGTGGCGGAGGAGGTCTTCATCCCGTTCACGATCGGTGGCGGCATCCGCAGCGTCGAGGACGCCCGCCGCCTCCTGCGCGCCGGCGCCGACAAGGTGTCCGTCAACAGCGCCGCCGTCGATCGACCCGAGCTCATCCACGAGATCGCCGACGAGTTCGGCACCCAGTGCTGCGTCGTCGCCATCGATGCTCGCCGCACCGACCTCGGCTTCGAGGTGTTCGTCCACGGGGGCCGCATCCCCACCGGCATCGACGCGCTGAGCTGGGCCAAGCAGGCCGAGGAGCTCGGCGCGGGCGAGATCCTGCTGACGTCGATGGACCATGACGGAACGAAGCGGGGCTTCGACATAGACCTCACCCGCGCCATCACGGATTCGCGCTCGATCCCGGTCATCGCGTCGGGTGGCGTGGGCACCTTGCAGCACCTCGTCGAGGGAGTGCTCGCGGGCGGTGCCGATGCGGTACTCGCCGCGTCGATCTTCCACTTCGAGGAGCACACGATCGCGGCCGCCAAGGCCGCCATGACCGAGGCCGGGATCGCGGTCCGGCCCACCTGACGCATCGAACTGGTGATCGACGCCGATGATCCCGGCCGGGACGACCGCGTCTGCCGTTCAGAGGAAGCTCAGTCGCGCTCTGGCAAGGACGAGAAGTCCCCCAGCAACGCCCTCCCGAGCCGGAGCCACGTTCCCGCGTCGTGCTGACACCACGCACGCGCCGACAGCGCCACATCGCCGCCCGGGCTCGCATGGATCAAGCCTTCGGGCTCCGCGGGCCCGGTCCATCCCGTAGCCACGCCCGGAGCCGGACCTCAGGCTGCGCTCTCGCCCGACTGGTTGATGTCGGATCCGCTGATCGGAACGACGGCGACGACGGATGCGATCGCAAGGGCGATAGCCGGCGACCACCTGGAGGCCCGCATCGCGTCAGTCTGCCCGCTGTGCCCGCGGCCCGCGTCACGTCCCGGCGGCTGTGCCGCGTCGCCTAACGGCACGGGTGGGGCAGTCAGCGGTCGCGCTCTTTCCAGGGGCCATGCGAGCGCTTCGGTTCCGTCGCCACTGCGCTCGCCGGGCCAGGATCTCGACATCGCGCTCCACCTCGCCATCAACCTCGCGCGGCCCCGCCCACTACTGTCGGGCGTCGTCGAGATGCGTCAGCGAGCAGTGTGGGAGCGGCAATGGGCGAGCTGATCTACGCGTCGAACATGTCCCTCGACGGCTGCACCGAGGACGAGCGTGGCGCCTTCGACTGGGCTCCGCCGGACGACGACGTGTTCGCGTTCATCGCGGAGCTCATGCGATCCGCTGGCACGTACCTCTACGGACGGCGCATGTACGAGACGATGGCCGTCTGGGAGACCGACTCGACCCTGGCCGCCCGGTCGCATCTCACGGCCCACTACGCGAAGGTGTGGCAGGCGGCGGACAAGGTCGTCTACTCCACCACCCTGGCCGCGCCCTCCACCGCGAACACTCGGCTCGAACGTCACTTCGACGCCAGTGCGGTATACGACCTGAAAGCAGCCGCCAGTAGGGATCTCCTTGTGGGTGGCCCGAACCTCGGAGCACAGGCTCTCGTGGCCGGACTGGTCGACGAGCTCCAGCTGTTCGCCTGGCCAGTCGTCCTCGGTGGACGCAAGCCCGCACTGCCGACCGACATGCACGCCGACCTCGAGCTCCGCGACGAGCACCGATTCAGCAACGGCGTCGTACACCTTCGCTACCGCCCACGATGAGGAAGCCCGCAGGCGAACCACCCGAGGAGTAGAGCCAAGCCTCCCGGTCGGGCCGCATCCCGTAGGTGCCGCTAGGAGTTGTCCGGGCGGCCGAGGTCGAGGCCGGTCACGTCCTGGATGCGTTGGCGGGTCTCCCGGAGGAGCGGGGGTGGTCGGGCGGTGAGGGTGCGGCCGTAGGGGCTGACGAAGGTGAGCTCCTCGTCGGCGTTGCCCTTGATGGTCCAGCCGCCCTCGTGGACGAGGTGGTGGTGCTCCCAGCAGAGGCCGCAGAGGTTCCAGGAGTCGGTCGGTCCGCCGTCCCGCTCCCACCAGGCGACGTGGTGGATCTGACGGATCCTGCGACCGCAGCCCGGGAAGCGGCACAGCCCGCGGTCGCGACGCTGGATGCGTCGGCGAAGCCAGCGGGGCGGGTTCCGATCCTTGCGGCCGACCCCGATGCAGGTGCCATCGGGGCCTTCAACGTGGAACTCGATCGGGCAGTCGCAGAGGAGGCGGTGCACGGTGTCGAGGGGGACCTGGACGCCGTCGGTGGTGGAGCCGTTGCCCTCGACGATGCCATCGAGCACGTCGGCGTCGACGTGCACCACGACCAAGGCAGGGTCAGGGCCCGGATCGACGTCGAGGTCCTGTCGGCAGACGTCGACGAGGGCGTCGGCGCAGCGCTGTGAGAACGGGGCCCACACGCCGGTCTCCGGATCGCGGCCGGCCTGCTCGGCGCGGCGCTCGAGGTCAGCGTTGACGATCTCCGCCTCGGCCGCGGGCAGGAAGCCGCTGTAGCGGTAGCCGTCGCGGTCGTGGTCCTTGCGCCAACGCAGGCTCCGCTCCTCGTGGGAGAGCTGCGCGTCCCGGCGGGTGCGCTTCTTGCGCTCGCGCGCCATCTCCTCGATCTGCGCGGCCGTGCAGCCGGGCAGGTGACGGGCGAGGAGCTGATCGGTGTCGGGGGTCGCGAACTTGGTGGTGGCGGCGATCTGGTCCCAGGACAGCTCGCCGGCGGCGAAGCAGGCCCGCAGGTGCGGGAGCTCGTCGAGGGCACGGGCGACACGGACCCATGCGTGGGCGGTCGTGATGGAGAGGTTGAGGGTGGCGACGAGCCAGGCCGCCATGTCGATGGAGCCGTCGATCCGGTAGTCCTCGCCGCGGTCCATCGAGACGACCACGGCGAGCATCTCGGCGGAGGTCGCGGCGGTCAGTGCGGCAAGCTGCTCGACCGCGTGAGCGCGGGCCATCGGGGAGCAGGACTGGTGGTCCGTGACCGCCATGCGGAACCTCCCTTCGGGCGCGTCGCTCGACCAGGTGGGGAGCTCTCGCTCCCGAAGGGGAAGGACCACAGCATAGCGAACACACGTTCGCAACGCAACCCCGATCGGGAGATTTCTTCGTCGCCACGGCCGCCAGGTGCGCCTCTGCCGCGTCGAGCGATCGATCTCGGGCCACGGCCCGGTCCCGCGAGACCAGGGCTTGCAGTCGTCCTCTGCGATCAGCGCGGCTCGTGGAGCCATGCGACGGCCCGGTCGCCGATGCCACGGGCCCGGAACCTATCGTGGGCGCGATGACGGCCTCCGAGGACGGCGAGAAGCTCCCGATCAAGATGCTGAACGACCGCATCCTCGTGCGGCTGACCGCGGAGGGGGAGCGCAGGAGCTCCGGCGGCATCCTCATCCCGGCCACCGCCGAGATGAAGAAGCGGCTCGTGTGGGCCGAGGTGGTCGCGTCGGGTCCGAACGTCCGGACCATGGAGCAGGGCGACCACGTGCTCTTCAGCCCCGAGGACCGCTACGAGGTCGAGGTCCGCGGTGACGACTACATCATCCTGCGGGAGCGCGACATCCACGCCGTCGCCGCCAAGCGGCTCGAGGACGCCAGCACCGGTCTGTACCTGTAGGGAACCGGTTTCGGGCCACCGGAGCGGCACCCGTACGATGAGCCGATGCCCGTTGCCACCCCGATCGTCGCCACGGACGACCAGCTCGAGCTCGTGCGCTACGACGACGCCGGCCTCGTGCCCGCGATCGTGCAGGAGGAGGGCACAGGGGCAGTGCTGATGATGGCGTGGATGAACGCCGAGACGCTCCGCATGAGCCTCGAGGAGGGACGCACCGTGTTCTGGTCGCGCAGCCGCCAGGAGGTGTGGCGCAAGGGCGACACGAGCGGCGACCGCCAGTTCGTCCGCCAGGCCTTCTACGACTGCGATGGCGACACCCTGCTCCTCGTCGTGGAGCAGGAGGGCAAGGGTGCCTGCCACACCGGCGCACGCACCTGCTTCTTCCGGGCCTTCGGGTGACGCTGCGCCCCAGCCGCCACGAGTTCCGGGCGCTCGCCCGCGAGCACACGGTCATCCCGGTGTGGCGGGAGGTGCTGGCGGACTTCACGACCCCGGTCGCCGCGTTCGCGCGCCTCGTCGGCGAGGAGCCCGGCTTCCTGCTGGAGTCCGTCGAGCACGGGGAGCGCTGGAGCCGCTGGTCGTTCATCGGTCGCAACCCGCTGGCCACCCTCACCGCACGCGGCCGACAGGTGGAGGCCACCGGCGAGCTGCCGGCTGGTATGCCCCTCGACGAGGGCATCCTGGCCGCCATCGAGCACCTGCTCGCGGCATGGAAGGCGCCGGTGCTGACAGACCTGCCGCCGCTGCACGGCGGGATCATGGGCTACCTCGGCTACGACGTCGTGCGCGAGGTGGAGCACCTCCCGAACGTGCCGCCGGACGATCAGGGGCACCCGGACGCGATGGTCTCCGTCATCGGTCAGCTGGCTGCCTACGACCACTGGCGCCAGCGGGCCACGCTCATCGAGAACGTGCTCGTGGAGCCTGGTCTGCCCGACGACGAGCTCGACCGTCGCTACGACGCCGCGCTCGTCCGGATCGACGAGCTGGCTGCCGACGGTGCCCGCCCGGTCGACGAGCCCCTCCTGGATCCACCGGATCCGGACGACCCAACGCCCGACGTCCGGTCCGTCATGGGCGCCGACACCTACTGTCGGGCGGTCGAGGTCGCCAAGGAGCACATCCTCGCGGGTGACGTCTTCCAGGTCGTGCTCGCCCAGCGGTTCGACCTCGATCTCGACGCGCACCCGTTCGACGTCTACCGGGTGCTCCGCCAGGTCAACCCGAGCCCGTACATGTACTTCGTGCGCCAGCCCGGCGTGACGCTCGTCGGCTCGTCACCCGAGCCCATGGTGCAGCTGCTCGACGGCACCGTCATCTCGCGCCCGGTCGCGGGCACCCGGCGCCGGGGTCGCACCGACGAGGAGGACCGTCGGATGGGGGCCGAGCTCAAGGAGCACCCGAAGGAGATCGCGGAGCACGTGATGCTCATCGACCTCGCGCGCAACGACGTCGGCCGCGTGGTCGAGTACGGCACGGAGCAGGTCGACGAGATGATGACCCTCGAGCGCTACAGCCACGTGATGCACCTGACCTCGCAGGTCTCCGGGAAGCTCCGTGCCGGTCGCACGGCGATCGACGTGCTCCGAGCCACGCTCCCCGCGGGGACGGTGTCCGGCGCGCCCAAGGTGCGGGCCATGGAGATCATCGACGCACTCGAACCCACCAAGCGAGGGCCCTATGCAGGGGTCGTCGGGTACCTCGACTTCTCCGGCAACATCGACACCGCCATCGCCATTCGCACGCTCGTCGTGGCCGACGATGGGCGGGCGTCCGTGCAGGCCGGTGCCGGGATCGTGGTCGACAGCGTGCCCGAGCACGAGGACCTCGAGTGCCACAACAAGGCGGCCGCGCTCCTCGCCGCCATCCCGGCTGCTCGCCGGATGACCGCTCGCCGCCGATCCCACGCCAGCGGTTCCACGTCGGCCCCTCGATAGCGTCGTCGCGATGGGGGATGTCGTCGACCTGCGAACCAGCTTGGGCGCGGCCCCCATCCAGCGCGACGTCGTACGGGTGCAGGGGGCCGAGGCGATCGACTTCCTCCAGGGGCAGCTGAGCCAGGACGTGGCCTCACTCTCGGTCGACGAGTCCGCCCCCTCGCTGCTGCTGCAGCCGACAGGCAAGGTCGATGCCTGGTTGCGGGTCACCCGGTTGGCCTCGGACGAGGTCCTGCTCGACGTCGACGCAGGCTTCGGCGAGGCGGTCCTCACCCGCTTGAGCCGCTTCAAGCTGCGGACCAAGGTGGACCTGTCGCTCGAGCAGTGGTCGGGCCTGGCTCTGCGAGGTCCGGGCGCGGAGGGCATCGACGTGCCCCCCGGCGCGGTCGGCCTCGCGGCGCGGTGGACCGGTGTGGAGGGCGTCGACGTGCTGTCCGATGGCGAGCTCGCCCTCGCTGGTGCGCCGCTCGTCGATCCCGCGGCGTTCGATGCGCTGCGCATCGAGTGCGGCGTCCCGGCGATGGGGGCCGAGCTCACCGACGCCACCATCCCTGCCGAGGCAGGGCAGTGGCTCATGGACGCGTCGGTGAGCTTCACCAAGGGCTGCTACACAGGCCAGGAGCTCGTCGCTCGGATCGACAGCCGCGGCGGCAACGTGCCGCGTCCGCTCCGAGGCCTCCTCGTCGACGGCGATCCGGTCCCCGTGGGGACGACCGTGCACCACGCCGGTTCGGAGGTCGGCACGGTGACGTCCTCGGCTCGGTCGGCCGTGCTCGGGGCCGTGGCGCTCGCGGCTGTCGCCCGCGCGGTGGAGCCAGGCGCCGTCGTCGAGCTGCATGCCCCCGACGGCACGGTCGCGCGAGCGACCGCAACAGCCCTCCCGATGCGGTGAGCGAGCCGCGGTCCACCCGATGAACCTCTACGAGGTGCTCGGGGTGGCTCGGTCCGCGCCGGCCGCCGAGGTGCGCCGCGCCTACGTCGAGCTGGCCAGGCGGCACCACCCGGACCGCGATGGTGGCGACGCCGCCGTGATGCGCGCGGTGAACGAGGCCTGGGCCACGCTCGGAGACCCGGAGCACCGCGCCCGCTACGACCGCGAGCTGCTGGAGCCCGCGCCGCGAGCACCGACGGAGGAGGCACCGCGGGCGCGCACGGACGCGGAGGACCTGCTGGCCGACCTCGCCGACGACACCCCGCTCGGTGGTCGGGTCGTGCTGCCGCGCTGGGTGTCGCTGCTGCCCGTGGCTGTGTTCGCCCTGTCCATCGGCGCGGTGTTCGCGGGGGTTCTGTTCAGCTCCACGGCCGCGTTGGCCGCGGCGGTCGCGCTGTTCATGGTCTCCTGCACCATGTTCCTCGCCGCTCCATTCGTCGCGCTGCTCAGCTCCCGCCGGACGAACCGGTGATCGGGCGCTACACCCGAGCCGGTAGGGTCGCCGTCCATGGCTGAGACGGTCGCCCGGCCGCGTCCCACCGCGCTTCGGCCCGCGCGCCGGTCGCGCTGATCCGAGGCATGGCCACCTACCTCGACCGCATCCTCGAGGGGCACCGCGCCGCGGCCGCCACCGATCCTCGTGCGTTCGACGCGCTCGTCGATGCCGCCAGAGCTGCCGGACCCGCTCGCGGCTTCACGGTGGCTCTGCGCGCGGCGGCCGCCACGGAGCTCGCCGTCATCGCCGAGGTGAAGCGCCGCTCGCCGTCGAGGGGCGACCTGGCACGGGACCTCGACCCCGCCGCCACCGCCGGCGCCTACGAGCGCGGTGGCGCGGCCTGCCTCTCGGTGCTGACCGACGAGGCGTGGTTCGGCGGCTCAGCGGACGACCTCCGGACCGCGCGCGCTGCGGTCTCTGTGCCCGTGCTCCGCAAGGACTTCACGGTCGACGTGCGCGACGTCTGCGACGCCCGGCTCATGGGCGCCGACGCGGTGCTCCTGATCGTGGCCGCCCTCGACGACCCCGAGCTGGCCGATCTGCACGCGCTCGCCGTCGAGCTCGGGCTCGATGTGCTGGTGGAGGTCCACGACGAAGCGGAGCTCGAGCGGGCCGTCGCGGTCGGCGCCGAGGTCGTCGGCGTGAACCAGCGCGACCTCGCCACCTTCGAGGTCGACACGGACCGGGCCGTCCGGGTGGTCGCCGCCATGCCCGCGAACGTCGTGCGGGTCGCAGAGTCGGGGATCCGCGGGCCAGCGGACTCGGCGCGGCTCGCCGACGCCGGTTTCCACGCCGTGCTGGTGGGGGAATCGATCGTGACAGCGGGCGACCCGGCGGCATCGGTCACCGCCCTGCGCACACCCCGTCGGTAGCCTCCAGCGCGTGTTCGTCAAGATCTGCGGCATCACCTCAGAGGAGGACGCCCTCCTTGCCGTGGCGATGGGGGCGGATGCGGTCGGCTTCAACTTCGTGCCGTCATCCCCGCGGTTCCTGGCCGTGTCGCGGGCGGCTGACATCGCCAAGCGCCTCCCGTCCGAGATCCTGACCGTCGGCGTCTTCCGCGACGACGCCCCCTCCCGGGTCGTCGACCTCGTTCAGCAAGCCGGCCTTCGCGCCGCGCAGCTCCACGGTCACGAGACAGCTGCGGAGACGAGGTGGGTTCGCGAGCGCCTCCCGCTGGTGATCAAGGTCTTCCCCGGCGGGGCTCCGGAGCTGGCACGCGCGACCACCTTCGGAGCCGACGTGATCATGCTCGACTCGGCGAGCCCCGGGTCGGGCCGGCTCTTCGACTGGTCCCTGGCCGAGGGCGCGCCCTCAGGCCTGCGGATCCTGCTCGCGGGCGGGCTCACGCCGGAGAACGTGGGCGAGGCCATCGATCGGGTGCGCCCGTGGGGCGTCGACGTCGCGTCGGGCACCGAGTCAGCGCCCGGCGTCAAGGACCCGAGCCTCGTCCGCCGCTTCGTACAGGCCGCCAAGGATGCCGAGCCCGAGGACTACCACGGCCGCGACGACGAGCGCCCCTTCGACTGGATGCTCGACGAGTAGTCGATCTCAGAGGCCGCCGGCGTGGGAGCCTGGACCGAGCTGCTGCTGTGCGGCCGGCGGCCGCGCTGACTGCCTGTTGCTCGGGGTCGGCGGAACCGCCCCTCGCCTCGCAGGGGCTCCGCCGCAGGCTCTGCCCCCGCACCCCCGCCGGCACCGCCGTTCGGTTCAGATGCCGCCGACGTGGGATCCGGGACCGAGTCCCAGGCAACCGATCACCTGTCCGCTCGCATCGAGCGCGTCGACGCGCATGTCGGCAAAGGCGCCCTCGGGTGGTGCAGTGAACGCCGGCCCCTCGTCGCAGACGCCGTCGGCGTCACCCGGGTCGTCCACGAAGATGACCGCGGCCCACAGTCCACCGCCGGGAACGGCCACCAGTCCGGCCCGTGCCTCGTCGGTGCGTGTTGTGACCTGTACCAGCGCCGCCTCGAGCGTCGTGCTCAGGACGACGAATGGTGGGAGGCCGTCGATGCCCTCGTCCGCAACGAAGAACCACTCGTCGATCGTGCCGCTCCCGCCTTCGGGGCTGTTGCAGGTGCGTTCGCGGTTCGACAGCTTCAGACACGGATCGACCATGCGATCGCTCGCCGAACCGGCGTCGAGGTCCTCCTGGGGGGCATCCTGGAGCAGCCACTCGAGGTCGCCGATCGTCCCCCGTGCGAGCTCGTTCCGGCCGGGGTCGGGTCGCAGGCTCGGGCCGCCCGTGACCGCCACGGCGAACTCCTCCCAGGTCGCATCATCGACCGGCTCGACGGTCGCCGCCAGCTCGGCGAGCGCCTCGATGGCTGGCGTCGATGGTCCCACGGCGGCAACCACCACGAGGTCGCCCCAGTCGCTCTCGACCCACACGGACCGATACGACCAGCCGCCGTCCGGGTCGAGCGTCTCCAGCGAGCGCGCCGGGCGACCGCCGACGTCGAGGTCTTCCGCCACCGCGTCGCCGTCCCGGTCGGCGACGTGGCCGTCGACGACCAGCGCGGCGAGGTCGGCCGCGGATCCGGGGATGGTCAGCACGGACAGCGAGTCGCGCTCCTGCGGCCCCTCCCAGCCCACGGCATGGGCGGCGTCGGTGCCGGGGATGAGGTCGCTGTTGCGCGGAACGTACGCGCTGAGGGCCAGAAGGGCGGCGGCGTCCACCGAGCCCACGACCTGCAACCCGTTCGGCGGGTTGGGCATCGCCGGCGGCTTCGTCCGATCGTCGGGCACCTCGACGAGCTCGAGCATGGCGACGAGCTCATCCCGCGTGGCCGATGGAGTGGTGATCCGCACGGCGAGGTCGTCGCCCTGCACGACCATGAGCTGGGCCCAGTACAACCCGTAGTCGGTCTCGCCGCCGGCGTTGAAGCGGGCCTCTCGGCCGTCGATGGTGAAGGCCTGGGCCTCGTCGCCGGATCTCCAGACGGCCCCGTCCAAGCCGCCTTGGAGGCCCTCGAAGCCCGTGGTCGAGACGACGACGACGTCGTCGCCGTCCGTGGAGCCGTCGCGCGACAGCACGGTGTATGGCTCCTGGGTCCCGCCGCTGTCCTGCCCCCAGTCCTGCTCCCAGCTACCCCGGCCCGCCACGGTGGCGCGGTAGCCAGCGGGCGCGGCTCCCACCGTGAAGCCGGAGGAGGCGTCGGCCGCCACGCCCCCCGGGGTGGTGCCCTCTGGGCCACCGCAGCCCACGAGGGCGAACAGGCCGAAGGCCACGGCACCACAGAACCATCGAACGCCCTGGTCTGCTTGCCGCACGCGCACGACACCACCTCCCTGTGCGCCACGAGCCTACGGTGGGCCGACAGGTGAACGACTGGCGCGCGAGTCCGTGGAACCGACTGGCGTGGGTTGGGTGCCGCGGCCGATCCTGGGGCGGTGACCGACGCCACCGACCTCGTGATGGGCGACCCTGGGGCGACGGGTCGCTTCGGCGAGTTCGGCGGGCGGTACATCCCCGAGACGCTCGTGATGGCGTGCGCGGAGCTCGACCTCGCCTTCCGGGAAGCCTGGGCTGATCCGCCGTTCCGGGCGGAGCTCGACCGGCTGCTGCGGGACTACGCGGGGCGCCCGTCGATGCTCTACGAGGCGCGCCGGCTGTCCGGCGAGCTGGGCTGCACGCTGCTGCTGAAGCGGGAGGATCTGAACCACACCGGGTCGCACAAGATCAACAACGTGCTCGGCCAGGCGCTGCTCGCGCAGCGGATGGGCAAGCACCGCGTGGTCGCGGAGACCGGCGCCGGGCAGCACGGGGTGGCTGCGGCCACCGCCGCCGCGCTGCTGGGGCTCGACTGCGTCGTCTACATGGGCGAGGTGGACATGGAGCGCCAGGCGCTCAACGTCTTCCGCATGCGTCTGCTCGGGGCCGACGTGCGCCCGGCGTCGTCGGGCAGCCGCACCCTCAAGGACGCCATCAACGAGGCCATGCGCGACTGGGTGGCCACGGTCGAGACGAGCCACTACCTGCTCGGCTCGGTGATGGGCCCGCACCCCTACCCGTGGATGGTGCGCGAGCTCCATCGCGTGATCGGCGACGAGGCACGGGAGCAGTGCCGGGCGTTGCTGGGACGCGACCCCGATCTCGTCACGGCCTGCGTCGGCGGCGGCTCCAACGCCATCGGCCTGTTCTCCGGCTTCGCGGAGCTCCCCGACGTCGAGCTGGTGGGGGTCGAACCCGCGGGTGGCGCGGCCGTCAGCCACGGCGTGCCAGGGATCGTGCACGGGTCCAAGTCGTACCTGTTGCAGGACGAGTACGGGCAGGTGGTGGAGGCCGAGTCGATCTCAGCCGGGCTCGACTACCCGGGCATCGGTCCGGAGCACGCCCACCTCGCCGAGGTCGGACGGGCGCGCTACGAGAAGGTGACGGATGCGGAGGTGCTCGATGCCTTCCAGGTGCTGGCCCGCACGGAGGGCATCATCCCCGCCCTCGAGTCGGCCCACGCGCTGGCGTGGATGCTGCGTGCCAAGGACGAGCTGGCGGGCAAGACCGTGATCCTGAACCTGTCGGGACGCGGCGACAAGGACGTGGCGCAGGTCGCCGACATCCTCGGCCAGGGCTCCGGTGCCTGACGTCGGCGCGCTCGAGGCGCACCTGCGCGCGCGACGGGACGCGGGGCGCAAGCTGCTCGTCCCCTACGTCACGGGCGGGCTCGGGCAGGACTGGACGGAGGTGGTGCGCGCCTTCGCCGCCGCCGGGGCCGACGCCATCGAGGTGGGCATCCCGTTCTCCGACCCGGTGATGGATGGACCGACGATCCAGGAGGCGTCCGAGGTCGCCCTCGAGCACGGCACGAACCTCGGTGCGATCCTCACCGCGCTGCGCGACGTCGACGCCGGCGTGCCGATCGTGGTCATGACCTACGTGAACCTCGTGTTCCACGCCGGCTACGCCCGCTTCGCGGCGGAGGCCGTGGCCGCGGGCGTGTCCGGCGTGATCCTGCCCGACCTCCCGATGGAGGAGGTGGGGGAGTGGGAGCCGTTCGCGATCGACGCGGGGATCGCCACCGTGCAGCTCGCGTCGCCCCTCACGCCCGACGAGCGGCTCGCCCGCCTCTGCGCGCGGTCGCACGGCTTCGTGTATGGCGTGAACGTGCTGGGCGTCACCGGCGAGCGCAGCGAGCTGGCCGAAACCTCCACGATCCTCGCCAAGCGCCTGAAGGCGACCACCGACCTTCCGGTCATCATGGGATTCGGCATCGTGACACCCGCCCACGCCGTGGCCGCGACCGCCCACGCCGACGGCGTGGTGGTGGCATCGGCCCTCATGCGCCGCCGGCTCGACGGCGCCTCCCCGGAAGCCCTCGGCGAGGTGGTGGCGGGCTTCCGCGCCGCCCTCGACGCGGGCTGAGGTTCTGTGGACGCTCAGCACCGCCATGCGGTTGCCAGCGTCCACAGAAGGCGTGGGGTGTTCAGGCGACGGGCAGGTGGAGCTGACGCTCGGCGTCGGCGATCTCCGGCGCGAGCCGGCCCGCGAAGAGGTCGGGCGCCAGCGCCACGTAGCCCGCCTCGGCACGTTGGTCGCACACGCCGCGGATGTGGTCGGTCAGCCCCCACCACGCGTGGAGCACGAGGATCCCGGGCCCGGTCGCCGCCTTGGGGAGGGCCAGGTAGCCCGTCCCGGCGTACTGCGAGTCCATCTCGGGGACCGTAGCGGCGCGAAGATGCGCCGATGCCCGACGGCGAGAAGTCCGACAGCTGCGACCTCTGCGAGGCGGCGCGGATCACCCACTGGTTCCACGAGGACGAGGTGTGCTGGATCGCGGAGTGCGAGATCTGCGATACGCCGATGGTCGTCTGGCGCTGGCACGGCATCGACCCGTCAGCGGAGGCGCTCGCCCACATGCACGACCAGCTCGCCCGCGTGACGGCCGAGGTCTTCGACGGCCACTACGTCGACGACAACATGCGCAACATCCCCGACCACTACCACGCCCACGCCAGACCCCAAGGTGGCTTCTTCGGCCACGGCCAGCGCAAGGACAAGGGCCGGTAGCGTCGTCGGGGTGGGTGACGACGCCAGCGTGCACGACGCGGTCGGGGGCGAGGCGTTCTTCGTCGAGCTGGTGCAGGGGTTCTACCGGCGGGTGGCGTCCGACGTGCTGCTGCGGCCGTTGTACCCGGCCGACCTCGCGGCTTCGGAGCGGCACCTGGCGCTGTTCCTGCAGCAGTACTGGGGCGGGGCCGGCACCTACAGCGAGGAGCGGGGCCACCCGCGGCTGCGGCAGCGCCACATGCCGTTCGTGATCACCGAGGCCGAGCGGGACGCGTGGTTCGGGCACATGGCGGCGGCGCTCGACGAGGTCGTCGTCGCTCGCGGGATCGATCCGGTCCTCGAGGCGCGGATGCTCGACCACTTCGCCGAGACCGCCGACTTCCTCGTCAACGTGCGGTAGCAGATGACGATTCCCTACTTATCCGGTAGGATTACTCGCCATGAGCAACCTTGTCATCGTCGGGCTGGCGGGCTTCCTGGCCTCCCTGGTCGACGGCGCGCTCGGCATGGGCTTCGGGCCCACCTCGTCGAGCATCCTGCTGAGCAACGGACTCAGCCCCGCCACCGCGTCGGCAACCGTCAACCTGGCCAAGGTCTTCACCGGCTTGGTGGCGGGCGTCTCCCACTGGCGGTTCGGCAACATCGACCGGAAGCTCGTCCTCCAGCTCGCCATCCCCGGAGCGCTGGGTGCGCTCGTCGGCACCACGATCCTGGTCAACGTCGATGGCGATGCCCTCCGTCCGATCTTGTCCCTGGTCTTGCTGTTGGTGGGGTTCCGCATCCTGGTGCGCTTCAGCCGGCCCCTTCCTCCGTCGCCGCTGAACGCCGATGGCACCCCCGAGACAACGATGCCGGACTTCAACGACCGAGGCGTCGAGGTGGTGGCATCGGCCGGCGGCGTCACCAACGGATTGGTGGGAGCGTGGGGTCCCGTCGTGACCCCGTTCTTGTTGCACCGGGGCCTGCCGCCGCGCTTCGCGGTCGGCTCGGTCAACACGGCCGAAGTGGCGGTGGCGCTCGTGTCCGTGAGCTCGATCCTCAGCTCCCTCGGCGGGGCAGGCCTCCAACTCGGCGTCGTGCTGGCGATGCTCATCGGCGGGATGATCGCGGCCCCGATGGCGGCCTATGTCGTGCGCTACATCCCGCCCCGCATCCTCGGGCTGGCCGTGGCGGGACTGCTCCTGGTCACCCAGGCACGAGAGCTGGCCGGCACATTCGACGTCGGTGCCGGCCGCTGGTACATCTACGCCGCCATCCCCGTGGTGCTGGCGGTGGCTGCCCTGCGGCCTCGCTTCTCCGGCTCCGGCGACTCGCAGGGCTCGCTCACGACCGAACCCGCCTGAGCCTCGATCCGATCGGAGGTCGAGCAAGCTGGTCTGACCTATCGTCGGCCCATGGCGCTCAACTCCGGTGACAAGGCCCCCGCGATCGCACTGTCCGACCAGTCGGGCAGCACCGTGAAGCTCTCCGACCTCACGGGCCGCAAGGTCTTGGTGTTCTTCTACCCGAAGGCCGACACGCCGGGCTGCACCACGCAGGCGTGCGGGATGCGGGACATCCTCGGTGACATCGGCAACACGGCCGTGCTCGGCATCAGCCCCGACAAGCCGGCCAAGCAGGCCAAGTTCGACGAGAAGTACGGCCTCGGGTTCCCCCTCCTCGCCGACGAGGACCATGCCGTCGCCGAGGCGTACGGCGCGTGGGGCGAGAAGTCGATGTACGGCAAGAGGTACATGGGCATCATCCGGTCCGCCTTCCTCGTCGACGAGAAGGGGAGGATCCAGGAGGCGTGGCCCAAGATCAGCCCCAAGGACACGCCGGCAAAACTGCTCAAGTCCCTCGACGGCTAGCGCGTGACCGCGCTCCCGGCTCCGGCCGACGTCCTCCCGCATCGGCCACCGTTCCTGTTCGTCGACGAGCTGCTGGAGGTCGTGCCCGGGGAGTCGGCCCACGGTCGGTGGCGGCTCACCGGCGATGAGGCCTTCTTCGCCGGTCACTTCCCGGGGCGGCCGACGCTGCCCGGCGTGCTCATGGTGGAGGCGCTGGCGCAGGTCGGCGCGGTCGCGGTGCTGCTGGAGCCACGGTACGCCGGCAAGCTGCCGCTGTTCGGCGGGATCGACGGCGTGCGGTTCCGTCGTCAGGTCGCGCCCGGCGAGGCGCTCGACCTCCGCGTAGAGATGGGGCGCTTGTCGGCACGCGCCGGCAAGGGGCACGGCGTCGCATCGGTGGCCGGGGAGACCGCCTGCGAGGTCGACCTCCTGTTTGTGATCGTCGACGCGTGATCTCACGCCACACCGGTCCCGTGCGTTGACCTCGCAGTGAACCTGCCCCCGTTCCAGCAGCTCCTCGACGCCCACGGCGCCGACCTCCACCGCTTCTGCGTCGCCCAGGCAGGTCCCCACCAGGGCGCCGACTGCTTCCAGGAGGCGGTGGTGTCGGCGCTGCGGTCCTACCCGGACCTCCTGGACGACCGGAACCTGCGCGGGTGGCTGTTCACGATCGCCCACCGCAAGGCGCTTGATCACCACCGGGCCACGGCCCGGCGACCGGTGCCTGTCCCGGATCTTCCCGAGCGGGGAGCGATGGCGGCCACCGTCGACGGTGAGCTGTGGGGAGCGGTCGGCCGTCTCCCCGAGAAGCAGCGGGGCGCGATCGCGCTGCGCTACCTCGGCGATCTCCCCTACGCCGACATCGGCGTCGTGCTCGGCTGCTCCGAGGCCGCGGCACGCCAGAACGTGCGGGCCGGCCTCGCCGCGCTCCGCCAGGAGGTGTCCCCATGATCACCCACGACCCCCTCGAGGAGCGGCTGCGCGGCACGACCACCGAGTCGTCTGCTGACCTCGCGGCTGTTCTCGCCCGCGCTGATGCGGGCGGTCTGATCGACGTGGCCTACGCCACCGCCGACAGCCCCGTCGGCCGCCTCCTCGTGGCCGCCACCCCGCTGGGGCTTGTCCGCCTCGCGTTCGACCGTGAGGACGACGACGAGGTGCTCGGGCAGCTCGCCGCACGCGTCAGCCCCCGAGTGCTGGAAGCTCCGGGCCGCCTTGACGAGGTGCGTCGCGAGCTCGACGAGTACTTCGCGGGTGGCCGGGATCACTTCGAGCTCCCCCTCGACTGGCGCCTGTCGGCCGGGTTCCGCAAGACCGTGCTCGAGACCCTGTACGCCGACGTCGACTACGGGCACACCGTCAGCTACCTCGAGCTGGCGACCATGGTCGGCAACCCGAAGGCCAGCCGCGCCGTCGGTACGGCGATGGCCACCAACCCCATCCCGATCGTCGTGCCCTGCCACCGCGTGCTGCGCACCGGTGGCCAGCTCGGCGGCTACGGCGGCGGCCTCCCCGCCAAGGTCAAGCTCCTCGAGCTAGAGCGCGGCCACAGCGTGCTGTTCTAACGAGCCGAGGGGGCCGCGAACGGCATCAGTTCGTCGAGGAACCTCCGGTTCCGAGGACGAGAGTTCCGTTGTGGCCGCCGAAGCCGAAGCTGTTCGACAGCGTGGGGCCGGGCTCCCAGGCGCGGGCCGCACCCACGACGAGGTCGATGGGCGGGAGCTCCGGATCGACCTCGGTCGTGACCGCCGTCGGCGGGATCAGGCGGCGCCGCATCGACTCGACGACCGCCACCGCCTCGATGGCCCCGGCGGCTCCCAGCGAGTGCCCGGTCACGCCCTTGATCGACGTGACGGCGGGCCCGGGCGTCGCACCGAAGAGCTTTGCCATCGCCTCGGCCTCGGCGGCGTCGTTGAGGGGAGTGGAGGTTCCGTGGGCGTTGACGTGGACGACGTCGTCGGGGCCCAGCCCAGATGCGGCGAGGGCGACCTCCATGCACGACAGGGCGCCGCGCCCGCCCGGCGACGGTGCCGTTATGTGGTGGGCGTCGGCGGTGGACGCGCCACCGAGGATCTCCGCGAGGATCGTCGCCCCCCGCGCCTGCGCCACGTCCCATGCCTCGAGGATGAGGACGGCGGCGCCCTCGGCGATGACGAAGCCGTCGCGCGTGGCCGAGAAGGGCTCGGAGACACCGCGCGATGACATGGCGGTCATGTTGGTGAAGCCGGCCATGCTGACCGGGGTCATGGGGGCCTCGGACCCGCCGGCGGCGACGACGTCGCAGCGGCCCGACGCCACCCACGTCGCCGCGTCGACCAGGGCGTGGGTGCCGGCTGCACACGCGGTGCTGACGGTCTGGCACGGCCCCTGCCAGCCCCAGCGCATCGACACGGTGGCACTCGGGGCGTTCGGCATCATCATCGGCACGAGGAACGGGGACACGCGGCGGGCACCCCTCTCCGCGTACAGCGTGATCTGCTCCTCGAGCGTCGCGATGCCGCCGATGCCCGTGGCGATCAGCACGCCGCGGCGCAGCGGGTCACCGTCGATGTCGCCGGCTTGGGCGAGGGCCTGCGTGGCGGCCGCCAGCGCAAGCTGGGTGACGCGATCGGCGCGGCGGGCCTCCTTCACGTTGTCGAAGACGGATGCCGGGTCGAAGTCCCGCACCCGTCGCTCGCCGTCGGGCGGGGAAGACGTCAGCCCGGCCCAGAACGCATCGACGCCCATCCCGCACGAGGACACCACGCCCACCCCGGTGACGGCGACCCGGCGACCCTCCATGGCTAAGCCGACGTCCCGAGCTTTGTCGTGACCATGTCGAAGGCCTGGCCGACAGTCCTGATCGCCTCGAGCTCGTCCTCCTCGACCGTGATGTCGAACTCGTCCTCGAGGGCCATGACCAGCTCGGCGAGGTCGAGGCTGTCCGCCTCGAGGTCCTCGGCGAAGCTGGCCTCCTTCGTGACCTTGTCGGCCTCGACGGCCAGCACCTGCACGGCGAGGGCCTGGAACCGGTCGAAGGTGTCGCTCATCAGTGATCTCCTGTCGCTGTTCGATGTGATGGTCAAAATCCCATCCCGATGCCGCCGTCCACGGGGACGACCGCGCCGGTGATGTAGGCGGCGGGTTCGGACGCGAGGAACGTGACGGCCGCGGCGACGTCCTCGACGCTACCGATGCGGCCCACCGGCACGAGTGCGCCGAGCGCGGCGCGCTTGTCGGCGGGCATCGAGGCGAGCATGTCGGTGTCGATCGGGCCGGGGGCCACGATGTTCGCGGTGATGCCGCGCGGGCCGTACTCGCGAGCGATCGAGCGGGCCAGGCCGATTAGGCCCGCCTTGGACGCAGCGTAGTTCGACTGGCCCGGCGCGCCCACGTAGGCACCTACCGACGAGACGATGACGATGCGCCCCCAGCGCGCCTTCATCATCCTGGGCACGACGCGCTTGGCCAGCCGCCAGGTGGCGGTGAGGTTCGTGGCGATCACGTCGGCGAAGTCGTCCTCGGACATCCGCACGAGCAGCCCGTCGCGTGTGATGCCCGCGTTGGCGACCAGCACCTCGACGGGGCCCAGCTCCTCCTCGACCCGTCCGACCGCCGCTTCCACCATCGCCGGGTCGGTCACGTCGCACCGCACGGTCAGGAGGCCGGGCTCGTCCACAAGCGTCGACGAGGACGTCACCGCCACGCGGTGGCCCGCCACCGCGAAGGCGCGCGCACAGCCGAGCCCGATGCCCTTGCTGCCCCCGGTGACGAGGACCGTGCGTGCGACGACGTCGCTCATGTCGCCCATTCGATCACGGCCGAGGCCCACGACATGCCCGCACCGAAGCCGATGACCAGGACGAGGTCCCCGGGTGACAGGCGGCCGTGGTCAGCGGCGTCCGCCAGCGCCATCGGGATCGACGCTGCCGAGGTGTTGCCCGTGGTCGCGAGGATGTCGGCTGTGCGCTCCTCGTCGATGTCGAGCTTCGCGGCGGCCGACGCGATCAGGCGGCTGTTGGCCTGGTGGGGGACGAACAGCTGCAGGTCGTCCGCGGTCACCCCGGCACGGTCCATCGCTCGCTCGGCCGACTCGACCATGATCCGCACGGCCCGCCGGAACACCTCGGGGCCGTCCATCTCGATCGTGCCGCCGACGTCCGCGCGGAGGATGTGGCGCAACGAACCGTCCGAGCCGAGGTCGAAGCCGAGCACGCCGCCGGGGCCGTCCCCCTGCTCGAGCACGACCGCCCCGGCGCCGTCGCCGAAGAGGATCGCGGTGGAGCGGTCCTCCCAGTCGACGATGCGCGACATCGTCTCGCTGCCGATGAGGAGCACACGGCGCAGGCCCGCGCGCAGGAACCCGTCGGCCGCCACGAGGCCGTACACGAAGCCGGAGCAGGCGGCGTTGAGGTCGACGGCACCGCCCCGCACGCCGAGGGCCTGCTGGATGCCGCTGGCGCTGGCGGGCATCGTCTCGTCCGGGGTGGACGTGCAGAGGAGCACGAGGTCGACGTCCGCCCCCTCGACGCCCGCACGCTGCAGGGCGTGCTCACCGGCCTCGATCCCGAGACCGGTCGTCGTGCCGCCGATCCGACGCTCACGGATCCCGGTGCGCTCGACGATCCATGCGTCGCTCGTGTCGAGGGTGTCCTCCAGGTCAGCGTTCGTGACCACCTTGTCGGGCACGGCGGTGCCCCAGCCGGTGATGCGGGAACGGGAGGGAGCCACGGCGCTCATCTTGCTGGATCCGCGGGCGATCTGGGCCCATCGGCTCGAGACGTCACGCGGTGCGGAGCCAGGCGACGGGCTGGCTGCGCGTCAGCCGCTCGCCGGCGACGGCGAGGACGCCCTTGACCGTGCCGCGGAACGGCGAGCGGACCTCGTGGCCCGCGACGTGCCCGACGACTCGTCCTCGCTCGATGTGCTGGCCCTCGGCGACGTCGGCCGCCGGGGTGAAGACGCCGGCGGCGGGGCTCACCACGAGTCGCTCGGCTGCGAAGAGGTGCTCACCGTCGTGGGGCTCGACCGCTCCGGCCGCTGTGGCGACCTCCACCGCGCCGTCAAGCGCCTCGGGTTCGGCGGCCGCCCGCGTGACCGCGTCGGGGGCCGAGCGCTTGGCCATGCCGGTGAGCACGGCGCCGGGGCCGAGCTCGAGGAACGCGGTCACGCCGTCGGAGACCATCCGCTCCACGCTCTGGCGCCAGCGCACCGGTGACGTGAGCTGCGCGTCGAGCAGGCCAGGCCACTGGTCGGCGTGCTGGTGGGGGAGGGCGTCGACGTTGGCGACGACAGGCACCTCGGCGTCGGCGAAGGTCGTCGCTGTGAGGGCAACCCCCAGCCGCGCGGCGGCGGGTGCCATGAAGGGTGTGTGGAACGCGCCGCCGACGGGGAGGGTCAGCACCTTTCGCGCACCCAGCTCCTTGGCGATCCCGCCGGCCTCGATGATGGCGTCGGGATCGCCGGCGATGACGACCTGTCCAGCGCCGTTGGTGTTCGCGACCCACACGTCGCCCGCGGCTCGCTCGCAGGCCAGCGCGATGATCTCGTCGTCGGCCCCGAGCACGGCGGCCATCGCGCCCGCCCGGCCGTCGGCGGCCTCCTGCATCGCTGCCCCCCGCTCGGTCACGAGGCGCGCGCCGTCTTCGAGCCGCAGCGCCCCTACTGCGGTCAGGGCGCTGTACTCGCCCAGGCTGTGACCGGCGGCCACGGCGCAGCGCACGCCGAGCGACCGGATCGCGTCGTGCACGACGAGGCTCAGGACGTAGGTGGAGAGCTGGGCGTTCTCGGTGCGGCGGAGCTCATCCGCGTCGGCGTCGAGGAGGAGCGCCGCGACGTCGCGCCCGCTCGCCTCCGAGGCGGTCTCGACGATCGCCCAGGACGGATGATCGACCCAGGGGCGGCCCATGCCGGGCTGCTGGGATCCTTGGCCGGGGAAGGTGAAGGCGAGCATTGGGGCCTCCGACCGGACGCCTTCGTCCCACGTTTCACGATCGGGGCAAGTTCCCCCTGGGTAATGCCATGCCCGCTCGTGAAGCCAGGGTGGCCCGCACCGCGGCAGTACGATCGGCCCGCGCCCGGATGGTGGAATGGCATACACGGCGGTCTCAAACACCGCTGCCCGAGAGGGCTTGCGGGTTCGAATCCCGCTCCGGGCACGGGCTGCGGCCGGCCCCCCGGGTGCCTCAGGCCCCGCGGGTGCGGGTGGCCGACAGGGCCGCCAGCGTGCGGAGGACGTCGGGCCGCTCGCGCAGTGCCTCGATCGGCACCGGGAGCGCCACCGACCAGTTCGGGCGGTCGTCGTCGCCGGTGCCCGGCAGGTTCGGTCGCTCGGCCACGCCGAGCAGGTCCTCGAGCGTCGCCGCGGCGAGCATGGCCGGGCTGGCGCCGAGGCGGCGGTGGAGGTCCTCGGCCACGTGGGCGATGGGCCGCGAGCCGGGCTGCTCGACGACGTGCTCCAGCCGCTCCCACATGGCAGCGGGCCGGTCGCCCCCGAGGCACATGCCCGCGAGGGTCGGGAGGTCGTGGGTGGTGACCATGGCAAGGGACTGGCGCGGCCACGCCTCAGGCGGATCCGGCTCGAACCACGCGAGGCGCGTGGAGAGGATCGCCGTGCGGGCCAGCTCCTCGCGGAAGCCGGGCTCAACCGTGCCGAGGTCCTCACCGACCACGATGGCCCCCGCGCGTGCGCTCTCGAGGGCGACCAGCTCCAGCAGCTCGCGCCCGGCGAACCGGACGTAGGCCCCGTCCGCCGGCGTCTCGCCCTCCGGCACCCAGAACAGACGGGTCAGGCCCATCACGTGGTCGATCCGGAGACCGCCGCCCGGGAGCAGCGCAGCTCGCAAGAGCTCGGCCAGCGGTCGGTAGCCCCGCGTGCGGAGGTGCCCAGGGATCCACGGCGGGAGCCCCCACCGCTGGCCGTCCGGGGCGAAGTCGTCAGGTGGTGCACCGATGCTGAACCCGGTCGCGAGCACGTCCTGCCACAGCCAGGCGTCCGCGCCACCGGGATCCACCCCGACCGCGAGGTCCTGAACGAGCCGCGGCCCGGCGGCGACGGCCGCGTCCAGCTGCCGCTGGATGAGGTGCTGGAGCCAGGCGTGGAACGCGATCCGATCTTCGAGCGCGGAGGCGGCCCGTGCCACAGCGGGAGCGTCCGGGTGCTGCAGCTCCGCCGGCCAGGTGCGCCAGGCCAGCCCGTGCTGCTCCGCGAGGGCGCAGAAGCGGGCCCACCCCTCCAGTGCTGCGCCCTGCTCCGCCCGCCAGACGGCCAGCGCGTGGCGCTCTTCGGGGACACGCTCGGCCCAGAGTCGGTCGAGGGCCTGGGCCTGCAAGGCCCAGCACGCATCCCGGTCGATCCGGGGGTCGGCCAGGAGCGCCCGGGCCTCGGCCGCCAGCGCGGCGATCGGCGCGCTGGACCCGCCCGCCACCTCGTCCACGCGCAGCAGCAGGGGGCTGCGCCACCGCCGGCTCGACGGGTGGTACGGGCTGGTCGCGATCGGGGGGAGGGGCGTGGGCGCGTGGAGCGGGCTGAGGGCGAGGAAGCCGGCGCCGAGGTCCTCCAGCCACTCGGCGAGCGCCCGCACGTCGGCGAGGTCGCCGATGCCCCAGCTCCGGGCGGATCGCGCCGTCGGCACCTGCGCGACCACCCCCCAGGCGCGCAGGTCGTCGGGCAGGTGGCAGCGGCCGGGACCGACGAGCAGGGTGGTCACCGGCCCCCCGTCGAGGGGAGTCAGGTCGTGAAGACCCCAGGGGAGGTCCGGCGGCAGCCGGGTGACGGTGCCACCGCCGGTGCCGTCCTCCAGCGTCAGCGTGCAGGGACGGTGCAGCGGCTCGGCATCCCCCGTCCGCACGACCCACACCGGCCCCTGGGCGGCCGGGTCGCCGACGACGCTCCGGATGGCATCGACGGTGGCGGGGGACGCGTCGTGCCAGCGCCCCTGCGTGTCGACCCATCCGTCATCGATGCCCCAGGCGTCCGTCGCCATCCCGCGCTCAGCCCTCCGGTCCGTTGCCCACGTGGTCGTCCACGAACTCCTGGAGCCCCACGGCGTCGACGGCCCGGCACGCGCGCTTGAAGAGCCAGGCCGTCGCCACGACCTGGTCGGCCAGGTCCGGGTTGGGCGCGACCACGACCCGATCGCCGGCGAGAGCCCCGAGGTCGTCCAGGGCGGACCCGCCGAGGTCGGGATCGTGCTGGAGGAGGACGTCGCCGCGCTCGAGGATCCCCACCTGCACGGGCCGGCTGATCGGCTCACCGATCACACCGCTGACTGGCGGACCCGGTTGGTGGGGCCCGGAGGTCGGAGGGTCCGAGGTGTACTCGACCTCGTCCGCCGAGCCCACGACGTGCACCAGGTACGCGGGGTCGAGCGCCTCCCTCGTGGTCGGGCCGCACGCGCCGTCGTCGTCGCCCCCGCCGCCACAGGCGGCCGCGAGCCCGCCCAGCAGGAGAGCGGCCCCTGCTGCGCGGCGGAGGGTCCGGGCCATCGGAGCATCGTCGCAGATCCGGGCGTGGGGCCGGTCGGGCGTACACTGCCGCGATGTCCCGGTCCCTCGTCGAGCGCCGCCTCACCGAGGTCGGCGCGCGCCTGAAGGAGCTCCGGGAGGAGCTGGCCGTGTCCGACGAGCAGCTCGGTCACCTCGCCGAGGCCGCCGACGACGCCCGGCTGCGGTCGCTCGTGTCCGAGACGCCCCTCGCCGACCGGGAGCACCATGACGCTCAGCGCCACGCCGATGCGATGCAGCGGCACCGCGCCGAGGTCCTCGACCAGATCAACCGCCTCGAGCAGACGCAAGACGAGCTGCTCGATCGGCTGATGGCCGAGACCCGCTCGTAGCCAGAAAGGAGGCCACGGTGACCACCCGCGTCGTCATCGCCGAAGACGAAGCCATCATCCGCCTCGACCTCAAGGAGACCCTCCAGGAGGAGGGCTATGAGGTCGTGGGGGAGACCGGCCGCGGCGACGAGGCCGTGGAGCTCGTCCGCGACCTTGCCCCAGATCTCGCCATCCTCGACATCAAGATGCCGGGTCTGGACGGCCTCGCCGCGGCGCGGGAGATCAGCGCTGACCGCCGCGCTGCTGTGCTCATCCTCACCGCCTTCTCGCAGCGCGACCTGATCGAGCAGGCACGTGACGCCGGTGCCCTCGCCTACCTGGTCAAGCCGTTCCAGCGCTCCGAGCTCATCCCAGCCGTCGAGGTGGCGCTGGGGAGGTTCCGCGAGATGCAGGCCCTGTTCGACCAGAACTCGAGCCTCGAGGAGCAGCTGGAGACGCGCAAGGTGGTCGACCGGGCCAAGGGGCTCCTGATGGACGGGCACGGCCTCAGCGAGGCCGACGCGTTCGCGTGGATCCAGAAGCGCGCCATGCAGGAGCGACGCACGATGCGCGCGGTGGCCGGCGACGTGATCACCGGTGATCTCGTGCCCGAGGCGTAGGGGATTCGTGCCGCGGACCGTCCTCCTGATCGACGGCAACTCGCTCACCTACCGCGCCTTCTTCGCGCTGCCCACCGACCTCGCGACGGCGTCCGGGCAGGTCACGAACGCCGTGTTCGGGTTCACGTCGATGCTCGTGAACCTCCTGCGCGACCACCGGCCCGACGCGATCGCGGTGGCCCTCGACCGACCGGAGCCGACCTTCCGGCACGAGCGCATCGAGACCTACAAGGGCAACCGGGACGCCGCCCCCGACATCCTGCGCCAGCAGATGGGGCTCGTCCGGCAGGTCGTCGAGTCGCTCGGCATCCCCATCTTCGAGGTGGTCGGCTTCGAGGCCGACGACGTGATCGCCACCCTCGCCACCCAGGGACGCGATGCCGGTGACGACGTGATCGTCGTCACCGGGGACCGCGACAGCTACCAGCTCGTCGAGGACCCGCACGTGAAGGTGCTCTACAACAAGCGCGGCGTGTCCGACTACGCGCTCTATGACGAGGCCGGGATCGCCGAGCGCACCGGGGTGCCGCCGACGCTGTACCCGCAGTACGCCGCGCTCCGAGGGGATCCGTCCGACAACCTCCCCGGCGTGCCCGGGGTGGGGGAGAAGACGGCCGCCAAGCTCATCACGACGTATGGGGGGCTCGACGGCATCTTCGAGCACCTGGACGACCAGACCCCGAAGCTGCGGACGAACCTCGAGGCCCACGAGGCCAACGTCCGCCAGAACCACGAGGTCATGGTGCTGGTGCGGGACGTGCCGCTCGACGCGAGCGTCACCGACCTCGCGTTCGACCCCCGCGCGATCGACGTCGACGAGGTGCGCCGCCTCTTCGAGTTCCTCGAGTTCAACACGCTCTTCGACCGCCTCGCGGAGGCCATCGACACCGACCTCGGTCCGTCGGCCTCGGAGGCGGACGTGCTGGAGGCCGAGGTGACGCCGGTCGCCACCGCCGCCGAGGCGATCACGCTCTTGGCTGGGTTGCGGAGCAGCGAGACGCCGCTCGCGTTGGCCGCGGCGTGGCTCGGCGAGGAGGGGCGTTCGGCCCTGGACGGCCTCGCGCTCGTTTGCGACGGCACCACCGGCGACGTCGCGTGGCTGCCGGGCACCCTGCTGGCCGACGCCGGCGTGCAGGCGGCTCTCGCCGCGCTGGCGGGCCCTGGCGGGCGCCCCCTGGCCGCCCACCAGGCCAAGCCCCTGGTGCGGGCGCTGACCAGCCTCGACGTCGACGTCCGGAGCCTGTCCCTGGACACCGCGCTGGCGGCGTACCTGCTCGATCCGGCCGAGAGCCGGTACCTGCTCGAGGAGCTCGTCGTCCGCTACGCGGGCGCGCGCATCCCCGACGGCGACGTCGCGGCGGACGGGCAGCTCGACCTGGAGGGCTCGGCCACGCCCAGCTCCACCGCGGCGGCCCGCCGCGCGCTCGCGGTCGACCGGCTGGTCGAGCCGCTGCTCGCGGCCCTCGACGCCCAGGGCCTGCGTTCCCTGAACGACGACATCGAAGTGCCGCTCGTCGGGGTGCTGGCCCGCATGGAGGATGCCGGCGTGGCGGTCGACCAGACGGAGCTGGGGGCCCTGCGCGACCGGCTCGTCGCCGACGTCGAGCGCCACCGGGCCGCCATCATCGAGGCGGCCGGGCGCGAGTTCAACGTCAACTCGACGCTGCAGCTGCGCGAGATCCTCTTCGACGAGCTCGGGCTCGCCCCCCAGAAGAAGACGAAGACGGGCTTCTCCACGGATGCCGCGAGCCTGGAGAAGCTGCTCGGCCAGCACCCGATCATCGAGCACCTGCTCGCCTACCGGGAGGTGGAGAAGCTCCGGTCGACCTACGGCGATGGGCTGCTGCAGGAGGTCGGCCCCGACGGCCGCATCCACGCCACCTTCAACCAGACGGTCGCCCGCACCGGCCGGCTGTCGTCGGACCAGCCGAACCTGCACAACATCCCGGTGCGGTCCGAGCTCGGGCGCGAGTTCCGCAAGGCGTTCGTCCCCGCCGAGGGGCGCGAGCTGCTGGTCGCCGACTACAACCAGATCGAGCTGCGCTGCATCGCCCACCTGGCCGAGGATCCGGGGCTCATCGAGAGCTTCGAGTCGGGCCGCGACATCCACACCGAGACGGCGTCGCGGATCTTCGGCGTCGAGGCCGGTGACGTCACGATCGAGATGCGCTCGAAGGCCAAGATGGTGTCGTACGGCCTCGCCTACGGGATGGAGGCCTACGGGCTGGGGCAGCGGCTCAACATCGCCACCGACGAGGCCGAGGAGATCCTCGATGCGTACTTCGCGGCGTTCCCGGCGGTGAGGGCCTACATGGAGCGCACCGTGGCCGAGGCCCGCGAGCGCGGGTACACGGAGACCTTGTTCGGCCGGCGGCGGCAGATCCCCGAGCTCGCCTCCTCGAACTTCCGGATCCGCCAGGCGGGTGAGCGGCAGGCCATGAACGCCGGGATCCAGGGGCTCGCGGCCGACATCTTCAAGGTGGCGCTGGTCCGCCTGGACGAGCGGTTGGTGACGGATGGCCTTGACAGCCGGCTCATCCTGCAGGTGCATGACGAGGTGCTCCTCGAGGTTCCTCCCGCCGAGGTCGAGTCGGCGGGCGGGCTGGTGGTGAAGGTGATGGCGGGGGCGGCGGACCTGTGCGTGCCGCTCGAGGTGAACCTCGCCGTCGGCTCGAGCTGGGCGGCGGCGAAGGGTTGAGACAGGAGGCGACATGGCACCCAACAAGATGGATCGGCGTGGCAGCGGACCGATGTGGTTCGTCGCGCTCGTCGTCGTCATCTTCGCCCTGTACTCCGTGACGGTGGCGCTGTCGACGGCGGATGACTGCCACGGGTTCGACAAGACGTGGAACGTGTTTCCTCCCGAGTGGGAGTGCAAGCCACTGCCAGGGTTCGGGTGAGCCCCGAGCCCGCCCACTGGTTCGAGCCGGTCGCCGAGCACCTCGGCCCCGCGTACCTGCGCTACTCGTTCACCAGGGGGACCGAGCAGGAGGTCGACTTCCTCGTCGGTGCCCTCGGCCTCGAGCCGGGGATGCGCGTCCTCGACGTCGGGTGCGGTCCGGGTCGTCACGCCTACGCGCTGGCGGCCCGCGGCCTCGAGGTGGTGGGCATCGACATCAGCCAGCGGTTCGTCGACCTCGCCAGCGCCGACGCGCCCCCCGGGGCCACGTTCCGGCGGGCGGATGCCCGCACCCTCGACATCGACGCCGAGTTCGACGCGTCGGTGTCGCTCTGCCAGGGCGCCTTCGGTCTGACGGGCGGGCCCGGCGCGCCGCTCGACGGCGACGGCGCCGTGCTCGCCGGGATCGCGCGGGCGCTGCGACCCGGCGGTCGCGTCGGCGTGTCGGCGTTCTCCGCCTACTTCCAGCTCCGCTACCTGGAGGACCAGGACCGGTTCGACGCCGAGGCCGGCGTGAACCACGAGCGCACGGAGATCCGCGACGAGGCGGGCACCGTCGCCGAGGTCGACCTGTGGACCACCTGCTTCACGCCCCGCGAGCTGCGCCTGCTGGCCGCCGCGTCGGGGCTCGCCGTGGAGCACATCTGGTCCGTCACCCCCGGCGCCTACGCCGCCACCGCCCCCACGACGGACGTCCCAGAGCTCCTCCTGGTCGCCCGGCGGCCGTGACCCGGGCGGAGGGCCCGGTGTACGCTGCCCGGCGCGCATTCGTGGCGCCTGCCCGGCGCGCATCCTCTGTCCCCTAGCTCCCTGAAGGCCCCCTCCCTTGTCCGACGACACCCTGACCTACGAGCCGAACCCCGAAGCGACCGATGCCCCCACCGGGTTCGGCACCTTCGCCGAGGACGGCACCTACACCCCCCGCGAGATTGCCTTCGACGACCTCGGGGGCTCCTTCGAGGACGCCATCGACGGCACGCTCGTGTCGGTCGAGGACGGCCAGCTGGTGGAGGGCACCGTGGTCAAGGTCGACCGGGACGAGGTCCTACTCGACATCGGCTACAAGTCGGAGGGCGTGATCCCCAGCCGCGAGCTGTCGATTCGCAACGACGTCGACCCGAACGAGATCGTGTCCCTGGGCGACAAGGTCGAGGCCTTGGTCCTCACGAAGGAGGACAAGGAGGGTCGGCTCGTCCTGTCCAAGAAGCGGGCCCAGTACGAGCGGGCCTGGGGCGACATCGAGCGGATCAAGGAAGAGGACGGCGTGGTCACTGGCCCCGTCATCGAGGTCGTCAAGGGCGGCCTCATCCTCGACATCGGCCTGCGGGGCTTCCTCCCTGCCTCCCTCGTGGAGCTGCGGCGGGTCCGCGACCTCCAGCCGTACGTCGGGAAGTCGATCGAGGCCAAGATCATCGAGCTCGACAAGAACCGCAACAACGTCGTCCTGTCCCGGCGGGCGTGGCTCGAGGAGACCCAGAAGGAGCAGCGCGAGGACTTCCTCGCCAACCTGAAGCCCGGCGAGGTGCGTGCCGGCGTGGTCTCGAGCGTCGTGAACTTCGGTGCCTTCGTCGACCTCGGCGGCATGGACGGTCTCATCCACGTGTCCGAGCTGTCCTGGAAGCACGTCGACCACCCCGGCTCCGTCGTGACCGTGGGCGACGAGGTGACGGTGCAGGTGCTCGACGTCGACCTCGACCGCGAGCGCATCTCGCTGTCGCTCAAGGCCACCCAACAGGACCCGTGGCAGGAGTTCGCCACTTCCCACCGGGTCGGCGAGCTCGTGTACGGCCGGGTCACCAAGCTCGTGCCGTTCGGCTCGTTCGTGCAGGTGGGGGAGGGGATCGAGGGCCTGGTGCACATCTCCGAGATGTCCGCCCACCACGTCGACCTCCCCGAGCAGGTGGTCACGCCGGGCGAGGAGCTGTGGGTCAAGATCATCGACCTCGACCTCCAGCGCCGCCGCATCAGCCTGTCGATCAAGCAGGCCGCCGAGGGCGGCGTGGTGGCGGCCGAGTACCAGGAGCACTTCGGCGAGCACCAGTACGACGCCGAGGGCAACTACATCGGCCCGGCGATCGAGCACTCCGAGGAGGCCGAGGCGGCTTGGGCCGAATACTTCGAGGCGCCGGCCGAAGCCGACGCACCCGCCGTCTCGGCGTCGGCAGAACCTGAGGCGGAAGGGCCTGAAGAGGCGGAACAGGCAGAAGGCGCTGCGCCCGAAGGCGCTGAGGACATCAACGAGTCCTGATCTCAACGGTCGATCGAGGGGCGAGCAGGCAGCCGACTTCTCGGAGGGGATCGCCGATCTGCGCTAAAGGTCGGAGTACGATTCGGCCGACCTTGCGGAAGGTCCAATCCGAGAAGAGGTGGGTGTGAGCTCTCGTCGAACGTTGATCCTGATCGCGGCTGCGCTGGTAGGCGCTATCGCGGCCTATGCGCTGTTCACGTATGTCGGAGGCATCGAAGACGAAGCCAACAACAACGCGAAGCGGGTCGAGATCTTCAAGATCGTCCAAGACATCCCGAAGGGCACCTTCGGTGATGAAGCCTTCTTGCAGGGCCTCATCAAGCGGGACGTGATCGCCAAGGAGTACCGTCCGGCGAGCGCCATCACCGACCCGTCGCAGATCGACGGGCTCGTGGCGATCTCCGACCTGGCGGCCAACCAGGTCGTGGTGAGCAGCCAGTTCGTCTCCCAGGCGGAGTCGCTGTCGACGTTCTCGAGCCTGCTCAAGAACAACGAGGTGGCGATCACGATCTCGGTCGACCAGATCCGAGGTGTGGCCGGCCTGCTCGTGCCCGGCGACTTCGTCAACATGCTCGTCACCGTCACTCCGGTCGCCGATGAAGGGGCGCCCGTGCCCGAGGCGGGCGAGGTTGCCTACAAGAACCCGGCTCGGTACCTCTACCAGAAGGTGCAGATCCTCGCCGTCGGGCAGACCCGCAAGCTCGAGCCAGGCGAGACCGCGGCCACCAACGCGGACGGCACGCCGACCGCCGCCACGACGTCCGGTCTCATCACCCTCGTGGTGCCCGCCGACGCGGCCCAGCGGATCGCCTCCGTCGAGAGCAGCGGGATCTACCTGACCCTCGTCGCGAAGGACTACCTGCCCGATGCGCTGGCGCCGCTTGACACCTCCGAGGTCCTGCCCGCGGAGGATCCTGCTCGCTTGACGCCCTACGGCCCTGACGGGCGGCCGGAGTCGTAGGTTTCTCCACCGAAGCGAAACGTCCACCCACCCCGTGTTGAGACAAGGACAAGCCCCCATCGCTACCAACCCGCTGAACCTCGTGCCGGTGGCCGTCCTCGACGACGACCTGGGCGTGCGCGACCGGCTGGTTGCGCAGCTCGGCGTCCGCGCCGCGCCCGTGGAGTCGGTGCGGGCCCTGCAGGCGAGCCTCACCGGGGGTCCGACGGTGCTGGTGCTGGGCCCGTCGTGCGCCAGCGCGGCATCGCTGGCCGAGATCGGCGCGACCCTGCAGGCGCACCGCGAGGTGGGGACCATCCTCGTCGTGGACGAGCTCTCCACCGACCTCATGCAGACCGCGCTCCGATCCGGGGTGAACGACGTGCTGGCCGCCCCCGTCGACACCGAACAGCTGACGACGGCGGTGGCCCGGGTCGCGGAGGGCCTCGACGCCTCGAGCGCGCCACGGACCGTCGACGGTGGCCCGACTGTGGTCGAGCGCCCCGACGACGGCGAGATCGGCAAGGTCATCACCGTCTTCTCCACCAAGGGAGGGGCGGGCAAGTCCGTCCTCGCGGCGAACGTCGCGGTGGTGCTGGCCAAGCGCCGGCCCGACAAGCCGGTCGTGCTCGTCGACGCCGACCTGCAGTTCGGCGACGTCGCCGTGATGCTCAAGCTGGCGCCCCAGCACACGATCGTCGATGCGGTGGGATCGCTCGACCGCCTCGACCCCACGCTGCTCGGGCAGTTCCTCATGCGACACGATCCGTCCGGCCTGCTGATCCTGCCCGCGCCGCTCGAGCCGTCCTTCGCGGACCAGATCAGCGCGGCCGAGATGGTGCAGATCGTGCGGCTGCTGCGCACCTTCTGCAGCGCCGTGATCATCGACACGCCCGCCTACTTCAACGAGGTGGTGCTCGGCCTGATCGAGGAGAGCGACGAGGTGCTCCTCATCGCCGGCATGGACATCCCGAACATCAAGAACGTGAAGATCGGCCTGCAGACGCTCCGGCTCCTGAACGTCCCGATGACCAAGCTGCACCTGGTGCTGAACCGGGCCAACTCGAAGGTCAAGCTCGACGTGAGCGAGGTCGAGCGCACCCTCCAGATCAAGGCCGAATCGCTCATCCCCAGCGACGTCGTCGTGCCGCAGTCGGTGAACAAGGGGACACCCGTCGTCCTCGACGCTCCGAAGTCGGGCGTCGCGAAGGCGATCGAGCAGCTGGCCAACATGTTCGTCGTCGACGACCCCAGTCGTCGGCGTCGCTGAGCGAGAGTGAAGGGAAGGGCGGATGAGCCTCTACAAGCGCCTGCATGAGGTGCAGCAGGGCCCGGCAGCGGCGGGGAGCGCCAAGCGACGCGACCCGGTGCTCGACGAGCTGCGCCAGCGGATCCACCACCACCTCATCGACGAGCTCGGCCCGATCCTCTACGACAAGCGCCTCTCCGAGGACGACCTCCGCCGGCGCGTCCACGAGCAGCTGCACGCCGCGCTCGCCCAGGAGCGGGCGCCCCTCAGCGCCGCCGACAAGGCGCAGCTCATCCAGGACGTCTCGGACGACATCCTCGGCTACGGCCCCATCGACCGCCTCCTCAAGGACGACGAGATCTCCGAGGTCATGGTCAACGGCCCGGAGTCCGTGTACGTCGAGCGGGCCGGGCGCATCGAGCGCACCAACGCCAGCTTCGTTGACGAGACCCACCTCCGCCGGATCATCGACAAGATCGTGAGCCAGGTCGGTCGCCGCATCGACGAGGCGACGCCGATGGTCGACGCCCGCCTGCCTGACGGCTCCCGCGTGAACGCGGTGATCCACCCGTTGGCGATCGGCGGGCCGTTCCTGACGATCCGGAAGTTCTCCAAGGACCCGTACCAGATCGACGACCTGATCCGCTTCGGCACCCTGAACGCCCACTCGGCGCGCTTCCTGCAGGCCTGTGTGGTCGGCCGGCTGAACGTGATCGTCTCAGGCGGCACGGGCACCGGCAAGACCACCACGCTGAACGTGCTGTCGTCGTTCATCCCGTCCGATGAGCGCATCGTCACGATCGAGGACGCCAAGGAGCTCCAGCTCAACCAGGAGCACGTGCTCGCGATGGAGGCCCGGCCGCCGAACATCGAGGGCAAGGGCCTGGTCGCCATCCGCGACCTCGTGCGCAACGCCCTTCGCATGCGCCCCGACCGGGTGGTCGTCGGCGAGTGCCGAGGCGGCGAGGCGCTCGACATGCTCCAGGCCATGAACACCGGCCATGACGGGTCGATCACCACGATTCACTCCAACAGCCCGCGCGACACCCTGTCCCGCATCGAGACGATGACCCTCATGGCCGGCTTCGACCTGCCCGTTCGAGCCATCCGCGAGCAGATGGCCTCGGCCCTCGACCTGATCGTGCACCTCACCCGCCTGCGGGACGGCACCCGTCGCATCACGCACATCACCGAGGTGCAGGGCATGGAGGGCGACGTCATCACCTTGCAGGACATCTTCCTGTTCGACTTCGGCATGGGGATCGACGAGCACGGTCGCTTCAAGGGTCACCTGAAGGCCACCGGCGTGCGCCCCAAGTTCGCCGAGAAGCTGGCCGACCTCGGGATCCGCCTCGGACCAGAGGTGTTCCAGCCCGAGGCGTTCGCCCGCCGCTCGCAGGGCGCGGGCTGATGCGACGCCTCGCCGCGCTCGCGACCGCGCTGGGGCTGCTGCTGCTCGCCATCGCGGGCACTGTCCCAGCGGGTGCCCAGGACACGGGCGACCCGCTGAGCATCCGCGAGGTCGACGCCACGAACCCCGACGCGGTCGAGGTGACGTTCTTCTACAGCGGTGACCGCAACGACCTGGCGGACATCACCATCCGGGAGAACGGCAAGCTGAAGGAAGCGACGCCGGCCGTTCCCCTCGACGACCAGCGCGCGCTCGGCGTCGTGCTCATCATCGACGCGTCCAAGTCGATGGAGCAGAACGCCCTCATCGAGCGCGTCAAGGAAGCTGCCCTCGCATTCGTCGATGCGAAGGCCGCCACCGACCAGATCGCGATCGTGAGCTTCGCCAACAAGGTGAAGGTCGAGGAGGAGTTCACGTCGGACAAGGACGTGCTCAACAAGGCGATCGACGACATCGCGCTGCAGCCCGACACATCCCTCTACGACGCCATCGTGCGGTCCTCCGCCCTGTACCGCGACTCGGACCTCCAGCCGAACCTGATCGTCTTCTCCGACGGCCAGGACAGCACCTCGAAGGCCGACCAGGCCACGGCCCAGGCGGCCGTCACCGGCGTCGGTGGCACCCTGTTCGCCGTCGGCGTGGAGAACTCCGGCTTCACCTCCCTCAAGGAGATCGCGGCGGAGACGGGCGGCTCGGCCACCGTTGCCGACGATCCCGCCGGCGTCGGTGGCCTGTTCGAGGGCGTGCAGGAGACGCTGCGCAAGCAGTACGTCCTCACCTACCCGTCGGACGCGACCGGCACCGTGCCCATCGAGCTCACGCTGGGCCGCGACACGGCCTCGGCGGAGTTCGTCGCCGGCAGCTCGCAGGAGGGCGCCTCCGCGCTTCGTCCGCAGCCGGTCGACGAGCCGTCGGGCCCCGAGTTCTTCCGGTCCTCCGTGGGCCTGCTGATCGCGCTCGTGTTCGTCGCGGGGGCGGTGCTCCTCGCGGTGTTCAGCATCGGGAGCTCGTTCCTGGGTGACGACGGCAGTCTCGGCCAGGCCTTGCAGCCGTACTCCGAGGGCTACGTCGCCGACCCCGACCACGACGCCGACGACAGGGGCGACGGCAAGGGGCAGGTGCTCGTCCAGACGCCGCTGCTCCAGCGCGCCGTTGAGGCGACGGGCAGCTTCGCCGAGCAGCGGGGCCTGCTGGTCAAGGTCGAGGGCATGCTGGAACGGGCGAACCTCCCGCTCCGGCCCGCCGAGGCGCTGTTCTTCTACATCGCCGGCGTCGTCCTGGTGGGCGGGCTGCTCTTCGCCGTGGCCGGGAGCCCCGTTGCCGCACTGATCGGTCTTCTCGTCCTCGCGCTCCTGCCGCCCGCGATCGTGTCGTTCCTCGCCAACCGACGGCGCAAGAAGTTCGAGTCGCTGCTCCCCGACACCCTGCAGCTCCTCGCGAGCACGCTGCGGGCTGGCTACTCGCTGATGCAGGGCGTGGAGGCCGTCTCGCAGGAGGTGTCGGAGCCGATGGGCCGCGAGCTGCGCCGCGTCGTCACGGAGGCCCGCCTCGGCCGCCCGCTCGAGGAGGCCCTCGACGGCATCGCGCGCCGGATGGAGTCAGGCGACTTCGCGTGGGCCACGATGGCGATCCGGATCCAGCGCGAGGTCGGCGGCAACCTGGCTGAGCTCCTCGTGACGGTCGCGGAGACCATGACGGAGCGGGAGCGCCTGCGTCGCGACGTGAACGCGCTCACCGCTGAAGGCAAGATCAGCGCGATCGTCCTCGGCATCCTGCCGGTCGGCCTCGGCCTGTTCATCTACACCTCGAACCCCGGCTACATGGACCCGCTCTTCGAGAAGACCGTCGGCAAGATCATGCTCGGTGGGTCGATCTTGCTCGCCCTCTTCGGCTTCTGGTGGATGAAGAAGACGATCGAGGTCGACATCTGATGGTCGTGCGCGCGATGGGAGGCCAGTCATGCTGATGGTGGCGGTGATCTGCATGGGGGCGGCCGTCGGCCTGACCCTGTTCGCGGTGCTCAGCCAGGCCGAGGAGAAGGCCGTGGTCCGGGCGTCGCTCCGCCAGCTCGAGGACTACGAGGTCGAGTCCGTCCGCGAGAAGGAGCTCCTCGCTCCGATCACGGAGCGGGCGCTCGCCCCGTTCCTGTCGGGCCTCTCGGGGCTCGGCAAGCGCTTCACGCCCACCGGCTACGTCGACCACGTCCGCACGAAGCTGTCGTCGGCGGGCACCGGCGACCAGGCCACCTTCGACCGGTTCATGGCCATCCGAGTGGTCACCGTCGTGCTCGCCCCGGTGGCCGCCTACTTCGCGTACCAGCACTCGCCCGTCGGGGGCATCGGCCAGTACCTGCTCGTCGGCCTCGTGCTCATGGCCTTCGTGATGGGCCCGGACGCGGTCCTCAACCGCAAGGTGGAGGAGCGGCAGTACGCGATCCGCACCAAGCTCCCCGACGTGATGGACCTCCTCGTCATCAGCGTCGAGGCCGGCCTCGGGTTCGAGCAGGCGCTCGACCGCACAGTTGCCGCGGTACCGGGACCCCTCACGGAGGAGTTCTCCCGGATGCTCGGCGAGGTGCGGGCCGGCTCGAGCCGGGCCGACGCGATGCGAGCGCTCGACGCCCGCACCAACGTGCCAGAGATCCGATCCTTCGTGCTGGCCATCCTCCAGGCGGACACCTTCGGCGTCTCGATCGGCCGCGTGCTCAGGGCGCAGGCGGACGAGATGCGCATCAAGCGCCGGCAGCTCGCCCAGGAGCGGGCCCAGAAGGCGCCGGTCAAGATGCTCATCCCGATGGTGTTCTGCATCTTCCCGTCGCTCTTCGTCATCGTCCTCGGGCCTGCCGCGCTGAGCATCGTTGACTCCTTCAACAAGACCTGAGCCAGCAACCCCGACCTACCGGCTGCTCCACCCCTGCTGGGGCGCGAGCATCGGCCTGTTCGTCGTGGCCGCCGGCTGGGTCATCGGGCTCCGCCCCCTCAGTGACAACTCGTTCCTCACCCACCTCGCAACCGGGCGGCTGATCCTCGACACCGGTCGGGTCCCGTCGGTCGACCCCTACACGTTCACCGCGACGGGCGAGCCGTGGGTGGTCCAGAGCTGGCTGGTGTCGGTGCTCTACGCCACGGCGGAGCGCCTCGGGGGCCTCGACGGCGTGCGCGTCCTGGTCGGGGTCCTGACGGCGGTCCTGGCCGGCCTGGCGTGGACCCTCCTGCGGCCGGTCGAGTCCCTCCTGCCGAGGCTGGCCACCGCGGCCATCTTCCTGACCGTGGGGGCCGGGCTGTGGGCGGAGCGACCGTTCATGGTGGGGCTCATCTGCTTCGCGCTCACGGCGCTGGCCATGGAGGACCGCCTCGACCCGCGATGGCTGGTGCCGCTGGGGTGGGTGTGGGTCAACTCGCACGGGTCGTTCCCCCTCGGCATCGTTCTCCTCGTGCTCGCGGCGCTCGGACGGCGCCTCGACGGCGGGTCGCCCGCCGTCGAGCTGCGTTGCCTCCGGTGGGCGCTGCCCGGGATGCTCCTGGGTGCGGTCGGCCCGCTGGGACTCCGCGTCCTCGTGTTCCCGCTGGAGCTCCTGCAGAGGCAGGACCTCCTCAGCACGGTGATCGAGTGGCAGGCGCCCACCTTCCAGTCGACCAGCCAGCGGATGTTCGTCGTCCAGCTCGCGCTCGCCATCGTCGTGATCGCCCGCAAGCCGTCCTACCGGTCAGCGCTCATCGTCGCTGTGTTCTCAGCGGCCGCGCTGCTCGGCGCCCGAAACCTCGTGGTGGCGTCGCTGGCCATGCTCCCCGCGATGGCCCCGGGGCTGGCGGGCATCGGCCGCCTCTCGTCGCTCGATCGCGCCCGCCCCGCGCGGCTCGCCGGGGTCGCCAGCCTGGCCGTCATCCTCCTGCTGACCCTTGCACGGGTCGACCAGCACGACCTGGACCTCGGGCACTACCCGGTCGGGCCGCTCACGTACCTCGAGAGCGCCGGCGTCGACACCCGTGAGGTGCACCTGGCGGCCCCGGATTACGTGGGCAACCTCATCGACTACGTGTACGGCCCCGAGGAGCGCACGTTCTACGACGATCGCTTCGACATGTTCCCGGAGGAGGTGACGAAGGCGCACTCCGCTTTGATCACGGGCGCCCCGTCGCTCCGCAGCGAGATGGACGCCTTCGACATCGACCTGGTGGTCGTCCTGAGCGCCTCTGCCACGGGCCAGATCCTCAACAACGATCCCGCGTGGCGGGCGCTGTTCGTGGACGACGGCTGGGTCCTTCTCTGCCGTCGTGGCAGCGATCTCGGCAGCACCGCCGGCACCTGCTGACCCTCCTTTCCCCCTGGGTCTGTGGACGCTCACGCTCGGTATGCGGCCGTGTCCGTCCACAGAACCAGGGGCCCGGGCGCGAAGAAGGGGCGGGCCCGTTGGACCCGCCCCTTCTCTCAACGCTGATCGACTAGTTGTTGGCGCTCGAGATGGCGTCGCCGGTCGAGTCGAAGGACTTCGAGGCCTCTTGGCCGAGGAACTGCAGCGCGATGATGCAGATGACGGCGATGAGGGCCACGAGCAGCGCGTACTCCACGAGGGAGGCGCCACGCTCGGTGTCCGAGAAGCGGGCCCGCAGCCAGGTGGCGAGGAACTCGTAGGTGCTGATCATTGGTTGTTGCTCCCTAGGTGATATGGCTCCCGGTCACCCGGGTGCTGGCTTCCTGTCCAGAGAAGTATCGTCAGCCCCCTCTGTGACTTGAATAGGCCATGTGGACCATTCGTGGATGCCCTGGTCAGGTGGCATGTCGAGCTGATCAGCTGAGGTGGACGATGCCCATCCGGACCGCTTGGAGCACGGCCTGGGTGCGGTCGCGAGCGTCGAGCTTCTGGTAGATCGAGGCCAGGTGGTTCTTCACCGTCTTCTGGCTGATGTACAGCTGCTCGGCGACCTCCGGGGTGGAGCAGCCGTCTGCGATGAGCTGCAGCACCTCTTCCTCGCGCTTGGTGATCACCCGGTCCTCGTCGGCGCTGTCCGGCACGTCCAGGCGACGGACCTCGTCGAGCATGGTGGCCGCCAGCTGGGGTGACAGGGCGGTGTCGCCCTGCATCGCCATCCGAATGGCGTCGGCGATCTCCTCGGTGGAGCAGTCCTTCACGAGGTAGCCGGACGCCCCGGCGCGGATGGCGTCGGCCAGCACCTCCTTGTCGGCGTGCATCGTGAGCATGATCACCTGGGTGTTCGTCACGGTGCCGCCGATGAGGCGGGTGGCCTCGACGCCGCCCATCTCGGGCATCGAGACGTCCATGAGCACGATGTCGGGTTCGAGCTCGGCCACCATCCGGACGGCCTGCTCGCCGTTCTCGGCCTCGCCGACGATGTCGAACCCCTCCTCGCTCAGGGATCGGCGCAGGCCCTCGCGCAGCATCCGGTGATCGTCGGCCAACAGCACGCGGATCGTCACGGCGCTACCTCCAGCATGGGCCCGGCTCGCTCAGCGGGCATCGAGCGTGCAGCGTATCCGCGTGCCACGGCCTGGTTCGGAGTCGATCACGAGGGTCGCCCCGATGCTGGCGGCCCGCTCCCGCATCCCGAGCAGCCCGTACGAGTCGAGTCGGCCCGCCTTGCCCACGGGGAACCCGACGCCGTCGTCGGCAACCTCGAGCCGGCCTTCGGTGCCATCGCATCGCCACGAGATCGTCACCTGTGTGGCCCGCGCGTGGCGCTCGACGTTCGTGACCGCCTCCTGGGCGATCCGCCACAGCTCCCGTTCCTGCAGCAGCGGGAGCCGGCCCGTCTCCTGCGCCCGCAGCTGGCCCGAGAGCCCACTGCGCTCCTTGACGCGGTCGAGGAACGCCTCGAGCGTCGTGGAGAGGCTCTGCGACTCGGTGACATCGGTGCGCAGGTCGTAGAGCGTGTCGCGCACCTCGCGGATCACGCCGCGCACATCGGTTCGCAGGTTGTCGAGCGCCACCGTGTTGTCGCCGCCGGTGGCGCCCGTCTTCACGATGCGGTCGAGCTCGAAGGCGAGGTAGGCGAGCGACTGGCCGATGCGGTCGTGGAGGTCGCGGGCGATGCGGGTGCGCTCCTCGTCTGCGCCCACGGTGCGGAGCCGACCGAACCAGCGGGCATTGTCGATCGCGAGCGCGGCGGGCTCGACGAAGCCGGCAAGCAGATCGACGTCCCGCGGCGTGAAGTGGTGGGCGTCGCCGTGCTCGATCGACAGCAGGCCGATGATCGACCCGCGTGCGGGCAGCACCGCGTAGAGGCCGGAGGCAGAGCTCGGGGAGGTGCCGGGGCCACCACCGGCCAACAGGTTCTGCTCGCTGATCAGGCTGCGCATGCGCATCGCCCGAGCGAGCGGCGGCGGGAGGTCGTTCGTGTTGATGATGCCGGGAGGCCGGGTGCCCTCCCGGCGCAGGGTGTGCCACCGGAGGTCGGTGTCGTCGTACACAAGGAGGGCAACCGCGTCGAACACGAAGAGCTCGCGGAGCTGGCTCATCGTCGTGTCGAGCACCTCGTCGAGGTCGAGCGACGCGGGGAGCGTCTGGGTGACCTGGTGCAGCTGGTACAGCAGCGCGTTGGCGTCCGACAGGCGACCGAGGCGGTCCATGGCGAGGATCTGCCGCTGGTCGGCCTCCCCGGAGATCCGCCGCGCGTAGCCGGCGACGATCGCCACGAGCAGCACCTCCACGGCCCACTGCACGGAGGTGCGGAGGTCCCGCTCGGAGAACTGCGGCTCCAGGGCCCACGGCAGGCTGACGGCGACGATCGAGACGATGGCGATCCGCAGCCCGAACCCGAAGCCCCGGGCAAAGCCCGCGACGGCGACGGCGGTGAGCATCGAGAACGCGAGCGGCGACTCCCAGTAGCCGGTGGCGATGAGCGCCACAAGCGTGAACGCCACCTCAGCCAGCACCGCGAGGAGGCTGCTGAGGTCGTCGCTGTAGCGGAGCGGCTGGATCGTGCGGTAGAGCGTGTAGGCGAGCAGGGCGGCGGAGGCGACGATGAGTCGGGCGTCGCCGTCCCTCAGGTCAGGGCTGGCGAGCAGCAGGGATACGACGGTGGTGCCCCACCGGATGACGAGGATGGCCTGCGCGAATGGTGAGAGGGTGTCCGCGGCGACCGGCTCGCGCCCGACGCGGGTGGCGCCGACGCGGAGGCGACGCCGGTGGTGGAGGGCCCCGGAGCCCCTGGCGCCCCCTACCTCGCCGCCGGGCCCGACCTCGTCGAGCGACGGCGGCTCCTGGCCGCCACCGCCACTGCCACCGTCGCCCGGAGCGCCTGCCTCGACCGAACCCAGCCCGCCGACGTCCGGGCGATCTGCCCCAGGGGCATCCCCGGCGCGCTCGCCCGGGTCGACGTCAGCACGAAGTTCGATGGCTCCGGCACCTCCGGGCGCTTCAAGGGTGGAGCGCACCTCCGCCACCGGAGGCCGCCCCCATCACCCGCAGAGCGTACGCGCGAAGTCAGGCACAGATGGGGACGCCACGTGGGGTCCCGCGGCGTGTCACCGGGGCCGCACGGGCGGTGCAGCAGGCCGGACTACCGTGCCCCGGCGTGGTGCTCATCGGTCTCACCGGCGGGATCGGATCCGGCAAGTCGACCGTGTCCGCGCTCCTCGCCGAGCGGGGCGCGCTCGTCATCGACGCCGACGCGATCACGCGGGAGCTCCAGCAGCCCGGCACCGACGTGTTCGAGGCGATGGTCGACCGGTTCGGGCCAGGGATCGTCGCCCCTGATGGCAGCCTCGACCGGCAGGTCGTCGCCGACATGGTGTTCAAGGACACGGCGGCCCTGAAGGACCTCGGCGGCATCGTCCACCCAGCGGTCGGCGCCGAGATCGCCGCGCGCCTCGAGTCGGCGGCGGGCACCGACCGGGTCGTCGTCCTCGACGTTCCCCTCCTCGTCGAGTCGGGACGCGACGACATGGCGGCGCTCGTGGTGGTCGACGTCGACCCTGAGGTCGCGGTCGAGCGGCTGGTGGACCAGCGAGGGATGCGGGAGGACGACGTGCGGGCGCGGATGGCCAACCAGGTGGCCCGGGGCGATCGTCTCGAGAGGGCCGACTTCGTCCTCGACAACTCCGGCTCCGCCGAAGACCTGCGCCGCCACGTCGACGACCTGTGGCCGCGGCTGGTCGTCCTCGGGTCGCGCCAGTAGGTGGCCACCCACACGTCGGTCGAGCCGCGTGAGCGTGCGCGCCGCGACGAGCACCCGGGGTTGTCGGTCTTCGCCGCGATGTGGGCGCTGGCGGCGCTCTGGCACGTACTGGGGAACACCTTCGTCGGGTCGAGCTGGTCGCACGCAGCGGTGGTCGTCGCCGTCGGCCTGGTGCTCTGGCGTCCTGGTTCGACGGGCCCGCTCGCGGCGCTGGCGGCGACGAGCCTCGTCACCGTATGGGAGGAGGCCCCCGTCCTCGGCAACCACTGGCTGCTCGTCGGCTTCGTCGACCTCGTGATCCTGATGGCGGTGGCGACCGCCGCGATCCGGCGCCGGGGGGACGAGCCAGCGGAGCTCGCCAGCCGTGTGTTCCCGGCCGCCCGCCTCTGCCTCCTCGCCTTCTACCTGTTCGCGTCGTTCGCAAAGCTCAACGCCGCCTTCTTCACCCGGTCGACGAGCTGCGCGGTCTTCTACTTCGGGGAGTCCACCGACTCGGTCGGGTTGCGCGCCCTCCAGCTCGGCGGCGCCGCGTGGCTGCAGTGGGCCGTCATCCTCGGGACGGCCGCGGTGGAGCTGTCCATCCCGTTCCTGCTCATCATGCGACGGACGCGGCATCTGGGCGTCGTGGTCGGCCTCGTCTTCCACGGGGTGCTGGCCGTCGACCACCAGCACGAGTTCTTCGACTTCTCGGCGGTGCTGGCGGCGCTCTTCGTGCTGTTCCTGCCGCCGTCCGCGGGGGAGTGGGTGGCCGAGCGGGTCGGATCGCTCCGCGCTCGGCTCGCTCTGGCCGACGAGCGGCTCCCGCTCGCTGTGCACGCCGGCGTCGTCGCCGTGGCCACGGGCATAGGTCTGGTCGTCGCCACCGACATGGTCCGGGCCCGAACCGCGCTCGACCTCGGCTGGTGGCCGTGGCAGCTGTACTCGATCGCCTGCATCGTCGCGGTCCTCCGCTACCTCGCCCAGCGACGACCGACGCCGGTGCGAGGCGCGCTGCGCCCGCACCACATCGCCTTCGTCCTCGTGCCCCTGCTGGTGGTCGCCAACGGCTTCACGCCCTACCTCGAGGTCAAGACGGGATATGGCTGGAACATGTACTCCAACCTGCGGACGGTCGATGGCGACTCGAACCACTTCGTGGTGCGCCGCACCCTGCCCCTCACGGACGAGCAGGCTGACCTCGTGGAGATCGTCAGCACCGACGATCCCGGCCTGGCGACCTACGCCGAGCGGGGGTACGCGCTCTCCTGGACCCAGCTGCGGATCTACCTGTCCGATCACCCAGACGTCCGGATCACCTACGACCGCGGCAACGAGCGAGTCGGGCTGCACCACGCTTCCGACCGTGCCGACGTCGTCGAGCCCGTGCCCATCTGGCGGGAGAAGCTGCTGCTGTTCCGGGCTGTCGACCTCGAGTCGCCGGAGCGGTGCGTGCCGACCTTCGGGCCGGCACGCTGACAGGACCTGTCAGGGACTCTCGGTAGCATCGTCCGGGTGCCCGCCTTCACGATGGTCTCCGACTTCGAGCCGGCGGGTGACCAACCGACCGCCATCGCGGCGCTGACAGAGAGCATCCAGCGCGGCGACCGCTACCAGACGCTGCTCGGGATCACCGGGTCCGGCAAGAGCGCCACGATCGGGTGGACGATCGAGCAGGTGCAGCGCCCCACCCTCGTGCTCGCACCGAACAAATCGCTGGCGGCACAGCTCGCCAACGAGTTCCGCGAGTTCTTCCCCCACAACAGGGTGGAGTACTTCGTCTCGTACTACGACTACTACCAGCCCGAGGCGTACATCGCGTCCAGCGACACCTACATCGAGAAGGACTCGTCGGTGAACGACGAGATCGACCGGCTCCGCCACGCGGCCACGTCAGCGCTCCTCACCCGGCGGGACGTCATCGTCGTCGCGTCCGTGTCCTGCATCTACGGGCTCGGCTCGCCGGAGGAGTACCGCAAGAACATGCTCCACCTCCAGGTGGGCACCGACGTCGACCAGCGCGCCGTGCTGCGGAAGCTCGTCGACATGCGCTATGAGCGCAACGACATGAACCTCGTACGGGGCAAGTTCCGCGTGCGCGGCGACACCATCGAGGTGCACCCCGCCTATGAGGAGACCGCCGTGCGCATCGAGCTGTTCGGCGACGAGATCGAGCGGATCCAGGTCGTCGACCCGCTCACCGGTGAGCAGGTGACGGTCCTCGACGAGCTGGTCATCTTCCCCGCCACCCACTACGTCACCGGTGACGAGCGGATGCGCGCCGCCGTCGAGCGCATCGAGCGGGAGCTGCAGGAGCGCCTCGCCCTGTTCGAGAAGGAGGGCAAGCTGCTCGAAGCGCAGCGGCTCCGGATGCGCACCCAGTACGACCTGGAGATGATGCAGGAGGTTGGCTACTGCAACGGCATCGAGAACTACTCGGCACCGATCGACGGGCGAGGCCCGGGCGAGGCGCCCAACACGCTGCTCGACTTCTTCCCGGACGACTTCCTGATGGTGATCGACGAGAGCCACCAGGCCGTGCCCCAGCTGCACGGGCAGTACCAGGGCGACCGGGCCCGCAAGGAGCAGCTCATCGAGCACGGCTTCCGCCTCCCGAGCGCGGCGGACAACCGGCCGCTGCAGTTCGAGGAGGTGCTCCAGCGGGTCAACCAGGTCGTGTTCCTCTCGGCCACTCCGGGTCCCTTCGAGCTCCAGGTGTCGACGCAGGTGGCCGAGCAGATCGTCCGGCCCACCGGCCTCGTCGATCCCGAGGTGATCGTGAAGCCGACCAAGGGGCAGATCGACGACCTCATCGAGCAGATCAACGGTCGCGTCGCCAATGGCCACCGCGTGCTCGTCACCACCCTCACCAAGAAGATGGCGGAGGACCTCACCGACTACCTGCTCGAGCAGGGCCTTCGGGTGCGGTACCTGCACTCGAACGTCGACACGATCCAGCGCATCGAGATCCTCCGCGACCTGCGGCTCGGGGAGTATGACGTGCTGGTGGGCATCAACCTGCTGCGTGAGGGCCTCGACCTGCCCGAGGTGTCGCTCGTCGCGATCCTCGACGCGGACAAGGAGGGCTTTCTCCGTTCGGAGACGTCGCTCATCCAGACGATGGGCCGGGCGGCGCGGCACGTTGAGGGCCAGGTGATCATGTACGCCGACCAGGTCACGGACTCCATGCGGCGGGCCATCTCCGAGACGCAGCGCCGCCGCCAGCTCCAGCTCCGGCACAACGAGGAGCACGGCATCGACCCGCAGTCGATCCGCAAGGCAGTCACGGACATCCTCTCGATGCTCCGCCCGGCGGAGACGGCGCCGACGCCTGGCCGCGACCACCGCTCGCGCCAGCACGACAAGGTGCGCAAGGAGCTGGCCGACCTGCCCGGTGACGAGCTCCGCCGCCTCGTGCTCACGCTGGAGGAGGAGATGCGCGACGCCTCGGCGGAGCTCCGCTTCGAATACGCCGCCCGGCTGCGCGACGAGATCAAGGACCTCAAGCGCGAGCTGCGGGACGTGGGTTGACCGAGACGACCGTCGAGCCGCCGCCGCAGCGGGTCGACCGGGCCGGCCTCGTCGCCGCGGGCGCGCTCGCGGTGGCGGTGTTCGTTCTGAGCTGGCTGCGCCACCGGAACCACTGGACCGGCTTCGACCTCGCGATCTTCGACCAGGGCGCATGGCAGCTCGCCCACGGTCGCAGTCACATCTCGGTCGTCGAGCGGCACGTCATGGCCGACCACTTCTCGCCGGTCCTCTACCTGTTCGGGTTCCTGTACCGCCTGACACCGAGCACGGCTTGGTTCTTCGGCGCGCAGGCCCTGGCGGTCGGGGCCACGGTGCTGCCCCTGCGCGGGGTCGCGCGGCACTTCGGCCAACCGCCCAGCCGAGCCACCCTGATGGTCGTGCTGAGCACTCCGCTCCTCGCCGCCGGCCTGTTCGACTTCCACCCGAGCACGCTCGCGGTGCCCCTTCTCGCGGCGGCGCTCCTCTACGGCATCGAGGAGCGTCCGACGGCCACCACGCTCGCCGCGATCGGTGCCGCGCTGTGCCGGGCGGACCTGGCGCTCGTCCTGCTGGCCATCGCAATCGTCGCGGCGCCGAAGGTGCGGGCCCGTCTCGTCGGGGTGGCGGTGGTCGCCAGCGCGGCCAGTGCCGTCGTGCCGGGTCGCTTCGGGGAGACGAACGGGTGGGCGCCCCACTTCGGCCACCTCGGGTCCTCGCCCACCCAGGCGCTGTTGCACCCCTGGGACGTCGTCGCCGAGCTCCTCTCGCCGAAGAGCCTCTCGATCTTCCTGCTCTGGCTCGTCGCGGTCGGCGCCGTCGCCGTGCTGCGACCGAGGTGGGTCCTGGCCCTCGCGGTCGCCGGGCTCCCCGTGCTCCTGTCCCGTTGGGAGGGCACGGAGCTCCCCTGGTACCACTACGGCGCGCCGATGGTGCCGCTCGCGATCGGGGGCACCCTGGCCGGCCTCGTCGTCGCCGACGGCCGCGACGACCGATGGGCCCGGCGCGCGCAGGTCGCGTGGTGGGGGGGGCCGGTCCTCGTCCTGCTCCTCGCCAGCCCGCTGTCGGTCCTCGCACCGGACGCCAACCGGGTCTGGCGGTTCGCGTTCGGTGACGACGGCCGGGATATGGCCGGGGCGGTCGCGCTCGTGGGGGAGGACGACGCCGTGAGCGCCGACCAGAACGCGCTCGCGCAGCTGAGCCAGCGCGAGCACGCGTACCTGTTCCCGATCCCGTTCGCCCGGGCCGACGACTTCTTCGCTGAGGGGTCCGATCCCGACCTCTCGCAGTACGGACCCGACGCCGTCGACGTGGTGGTGGCGACGGCGGGTCACGAGGACCTCGTGCCCGCCGACCGGTTCGAGGTCGTAGCCCGCATCGAGGGCTTCGTGGTGTTCCGACGCATCGAGCCGGCCCCGTGAGCGAACATGCGTTCGCACGCCCGCATAGACCGATAGCCTGGACCCGTGGCTGACTCCCTCGTCGTCCGGGGCGCGCGCGAGCACAACCTCAAGAACATCGGGGTCGAGCTGCCCCGCGACAAGCTGATCGTCTTCACGGGCCTGTCAGGCTCGGGCAAGTCGTCGCTCGCATTCGACACGATCTACGCCGAGGGCCAGCGCCGCTACGTCGAGTCCCTGTCGTCGTATGCCCGCCAGTTCCTCGGCCAGATGGACAAGCCGGACGTCGACTTCATCGAGGGCCTGTCGCCCGCGATCTCGATCGACCAGAAGTCGGCGTCCCGCAACCCGCGCTCGACCGTCGGCACGATCACCGAGGTCTACGACTACCTCCGTCTCCTGTACGCCCGCATCGGGGTGCCGCACTGCCCCGAGTGCGGCGCCATGGTGATGCGCCAGACGCCGCAGCAGATCGTCGACCGCATCCTCGAGCTCCCGGAGGGCACCCGGTTTCAGGTGCTGGCGCCGGTGGTTCGCGGGCGCAAGGGCACCTACGAGACCCTCCTCGCCGACCTCGCCGCCCAGGGCTACGCGCGGGCGAGGATCGACGGCGAGGTGCACGAGCTCACGGACAAGGTCGACCTCGCTCGCTACGAGCAGCACACGATCGAGGTCATCGTCGACCGCCTCGTCGTGCGCGACGGACTCGAGCGGCGCCTCACAGACTCGCTCGAGACCGCGCTGCGCCTGGCCGACGGCGTGGCGGAGGTGCAGCTCGTTCGCCGCGACGGAGAAGCCGTCGGCGGTGCCGAGGACGGCGAGGCCGACGACACCCTCACGTTCTCGCAGCACCTCGCGTGCCCGAACGGTCACGGCTCGTTCGAGGAGCTCGCCCCGCGGAACTTCTCGTTCAACTCGCCCTACGGGGCCTGCGACACGTGCGACGGCCTCGGCACCCGCTTCGAGGTCGACCCTGAGCTCATCGTGCCGAACGGCGACCTGTCGCTGGCCGAGGGCGCCATCTCGCCTTGGGCCAGCGGGAGCAGCCAGTACTTCAAGCGGCTCATCGAGGCGGTGGCGGAGGAGCTGGGCGCCGCCGTCGACACCCCGTGGTCGAAGCTGTCGAAGAAGGTCCAGCAGGCGTTCCTGCGCGGCACCGGTGTGGGCAAGGTGCAGGTGCGCTACAAGAACCGGTACGGCCGAGTTCGCTCCTACACGGCGAACTTCGAGGGCATCGTCCCCTACCTGCAGCGCCGGCACAGCGAGTCGGAGAGCGACAACCAGCGCGAGCAGATCGAGGGCTACATGCGCGAGGTGCCCTGCCCGGCGTGCCATGGCGCCCGGCTGGCACCCTTGCCCTTGGGCGTCACGGTCGACGGCCACACGATCGCCGACATCTGCGACATGTCGATCGGCGAGGCGGCCAAGGCCCTGGAGGGGCTCACGCTCTCCGAGCGCGACCGAATCATCGCCGAGCGCGTCGTCAAGGAGGTCAACGCCCGGATGGGCTTCCTGCTCGACGTGGGCCTCGACTACCTCACGCTGTCCCGCTCGGCCGCAACCCTCGCCGGCGGCGAGGCCCAGCGGATCCGCCTGGCCTCGCAGATCGGCTCGGGGCTCGTCGGGGTGCTGTACGTCCTGGACGAGCCCTCGATCGGCCTCCACCAGCGCGACAACCGCCGGCTGATCGACACGTTGATCCGCCTGCGCGAGCTCGGCAACACCGTGCTGGTCGTCGAGCACGACGAGGACACCATCTCGGTGGCCGACTACGTCGTCGACATCGGCCCCGGAGCCGGGGAGCACGGGGGCGAGGTCGTGCACGCGGGCACCGTGAAGGCGCTCCTGAAGAACAAGGCGTCGATCACCGGTCAGTACCTCTCGGGCAAGCGGTCGATCCCTGTACCATCCACGCGCAGGCCGCGCGGCAGCGATCGCCTCGTCGTGCGCGGTGCGCGCGAGCACAACCTCTGCGACCTGACGGTCGAGTTCCCGCTCGGGCTCTTCATCGCCGTGACCGGCGTCTCGGGCTCGGGGAAGTCAACTCTCGTCAACGACATCCTCTACCGCTCGCTCATGCAGCGGATCTACAAGTCGAAGACGCCCCCCGGGCTGCACAAGACCGTGGAGGGCCTCGAGCACCTCGACAAGGTCATCAACATCGACCAGAGCCCCATCGGCCGCACGCCGCGCTCGAACCCGGCCACCTACACGGGGGTCTGGGACCACGTGCGCAAGCTGTTCGCGGCCACGCAGGAGGCCAAGGTGCGCGGCTACCTGCCGGGGCGCTTCTCCTTCAACGTCGCCGGAGGCCGCTGCGAGGGCTGCGCCGGTGACGGCACCATCAAGATCGAGATGCACTTCCTGCCCGACGTGTACGTGCCCTGCGAGGTGTGCAAGGGCAAGCGGTACAACCGCGACACGCTCGACATCACCTTCAAGGACAAGAACGTCGCCGACGTGCTCGACCTGTCGTGCGAGGAGGCGCTGGAGTTCTTCGGCAACCAGCCAGCGATCGCGCGCCACATGCACACGCTCGTCGACGTCGGGCTCGGCTACGTACGCCTGGGACAGCCGGCCACCACCCTCTCGGGCGGTGAGGCCCAGCGAGTGAAGCTCGCCAGCGAGCTCGCCAAGCGCTCCACCGGCCACACCATCTACATGCTCGACGAGCCGACCACCGGCCTCCACTTCGAAGACATCCGCAAGCTGCTGGCGGTACTGAGTCGGCTCGTCGACCAGGGCAACACGGTGGTCGTGATCGAGCACAACCTCGACGTGATCAAGACGGCCGATTGGTTGATCGACCTCGGTCCCGAGGGCGGCGGCGGCGGGGGCACGCTGGTGTGCGAGGGCACCCCAGAGGACGTGGCCGCGGTGCCGGCCAGCTGGACGGGCCAGTTCCTCAAGCCACTGCTGTCCGGGTGACACACTGACGCGATGGTGGATCGAGCCGGCTCGACGCATCGTCGAGCGTGGCTCATCGGCCTCCTGTTCCTGGTCGTGGTGGGGCCGTGGGTCAAGCACCTCACGGTGCAGCCGGCGTCGCGGCTCGCGCTGACCGCCGCCATCGTCGAGCACGGCACGATCCGGATCGACGCCTACGAGGACATCGTCGCCATCGACCGAGTCGACAGGGGCGGGCACCTCTACTCCGACAAGGCCCCCGGGCAGCCGTTCCTGGCGGTTCCAGCGTACGCCGCTGCCCGCGCCGTGGGTGCCGACTCGGCCGCGGTGCCGCGCGGCGAGGGCAACCTCACCCTGTGGTGGGTGACGCTCTGGTCGTCGGTGATCCCGGGTGCACTGCTCGTCGTGCTCGTCGCCGGGATCTGCGGGGTCGGCGACTCGCGGCGCGCCACGATCGCCACGATCGCGATCGCGTTCGGCACGCTGCTGCTGCCGTTCTCGGCCGAGCTCTACGGCCACGTGCTGGCCACCTTCTTCGGCGTGGCGGCGTGGGCGCTCGTCCGCCGCGGCGCCACGCCGGGGCGGGTGGTGCTGGCGGGAGCGATGGCGGGGCTGGCGGTGCTCGTCGAGTACCAGATCGTGCTCTTCATCGCGATCGTCGCGACGTTCGTCCTGGTGCGGCTCGGGTGGCGCGCGGTCGCGTGGCTCGCGCTCGGCGGCGCGCCCTTGGGCGCGCTCCTGCTCGCGTATCAGGCGGCCGCCTTCGGCGGTCCCTTCCAGTCGTCCTACGGAGAGAAGCCCGTCCACGCCGACGGTGGCGCCACGATCGTCGGCCTGCCCGACCCGCGACAGGCGCTGGAGGTGCTGTTCGGCACGCGCGGCCTCCTGGTGTTCGCGCCCGTCGTGGTGATCGGCCTGCTCGGCCTAGTGCGCGTGGCGCGGGGCGAGGGCTCGGCCGCTCGTGACGAGGCGATCGTGGGGCTGGCGGTGTTTCTCGCCTACTGGGCGCTCCAGGCGGGTTGGCCCAACCCGTGGGGCGGCGAGATGCCGGGCCCGCGGTACATGATCCCGGCGCTGCCGTTGCTTGCGCCCGGCATCGCGGTCGTCTGGCGTCGCCGCGGCGCGCTGGAGCGCGTCGCGCTGGGCTGGTCCGTGACGATGATGACGCTGCCGCTGGTCACGTTGCACCTGGTGCCGCCAGGGGGCGTGACCGGGATCCAGCACCTGCGGAACATCCGAGACTTCGGGATCGCCCCAACGGTGTGGACGCTCGCGCTCGGCCCCGCCGGATGGGTCGTGTACGCCGCCACCATCGCCGGCGCGGCGGAGCTGCTGCGCCGCGACGTGCTCGCTACACGATCTCCAGCATCCGCTGCAGCGCCACCTTCGCCCACTCCGACGTAGCCGGGTCGACGGTGATCCGGTTGGGCACGCGCCCTGCCACCAGCTCCTCGAGCACCCAGCAGAGGTGGGGCGCGTCGATGCGGAACATCGTCGAGCAGGGGCAGATGAGCGGGTCGAGCGACTGCACCCGCTTGTCGGGCGTCTCGGCGTCGAGCCGGTTGACCAGGTGGATCTCGGTGCCGACGCCGATCACGGCACCGGCGGGGGCCTCGTTGACCGCGCGGATGATGAAGTCCGTGGAGCCCACCTGGTCGGCGACGGCACAGACGTCGTGGCTGCACTCGGGGTGCACGACCACGATCCCGTCGGGGTGCTCCGCCCGGAATGTGGCTACGTGCTCGGGGCGGAACCGCTGGTGCACGGAGCAGTGGCCCCTCCACAGGAGGAGGGTGGCGTCCTTGCACTCGGCCTCGGTCAGCCCGCCCCGATCCAGACGGGGGTTCCACACCTGCATGTCGTCGAGGCCGTAGCCCATCGCGATGCCCGTGTTGCGGCCGAGGTGCTGGTCGGGGAAGAAGAGGACCTTGTCACCTCCGCCGGTGGCGCCCACCGACTCCTTGCCGGCCCGCGCGCCCTGGCCGAGCGCCCAGTCGAGCACTGCCCGAGCGTTGGTGGACGTGCACACGGCCCCGGCGTTGCGGCCCACGAAGGCCTTCAGCGCGGCCGAGGAGTTCATGTAGGTGATCGGCACCACGCGGTCGATGTCCGTCACCGCGGCCAGCGCGTCCCAGGCCTCCTCCACCTCGTCGAGGTCAGCCATGTCGGCCATGGAGCATCCGGCGTTGAGGTCCGGGAGGATCACCTGCTGGTGGTCGCCGGTCAGCACGTCGGCCGATTCCGCCATGAAGTGGACGCCGCAGAAGACGATGAACTCCGCCTGGTCATGCTCCTGGGCGAGGACGGAGAGGCGGTAGCTGTCACCGCGTGCATCGGCCCAGCGGATGACCTCGTCCCGCTGGTAGTGGTGGCCGAGGATGAAGACGCGGTCGCCGAGCGCGTCCTTGGCTGCCTGGATGCGGTCGGCGAGCTCGTCGGGGCCCGCCGACGCGTACGGGTCGTCGAGCTGTTGCTGCAGTCGGAGCATGGTGTCGGGCCCTCCACGGGTGGGGGTTCCGGTGCTGGACGGCGGGGACAGCCCGGTCGCCTCTCCCGCGGGGATGTCGTCCCCGGAACTTGATATGTCGCCGGATACCGGGCCGGCTCGCTCAGCGTAGCGGCTGCACCCGGATCCACCGCGCCTGAGCAGGGGAGTCGACTCCGTATCCTGAATCTGATGGTGCAGCGCCCACCCACCGGCACGATCCCCGACGCACCGGGGTCGTACCAGTTCAAGGACGGGGACGGGCGCGTCATCTACGTCGGCAAGGCCCACTCGCTGCGCCAGCGGCTGAGCAACTACTTCCAGAACCCGCGGAGCCTGCCGCCGCGCACGGCATCGATGGTGGCGGCCGCCGAGACCGTCGAGTGGATCCAGGTCCGCAACGACGTCGAGGCGCTGATGCTCGAGAACACGCTCATCAAGAGCCACCAGCCCCGGTTCAACGTGCGGCTCCGCGACGACAAGAGCTACCCGTTCCTCGCCGTGACGCTCGACGACGAGTGGCCGAGGCCGACGGTGATGCGGGGCCGCAAGCGGAAGGGCGTGCGGTACTTCGGCCCGTACGGCCACGCCTACGCGATCCGGGAGACGCTCGACCTGCTGCTGCGCACCTTCCCGCTCCGCACCTGCTCGGACAACAAGTTCGGCCAGCACCAGCGCCTCGGCCGCCCCTGCCTCCTCTTCCACATCGAGAAGTGCTCCGGACCGTGCGTGGGCGAGATCAGCGCCGAGGCGTACGCCGAGCACGTGGAGGCGCTCCTGCAGTTCCTCGACGGTGACACGGAGTCGGTGGTGCAGGAGCTCGAGACCCGGATGCACGAGGCGGCCGGCGAGCTGGAGTTCGAGCAGGCCGCCCGACTGCGCGACCGTCTGGCCAGCGTGCAGAAGGCCATCGAGAAGCAGCAGATGGTGGCCGAGCGCTCCGAGGACCTCGACGTGCTCGGGATCGCGGACGACGAGCTCGAGGCCGCCGTGCAGGTGTTCCTCGTCCGGAAGGGCCGGGTGGTGGGCCGCAAGGGCTTCATCGTCGACAAGGTGGAGGATCTCAGCCCCAGCGAGCTGGTGAGCAACGTCGTCGAGCGCCTGTACGACGACCCGCCCCAGGGGATCCCGCGGGCGGTGCTCGTGCCGGTCGATGTCGACGACCCGGAGCTGTACGAGGAGTGGCTGGGGTCGATCCGCGGCTCCAAGGTGTCCGTGCGGGTGCCGCAGCGCGGCCAGAAGCGCGAGCTGCAGGAGACGGTCACGCGCAACGCGGCCGAGGAGCTCGTGCGGCACCGGCTGCGGCGGGCGTCCGACCACAACAGCCGGGCGCGGGCGATGAACGAGCTCCAGGAGCACCTCGGCCTGCCTGATGCGCCGCTGCGGATCGAGTGCTACGACATGAGCCACATCCAGGGGAGCGACTACGTCGGTTCGATGGTGGTCATGGAGGACGGGCTCCCGAAGAAGTCCGAGTACCGCCGCTTCAAGATCAAGGGCGAGCAGGGCAACGACGACTTCGCAGCCATGGAGCAGGTGCTGACGCGCCGCCTCACCGCCTACCTCGCGGAGCGGCGGCAGCCCGTCGGTGACGTGCCGGGCAAGTTCTCGTATCCGCCCCAGCTGCTGCTCGTCGACGGTGGCAAGGGCCAGCTCAGCGTGGCCCTACGGGTGCTCGAGGAGCTCGGCCTGGCCGACGAGATCCCCGTCGCGTCGCTCGCCAAGCGCTTCGAGGAGGTGTACCTGCCCGGCCAGGCCGACCCGGTGCGCCTGCCGCGCCAGTCCGAGGCGCTCTACCTCCTGCAGCGGATCCGCGATGAAGCGCACCGCTTCGCGATCACCTACCACCGGCAGCTCCGCGGCAAGCGCATGACCACGAGCGTGCTGGACGGCATCGCCGGGCTGGGGGAGGTCCGCAAGAAGCGCCTCGTCAAGGAGCTGGGCGGCGTGCGGTCCGTGAAGCAGGCGAGCCTCGACGAGCTGCAGGCCCTGCCGTGGTTGCCGGACGCGGTCGCGTTGGCCGTGCACGACAAGATCCACCGCCCCGGCTCCTGACGGCGCTCAGGCGACCGAGGCCGTCAGCTGCCCCGCGAAGCCGATCGCGACGCCGACGGTGAGGAGCTTCACGGCGACGGGCCGCGGGGCGACCCAGCGCTGGTAGCCCACGAAGAACACGGGCGCGCACGCCGTCAGCATCTCGAGGGGGTAGCGGTACCCCGAGTGGCCCTTGCCGCCGGCGAAGCTGTTCGCGCGCCATTGGATCAGCAGGTACACCACGCCGCCGACGGCGGCTGCCAGCGACCAGTCCGGGAGGTGCCGCCGTTCGGCCACCGCGCCGATCGCGAGGAGGCCGACGAACGGCGCCCAGGGCAGCAGGCCATGCCTCGGGTCCACCAGCCCGCCCCACACGTTCGACACGAACCAGCCGAGCCCGGAGTGCGCGAACTGCTCCTCGAACCCATCGCCGTAGCCACCGGAGATCGACGGCTCGCCCCAGATGTGGTTGTTGTGGGCGAGCAGCGCGACGAGCCCGACGGAAGCGGCCAGCCCCAAGCCCAGCGCGGGTCCGGGGCGGCGTCGGCGCCACGAGACGCCGAGCCCGACCGCCGCCGCGATGACGGCGAGGTGCGGCCGGGTGAGGATCGCGTACCCGAACGCGGCACCGCTCAGTGCCCAGCGATCGCGCTGGGCGCCGAGGAGGCCGAGGGCGACGGCGAGCATCGCCGGGCCGTGGGTCCAGGACGCGGCCGAGGCGATCGACCAGGCGCCGGTGGCCAGCCCGAAGGCCAGCCCGCCCCCGATCGCCGCGCGGCGGTCACCGCCGAGGCCGAGGAACACGAGCGCGAGGACGGCGGCGGCGGCGGCCGACGTGAGGACCGCGGACAGCGTTGCCGGCCACAGCGGGGGCACGCCCACGGTGACGGCCGCCGCGCCGGTCTTGTTGCTGCCGCCGAGGTGGTGGTCGACGAGGCCGCCCGGCGTGACGGCATAGAAGCCGCCCGCCACCAGCGCGGCACCGGGCGGGTACTGCCCGACCGTGCCCTTCGGGGACTCCACGAACCAGCCCAGCTGGGCGTACGCATCGGGCGCGGTGAGCGCGTTGTGCTGATCGGCGATGACCGTTCCCTCGTTGCCGATGTACCAGCCCGTGATGGCATTGGTGAGCGCATCGATGTGATATGGCAGGCGCCACTGGGCCGTCAGCGCGTAGATGAGCACCAGCGGGACGAACACACACGCGAACACGGCGCGCCGGGCACCGGCGGCGGGACGGGGCAAGGTCGTCTCGGCGTCGACGATGGCGTGCACCTGGCGTTCATCGGCCACCGGTCACCCCACCCTGAACCCCCGGCGAGCGGTCGATGCCATGCTGAGATGATGTCCGGCGCGGGAGACGATCTGTGGGAGGCCCACGCCGGCTGGTGGCAGGAGGGGTTCACGGAGGGCGCCGACCCTGAGTACGAGGAGCAGATCCTGCCGCTGGCGGCGGCCCACCTCGCCGGTGCCGCGCGGGTGCTCGACGTCGGGTGTGGCGAGGGGCAGGTCGCACGGCTCGCCCTCGCGGGCGGTGCCTCGATGGCCATCGGGGTCGACCCGACGGCGGCGCAGGTAGAGGTGGCGACCGCTCGCGGCGGGGGAGCGGCGTACGGACGCGCGGTCGCGGCAGCCCTCCCCTTTGCCGACGGGTCCTTCGACGCCGTCGTTGCCTGCCTGGTCTTCGAGCACATCCGGGACGTCGACGTGGCCATCGCCGACGTGGCGCGGGTGCTCTGCCCCGGGGGACGGTTCCTCTTCTTCCTCAACCACCCGCTGCTCCAGACGCCCGACAGCGGGTGGATCGACGACCAGATCCTCGACCCGCCGGAGCAGTACTGGCGGATCGGTCCCTACCTGATCGAGGACGAGACGATCGAGGAGGTGGAGAAGGGGGTCTTCATCCCGTTCATCCACCGACCGCTGTCGCGGTACATCAACGCGCTGGCCGACGTCGGCCTCGTGCTGCACCGCATGGAGGAGCCGCCCCCACCGCCGGGGTTCCTCGCCCGAGCGCTCGAGTACGCCGCGGCCGCGACGATCCCGCGCCTCCTCTTCCTCCGCTGCGAGAAGGCCGTAGCCTCGGTGGGCGGGGCAGATCCATGAGCGAGTTCGTCATCATCACCGGCTTGTCGGGCGCCGGCCGGTCGCAGGCGGCCGACGGGCTCGAGGACCTCGGGTGGTTCGTCATCGACAACCTCCCGTCCGAGCTGATCCCGAAGGTCGTCGAGCTCGTGCGAGCACCGAGCTCGGCCACCCCTCGAGTGGCGCTCGTCGTCGGCGCCGGGGCGCACCACGCCGACCTGCTCCCGGGCCTGGCGGCGATGCGCGCGTCGGGCGCACGGGTGCGGCAGCTGTACCTCGACGCCAGCACGGAGGTGCTCGTGCGCCGCTACGAGAGCACCCGACGACGGCACCCGCTCCTGACGGCAGGCGAGGGCCTCGCCGAGGCGATCGACCGGGAGCGGGCCCTGCTGGAGTCGGTGAAGGCGGGGGCCGACGTCGTCGTCGACACGACCGCGCTCAACGTGCACCAGCTCCACGACCGCATCCTGGGTCTGTTCGGCGAGGACCAGCCGGACGCCGGGATGCAGACCCGGATCGTGTCGTTCGGGTACAAGCACGGGTTGCCGGTCGACGTCGACGTCGTGCTCGACTGCCGCTTCCTGCCCAACCCGCACTGGGTCGAGGAGCTGCGGCCGCTGACTGGCCTCGACGAGCCCGTGCGGCGGTACGTGCTGGAGCAGCCGGACGCGGAGGCCTTCCTGGCCCACCTCGACGCGCTCCTCGCCCTGCTCCTCCCCGCGTACGTGGCCGAGGGCAAGGCCTACCTCACGTTGGCCCTCGGCTGCACCGGCGGGCACCACCGCTCAGTGGCCATCGCCGAGGCTGTCGCCGCCCTCGTGCGGGGGCGTGGCGTCGACCCGACCGTGGTCCACCGCGACATCGACAAGTGACGCGGTCGTGAACTGGCGACGCGGCCGGGTGATCTGCTCGGATTGGCCACGTCTGCCCTCTGACCTCGCTAGGAGCATCACCTGATGAGCATCCGCGTCGGCATCAACGGCTTCGGTCGCATCGGCCGGAACTTCTTCCGGGCCGCCAAGCAGCGGGGCGCGGACATCGACTTCGTGGCCGCCAACGACCTCGGGTCCAAGGAGCTCATGGCCCACCTGCTCCGCTACGACTCGATCCTCGGCACGTGGGATGCGCAGGTGCGCGCCACCGAGATCGGCATCGAGGTCGACGGTGACGAACTCCAGATCCTCGCCGAGCGCGATCCGAAGGCGCTGCCGTGGGGTGACCTCGGCGTCGACATGGTCATCGAGTCGACCGGGATCTTCTCCAGCAAGGAGCAGGCCTCTATGCACCTCGACGCCGGCGCGCCGTTCGTCATCGTGTCCGCGCCGTCGGCCGGGGCCGATGCCACCTTCGTGGTCGGCGTCAACGACGACACCTTCGATCCTGCCAAGCACAAGGTCGTCTCGAACGCCTCGTGCACCACGAACTGCTTCGTCCCCATGGTCAAGGTCCTCGACGACGCCTTCGGCGTGGAGAAGGGCCTCATGACCACGGTGCACGCCTACACCGGCACCCAGTCGGTCGTGGACGGCCCGTGCAAGGACCTCCGCGAGGCTCGGGCCGCGGCCATCAACATCATCCCGAGCTCCACTGGCGCCGCCCGGGCCACGAGCCTCGTGCTCGAGTCGATGAAGGGGAAGCTGGACGGGACGGCGCTTCGCGTACCCGTCCCCGACGGCTCCATCACCGACTTCACGGGCCTGCTCGCCCGGGATGTCACGGTGGACGAGGTCAACGCGGCCTTCAAGGCGGCAGCCACGTCCGGCCCCCTGTCCAAGGTGCTCGTCTACAACGACGAGCCCATCGTGAGCTCCGACATCGTGGGCTCGCCCGCCTCGTGCACCTTCGACGCCCCGATCACCATGGCCAACGGGAGCCTCGTGAAGGTGATGGGCTGGTACGACAACGAGTGGGGCTACTCGAACCGCCTGGTCGACCTGATCGAGATCACCGGCGTCAAGCTCAAGGGCTAGGCGGCCATGGCCGCCTTCGGCGTCCCCACGCTGGAGGACCTGCCCCCGCTCGACGGTGCGCGGGTCCTGTTGCGAGCGGACTTCAACGTGCCCGTGCACGACGGCCGGATCACCGACGACCTGCGGATCCGTGCCGCGCTGCCCACCATCGCCTGGCTTCAGGACCACGGCGCCACCGTCGTGGCCGCCACCCACTTCGGGCGCCCGAAGGGCGTACCCGACGAGCGCTACTCGGTCGCGTCCATCCGCGCCCGGCTCGCCGAGCTGGCTCCGGGCGTCGAGCTCCTCGAGAACCTCCGCTTCGACCCGGGCGAGGAGGCGAACGACCCCGCGTTCGTCGCTCGGCTGATCGAGGGGTTCGACGCCTACGTGAACGACGCGTTCGGCGCGTCGCACCGCGCCCACGCGTCGATCGTCGGCCCGCCCCAGCACCTGCCCAGCGCGGCCGGCCGTCTCCTCGCCAGAGAGGTCGAGGTGCTGAGTGGCCTGCGCGACCACCCCACGCGGCCCTTCGTTGCCGTGCTCGGGGGCGCGAAGGTCAGTGACAAGCTCAAGGTCATCGACGCCCTCCTCGGCGTGGCCGACGAGGTGCTCATCGGCGGCGGCATGTGCTTCACGTTCCTGGCCGCGCAAGGGCACCACGTGGGGTCGTCGCTCTGCGAGCTCGACATGCTGCCGACCTGCCGAGCGCTGCTGGACGGGGGTGCCGCCATCCGTCTCCCGTCAGACGTGACCGCCCTCAGCCCCGGCGGCAGGATCGGCGACCCTGCCGCGGGCGGCGATGTCCGCCAGCTGGGCGTCGAGGTGCCGGACGGCTGGATGGGCCTCGACATCGGTCCGGGCACCTCCGCGGAGTTCGCCGACGCCGTCCTCGATGCACGGACCGTGTTCTGGAACGGCCCGATGGGCGTCTTCGAGGACCCGCGCTTCGCGGCGGGCACCCGCACCGTCGCCGAGGCGGTGGCCGAGTCGCACGCCTTCACGGTCGTGGGTGGGGGAGACTCCGCCGCGGCCGTCGCCGCGTTCGGCCTGGCCGACCGGATCGACCACATCAGCACCGGTGGCGGCGCATCGCTCGAGCTCCTCGAGCGGGGTGATCTTCCGGGCCTCGCCGCCCTACGAGAGAGCGTGAGGCCAGCATGAGCACGAGTGTCCGCAAGCCGCTCATCAGCGGCAACTGGAAGATGCACCACAACCACTTCGAGGCGCTGCAGCTGGTGCAGAAGCTGAGCTACCTGGTGACGGCGGACGACTTCGACGCCGTCGACGTGTCCGTGCACCCGCCGTTCACCGATCTGCGCACGGTCCAGACCTACTTCCTCAGCGAGAAGGAGCCGATCCCGATCGCGCTCGGTGCCCAGACCTGCCACGCCGAGGAGCAGGGTGCCTTCACGGGTGAGGTGTCGGCGCCGATGCTCGCCAAGCTCGAGGTGCGCTACGTGATCGCCGGCCACTCCGAGCGGCGCGAGCTGTTCGGCGAGACCGACGCGCTGGTGAACGCCAAGGTGCAGGCGATCCTGAGGTCGGGCATGACCCCGATCCTCTGCTGCGGGGAGACCTTGGACGAGCGCGAGGCCGGCTCGACGGAGGCGAAGGTGACGGGGCAGGTCCAGGCCGGGCTGGCGGGGCTGAAGGGCGACCAGGTCGCCGGCCTCGTGGTCGCGTACGAGCCCATCTGGGCGATCGGCACCGGCCGCACGGCGAGCGCCGAGGACGCGCAGTCGGTGTGCGCCCTCGCGCGCGAGGTGGTGCGCGGGGTGGCGGGCGCGGCGGCGGCGTCGTCGGTGCGCATCCAGTACGGCGGGTCCGTGAAGCCGACCAACGCCGCCGAGCTCATGGCGCAGCCTGACATCGACGGGGCGCTCGTGGGTGGTGCGAGCCTCGTCGCGGAGGACTTCGCGCGCATCGTGCAGTACCGGCGCTGACCCACCGCGGGCCGCTCCGCACTGGACGATCCGCCCACCGGCCGCGGGCCGGTTGGACGAACTGCATACACGAACGAGCGTCTCGTACGCACCTTGACGTGTCGATCGGGTTACCGGCTGCACCGGATGTCCACCGCGCGGGCGAATCTCTGGGCACCTGCGCCTCCGTGGTCCCCGGTAACCCGCGGACCCTGCTAGCGTCATCCGCCGTTCGCCTGGGCCCGGTTCATCACGTCCGGATCGAGGTGCGCAGCCGCACGGGGTTGTCACCCCTCGGCGTCCTGACCATGCCACAGGGAGGTCCACCACGTGAGACTCAAGCGCAAGGGCATGAAGCTCCTTGCCCTCTTCCTCGGGCTCTCGCTCGTCGCTGCCGCGTGCGGTAGTGACGATGGCGGGGGCACCGCGGACACAACCGGCGGTACCGACGCACCAGCAGGCGCGGCGGGCGGCGACTTCATCGACCTCGGTACGTTCGTAGGTGATCCGCCGGAGCACATCGACCCGGCGCTCAACTCCACCCTCGACGCCTACCAGGTCATCAACGCCGTCTACGACGGCCTCACCGACATCGACGCGACCGACCCGGCCAACCCGCTGATCGTGCCGCACGTCGCCGAGTCCTACGAGGCCAATGACGATGCGTCGGAGTGGACCTTCACGATCCGTGAAGGCCAGGCCTTCGCCGGCGGCGAGGCCATCGTCCCGAGCACCTTCAAGAAGTCCTGGGAGCGGGCCGCGACCCTCGCCGGTGACTACAGCTACCTCCTCACCTTCATCGAGGGCGGCGAGGAAGCGCTCGACCCTGCGAGCGACCACACCATCTCCGGTGTCGTCGCGGACGACGACGCCATGACGCTGACGGTCACCCTGTCGGCGCCCTACTCGAACTTCCCCGCGGTCGCAGGCTTCCAGCTCTTCTTCCCGGTCCCTGAAGAGGCGATCGCGGCGGGAGCCGACTGGGAGAACGGCGTCATGTTCGGCAATGGCCCCTACAAGATGGAAGAGGCTCGCACCGAGCAGCTCATCAAGGTCGTGAAGAGCGACGAATGGGGCGGCGACTACAACCAGGAGACCTGGGATGATCGCCTCGACTCCATCGAGTTCCGCGTGACCGCCGATCCCGACACCTCGTACAACTCGTTCGAGGCCGCCGAGGGCAACAACGCGAACATCCCGCCCGCGCGGGTCGCTGACGCCAAGGCCACGTACGGCAACACGCTCGACGTCTCGATCCTCGGCTCCTACCACTGGGTGATGGACACCGAGGAAGGCCCCATCGCAGGGGACGAGAACCTCAAGCTTCGCCAGGCCATCTCTGCGGCCGTCAACCGTGACGAGGTCAACGACGCGGTGTACAGCAACAGCCGCACCAACGCCACGGGCGTCACCCCCGAAGGCATCCCCGGCTTCAAGGCTGACCTCTGCGAGTACTGCACGTACGACCCGGAGCAGGCGCAGACGTTGTTCGACGAGTGGACGGCGGAGGGCAACTCGCTCACCGAGCCGATCCCGCTCCAGTTCAACGCCGACGCCGGCCACGAGCCCGTTGCGGCCATCGTGGTCGACAACCTTGCGGCCATCGGCATCGACGCAGTCGCTCAGCCGGAGAACGGGGAGACCTACTTCTCCGACCTCGCCGACGGCGCCTGCATCGCCATCTGCCGGGCCGGTTGGTTCGCCGACTACCCGACGTATGACAACTTCATGTTCGACCTGTTCCACAGCGACTCGATCGGTGGCAACAACCTCGGCCCGTTCTCCAACGAGGACTTCGACGCCCTCGTCGCGGAGGGCAAGCAGACGGTTGACGCAGCCGAACAGGCCGCGCTGTTCCAGGAGGCCGAGGACATCCTCCTGAACAAGGACACCGGGGTCGTCCCGATGAACTGGTACCTGGGCGACTACGTCTACAGCGACGACATCGCCAGTTTCCCGCAGACCAACTTCGGTCTGATCCTGTGGGAGCGGGTGGCCTTCAAGGCCTAGCCAGCGCTTAGCTGAGGTACTGGTCCGGGGGGCGCTACGGCGCCCCCCGGACTACTTCCCCGGACCGCCCGAAGGACCATGACCGCCTACCTGATCCGACGTGCTCTGCAGATCATCCCTACGGTGTTCTTCGCGCTGTCGTTCCTCTTCTTCCTGTTCTTTGCACTTCCCGGGGACCCGGCGACCCTGATCGCGGGTGGCGCCAACCGGGTTCCCGATCCCATCCAGATCGAGCAGATCAACGAGCGGTACGGCTTCGACGACCCGCTGCTCGTGCAGTTCAAGGACTACTGGGGCCGCACGATCCGCTGGGACCTCGGGGAGTCGTTCCAGACGGGCCGCAGCGTCAACGACATCCTCGGCGAGAAGGCGATCGCCAGCCTCCGGCTGTCGATCTGGGCGATCATCATCGAAGTCATGGTCGGGATCTCGGTCGGCCTCCTGTCAGCGATCCGGCGCTACTCGTGGTCGGACCAGGCGACCACCATCGTCACCGCCGGCCTGTCCGCGGTCCCCGTGTTCGTGCTGGGCTACTTCCTCCAGTACGGGTTCGCGGTCGTGCCAGAGAAACAGGGCTGGCCCGACTGGATGCACCTGCGGACGTCGCAGCTCGGCCCCGACACCTGGGCCCTCTTCTTCATCCCCACCGGCGAGCAGTGGCGCTACCTGATCCTGCCCGCCATCACCCTCGCCTGCGTCTCCACCGCCCTCGCGGCGCGCATGACCCGAGGCTCGATGCTGGAGGTGCTCCGGGCTGACTACATGCGCACGGCGCGGGCCAAGGGGCTTCGCGAGCGCTCGGTGGTCACGCGCCACGGGCTTCGCAACGCGATGCTCCCGGTCATCACGCTCATCGGCATCGACTTCGGCACCGTGATCGGCGCCGCCGTGCTCACGGAGACAGTGTTCTCCTGGCCCGGCCTCGGCTCGGCGATCTCCAACTCGGTGCTCGACCGCGACCTGCCGATCACGCTCGGCCTCACCCTCGCCGTGGTCGTTGCGTACTCCGTGATCAACCTCGCGGTCGACCTGTCCTACGCGTGGTTCGATCCACGCATCCGCCTCGGCCAAGAAGGCAACGCATGACGACGCTCGACGACCCGCTCGGCCCGTCCAGCGGGCTGCAGGCCACGGAGTCCGTCGCGGACGTCGCGGATCTCGGCGCGGCCAGGCCGCTGCGCAAGGACGTGTGGCGGCGCTTCAAGCGCAACCGGCTGGCCATGGTCGGCCTCGGCCTGATCATCCTCTTGGTGCTCACGGCCGTGTTCGCCCCGCTCATCGCGCCGTACTCCATCACCGATCGCGCCATCGGCCACTACCGCGAGGGAGTGTCCAGCGACCACTGGTTCGGCACGGACACCATCGGGCGCGACATGTTCAGCCGCGTGGTGTTCGGCGCCCGGGTCTCGCTGAAGATCGGCATCACGGCCAGCGTCATCGCCCTGGTCATCGGCCTGCTGCTCGGCGCGATCGCCGGGTTCTTCACCGGGGTCACGGACACGATCATCATGCGCATCACCGACATCTTCCTCGCCATCCCGTACATCGTCCTGGCGGTCGCGATCGCCTCGATGCTCGGGCACAGCGAGAACACCGTCATCCTCGTCCTCGGTCTCACCGGCTGGCTCGGCATCGCTCGCATCGTGCGTTCGAGCTTCCTCTCGCTGAAGCAGCTCGAGTACGTCGAGGCCGCCACCGCGCTGGGGTACTCGCGGCGGCGCATCATGTTCCGCCACATCCTCCCCAACGCCCTGCAACCGATCATCGTCTACGGCACCATCGGCGTGGGCTCGGTGATCCTGGCTGAGGCGGCGCTGTCGTTCCTCGGCGTCGGCCCCACCGATCCCACGCCGGCGTGGGGGCTGATGGTGTCGCAGTCGAAGGGGCTGATGTCCACGTCGCCACACCTGCTGTTCTTCCCCGGCATGGCGATCTTCCTCACCGTCCTCGCCTTCGTGTTCGTCGGCGACGGGCTCCGCGACGCACTGGATCCCAAGCTCAAGTGACGCTCACGCCTGCCAGCACCCAGGAAGTGCTCCTGTCGGTCCGCGACCTCGTGGCCAAGTTCACCACCGAGGACGGCGTCGTTCAGGCGGTGGACGGGGTGTCGTTCGACGTCCACCGCGGTGAGGTGTTCGCCATCGTGGGCGAGTCGGGTTCGGGCAAGTCGGTCACCGCCATGACGATCCTCGGCCTCATCCCCACCGTCGAGGTCGACCGCGGGGAGATCCTCTGGAAGGGCCGCGACCTCGTGACCCTCAGCGAGGAGGAGCGGCGGAAGGTCCGCGGCGGCGAGATCGCCATGATCTTCCAGGACCCGCTGACCGCCCTCAACCCCGTGCACACCATCGGCCGCCAGATCGGCGAGATGGCGCGCATCCACGACGGTCTCGACAAGAAGCGCGCGTTCGAGCGGGCGGTGGAGATGCTCGACCTCGTGGGGATCCCCGAGGCCCGCAAGCGGGCGAAGATGTACCCGCACGAGTTCTCGGGTGGTATGCGCCAGCGGGCCATGATCGCCATGGCGATCTGCTGCAAGCCCGACCTGCTCATCGCCGACGAGCCGACCACCGCCCTCGACGTCACCGTCCAGGCGCAGGTGCTCGAGGTGCTGCTCGACATCAAGGACGAGATCGACTCCGGGATCGTCCTGATCACGCACGACCTGGGCGTCGTCGCCGGCCTCGCCGATCAGGTGATGGTCATGTACGCCGGGCGCCAGGTGGAGATGGGCACCACCGAGGAGATCTTCTACGAATCCCGTCACCCGTACACCCTGGGTCTGCTGGCGAGCCTGCCCCGCCTCGACGACGAGGGCGAGGAGCCGCTGCTGCCGATCACCGGCTCGCCTCCGTCGCTCATCCGGCGGCCCCCAGGCTGCCCCTTCCACCCGCGGTGCCGGTTCGCCGAGCTGCCGGGGCTGTGCGACACGGAGGTGCCGGAGCTCCGGCTCGTGGCGGGCGATTCGCATCGGGCGGCCTGCCACTACGCGGAGACCCTCGAGGGCGTCAGCGTCGACAGCCTGCGGGCCAACGTCGACGTTGATGAGCTCCTTGCCGTCGAGGGCGTCGGGCCCACCGTGGTGAGCGCCGAGGAGGCGGGCGCGTGAGCGAGGTCACGACGAGCCCCATTGAGCCGGTCGTCGATGGCGAGGCCCCGCTGCTCGTCGCGACCGACCTGGTCAAGGACTTCCCGATCCGGGGCGGCGTTCTCGGGCGCACGATCGGCGTGGTGTCGGCCGTCGCCGGGGTCTCCCTCGCGGTGAAGCGCCGCGAGACCCTCGGGCTGGTGGGGGAGTCCGGCTGCGGCAAGTCCACCACGGGGCGCATGCTCCTCGACCTCATCTCCCCGACCGCCGGGGAGGTCCTCTTCGACGGCCTCTCCCTCACCCGGACGTCGGGCAAGGACCTGTCGAAGGTCCGGCGGCGCTTCCAGATCGTCTTCCAGGATCCGTACGCATCGCTCAACCCGCGGATGACGGTCGGTGCGACCTTGGCTGAACCGCTGAAGTTCCACTTCGGTTGGAAGGACGCTCAGATCGCCGCTCGGGTGCGCGAGCTCCTCACCATCGTGGGCCTCTCCCCGGAGCACGCCAACCGCTTCCCCCACGAGTTCTCGGGCGGTCAGCGCCAGCGGGTCGGGATCGCCCGGGCCCTGGCGCTCGAACCGGAGCTGATCGTGCTGGACGAGCCTGTCTCGGCGCTCGACGTATCGATCCAGGCTGGCATCGTGAACCTGCTGGAGAGGCTCCAGGAGGACCTGGGACTCGCGTACGTGTTCATCGCCCACGACCTCTCCGTCGTGCGTCACATCTCGGACCGCGTGGCCGTGATGTACCTCGGCAAGATCGTCGAGGAGGGCACCCGCGACGAGATCTACGGTCGGCCCGGCCACCCGTACACGCAGGCGCTCCTGTCGGCGGTTCCCCTCCCGGACCCGCGCCGCGAGCAGGCTCGGGAGCGGATCATCCTGCGCGGCGATGTGCCGTCGCCAGCCAACCCGCCGAGCGGGTGCCGCTTCCGCACGCGGTGCTGGAAGAAGCTTGAGGTCGAGGCGCAGGGCGTCGACACCTCGGCCTGCTCGGAGCGAGAGCCGCTCCTCGACGCCGCCACCGTCGGCCACCCGGTGGCTTGCCACTTCACGGCCACCCGGGACGTGCTCTGAGCGGTAGGGGACCGCCACACCGCCCCTGCTAGCGTTCGCTGGCCCGTCGGGCCATCGTCTCCAGGAGATCTCCCGTGCTCACCGCCGTCGTCATCGCGATCCACCTCATCATGGCCTCCATGCTCATCGGCCTCGTCCTGCTGCACAGCGGCAAGGGCGGTGGCCTCTCCGACATGTTCGGTGGCAGCGTCGGTGCGACGGCCCTCGGCTCGGCCGCCGCGGAGCGCAACCTCGACCGCATCACCGTGGTCGTGGCCCTCACCTTCGTCTTCACCACCACCAGCCTCGCCTTCCTGCTCGACTGAGGGCACGCGTGCGAGCCAGTCGCCGACGAGGGCTGCTCGCCCTCGTCGTGGCGGCGCTGCTCGCCGTCGTCGCGTGCACCGGTGACGACAGGGCTGACGCCCCGAGCGCGACCACGACGGCAGCCACCGGCAGTGGCACCGTGCGAGTTGGCGTGGGCGGGGACCTGATCGTCGACCCCGTCGAAGCCTCCCTGGCGTCGGCTCGCGACCTCATGGTGATCGACCTGCTCCACGACGGGCTGACCAGGCTCGACGCCGACGGCATCCCGGAGCCGGGCCTGGCGGCGGAGTGGGAGGCCAACGACGAGCTCACCGCGTTCCGCTTCCACCTCGACCCGGTGGCGACCTTCGCGAGCGGCCGCCCGGTCACCCCTGAGGACGTGATCGCCTCCGTCGAGCGGGTGATGAAGGCGGGTGACACCTCGCTGGCGGCGCTGTCGCTGGAGCCCGTGAGCGGCTTCCGGGCCTTCGTCGAGGGCGAGGCGGACCACGTGAGCGGGCTTACGGCGCCTGACGCCTCGACCGTCCGCATCGGTCTCGAGACGCCGCTCTCAGTACTGCCCGAGGTGCTCTCGAGCCCCCTGCTGTCCGTGGTCGACGTCGACACGATCGCGGGCGACGACCTCGCCTCGCTCGACCTCACCGGAGAGTGGGCGGTGGCGTCGGCCGACGACGGTGGCCTGCGCGTCGTGCGACGGGAGAGATCCGCCGGCGACCTGGACGCCGTCGAGCTCCGCCGGTACGACGACGACGAGGCGGCCTACGACGGGTTCGACGCAGGCCAAGTCGACTGGGCCGCCGTGCCCAGCTCGCGCTACGACGACGCGCTCGACGACCACGGCGACGACGCGTTCACCCCGTTCCAGGCCGAGCTCTTCTTCGGCATGAACGTCGACGGTCCCACGCTTGGCAACGCCGCCCTCCGGGAGGCGATCACCCGCGCCATCGACCGTGACTCGATCGTCGACGCGGTGTACCCGGAGCTGGCCGACCCGCTGTCGACGATCGTTCCCGCCGGTGTGGCCGGCCACGATCCCGACCGGTGCCCCGACTGCGCCTACGACCCCGAGAAGGCGGCCGCCATCGTGCGCTTCGCCTTCCGCGGCGACCCACCGCCGACCGTCCACATCGACTTCGACCAGTCCGACCCGCAGCGGCAGATGGCCGAGCGCATCGCGGACGACCTCGACGCCGTCGGGATCCCGACCGAGCTGCGGTCCCTCCCGCTCGACGACTACAAGGAGTTCGTCGTCTCCGGCGACCAGGAGCTGTTCAGCCTCGGGTGGATCGGTGCGTATGCCTCCTCGGACGCCTACCTCGCACCCCTGTTCGGATCCGCCGCCAACGACAACCTCACCGGCTACCGGTCCGCGGCGGTCGACGGGCTCCTCGCCCGCGCCCGCGCCGGTGCTGATCGGGCCAAGAACGCTGAACGCTGGGTGGGCGCCGAGACCCGGATCCTCGAGGCGTGGATCGTGGTCCCGATCGCCCAGTTCCGCACGCAGGTGGTCGTCGCCGACCGCGTGGAGGGCCTCGTGCACGCCGTCGACGGCACCGTCGACTGGAGCCAGGTCCACCTCGCCGAGTGACCCTCCATCGGCTGGCTGCGCCCCGCGGCCGCCGTGTACGGTGACCACTCCCCAGGGGCGACCCGAGGGGCCACGTCGGAGTGGCGGAATTGGCAGACGCGCCAGCTTGAGGGGCTGGTGTCCTCAGGGACGTGGGGGTTCAAGTCCCCCCTCCGACACGCTTGTGATGTCGCGAGACATCGAAGACAGATGTCTCGCGACATCATGGACTGCTGGCTGGGTTGAGGGGCTGGTAGTCCCGGTTGGGGTCGAGGGTGAGGT
>Ga0247727_10000105_pt1 | contig 184870 bp, 144 predicted proteins | sample WisWelCaveWW1625_FD_202498 | JGI IMG/M metagenome (GOLD analysis project Ga0247727, IMG submission 202498) | Biofilm microbial communities from Wishing Well Cave, Virginia, United States - WW16-25 | ecosystem: Environmental > Aquatic > Deep subsurface > Groundwater > Cave microbial mat... | reverse complement strand
GCTGAACCGCGTTACACTCCGTGCGCATTGGGCGGGCCTCCTGATCCGTTATAGGTGTTTTCGGCAACTCACCTTGTAACGAATCAGCCCGCCCTTTGCTATGTCATTCGTGAGATATGCGGGCTAGACTCCCCGCTCTACCACCGGCCTCAGGAGGACGTCCTGGAACCCTCGGTCCAGCACTCCCGCGCGTACCGATTCCGCCGCATGTTGAACTGGCTCCCCCTCGGGGTGACGTACGCGTTCGTCTACATGGGCCGCTACACGGTGAACGTCGCCCAGGGCCCGATCACGACGCGATTCGGTCTCACGAGGGCGGACTACGGCGACGTGATGGGGATCGGCCTCCTCGTCTACGGCATCGCGACGACGCTCAACGGCCCGATCTCCGACCGACTCGGCGGCCGGAAGAGCATGCTGATCGGCGCGTTCGGCGCGGCGATCCTCAACCTCTGCGTGGGGCTCGTCCTCCTCTCGGGCGTCGAGAAGAATCTCCTCGCGTGGCTCATCGGGCTCCACGCGGTGAACATGTACTTCCAGTCCTTCTGCGCGCTCGCGCTCGTGAAGGTCAACGCGCCGTGGTTCCACGTGCGCGAGCGCGGCATCTTCCAAGGCGTGTTCGGCGTCCTCATCTCCTCCGGATACCTGATCGGCTTCTACGGGGGCGGTCACATCGCGGCCCACCACGCGCTCCAATTCGTCTTCCTCACGCCGGCCGTCCTCATCACGGCGATGGCCGTCTTCGATCTCTTCCAACTGAAGAACAAGCCGAGCGACGCCGGCTTCCCTGATTTCAACACGGGCGACGCGACGGCGCACGACCACGACAAGGACGCACCCGTCACGATGGGGTGGATCCTCAAGCGCGTCCTCACGAACCGGGTCATCGTCGCGCTCGGGATCGCCGAGTTCTGCACGGGCTACCTCCGCTACGGCCTCCTCAACTGGTTCGTCTCGTTCCTGCGCGAGGTCCACGGATTCGACACGGGGAGCACGACGTTCAAGATGACCTCGCTCGGGATCACGCTCGGCGGGATCGTCGGCGGCTTCTCGATCGGATTCATTTCCGACCGCTTCTTCCACTCGCGTCGGCCGCCGGTCGCGGCGATCTACTACGCGATCCAGGTGTTCATGATGTTCTGGCTCGTGAAGACCGGCTCGTCGGCCCTCGCCGGCGCGCTCATCGGCGTGAACTGCATCTTCGTCTTCGGGATCCACGGGCTCCTCTCGGGGACCTCGTCGATGGACTTCGGCGGGACGAAGGGGGCCGCGACGGTGACGGGGCTCTTCAACGGCGTGCACTACCTCGGCGCGTACCTCGCGGGCCGGCCGCTCGGCTGGGTGCTCGACAACTACCACTGGGACGGCTGGGCGTGGGCGGTCGTTCCGTTCTCCGTGACGGGGTTCGTTCTGATGCTGTGGACGTGGCACGCGACGCCGCTTGCGAAGAAGCGGGTCGAAGGCGCCGCGGCCGCCGTGGCGCTCGAGGGAGCGACGGCGGGGGAGCGCGGATGAGGCGCGGCGCGCCGGCAGCGCGCGGGGCAGCGCGCGCCGCGCGCGAGACCCGCGCGGCGCTCGCGCGGAGCGCGTGCTTCATCGCGCTGGCGTTCCTCGCCTCCGCCGGCTGCGCGTCGCGCCCCGCGGCGCCCGTCGACCTCACGATCCTCTCGACGAACGACTTCCACGGCGCGCTCGAGTCGCGCGCGACCGACCGCGACACGAAGCGCCCGCTCGGCGGCGCGGCCTACGTCGTCGCCACGATCGACAGCCTGCGCGCGATCGACCCAGCGGGCACGCTCGTCCTCGACGGAGGTGACATCTACCAGGGGACCGCGCTCTCGAACCTCACGCAGGGGCGCGCGACGATCGAGTACATGAACGCGGCGGGCTTCGATGCGGCGGCGATCGGGAACCACGAGTTCGACTGGGGCGTGCCGACCCTCGTCGAGCGGATTGGGCAGGCGCGCTTCCCGATGCTCGTCGCGAACATGGTGGAGAAGGCGACCGGGCGCGCCCCCGCGTGGGCGACGCCGTACACGATCCTCAGGCGCAAGGGCGTGCGCGTCGCGGTGATCGGTCTCATCACGCCCTCGACGCCGATGGTGACGATGCCGGAGAACGTCGAGCCATACACGTTCCTCGATCCCGCGGAGGTCGCGAACCGGCTGATCGGGGAACTCGTGCCGCGCCGCGCGGACATCGCGGTGATCGCGTGCCACATCGGCGGGCGGCAGGACAGCGTCGGCACGATCACGGGCGAGGTCGCCGAGATGGCGCGCGCGATCGACGGCGAGGCGGCGATCGTCTCCGGCCACACGCACTCGAGGCTCGAGGGGACGATCGACGGGGTGCCGGTCGTGCAGGCGCTCTCGTCGGGGCGCTACCTCGGGCGGATCGACCTCCTCGTCGACCGCGCCGCGCGCCGCGTGATCGAGGGGCGCGCGGCGATCCTCCCCGTCTTCGCGGACTCGGTCGCGCCGGACCGCGAGGTCGTGGCGATGATCGAGCGCGAGCGCGGCGCGGTCGAGCAGATCCTCGAGGAGGTGCTCGGCGAAGCGGCGGTCCCTCTCACGACAGAGCGCCGCGAGTGCCCGATGGGAAACCTCGTCTCCGACGTGATGCGCGAGGTGTCCGGCGCCGCGTTCGCCTTCACGAACCCGGGCGGGCTCCGCGCCCCGATCGACGAGGGCCCCATCACCTACAGCGAGGTCTACGAGGTGCTTCCCTTCGACAATACGATGGTCGTCTACGAGTTGACCGGCGCCGAGGTGATCCGGCTCCTCGAGCAGGGGGCCGAGGGCGGCGGATTCCTGCACGCGTCCGGGATCCGCTACACGCTCGACCGCACGAAGCCGTCGGGGTCGCGCATCACGGCCGCGTCGCGCGCGGACGGATCGCCGATCACCCCCGAAACAATCTACCCGGCCGCGGTGAACTCGTTCATGGCGCAGGGCGGCGACGGCCTCGCGATGCTCGTTGACCACCCGCGCTCGCGAGAAACCGGCATCGTGATCCGCGAGTCGTTCGCCGACTGGATCCGCGCGCAGACGAAGGCCGGCCGCAAGGTGACCGCCGCTGTGGACGGGCGGATCAACCGGATCGGGGACTGAGCCGCACCGCCGCGACGTTCGCCCACAACCTCCCGAACACGTCCTCGAGCGCCTTCCCCAGCAACTCCGGCTTGTCCGTGACCTCCGGCTCGTTCTTGAAGACCGCGTAGGGCACGCGGGTCCCGTTCACTTCGATCGCGCGCGGGTCGCGCGCCGCGATCCGATCCCAGTCGTTCGTGCGGTAATAGAACTCGATCTTCTCGTCGGGGAGCGAGTGCTGGAGGATCGAGTCGGGCCGGTCCCTGTTCGCGCGCCGGCGATTCTTGCGCGCCGACTCCGCGTACGAGACCTGGATGTAGACGATCCCCGCGCGGCGTAGAATCTCGGGGGAGAGGTGCGCGTACGCTTCCTCGAAGCCGCGCTCGCCGCCGCGCGCGAACTCGATGATCGCGGTCGTCGTGTCGTGGTAGCGCGGGTCGTCGCGCAGCCTCTTCGCGTGGACGAGGTTGATCTTCTCGATGAGGAGGTTCCAGAGGAACGGATCGTTGAAGTAGTAGTCCGACGTCGTGTAGAGGCGGTGGCGCCCGTGGCGCTCGAGGATGTCGTCGTCCTCGAACCACTGCCAGAGCATCGGGAAGTCGTCGATCTCCTCGAACTCGCCGATGTGAAAACGGCGGACGCGCTCGGCGACCGGCGTCTTCTTGAGGTAGTCGATCACCTCGGACTTGCCCGCGGCGGGCCGCCCGTTCAGGATCACCACGTCGAACGTCTCCTTCGCCACGCGCTCCTTCGCCATTCGTCCTCCTTGGTGGGCGCGCGGGGCGCGGCCACCTGGTGCGCCTCGCTACGCGCCGAGAACGCGCGCGATCTCGTTCCCGAACTCCGTCGCGACCTCGGGCCCGCTCGCCGTGACGACCTTCCCGTCGACGACGACGGCGTCGGTCGTCGTCCGCGCCTTCCCCTTCTCCATCTCCGCGAGGCTCTCGGGCGTGCGCCACACCGTGGCGCGCTTTCCCTCGAGGACGCCCGCCCTCGCGAGCGCGGCGCCCGAGAGGCAGATCCCGCCGATCACCTTGCCGGCGGCCTGGGCGTCGCGCAGGAGCGCGTGGAGCCTCGTGTCGCCCCACAGGTGCTTGGGCGAGCCCATCCCGCCGACCACGACGACCGCGTCGTAGTCCGTGGCGCGCGCCTCGGCGAGCGCGACGTCGGGCTGGACGCGCGCGCCGAGCATCCCCGTGCAGGGCCCGGGCGCGTTGCTCGCGACCCGCACGTCCGCGCCGGCCGCCTCGAGCACTTCCTTCGGGTGCGCGAGCTCCTCGTCGCGGAAATCCTTCGGTGCGATCACCATCAGGACCTTCTTTCCCTTGAGCGTCGACATGGCGGACCTCCTGTTCCTAACGCGAACTTTCCTCCTCGAGCGAGGCGAGCAATTCGCGGACGAGCGCTTCGATCCGGTCGCGGACGGCGTCGAACTCGCGCGGCGCGAGTCCGACCGGGTCGGGGATCTCCCAGTCGAGCCGGCGCGCCGCGGGCACGTGCGGGCACGCGTCGCCGCAGCCCATCGTCACGACGGCGTCCCAGCGGAAGGCGGGCAGGTCGTCGAGCCCCTTCGAGCGGTGCCCCGCGAACGAGAGGCCGCGCCGCGCGATCGACGCCGCGGCGGCCGGGTGCACCGCGCCCGACGGGCGCGAGCCGGCGCTCCACGCGTCGAGGCGGTCGCCGCCGAGGGCGCGCGCGAACGCCTCCGCCATCTGCGAGCGGCACGAGTTCGCAACGCACACGAAGAGGACCCTCCTCACGCCTCAGAATCCTAAGCGGGTGGCCGGTCCGGAACAAGGGGCGTGGATGGTATAGTCGCGCCCGACATGATCCGCGCGACCGACCTCGTGAAATCCTACGGCGCGATCCTCGCGGTCGACGGCGTCTCCTTCGAGATCCGCGGGGGGGAGACGTTCGGCCTCCTCGGGCCCAACGGCGCGGGGAAGTCGACGACGATCCTCCTCCTCGTCGGCGCGCTCCGGCCCGACGGCGGCGCGGTGACCGTCGACGGCGACGGGGACCCGACGCGCGCGGACGTGCGCCGCCGCATCGGCGTCGCCCCGCAGGCGCTCTCCCTCTACGAGGACTTGACCGGCGAGGAGAACCTCGCCTTCTTCGGACGGCTCTACGGGCTCGCGGGCGCGCGCCTGCGCGAGCGGGTCGAGGAGGCGCTCCGCTTCGCCGGCCTCGCCGATCGGCGCGGGCACCGCGTTCGCACGTATTCCGGCGGGATGCAGCGCCGCCTCAACCTCGCGTGCGCGTTCGTCCACGACCCGCCGGTGCTCTTCCTCGACGAGCCGACCGTGGGCGTCGACCCGCAATCGCGGAACCACATCTTCGAGAGCATCGAGGCCCTGAAGCAGGCCGGGCGGACGATCCTCTACACGACGCACTACATGGAGGAGGCGCAGCGCCTCTGCGACCGCGTCGCGATCATGGACCGCGGGAAGATCCTCGCGCTCGACACGGTGGACGCGCTCATCTCGCGCCACGGCGGCGTCTCGGTGGTCGAGGCGGAGCTCGCGGCGCCGCCCGCGAACCCCGCCTCCCTCCCCGGCCGGCTCGACGGCGCGCGGCTTCGGATCGAGACGCGCAACCCGCTCGAGGAGGTCGCGCGCCTCGCGGGCTCGGGCGTCGCGCTCGCCACCCTCAACGTGCACCGCCCGGACCTCGAATCGGTCTTCCTCTCGCTCACGGGCCGGAGGCTTCGCGACGAATGATCGCACGCGGAGCGCCCATCGCCCGCCTGATGGCCGCCGCGCGGAGGACGCGCCGCTGATGCAGGGCCTCCTCACCCTCGCCCTGAAGGACCTCCGCCTCCTCCTCCGCGACCGCGCGGGGCTCTTCTGGATCCTCTTCTTCCCGCTCCTCATGGCGATCTTCTTCGGCTCGATCTTCGGGGGGGGCGGAGACGGCGGCGCGAACGCCCTCCCGATCGCGCTCGTCGACGAGGACGGCACCGAGGCGTCGGGGGCGTTCGCGGACCGCCTCGCGAAGTCGGAGGCGCTCCGCGTGGAGCGCCTCACGCGCGCGGAGGCGCTTGACGCGGTCCGCAAGGGGCGCCTCGTCGCGTACGTCGCGCTCGCGAAGGGGTTCGGCGATACGGGCGGGCTCCCGTTCGGAGTCGATCAGCCGATCGAAGTCGGCATCGACCCCTCTCGCCGCGCCGAGAAGGGATACCTCGAGGGGATCCTCATGCAGTCGTCGTTCGAAGGGATCGTCGACCAATTCTCCGACCCGCGGCGGCTCCAGGAGCCGATCAAGAAGTCCCTCGAATCGCTCGACGGCGGATCGGACCTCCCCGAGGATCAGCGCGCCGGGCTGCGGAGTTTCCTCGGGAGCCTCGACACGTTCCTCGGCTCGGTCGACACCGCGGTCTACCGCCGGGGACCGGCCGCCGCCGGGCCGAGGATCGAGACGGTCGCGATCGCCGAGCAGGAGACTGGACCGCGATCCGCGTTCGAGATCTCGTTCGCGCAGGCGGTCGCGTGGGCGCTCCTCGGGACGGTCGCGTCGTTCGCGATGTCGCTCGTCAAGGAGCGCGTGGAGGGGACCTTCCTTCGCCTGCGGGTCGCGCCGCTCACGCGCGGCCGGATCCTTGCGGGGAAGGGGCTCGCGTGCTGCGTCGCGTGCACGGCGACGGTGGTCCTCCTTCTCCTCGTCGGCCGCGCGCTCTTCGGCGTCCGCGTCTCGAACCCGCTCGCGATGGGGCTCGCCATCGCGGCGGCGGCGATCGGCTTCACCGGGCTCATGATGCTCATCGCGACGCTCGGAAGGTCGGAGCGCGCCGTCGCCGGCGCCGGCTGGGGGATCCTCCTCCTCATGTCGATGCTCGGCGGCGGGATGGTCCCTCTCATCGCGATGCCTCCGTGGATGCAGACCGCGAGCCACGCGAGCCCCGTGAAGTGGGCGATCCTCGGGATGGAGGGCGCGATCTGGCGTGGCTTCTCGCTCGCCGAGATGCTGCTGCCGTGCGCGATCCTCCTCGCCGTCGGCGTGGTCGCGTTCGCGGCGGGGGTCGCGAACCTCTCGAAGTCGGACAGGTGACTTGTCGAGTCGCTTTGCCCTTAGGGGCGACACTGCCCGCAGGCAAAATCACCCGGAGCCGCGCCCGTGCGATGCATGCACGGTCATGGTGGTTTTGCGCAGCGCGGCGAGGCATTCGCCGAAGGGCAGGTGTCGCCCCGGAAGAGGGCAAAGCGACCCGCTCTCGCGTGATATACTGCGCGAAGTCCTCGCCGCGCCGCCGGCGAGAGGCGAGGAGCCCCGCATGCCCGTCTCGACACGTCCCGCATCGCCCGCAGACACGAACGAAGTCTTGCGCCTCGTCCGGCACCTCGGCGCGCGCTTCCCGATCGATGTCGCGGGCGTTCCCATCGTCTACCGCGAGCTCCTGAGCGACCCCGACTGGGAGGCGTACGTCGCCGAGGAGGACGACCGCGTCATCGGGCTCGTCACGATCCGGTTCGCGCTCGCGCTCCACGCGAGCGGGATGCTCGCCGCGATCGAGGAGTTGGTCGTCGATCCGGCCGCGCAGGGGCGCGGCGTCGGTCGGGCGCTCTGCGAGCGAGCCGTCGCGCGCGCCCGCGAGCGCGACTGCCGCAAGATCGTCGTCACGTCGAACCGCGCCGAGACGGACGCGGCGGGCTTCTACGCGTCCGTCGGCTTCCAGGAAGTTGCCGGCACGTACGCGATTTTCCTCGACGCGCGAACCTCCTAAACGTCAAAGACACAACGGGTTGCGCATCCAGCGCCAGCCCCTATCGACCGCCACCCGCGGATCAAATCGAAACGATTCGCTCGAACCGACGGGATTCCTCTCAAGACTTCGCGCGCCGCGGCCGATGGAGTGGCGTGCGATGCACGTCGTCTCTCCGAAACCGAATCCGACCTCGAGCCCCGCATCTCAGCCGATGAAGCCGACGGAGGTCCTGAACACGAGCCGCGAGGCCGCATTCCGCCGACTCAACCGTCAGGCGAACTGGTACTGGTTCCTGAGCCTCGGCCTGCTCCTCCTCGTCGGGGTCACGGTCGCCCTACAGCACCTCGGGCAGATCGCGGGCGCCGACCTCCCCTTCGTCGGGAAGCGCGGCGACCAATACGCCCTCCTCGTGGGCCTCATCGGCCTCATCATCCTGTTCGTCCTCTACATCACGATGAAGCGGGCCGAGATCGAGCGGCTGAAGGCGGACCTCGTCGCGCAGAAGATCGCCCTGAGCAAGATCGAGGCGCGCACGAGCGAGCTCGAGAACTCGATCGCGACGCTCCGGGCGCTCGACGAGATGAAGGACTCGTTCCTCTCCACGGTCTCGCACGAGATCCGAACGCCGCTCACCGCGATCCAGAGTTACAGCGAGGCGCTGATGGACACGAGCGACGCGCCGCGAAAGGTCCACAAGGAGTTCCTGGGCATCATCAACCGCGAGGCGCGCCGGCTGTCGCTCCTCATCAACGACCTGCAAGACCTCACGCGCCTCGAGGGCGGGCGGGCGGACTGGAAGGTCGAGCCGCACGCGCTACGCAGCCTCGTCGACCAGGCGGTGACGACGATGTCGATCCTCACGAACGAGAAGGGCGTGCTCCTCGTCTCCGAGGTCCCGTTGGCGATTCCGGACGTCGAGGTGGACGCGAACCGCTGTGTGCAGGTCCTCACGAACCTCATCAGCAACGCCGTCAAGTTCACCCAGAAGGGGGGCGTCGTGACGGTCTCCGCGGCCGCTGAGCACGGGCCGCGCGATCCGAGCGGCCAGCGGCGCGGCGCCGTGCGCGTGAGCGTGAGCGACACGGGCTGCGGCATCGCGAAGGAGGAATTGCCGCGGATCTTTGACCGATTCTACAGAGCCTCGAATCGCACGTCCGACGTCGAGGGGACCGGGCTCGGCCTCGCCATCTCGAAGGAAATCATCGAGCGCTCGGGCGGCCGCCTCTGGGCCGAGAGCGTCCACGGAAAGGGCAGCACATTCCACTTCACTCTTCCCGTTCCATCCGCCGTCCTCGTCGAGTAGGATCTCCCGCGGAGGGAGAGAGCCGTGGGAGCGAACTCGTTCGACGTGTCGACGGGCGTGGATTTCCAGGAGGTCCTGAACGCGGTCCAGCAGGCGGAGAAAGAGATCGGGCAGCGCTACGACTTCAAGGGGCTGCGCGTCGGGATCGAGTTGAACAGGACGGAGAAGACGCTCCTCATCTCGGCGCCCGACGACTACAAGTTGAAGGCCGTGTGGGACGTCCTCCTCTCGAAGTTGGTGAAGCGGAAGGTCGCGACGAGGAACTTCCACCCGGGGAAGGTGGAGCCGGCCGCCGGCGGAACGGTTCGGCAGACGGTCGAGATCCAGCAGGGGCTCACGGCGGAGATGGCGCGCGACATCGTGCGGATCATCAAGGACGCGAAGATGAAGAAGGTGCAGACGGCGATCCAGGGAGACGCGGTGCGGGTTTCCTCCCCCTCGCGGGACGAGCTCCAGGCCGTGATCGCGCTCCTCAAGGCGAAGGAGTTCCCCGCCGAGTTGACCTTCGAGAATTACCGGTCGACGTGACGCCGCCGCGAAAAAAGCCCTTGACAGCGGCCCGCATCCGCGAGATATTTAGTCCCGTCAGTTGTGGAATCGCTGGTGCCGGACACTCCTTAGAATCAGGACTTCTGAGCCGCGACCCAAAACTCGCGGCTGTTTTTTTGTGCCTCTCCTCGGTGCGATCATCGTTGTGATCCGGGAGCGGCAGTTGGGGCCCCCGATTCCGGGGGCTTGGCAGAGGGACCCCTCGTGGGTCCCAGAGGCGGGGCCCTCGTGGCCACGCAGAAAGAAGAGGAGCAGTTGAGTATGCCTCGCGGTACCGTGAAATGGTTCAACGAAACGAAGGGTTTCGGCTTCATCGCGCAGGAGAACGGGGACGACGTCTTCGTTCATCACACAGCCATCCAGATGACCGGCTTCCGCACCCTCAACGAGGGTGACGTGGTCGAGTTCGAGATCGTGAAGGGCCCGAAGGGCTTCCAGGCGGCGAACGTCCGCAAGCCCTAGGAACTGGATCCGAAAGACCTTCCAGAAGCAACCGTAACGGTGAATGAGCCGGGCTCCCGGCGGCCGCGCAGTCGGTCGCGTAGGGTCACCCGGCTCGTCCCGTGACGGACCGCCGCGCTGTCCCACCCCGAAGATCGCCGTTGAATCGGCCCGCCCGGATGTCCTAAGATATCCGGTCGGTCCCCAGGCCCGCGGGCACCCCGTCCGGTCGACTCCCAGGCGGGTCGCCCGTGCTCGGAAACCTTCACGTGCAATCCTAAGGAGATCGTCGATGCAGAAGAAGATCGCCCTCGTCGCGTCCGTGTCGCTCCTCCTCGTCGTGGTCGGCTGCGGTGGAGGGGGCGGCGGCGGAGAGAAGTCCCAGACGGCGAAGAAGCCGGAGTTGCCCCCTGCCACCGCGGGAAACACGGCGGCGGTCGGCGCGCAACCGGCGTCGAGCGCCTCCGATCCGATGAACGCCGTGATCAAGGGATCGATCGCCTTCGAGGGGACGGCGCCGAAGGGCGAGGCCATCAAGATGGACGCCGACCCGGTCTGCAAGCAACTCCACGGCTCGCCGGTCTACACGCAGGAGGTCGTCGCGAACGCCAACGGGACGCTCCGCTGGGTGATGGTGTACGTCAAGGACGGGCTCGCCCCACGGACGTACCCCATGCCGACCGACTCCGTCACCATCGACCAGCAGGGGTGCGTGTACGATCCCCACGTGATCACGATGATGGCGAACCAGCCGCTCAAGATCCTCAACTCGGACCCGACCCTGCACAACATCCACGCGATGCCGACCGTGAACCAGGGCTTCAACATCGGGATGCCGACGAAGGGGATGAAGTCGACGAAGACGTTCAAGGAGCCGGAGGTGCCGATCCACATCAAGTGCGACGTCCACAAGTGGATGTCGAGCTACGTTGGCGTGTTCAACCATCCGTTCCACGGCGTGACCGGCGAGGACGGCTCGTTCGAGATCAAGGGGCTTCCCGCCGGGACATACACGATCGAGGCGTGGCACGAGAAGCTCGGCGCGCAGACCGCCAGCGTGACGGTCGGCGCTTCGGAGACCAAGGAGGTTTCGTTCACGTTCAAGGCCGCGGCGGCTTCGTAGTCGGGCGTCCTTCTCGCGCGCGGGCCGGCCGGCGGTGGGCCGGCCGGCCCGCACCCTCATCATGGCCCTCTCCCTCTACGCGCGGCTCACCGCGTTCGCCACGTTCGCCCTGATCGTCGCGGGGGGGCTCGTCACGAGCACCGGCTCCGGCCTCGCGGTGCCGGACTGGCCCCTCTCGTACGGCATGCTCTTCCCGCCGATGGTGGGTGGGATCTTGTACGAGCACGGGCATCGGATGGTCGCCGGCGCCGTGGCGGCGCTCACGGCGGTCCTCGCGGTGTGGTTGTGGCGCGTGGATCGGCGCCGGTGGGTGCGGCGGCTCGGGGCGCTCGCGCTCGCGGCGGTGCTGCTTCAGGCCGTGCTCGGCGGGCTCACCGTCCTCTTCCTCCTTCCGACGGCGATCTCCGTCGCGCACGCCCTGCTCGCGCAGACGTTCTTCTGCCTCACGGTGACGATCGCGATGGCGACGGCGCCCGGCTGGGCGCTCGCGGCGCCTCGGCCGCTCGATGCGGGTCGGCCGAGCCTCTTCGCGCTCTGCGCGGCGACGACCGCGGCGATCTTCGCGCAGCTTCTGCTCGGGGCGCTGATGCGCCACACCGACGCGGGGCTCGCGATCCCCGACTTCCCGATGGCGTTCGGGCGTCTCGTGCCGCCGCTCGACGACGCGCGCGTCGCGGTCCACTTCGCTCACCGGGTGTGGGCCGTCGTGGTGCTCGTGATCGCGGCGTGGACCGTCGCGCGCGTCCTGCGCCGCCACGACGACGACGGGCGGCTCGCGAACCCGGCGTTCCTCCTCGCAGGGCTCCTCCTCTTCCAGGTGCTCCTCGGCGCGTCCACCGTCTGGTCGCGCAAGGCGGTCCCGGCCGCGACGTCGCACGTCGCGGTGGGGGCGCTCGCGCTCGCGACGTCGCTCGCCCTCACGATCCGCGCGGCGCGCCGCCTCGCGCGGCCGCGCGGCGCCGCGGCGCGCGCGTCGGAGGGCGCGTCGGGCGCCGACGGCGAGGCGGCGTGGCTCGGCGCGGACCGCGCGGTCCCGGCGGCCGGCGCCGACGAGGCGCGCGCGTGACCTCCGAGGCCCACGCGTGACGCACGAGGCCCACTTGGCCTCCGTCGAGGTGGCGGCCCCGGACGCCCCCACGGTGGCGTGCGCGACGCGCGCCCTCCGGGCCGCGCCCGCCGCGTCGATCGCGACCTACGCCTCGCTCACCAAGCCGCGCCTCGTCTTTCTCGTCCTCGTGACGACGCTCCTCGGCTTCGTGCTCGCGAGCCGCGGCGCCGCGATCAACTGGCCGCGCCTCCTCGGCACGCTCGCGGGGACGATGCTCGTCGCGGGCGGCGCGAGCGCGCTCAACATGTTTCTCGAGCGCGACGCGGACGCCCTCATGGAGCGGACGCGGCGCCGCGCGCTCCCGATGGGCCTGATCGAGCCGGAGCGCGCGCTCGCCATCGGCGTCCTCGCGTCGTCCGCGGGCGTCCTCTGGCTCGCCGCGACGGTCAACGTCCTCACGGCGTTCCTCGGCGCGGCGAGCATCGCCCTGTACGTCTTCCTCTACACGCCGCTCAAGAAGGTCTCGCCGGTCTGCACGCTGGTCGGCGCCGTGCCCGGCGCGATCCCGCCGGTCATGGGATGGACGGCGGTGCGGAACACGCTCTCGCCCGAGGCGGGGATCCTCTTCGCGATCCTCTTCCACTGGCAACTCCCGCACTTCTACGCGATCGCGTGGCTCTACCGGAAGGACTACGCGCGCGGCGGCTTCCCGATGCTCCCGGTCGTGGACCCGACCGGCGCGAGCACGTCGCGCCTCTCGGTGCTCGGCGCGGTCGCGCTTCTGGCGACGACGCTCGCCCCGTCCCCCCTCGGGATGCGCGGCCCGCACTACTACATCGGCGCGCTCGTTCTCGGCGGCGCGTTCCTCGCGATGACGCTCGTGTTCGCGGCGCGGCGGCGCGACGCCGACGCGCGCCGTCTCTTCCTCGCGTCGATCCTCTACCTCCCGCTCCTCCTCGGGCTCTTCGCGCTCAGCGGGAACCCGTCGTAACGCGGATGGCGGCGCCAGAGCCGCGCGGACCGCGCGGACCGCGCGAAGTGAGCGGACCGCGCGAGGCCGTCGTGCGGGTCGAGGGGGTCCGCTTCGCGTACGGCAAGCGCGAGGCGCTCCGCGACGTCACCTTCGACGTGGCGCGCGGCGAGATCTTCGGGCTCCTCGGGCCGAACGGCGGCGGGAAGACGACGCTCTTCCGGATCCTCGCGACGCTCCTTCCGCCGGCCGGCGGGCGCGCGCTTCTCTTCGGGCGCGACGCCGCCCGCGAGCCGGCCGCCGTCCGCGAGCGCATCGGCGTCGTGTTCCAATCGCCGAGCCTCGACGGGAAACTCTCCGTCGTCGAGAACCTGCGCCATCAGGGGCACCTCTACGGCATCTCGGGGCGCGCGCTCGCCGCGCGCGTCGCCGAGGCGCTCGAGCGCGGCGGCCTCGCGGACCGCGCGCGCGAGCGGGCGGAGCGTCTCTCCGGCGGGCTCAGGCGGCGCGTCGAGATCGCGAAGGGGCTCCTCCACCGGCCCGATCTCCTCATCCTCGACGAGCCGAGCGTCGGGCTCGACCCGGGCGCGCGGCGCGACCTCTGGCGCGAGATCGGCGCGCTCCGCGCCGACCGCGGAATCACCGTGCTCCTCACGACGCACCTCCTCGACGAGGCGGAGCGCTGCGACCGGCTCGCGATCCTCGACCGGGGCGCGCTCGTCGCGCTCGGCACGCCGGACGCGCTCAAGGAGACGATCGGCGGGGACGTCGTGACCGTGCGGGCTCGCGACGCGTCGCGGCTGCGCGACGCGGTGAGCGCGCGCTTCGGCGTCGAGGCGACGCTCGTCGACGGCGCGCTGCGCGTCGAGAGGCCTCGCGGCGCCGCGTGGGTCGCCGAGCTCTCGGAGGCGTTCCCGGGCGAGATCGAGTCGGTCACCGTCTCTCGTCCGACGCTCGAGGACGTCTTCGTGCGCCGGACCGGGCATCGGTTCTGGGAGGATCCGAGAGAGGCCGGCGCGCGCGGCGAGGAGTATCCGGATCGCGAGGGCGGTTCGGCGACGGGATCCGGGGCGGGCCGATGAGCCGGCGATTCCTCCTCCCCGTCATCTCGCTCTGGTGGAGGGAGGTCGTGCGCTTCGTCCGCCAGCGGAGCCGCGTGACCGGCGCGCTCGGACAGCCGCTCCTCTTCTGGATTCTCCTCGGCTCTGGGCTCGGGTCGTCGTTCCGCGCGGGGGTCGTCGGTGGGGGCGCGGGCGCCGGTGGCTCGGCCGCCGTCGGCTACCTCGAGTACGCCTACCCCGGCACCGCGGTCCTCATCCTCCTCTTCACGGCGATCTTCTCGACGATCTCGATCATCGAGGACCGCCGCGAGGGCTTCCTCCAGGCCGTGCTCGTCGCGCCCGCGCCGCGCGCGGCGATCGCCCTCGGCAAGATCCTCGGCGGGACGACGCTCGCGGTCGCGCAGGCGCTCCTCTTCCTCGCGCTCGCGCCGCTCGTCGGCATCGATCTCACGCCCGCGTCGGCGCTCGCGGCCGCGGCGATCCTCGTCGCGGTCGCCTTCGCGCTCACCGGCCTCGGCTTCACGATCGCGTGGGCGCTCGACTCGACCGCCGGCTTCCACGCGATCATGAACCTCATCCTCATGCCGATGTGGATCCTCTCCGGCGCGTTCTTCCCGAGCGCCGGGGCAGCGGCGCCCGTCCGCTGGGTGATGGCGGCGAACCCGCTCACGTACGGCGTCGCCGCGCTGCGCCGCGCGCTCTACCTCGGCGAGGTCCCGCCCGGAGGGAGCGTCCCCGCGCTCGCGCCGGCCCTCGCCGTCACGCTCCTCTTCGCGGCGGCGACGTTCGCGGCGTCGGTCCTCTCCGTTCGCCGCCGCGCGATCGTCGGGGCGTCATGAGCGCCCCGCCGCCCCGCGCTCCCGTCGTGCCGCGCCTCCTCTGGGGGTTCCTCATCCTCGTCCTCGCCGGGGTCGCCGCGCTCGCCGCGCGCGGTTGGCTCTCGGGGCGCGACTCGCTCGTCGAGGGGCGCGGCGCCCCGCTCCCGACGTACGGCGAGGTGCCGCCCTTCTCGCTCGTCGAGCGGAGCGGCCGCGCCCTCACGCGCGACGGCCTGCGCGGCGCGGTCTGGATCGCGGACTTCGTCTTCACGCGCTGCTCGGGTTCGTGCCCGATGATGGCCTCCGCGATGAGTCGCCTGCAGGTCGCGCTCGAGGACGCGCCGGGCGTGCGGCTCGTCTCGGTGAGCGTCGATCCCGAATACGACACGCCGGAGGTGTTGCGCGAGTACGCGCAAGGGGTCGCGGCGGACTCCGCGCGATGGCTCTGGGCGACGGGGGAGAAGGAGGCGATCTTCCGGCTGTCGCGCGAAGGGTTCCGGCTCGGGATCGGAGAGGAGAGCGCCGAGGGCGCCGAGGGCGCGCCAGGCGCGGAGGGCGAGGAGAGCGCACGCGGCGCGGGCTCCGTCGCGACGGACGAAATCCTCCACTCGCAGAGCCTCGTGCTCGTCGACGCGGCCGGACGGATCCGCGGCTACTACGACGGGATGGATGAGGCGGCGGTCGGGCGGCTCATCGAGGACGCGCGACGGCTCGCGCGCGAGCGGCCGCTGTGATCCCGCTCGCCGTCTTCCCGACGCTCAACGCGTGCCTCAACGCGACGAGCGCGGTCCTCCTCGCGTGCGGCTACCGGTTCATCCGCCGCGGCGACGTCGCGCGCCACAAGCGCTGCATGATCGCCGCCTGCGTCACATCGGCGATCTTCCTCGCGTCGTACGTGACGTATCACTTGCAGGCTGGCTCGACCCGCTTCCCGGGGACCGGCGCCCTGCGCGCCGCCTACCTCGCCCTCCTCGTGAGCCACGTCGTCCTCGCGGCGGCGATCGTCCCGCTCGCCATCACGACGATCGTCCTCGCGCTCCGCGGCTCCTTCGCGAAGCACCGCCGGATCGCGCGCGTCACCTTCCCCATCTGGATGTACGTCTCCGTGACGGGCGTCCTCGTCTACCTCATCCTCTACCACTTCGTCTGAGGGAACCGGGCGCCGCGTGACCTCGCGGCGCGGAGGGCGTGCCGCGCCGCCGTCAGAGCCCCGCGAGGCAGAAGCAGGTCGTCTCGAGGGTGACGTCCGCGCGCCGCCACGCCTTCTTGAAGCGCGCCTCGACGGCGCGCGCCTCCGCGTCGGCGTCGCGCGCGCGCAGGCAGCGCGCGAGCCCGTAGAGCGCCCAGCCGTTCTCGGGGATCTTCACGAGGTCGGCGCGGTAGACCTCCTCGGCCTCCGCGATCCGCCCCGCGCCGAGCAAGACGCCGCCGAGCGTGTGCCGCACCGGCTGGATCCAGTCGGGCGCCTCGTCGTAGCGGAGCGCGTCCTCGAGGCGCACCGCCTCGCGCAGCGCCGCGACGGCGTCATCGATCCGCCCCTCGCGGTACGCGATCTCGCCCGCGAGCTGGTTCCTGGCGATCGAGAGCACGTTCCGGGCCGGGTTGTTGCCGACGATCAAGTCTTCGGTGACCATCGCGGCCGCCTCCTCGAACGCCGCCTGCTCCGCCTTCGCCTCGGCGAGGCGCCCGGTCGCCGCGTACGCGACGCCGCGCGCGAAACGCCGGTGCGCGGTCGTGATCGGGAGGTAATCGGGCGGCGCCGGCTCCGCGAGGATCTCCTCCCAGCGCCCGAAGCGCATGAGCGCCTCGAGCGCGATCGTCATGAAGCCGTCGGCGAAGAAGGCCGCCTCCTTCACGAACTCCGGCGGGATCGCGGCGATCATGTCGCGCGCGGACTGGATCGCGAGCGCGCTCCGCCCCTCCATCATTGCCGCCCAAGAGAGGAAGTGGCGATTGTGCGCCATGTAGATCGAGTAGAAGCCCTGGTTGGGCGAGCGCGCGCGATACGCGCGGTCGACCTCGATCGCGTGGACATTGGCCTGCGCGGCGTCGGCCCAGCGGCCCACGCGCGAGTAGATGTGCGCGGGCATGTGGACGAGATGGCCGGCGCCCGGGACGAGCCGGCGGAGCCGGTCGGCGGAGGGGACGGCGCGCTCCGGCCGCGGCGACGCCTCGACCGCGTGGATGTAGAGGTGGTTCGCGAGGGGGTGGTTGCGGTCGAGCCGCAGGACGCCTTCGAGCATCGCGACGATCTCGTCCGTCCACGGTTGCGCCTCGCCGCTCTGCGTCCAGAGGTCCCAGGGATGGAGATCCATCAGGGCCTCGGCGCAGAGCGCCCCGATGTCGGCGTCCTCCGGATCGCCCGCGCGAAGCGTCCGCATCGCCTCCGCGTACGCCTCGTCGAGCGGCTTGCGGTCGGCGGGAGGCGGGTCCGCGTAGCGCGCCGCGAGCGCCTCGATGAGCGCCGCCTCGCGCTCGGACACCCCGCCGACGAGCGCGCGCGCCCGCCCGAGCGCTTCCCACGCCGCCACCGATTGCTCGGGCGCCATCATCGGGTTGTTGATGTGCGGCCCGTTCGCGTATGCGACTCCCCACCACGCCATCGCGCACTCCGGATCGATCGCCGCGGCGGCGCGGAACGAGCGGGTCGCCTCGTCGTGATTGAACGCGAACACGAGCGTGAGCCCCTGGTCGAAGTAGCGCTGCGCCTCGCGCGACGCCGTCGTCACGGCGCGGTGGTGCCGTCCGAGGTTGCCGAAGAGAGGGGTGTCGCGCGGACCCGCGTCGACGGTCGCCGCGACCAGCAAGGCGGCCGCGGCCGATGCGAAGGCGTGGGAGCGCTGAATCCGCACGGGGCGAGCCTACTCGTTCTTCTCGAGCAGCCGTCGGCGCTCGATGTCCTTCCGCATCACCTCGGGGTTGAGCACCTTGAACTCGACGCGGCGGTTGAGCGCCATCCCCTCGTCGGTCGCGTTCGTCGCGACCGGCTGGCTCTCGCCGTAGCCCTTCGCGACGTACTGCCCCGCCCTGATCTGCGGGAACTTCGCGAGCATGTAGTCGAGCACCGCCTGCGCGCGCCTCTGCGAGAGCGCCCGGTTGTACTCGTCGGTGCCGCGCGCGTCCGCGTGCCCGCCGATCTCGATTCGCAGATCGGGCCACTGGACGAGGATCCCGCCAATCTCGTCGAGGATCGCGTGCGACTCGGGCTTCAGATCCGCCTTGTTCGTCTCGAACTGGATGTTGTGGACTGTGATCTTCCCGGTGTCGAGGAGCTCGATCTCCTTCTCGCTGATCTCGATCGGGCATCCGTCCTTGTCGACGCGCACGTTCGATGCCGTGCCCGGGCACTTGTCGGCGCCGTCCGGCACGCCGTCGCCGTCCTCGTCGGTCGGGCACCCCTCCGCGTCGACGCGCACGCCCAGCGGCGTGTCCGCGCAGCGGTCGAGCCCATCCGGCACGCCGTCCCAGTCCGAATCTTGCGGGCAACCGTGCTCGTCGATGGTCGCGCCGGCCGGCGTGCCCGGGCATTTGTCGGCGCCGTCGAGCACGCCGTCGCCGTCCGAGTCGCGCGGGCAGCCTCTCGCGTCGACCGGGTACCCCGCCGGCGTGTCGGCGCACTCGTCGACGCCGTCCGGCACGCCGTCCCGGTCCGCGTCGCGCGGGCAGCCGTGCTCGTCGATGATCGCGCCCCTCGGCGTGTTCACGCAGACGTCGAGCCCGTCCGGCACGCCGTCTCCGTCCTCATCGGTCGCGCATCCCTGCTCGTCGACGACCGCTCCGAACGCCGTTCCGGGGCACGCGTCCCTCGAGTCCGGCACGCCGTCCACGTCCTTGTCCGCGTCCGCGGTGGCGCCGTCGATCGCGACCTCGATCCCGGCGGTGAGGAAGAGGCTCTGGGTCTGGTCGTCCGGCGCCTCGCCGGGCGGGTTGTCGAACTCGAACGCGACGTCGCGCGCCTCGACGCGGATCGAGATGCGCGGCGCGACGAAGAACTTGACGCCGCCCCCCACCTCCCACCCGTGAAACGTGGTGTTCCCCCAGTTCGGGTCGTTGTTCTCGAGGTTGACGTGCTGCCAGCCGCCGAAGACGTAGGGCGCGACCTTCCACGGCGCGCTGATCACGAGGTCGAGGCCCACGTGCGTGATGTCCTCGTCGACGGACGCGGTCGGGTCCGCCGGGCGCTGGGTGGGGAGCACGGTCGGCTCGAAGGGCCACGGACCCGCGCTCGTCTCTCCCGGCGAGAAGCCGTACGTCCCCTCGATCCCGACGAGGACGCGGTCGCCGACGTGGACGCCGACCCGCCCGCCGTAGATGGGCGAGTTCTCGACGTTGACCTTATCGTGCCAGAGCGCGCCCCCCGCGAAGCCGGAGAGCGTGAGATGCGGGCGATGGACTTGCGCGACGGCCGCCGGCGCGCCGGCGACGAAGAGCGCGAGAACGAGCGCGGCGACGACCGCGACGCGAGACCACACGGGACGCCTCACTTTGTCTCCTCCTGCGGCGGCGCCGCGGTCGAGGGCTCCTCCGGAGTCTCCGACGAGGACTCCTCGGCGGCTTCCTCCTCGGGCGCCTGCGGCGCGTTCTCGGCGAGCCATTTCCGGTACTCGTCGTCGGTCTGGACGTTCAGCATGCCGCGCATGCGGTAGTGGCTGAGGCCGCAGAGCTGCGCGCACGCGATCTCCCAGTTTCCGGTCTTCACCGGCTTGAAGTAGACGGGGAACTCCATGCCCGGGATCGCGTCCTGCTTCACGCGCATCTCGGGCAGGAAGAGCGAGTGGATCACGTCCTGCGACGTGAGCTTCACGAGCACCATCTTGTCGACCGGCAGGTTCAGTTGGTTGATCGTCGTGATGTCGTCCTTCGCGTCGGGGTCGTTCCGATCGAGGCCCAGCACGTTGGAATCACTCACGAGGTTGATGTCCCTGCGACCGAACTTGCCGTCGGGGCCGGGGTATTGCACGTTCCAGGCGAACTGTTGCGCGACCACGTCCACCACCACCTCGGCTTGGTCCTCCGTCGGCGGCTTGGCCTTCACCTCGGACCAGATCGGGAACGCGAGGACGAGGAGAAAGAGCGCTTCGATGACCGCGACCGCCCCCTCGAGCCAGGACGAGACGTGGCTCTTCACGCCCGTGTAGTCGGCCTTCGGGTTCCGGCGGCTTCGGAAGCGCGCGAGACAGTAGACGTAGAACGTCCCCCAGCCGACGAAGAGGATCGCCATGAGGATGTGCATGTACAGCATCATGTCGTCGATGCGGGCCCCATGGGCCGCGGCGTTGAGCGGCATTCCAAGCGTCTTGGCGATGTCCATGCGATTCCCTTTCGGCCCGATTCGCCCGGGCCGGTGGCTACGTATCCCGGCGCGACCGAGCCGGGCGACCGAGATCCACGACCTTGAGGGCGCTCTTCCGCGCTTCCCAGCGCTTCGTCCGGCTCCGGATCGTGAGGATGATCGCGACGAACCAGGAGAGCACGATCGCCGTCACGCCGAGGAGGACGAAGATCCCCGAGTTCATGGCGCCAGCCCACGGCGAGTCCGTGTGACCGAAGCAGACCTGGCACGCCGTGGCGGCGGGCGCGGCGGCGAGCGTCGCGGCGAGCGCGTGGGCACAGGCCAGGCGAACCCCGCGCATCACATGAGCCTCGGGTTGCGGAGCTTCCGGATGAACGCCACGAGGTAGACGACGAGCCCGACGCCCGCCACGAGCGAAAGGACGGCCAGCACGAGGATCGCGCCGTCCCGGCCCGCGCCGTGCGCGCGCAGCCCCCACGCGCCAAACCCGAACGCGAACAGGATCGACACCACGATGAAGAAAATATGAAAGGCCTTGAGCGACATCCTCGATCAGTTCCCGCTCTGGTTCGAGCCGGACTCGCCGCCGGCGCCGCCGTGCCCCGTCGTCGCGCCGTGCCCCGAGTGCGGGTCCCAGGGCTGCTTCACGCCGTCCATAACGTTTTGCTTGCCCATCCCCCCGCCGATGTCGAGGAGCGGCCACAAGAGGAGGAATGCGAAGAAGAAGACCGTGAGCGCCAGCACCGCGTAGATCGCCTTCTTCTCGGCCCGCAGGTGCATGAACCAGCCGGCGACGAGCGACCCCTTCGCGGACGCGATCAGGAGCGCGACGACGACGGCCGCGACGATCGGGAGGTGGAACGTGCTCACCGCGACCGTGAGGACCGTGCCGAGGGCGAGCGCCGCGAAGACCAGCTTGAAGGCCTTCACCTGCTTCGGGATGTCGGCGTCGTGCGCGCTCATCGTGCCTCCTACAGGAGATACAGGATCGGGAAGAGGAAGATCCAGACGAGGTCGACGAAGTGCCAGTAGAGGCCCGCGTACTCGATCCGGTTGGTGAACCGCTCCGGGTCCGTCTTCCACATCGCGCTCCCCGGGAAGAGGAGGTACGAGTTCACGATGATCCCGCCGATGACGTGGAGCCCGTGGAGCCCGGTCATCGTGAAGTACGTCGCGAAGAAGTTGTGCGTCGAGGGGAAGTAGCCGTGCTGGAACTTCTCGTTGTACTCGATCGCCTTGAACACGAGGAAGACCAGCGCGAGCAGGACCGTCGAGCCGAGGTACTTCCGGAACGCGCCGAAGTTGTTCAGCCGGAGCGACGCCCAGGCCATCACCATCGTGACGCTCGAGCCGATCAGCACCATCGTGTTGATCGTGCCGATCGGGATGTTGAGGATCTCCCAGCCGTGCGGCCAGCTCCCGGCGCCCATTCGCAGCACGATGAGCGCCGAGAAGAGCGAGCCGAAGAGCATCACTTCCGACGCCAGGAAGAGCCAGATGCCGAACTTGCCGTTGGTGAGCCCGGTCTCGGGCCTCTCTTCCACCGTGTAGGGGATCTGCATCCTCTCAGCCTTTCGCCGGGACGTGCTGCGGCAGGAAATCGGCGGCCTGGCCCGGGACGCTGTACTCGTAGGGGCCGCGGTACGCCGTCGGCGTCTTGTCGAAGTTGCGGTGCGGGATCGGCGGCGAGGGCGCCGCCCACTCCATCGTCGTCGCGGCCCACGGGTTCTCCGCGGCCCGTTGCTTGCGCCGCATGCTCCAGAATAGGTTCACGATGAAGAAGATCTGGAAGAGCCCGAGCGCCCACGCCGACATCGAGATCATCTTGTTTAGGCCCAACACCGGCTGCGCGTGCGCGTAGGAGAGGCCGCCGTCGGCCAGCCGCCGCGACATCCCGGCAAGCCCCTGGACCATCATGGGCATGAAGATGGTGTTCATGAACACGAGCGATCCCCAGAAGTGGATCTTGCCGAGGGCCTCGCTCATCCGCCGCCCCGTGATCTTCGGGAACCAGTAATAGATTCCCGCGAAGAGCGCGAAGATCGTGCCCGGCGCCACGACGTAGTGGAAGTGCCCGATCACGTAGTACGTGTCGTGCAGGTGGATGTCCGTGGGCCCTAGCCCGAGTGGGAGACCGGTGAGGCCGCCGATCCCGAACATCGGGAGGAACGCGAGCGCGAAGAGCATCGGCGTGTTGAAGCGGATCGACGCGCCGTAGAGCGAGATGAAGAGGCACGAGAGGATGATCACCGAGGGGATCGAGATGATCATCGTCGTCGTCTGGAAGAACGTGCTCATCGTCGTCCCCATGCCGGTCATGAACATGTGGTGCGCCCACACGATGAACGACATGAAGCCGAGGAAGACCACGGAGTAGACGAGCGACTTGTAACCCCAGAGCGGCTTCCGCGTGTTGTTCGCGATCACCTCCGCGACGATCCCCATCGCGGGGAGAATGAGGACGTAGACCTCGGGGTGCGCGAGGAACCAGAAGAGGTGCTGCCAGAGGAGCGGCGTGCCGCCGCCGGCCACGTCGAGGATCTTCCCGGACACGACGAGGCCGCTCGGAAGGAAGAAGGACGTGTCCGCGAGGCGGTCCATGAGCTGCATCACCGCGGCCCCCTCGAGCGGCGGGAACGCGAGCAGGAGGAGGAACGACGTCACCAACTGCGCCCACACGAAGAACGGCAGTTTCATCCACGAGAGCCCCGGCGCGCGGAGCTGGACGATCGTCACGATGAAGTTGATCGAGCCGAGGAGGGACGAGGTGATGAGGAAGACCATGCCGACGAGCCACCACGTCTGGCCGACGCCCTCGATGTCCGCGAGCGGCGTGTACGAGGTCCAGCCGGACTTCGCGGCGCCGCCGGGGACGAAGAAGCTCGCGAGCATCACGCCGCCGCCCACGAAGTAGCACCAGTACGAGGCCAAGTTGATCTTCGGAAACGCCATGTCCGGCGCGCCGATCTGCAGCGGCACGATGTAGTTCCCGAACGCGCCGACCGCGAGCGGCACGATCCCCAGGAAGACCATGATCGTCCCGTGCATCGCCCCGAGCTCGTTGTAGAACTCCGGCGCCATCGTCCCGCCCGGGAACCGCGTCTCGCCGAGGAGCTTCCCGAGGATCGGAAGGGACTGCCACGGGTACGCGAGGTTCCAGCGCATGAGCATCATCAGGCAGAACCCGAACAGGAGGAAGAGAAGCGACGTGAACCCGTACTGGAGACCGATCGTCTTGTGATCAGTGGAGAAGAGGTACTTCCGGAGGAAGCCCTCGTCGTGATGCTCGTGATGGGCCTCCGCGGCGAGGGCCGGCTTCTCGACTGTGCTCATTCGCGCCCCTGTGTCGTGTGAGTCCATCGGCGGCGCCGTCACGGGATCCGCGGCGGGCCGGGGGTCAAAGCAAGAGTGGCATGTTATCGGGGGGCTCGGGGGGTGTCAAGCCGGGAAAGGGGTGGGTCGCGCGCCGGCTCCTCGATTCGGGCGGCCGCGCGGGACGAGCCGCCGGGGAACGTGATTCGATGAACGGTCTCTGATATAGTCCCGCGGTCGAGTTTCGCGGCGGCCCGATCGTCCTCGCTTCCAACACGACCCATTCATCGAAAGGCCAATGAGCGGCGCGTCGTTCCTCGAGAGAACGCTGGGGCATTCGGCGGCGGAGATCGCTCGGCTCGCCCCGGGAGAGCGGGCGGCGCTCGCGCACGCGGCGATCCCCGACCTCCACATCTTCTTCAACTCCGACGCCGCGCGCGACCTCGAGCGGCGCGCGGCGCCGCCGCGGACGCGCGGTCTGGCGTTGTCGCTGATGCAGGCGATCTTGGCGCTCCCGGAGAGCGAGGAAGCTCAGCGGTCGCTCCCGGAGCGCCTCATCACGGACGCCTTCCTCCGCGCGGAAGCGGACCGCGACCAGAACGTGTACATCGGCGCCTTCTTCACGCGCGTCCTCACGCGGGCGGTGCCGGACCTCATCTTCCAGCCGATCCATTTCGCGGAGGCGGCGTGCGCGCTCGCGTGGGCGCGGCGCGAGCGGGTCCCGGTCACGCTGCGCGGCGCCGCGTCGACTGCGATGGGCGGCTCCGTCCCTCAGGAGGCGGGGCTCACGCTCGACATGTCGCGCTTCGACACGATCGAGATCGACGCGGCGGACGGCGTCTGCGTCGTCGGCGCGGGGGCGCGGCTGCGCACGATCCACACGCGGCTCGCGGAGCGGGGGCTCGCGCTCAAGGCGTATCCCTCGAACCTCGGCGGCACGCTCGCGGGGTGGTTCGTGACGGGCGGGATCGGGATGAACGCGTACGCGAACGGGCGCGCGCTCGACACCGTGCGGTCGGCCGACGCGCTCTTGCCGGATGGGACGCACGTGCGGTTCCACGACGACGGGCGGCTCGACGTCCCGGACGGCGCGCGGCGCAAGACGCTCGCCGCCGCCGCGAGCGCGGCGTGGTTCCGCGAGCGCGGCTGCGAGCCGATCGCGCTCGCCGATCTCGCGGGGAGCGAGGGGATCCACGCGGTCCTCCTGCAACTGACCGTGCGCGTCGAGCGGCGGCCCGAGATCGGCGCGTTCCTCCTGGCGTTCGCGCGCCGCGAGGACGCGCTCGACGCGGCCGCGTGGATCCGGCGCTCCGTCGGCGCGCTCTTTCCGCTGCCGGCGAACGTGAAGTCCTTTTCGGCCTCGCACCTTCGCCACACGCGCGCGGTCTGGGTGGAGGAGGACGCGCGCGCGTGGCGTGCGCGGCCGGGCGCGCTCGCGACGGACGAGGGGATGCCGTGGACGCGCATCGCGGGGCCGGCGGAGCTGGGGGCGCGGCCGGGAACGGCGGCCATGGCGGCGCCGGACCCGGGCGAATGTCTCTTCGTGGACTTCCTCGGGCTCTCCGCGGCGCGCGAGTTCGTCGCGGCGCTCGCGGCGTGCCCCGGCGGGCCGGTCGTGCTCGGCGAGGAGAGCGCGCGCTTCGCGCGCGAGCGGTTCCGACCGCAGCAGACGAAGCGGCTCGGGCCCGGGCTCCTCGCCGCGGAAATCTTGATGCCCGCCGCCGAGGTCGGCCGCTTTCTTCCGCGCGCGGAGCGGCTGCTTCGCAACATCGGGACGGAGTTGGACGCGGAGGTCTACTACCTCGCGGACGGCGTCGCGCTCGTGATCGCCGGCTACCTCGTGGACCACCGGAGCGCGGCGTTCGCGGTGGAGCTCTCCGCCGCGCCGGTCCTCGCCGACCTCGCGATGCGCCGCCACGGGGGAAGGCCGTACGTGCTCGGGCGCTGGCAGGCGGCGTTCGCGCGGCGCGCGCTCGGCGCCGAGGCGCACGCGCGTCATGCGCGCTCGAAGAGCGCCCTCGATCCCGAGGGACTCGTGAACCGCGGCGTCCACCTCCGGTTCGCGCTCCCGGGCGCGCTCGGCGGCGCGGTCTCCGCGACGTTCGCGCCGGCGATCGCGCTCTTGGGCGCCGCCTACTCGAGCGCGCTCGTGTCGCCGCTCGCGCGGGCGGCGCGCGCGCTCCTCCGCGCGTTCCCCGGGCCCGCGCGCGGGCGGGGGGAGCCCGCGCACGGCGGCCACGCCGCCGGCGCGCGCGACCTCCCCGCCTCCGCACGCGCCCTCCACTGCGTGAACTGCGGCGAGTGCAACTCCGTGTGCCCCATCTTCCACGACAGCAAGATCCGCCTCCCGCAGATGCTGACGCACCTCGGCGAGGCGCTCCACGGCGGCGAAGCGATCTCCGGCGCGGGGAGCGTCCTCCTCGACCTCTGCATGCGCTGCGGCAATTGCGAGGAGGTGTGTCAGGCGGGGATCCCGCACCTCCCGCTCTACGACGCGATGCAGCGCGCCTCCGACGCCGCGGGCGGCGCCGACCGCGAGCGCCACGTCGCGATCCTCGCCGCGGTTCGCGGCTCGCAGCGCTACCTCCACGACTTTCTCGGGGGGCGGCCCGGCGGCTACATCAAGCGGACCCCGGTGTCGCTCCCCGGCGTCACGCGCTACGTCCTCCTGCGCGCCGAGAACGACGCCGGGCCGGCCGCGACCTGCATCCACTGCGGCGCCTGCGTCTCCGTCTGCCCGACGAACGCGAACCTCGAGTTCGATGGCGCCGACCCGCGGTGGATCACGACGGAGCAAGACCGCTGCATCGGCTGCGGGACGTGCGTCGAGGTGTGCCCCGCGAACCTCGCGAACGGCGGGCGGACCCTGCGCGTGTTCGAGGCGCCGACGAGCGACTGGTTCGCCGCGCTCGACGAGTTCGACGCGCGCCACGAGGGAAAGGGGGTCTCGTGAGCGTCGGCATCGAGCGGTGGGCGGCGGAGCTCGCGCCGCCGGGCGGGAGCGCGGGAAACGGCGAGGCGCTGCGGGCGCGGCTCGCCGTCTGGGAGGATCTCCTCACGCTCGTCGTCGATCCCGAGAGCCCCGCCGTGCGGGAGCGCGACCGGCTGAGGCGGCTCCTCTCCTTCCTCCTTGAACGCGCGGGCATCGACGAGCCCGCGTTCTGGAGCCTCCCGCGCGCGCGGCGCGGACGCGAGTTCCTCTCGCGCTACTCACGCGCCTCGCGCGCGATCCCGCGGCTCGAGATCACCTCCTTCGACCTCGACAAGCTCCTCAAGGAGCGGTTCCGCCACGAGCCGCTCACGCTCGGCGCCGCGTGGCACCACGGGCTCTGGAGGTCGTACTTCTCGCACGCGGCGATCACGCATCCGGCGAACGACGGCCTCCGCGAGGAGTTCTCGACGGCATGGGAGATCGCGCGCAAGCACCCGGCCGTCCTCTTCCGCGCCGAGGGAGGCGAACGACGGACGCCGCTCTCCGTCGTGCGGCTCGACCTCCCGATGCTCGTCGGCCCGCTCCCGTACACGGACGGCGTCACGATGGAGCGCGCGTACCTCGAAGCGATCGCCGCCTCGAACCCAGGCGAGGACGTGAAGACCGCATCGCTCGTCGTCCTTCCGTCGGATCAGTACGCGCGCCACGCGCGGGCGTTCGCCGATCACCTGCCGAACGTCGTCCTGCGCCTCACGGCGCGCGACATCGACGCGGTCGCGGCCGGGAGCGGGCACGGCGCGCTCCTCGCGGCCGCGCTCCGCGCGTGCCGGCTCGCGGAGATCGTCGGGGATGAAGATGGAGACGGCGCGCTCGAGCGGCTCGCCGCAGCGGCGCTCGCCGCGAACCCCAGCCTCCTCCTCTCCGTCTTCCTCCGGAACGGCCCCGGGTTCTGGGACGCGCTCGAGCGCGCGGCCCGCCACGAGTCCGTCGCGATGATCCACATCCATTCGGGCGCCGAGCCCTCCTACCGGTTCGCGCCGCGCGTCGACGCATACCTCAAGGCGCGCTTCCTGCGGGCGCGCGTCCAAGTCGTCTCCGCCGGCGGCGACGGCGACACGCAGGCCTCGGCCGCGTCGGTCTTCGAGTCGGTCCTCCTGGGCGCGAACGGCGGCTCGATGACGGACGTGGCTGGGCTCGCGCTCCTGCCCGCGCTCGCCGACGTCTACCACGGCGCGGACCCGGCGCCGGCGCTCGCCTCGCTCGCCGGGCGCGACGCGAAGGAACTGCGCGCGCTCGCCGTCTCGACGCTCACCTGTTGGCAGCACTCGATCCTCGATTTCCTCTCGTGCATGGGGATCGACGACGTGCAGAAGACGTCCGGGAACACGATGGCGGTGACGATCACCGAGGACTGGGTGCGGGAGGTCGACTGCCTCGCGACGCGCGAGTTCGGAGAGCAGAACGCCGCGCTGAACCGGCGGCGCGTCGCCGCCGAGCCGCCGCCGCGCTGGGCGCGCGACAGATATCGCGTCTCGTCGCTCCTCGCCGAGCGCGCGCCCGACCTTCCGCTCGTCCGCGCGGCGAAGATCCTCGCCCACGAGAACGCCAACTACCATCTGATGAACACCAACCGGAACCTCGGCGCGGACTTCCTCGAGGTGATCTTCCGGATGGCGGCGGGCGAGATGCCGCGCCTCGATGATTTCTTCGTCGAGGGGGACATGGGGCCGCTCTCACTCGACGGGATCGGCGTGCGCCTGTCGCGCGCGTCGATCGGGCGCGCGCTCGAGCGACTTCACGCCGACCCCGCGCTCCTCGACTACATCTCGCTCGCCGTGCCGCGCGGTTTCCTGCGGCCCGGCGCGGTCGCGCCGAGCGCCCCCGCGAGCCTTCACGCCGCGCCGGACGGGCCCGCGCTCGCGACGTTCGCGGCGGACGCGTGCGGCGCCTTCGAGGAGCGGCTCCCGGCCGGCCACGTCGTCGAGCGCGCGATCGCGTCGGGGGGGCCGCTCTGGCTCCGCGCGCGCGGCCCCGAGGGAGAGGAGTCCGTCGTCGAGCTCTCCGCGCGCGACCACGGCGGGCTCGGCGCCTCGGTCGCGCGCGCCTCGCGCGACGGCGTGGTCGTCGTGCGGCGCGACCCGCGCGGCGGCACCGTCGTCCGCGGCTTCGGCTTCCGCGAGCCGGTGTGGCACGGCCCGGTGAGCCACGCGAGCATCTCGCTCGGCGCCGCGTCGGAGGACTTCCTGATCGCGCGCATCGAGGGGAACGCGGGCCTCGCGATGACGTCGTCGGGCGAGGGGGGGCCGATCCGCCTCGCGGGCGACGAGGAGATGAAGTGGGAGAGCCTGCAGGCCGCGAGCGGCCACTTCGGGATCCTCGCGTCGGACCTCCGGCGCGTGCGCGACGTGGAGATCAAGATCAACCAGGGCGCGAAGCCGGGGAAGGGAGGACGCCTCGCGGGGGCGAAGGTCACCGCGACGGTGAGCAAGGCTCGCAACATCCCGATCGGCACGGACGCCCTCTCGCCCGACCCGAAGCACGACATCTACTCGATCGAGGACATGCCGGCCGAGGTGTGGCTCTGGCTCCTCTACCGGAACCACGTCGGCATCAAGATCACCGGCTCGAACTACACGAAGTACGTCGCGGCCGGGATGTGGTCGAACTTCGTCGTCGATTACCTCCTCGTCGACTCGGGGCTCGGCGGCTCCGGGAACTACCACGCCGACTCGTCGCACGTCGGCTGGCCCGACATCTTCCGCACGATCCTCCACACGCACCACGCGCTCGTCTCCGAGAAGGTGGACCTCGACGGGAGCGGGACGCTCCGCCCGATCCGCGACCTGAACGGCGCGCCGTTCGGCGCCGGCGGCGGGACGCGCCTCTTCGCGTCGGGCGGGTTGCGCGGCGAGATGGACATGCTGAAGGTCCTCATCGCCGGCGCGGACGGCCTCGTCGAAGCGAGCATCGGAAAGGCGGTCGCGTTCGGGTGCAACCAGTGCGGGAACTGCCACCTCGACTGCCCGCGCGGCGGCATCACGACGAAGGCGGAATTGACCGTGCAGAACGAGCGCGACCTCATGCGGCGGCGCTTCCGGAACTGGGCGGTCCTCAACATGGTGAAGATCGCGGTCCTGATCGACGCGCTGAACATCGAGCACGGGGCGATCGACGGCGCGGGGCCCGTGGCGGACCCCGAGCGGCTGATCGACGACGTTCGGAAGCTGCGCGGGAGGACCGACCTCCTCGTCATGCCGCGGCACCCGGAGCCGGCGGCGCCGCGCGCGGAGAGCGAGCACGACTCTTGCCGCGTCGGCTCGCTGGTCGTCACGGAGCCGGTGACCGTGCGCGCGATCTGGGAGGCGGCGCGGCTCTCAGTGAACGGCGGCAACAACCGCGGCGGCGGGATCGACTTCGCCGGCTTCGCGCCGGAGCCCGTGCGCGAGAAGACGTGCCTCGTGATCAACACGATCGGCCCGGACCGCGCGGAGACGATGACGGAGATGCTCGGCCACCTCGGCGGGTGCCGGCTCTTCGACGCGTCGGGGCGGGAGATGTCTCTCGAGGACGCGCGCGCGCGGCTCGCCGAGTTCCGCGTGCCGGTCCGGGAGCGCTACGCGGGCCCGGACGCGTGGCGGAGGGCGGGCCTCCGCGAGAACCCCGGCGACTTCACGATGCTCTTCCTCGAGATCCGGCCCGAGGTGCTCGCGCGCTACGGGCGCGCGCTCGTCGCGAGCGAGCACTGGCTCCAGCGGCGCACGAAGTACGCGGACGTCGCCGACGAGGCCTTGATCGCGGCGCTCGAGGGCGCCGCCGTGGCGCGCGACGCGGCCGCCGCCGGCCCCGCGCTCCCCGCGCGCCTCGCGGAGTTCGTGACCGACGTTCGCGAAGAGTACTTCACAGCGCTCGCGCACGTGCTCGACACGCGCTACTACCGGACGCACGGGCCCGAAGGCGCGCCGGCGGGGAAGTTTGCCGCGAAGAGGCGCGGCTTCGTCGTATCGATCGGCGAGGACCTCGTCGCGATCAAGATGTCCGGCTGGACGCACACGATCCCCGAGTACTTCGACTTCGACCGCTTCTGGGCGCGCTATCCGGGGGCCGCGGAGCGAGGCGGCGTGCCGGTGCGCGTCCGAGGGGAGACGGTCGTCAGCGCCGCCCTCCACGCGCAGGTCTGGGGGATGCACCATCGCTACCCGACCAACTCGCCCGCGATCGACCCGGAGGGACGCGGGAACCCCGCCGGCGCGCACCCGTTCAAGGCGTACAACGTCCTCCTCATGCACAACGGCGAGCAGGTGGGCGTCGACTCGACCGCGCCGCTCCTCTGCGAGTTCGGATACGTGCACGCGGACCCGTCGATGGGCGCGGGGGCCGAGCACTACCACGGCGACTCAGCCTACGAGCGGAAGGCCCTCACCGACACGGAGTACGCGGCGTACCTCGTCGACTTCACGCGCCGCGTGCTCGGTCTCGGCACGGAGGAGGCGTCGCAGATCATCTCGCCGATCACCGGGCTCGACCTCGAGGCGATGGACGAGGAGCGGCGCGCGCGGCTCCGGCTCCTCATGACGAACTACGTGCAGCTCACGCCGACCGGGCCGTACAAGTTCACGATCGTCGAGTCGCGCGCTCGCCGCGGCGGGCCGAACGGGGAGACGACGCGCGTCGTCGGCTTCCGCGAGAACATGGACATCAAGTTCCTCCGGCCGCACGAAATCGCCGTCTCGGCCGACACGCGGCCGGGGGGCGCGCGGGCGGTCGCCAACGGCAGCGAGGCGAAGATCGCGGACGTCATGCTCCGCGTCCTCCACGAGGACGGCGTGATCGGCGATGCGGGCGCGGACCTCCGCTTCAACATGCGGCCCGGCGGGAACCCGTCGCGCGGCGACTTCGGCGGCGTCGTCGAGGCGTTCACCGAACGCGGGAGCGGCGAGATCGATCTCCGCAACCGCTTCGGCGAGGAGGTGCGCGTCGAGCGCGCGGGGGTGAAGGTGGACCTCGGCGTCCCGCTCGAGGAGGCGGCTCGTCGCGCCGACCCCGAGTGGCGGCGCGACGTCGAGGCGCGCCTCGAGGCGCTCGCGGCCGCGATGGCGCGCGGCGCGATCGCGCGTCCCGCCGGCCGCGCGTTCGGTCCCGACGCGCCGCTCCCGCGCGAGGCGGAGGAGATCCTCCTCGCGACGCTCGCGAGCGCCGCGCGCCTCTCGTTCGACGACTACCGGTTCCTCGTGGAGCGCGCGCTGCCGCGCTTCGCGGAGGCGGCGGCGCCGGGCGACCGCACGACGCGCCGCGCGATCGCCCTCCGCGTCCTGGCCGAGCTCCGCAAGCGGCTCACCTATCAGGACCTCGGCGGGAAGTCCCTCGCGTCCATGGAGTACCTGACGGACGGCGGGCGCGCGGCCGACGGCTCGCCGGAAGGGGGCGTGTATCGCGTGCTCGACGCCGTCCCGCCGATCGTCGATGCGCTCGCGACGGGCGGCGCGGGCGCGCCCTCCGGCGTCTTCGCGCGCCTCACCGCGTCCACGCGCGACGACCTCGCCCCGCCGAGCGACGCCGCGCGCGACGTGCTGGTCATCCACTTCGCCGGCTTCGTGAGCGAGTCGTTCCGCCTCGACTCCGCATCGCGCATCCTGAGCGAAGCGGTCCGCCTCGGCTGGCGGAACGTCGTCGGCTACGATTTCCGCGGCGGCCCGCGCTACGTCGGCGTGAACCTCGCGGACACGAGCGGCGCGCCCGCCCGCGGCGTCACGATCGAGCTCTTCGGGCGCGAGTTCGGCGACTTCCTCGGCGCGCTCCTCGAGGGCGCCGAGATCTGGATCTACGGGCAGGGGCAGAGCCACCTCGGCATGAAGGCGGATTCCGGCGCGCTCTTCGTCCTGCAGGACGCGCTCAACACGTGCATGTACGCGGCGCACGGCGGGCTGGTCAACGTGTGGGACTCCGGCTCGCGGTTCGCCGTCGCCGGGCAGAACAAGGTCTACCTCGAGGACGGGAAGACCCTCGCGCCGGGATTCAAGTCGATCCACTTCGGCTCGCCGAACGAGTACGCCTTCGAGTACCTCATGTCGGGCGGCGAGAACTCGCTCCACGTCGTCCTGGGGCTCGCGAAGCCGGACGCGCGGGGCGAGCTCTCGCTGAAGCCCAAGCCGTACGCCGGGAAGTTCCTCATGTCCGGGTCGGCTGCGGGGCGCGTCTACGTGTTCGATCCGGAGCGCCGGCTCGACTCGGCGCAACACCGCGGCAACGTCGAGGACGCGATCGCCCCCGAGGAGTGGGCCGAGGACGTGGCCCCGTTCGTCGCGCGCGAGGCGCGGCGGCGCGGCGCGCCGATCCGGATCGAGGGCGACTCGATCTCCGTCCGCCTCGACGGCGCATGGCGTCGCTGGCGCTACGACGAAGCGTTCGTGAAGCTCGTCCCGATCAAGGTTGCGAGGGCGCTGCAGAAGAAGGGCGTCACGCCGCCGCAACTCGCCCAAATCGTCCCCGAGTAGCCAGTGAACGCGGCTCCTCACCTCGCATAGGAGGGTTTCCCGTGAGATTCGGTCGTGCTCTCTTCGTCGCGGTCGCTCTCGTGGCGGCCGGGCTCGTGTCGTCATTCTCGCTCACCGCCGCAGCCGAGAAGGCGTCCACTCGGTCCTCGAGAAGCCTGGGCCCCATCATCCTGGAGGCCGAGGCGCCATTCTGGATGTCGGGCGCCGTCGCGTCGCTCGAGAACGACCTCGTCGCGAAGCACGGCGAGGGCGCGCGCGCCCGCGCCGCGCGCGGCCTCGCGCAGGTGAGCGCGCTCTGGCGCGCCGAGGACGGCGACGAGGCGGCCTTCCGCGGCTTCGTGACGACCCACTTCGCGGGCGACCAAGAGACGCTGGACGCGGTCTTCGCGCGCTTCGAGCGCCTCCTCGAAGGGATCGACGGCCGCATGAACGAGATCGGCCGCGAGTTCCGCGAGCAGGCCGAGCTCGAGCTCGGGCCGGTCCTCCCGCTCGACGAGATCTTCGCCGCGTACGACCCGTCCGCCCACGTCACGGACGACTTCTTCGCGAACAAGATCGCCTTCGTCGCGCTCCTCAACTTCCCGCTCACGACGCTCGAGGAGCGGCTCGGCGAGGGCGCGGCGTGGACGCGCCGCGAGTGGGCGGAGGCGCGCCTGGCGCAGCGCTTCTCGAAGCGGATCCCCGCGGAGGTGAACCTCGCGATCGCGGAAGCGGCCGCGAAGGCCGAGGCGTACATCGCCGGCTACAACATCTGGATGCACCACGTGCTCGACGAGAAAGGCGAGCGGCTCTTCCCGCCCAAGATGCGGCTCCTGTCGCACTGGAACCTCCGCGACCAAATCAAGGCGGACTACAGCGAGGGGCCGGCGGCGCTCCCGAAGCAGCGGACGATCCAGAAGGTGATGGAGCGGATCGTCACGCAATCGATTCCCGACGTCGTCGTGAACAATCCGCACGTCGACTGGAACCCGTACGCGAACGAGGTGCGGCCGGCGGCGGCGGAGGCGAACGACGCGGAGGAGCCCGCGCCCGCGGTGATGAAGCCGACGAGCGATCCGGAGCCGGACACGCGCTACGCGACGATCCTCGCGGACTTCCACGCGGTGCGGATGGCGGACCCTTACTCGCCGACCGCGCCCACGTTCATCGCGCGGCGCTTCGAGGAGAACCGCGAGATCCCCGAGCCGCGCGTGCGGGCGATGTTCGAGCAGGTCCTCACGTCGCCCCAAGTGAAGAAGGTCGCGCGCCTCATCGAGAAGCGACTCGGCCGCCCGCTCGAGCCGTTCGACGTCTGGTACAACGGCTTCCGTCCGCGCGGCGCCTACAGCGAGGCGCAACTCGACTCGTTCTGCAAGATGCGATACCCCAGCGCTCAGGCGTACAAGGACGACATGCCGCGCATGTTCGAGGCGTTCGGGTTCTCGAGGGAGCGCGCGGCGTACCTCGCGGAGAACATCGTCGTCGATCCCGCGCGCGGGTCGGGCCACGCCCTCGGCGCCGTCATGGCGAGCGAGAAGGCGCACCTCCGCACGCGCATCGAGAAGGACGGGATGAACTACAAGGGGTACAACATCGCGGTGCACGAGATGGGCCACAACGTCGAGCAGACCTTCTCGCTCAACGACGTCGACCACTGGCTCCTGCGCGGCGTCCCCAACAACGCGTTCACCGAGGCGCTCGCCTTCGTCCTCCAGGGGCACGACCTCGAGCTCCTCGGCCTCGCGAAGCCGGACGCGAAGAGCGAGGCGATGCAGGTGCTCAACGATTTCTGGGCGACGTACGAGATCGCGGGCGTCGCGCTCGTCGACATGGCGATGTGGCGCTGGATGTACGACCACCCCGACGCGACGCCGGCCGAGCTCCGCGAGGCGACCGTCGCGATCGCGAAGGACGTCTGGAACCGCTACTACGCGCCCATCTTGAAGAAGAAGGACGTCGTCCTTCTCGGAGTCTACTCGCACATGGTGAACTCGTTCCTGTACCTTCCCGACTACCCGATCGGCCACCTCATCGCGCACCAGGTCGAGGAGAAGATGCGGAGCGCCGGCGCGATCGGGCCGGAGTTCGAGAGGGTGTGCACGTTCGGGAGCCTCGCCCCCGACCTCTGGATGAAGAATGCGACGGGCGCGCCGGTTGGGTCGGAGGCGCTGCTCGCGGCGACGGAGCGGGCGCTCCGGGTCGTGAAGGAGTAGCGGAGCGGGCGCGGCCCGCCCGGTGGAGGCTACTCGACTTTGACGAGCCGCGCCGGGCGGGCGGCCATTCCCCGCAATCGAGCGAAGTAGACTCCGCTCGACGCCGGGCGACCTCGATCGTCGCGCCCGTCCCAGAGGACGCTCGGCCCCGCGCCGAGCGCGAGCGCGCGGACCAGTCTCCCCTCGACGTTCACGACCTCGATCGTCGATCCGGGCGTGGCATTCTCCGCCCGGATCGAAGTGGACCCGTGGAAGGGAGTGGGGCTCGCGAGGACTCGGACCGCCGCGCGCTGCGCCGAGCCATGGACGGAGCCGGCATCCGCTCCTGCGACCCCCACCGGGCCGACGGGGATCCGCGACACGTAGACGTCCTGGTTCCCCTCGCGGGCGTCCTGGTAGCACGGGTAAGCGTAGCCGGCGGTCGCGGCGATCCCGTTGTAGTCCCCCATGAAATTCAGGGCGACATCCCAGGGCGCCACGTGGGCGAAGCCTTGGGCGGTGACCCGGGCGTTCGGCTCGAAGGTCGCGCCCCCGTCGAGTGAACGCGTGGTGTACACGTCGACGCTTGATCCATCCACGCGGCGGTCGTACCAGACGACGTGGACGATCCCGCTCTCGTCGATCGTCACCCAGGGAAACCACTGCGCGGCGCTCCCCGCGTCGTCGTTCACGCGAACCGGCGCGCTCCACGTGAGACCTCCGTTGGTCGAGCGGACGGAGAGGATGTCGGGGTTCCCGAAGAGTTGGTCGTTCCACACGACGACCAAGTCGCCGGTGATCGGGTTCGCATCCGCCGAGGGTCCGTTGATGATGCGGAAACCGCCGGGAAGCGTCGAGGGGAGAGGGTTCATGGCGACGATCCCACGATCCGGCGACCACGTCGCGCCCTGATCGGTGGACACGGAGATCCAGAGGCTGTCCTGCCAGCTGTCCCGCCAGAACATGAAGTAGTCGCCGCTCGGGCCGATGACGGGACATGCGACGTTGCCGGCGATCGACCCCACCGAGACGATGACGTGGCTACCGAAGTTGAGGCCGCCATCGGTCGAGCGCACGGCGCGCACCTTGGATGGGCTGAACGCGAAGTCCGCGTAGCCGACGAGGACTTCGTTCCCCGACGCGTCAATATACGGCTTGTCGTCGAAATCGTTATCGCTCGTGACAGGAACCGGGCTCTGCCAGGTCGCCCCGGCATCCGTCGAGCGGCGGACGAAGACGTCGAAGTCGCTGCCCCACGGGGCGCCGCGGGCGATGTAGGCGTAGTACCACGTCCCGTTCCCGCCGGCTTTCACGGCCGGATCGCTCATCGCGTCGTGCCCTCCGATCACGTCCGAGGTCCACGAGACCCCCCCGTCGGTCGTTCGCGCGACGCCCATGAGAAGCGTGGTCGCCGTGTAGTTGTTCCACCCGGCGACGAGCGTGTCGGCGTGTGCCGCGATGGTCGTTTCGTTCTGCGTGTGGCCATCGGCGGCGTTCAACCGCACCTCGTCGAATTGAGTGGCCTTGCCGCGCGTGGGCTCGCGGGCATCGGGCGGTCCCGTGGGCGGGGGCGTGCCCGGCTCCCGTCGCGGCTGCTCTCGGATCACGTCGAGAGGGAGCACGTAGCCCAGCCAGTCCCGCGTGCCGGGCACGATGCGGCGGCCGGCCGGCGAAACGGACGGGCCGGCCGGCTCCTGTTGCGCGGGGCCAACGTCCACGAGGCCGACGGCGCCGGTCTGTGTTCGTGCTGAGCAGGTCGAACCGAGCTGAAGACCGAGATAGACCACGAACACGATGGCCGAAAGCGCGCCAACCGCTCGTGCGGATCGCACCGTCATCCGGTCTCCCTGGACTCGATCCGGCGGGGCGATTCCGGAGAGGGTTGGGTGGGCCGATGGTCCCGGGCTGGGTCGATACTAGCGGAACCCCCCGGCCACCGTCCACGCCGTCGCGCTGCCGCGATGGGGCCCCTCAGTCCCGGAGGTAGTGGCAGGTGTAGCCGCCCGGGTTCTTCACCAAGTATTTCTGGTGGTACTCCTCGGCCCGGTAGAACTCGCCCGCGGGCACGATCTCCGTCACGATCTTCTTCTTCCATTTCCCGGACGCCTCGACGGCCGCCTTCACCCGCGTCGCGGTCTCCTTCTGCGCGTCCGAGTGCGTGAAGATGGCCGACCGGTACTGCGTGCCGACGTCGTTCCCCTGGCGATTCAATGTCGTCGGGTCGTGGAGCCGGAAGAAGGTGCCGAGAAGTTCCTCGTAACTGATCTTCCGCGGATCGAAGACCACCTCGACCGCTTCGGCGTGTCCGGTGTTGCCGTGCTTGACCCGATCGTACGTCGGGTTGTCGAGTGAGCCGCCGGCGTAGCCCACTTGCGTCTCGATGACGCCCGGCAACTCTCGGATGATCTCCTCGACGCCCCAGAAGCAACCCCCCGCGAACGTCGCTACCTCGCGGGTCGCGGACTTCCGGGTCGCGGACGCGGCCTTCCCCTCGAAGAGCGCGAGATACGATCCGTACCCCTGCGCCTCGAGTTGGTCGACGGGGACGAACCGGAGCGCCGCCGAGTTGATGCAGTAGCGAAGGCCGGTGGGCTCGGGGCCGTCGTCGAACACGTGTCCCAGATGCGAGTCGCCCTTCCTCGACCGCACCTCCGTCCTCTTCATGAAGAGTTTCCCGTCTTCTCTCTGGATGATATTCGCGGGCTCGAGCGCCTCCCAGAAACTCGGCCACCCGGTCCCCGAGTCGAACTTGGACCGCGAGGAGAAGAGCGGCTCGCCGGAGACGACGTCCACGTAGATCCCCGGCTTCTTGTTGTCCCAGTGCGCGTTCGCGAAGGGCTGCTCGGTCCCCTCTTCCTGTGTGACGTGATACTGCTCCGGCGTGAGACTTCTTTTCAGGTCCTCTCGGCTCGGCTTCACGAACGGCTTCACCTCGTTTCCCGATGGCTTGGTTTCCCGTGGGACGGCGAGCGATTCGTCGCCCGCCCGCGCGAATTGCAACCCGAGCGCCGCGCCGAACGCGCAGAGAGCGAGCGCGACGAGCAGGCGCGGCCCGGTGGATCGACTGCAAATCATTATCACAGACCTCCCGTGAGGGGCTTTGACCCAGCGAGTTGAATGCGCCGCGGGCCCCCAAAGTTCCAGCCGATCGGCGGCGGCGTGTTCCCGACCGAACCCGCTCGCGACACGGTATACAAGTCTGGAATACGACCGAGGCTCTGACAAGGGGAAGGATCCACCGGCGTTCTTGAGTCGCCCGCTCCCCCTGTCGTATGATGAACGTCTCAATGTGCGCGCGTCCCCATGATGAGAATCCACAACGGGTTAGTGGGATAATCCGATTCGCCGTCCTCGGGTGCCTCCTGCTCTCCGCGCCCCAGGGGACGGCGTCCGAGAAGGCCGCCGACTCGACGGCCGCGGAGCAACCCGACTTCGAGGTCCCAGCGATCCTGATCCAGGCGCCGCGCCCGATCGCGACGGTCGGCGGAGCGAGCGCCGTCGAAGTCCGAGTCGATTCGATGGCGCTGCCCGCCGCCCCGACGGTCGAGCAAGTCTTGCGAGACCTGCCGCTCCTCCACGTCCGGACGAACTCGCGGGGCGAATCGGAGGTCTCGGCGAGGGGCTCGGAGTCGCGGCAGGTCGCCGTGCTCGTCGATGGGGTGCCGATCACGCTCGCGTGGGACGCGCGCGCGGACCTTTCCGTGATTCCGGCGACGGCCCTCCAGGACGTCGTGTTCGTCCGGGGCCTCTCATCGATGCTGCACGGGCCGAACGTCCTGGGAGGGATCGTCGAGGCGCGGGTCGCCCAGCGATTCGAGGCGTCGACCACGCGCGAACTCCACGTCACGATGGGCGCCGACAACCTCGGGACCCACGGGACGACGGTGAAGACGACGCTCCCCTTCTCGATCGGCCGCGGGCAATCCCAGGTGCGTTTTGGCGTCGGGTACCGCGACACTCCCGGGCAGCCGCTCGCCGACGGAGTCGTCGAACCGCTTCCCGACGACGACGGCCTCCGGGTGAACACGGATGCGGCCAACGTCAACGGCTTCGTCGCCTTTCGACATCAGGCGCGCGGGGGCGCTTGGGCGTCGTTCTCCGGCTCGTCGTTCAAGGAAGAGCGGGGGATCGCGGCGGAGCTCGGCGTCGCCGGCGCGCGATTCTGGCGCTATCCGCACGTCTCGCGAACCCTCGCGGTCCTCTCGGCGGGTTCGGGGGATCGCGCGTCTCCGCTCGGCGGACGTGGAGACGTCGAAGCGAGCGTCGGCTTCGATCGCGGCCGGACGGACATCGACGGCTACACGTCGCGGGCTTATGACCAGATCGACTCGTTCGAGGATGGGAGGGGTCGGACGCTCACGCTTCGGATTCTCGGCGACCAATCGCTCACGCGTCGAGGCGAACTGCGCGGCGCGTTCACGCTCTCCCGCATCCGTCACCGGGAGATCATCCCCGACGGCGAGTTCGTGTACCGCCAACGCTTGTGGAGCGTCGGCGTGGAGAACATCTGGCGATTGGTGGAGCGGGGGCGCGCCGTCCGTTTCCTCACCGTGAGCGTCGGCGGCGCGCACGACGTCGGCGAGACGCCGGAGGCCGGCGGGCGCGAGCCGCTCGACCGGCTCTCGGAGTGGGGCGGCCGGGCCGGCGTCACCATGGGGCTCGGAAGCGGGAACGCCGTCGTCCACGCGAGCGTCAGCCGGCGCGGGCGATTCCCGTCGCTCCGGGAACTCTACTCCGGGTCGCTCGACCGTTTCGCTCCGATCCCCGACCTCGAGCCCGAGCGCCTCGTCTCCATGGAGGCGGGCGGAACCACGCGCGTCGGAGACGGCGAGGTCCAGTTGGTCCTGTTCCACAATCGGCTGGACGACGCCGTCGTGCGGGTCGCTCTCGAGGACGGGACGTTCATGCGCGTCAATCGGAACGAATTGCGGAGCACCGGACTCGAGCTCGTCGCCTCACAGGCGTTCGGACCGGTCGCGCTCTCGGGGCACCTGATGATACAAGATGTCGAGTTGAGGGACACGGAGGCGAATGAGACTCACAAACCCGAGAACTTGCCGGAAGCGCTCGGCGGCTCGAGCGCCCGCTTCCCGCTCTTCCTCGGCTTGGTCGGCGGCGCCGACGTGGAATACACCGGGAGCCAGTTCTGCATCGATCCCGGGTCGGGGGAGGATGCCGAGCTCGCGCGCGGCGCGATCGTGGGAGGCTTCGTCTCCCGAGGTTGGCCCGTGCGCGCCTCATGGGGCGCCGGGTCCTTCACGAGGCTGGAAGCCCGCGTCGCGATCGACAACGCGGCCGACACCGCTCTCTTCGACCAGTGCGGCTTGCCGCGGCCCGGCCGGCGGGCGCGCTTCGAGATTCGACTTCATTGATCCCGGCTCGCGAGCGTTGACGCGGGGGGTCGCGATTGGATAAACTGGCTGAGTGTTCCGTGCGATGACGATGCGATTGGTCAGACCCCTGAGGCGATTTCACCCGCTCGCGGCGCCCCGCACGGAGCCCGTCTGAGCGCCCGGCCGTCCCGCAGTCGCCCTCGAACCCGCGCCGGCTCCGCGATCGCGGCGATCGCACGCGCGGCCCTTCTTTGCGCCGCCTTGGTCGGCGCTCCCGCGCCCGCTCGCGCGCAGGTGAGCTGGAACTGCGAGCGCCTCGCGCGCGTCGACAGCCTGCCCGGGGCGACCGCCTCCTGCTGGGGTTACACCGATCCCGGGACCGGCGACGAGTACGCGATCATCGGAAAGGAGTTCGGGACCGGGTTCTACAACGTCACCGACCCGAGCAATCCGGTCTTCGTGAAGTTCATCGCCGGACCGTCGTCGATCTGGCGCGAGATGAAGACGTACCGGCAGTGGTGCTACATCGTCTCGGAGGGAGGCGGCGCGGGCGCCGGCCTCCAGATCGTGAGCCTCCAGGATCCCGAGAACCCCGTCCTCGCCACGACGTACACGGCGACCCTCACCACGGCGCACTCGGTCTCGATCGACAGCGCGAGCGCGCGGCTCTACGCGAACGGGACCGCGGGCGGCATGAAGATCCTCTCGCTCGCGAACCCGACGGCGCCCCTCCAGCTCGGCGCCTACCAGACGCCCTACGTGCACGATTGCTTCGTTCGCAACGACACCTGCTTCGCCGCGTGCATCACCGTCGGGCGCATCATCGCGCTCGACGTCTCGAACCCGGCGGCCATCGACACGCTCAAGCGTTGGACGTGGCCCGGCGCGGCGCCGCACAACGCGTGGCCCACCGAGGACGCGCAGTACCTCTTCACGACCGACGAGACGGGGGGCGGGCGAGTCCGCTCGTGGAGCATCTCCCCCATCACGAACCCGATCGAGGTCGACAACTTCACGGCGGACGCGAGCCACATCGTGCACAACGTCCACGTGCGCGGGTCGCTCGCGTACGTCGCGCACTACCTCGATGGCGTGCAGATCGTCGACGTGACCGATCCCACCGACTTGCGGCGCGTCGGCTTCTACGACACGTACAAGGGGGGCGGCGGGTTCGACGGGGCGTGGGGCGTCTTCAACTACTTCCCGTCCGGCACGATCGTCGTGAGCGACATCGAGAACGGCCTCGTGCTCGTCGACCACTGGGAAGCGGCCGGCGCGGTGTCGGGCGTCGTGACGAGCGCGGCGACGAGCCTCCCGATCGCGGGCGCCGAGGTCGTCCACCTCGAGACGGGGCGCCTCTTTACGACCGGCGCGGCGGGCACGTACTCGGTCGACGCGGACTCGGGGGCGGCGACGCTTCGCTTCCGCGCGTTCGGTTACGACTCGACGACCGTGGGCGTCGCGGTGGCGGCTGGTGACACCATCACGCAGGACGTCGCGCTGGCGCTCCTTCCGGGGGGGGGCGTGGCGGGGGAGGCTCTTCTCGCGGCCGGCGGCGCGCCCGTCGCGAACGCGGTTGTCGCCGCGAGCGGCACGCCGCGCGCCGACACGACCGACGCGCTCGGCGCCTTCCTTCTCTCGCTCATGCCCGCTGGGCCGTACACGGTCAAGATCGACGAGTACCTCTTCATGCCCGAGTCGCTCACGGCGACGGTGCCCGTGGGCGCGAACGACAGCCTCCGCTTCCTGCTCGAGCCGGTCGCGATCGCGTACAACTTCGAAGACACGAGCACGGTCGGATGGGCGGTGAACGTGGACGGATCGGACGAGGTGATCTCGGGGGCGCAGGGACAGTGGTTCCGGCAGAACCCGGCCGGCGCCTACGGCGGCGGCGGCGAGCCGGTGCAGGCCGAGAACGATCACACGCGGAACCCTCTCGCCTTGTGCTGGGTGACGGGATCTCCGTCGGCCGGCGGGCGGCCGCCGCAAGCGGACGACGTCGACGTCGGGAAGACCACGCTCTATTCGCCCGTGATGAACGTGACGGGCATCGCGATGCCCACGGTCTCGTACTGGCGCTGGTTCTCGAACGATGCGGGGGAGAACCCCGGCGAGGACGCGTGGACGGCGCAGATCTCGTCGAACGGCGGGACGACGTGGGTCACGGTCGACTCGACGAAGACGACCGCGAACTTCTGGATGGAGGTGCGCTTCCCGGTGAGCGCGTACGTGACGCCGACCGCGACGGTGCGAATGCGGTTCATCGCCGAGGACCGGCTGGGCGACTCGATCGTGAAAGCGGGCCTCGATGATTTCCGCGTGTGGGGGGCGAGCGTGGTGGTGGGCGTGCCGTCGGAATCCGATCGCGTGGCGGGGGAGGCGGTGGGTGCTGGCGGCGCCGGCGCTCTCGCGTTCGCCCTCGCGCCGTGCGCGCCGAACCCCGCGCGCGCTGGCACCGACGCGGGCACGACGCTCCGCTTCGATCTTCCCGCCGCGGGAGACGCGCGCCTCGAGGCGTTTTCCGTCGACGGCCGTCGCGTCGCGACGATCGCCGCGGGTTGGCGCCTGGCCGGCGCGCACCGCGTCGCATGGGACGGGCGCGACGCGTCGGGCCGCGCGCTCGCGAGCGGCGTCTACCTCATCCGCCTCACGGCGGGCGCGCGCGAGGCGACGCGGAAAGTCGTCCTACTCGACTGACGTTCGCGTCGTCGCCGGCGCGACCACGAGCTCACGTCGCATCACGTCCAGAAGCGCGAGGAAGAGCGCGATCACCATCGGGCCCACGAAGAGCCCGACGACGCCGAACGCCGCGATCCCCCCGAAGGTGCCGAACGAGATGAGCAGGAGATGCATCTTGGTGCGGCCACGGATGAAGAAGGGCCGAAGGAAGTTGTCCATGAGGCTCACGACCCCGGCTCCCCACGCGAGGACGAAGATGCCGGCGACGACGTGCTTCGTCACGATCAGGTAGACGCCCGCCGGGAACCAAACGAGAAATGCCCCCCCGATCGGGAGGAGACCGCAAATGAAGGTCGCCGCGCCGAGCGTGAACGGCGCCGGGAGCCCCGCGATCGCGTAAGCCGCCCCGGCGAGGATTCCCTGCACGCCGGCGGTCATAATGAAGCCGTAGAACACGCCGTGGACGACCGAGCGAAGCTCCGCGAAGATGCGCTCGCGATCCGCATCGCTCAGCGGGAGCGATCGGCGCACCACGTCGAGGAGCCGCGCCGAGTCCTTGAAGAGGAACATCATCGTCACGAACATCACGAAGATCGTGATCAGCCCGGTGACCGTATTGCCGATAACGACGCCCGACTTCTCGGTCAAGGTCTCGGCGAGCTTTCGGAGCGCGTCGAGAACGACCTCCCTCGCATTGAATCCGGAGACGTCCACGTAGCGGCCCGCGAACGCGCGCACGCCCTCGAGGAACTCGAAGAGCGGCTCGAGCGGGTCGGTGCTCCCGGTCCTCGCGCTCTCGGCGAAAAAGGCGTAGGCCCGCCCCAGGGAACGCACGAGCCGCACGATCGCGAGCGAGATGGGAACGGCGATCGCGGCCGCGACCGCCGTCGAGAGAATGATCGCGGCGGGCCATTCGCGGCCGCGCAGGATCCGAACGAGGCGGGCGTAGATCGGATGGACGGCGGTCACGAGCACGACGGCCCAGAGGATCCCGCCGAGGAGCGGCTTCAGCACGAGGAAGGCGAGGTACAGCGAGAAGAGGAAGAGCCCGAGGAGGAGAAGACGTGGGGTCGAGGTCACAGGGCGAGTCTAACGGCCCGGCCCCAGGCGGACAAGGCGAACGCGATGGCCGTACGCCTCGGCGATGGCGAGGTTGCCGCGCGCGTCGAACGCGAGGCCGGACGGGTGGCGGAGGCTCGCGGCGCGCGCGTCGCCGCCGTCGCCGCGCGTCGCGGAGACGCCGTCGCCCGCGACCGTCTCGATCGTTCCGTCGAGGCGGACGCGGCGGACGCGATGGTTCGCCGAGTCCGAGATGTAGAGCGCGCCGTCCGGGCCGCGGCGCGCCTCCTCCGGTGCGCCGAGGCGCGCGGCGCCAGCCGGGCCGCCGTCGCCGGCGAACCCCGCGTCGCCGGATCCCGCGATCGTCCTGATCGTTCCGTCGCGGTCGATGCGCCGGATACGGTGGTTCCCGCTGTCGGCGATGAGGACGGCGCCGTCGAGAGGGTCCACGGTGACCCGGAAGGGGACATTGAGCCGCGCGGCGGTCGCCGGTCCGCCGTCTCCCGAGAAGCCAGGCTCGCCCGTCCCAGCGATCGTCGCGATCGTGCCGTCGGGGGCGACGCGGCGCACGCGGTGGTTTCCGGCGTCGGCGACGAGGAGCGAGCCGTCCGGCGCGGCGGCGACGCCGAGCGGCGAGCGGAGGAGCGCGAGCGTCGCGGGCCCTCCGTCGCCGCCGAACCCCGCGGAGTCGGTGCCGGCGACGATCGACACGGCGTCGTCCGGAGCGATGCGATAGATGCGCGGGTCGAGGTTTCCCGCGACGAGGAGCAAGCCGTCCGCAACGGCGGCGACGTCGAACGGGTGGTGCGGGTGGGGTCGTCCGAGCGAGGCTCGGTGCGGATGCTCCATCGGGTGCTCGCCACCCGCGTCGCCGCTTCCGAGGATCGTCCGCACGCGGCCGTCGCTCTCGACCCGCCGCACGCGATGGTTCCCGGAATCGACGATCACGAGCCGCCCCTCGCGATCGAACGCGATCGCCGCCGGATACGAGAGACGCGTTTCGCGCGCCGGCCGCCCGTCGCCGTTCCAGCCCGACGAGTCGTCGCCGCAGAGGGTTGTGATGAGGCCGTAGCGTGGGGTGGGGGATGACGCAGTCTCGCGGGTGTGCGCGACCGGCGCCCGAGTGCAGCCGGCCCATCCCGCGCCGCACGCGATCAGGAAGCCCGCGCCCAAGACGAGCGCCCGAGCTGCGCCCACGCTACCGGCCACTCGCCACCGCCTCCTTCCGGATTCGAAACACCATGTTATTCCCTTCCTGATGGATCTTCTCGAAATATCGCAGCACGAGCCGGTCGAAGAGCTTCCGATCGCGCTCGTGGCGCGCGGCCGGGTAGATCCCGTCGTGCACGACGCTCACGCCCATCCGGTCACTCATGTAGTCGGTCGCGACGGCCGCGTTCACGACGACGTGCGTGAAGCCGAGCCGGACGATCTCACGCGCGAACGCCTCCTCGTCGTCGAAGGCGCGCAGCCATGCGAGCGCGGAAGGCGCCTCATACGCGCTGTCGGCCCAGTAGGCGCGGTCGAGGAAGTAGAAGCGATTGTCCCAGAAGACGAGCACCTTGCCGTCCTGCGGGACGGCGCCGTTCAGGAACTGACAGAGCCGGCAGTTCGCGTTGTGGACCTCCAGCTCGGCGCGCGGGCGGACGAGCACGTCGAGGCGCGTCGTGTACGGGTAGAGTTGCGCGCGGATCTGGTGCGCCGCGATCGCGATCACGAGAAGCGTCACGGCGAGCGTCGCGCGCGGGCGGCCGCGAAGCGGGGCGAGCGCGAGCGCGCCGGAGAGCGCCATCACCGGCACCCAGGCCACGAGGAAGCGGCCCTGGTGGATGGAGAGGACCCACGCGAGGAACCCGCCCGCGGAGATCGCCAGAAGTCCCGCGCGCGGCGCCCGGTATGAGGCGGGGATGGCGAGGGCCGCGAGGAAGAGCGCCATCAGGCTGATCGAGAACGAGGGGCAGAAGAAGCGCGCGTCGCGCACGGTGAGATCGAATGGGATCGCGAGCAGGCCGAAGAGATCGCGCGGCCCGCCGCCCGCGGCCGCCTGCGATCTCAGGAATTGCGCCTCCTGAACGGCGGACCAGTATCGCCCATCGAAGACGCGGTAAAGGTTCGGGTAGATCGGATTGCCCGTGATGAGCGCGTTCTTCACGAGCCACGGCGCGGCGATCGCGGCGGCGATGCCGAGCACCACGGCGCACTCGCGTCTCCGGCGCCCCGCGAGGGCGGGCGCGCGCGCGATCGCGACGATCGCGACGATCAGGACGACCGCCGCGTAGAACCACGCCGAATACTTCGAGGCGAGCGCGACGCCGCAGCCGACCGCGAGGATCTTGATGTAACCCGCGTTCCCGGTCTCGCGCCACGCGAGGAACGCGAGCGTCGCCCCGAGCAAGAAGAACCCGATCACCGGCTCGACGTACGCGAGGCCGAGGTGCCACTGGATGTTCTTGCCGCCGACGTAGAGGAGGGCGACGACGCCGGCAAGCGCGCGGCCGACGACCGGGCGCGCGAACGAGACGAGCCCGCCGATCGTCCAGAACGCGAGCGACAGGTTGAAGACCTTCGCCGCCGTGTAGTCGCCGACCGCCATCGGGAGCGTGTAGAGCAGCTCGACGAAGTGCGGCATGTTGGCGAAGAGGCTCATCGGGAGCGCAACGAAGCCGTGGCGCGCGAGGTATTCGCGCGGGAGCTTCAGGTGGTAGACGTTGTCGTCGTGGGCGAGGGATGGGTCGAGGGCGCTCGTGAGGAAGGTCGCTGCGAAGAGGATCGCGAGCGCGAGCGGCGCGTCAGCGATGGTCGGCGCGAAGCGGCGCGCGAGGGCCGCCGTGATGCGCGGCTCGAGTCTCTCGCGCGCGAACCGAATGACCGCTAGCCCCGCGAGCGCGACGACTCCCGCGACGAGCGCCGGCGAGTACAGGAGCCGCGCGACCGCGAGAACGAACGCCGCTTGCCCGAGCGCCGCGAACCCGAGCCCCATCGAAAGCGTGCCGCCGAAGCGATCGCCCTCGAGCCGGGGCGCGCCGCGCGTGAGGAACCGATAGAGCGGCTCTCCGACCGACCACGCGGCGACGTGGAGGGCGCCGACCCAGAGTATCGGAACGAGGACGTCAGCCCGCAGCAGGACGCTCCCTTCTCGCAGGATGCTAACGGGAGTGCGCGATCCGGCGCAACCCGCACCGCCCGGCCAGGTCCCTGGACCTCGTCGGGCGTTTCACCTAGAATCCAGGCTCCTGTCCGCTCCGACCGCGGACGCGATGCGTTCCCCCAGGTAAGGAGATCATGGAGACGTTTCATTCGAAAGCGAGCGAGGCCGATCTCTCTGGCCTTCGCATCGACCGTTCGTCGGACGGACGGCGCGCGGGTGGCGCGGGCGCACGCCGCGCCGCGATGGCCGCCATCGCCGCCATCGCCGTGTTGCTCGCGATCGGATTCGCGGTGCGGCGAGCGGGGCTCTTCACGCCCGAAGTCACCGCGGCGACCACGCGTCTCCGCGCCGGCGGCGGCCCGGCGGCCGTCCTCACCGCGAACGGCTACGTCGTCGCGCAGCGGAAGGCGGCCGTCGCATCGAAGGCCACGGGGCGCCTCGCCGAGCTCTTCGTCGAGGAGGGGAGCGTCGTGACGGCCGGCCAGATCCTCGGGCGGCTCGAGCACGCGGACTACGACGCGGAGGTGCTGCGCGCCCGCGCGGACTTCGATGCGGCGCGCGCCGCGCACGCCCGCGCGCAGGCGGAGAGCGCGCTCGCGGCCGTCGAGTTCGCGCGCCAGGAGCGCCTGCTCGCCGCGGGGCAGACCGATCAGGCGACGCACGACCGCGCGCGATCCGTGATCGGCGTCGCGGTCGCGCGCGTCCGCGAGGAGGAGGCGAACGTCCGCTCGCGCCGCGCCGAGCTCGATTTCGCCGAGGCGAACCAGGAGTACACGAACATCCGCGCGCCGTTCGACGCGACGGTCCTCCGCAAGAACGCCGAGGTCGGCGAGATCGTCGCGCCGGTCTCCGTGGGAAGCGTGAGCGCGCGCGGCGCGATCGTCGACCTCGCGGACATGGCGTCGCTCGAGGTGGAGGTCGACGTGAACGAGGCGTACATCGCGCGGATCGCAATCGGACAGCGGGCCGAGATCCGCCTCGACGCGTACGCCGACCGCCCGTACGGCGGCTTCGTGCGACAGATCGTCCCGACCGCCGACCGGCAGAAGGCGACCGTCGTCGTGAAGGTGCATTTCGACGCGCTCGATCGATACGTGCTGCCCGAGATGGGCGCGAAGGTGACGTTCCAGTCCGCGGAGTCGGCGGAGGGTGCGGGCGGCGACGCGGCGGACCGCGCCGCGTCCGCGGCGCCACAGATGCGCGTCTTCGTCCCGCAGGCGGCGCTGAGCCAGCGCGACGGCCGCGGCGTCGTGCTGGTCGTCGAGGACGGTCGCGTGCGTGTCGTCCCCGTCGAGACGGGGGAGACGTCCGAGGGCGAGGTCGAGGTGCGCACCGGGCTCCGGGGCGGCGAGAGCGTGATCGTCTCGCCGCCCGAGGGCCTGAACGAGGGCTCGCGCGTCCGCATCAAGAAAGGGGCATAGCGAGGGGACCTGGATGGCCGAGAAGATCGTCGAGATCTCAGCACTCTCGAAACACTACCTGCGGGATGGGTTCGACATCCCCGTCCTCGACGGAATCAGTCTCACCATCGACAAGGGCGACTTCTACGCGCTCATGGGGCCGTCGGGATCCGGAAAGACGACGCTCCTCAACCTGATCGGCGGGCTCGATCGTCCGAACTCGGGGACGATCCGCGTCGCCGGCGAGGAGATCTCCCGCCTATCGAGCAAGGAGCTCGCGCGATGGCGCTCGCGCAGCATCGGCTTCATCTTCCAACTCTACAACCTGATCCCAGTGCTCACGGCCCTTCAGAACGTCGAGATGCCGCTCCTCCTCACGAAACTGTCGAAGGCCGACCGGCGCAAGCGCGCGCTCCTCGCGCTCGACATCGTCGGGCTCGCCGACCGCGCGGACCACTCGCCACGCCAACTGTCGGGCGGCCAGGAGCAGCGCGTCGCGATCGCGCGCGCGTTCGTCTCGGACCCGGCGATCCTCCTCGCGGACGAGCCGACCGGCGACCTCGACGCCGCCTCCGCGAAGGAGATCCTCATCCTCCTCAAGCGGCTGAACGCCGAGCACGGCAAGACGATCGTCATGGTCACGCACGACCCGCACGCTGCCGAGGCCGCCTCGAAGTCCGTGCACCTCGACAAAGGCGTGCTGACCAAGTAGGCCGCGATGCGCTACTTCATCCTCATCGCGAAGGGGCTCGGGCGCAACAAGAAGCGGACGCTCCTCACGGCGCTCGCGATCACGGTCGCGTTGTTCCTCTTCTCGACTCTCCAAACGTTCCTCACCGCGATGGACGGCGCGGTCGAGGTGCTCGGCGACTCGCGCCTCATCTCGCGAAACGCCGTCTCGCTCATTTTCCCGCTCCCGATCTCGTACCTCGAGAAGATCGCGCAGGTCCCGGGAGTCGCGGACGTGAGTTACGGGAATTGGTTCGGCGGCGAGTACCAAGACCGTCCTCAGACTTTCTTCGCGAAGTTCGCCGTCGAGCCGGAATCGTATCTCCGAGCGTATCCGGAGGTGACCCTCGCGCCCGAAGCGAGGGAGGCTTTCGCGAAGGAGCGGACGGCGTGCATCGTCGGCGAGCGCCTCGCCGAGGAGTTCGGGTGGAAGGTCGACGATGACGTCATGGTGTCGGGGACGATCTACCCGGGCGACTGGAACTTCACCATCCGGGGCATCTACACGGCCAAGCGCGGCTTCGACATTCGGACGATGCTCTTCCAATGGAAGTACCTCGACGAGGGGATGCCGCCAGGACTCCAGGGAGCCGTTGGGTTCTACATCATCACGCTCGCGGACCCGGCGGGCGCCCCGCGCGTCGCCGCCGCGATCGACGCGCTCTTCGAGAACTCCTCCGCGCAGACCCTGACCGAGACGGAGAAGGCGTTCCAGGAAGGGTTCAACGTCATGCTGGGGAACATGAAAGCGCTCGTCACGGTCATCGGCCTGGCGGTCGTTTTCGCGATGATGCTCGTCGCGGCGAACACGATGATCATGGCGGGCCGCGAGAGGACTCGCGAGATCGCGGTGCTCAAGGCGCTCGGCTTCGACGACGGGCTCTGCCAGCGGCTCCTCCTCGCGGAGTCGGTGACGATCGCACTCGGCGGCGGCGTTCTCGGCACCGTCGTCGCGAAGGTCCTCTACCAGGCGACGGGGTTCACGATGGGCGGTTGGTTCCCCGCCTTCAATGTCGAGTGGTCGACGGTCCTCGCCGGGCTCGGCATCGCGGTCGCGACGGGCGTCGTCTCCGGCTACTTTCCCGCCCGCCGCGCGCGACGGCTCCGCATCGTCGACGCCTTGCGGAACGTGGGCTAGGAGGGCGGCGCGGTCGTGGCTCTTCCGTTCGCCTACAACGCTCGAAATCTCGCCGCGCGACGCGTCGGAACGGCGATGACCGCCCTCGGCATCGGGCTCGTCATCTTCGTGTTCGTCTGGTTCCTCGCGCTCGGGAACGGGTTCCACAAGACGCTCGTCTCGACCGGCCGCGCGGACAACCTGATCGTCCTGCGGAAGGGGGCGACCAGCGAGATCGAGTCGTATCTCACGCGCGACTGGGTGTCGGTCATCAAGGCGCACTCGGCTGTCGCGACCGGCGAAGGGCACCGGCCGATCGCGAGCGCCGAATTGCTCGTCATCGCGAGCATCCCGAGGAGGGACGGCGCCGCGGGCAACATCTCCATCCGCGGCGTCTCGCAGGACGCCCTCGCTCTGCGTCCCTACGTCAAGATCGTCGAGGGTCGCCTGCCGACGCCGGGGCTCGCCGAGGTCGTCGTCGGGAGGTCGCTCGCGCGGCGCTTCGGAAACCTTCCGGTCGGTGGCGAGGTCCGATTCGGCAAGGACCCGTGGAGGATCGTCGGCCTGTTCGACGCCGGCGGGAGCACGTTCGAGTCGGAGATCTGGTGCGACACCGAGGTCCTCCTCTCCGCGTTCCAGCGCGAAGGGTTCCAGTCCGTGACGTTCCGGCTCGATGATCCCTCGCGAACGAAGAGCGTGATCGAGGAGCTGGAGAACGAGGCGCGCTTGCAGGTGCAGGCGCACGACGAGGTTTCCTACTACGAAGAGCAGTCCGGAATGCTCGGCAGGATGCTCACCTCGGTCGGGTTCTTCATCGCGGTCGTCATGTCGATCGGCGCCGTGTTCGGCGCGCTCAACACGATGTACGCCGCGGTCGACCAGAGGACGCGCGAGATCGGGACGCTCCTCGCGATCGGGTTCTCGCCCTTCTCGATCTACGTCGCGTTCATCGTCGAGTCGGTGCTGATCGCGCTCCTCGGAGGAGTCCTCGGAATCCTGATCGCGCTCCCGTTCAACGGCGTCTCGACCGGGACCACGAACTGGACGAGTTTCAGCGAGATCGCGTTCCAGTTCCAGATCTCGCCGCCGATCGTCGTCGCCGGCCTTCTCTTCGCCGCGGCGCTCGGCGTGGTCGGCGGATTCCTCCCCGCTTGGCGCGCGGCCCGGCAGCCGGTCGCGAGCGCGCTGCGGGCGGCCTGAGCGGCCGCGCGTTCGGGGCGAGCCGCGATGGCGATGCCGGGTTCCTCGTCTGCCAGGCGGGTCACGCCGCCGTCGCTCGCGTACGAAGCCCCCGTCCACGCGGCGCGCCTCGCGAACGGCCTCTCGATCCTCGCGCAACCGGACCCGTCGGTCCCGCTCGTCGCGCTCTACATCTTCTATCGCGCCGGCTCGCGGAACGAGCGACCCGGCCTCACGGGTCTCTCGCACTTCTTCGAGCACATGATGTTCAACGGCGCGCGGCGCTTCGGTCCGAAGCAATTCGACCGCGTGATGGAGGCGGCGGGCGGACGGAACAACGCGTACACGAGCCAGAACGTCACGGTCTACCAGGACTGGTTCCCCAGCGAGGCGCTCGAGACCGTGCTCGACCTCGAGGCGGACCGCATGGCGGGGCTCCTCCTCGAGCCCGCGACCGTGGAGTCGGAGCGCGCGGTCGTCGCGGCGGAGCGGCGCGCGATGACGGAGAGCGACAACCACGCGCTCCTCGAGGAACTCCTGTGGTCGACCGCGTTCACAGAGCATCCGTACCGCTGGCCCGTGATCGGATGGATGGAGGACATCGCGGCGTGGCGCGCCGAGGACCTGGCCGCGTACTACGCGACCCACTACGCGCCGGGTAACGCGCTCCTCGTGGCGGTCGGCGACGTCGAGCCCGCGCGCCTCGTCGCGCTCGCCGAGCGGACGTTCGGCGCGATCGCGCCGGGCGCGGCGCCGCGGCCGGTGACCGCCGCCGAGCCGCCGCAGCGGGGCGAGCGGCGCGCGGTCCTCGAGCGCGCTGCGCAGTTGGCGTCGCTCGCCGTCGGCTGGCACGTCCCGGCGACGCGCGACGCGGCCTACTACCCGCTGCGCCTCGTCGAGACGCTCCTCCTCACCGGCCAGTCGTCGCGCCTCTACAAGCGACTCGTCGACCGCGAGCGCGTCGCCCTCGCGCTCGGCGGCGGCTTCGATCTCGCATTCGATCCGACGCTCTTCCTGATCGCGTGCGAGGTGCGCGAAGGCCAGTCGAGCGAGCGAGTCGAGGCGCTCCTCTACGAGGAGATCGACGCCCTCGCGGCGCATGGCCCGAGCGCTGAGGAGCTCGCGAAGGCGAAGCGGATCCGCCTCGCCGACACGTTTCGCGGCCTCAAGACGATCTCGGGTCGCGCGAACGACCTCGGTCTCTGCGAGGTGTTCTTCGGCGACTACCGAGAATTGTTCCGCGCGGCGAAGGCCTTCGAGGACGTGACGGCGGAGGAGGTCCGCGCCGCCGCGTCGCGCTACTTCGCCGCGGAGAACCGGACCGTCGCGACGCTCGTTCCGAGGAAGGGCGAGGAGGGGGCGGCGCCGTGACGCCGGCGCGCGCGGAGGGCGAAGTCGCGCGGCGCGCGTTCCCACGCTGGGAGCGCCGCCGCCTCGACAGCGGCCTCACGCTCCTCCTCGTCGAGAAGCCGGGCCCGCCGCTCGTTTCGTTCGAGGTCGTCGTGAAGGCGGGCGCCGCGCGCGACCCGGCCGGCAAGGAAGGGCTCGCCGCGACGACGTTCGCTCTTCTTCGGAAGGGGACGCGGCGGCGGAGCGCGCAAGAGTTCTCCGCGCTCCTCGACGCGTCGGGCGCGCTCTTCGGGGCCGCGGTCGACCAAGACCTCGCGCACCTCAACGGCGAGTTCCTGAGTCGCGACGCGGAGATGGGCCTCGGCCTCGTGGCCGAGGCGCTCCTCTCGCCGACGTTCCCCGACGACGAGGTCGACAAGCGACTCCACCTCGCGATCGACGGCATCCGCGATCAAAAAGACTCCCCGCTCTCGGTCATCGGGCGCTACTACGACGCCGCGCTCTTCGACGGGCACCCCTACGCGCGGCCGATCGGCGGGACCGAGGCGAGCCTCGCCGCGATCCGCCGGGAAGAGATCGCGGCGTTCCACGAGGCGCGCGTCGATCCCGCGGAGATGATCCTCGTCGTCGCGGGGGTCTTCGACCGCGAGGCGATGCCGGCGATGGTCGAGCGCGCGTTCGCGGAGGCGCGCGGGGCGTCGCGGCCCGACGCGCGGGCGGACGAACGGGGCGCTGCGGCGCCCCCGGAGACGATCCCGGCGCGCGGCCGCCGCGTCGTCCTCGTCGACAAGCCGGACGAGGAGACCGGCTACTTCCGCTTCGGGAACCTCGGGATCGCGTTCGACGACCCGGCGTGGGTCCTCGCGAACCTCGCGCGCACCGTCCTCGGGGGCTGCTTCACGTCGTGGCTCAACACCGCGCTCCGCGTCGACGAGGGCCTCACGTACGGGGTGCACGCCGAGTTCTCCCGGAGGCGCCGCCGCGGGCCGTTCGCGATCTCGTCGTTCTCGCGCGTCGACCTGGTCGAGCGCGCGGTCGGGATCGCGATCGCGCAACTCGAGCGCCTCCACGCCGAGGGGATCGACGCCGACACGCTCCGCTCCGCGAAGAACTACGTCCGCGGCCAGTTCCCGCTCGCGATCGAGACGGCGGACCAACTCGCGGAGGCGTTCGCTCGGTTCGAGGCGTTCGGCGTCCCGCACGAGTGGCTGAGCGAGTACCTCGCCCGCGTCGAGCGCGCGACCGCGGACGAGGTCGCCGAGGTCGCGCGTCGCGTCTTCCCGCGCGGCGAGGACCTCGTCTTCACGCTGATCGGTCCGGCGGAGCGGCTCGCGCCCGTGGCGGAGCGCCTCGGGCCGGTGACGCGCAAGCGGATCGCGGATCCCGGGTTCTAGCGCGAGGAGCGCGCGGCGCGCGGCGCGCGGAAGGGCTGGCGGCGCAGCGTGTGACGCGCGGCGAGGGAGCATGGCGACGAAGACCCAGTGCGAGTCGGCGCTCCGGATCTACATGGAGACGCTCCTCGCGTTCAAGAACGTCGTGGGCGTGGGGACCGCGTCTCTGGAGGAGTCGGAATCACGAGGCGCCGATGCCGGGGCGCCGGGTGCGGGCACGGGCTCGGGTGCGGGCGCGCGCGCCGAATTCGCCGTGGTCATCCATGTTTCGAGGAAGGTCCCCCTCGAGGAGCTCGAGGAGGACGACGTCCTCCCCGCGTTCCTGCAAGTGCGCGACGCGACGGGCCTCTACAAGGTGCCGACGCGCGTGATCCAGATCGAGAGGAGTTGATCCCATGTCGGAACTTGCCAAGAAAGAGTGCGTTCCTTGCAAGGGAGGCGTGCCGCCGCTCAAGGGGGAGGCGCTACGCGATCTCCTCGCGCAGGTGGACGGATGGACCGCCGTCGAGGAGCATCACCTTACGAAGACGTACCGATTCAAGAACTTCGCCGAGGCGCTCGCGTTCGTGAACGCGGTGGGCGCGATCGCCGAGCACGAGCGGCACCACCCCGACATCCATTTCGCGTGGGGGATGGTGCGCGTGGACGTCTGGACGCACAAGATCGACGGGCTCACCGAGAGCGACTTCATCTTCGCGGCGAAGTGCGACGCGTCGCTCGGCGCGGCCTAACGGTTGCCCGCGTCAGATCGAGCGCGCGCCCACCCGGCCTCGCCCAAGCGCGACCACGGAGAGCGCGAGCAGCGCGCCGGCGCTGAGGGCCACCCCGACGCGCACGCTCCGCGGGGCGAACACAAGGACGACATTCCGTTCCCCAGCGTGGAGCGGAACGCCCATGAAGAGGTAATCCGCGCGCACGATGGCGCGCTCTTCGCCGTCGACGAGCGCGCGCCATCCGGGGTCGTACGACTCGCGGATGACGAGCAACTCGTCGCGCTCGGGCGCTACGTCCACTTCGATCCGCTCCGCCCGTGTGCGGCTCACCGTACATCGCCCCCCCCCCCGACTAGCACAAATCCGGGAAGCAACTCCGGCACGATCGCCTCGCGTCTTGGATCGAAGTCGGTGCGGGCCATGCGCGCGATCTGCTCGTCGTCATCGCGGACTACGAGCTCGCGGCCCACGAGCCGCGCGAAGGGGACGGGGTGGATCGGGTTCGGCCGGTGGGGAATGGTATCCGGGGCGCTCGCGGCGGAGGCGAGCGTCGTAGTGCCAGGCACGATCGGTTCGATGAATTCGGAGACGCCGAGGATCGCGCCGATGCGCCAGCGAAAGTCGTCCGGCGTCTTCGATCTCGCAAGGGCCCCGACGAGGTAGGCGTTCCTCGCCGATCGCACGGGGTTCGCGCCGTCCGCCGCCGGAAGATCGAAGAAGAGATGGGTCGCGCCTTGGAGGGCACGGCGCGCGTCGCGAAATGCCTGCGGGTCGCGTGCCCCAGAGATGGAACCGGCGAGGGCTGATCCGCCAGGGAGGTGCAAGATCCTGTCAGCGCTCTCGCGGACGTTCGCGAGTGCGCCGAGCCGGGCGCGCTCCGCAAAGAGATCGCCCGGCGCGAACGGGACGAGGTCACGCCCGAAGAGGGCGAGGTCCGCGGTCACGAGCGCGGGGAGGATGATGAGAAATCGCGCGGGAATGGCCAATGCGATCGCCGCGATGAGCCCGATCACGCCGACACGCGCCAAGTCGGCGCGAAGGAAAGTCGGTCCGAGCGAGCGGAGGATTTCAATCTCGTGTGGCGCTGCGAGACACTCGAGCTGCTCCCGCAGTGCAAGGCCGGGACCGGGAATGATAACGCAGAGAAACGCCAGAGCCGCAGCCCCCGCCAACACACCAGCCATGAGCCGCCGAACTCGCGGGGAGAGCGCGCCGCGAGCGATCGCGTCGAGACCGAGTCCCGCGAGTAGACCGACCGATGCAGGAATGAGACCGAGGCTCTGCGTCGGCCAGCGCGTCCTCGCGAAGAGCGGGATCTTCCTCAGGAGCGCGAAGAGAAAACCGTGGCGGCCGAGCGCGACGAGAAGCGCGATGAGAGCGCAGAGGAGTAACGCGACGGTCGCCCAGGCGCGCATCCGCGCGAGGCCGTCGGGAATTGCAGGTTCGCTTCCCGCGCGTTGGGACCGCAGGCCCGCGATGAGCGCCCGTCCCGCCGTGAGGAGCGCAAGCACAGCGCAAGCGAGGATTGGCAATCCCACGTAGAGCGCGCCACTCCCGAAATCTTGAAGCTCTCCTCCCCAGTAGCAATCGTTCCCCGGCAAACCAACCACTCGAGGAAGCGCGAGCCCCAGCAAGTGGAGCGGGTGGAGGGAACGTGCCGCTGCGGCCTCGAGAGGAAGCGGCTTCCAGTATGCGGTGCGCGGCGCTTCCTCGAGGAAGGGAACAAGTGCGACTGCCGAGAGGAGGACCCCGAGCCCTGCTCCTGCGCCGAGTGGCCAGAGGCGGCGGCGGATCGAACGACGATCGAATCCTGAACAGCCGAGCACGAGGAGCGTGCTAGCGAGGAGCTCGGTCGCGATGAAGTAGGCCGCGATCGGCGGGTAGCCAGAGAGGATCTGAAAGCCAACCGCGAGGGCCATCGCGACGGCCGCCCTTCGCCGCCGGCCTTCGCACGCCCACACGGCGGTGAGGAGCGCGAGCGGGAATAGTGCGCAGACGCCGATCTTCCCTGGCGCTTCCATCTTCGCCACGACCCAAGCGTTCAACACGCTCACGGTCGCGCCGAGGGTCGCGCCGGGCGTCCCCACGCCGAGTCGGCGCAGGAGAAGGACCGTGAACAGCGCCCCGAGGCCCAACTGGATCAGTAGATCGAGTAGGACGCCAATCCGGTACGGTGCGAGTAAGTAGAGGGGGAAAACTGGATTGTATAGCCGACCCGCGATGGCGCCGGCCCAGCTCGTGCCGCAGAACTCGAGCGGGTTCCAGAGCGGGAGCTCTCCAGCGTGGACGCGTCTGACGAGGTAGTCGGTCCACGGATGGAAGAAGAGAAAAAGATCGCGAAGGAGCGGTGTCTCGCCGCGGACGAGCCCGGGCCAGAGAATAGCCACCACACCGGCCATCGGAATTGCCCAAGGAATCCACGCAACGCGGCGTCTCATTCAGAGAGAGACTCTAGCACACGCGGTTTGCGAGCCGGCGCTGCGATGCCTGGCGATTGAAGGTGCGAGAAACGAAGAGCGACGGCGCGACACGAATAGGCGCCCCCGGCCGAAGCCGGAGGCGCCTCTCGCGTCGTCGGCGCGCAGACTCGCGCCGCCGCCCGCCTCCCTACATCTTCTTCCCGGCGGCGTCCTTCGACGTGATGTCGAACGTGATCATGAAGCCGTTCGTCCCCTTGAACTCGAACGGCTTGTCGCCGGAGCGATACGCCTCGACCTCGTTCGTCATGAGGACGAAGCCGTCGTTTCGCGGCACGCCCCAGTACTTCAGGTTCTTGATCACGGTGGGCTCGGCGCCCATCGCGTAGCCGCCGCGGCTCAGGATCACCTCGCCGGCCTTGCCGCCGTCCAATTTCGCGACGGCGCGGTCCTTCGTGGCGGACCACTCCACCGGCGCGTCCGCCGCGACCGTGAATGACTTCCACTTCACGGGGTAGACGTGCCCCATGATCGCCGCGATCCCGTCGCGCTGCTCCTTCGTGACCGCGGGATCGAACGTGAGCACCGCCCAGTCCATCTCGCCGTCGCCGAACTCGGCGCCGAGGTCGCCGCCGATCCAGAACTTCGCGCCGTCGAGCTTCACGGCGCCGTAGGTCCCCTTGTTGACCTTGAACGCGTTGTTGAACTTGCAAAAGTGCTCGGCGCTGGCGCCGTGGCCGGGATGCTCCGCGCCGGCCGGGTGCTCCTTGGGATGCTCGCTCGACACGGAGTGGGCGGCTGGCTCCATGTTGAAGTAGCACTGGCAGAACATCGGGCACGAGCACGCCTCGATGATCGTCGCGTTCATCGACCACTCGGGCGAGGCGGCGGTCGTCCCCTTCGGGTGTTCGTCCGCGAGCGCGAGGCCGATGGTGGCCAGCCCGAGGGCGAGTGCTAGCGGAAGGATAAACAGACGGTTCCTCACCGCGACTCCTCCTTGTGCGTGGTGGGGGGGACATCGTTCCGTGGTTCCCTGGAAACGACCCAGATCCTTTCACCGCTCGCGGCGTCTGTCAAGCACCTCAATCTACCGCCCCTTGCGGAAGCGCTCGATCTGGTTCTTGAGGTACGCGCTCTTGGGATCGAGGGCCGCGGCGCGCTCCTCGACCGCGATCGCCTCGTCGGCCCGCCCGCTCCGGAAGAGCGCCTCGGCGAGCGTGTCGAGGATGTCGACGTTCGTCGAGTCGATCCCGACGGCGCGGCGCGCGAGCGTCACCGCGTCGTCGAGGAAGAGGTCGTGCGTCGCGCACGCCCACGCGACGCCGTTGAGCGTTCCCGCGTCGCGCGATTCCTCGAGCGTTGCCGCGAGGATCGAGTGGATCCGCGCCTTCTCGATCTCGGCGCGGGCCGAGTCCCCGGCGGCCCGGAACTCCACGAGGGACTCCATGTGCGCGGGGAAGAGGTCGGTCCCCTGGGTGATGCGGTAGAGCCGGCGGATCTCGACGATCGGGTCCGGGTGGTCGTCGACGCGGAGGTCGACGTAGCGGGTCTCGTACTCGGGGTGGGTCTTGGATGGGCGCGCGACGAGGAGAGCCGCGGACTGCTTGCCGCGCTTGTCGCCGCCGGCCGCCTGCGCGGAGTCGAGTGCCGCGAGGAGACGGTCGGATAATTCGCCCTTCGTCGCGCGGAACGCGCGCGCCATCGCGGAGACGACGTCTTCGCCCGCGAGGATGTTCCCCTGGCAGACGAAGGCGCGCGGTTCGCAGACGCCGCCCGCCCAGTCGAGGCACTCGTCGCCGGTCCAGGTCGCGCAGTCGCCGCGCGAGTCCATCACGCCGAGTTGGCGGTGCGCGCGCCCCGAGTCGGCGTCGACGAGCGCACTCAGGACGTCCGGCGCGCTCTTCCCCTCGGCGAGGAGCGCGAGCCCGCGCGGCCCGAGCGAAACGTTCGTGAGCGCCTGCGTCGCGACCGCGCCCACGCCGGCGCGCGCCCACGGCACCGCCTGGCCGACGTTGAACGCGCGCGACTGCACGGCGACGCCGATCTCGCCGGTCTCGAGGTCGATCCCGATGATGGAGAAGGTGCCGGCGGGGGCGTCGGCGGACGCGACGCCGATCCACGGCGCGCCCGGGGTCGCGAGCACCGCGAAGATGACGAATGCGAACGGAATGACGCGCACCGCAATCTCCTTTCTCGCTCTTGATCTCAAAGGATCGCCTGCATCCGGCCGCTTCGGGCGACGAGCAGGTTTCCCGGTTCGAGGGGGCTCCACGAGTCTTCGTCGGTGAACGGGCACGTGGCGACGAGCACGGACCTCACCGTCCGCTTCGCCGGTGGCACGATCGTCCTCTTCGGGCGCTCGGTCCGCGCCGCGCCACGACGCCCGTCGGCGGCTTGCTTTCGTCGGCACCAATGAAGGGACGTATCCGCGTAGGCCCACAGCGTCTCACCGTCCGTCATCACGAAGTTGAACTTTCCGGTCGATCTGATCTCGTCCGCGGCCGCCTTCAACCAACGCGCGAACGCGGGCGCTGGGCTCGCCGGCATCGACTCGAGGATCGACAGGAACGCGTGCTCCGAGTCCGTGTCGCCGGCCGGCTCCAGCCGCCGGAGCGCGCGCTCCTTCACGCGCGGCACCGTGCCGTTGTGGGCGAAGAGAAACGTGCGGCGGAGCGCGCGTCGCCGGAATGGGTGCGTGTTCTCCGGCGAGTTCTTTCCGACGCTCCCCTCGCGAATGTGGAAGAGGAGGACGTCTCCGGGCGTCCTCGCGGCGCGGGCGACCGCGCCGTTCCCCGCGCGGAGCGCCGCCGCGAACGTGCGCGGCTCCTTGATGAGCGTCGTACGGCCGGCGGCGGCGGCCGCGACGCCCCACCCGTCCGGGCTCTCCGTCTCAGAGTACGGCGCGAGCGACTCGAAGAACGGCCCCAGGGTGCGCGGCGCGCTCGACGAGATCGCGAAGAGGTGGCACATGGGCGCGAGGATCCTACCACAGGCGGGCGTTCGACTCGCGCGGCCGGCGTTCGACTCCCGCCCCGCGCGATGCTATCTTCGGGCGTGATCCAGCGCACGGGATGGGCATTGACGGTCGGGGCGGCGCTCGTGCTGGCCGGGTGCGGCGGACGCTCGCAACGCACGCAGGAGGAATCGACGATGGAAGGGAAGCGCGGCTCCGGCGCGCACGCGCACACGAACCGCCTCGCCAACGAGACGAGCCCGTATCTCTTGCAGCACGCGCACAACCCCGTCGACTGGTACCCGTGGGGCGACGAGGCGTTCGAGCGAGCGCGCCGCGAGGACAAGCCGGTCTTCCTCTCCATCGGGTACGCGGCGTGCCATTGGTGCCACGTGATGGAGCGCGAGTGCTTCGAGAACGACTCGCTCGCCGCGCTCCTCAACGAGCGCTTTGTCTCGATCAAGGTCGACCGCGAGGAGCGGCCCGACCTTGATGCGATCTACATGAAGTCGGTGCAGATGCTCACGGGCGGCGGCGGCTGGCCGATGAGCGTCTTCCTCACGCCGGACGGGCGGCCGTTCTTCGGCGGAACGTACTTCCCGCCCGCGCGGCGCGGCGGGATGCCCGGGTTCGGCGACGTCCTCGTCGCGATTTCCGAGGAGTACAAGAAGAATAAGGAGACGATCGTCGAGCAGGCGGGGCGCGTGCACGCGTCGCTCGCCGAGCGGGAGGAGTTCGGGGCGGCCGAGCGGCTGTCGTGGGCGCCGATCGACTCGGCGCGCGCGTACTACCGGAGCGCGTTCGACGCGCGCGAGGGGGGCTTCGGGCGCGCGCCGAAGTTCCCGCCATCGATGGGGCTCCGGCTCCTCCTGCGCGAGCACGTTCGCACGGGCGATCGCGACCTCCTCGAGATGGCGACTCTCACGCTCGACAAGATGGCGGCGGGCGGCATCTACGACCACTTGGGCGGCGGCTTCCACCGCTACTCGACGGACGCGATCTGGCTCGCGCCGCACTTCGAGAAGATGCTCTACGACAACGCGCTCCTCGCGGCCGCGTACCTCGAGGCGTTTCAGGTGACGGGGAACGAGGAGTACCACCGCATCGTCCGCGAGACGCTCGACTACGAGATCCGTGACATGCGCGACGCGGGGGGCGCATTCCACGCGACCGAGGACGCGGACAGCGAGGGGGAGGAGGGGAAGTTCTACGTCTGGGACGTAGAGGAGTTGGAGCGCTTGCTCGGAGAGGCTCGCGCGCGGGTCTTCTCCGGGTACTACGACGTCACGCCGCAGGGGAACTGGGAGGAGAAGACGATCCTGCGCGCGCGGCGGCCGCTCGCGACCGTGGCACGCGAGTTGGGGGTCGGGGAGGCAGACGCGCGGCGCGCGATCGACGAGGGGCGGCGCATCCTCCTCGAGGCGCGGGCGAAGCGCGTGCGGCCGGGGCTCGACGACAAGGTGCTCGTCGCGTGGAACGGGCTCCTCATCTCGAGCCTCGCGCGCGCGGGGGCCGTGCTCGACGAGCCGCGCTACACCGAGGCGGCGGGCGGGGCCGCGCGCTTCATCCGCGAGAAGATGGCGGCGCCCGGCGGGCGCCTCTTCCGCACGTATCGCGCCGGGAAGACGAAAGGCGCGGCGTTCCTCGAGGACTACGCGTTCCTCGGGAACGCGTACGTCGACCTCTACGAGGCGACGTTCGATGCCGAGCATTTGCGGGAGGCGGTCCGGCTCGCCGACGTCGTGCTCGCGGATTTCGCGGACCCGAAGGAGGGCGGCTTCTTCTTCACGCCCGCGAAGCACGAGAGCCTGATCGTGCGATTGAAAGATCCGTACGACAACGCGACCCCGTCGGGGAGTTCGGTCGCGGTGCGGCTGCTGCTGCGGCTCGGGCGCCTCTGCGACCGCGAGGACTACCGGCGGGCGGCGGAGGGCGCGCTGCGATTGTATGCCGATCTCGCGACCCGCGTGCCCGGCGCGTTCCCGGAATTGCTCATCGCGCTCTCCGAGCACCTCTCGCCGTCGCGTGAGATCGCCGTCGTCGGCGCGCGCGGCGCGGACGACACGCGCGCGCTGCTCCGCGCGGTCCGCGCGCGCTTCCTGCCCGGTGCCGCGCTCGCGTTCCACGAGGCGACCGCGCCGGCGGACGCCGATCTCGACAAACTGATTCCGCTCCTCGAAGGCAAAACCGTGCTCGACGGCCGCGCCACCGCCTACGTCTGCCGCAACTACGCCTGCCGCCAGCCCGTCACCGACGTCGCCGCGCTCGAGGCGGAGCTGCGGTAGTCCTCAACGCCATACTTCTTTGTACCGGAAGCAGCCCACGAGATGGTCGTTCACCATCCCCGCGGCCTGCATGAAGGCGTAGCAGATCGTCGGGCCGACGAAGCGGAAGCTGCGTCGCACGAGGTCCTTGCTCATGGCCTCCGACTCCGCCGTCTTTGCTGGGAGCTGCTTGAGCGTACGCCACGCGTTCCGCTTCGTCTTCCCGCCGACGAACCCCCAGATGTAGGCGTCGAACGAGCCGAACTCCTTCTGCACCGCGAGGAACGCGCGCGCGTTCGCGACCGCCGACTCGACCTTCTGGCGGTTCCGCACGATCCCCGGGTCCGCGAGCAGCGCGCGCACTTTCGCCGCGTCGTACCGCGCGATCTTCCGCGCGTCGAACCCGGCAAACGCCTTCCGGTAGTTCTCCCGCTTGCGGAGGATCGTGATCCAGGAGAGCCCCGCCTGCGCCGCGTCGAGCACGAGGAACTCGAAGAGGCGGCGATCATCATGGACGGGCACGCCCCACTCTTCGTCGTGGTACGCGACGTAGAGCGGGTCCGTGCCCGGCCACGGGCAGCGGGATTTCGAACGCGCGGCGGGAGTCACATCCCGAATCGTATCAGATCCGCCTCGCCGCCGCGCGCCGCACCGGCCGCCGGCCTCAGAAGAGCCCCACCGGCGGTCGCCCGCTCGGATAGTGCACCTCGAACCCGATCTCCAGCGCGTCCTTCATCCCTGGCTCGAGGCTGCGCTTCCATGTCACCGTCCCGTCCTCCTTCGACGCAGTGCTTGGCTGCGGCGACGGCTTCTTCTGCACGACGTCGATCGCGTCGTCCTGTGAGACCGGGAACTGGTCGCGGACGGTGATCTCGATCGGCACACGCCTGCGGTTCTCTAGCTCGGTCCGGTAGAGGAACGCGTACTCCTCCGTGCCGCCGGGGCGACCGGCGCCGTTCCGCTCTTTCGTGACCAACTTCCGCTCGACCTTCACCGCCTTGTCGACGCCGAGCGACAGATCGAACTCCTGGCCCGGCGGCGCGTCTTCGATCCGGCCGCTCCCGAGGAACTGGGCGCCGAGGAAGACCTGCGTGCCGCCCGCGAGGACCGGGATCTCGGACGCGTTCTTCACCTTCGCGACGAGGTACGCGTACGGCGAGAGTTTCGGAACGCTCTCGTAGGAGACCGCGCCGTCGAGGTCGAGCGTCGCGATCGTCATGCGGCGGAGCGTGCCGTCGGCGGCGAGCGACTGTCGCGCTGGGACGTCGAAGCGCGCGGTGATGCCGGCGCCCGACTCGGGAGAAAAGGGGTTCGTCACGGGTAACCCATCGATAAAGTACTTCGTTTCGTTCGCCCGCCCCCCGCGCACGAAGAGCTGCCCATCATGCTCGATCACACCTGCTTCTTTGGAGAGCGCGTCGGCAACAGTGTTGATGTCACGCTGCTTGAACTCGTACTTCACGTCAATGCGAGAGGCGCTCGAGGATGCCTCGATCTCGGCCCCCGAGGCCAGCACGGGCACCGGATACGTGAGCCACCACGTCGCGATCGTTGGAATCTGGACGCCGAGTGCCGGCTCCGCCGTCGCGAGGGCAACCGACACATCCTTCCAGTCCTCACCGCTCCGCTGCGAGACCTGTCCATAGTAGACGAGCTCGATCTCGTCGAGGTCCTCCGAGACGCGCACATCATACGACGGATACCACGAGGCGCCGTTCACGACGTAGTCGAGCCGGACGTCGACCTCGCCGGCCGTCTCGACCGCGAGATCGACCGTCGCCGTCCACGTCCCTTCGCGCGGCCGCGAGCGCAGCACGTGCACTTCGCGCTGCAACGCCTGGATCTTCTCGTCGAGCCGCGCCGTCGACTCGTCGATCTCGATCGTCCCTTCCCGGTTGTCCGCGAAGGCGGTGCGGAGGAACTCGAACATCCCCTTGAGCTCCGTGGGGCTCGCCTTCCCCCTCGCGACGTCATCGGACGTGGACTTCTCGGCCTGCGCCTTGATGGATTTCAAGAATTCGCCGGCGACGTCGTGCCCTTCCTTCCGCGCGAGAAGTCTCTTCTTCTCGAGCTCGAGCCCTTTGAGCGCGGCGGCGAGCGAATCCACGCGCGGGTTCGCGACCTCCGCGAGGTACGTGCGCTTGACGTCGACGTTCGCGATGGCCGATCGCGCCGTCCCCTCGCCCGACGCCCGCACCGACTCTTGGACGAGCGTGGCGGGCAAGTCCCTGAACACGACGCGGACGGGGCCCGGCGACACGTCGATGCCGCGTGCGAGCCGCTCGACGGCGGCGCGGTCCGGATAGACGGTCACGCGGTCGATCTTGGAGGACGCAACGATCGGCTCGAGCTCGTCGGCGTCGGCGGCCACCAGCGGGGAGATGGAGAACAGAGCCGTGATGGCGATGATGATGGTGCGTTTCATGGCACTCACCCCCTTGCGAGCGACCATACCCAACGGCCGACGGAGCCGCTAGGGGCGCTCGAGGGATTCAGACGGGGGAGAGGCGTCGTGTGTTTACGGAGTTCGCGAGCGCCCGGCGAGCGGCGGCTACTCGCTGATCCTCGGCGGCGCGTAATCGACCGCCGGGTCGACGGCGTACGCGTACTCGCTCGCCCAGCAATCCTCGAAGATGCGCGAGAGGACTCCGCCGATCCGCTGGCTCCGAACGACGACGCCCACGTTTCGGCTCGCGTGGAAGTAGTCGCGCTCCCAGTTGCTCGTGCCGATCCACGCCGAGCGCCCGTCGACCACCATGTACTTCGCGTGCGTGACGCGCGCAAACGGGATGAACCCGCCCGACCACTGAGGGATCGTCATCATCCGCAACTCGAAGTTTGGGACGAGCGTGAGGGCCTTGATGTATGGGATCGTCGACTTGCGCTTGCACCAATCGGAGACGATGAGCCGGACCTTCACGCCGCGGGCCGCGGCGCGCCGGAGGGCGTTTTCGAGGACGTCGTAGTACTCGTTTTCGGACACCGGCCTGTACGTGAGGAGTTGGACCGAAACGCTCTCCTTCGCGCCGTCGATCAGCGCGACGAGCCGCGGCTCGTCCCACAGCGTCGAGTCCGGGATCCAACCGCGCGGGCTCATCACGGGGAAGAACGAGATCGAATCCCCGCCGGACGCCACGCGCGCGCTCGGCCTCGGGTACTCGCGGTCGCTCCAGTGAGGCGCGCCGGGCCCGGCGAACGCCGAGCGGTTCTCCGCCATCATCCAGTCGCGCGCGAAGAGATCGGTGAAGGGTTTCGCCGAGACCCTGTCCTGGATGCGGACGCCGATCTCGTAGATGTGCTCGAGCGCGCGCCAGTCGAAGTTTTGGCTCCCGAGGAAGACCTCGTTCTCGTCGACGATGAAATACTTCGCGTGGAGGACGCCGCCGCTTCGGTCCGCGAGGTCGAGGAGCCTCGTCTCGACACCGCTGGTCTTCGCGAGGCGATCGATCGTCTCCGAGTACGTGCGGTAGAAGTTGTTCTCGCTCAGGAAGCGGATGCGCACGCCGCGCGCCGCGGCCGCCTCCATCTCGCGCACGACGTCCTCGAGCGCGCTGCCCGGGTCGTTCGACGCGTAGAACTCGGCGAAATCGAGCGAGTTGCTCGCGCCGCGGATCATCTCGATCCAGACCTCGCGCGCGTTCCGGATGTCGGAGTGGTCGAGCGAGGTCTCGATCGGCGCGCTCTCGACGATCTCGAAGTAGGGGTGTCCGGCGATTCGGGACGGCGACGAATCGGACGATTGCCCGATCGCGGCGGTCGGGAGGAGCGCGACGGACACGATGGCGATTGCGAGCGTCGAGCGCATTCGGACTCTTGGCGGCATCACTCCTCCGGCAACTTCGGTTCGAGAGAGACGATCCGGAACCGCCGCTCGCCACCGGCCCGCGCGACCACCGCCTCGTCGCCAACGCGCTTCCCCGCGAGCGCCTTCCCGAGCGGCGCGAGGTACGATATCACGTTTTCCCCGTGGTGGTCGTCGCCTTCGCCGAGGATCCAGTACGTCTCGCGCTCGCCGCTCGCGACGTCCTGGATGGCGATCACGGCGCCGGGTCCCGCGATCCCGGGCCTCACGACCGCCGCGTCGATGATCTTGGCGCGGTTCCACTTCTCCTCGAGCTCCACGAGACGCGCCGCGAACCGCCGCTGCTTGTCCTTCGCCGCTTCGTACTCGGCGTTCTCGCTCAGGTCGCCGTGCGCGCGCGCCGTCTCGATCGCCTTCGGGATCGACGTCTTGAGCTCCGTGCCGATGCGCCGCACCTGATCGTGCAGGCGCTCGTACGTCGCGGCGGTCATGAGGACGCGCCCGCCGAAATCGTCGGTCGCCGGGCGGGGCGCCACGGCGGCCTCGTCGGCGCGCGACCCGCCGCGGCGGCTCGTGCGCGTCTCCTCCGCGAGCGCGCCGCGCCCGATCTCCGTGAGCGCGTCGAGGATCGGCACGAGGAGCCGCTCCGACGTCTTCCACGCGTGGAGCTCGAGCCGCACCGTCTCGCCCGTCTGCGGGTCCGGCTCGTGCTCTCGGAGCCCGCGGTGCAGCGACTCGTTCCCCGTGATTCCCTCGAGCGCCTGCTTCTGCTGCGCGGGACGCGGCGGCGCCTCGACGATCCGCAAGAGTGCGAGGAACGCGTCCCACGCCGGCCACGAGCCGACGATCTCCGCGCGGCCCGCGATGTGGAGGAGCGCGGCCGCGCGCTCGGGGCTCTTGCGGAAGAGGCGCAGGATCGTCGCGAGGTATTCCTCGCCGAAGTGCGCGGCGAGAAGGTCGAGAGCCTCGTCGCGAAGCGCCTTCGTCCGCGACGCGAGCACAGCGAGGTACACCGGCACGGGGTTCTCCATCGCGGTCGCGAGCGCGAGGCAGCGCGCCTGCGGTCCCTTGCTCACCGACGAGGGGAACTCATCGGCCGCGGCGAAGTACGCGGCGCAGGTGTCGCGCGCCGCGGCATCGTCGATGAGCCCGATGCGCAGAAGGAGCAGCGCGCCCGCGAGCCGTCCGTCGCTCGTCGCCGGCTCCTTCGCGAAGAGCCGCGAGAGCGACTCGCCGCTCGACCGCGCGACGTCCGCCGCGTGTTCGGGGTCCTCGTCGAGAAAACGCTCTAGCGCCTCGGCCCGCTTCGCGAGCGGCGTCTTCGCGGCGAACTCGGGGAGGCCGGCCGCGGGGCCCGCGACCTGTCCGCCTGCCTCGCCGTCCGCTCCCGCGTCCCCGCCGCGCCCCGCGCCCCCCGCCGCGGCGCCTCTCGCGGCGACGCGGTAGATCTTCCGCGCCGTCTGCGAGAGGTCGATCCGCGCGTCGCTCTTCATCTCCTTTGACGCGGCCTTCCAGAAGTCGGCCCATCCCTCCGCGCTGACCGCGCCGGGGACGAGGACGCGCTTGAGATCCGGCAGCCCGCCCTCGCCGCCGAGCGTGACGAGGGCGGCGTGGACGAGACCGGCGGGGTCGTCCGCGGCCTGCCGCGTGAGCCCCTCGCGGTCGCGCACGAGCCGCACGCGCAGGTCGTGCGGGTCGAGCCTCAGGAGCGAGCGTTGCGCGATCTCGATCGAGAGATCGAGCGTCCGCCCGGGGAACTGGATGCGGAGCGACTCCGCGCTGTTCGCGAGGACGCGGCCGATGCCGTTGTGGCGGTGGTCGACGTCGAGGCCGGGCGGCCACGCGAGCACGTTCTCGGCGCGCGCGATCGCCTCCTGGATCGGACGGAGCGACCGGTCGAGCCCCGTCACGTCGAGCGCTTCCTCGGGAATCGCGCGCGCGCGCGCGACGGCGCGGAACGCGCGCGCCGCCGCCGGCCGCAGCGCGTCCTGCTCCGGATGCCGCGCGAGATGCTCTCGGAAGAACGACCACGCTTTCTCGTCGAGCCGCTGCGCGGCGATGAGGTCGCCCGCGAGGTCCCAGAGCGGCGCGGACGCCGTCGCGCCCTCCTGCCGCGTGAGGTGGACGAGCGTCGAGAAGAGCGAGCCGGCGACGTCGCGGTCGTCCGTCTCGAGGAGGAAGAGGAATCCCTCCTCGACGCGGTCGAGATCGCGCTTGTGCACGAAGCCCTCGAGCGCGGCGGCGACGTGGCGGCGCGCCTCCGCGGCGCGGCCCGCCCGCGCGAGCGCGTAGCCGGCCGCCCAGAGTACGCGATGATCGTCGGGTGCGACGTCGAGCGCGGCGATGAGCTGCTCCGCCGAGACGGCGTCGGGCCCCGCCTTCTCCCACGCGCGGGCGAGCGCCCGTGCGAAGTCGGGCGCGCGCAAAAGCGAGAGCGCGCGCGACGCGGCGGCGACGAAGCCGTCCCACGCGCCGGCCTGCTCGAGCGCGGCGATCAGGTGCTGGAAGCGCTCGCGCGCCGCGTCCGTCCGTCCCGCCGCCGCCTCGAGGCACGCCGCGGCGTACTCGGCGGCGGCGGCGTGGTCCGCGCCGCCGCGCCCGCCGCCCGCTCCCGGCGGCGCGCCGGGCGCCCTCGCCGCGACCCCGCCTCTCGCGAGGAGGCTCGTCGCGAGCGCCGCGTCACGCAGCGCGGGCTCGAGCGCGCGGTCGACCGACGCGGCGCTCTCCTCGCTGAGCGCGCCCACCGCCGCCTCCGAGAGCGCGGCGGCGACGCCCGCGCGGGCCGCTTCGAGCCGCGAATCGCCCGACTCCGTTCGTTGTTCCGAGGACATCGCTTAGGTCTCCGTGGGCTGCCAAGAAATGAGCGCCGAATCCTATCACGAAACACCGATCGAACCGACCGGGGCCGCGACCACCGCCGCGCCCGCGCTCCCGTGGAGTTGGCCTCACCGAAACGCTATACTCGATCCGAACGGACCATGACACGCAACCCCACCAGACCCGTCCGCGTCGGCGCCGTCACGATCGGCGGCGGCGCGCCGATCGTCGTCCAGAGCATGTGCGCGACGAAGACGACGGACGTCGCGGCCTCCGTCGCGCAGACGCTCGCGCTCGCGGCCGCGGGCGCGGGCGTCGTGCGACTCGCGGTCGACTCGGAGGCGGACGCGCGCGCCCTCGCCGAGGTGCGCGCCGCGACGCGCGGCCGCGCGAACCTCGTCGTCGACCTCCAGGAGAACTACCGGCTCGCGGCGGCCGTCGCGCCGCACGTCGACAAGATCCGCTACAACCCGGGGCATCTCTACCACCACGAGAAGGAGAAGCCGGCGCGCGAGAAGGTGCGCTTCATCGCGGAGGTCGCGCGCGAGCACGACTGCGCCCTTCGGATCGGCGTGAACTGCGGCTCGGTCGACCCGGCGCTCGCGGAGCGCCACGCGGAGGACGACGTGCAGGCGATGGTGGAATCGGCGCTCGAGCACGCGACGATGCTCGACGACCTCGGGTTCGATCGCTACGTCGTCTCCATGAAAGATTCCGACCCAGCGAAGGTGATCGAGGCGAACGCGCGCTTCGCGGCGCGCCGCCCCGAGGTGCCGCTCCACCTCGGCGTGACCGAGGCGGGCCTCCCGCCGGACGGGGTCATCAAGACGCGCGTCGCGTTCGAGCAGCTCCTCATGCGCGGGATCGGCGACACGATCCGCGTCTCGCTCACGCTCCCGAACGACCGGAAGCCGGAGGAGGTCCGCGCGGGCCACAAGATCCTCGAGGACATCGCGAGCGGGCGATTCCGCTCGGTGCCGGTCTTCGACAACGACCGGCTCAACATCATCTCGTGCCCGTCCTGCTCGCGCGTCGAGAACGAGCGTTTCGTCGAGTTGGCGGAGAAGGTGCGCGACCTCACGCGCTACGCCGAGCGCAACGCCGTGACGATCGCGGTGATGGGATGCCGCGTGAACGGACCCGGGGAGACCGACGACGCGGACCTGGGCCTCTGGTGCGGTCCCCACTTCGTGAACTTGAAGAAGGGGAAGGAAACGGTCGGGGCGTTCGGCTACGACGAGGTGCTCGAACGTCTCCGGGAGGAGCTCGACCGCCTGATCGCGAGCCGAGCGTGATGGTGCGGGGCTGAAAGGGCGCGCGACGCGCTACTCGTCGTCATCGCCGGCGCTGTCGTCGATCTCCACCTCCTCGTCGTCCTCGACCTCCTGCTCGTCGAACTCTTCCTCGTCGTAATCCGCGCACTCGTTCGAGCAGTAGTTTTTCCCGTTCCGCTTCACGCCCTTCCCGACGATTTCGTCGCCGCAGTACGCGCACTCGGCCATCGCCGACACCGCCTTTCCCGTCTCTCGATCCCCAGCCTCGCCGTGCGCTCCGTTCCGCGCCGGCCGTGGTCCCTGGCCCGTTCCCAAGACCCGGGGGGAAGATAGCACCGCACGGGAAGCGGCTTCAACCGGGGGATCGCCGGGTGCGAGATCGGTCGAGATATAATGCGGCCATGGCACACCGGCTCGCGGGGCGGACGGCACGCGCCCGGCTCCTTCCCGTCGCGATCACGCTCCTCGCCGCCGTGGCGCCGTTCGCGCCCGCCCTTCTCGGCGGATTCGTCTACGACGATTTCCCGGCGAACCTCAAGAACCCGCGCGTGACGGGCGGGCCGCTCGCGGCGATCTTCACGAGCGGGAGCTACTGGCGCGAGGACGAGGTCGGGTACCGGCCGCTCGCGACGCTGTCGTTCCGCGCGAACCGGGCGCTGTTCAGGGAGCGCGCCGCGGGGTTTCACGCGACGAACGTCGCGCTGCACGCCGCGAATGCGCTCCTCGTCGCGGCGATTGCGCGCACGGTCTTCGGGAGCGGCGCGGCGGCGCTCCTCGCGGCCGTGCTCTTCGCGGTGCATCCGGCACAGGTGGAGTCGGTCGCAGGCGTGGCGGCGGGGCGCGCGGAGCTCCTCTCCGCCGCGTTCGCGCTCACGGCGGTCGTCGTGTCGCTTCGGGGGATGGACGGGCGCGTCGGCGCGGCGAGCGGACGTGCCGGCGCGGCGCGCGGCGCGCTCGCCGCGCTCCTCTACCTCGCGGCGCTTCTGTCGAAGGAGAGCGCGCTCCCGCTCCCGGTTCTCGTGTTCGCGGCGCGGCGGGCGACGCGGGCCGCGCGATCGGCCACGCGCGGGCCCTCATCCGCTCCCAGCCCCACTCCCACGCTCGAACGCGCGCTTCCGTATCTTCTCTACGCGGGAGCTCTGGCGGCCTATCTTGCGCTTCGTCGCGCCGCGCTCGGTCGCTGGGGTGGCTTCACGCCCGCGTTCCTCGACAACCCGCTCGCCCACGCGGACGCCGGGGCGTTCCTCCCCGGTGTGTTGCGCGTTCTCTCCGAGTACGCGCGCCTCCTCCTCGTCCCGCTCCGACTCTCCGCGGACTACGGCTACGACGCCGTGCCGCTCCCGACGTCTCTCGCGACGCCGGCGGTCGTGCCGGGGCTCGCGCTCGTCGCCGCGGTCGCGTTCCTCGCCGCACGCGCGCGCCGCCGGCTCCAGGACGCGCGACCGGCGTGGCTCGCGCTCGCCTTCGCGGCGACGCTCGCGATCCCGCTCCACCTCGTCGCGCCGCTCCCCGCCCTCTGCGCCGAGCGGTTCCTCTACCTGCCGCTCGCGATGGCGGCGCTCGTCGTCGTGGCGCTCGTCCTTCCGCGCGACGACGACCGGACGACGGGCATGGTGTCGGAGCGCGCACCGGATCGCGTGGGGAGCCACGGGCCGAATCGCGAGCCGGGCCGCGCGACGCGGGCCGTCGCTCTCGCCATCGTCCTCCTTCTTGCCGCGCGCTCGGCGGCTCGGTCCCTCGACTGGCGCGACGAGATGAGCCTCTTCGCCTCGAGCGCGCGCGCCGCGCCTGGGAGCGCGCGCGCCCACAACACGCTAGGCCTCGCGCTCCGTAACGCGCGCCGCCCCGCCGAGGCGGAGGCCGAGTTCCGCCGCGCGCTTGCGATCTACCCCGAGTACGGATCGGCGCTCGTGAACCTGGGGAATCTCCTACTCGAGCGCGGCGAGGTCGAGGCCGCGCGCGAGCGCTACGAGGCGGCGCTCGCGCATGACCCGCGCTACGAGCGCGCCCGCTGGAACCTCGCGGTCACGCTCGAGCGGCTCGGCGACGTCGATGCCGCGGCGCTTCAGTACGCCGCGATCGCGGCCGCCGACTCCACGCACTTCGACGCGCGGCTCCGCATCGCCGAGATCCTCGAGGCGGCGGGCCGCCCCGTCGAGGCGCGGCGCGCGCTCGACGAGGCGCTTCGGCTGCGGCCCGCCGACCCGCTCGCCATGCGTCTGCTCGAGCGGCTGCGCGCCGCCGAGGGCCGAGCGCCCTAGGCCGCGGCCCGGTCCAACGGCGCGTTCCCCGCGCCGCGTCGCCCCAGGCGGACTGCTGCCCCCGAGAACGCGAGAAGCGCCGCTCCGTAGGCGGCGCACCCTGTCCAGAAAGACGCGGAGATCCCCGCGGTGAGGGCGATCGCGATCGAGAGAACGGAGGCCCAGACCGAGCTCGCCCCATTGACCCCCCAGAGCCACGGCGTGAGCGCGCCGGCTTGCGCCGTCGCGAGTTTCATCCCGAGCGGAAACGCCATCCCCATGAAGACGCCGGGCGGAAGGAGGATGATCGAGGCGATGGCGATGCGGAGGGGCGTCCGCGCGCCCTGGAGCGCGTGCGTCAGTGGGGGCGTCAGGAGCCCGAACGCGACGAGGAGTGCGACGATGGCCCCGAGTCGGACGATCGCCCCACTGGGGGACGTCGCGAGCGACACGTTTCTCGTGAGGTAGCTCCCGATTCCGCTCCACAGGAGGAGGCTCGCGAGGACGACCGAGAAGCTGTACGTGGGGTGCCCGAGGAAAACGATGAGCCGCTGCATCTGCGAGGTCTCGACGAACATGAATCCCATTCCGATGCAGGCGAAGTAGACGAGGTGGCACGAGGAGCCTTTCAAGGCGGCCCACCCTCCCTTGAGGAGAAGGGGGATGACGATGCAGAGGAGCGTCAGCGTCCCCGCGACGAGGATGAGGGCGCCGAGGGCGGCGACCGCGCTCACGTTGACGTCGCCCTCGACGCGCGCCCGACCGGAGAGGAGGCTCTCGAGCCGGAGGCTGTGGAAGAAGAACGGGCTGTCGTCGGTGGGCGGCGCGATGTTCAGCGGATACGATGACGTGACGCGTCTCAGGTTTTTGCCCGACGCGAGCGCGGCGAAGGTCTCGTCGAGGGCGCCGCGTGGTGAGAGGACCACGTCGAACCGGAGGTCGCGCGTGACGCGTCCGAGCGCATCGAGGTCGGTTTCGGAGAACGGCTCCCGGCCTACGAGGATCGTCGCGACGCCCCACGGATCCTCCGCGCGCGCCCGCTGCCTCACGTGGCGGGCGATGACGACGTGCTCCGCCGGGTCCTTGACCCCGATCCTTTCGAGGGCCGCGCTCGCGAGGGCCGTGAGCCGATACACCTCGTAGGGCCGCCCTTCGAGGTACCACCGTGAGAACGTCAAGACGCCGCGCGGCGTCAGGTGCTCGAGAAACGTCTGCCACGCCTCGATCGTGTAGAGCGCGTTCTCGCTCAGCGCGAACGCCCCCGCGGAGGTCGCAGCCCAGGTGTCGATCAGCGAGCCCTGGATGATGTCGTAGCGGTCCCGCGAGCGGGTGATGAAGCTCCGGGCCTCGTCGTTCACGATCTTCACATCAACGCGGCGGTCGAGGTGTCCGGTGAACTCTCCGAACCGTCCGTTCGCGGCGTCGAGGACACCGTCGTTGAGCTCGACGGCGACGACGGGTCGCTGTCCGAAGGCGAGCGCCGCGAGGATGTCCCTTCCGCCGCCGGACCCGATCACGAGGACCTTGGAGTGCGGGCGGAGGTGGTGCGCAAGGCTGCTCACGTCGTACTTCAGGTGCTCGACGCGCTCGAGGTCGCCGTCGAACTCCGTGAGCACGGTGGCGCCCGCGCCGTCGATGTCGAGCGTGAGCTGCCGAAGCCTCCGGCTCCTCGGGTAAGCGGTGCTCAGGCCCCACCCGAACGCCTTCTGGGGGAGATCGGGATCGCCGTACACGCGTACGCGCGAGAACGCATTCCACCGCTCATGGAGGAGCCGGTGTTCCTCCTGGCCCTTCACCCACCTCACGCGAAGGAGTGGAAGGCCGCGGGTCGGCTGGGCGATCTGGACGAGGGCGAGGCCAGCGAGGAGCGCCGTCGTGAGGATCGCACCGATCCGAAGGTTTCGTGAGGAGCCCGCGTCGAGGAAGAGTGCGGCGGCCCCGCTCGCGAGCGCTGCGATCGCGACGCCGGCGACTGGCCCATTGGTCGCTTCAATGACATACGCGAAGAGAGCGCATCCGAGCGCCGCGCCCGCGAGGTCGGCGGCGTAGAGGCGGCTCACCTGGAGCGGGAACCGCGTGAGCGCGAGGCACACGCAGATGCCGCTCAGAACGAAGGGGACTGCGGCGAGCGAGTACGTGAGCGCCACGCTCAGGGGCCACAAGCCCGAAGACCCGGCGTCGAAGGGGATCTGGAGTTGCGCGACGAGGTTGAGCACCATGGCCACGCCGAACGCGAGGGCGCACGCTCCGAGGCGGTCGCGGACGCGGTCCGCGGGGAAGAGCCGCGGCGCGAGGTACACGAGGATCGCGCCGACCGTCATCCCGAACATTGCCACGGAGACGGCGACGAACGCGAAGTGGTACCACATCGTGACGCTGAAAATCCTGGTGAGCAGGATCTCGTACGTGAGGGTGGAGAGCGCGACCAGGAAGAGCCCTACGTAGACGCGGCGGGCCGCGAGGGACGGTGAGGTCATTAGGGGCCTCCCTCGGAACGTCGGGTATTGTACCATGTGACTCGAGGGGAGCGCCACCGGGCCGACGCGGACAAACCTGTCGCTCGATGATGCCGATGGAGACCGGGCGATCCTCCGAACGGAGCGAGTAGAGGAGTGTCATGACCCTTGGTGCGAAGCGACCGACTTCAAATGGACGCGCGTGTGGCCTTCCCCCGCGGGCGGGAATCGCTCTCTGGGTCCTTGTCATCCTTCTGTCGGCGCCGAAACCCGCCTCCGCCGGCCGCCGCATCCCCGACTACCGCGCCGCGAGCGACCTCCTCGCGACGACGCCGTCGACCGACGACGGCGCGATCGGCGCGCTCGCGAACCCGGCGCAGTGGGGCGTCCTCGACAAGACCGAGCTCACTCTCCTCTGTACGAACGGCGGCGTGCGCGACGACACGCCCGACAACTGGGGCCTCGTCTTCGGAAAGGGCCTCGGGTTCGCGGTGCGCCGCGTGGACTTCGAGGCGGGCGGAGTTCCGCGCCACGTCATCGACTACCAGATCGGCCTCGGCGGCGGCTCGGGCGCGAAGTTCTGCGGCGCGGCGCTCGGTTGGTCCGGCGGGGACGAGCAGTTGGTCGATCGCGCCTCGTTCTTCTCGCTCGGCGGGATTCATCGGCCGACGCGCTGGCTGTCGATCGGAACCGCGGGTCGGATCGCCCTCGGCGGCGGCGACCGCGACGCGATCCTCGACGTCGGGGTCCGCCCGTTCGCGGACCCGGGCATGCTCTTCTTCGCGGACTACGCGCTGGGTCGGTTCGACGCCTGGGACGAAGGCTCGCTCGCCGGCGGCTTCGAGGTGCGCCCGGTCGACGGAATCGCGGCGGCGCTCAAGTGGGACGACGAGAATCGCTTCCAGATCGCCTTCGGGCTCACCCTGCAGAGACTTGGCCTTCGGTCCGTCCCGCACTACGACGACCAAGGGGACGAGTACTCGACGTCCTACGCAGTGCGCCTCAATCCGCCGGTCCGCGGATTCGACATCGACGGCCGCACGGCGCGCGACAAGCGCTTCCTCGAGATGAACCTCAAAGGCCGCGCGACCTATCAACGCTTCCGCTTCGGCGACGACGAGTCGCTGCCGCTCCGCTCGCTCACCGAGCAAGTGCGCTTCGCGACCGACGACCCGACTGTCGCGGGGGTCGCCCTCAACGTCTCCGGCTTCGAGGCGAACCCCGAGATGATCTGGGAACTCCGCGAGTCGCTCGTGCGCCTGAAGCGCGCGGGCAAGAAGATCGCGGTCCACTGCGACCGTGTCGATCTCGCTCTGTACTACCTCGTCTCCGTCGCGGACCACATCACGATGGACCCGCAAGGGGGCGCGCTGTTCCCGGGCGTCCAGTTGTCGAAGACGTATCAGAAGGAGATGCTCGCGAAGATCGGCGTCGGCTTCGACGAGTGGCGATTCTTCAAGTACAAGTCCGCGATGGAAACGTACTCGCGCACGAGCATGTCGGAGGCGGACCGCGAGCAGCGCCAGGGCATCGTGAACGAATCGTATGGCGAATTGGCGGGCGGCATCGCGGCGAGCGGCCGCATCGAGCGCGGCGCGCTGGACGGTCTCGTCGACAACGAGCCGATGCTCTTCGCGTCGCGGCTTCTCGATCTGGGTCTCGTGGATCGGATCGGGCGATGGGAGGAGATGGACGCCGCGGTCGACACGCTCGCCGGGCGCGAAGCGCGGCTCGTCGCGCACCGGCCGCTCGCGGCGAAACGCTGGCAGCCCGACGAAGAGTGGGGCGAGCCGCCCGTCATCGCGCTCGTGTACGCGGTCGGCGAGTGCGCGATGGACAGCGGAATCAAGGGGCGGACGACCTCGAAGGCGATGCGCGGTTTCCGCGGGGACCGGAACGTGAAGGCGGTCGTGCTGCGCGCCGATTCGCCCGGCGGCGACCCGCTCCCGTCCGACCTCGTCGCGCACGAAACGCGGGAGTTGGCGAAGGCGAAGAAGCCGGTCCTCGTGAGCCAGGGGCGCGTCGCCGCGAGCGGCGGCTACTGGATCAGCATGGACGCGGACACGGTCTTCACGTCGCCGTTCAGCATCACCGGGTCGATCGGCGTCATCGGCGGGTGGTTCTGGAACGAGGGGCTCGGCGGGAAACTGGGCCTCACGTCGGACCGCGTGCAGGCGGGGCGGAGCGCGGACCTCCTCGGTGGGCTGCGGATCCCGATCCTCGGCGCCACGCTCCCCGAGCGGAACCTCGACGAGCGCGAGCGCGACCTCATGAAGGGGCGGATCCTCGAACTGTACGATGACTTCACCGAGGGGGTGGCGCGCGCGCGCGGGCTCGAGGTCGGGTTCGTGCGCGAGATCGGGGAGGGTCGCGTCTACATGGGGCGGCCGGCGGTCGAGTTGGGGCTCGTCGATCGCGTCGGCACGCTCGGCGAGACGATCGAGGCGGCGAAGCGCGCGGCCGGCATCGCCCCGGGCCGCCGCGTGCGCGTCGTCGAGTATCCGAAGCGCGGCTTCATCAAGTGGCCGAAGCTTTTCACGCTCCCGAGTCTCTCGATCGGGCGGGTCGCGGAGGAGAGAGACGACGGGCGGACTTACGAGGAGACGGTCCTCGAGGGGATCCTCAAGAACCCGGCCAGACCACTCCTCTTCGTTCCAAGCCAATTGCTCCCGGATGAGTCCGCCGTGACTCGGTGAAGGCGCGCTACCCTTCCTTCCCCAGCACCCTGAGCGCCCCCGACGTGTCGGACACCGAGAGCACCACGAGCCCCGTCTTCGCGGACGTCTCGCACGCGAAGTACGCGTAGCGAACGTTGAGCCCCGCGGCGGCGAACCGCGCGAGGAGGTCGCGGAACGCGCCCGTCTTGTTCGGCACCGACACCGCGAGCGCCTCCTCGAAGTACGCCGCGTAGCCGCCGCGCTCGAGGGCGCGCATCGCCTTCGCCGGGTCCTCGGCGAGCACCTTGATCTCGCTCACGCCGACCGTCTCGTTCGCGCAGATGGAGAGGATGTTGATCTCCTTGTCCGCGAGGAGCCCCACGAGGTCCGCGAGAGCGCCCGGGCGGCTCTCGGTCCGCACGGAGAGAATCTTCACCTTCGCCATTCGGCGTCCTCCTTCATTACGGCAAGCGTCCCTACAGGCCGTCCGCTCCCCGGTTCACGTCGACCTTCACCCCGAGATTGTGGACGATGAACGCCCACTTGTCCGCCACCTCCTGGATGATGCTCATCGTCCGCATGCCGGCGCCGTGCCCCGCATCGGTCTCGATCCGGATGAGGACCGGCGCATCGCCGGCGTGCGCCGCCTGGAGCGCCGCCGCGAACTTGAACGAGTGCGCCGGCACGACGCGGTCGTCGTGATCGGCCGTCATCACGAGCGTCGCGGGATACTCTGTCCCCGCCTTCAAATTGTGGAGCGGCGAATACGCGTGGAGGTACTTGAACCCCTCGGGATCGTCTGACGAGCCGTAGTCCGAGGTCCACGCCCAGCCGATCGTAAACTTGTGGAAGCGGAGCATGTCCATGACGCCGACCTCGGGCACCGCGGCGGCGAAGAGGTCGGGGCGCTGCGTCATCGCGGCGCCGACGAGGAGCCCGCCGTTCGAGCCGCCGTGGATCGCCAACTTCTCGCCCGACGTGTGGCCTTCACGCGTCAGGTGCTCCGCCGCGGCGATGAAGTCGTCGAACACGTTCTGCTTCTTCTCCTTCATGCCCGCGGCGTGCCATTCCTCGCCGTATTCGGCGCCGCCCCGGAGGTTCGCGGCCGCGTAAACGCCCCCCATCTCGAACCAGACGAGGTTGCTCACGGAGAAGTACGGCGTGAGGGAGCCCTTGAACCCACCGTAGCCGTAGAGGAGCGTGGGGTTGCTTCCGTCCCTCGCGATCCCTTTGCGGTGCGTGAGGAACATCGGCACGCGCGTCCCGTCCTTGCTCGAGAAGAACACCTGCTCCGTCTCGTACCCGGATGGATCGAAGTCGATCTCGGGCGCGCGGAAGACGTTGCTCGCGCCGCTCGCAATGTCGTAGCGGAAGATCGTCATCGGGTAGAGGTAGGACGTGAAGGCGTAGAACGTCTCCGTGTCCGTCCTCTTCCCCTTGAAGCCCCAGACCGACCCGAGCGTCGGGAGCGCGATCTCTCCCACGGGCTCTCCGTCCATCGAGTAGACGCGGACGAGATTGCGCGCGTGGTGCAGATACGTCGCGATGAACTTGTCGCCGACGAGGGACACCTCCTCGAGTGCGTCCTCGGATTCGGGGATGATCGTCCGCCAGGCCGCTTGCTCCGGGCGGCGCGTGTCGATCGCGATGAGACGCGACCTCGGGGCGTCGAGGTCCGTCTGGAAGTAGAATACCGGCCCGTCGTTTCCGATGAGTGCGTAGCCCGCGTCGAAGTCGTCGAGGAGAGGGACGACGGGGGCGTCGAATCTTGGCGCCGCCGGGTGTTCGAGGTCCTTGTAGTAGACCCGGTTCCTCCGGTCGGTTCCCTCGGACACCCCGATCACGGCGTACCGTCCATCCTCGGTGACCTGCGCATCGAACCCCCAGTCCGGTTTGTCCGGACGCTCGTAGATGAGCAGGTCTTCGGATTGCTTCGCGCCGAGGGCGTGGTAGTAGAGCTTGTGATTGCGATTCGTGGCCGTCATCGCGTCGCCTTCGGGTTTCGGGAAGCGGCCGTAGAAGAAGCCCTTGTGATCGTGCGTCCAGGATGCGCCGGAGAACTTGATGTGTTCGAGATGGTCCGGAAGGTCGCGGCCGCTCTCGACCTCGCGCACGTAAAACTCGACCCAGTCGGAGCCGGCCGTCGATTTGCCGTACGTAATGTAGCGGCCGTCGAACGAGAAGGCGAGCGCCGAGAGGGCGACCGTGCCTTCCGCCGAGAATCCGTTCGGATCGATCAGGACGGTGGGCTCGCCGTCGAGCGAGCGCTGCTTGTAGATCACGGAGTGGTTCTGGAGCCCGTCGTTCTTCGAGAAGATGTACCAGTCCCCCTCGTGGTGCGGGATGCCGTACTTAGGGTAGTTCCAGAGTTTCGTGAGGCGCTCGCGGATCGCGTCGCGCTCCGGGATCGCCTCGAGGTAGCGGAACGTGACGGCATTCTGCGACTCGATCCACGCGCGCGTCTCGGGCGAATCCGGGGCCTCCAGCCAGCGGTACGGGTCGGGCACCGGCGTGCCGAAGTAGTCGTCCACGACGTCACCGCGGCGGGTTTCGGGGTAGACGAGGGGTGTGGTCGTCGCGGCCGTGGCTGCCGGCGCTGCTTGCGGCGCGCCGAACGCGAGGAAGATGAGGAGCGACAGAACAGAGGGAAGTCTACGGGGCATCTTGACCTCCGTATTGGTGAAGGGGCTCGCGGGTCTCGAATCCAGACCGCGAGCCTAGCACCGCGAACGAGAGGTGTCCACGGGGACACCGAGGCCGGTCGGCCCTTTACCTCGCATCGGCCGGGCGCTAGACTGGGCACTCGCTCGGCACACACGGCGCCCATCATGTCCCTCCTGACCATCGACACATCGCCCCTCCCCGAGACGGTCCTCGTGGGGACCTCCTCGTTCAGCACGGAGGATTGGTGCGGGGTCTTCTATCCGCAAGACCTGCGCCCGGGCGATTACCTGTCGTTCTACGCGACGCAGCTCCGCACGGTGGAGATCGACGCGACCTGGTACGCGATGCCGTCGCGCGAGACGGTCGCCGCGTGGGCGCGGAAGGTGCCGCCCGGCTTCGTCTTCTCGGCAAAGGTGCCGAAGGAGATCACGCACGAGAAGGCGCTCGAGAACTGCGACGCCGATTGGGCGCGCTTCCTCTCCGCTATGGAGGCGCTCGGCGACCGGCGCGGCCCGCTCCTCTTCCAATTCCCGTACGTGGCCAAGGGGAAGGACGCCGACGAGTACCGGACGGGCGACGATTTCCGCCGCCGCCTCGCGCGGTTCCTCCCGAGCCTCCCGCGCGACTGGGAGTACGTCGTCGAGGTGCGCAACGAGAAGTGGATCGCGCCGCCGCTCCTCGATCTGTTGCGCTCGCGCGGGATCGCGCTCGCCCTCGTCGCGTACTACACGATGCCCGCGCTGGACGAGATGCTGCGTCGCGCGGACCCCGTCACGGCCGACTTCCTCTACGTGCGCTTCCTCGGGAACCACAAGTCGATGGACGAGCGCGTCGCGCGCCTCCGCGCGGAGGGCGCGAGGGCGCGCGACTGGGACGCGATCGCGGTCGACCGCACCGAGGAGATGCGCGCGTGGGTGCGCTCGATCCGCGAGCTCCTGGGCGGCGGCCGCGTCTCGTACCTCTACTTCAACAACCACTACGCTGGCTTCGCGCCCGGATCGATCGCCCGCTTCCTCGAGGTGTGGCAGGAGGAAGCGCGCGGGGCGGGTGCCGCGTAGTGGACCGCCGTTTGCGGCGCGAGGTCCTCCGCAAGGCGACGTACGGGATCTACGTCGTGACGGCGCGCCTCGGCGAGCAGTGGAGCGCCTCCACCGTCACGTGGCTCTCGCAGTGCTCGCTCGAGCCGCCGCTCCTCATGATGGCGATCCAGAAGAAGGGCGGCCTGCGCGCGCTCATCAAGAAGAACCCGGCCGCGATCGTTCACATCCTCGGCGCGGGCCAGAAGTCGATCGCCTCGGACTTCCTGAAGGCGACGCGGCACAAGGACGGGCGCCTGAACGGGCACCCGTACGCCCTCGTGCGCGACCTGCCGCTCCTCACCGAGATCCCGTGGTACTGCGTCGTCGAGGCGCGCGACTGGATCGAGCGCGGCGACCACTCCGTGCTCGTCGCCGAGATCGTCGATGTCGGGAAGAACGTCGACGCCGATCTCCCGCTCGTCATGTGGGACACCGGCTGGACCTACGGCGGATGACGCCCGCCGAATAAGGAGGACCTCGTGGCGATCCCCTCCCAGCAGAACCGCGGCGCGGCCGCCGGAGGCGCGGCGCGCCCCGCCGTGACCACGCGCGTCGAGAACGGCCTCCACGAGCTCACGGCGGACGTCTCCGGGTCGCCGCTCTACAACAAAGACCTCGCGCCGACCGGCATCCACCACCGCACATGGGGGACGTATAACATCGCCTCGCTCTGGATCGGGATGAGTGTCTGCATCCCGACCTACATGCTCGCGAGCGGGCTCATCTCGGGCGGCATGTCGTGGGGGCAGGCGCTCTTCACGATCTTCCTCGGGAACGCGATCGTCCTCGTCCCGATGGTCCTCAACGCGCACGCGGGGACGAAATACGGCGTCCCCTTCCCGGTGCTCGCGCGCGCCGCGTTCGGGACGATCGGCTCGAACGTCCCCGCGCTCATGCGCGCGCTCGTCGCGTGCGGCTGGTTCGGGATCCAGACGTGGATCGGCGGGAAAGCGTGCCACGAGATGCTCAAGATCATCGTCCCCGCGTGGGAGCCGCCCGGCGCCGAGTGGATCGCGTTCTTCGCGTTCTGGCTCTTGAACATCGTGATCTGCGTGAAGGGCCCGGAGTCGATCAAGGTGTTCGAGGCGCTCTCGGCGCCGTTCCTCATCGTCGTCGGGCTCGGTCTACTCTGGTGGGCGATCGACAGCGCCGGCGGGCTCGGTCCGATCCTCTCGCAGCCGAGCAAGTTCGCCACGACCGGCGAGTTCATCAAGGTCTTCATCCCGTCGCTCACCGCGATGGTGGGCTACTGGGCGACCCTCGCGCTCAACATCCCCGACTTCACGCGGTTCGCGAAGGGGCAGAGAGAGCAGATGCTCGGCCAGGCGCTCGGCCTGCCGACGACGATGACGCTCTACGCGTTCATCGGCGTCGCGGTGACGTCGGCGACGGTCGTGATCTTCGGCGAGGCGATCTGGGACCCGGTCGTCCTCCTGGGGCGCTTCGCGAACCCGCTCGTGGCGCTCGTCGCTCTCGTGTCGCTCGCGATCGCGACGCTCACGACGAACATCGCGGCGAACGTCGTGTCGCCGGCGAACGACTTCGCGAACCTTTGGCCGCGCAAGATCAACTTCGCGCGCGGCTCGATCATCACCGGGGTGATCGGCGTCTTGATGATGCCGTGGAAGCTGCTCGAGGACTTCGGCGCCTACATCTTCGGATGGCTCATCGGCTACTCCGGTTTTCTCGGGACGATCGCGGGCGTCCTCATCGCCGACTACTACATCGTGCGCAGGCGCAACCTCTCGCTCTACGACCTCTACGTGCGCGGCGGGATCTACGAGTACCGCGGCGGCGTGAACCCGCGCGCCCTCGTCGCGCTCGCGAGCGGCATCCTCGTCGCGTTCGTAGGCCTTGTGTTCCGGCCGCTCCGGTTCCTCTACGACTACGCGTGGTTCGTGGGCTTTCTCGTCGCGTTCGTGATGACGCTGGTCTTGGCGAAGAGAGCGTCGGACGGGGCGGGGGCGAGTCCCGATCGCGTGACGGCGTAGTGACTCGGATCTTGATGCAGTGCGGAATGGCAATGAGCCCGCCGGCCGTGCTTCTCGTCCCGCGGGCCCCTCACGACTTCGCCGGGCGCCCGCGAGATCGCGCGGTTCCCGCGCGACGAGCGGGCGGCGAAGCGTGCGGGAGGGAGGGCCGAGAGGCCCGGACCGTGCCCGCGGGGCGAGGAAGCCGGCCGGCGGGCTCGGTGCTCGTCCTCGTCGTTCTCACGCTTGGCACGTGGCTCCTGTTCGTGCTCGACCGCGCGCCCGGCACCGACGCGGCGCTGCGCGGTTTCCCTCTCGACGACGGGTGGATCCACATGGTGTACGCGCGAAGCCTCGTCACCGAGGGCGGCTTCCACTACAACGCGGGGGTCCCCGAGGCGGGGATGACGAGCCCGCTGTGGGTCGTGCTCCTCGCAGGCCTCCACGTGATCCTCGGGACCGCGACGGACGCGGCGGCGCGCGTCGTGGTCGGCGCGAAAGCCCTCTCGCTCGCGTTCGGCGTCGGCGGCGTGCTCGCGCTGCGAGGCCTCGCGCGCGACCTCGGCGAGAGCGAGCCCGTCGCGTTCCTCGCCGCTGCGATCGCGGCCCTCGATCCCTCGCTCGCGTTCTCGCGGGCCGGCGGAATGGAGGTGCCGCTCTTCGTCCTCCTCGTCCTCGTCGCGCTGCGGGGCGCCCTCGCCGGCCGTCCCGTCCTCACGGGCGCGCTCGCCGGCCTCTCGCTCGTCGCGCGCCCCGAGGGGCTCGCGCTCTTCCCTGTCTACGCGGCGCTCCTCTTGCGACGCGAGATCCGCTCAGGTCCTGGCGCGGGGCGGCGCCTCGCTCTCGCCGCCCTGCTCGCCGCGCTTCCCGCGATCGCGTACTCCGCGTACTGCCTGCGCGCGGTCGGCGCGCCGCTCCCGAACACCTTCTACGCGAAGTTCCGGCCACAGGGCCTTCTCTCGCTCGACCACTTCCTCTTCGGCTGGAGGAACTACGTCCGCGGGAACCTCCCGTACTTCTCGCTCGAGATCGGCGTGTTCCTCGCGACGCTCGGCGCCGTCCGCCTCGCGCTCCGCCGCGGGCTCGCCGGTCTCGCGCCCGTGGCCGCCGGGACAGCGCTCTTCGTGTCGGCGCTCGCGTCGCGCACGTACGCGCCGGGCCACTACTTCTACTGGGAACGCTGGCTCATCCCCTCGTTTCCGTTCCTACATCTCGCGATGGCGGTGGGAGCCGGCGAGATCTTCGCGGCGTTCGCATCGTTCCGAGCGGGCGCGCGCCCGCGGGGCTCGGACGCGAATCGCGGCCGGCGGCGGAGCCGCGCGTGGCTCGCCGCCGGCGTCGCCGCGCTCGCGCTCCTCGCGTGGCGCCTCCCGTCGGCGCTCGCCGAGCGCGCCTCCCGCTTCGCGTGGAACGCTCAGAACATCGAGGAAATCAACGTGGCCCTGGGACGCTGGGTCGACGAGCACCTCCCCGAGGACGCGGTCGTCGCCGTGAACGACGCGGGCGCCATCCGATACTTCGCCGATCGGACGGTGATCGATCTCCTCGGGCTGAACGATCACCGCATCCTGCGGCGCGATCCGAACCGCGGCTTCGAGCCGCTCCTCGAACTCGGCGTCGGCTACTTCGTCATCTTCCCCTCGTGGTTCCCCGACATCGAGAGACTCCTCCCGCTCAGGCAGATCCATCTCGTTCGCTCACCTCACTACACGATCTGTGAGGGTCCGCAGGACCTCATGGTCATCTACCGATTGGAGAAGCCGTGAAAAGACGCGCATCCTTCGCCGCGATCGTCCTCGCGCTGCTCACCCCCCCGGCCGCCGCCGAGGAGCGCGGGCCTTCCGAGCCGGCCTACCGCTATTACAACGAGGGGAAGCCCGACGTGCAGTTCGGGCGCGACCGCGAGATCGATCTCCTGCACCAGGGGATCGACATGTCCGTCGATCTCGAGGCGCGAACGATTCTCGGGACGACGTGGCTCCGCTTCACGCCGATCCGCGAAACGGACCGCGTGACGCTCAACGCGGGGGAGATGGAGATCCGCGCGTGCCGACTTCTCGGTCCGGGCGAGGAGCCTGGCGGGCCCTCGCGGGCGGAGAGGACTGCGCCGCCGACGGGCGTGAGGCTCACGTGGGAGACGGACGCGGACACGATCGCCATCTCCCTCGGCCGCGCCTTCGCCGCGGGTGAGACCGCCACGATCGCGATCGATTACGCCGCGAGCCCGCGCAGAGGCCTCTACTTCCGCGACCCGGTGCAGGGCTCGCCGAACAAGGCGCGCTCCGTCTTCTCGCAGGGCGAGACCGAGACGAACCACTACTGGTTCCCGTCGCGCGATTTCCCCGACGACCGCGCATCGAGCGAGGTGATCGTGACCGTGCGGCGCCCGTACCGCGCCATCTCGAACGGCGACCTGATCGCCGTCCGGGAGAACGCCGACGGAACGCGCACGTTCCACTGGAGCGAGAAGGTCCCGCACACGAACTACCTCACGTCGCTCGTGGTGGGCGATTACGAGGAGGTCTCGCTCCCCGTCGATACGGCCTCGATGTCCAAGGCGCCGCTCTTCGCCTACGGCTACCCGGGCGACCGCGAGCGGCTCCTCTTCTCGCTCCGCAAGACCGGCGAAATGATCGCGTTCTTCGAGCGCGTGACCGGCCAGCCGTACCCCTACGAGCGTTACGCGCAGACCGTCGTCACGCGATTCGTGGTCGGCGGGATGGAGAACATCGGCGCGACGACCCTCAACGAGTGGACGCTCCACGCCGAGCGGCACGAGCCGGTCTGGACGAGCGACCCGCTCGTCGCGCACGAGGCCGCGCACCAGTGGTTCGGCGACTGGCTCACGTGCCGCAACTGGCCGCACATCTGGCTCAACGAGGGCTTCGCGACGTTCTTCGAGCACCTCTTCGCGGAGGAGGACCTCGGGAAGGACGAGCTGCGGCGGAAGCGTCTTCAGGCGGTCGACTCCTACCTGGAAGCCGCGGCGCGGTTCCGCAGGGCGCTCGTCGTGCACAACTGGGACGCGGGCGAGGAGCCCTTCGACGGCGGCCACGCGTACACCAAGGGCGCGCTCGTCCTTCACCTCCTGCGCGCGGCGCTCGGGGACGACGCGTTCTTCGCCGGGATCAGGGCCTACGTCGCGCGCCACGGCGGGGGACTCGTGGAGACGGCGGACTTCCGGCGCGCGATGGAGGACGCGATCGGGAGGGACCTCGGGCTCTTCTTCCGCCAGTGGGTCGAGAGCCCGGGCCACCCCGAGCTCTCGGTCGGCGCGAAATGGGACCGCGACGACGGGCTCCTCTCCGTGAAAGTCGAGCAGACGCAGCAGGACGACGGGAAGACGCCCCTCTTCCATCTGCCGCTCGACGTGATGGTCGTGCCGGCGGAAGGGGCGGCGCGCGCGACGACGCATCGATTCGAAGTGACCAAGAGGAGCGAAACGTTCCACATCCCGCTCGGCGCGAAGCCGCGCTTCGTGGTGATCGACCCGGAGGCCTCGGTCCTCGGCGCGCTCTCGGTGTCGGCGCCGCACGCGGAGTGGCGGCGCGCGCTGCGCGAGGCGCCGACCGTGGCGGCCCGCGCGCGCGCGGCCCGCGCGCTCGCCGCGGACGGCGCGGGTCCCGAGGACGTCGACTCGCTCGCCTCGGCGCTCCGCGCGGACGCCTTCTGGTGGGTGCGCGCCGAGGCGGCGAAGGCGCTCGCGAAGACGCCGGGCGAGCGCTCGGAGGAGGCGCTCGTCGCGGCGCTCGGTGACGGCGACGCGCGCGTCCGGCTCGAAGCGATCGACGCGCTCGCCGCGCACCCGTCCGACCGCCTCGCGCGCGCCCTCCTCGCCACGATGCGCTCCGACACGAGCGACTCGGCGCGCGCGCTTGCCGCGACCACTTTCGGTAAAGTGGCGCGCGCCCGCGGCCTGGCGGCGTCCGCCGGTGGCGAGGCCGCGGCGATTTCGGTGGACGAGGCGCGCGACGCGCTCGCGGCGCTCCTCCGCGTCCCCTCCCACCGCGACGCCGTCGAGTCGGGCGCCCTCTCGGGACTCACGGCTCTCCGCGACCGCCGCGCGGTCGATCGCCTGCTCGATGCGACGTCGGACGCGCGGAGCGACCACGCGCGTCTCGCGGCCGTCGCCGCGCTTGGACGCGCGGCCGGCGCCTTCGGGGAAGCCGAAGCGCCCGATCTCCGCGACCGCGCCTACGCGCGACTCGCCGCGCTCCTCGACGACGGGTTCTTCCGCGTGCGGTCGCGCGCGATCGACGCGCTCGGCGATCTGGGCGACGCCCGCGCCCTCGCGCCGATCGACGCCTGCGTCGCGCGCGAATGGGAGGGCGACTTCAAGAACGCGGGGCGCGACGCGCGGAAGAAGATCCTCGGTCGCGCGGGCAAGGCGGCGGAGGCGCTCGACGCGATGCGCGAGGACGTGCGGAGGCTCGAGCGCGAGAGGGCGTCCCTCGAGGACCGCGTCGATGCGATCGAAAAGCGGCTCGAGGATCGGAGCGAGCGGCCGGCGGGGGAGAGCAAGGGCGAGGATGAGGACGGAGACGCGCGTGAGGTAGAGGACGAAGGCGGAAACGACGAAGACTGACGGATCTGGCCGACTCGCCGACCTTGGGGACTACGTGTCCGAGGCGTGTGTCCCGGCCGTCGCCGCGTCCGCCGTCTCGGTCGCCGCGTCCGCCCCGACCGACGCTTCAGCCGCCGCCTCGGTCGCCGTCCAGCGCGCGAGGACGGCCTCGAGCGCGGCCATCGTGATCGGCTTTGCGACGTAGTCGTCCATGCCGGCGGCCCGGCACTTCGCGCCGTCCTCCTGCATGACGCTCGCCGTCAGGGCGATGATCGGCGTGTGTCGCCCGCTCGCTGCCTCCGCTCTGCGGATTTCTCGCGTCGCCTCGTAGCCGTCCATCTCCGGCATGTGGCAGTCCATGAGGATCGCGTCGAACGTCCCGCCGGTCACGGCCTCGAGCGCTTCGAGCCCGTTCGCCGCGATCTTCGCGCGGTGCCCGAGCCTCTTCAGCATGTGAAGGGCGACGCGTTGGTTCATCGGGTTGTCCTCGGCGACGAGGACCCGCAGGCTCGCCTGCACCGCCGTCGCCTGCCCGATGGAGGCGATCGCCGCGTTGGCCGTGCCCGACTCGCTCGCGCCGCCCGCCGAGCCCTCGGCGGCCGGCCCCGCCAGGCACGAGCGGAGGGCGAGCGGCCTCACCGGCCTCGTGAGGACCGAGACGACCCCGCGGTTCCGCTCCGCCGTCTCGCGCCCGTTCAGCCCCCAAGGAACGAGGAGAACGACGCGAGTCGAGCCCCGGCCCGCGTCCCCGCCCCCCAAGAGCGCGAGATCGTGCCCGATCGATTCCGCGACGTCGTGGTCGACGAGGACCGCCCGATACGGCGTCCCCGACTCGGCCGCCTCGCGGATCCGCGCGACCGCGGCCTCGGCGCTCGACAGACCCTCCGCCGCGACGCCCCACGCCGTCATCTGCCCCTCGAGGAGCGCGCGCCCCTCTTCGGACCCGTCCACGATCAGCACGCGCCCGCCGGCGAGGTCGCTCGCGTGGGCCGCGCGCTCGCCGCCCGCGGCCGCCTTCTGCAGCCGCGCCGTGAACCAGAAGGTGCTCCCCGCCCCCGGCTCGCTCTCAACGCCGATCTCGCCGTCCATGATCTCGACGAGCCGCTTCGAGATCGCGAGCCCGAGCCCGGTCCCTCCGTAGCGGCGCGTGGTCGAGCCGTCGACTTGGGTGAACGCCTGGAACAACTTGTCGAGCCCGGATTCCGGGATGCCGATCCCCGTGTCGGCCACCTCGAATCGCAGCCGCACACCCCCGCGCTCCTCCTCGACGCGCCGCACCCGTAAGACGATCCGACCCTCGTGCGTGAACTTGATCGCGTTGTTCAGGAGGTTCGTGAGCACTTGGCGCAGCCGCCAAGGGTCGCCTCGCAGCGCGAGCGGAACGTCGTCATCGATGAGCGAGCCGATGACGAGCCCTTTTCCCGCCGCGATCTCGGCGAAGAGCTCGAGCGTGTCGCCGACGTTTTCCCAGACCGGGAAGTCGATTTCTTCCAGCCGAAGCCTCCCTGACTCGACCTTCGAGATGTCGAGGATGTCGTTGATGAGCGCGAGGAGCGCCTCTCCCGAGCGCTTCAGCGCCTCCGCCCACTCGCGCTGCTCCGTCGAGAGGTCGGTGTCGAGCAGGAGCTCCGTCATCCCGATCACGCCGTTCATCGGCGTGCGGATCTCGTGGCTCATCGTGGCGAGGAAGCCGCTCTTCGCCGTCGCGGCGACCTCCGCCGCCTCCTTCGCGCGGCGCAGTTCCTCGGCCGCGCGGCGCCGCTCCGTGATGTCGCGCAAGACGATGATGAAGAGCTGCTCCGCCCCAAGCCACATGTCGGACGCGGCCATCTCGACGGGGATCTCCGAGCCGTCCTTGTGCCGGCCCAGCGTCTCGCACGGTCCGAAGAGCGCTCTGCCCCGCCAGATGGGCGCCTCCTCCGCGCCGGGGAGGCCGATCGGCGAGCGCTCCGGAAGAAGCGCGTGCGCGTCGCGCCCAATGACGTCGCTCGCGGCGTGGCCGAAAATCCTCTCGGCGGCCCGATTGTACGACTCGACGCGCCCGTGCCGGTCGATCGTGATGATGCCGTCGGCGACGTGGCTCACGAGGGAGCGGACGCGCGACTCGCTCCGGGCGAGCGCCTCGAGCATTCCGTTGAGGGCGCGCGCGACGTCCCCGATCTCGTCGGCCGCCGCAACCGGTGCGAACGCTTCCCGGTCGCCGCGGGCGCGATCCTCCATGGCCCGGCGGATCGCGCCCGCCGGACGGAGCACCAGCCTGTGGAGAAGGAAATACGTGAGGGCGAATGTCAAGACGACGGCCGCCGCGAGGACCGAACCGAGCGTCCACAGAACTTGGGCGAACTCGCGGCCGAGCGGTCCGGCGTCGAGCGCGATGAGGACGACCCCGGCGCTCTGGTCGGGCGGCCGACCCCCGCGGTTCGAGAGGAGGATGGGAGCCGCGGACCGGAACTCCTTCGCGGGGCGGTTCATCACCGCCAGCGTCTCATGGGTCTCCCGGACCGCGGCGATCTCCCCGGCGATGCTCCGGTCCGCGCCCACGAAGCGGTCGACGGGGCGCCCGATCCATGCGTTCCTCGTCGAGGCGATCACGGTCGGCGGCTCCCCGACCGCGGCGAGGATCCACTTCACCCCGTGGAGGCCGCCGAGCGAGTTGACCACGCGGACGAGCTCGGAATCTTCATCGACGACGCCAGCTGCGTCGGTCACGGCATCGAGGAGGACCGCCGCCCGCCGCCGCATCGCCAACTCGAGGCGCTTGGAGAGGGTATCGTTCACGACCCACGTGCAAGCGCCGATCGTGACGACGCCGAGGAGGCAGAGCGGAACCAGCACCTTGACGTGGAGGGAAACGCGCCGCCGCTCGCGAAGCTTCTCCTGGGACGGCGCGCGGATCATCGCGCCGCAATCCCCGCGGTGGACGTGGGCGCGATGGCGCTGGCGACGCGACTCGGTCCCCTGATCTCGCCAGCGGCACGGAGGATGGAGTCCGTCATCCGGATCGTCGCCTCGACGGGCCCTCCGGGCCCGAGCAGCTCCCGCTGATCCGCGAGCGAGTAGATGTGGATGAGCGCGAGCGACTCGCGGAACTCCTCGACGCTGAGACCCTCGCGGCTCGCCATCCGCACGTCGGCGGCCGCCGGCTGCTCGCGGGCGAACTCCTTCGCCCTCTCCCATCCCCGCGCGAGGCGCGCGACGTCCTCGCCCCGGCGGGCGATCACGTCGGCGTCGATCGCGACGACGTCGAGGATCTCCCCGGGGATCTGCGCGCTGCTGAAGAGGGGGCTCGCCTCGCCCGCGCGGAGGATCTCGACCGAGACCGGCGGGTACGAGACCACGGCATCGACCTCATCGTTCGCGATCGCCGCCTCGAGATCCAGTTGGTCGAGCGGGACGATCGTCACGTCGTCGAGCGTGAGACCGTCGGTCGCGAGCGCCCGCGAGAGGACGTAAGTGCCGAGCGAGGCCGTCTCCACGCCCACGCGCTTGCCGCGGAGCTCCGAGATGCGGGAGATCGGGGACCGCGCGAGCACCACGTCCCCGCCGTTCGAGTAGTCGGTGACGAGGACGACCTGTGGCTCGCGGGGAGACCGCTCGCGCGCCCGGAGGAGCTCGACGAGCGTGCAGGTCATCCCGTCGATCTGCCCGCGCTCGAAAGCGCGGCAGCAGTCGCCGAGCGACGTGTACTCGATGAGGCGCACGTCGAGCCCCTCCTCCCGGAAAATCCCCTTCTCCTGAGCGAGGTAGAGGTACTCCCAGGCCGGCCACGGGTTGATTCCGATGCGGAGCGGCGCCTCCTTGCGGACCTGGCATCCCGCCAGGGCAAGAAGGACGACGAGTCCTCGGCACATGGACATCGATCGCCGCATGGCGATCCCTCCCGCGTGGCGGGCCCAACGTCCGGTACGCGAGGTGCGGTGCGATGGAAGGGGTACCTTGTAAGACCAGCCGATGAGTTATCGGCCGGGGCGCGGATCCTCTTGAGGGGCGGCGCGGTCAGTCCACGTATCCCAGGGACCGAAGCTTTTCTGCCTCCTCCTCGGAGAGCGGCTCCTCCGTCGCGTTCTCCCGCACACCGAGCAAGTCTTCGTCCTTCATGCGGCGCAGGATCTCCGCGAGCGCGCGGAGGCGCTCCCTCGAGGAGGGCTGCGAGGCGATGTCCACGGCCCCCGCGGGGTCTCTCTTCAGATCGAAGAGATGGGCCGCGCCGTCTCCGTCCACGACCAACTTGAGGGAGTCGACGATGACCGCGTGGGACTTCATCCGGAGCTCCGAGTAGACGACCGGTTTCGCCGCGCGCGGGGCGAGAAGGCTTCGACCCCGATAGGGCAACCGGCTCTTCACGCGCGCGACGTCGAGGATCGTCGGCACGATGTCCATGTGCTGAGCGACGTCCGAACGCCGACCCGGTGCGATCGCGCCGTGCTTGACCAGCAGCGGGACCCGGATCAGGCACTGGTCCAGGTTGTGCCCGTGGGCGAAGTAGTAATCGCTCTCCCCGAGCGCCTCGCCATGGTCGGCCGTGAGGATGATCAGGCTGCGTTCGTAGAGGCCGAGATCTCCGAGCGCGGAGAAGAGCCGCCCGAGGTGCTCGTCCAGGTATCGTATCTCTCCGTCGTATTGCGCGACGTAGTAGCAGTAGTTCGTGTGATTCCCCAGCCTCTGGTAGGTCGGAATCGACCCTTTCCCCTTGACGTTCCGGCCGAAGGCCAGATGGCGGGGTATCGCGCCCACCCTCGAGAAGAGGCTGTCGTAGGGAGCCGGCGGCGTGTACGGGCCGTGCGGGTCCTGGTAGTGGAGCCACAGGAAGAACCGCTCGCCGTCATTCGCGCCGAGGATCTCGAGGGCCCGTGCGGTCGCCTTCTCCGCGATTCGCTCCGGATGGTCGCGAACCAGCTCGACTTCCTCCAGCCGAGCGTCGTAGAGATCGAATCCCTGCTCGAAGCCCTGGCCCTCCCGCAAGACGTAGTTGCACACAACGGCGTAGGTCCTGTACCCGTCGGCACGCAGGATCTCGGCCACGGTCACGACCTCCTGGGGGACGCGGGATCGGTTGCCCAAGACTTTGGTCTCGTGAGGCAGGAACCCGGTCAGGAAGCTCGCGCACGAAGGGCCCGTCATTGGGGCGTGCGAGAAGCAGTTGTCGAAAATGGCGGCCTCGCTCGCGAACCGGTCCAGATTCGGCGAGGTCGGTTTGTCGTATCCGTAGCAACCGAGGTGGTCGGGTCTCAGCGTGTCGATGCTGATCAGGATGACGTTCGGGGCGGGCATTTTCGCGCGGGCGACCGGTCGCGGCCAAGCGAGGGCCGCCGCGACAGCCAGAATGCCGATTTCCACGACGCGCCTGGGTGCCATCGACCCCATTCTAAACCGTAGGGCCCCGGTCCGTCTCTCCTCGACCTGGACGGGGCTCCAACGCGTGTGGAAGAATCCGTCGCGGGGGCGCCTACCCTCCGGAGAGGACGCATGACCAAGCGGCAAGTGCTGGCGTTGATGGCGATCGTGATGCTCGGGGGAGGCATCCGACTCCACGTCATGACCCGGACCTTTCCCGTGCGCTTGATCGGGGACGAGATCTACTACAGCAAGGTAGCTCTCAGCTTCGCGGAGGGTCGAGGCCACACCAAGGGGACGGTGCCGCGCCACGCTAGCGAGGCGTGGCGGCCACCCGCATACCCGTATCTTCTCTCTCTCTTCGTGCCGAAGAGCCCGGAAGGTCCACGCCCAGCCCAACCGTGGCATTTCTCGCGGACATTCTTGTGGCCCCTCATGCTCTCTCAGGTCGCGCTCGGAACGCTGCTTGTCGCCACGACGTTCGCGCTCGGATTGGCGCTCTTCCACGTGCGTGTCGGACTGCTCGCGGGGCTTGTTGCGGCGATCGAGCCGACGCTCGTCGCTCACAGCCACTACCTTTGGTCGGAAGGCCTCTTCGCGCTCCTCGTGACCGCGGCGATCGTGGGCGTCGTGCTGGTCGAGCGCGCGCGCTCGGCGCGGCTCGCCGCCCTCACTGGGATCACGTTCGGCTTCGCCGCCCTCACGCGCGAGATCGCCGTTCCCGTCGCGGCCACGGCCGCTCTCTGGTGGCTGCGGCCGACCTCCGGCGAGCGCCTCCGCCCCGCGCTCGGGCGCGCCGCCCTCCTCCTCGCCTCGATGGCGCTCGTCATCTTCCCGTGGACCATCCGCAACTCCCGCGCCCTCGGACGCTTCGTGCCGATCGGCACCGTGGGGTGGTTCGCGGCGGCGCAGGGAAACACCCTCGAGAGCCCGAACTGGCTCCTCCCGGACGGGCCGGCCAAGGAAGAATTCGATCGGAAGTACTTCCTGATCTCGGGCGAGACGGAGCGGATCGACTTCGCGCGGCGACACACGCTCGAGCGGATTCGGGCGGAGCAGCCGACCTGGATCTTCAAGAAGTTCGTGCGGAACCTGTCGCTACTTCTCGGCCCCGACTCCTACCTGCTCTACAAGATTCGGCGCGGCGCGTACGGCGAGTTGTCCTCCGCCGTCGCGCTGCCGATCGCGGCGATCTCGATCGTGTCCTACGCGATCGTCTCCGCGCTCGGGATCGTGGGGATCGCGGGAGCGAAGGGGGTCGGCCATCGCTCGCTCACATGCCTCGTCTTCGCCGTCGTGGCCGCCGTCCATGTGGCCGCGAACGCCGCATCCCGCTTCCGCATGCCGTGGATGCCCCTCGTGATCGTCTACGCGAGCCACTGCGTCCTCCACCCGCGGTCGGTGGCGGACGCCCTCAGGGGGAGGCGGTGGATCGTCCCGGCGCTCGTTCTCGCTTTCCTGTTCGGCGTCTGCTTTCCCTACTACTTCGTCTATGGGGACCCGCGATGATGCGCGGCGAGGCGGCGCGCGACGCGCGCGCCTGCGGGATCGCGTCGAGGTCGAACTACTCGTACCTCAGCGCCTCGATCGGGTCGAGACGCGACGCGCGCCGCGCGGGGTAGATGCCGAAGAAGAGCCCCACCGCGGCCGCGAAGAGGAACGCGTAGGCGATCGCGCGCGGCGCGACCGCCGTGTTCCATCCGGCCACGCGCGCCATCACGGCCGAGGCGCCCATCCCCAACGCAATCCCGATGATCCCCCCGACGAGGCAGATCACGACCGCCTCGACGAGGAACTGGTGCAGGATGTTCCAGCGCGTCGCGCCGAGCGCCTTCCGGATGCCGATCTCGCGCGTCCTCTCGGTGACCGAGACGAGCATGATGTTCATGATCCCGATCCCGCCGACGACCAGCGACACCGCGGCGATCCCGGCGAGGAGGAGCGTGAACGTTCGTGTCGTCTCCTCGAACGCGCCCATGATCTCGGCGGGGTTCCGGATCGAGAAGTCGTTCGGCTTGCCGGGGCGGATCTTGTGCTCGCGGCGCAGGATCCCCTCGATCTCCGCGACCGCCTCGTCCGTGCGGCGGCCTTCGGCGACTTGGACGTTGATGCCGCGCAGGCGGTCCGTGCCGAACACGCGGAACTGGCCGGTCGTGAGGGGAATGAGGACTTGGTCGTCCGGGTTGAACCAGCCGCGCTGCCCCTGCGATTCGAGGACCCCGACCACGTCGAACCGCGTTCCCGAGATCGTCACCTTCTCGCCGACGAGCTCGGTCGCGGTCAGGCCCATGTTCTCGAGGACCGTGGGCCCCACGACCGCGACGCGGCGGCGCCCATCGACCTCGTTGTCGTTGAACAGACGCCCCGTCCGCAGTCTCCGGTTGTTGATCGCGAAGTAGTCGGGCGTGGTGCCGACGACGTAGGAGAGCGCGTTCACGTCGCGGTACTTGATCGGATACGATCGCATGATCTCGGCCGCGACGAGGGTGAGGGTCTTCGCGTCCTTCCGCAGCGCGTCGACGTCGTCGATCGTGAGCTTCTCGTCGCCGCCGCTCACGCCACGCTGCATCGCTTGCCCCGGCGAGATGTAGAGGACGTTCGTGCCGAGCGCGCGGATCCGCTCCTGGATGTCGCGCTTCGCGCCTTCGCCAAGCGCGACCATCGCGATGACGGCGCCGACTCCGATGATGACGCCGAGGAGCGTGAGGAAGGCGCGCAGCTTGTTCGCGGCGAGCGACGCGAGGGCGACGCGGAGGATCTCGAAGAAGAGCATCGCGCTACCGCGGCTCTCGGCGCTGCATCCCCGGGATGCCGCTCGACTGGCGCATGCGATCGCGCATCTGCGCCTGCCCCGTGAGGAACTGACCCGAGGGCGGGATCGCGACCTCCTCGCCCTCCGTGAGGCCGGAGAGGACCTCGGCCTCGCGCCAGTTCTCGAGGCCCGTCGTCACCTCGCGCCACTCGAACCCGCCGTCCTGCGTTCGCACGAATGCGACGCTCCCGTTGCGGCGCGCGCCGTATCCTTCGCCGCCAGCGCCGGCGCCGCCGCTCGGCCGCTGCTCGGCGGCGGCCGCCTCGCCACCTCGCCGGCTGGCGCCGTTCCCGCCGCCGCCCGCGCCGCCGACGCCGGCGACGCGAGCCGTCTCGGGCACGCCCGTCGCGCCCAGGTAGCGCGCGATCACCGGCGCCTCGCGCGCCGCCTTGAGCACGTCCTTCGGAACGACGAGCACGTTCTCCTTCTCCGTCACGAGGATGTCGATGTCCGCGTTCATCCCCGGCTTGAGGAGCCCCTCCTCGTTCGGCAGCTCGATGAGGACGGGGAAGAGCGTGACGTTCTGCTCGAGTACCGCCTTCGGCTCGATCTTCACGACCGTGCCGATGAAGCGCCTCCCCGGATGCGCCTCGACCTCGACGGACGCCTGCTGCCCGGGCGCGAGGATCCCGATGTCCGCCTCGTCGACGAGCGCGCGCACCTGCACCCGCGTGAGATCGGCCATCATGAGGAGCGCGGTGCCGCCGCTCACTTGCGTCACGGCCGACGCGATAATGTGTCCCACCTCGACGTTTTTCTGGAGGATTGTCCCGGACGATGGCGCGCGGACGGTCGTGTCCTGGAGTCGCTCGCGGGCGTTCTCGAGGTTCGAGCGCGCCTTCACGAGCTCGGCCTGCGCGCTCGCGTGCTCGTACACCACCGCGTCGTGCTCCTCCGCGGTCGCGATGCCGGCCGCGAAGAGGGCGTCCGACCTCTCCTTCGCGGACTTGGCGACCGCGACCCGCGCCTCGGCCGCGGCGAGGTCCGCGTCGGCCTGCTCGACGGCGGTCAGCGCGTCGCGGCGGTCGATCTGGGCGAGGAGCGCGTCCTTCTCGACGACCATCCCGCTCTCGGCGGGCATCTCGATCACCTCGCCGGAAGCGCGCGACTTCACCTCGATGACGCGGATCGGCTCGATCGCCCCGCTCGCGCTCGCCGAGACCGTGAGCGTTTTCCGGACGACCGACGCCGTCTCGACGGCGGGGGCGCGCGCGTCCTTCTTCGCGCAGGAGGTCAGGAGGAGCGCGAGCGCGACGGGGAGGAGCCCGGCGCTGGCGCGTCGGAATGATGCAGGGAAGAATGATCCGAGGATTGACGCCCGCAAGTTCACCTCCTCATTCTACGCCATTCGGGCCGAGGTCGCCCCGGGAACGGACACCGTGAGAGAACCCCGGAACAGCGGGTTGGTTCGGACCCGGGACGCGAGGGCGCGCCGATCTCGGCGCGCCCGGCGCGCGTGGTATGATGGGCGCGTGGAGGGGAACCACTCGTGAAAGACGAGCGCGGTGCGCCCGAGAGGCCACGCCGCTACGCCATCCTCGCCGAGGGCCGCTTCTCGCCGATGGGCTCGAAGACCGCGAACGGCCTCATCCGTTACCGCCCGGACGAGGCGGTCGCGGTGATCGACTCGACGCGCGCGGGACGGCGCGTCCCCGAAGTCCTCGGCTACGGTCCCGATGTCCCGGTCGTCGCCTCGCTCGGCGAGGCGCTGCGCCACGAGCCGAACGCGCTCTTGATCGGGATCGCGCCCACGGGCGGCGACTTCCCCGACGAGTGGCGGCCGATCGTGCTCGCGGCGTGCGCGGCGCGGCTCGACGTCGTGAGCGGCCTCCACACGTTCCTCGGCAAGGACCCCGAGATCGCGGCGGCGGCGCGCGCGGCGGGCGTGACGGTGTGGGACCTCCGTGACTACCCGCCCACGTCGGGCGTCGCGCGCGGGCGGTGGCGCGAGGTCGAGGCGACGGTCGTCCTCACCGTCGGCACCGACGCGCGCTGCGGCAAGATGTCGACGGGGATCGAGACCCAGCGCGCGCTCCTCGGGATGGGGCATCGCGCGGCGTTCCTCGCGACCGGCCAGACGGGAATGGTGATCACGAAGGGCGGGTTCCCGGCGGACGCGATCCGCGGCGACTTCCTCGCCGGCGCCGTCGAGCGCGAGGTGCTCGTCGCGGACCGAACGAGCGACATCGTGATCGTCGAGGGGCAGGGCTCGATCCTGCATCAAGGGTTCTCGGCTGTCTCGATGGGGCTCCTGCACGGCGCCGCCCCGGACCTCATGGTGCTCTGCCACCAGCCGTCGCGGTGCGAGAACGACTACGGCGACCCGATCGGGGACCTCGCACGCGCGGTCCGGCTCCACGAGGAGGCGCTCACGTTCAAGTGCGCGCGCGTCGCGGCGGTCTCGCTCCTCACGTGCGACCTGTCGGAGGAGGGGGCTCGCGCTGCCGTGGCCGCGGCGCGCGCGGCGACGGGCCTTCCGGCGACCGATCCGTTCCGATTCGGCGTCGCGCCGATCGTCGATGCGGTGCTCGCGGGGGTCGCGCGCGTGACGGCGACGCGCGGGGCCCGCGCCGGGAGGGAGGTCTCGTGAGCCGGCACGTGTGGCGGCACGCGGCGTTCACGCTCCGTCTCCGGCACACGTTCCGGACCGCGCGCGGCGCCTCCGACACGCGCGACACGCTCCTCGTCGCGTTCCACCGCGATGGGATCGTCGGCCTCGGCGAGGGGCCGCCGCCCGCGCGCTACGGCGAGTCGCTCGCCGGCTCGCTCGCCGCGCTGCCGGCGTACCTCGAGCGGGTCGACGCCGCCGATTTTCCGGGCGGGTCGATCGACGCGATCGCGACGCCCGACGCGCCCGCGAACCGCTCGCTCCGCATGGCAGTCGACGTCGCGCTCCACGACTGGGCGACGCGCGCGCGGCGCGCTCCGCTCCACGAGGCGCTCGGCGTCGCGCCCGGCACCGCGCCGCCCACCTCCTTCACGCTCGGGATCGAGAGCCCGGCGGTGCTCGTCGAGCGATTGCGCGAGGCGGAGCCGTTCGCCGCGATCAAGGTGAAGTTGGGCGGACCCGAGGACGAGGCCGCGCTCCGCGCCGTGCGCGCCGCGACCGACAAGGCCATCCGCGTCGACGCGAACGAAGGATGGGACTTCGAGCGGGCGCTCCGCGCCGTCGAGCTGTGCGCGGAGATGGGCGTCGAGTTGATCGAGCAGCCGCTCCCCGCGGGGCGGCTCGACGAGACCGCGCGCCTCGCCGCGCGCTCGCCGGTCCCGCTCTTCGCCGACGAGGACTTCCGCACCGCGGAAGACGCCGCGCGCCTCGCGGGGGTCTACGCCGGCGTCAACGTGAAGCTCCTCAAGTGCGGGGGGATCGGGGCGGCGCGCGATGCGATCGCCGCGGCGCGCGCGAACGGGCTCCGCGTCCTCATCGGCTGCGGCATCGAGTCGAGCGTCGGGATCGCCGCCGCGGTCGCGCTCTCGCCGCTCGCCGACTACGCCGACCTCGACGGCGCGATCCTCGTGGCGAACGACCCGGCCGCGGGGCTCCGCCTCGTCGGAGGGCGGCTTCTGCCGGGCCCGGGCATCGGGCTCGGCGTCACGATCCGCGACGAGGACCTGGCGCACGCGCTCGGCGTGGCCGGCGGGCGGTCACGCGGAGTGGAGGGGGACGCGCACTGATCGTCGAGGCGTGGATCGGCGCGCCGCGGCCGTGGGACGCGCGGGGCCGCTACGCGCTCGACGCGCTCGCGGCGGCGAGCGGGATCGAGGTCCGGATCGTCGACGGCTTCGAGCCGGGCGATTCGGTGCTCCTCGCGTACGCGCCGCCGCGCGAGATCGCGCGCGTCGCGCTGCCGGCCGCGGCGAGCGCCCCGCGAGCGCCCGCGCGCCCGCGCCTCGCCGTGCTCGTCCCCGCGTTTTGCGCCGACGCTCCCGACGAGGCGCTGCTGGCGCCCGCGGACGCCATCCCATCGATCCGTGGGCTCGCCGGCGCGGCGGGGCTCCGCGACGATCCGCCGATACCGATCTTCGGGCCTCTCGAGGGCCTCTCGCCGCCGTACGCGCACGACGACGCGGACGGCGTGCGTCGCATCCGCATCCGCTTCGATCTCCTCGCGAACATCTTCATCCATCTCTCGCGCATCGAGGAGGCGCTCGCGCCGGCCGGCGTGCGCGACCGCTTCGGCCGCTTCCCGTCGCGCGCGAGCCTCCTCGCGCGGCACGGCGTCCTGCGCTCGACGCCGGTCGACCGGCTCGCGGCGTGGTTCGCGGAGACGCTCGCGCGCGAGCACCCCGATCCCGTTGCGATCCTCGCGCGGCGCGCGCTCTGGCCGGGCGGGGAGCGGAGCGCGATCCTCCTCTCGCACGACGTGGACCAGTCCGTGTCGTGGCCACGGCGGCTCGCGCGCGATCTCGCGGGCGTCGGGCGCGCGCTCGCGAGGGCGCGCGACCCGGGCCTCGCCGAGGCGCTCGCGCGCACGGCGCGCCACCTCGCGCCCGCGAACCGCGACCCCGCGTGCTTCCCGCGCGCGGTCCACGCGTACGAGCGCGGCGCCGGGCTCTCGTCGTCGTGGTTCTTCCTCGCCGTGCCGCGCGACTCGGAGGGGCGGCGCTACCGCATCGCCTCGTCTCCCTTCCGCCGCTTCCTGCGCGAGATCGCCGCGAGCGGATCGGAGATCGGCCTCCACGGGAGCATCCAGGCGTCGCGCGACGCGGGCGCGATGGCGGCGGAGCGGCGCGCGATCGAGGCGGTCGTGGGCGTCGCGGTCGATGCGAACCGGCAGCACTACCTCGTGGTGGCCGGCCCCGAGACGTTCCGCAACCTCGCGACGGCGGGGGTCCGCGTCGACTCGTCGGTTGGCTACTCGGACGTCGCCGGATTCCGCGCGGGGACTTCGCTTCCGTTCCGGCCGTACGACCTCGCGCGCGAAGCGCCGATCGATCTCTTGGAGATCCCGCTCGGCGTCATGGACGTCGCGCTGATCGAGCCGGGCCAGCGCGACGCCGACCTCGCGCCACTGTGGGGGGAGATCCTCGACCGGCAAGCGACGATGGGCGGGCTCCTCGTCGTCCTGTGGCATCCGCGGATGTTCGATGCGGAGACGCACCCCGCGGGGCGCGCTCCGTTCGAGGCGCTCGTGCGCGAGGGGCGCGCGCGCGGCCTCCCGTTCGTGACGGCGCGCGACGTCGCGCGGTGGTGGCGGGCGCGCGAGGGCCTGCGGCTCGTGGCATGCAAGTGCGGCGCGGCACAGGCGTCCCACTCAGCCCTGCTCCGCTACGAGTCTTCCGAACCGCTCGATCGCGCGACGATCGTCATCACGAGCGCCGGGGCCGCGCGCCCCCTCGCCGCCGAAGTCCGCGGCGCGGAGATCGCCTCCTCGACGATGGTCGGACGCGATCTTCACCTCGGCCTCGCGATGATCCCGCGCGGCGCGCCGATCGAGGTCCGCGTCGCCCCGCGCTAAAAGATGTGTCAAAACCCCTGACACCGACTCTCCTTCACGGGGGTCCGTCAGTCCTTCAACTGGTATTGAGACAAGTTCTAGTCACGCCGAGTTTCGAAAGCGCCGCCGCTATCGGAAGAGCCCTTTGATCTGGCCCCAGCTGCCCTCCTGGATCGCCGTGCCCGGCTGTCCGTCGATGACCAACCACGTGAGGAAGTTGTCCCCACGCCCCGTCGGGCTGAGGTGCCGCCAGGGGAGGCAAGCGCCCGTGAACGCGTTGTAGTAGTACGAGTGATCGCTGCCATTCGGGTCGCAGACAGCCGTGAACGGACCATCGGTCGCCAATCTTGGAGCACTGCCGCAGCCAGGCACTGAACGCACGACAAGGGAAGTGACTCCACCTGGTATGGCCACTCCGAAATTGGAGCAGTTCCACCTAAGGCCCGGATCAATCCGCAAATCGGAAGCCACTGTGACAAACGGAGGACATCCATCGTCGTCTGGATCTGAGTCAAGATGCACGTCCACCGTGTTGTTGTAGTTGGGAACAACATTCCGATAGTACGTGATCGCCCGCTTCACAACGTTTCCTGGAGCAACCCAGGAGAGCTCACCCGAGCGAAAGATCGTGCCATACGCGTCGCCGCAGGGCAGTCCGAGAGCCCAGATGTAGCCCGAGCAAACGTTGTACCATCGGTAGTTCGCGCAGTTCCCGTCCAGAACGCTCTCGATCGGGCCGCAGGGAGGAGGCGCACCAGCCGGAGAGCTGCCGACGGACTCCTTGAGCAGGACTGGAGGATCAATCGACCAACCGGGGCTTGCTGAAAGGGATAGGACGAGGAGAGCGAGAACCAGTGACGCGGAGAGGTTCATCGAGCCGCCTCCTGCATTCCGGATTGCCGGACGCCCGAGATGTGCGGCTGAGGAGTGCGTGGCGCCGAGGCGATCCGGAACTTGGGGATTCGCATTCGACCCCAGGAACCAACGAAGATTATATCACTCTCTGAGCGATTCGTCTGAGGTTCGGTCTCGATCTGTCTGGAGATCTCGCGCTAGCGGATGTAGCCGAGCGCGCGGAGGCGTTCCTCGACTTCGGCGTCGATCTCCGCGGTTTCTCGTCGGCCGGTGTCGCCGGCCGCCGCGCCCGCGTGCCGCGCGCGGATCGACTCCTGCTCGCGAGCCCACGCGTCGAGGAGCGCGGCGAGCCGCGCGTCCTCCGATCGGCGGCTCTCGCGCTCGCCGGGGTCCGCGTCGAGCAGCGTGAGGAGAGCGCCCGCCGAATCTCCCGGCCGCACCACGAGCTTCCGCATTCCCTCGATGACGGCGACGGCGGGCCGTGACGTTTGCTCCGAGAAGACGGCGCGTTCGGGCGCGCGGACCGCCGCTGCTTCGCCCGCCGCTACTTCGCCCACCGCGCGGCCGACCACGATCTCGCCCGCCGCAGGACCCACCCCCGTGCCGCCGAGGAGGGCACGGAGCGACGCGCCCGACGCGGCTGGCCCTCCGATCTCGAGGAGATCGAGCGCGGTCGGCATGAGGTCGACGAGCTGGACCGGGCTTCCGACGACGCGCGCGGCGGCCGGCATGCCGAGGGAGTTGGATGCGGCGGACGCGGCCGACGCGGCGGCGTCGCCGCGCGCTGAACGCGGCAGGCGGACGAGGCACGGCACGCGGATCTGCTCCTCGTACGGCGGGCCGTCGTGCCCGAACTCGCCGTGCTCGCCCAGCGACTCGCCGTGGTCCGAAATGAGAACGACGAACGCGTCGTCCCCGATCCCGGCCTCCTCGAGAAGCGCGAGCGACCCGCCGAAGTTCCGGTCCGCGAGACGCACGGTGCCGTCCCACCGCGCTGCGAGGAACGCGAGGTCGCGCGCGCCCGCGCCGGGCTTCGGGCGGAGCGGGTCGTAGAGGACCTCGGGCGGAAGGCTCGGCGGCGCACCCGCCGGCGCGAAGAGCGACGCGTATGGCTCGGGCGGCGCGTACGGCCCGTGGCACTCGATCGTGTGGATGAACACGAACGCGGGGCGGTCGGGGTCGCGGCCCGACCCGAGCCAGTCGCGCAGGTACGCGAGGTCCACGCCGTACTTGTCGTGGTCGCGGCTCGTCCCATGCGTGTACATGCGCTCGAACCCCCGCTCGAGGCTCGCGGCCGGCCCGGAGTTGGGGTTCGATGTGAACGCGACCGTCTCGTAGCCGGCCGCCGCGAGGCACTCGGCGAGCGTCGGGAACGACCCGCTCAGTCGGTCGCCGATCTTCCGCACGGCGTGACCGCTCGGGTACACGGAGGTCATGATCGAGGCGAGCGAGGGACGCGTCCACGTGCAGTTCGAGTAGGCGTTCGCGAACGTCGTCGCGTCGCGCGCGAAGCGATCGATCTCCGGCGTGCCGCCGCGCGGGTAGCCGCAGTGGCCGACGCGGTCGGGGCGCAAGCAATCGATGAGGTAGATGACGAGATCCGGCTTCGCGTCGAGGTCGCGCGTGAAGACGACCGGGTCGGCCCAGAGGGCGATCGCGCCGGGCGGGGCGTCCGCGGTGAGGCGGACGCGGCCGCGGACGAGGCCCTCGGGCACGTCGAGCGCGATCTCGGCCCAGCGCGCGGCGGAGTCGGCAGGGACGTCACGGGCGGCGACGACGCGGCCGCGGGTGTCGAGGATCTCGGCGCGGAGGCGCGCGGAGGTGAGCGCGCCCGCCCGCGCCGCGAGGATCGCCGCGCTGCACCGCACGCGCGCCCGCTCCGGGAACGCGACCTCGTATTCGAGCGTCGCCGGCGCGTGCGCGAAGACGACCGGGCGCGAGTCCCCGCCGATTTCGTAGCGCTCGCGGCCCATCGCGCTCCCCGCGAAGAGCGCGGAGCGGTCGCGCACCTCGAGCGCGCGGAGAGCGAGCCCCGCGCCCCCGCCGGGCGCAGCGGGCGCGCGCAGCGCGAATTGCGCGATCGTCCCCCTCCATCGCTTCAGTTGGCTCCGCGGGATGCGGCGGGTCTGCCACTCGCCCGGTGCGCCGCCGTCGAGCGGCACGCGCGTCTTGGGATTCGGCTGCGCCTCGTCGGACGCGCGCCAGTACAGCTCCGCGCCGCCCGCGCCCTCGACGCGGTACTCGATGAGCAATTCCTCCCATCGATCGGCCTCCACTGCGACGGCCGGGCCGACGAGGAGGAGATCGCCGGAGGACGAGCGGGCCTCGAGGGCCGCGCCGTCGGTAGGAGCGTCGCCACGATCGCCGTCCACGCGATCAGCGTCCCGCGCGCCCCTCGAGTCTCCCGCGCCCACGATCTCCCCCGGCGGGAGCGCCGTCCACGCGCGCGCATCGAGCGGCACGGCGAGCCGGCCGATCCCCTCGGCGATCGGGCCGGTCGTCGCGTGCGCCGGCTCGATCTCCGCGAGGTGGAGGATGGGCGCCGCCTCGCGCGGCACCGGACGCGGGCCGCACGACGAGAGGAGCCCGCCGGTCAGGACCGCGAGAAGCGCTGACCTCACGGACCCTTGCCGCTTGCCAGCGCCTCGGCCGCGCCGTCCTTCACCACCTGCCATGCATCCTTCGCCGTCCCGTCCACTCGCAGAAGCCCCAGCGAGCAGAGGAACGCCTTGAAGGCCGCGTCGTCCGGGAGCCCGTAGTACGCGGCCAACTCGTCGCATGTCGCGGTCGGGAAATCGTGGAGAGCGAAGACGCTCAGGAACGGGATCGCGCCGCCCGCCGCCCCCCACGCGTCGAACGCGTTCGCGAAGAACGCGGCCTGCTCGGCGTCGCTGCTCTCGAGCGCGATCGACGATGGATATCCGATCTCCTGCACGACGACCGGGCGCCCGCCCGCGAGCGCCACCATCTCGGGGAGCGCGGCCGTCGCCGCGTCGGGCCCCGTCGGCCGGAACCCCGCGCCGAGCGGGTAGAACGTCGTCACCCACACGTCGCTCGTCGCGTTCAGCGCGGCGATGCTGTCCGCGAACGGGCCGGTCGCCCCCGTGTGCGTGACGCAGACGCCGACCTTCACGTGATCGAGCTTCTCCCGGACGTACGCCGCCGCGTCCTCGTAGAAGGCGCGGTACGCGCTCCACTCGTTCGTCTCCGCGAGGTAGACGTCCACCTCGTTCCCGATCGTGAGGTGGAGGACTTGGTCGCTCACGTGCGGCGCGAACACGTCGATGAGCGCGCGGAACCTGTCCTGCATCGCTGACGAGTCGAACGGGACCGCGGCGAGGTCCGCCGGAACCTCCTTCTCGGTTGTGTTGATCGGCGCGACGTTCAGCGAGAGGTAGAGCTCGCGGTCGTAGCCGAGGTACACGACCGTGAAGGCGAACTCAGCCACCTCGTACGTGCCGCGCGACGGCTCGAGGGAACTCCACGTGAACATGAGCGACTGAGCGCGCGCGCCGGCGCTCACGACGCTGTCGACTGCCGCAATGAAGTCGTCCGCCGTCGGAGGCGGCGTCGTGCGGGGGCTCGCCGCGATCGCGAGGACGCGCGGCGGCGGAGGGACCTCGGGCCCGGCCTTGTCGCTGCAGCCGGCGGCGGACAGGGCGGCGAGCGCGGCCAGCGCGGAGAGGGCGGTCGACGCCGCGAGGTGCGCCCGCCGCGCGACGACCCTCCGCCTCCCCGCGCCGCGCATCTACCGGAGGACCTGGATCTCGCGCGCCACGCGCCGCCCGCCGGCGCTCACCGAGACGAGGTAGCGGCCGGAGGCGACGACCCGGCCGCGCGCGTCGCGTCCGTCCCATTCGAGATCGACGCGCCCCGACGTCGGCGCCGCTCCGTCCCAGAGGCGCGCGACGCGGCGTCCATCCACCGACACGATCTCGACCGTCGCGCTCCCGCGCAGTCCGCCGAGCGAGAGCGCCAACCTCGCCCCGGCGCGCAGCGGGTTCGGCCGCAGCGCGAGCGCCGGCTCGTCCGCCGCCGCCGCTGGCGCGAGCCCCGGCCTCGGATCGTCGACCGCCTCGACCCCGACGACGGGCGAGGAGCCGTTGAAAAAGAGGAAGAGCGAGTCGGCGTTCTCGTCCACGACGGAGAGGTCGAGGTCGCCGTCGCCGTCGAGGTCGTGCGCCCACGTGTACGATCCGGACTGCCGCGTCCCGAGCGTCGTGTCTGCGACGATCATCCCGTTCCCGGGATTCGCGTACACGCCGACACTCCCGCTGCCGAAGTTCGACGCCATGACGTCGAGGTCCGCGTCGCCGTCGAGGTCCGCGCAGAACACCCCGAGCGGGAACGACCCCGTCGGCAGCCCGTGCCGAACCGGGAACGCTCCCGTCCCGTCGTTGAAGAGGACCTGCACGCGGTTGATGACGGACGCCACCGCGACGAGGTCGCAGTCCCCGTCACCGTCCATGTCGTTCGCGGCGAGGTCCCACGGCCCGTCCTGCATCGAGTGGACCCCGGCCGTCGTGAACCCGCCGAGCCCATCGTTCAGGAGCACCGTGAGGCTGTCCGCGTCCTGGCACGCGACCGCGATGTCGAGGTGGCCGTCGAGGTCAAGGTCGGCCGTGCGGATCGCGAACGGCCCGTTCGCGACGTTCGAGTACGGCACGCCCGGCGCAAACGTGCCGTTTCCGTTGTTCGTGAACAGGAAGATCTGGTCCCCGATGTGCGAGGTCGAACAGACGTCGATGTCGTTGTCGCCGTCGAAGTCGCCGCCGTGCACCTGGCGGCAGCGGTTGCCCGCCGCGTTCACCTGCCGCGGCGCGAACGTCCCGTCGCCGTTGTTGAGGAGGATCGAAACCGTGCTCGAGACGATGTCCGCCGTCGCAATGTCCTGGTCGCCGTCGTTGTCGAAGTCCTCGCCGAAGACGGACGAGGGGACGTCGCCCACGCCGTAGTCCACGTGCGCTGCGAAGTAGCCGCCGGCCGCGACGTTCCGGAAGACCGAGACGTTGTCGGTCCCCTCGTTCGGCACCGTGATGTCCGGGTCGCCGTCGTTGTCGATGTCGCCGCCGTAGATGAAGTAGGGGATGTCGGCGCCGCGGTAGCCGCGTCTCGGCGCCCACTGCGCGCTCGCCGCGCCCGACGCAATCGTGAACGCGAAGTAGAAGCCGCCTGAGAGAGAATCGCCGGCGATCGAGTGGACGTCGTTCCGGTAATTGACGTGCACGACCTCGCCGGGCATGAACGTCTCCGCGATGTTGTAGAACTTGAGCGAGTCGCCGGACTGCTCGAGCCCGCCGGCGTGGAGCCCCGACATCGTGGCGCACACGCGCACGGCGGCCGCGGGCGGGATCGCGGGGATCGTGTCGAACACAGCGATGATCTCGAAGAGCGATGTCGGCTGCGCGAGCGCGTAGCGCGGCGGCACCGTCGAGACGACTTGGAATGCGGCGGTGGGCGTGGGGGCCGTCGCCATCGCGAGGACGCTGAGGAGCAGGAAGGCGCGCGCGTTGGTCATCGTTGGTGAGTCTCCTCTGGGGGCGGGCGAAATCGTGATGTTGCGCTATCGGACAAGAGTGACTTTGTGGGTCGCCGGCCCCCGCCTCGTATCGAGGCGAAGGAGGTAAGTCCCCGCGGAAAGCGCATGGCCGTTCGTGTCGCGCCCATCCCAGAGGACCCGCGTGACAGGCGCGCCGCCTTGGGGAGCGATCATGAGCGCGCCGTAGGTCCACACGAGCCGGCCCGACGCGTCGTAGACACGAAGCGCGTTCCACGTGACCCCGTCATCGAGCGCCCAGCGGATCTCGGTCTCCCGCGAGAAAGGATTCGGCGACGCCTCGAGGCGAGGCGCGGCGCTTGCCGCGCCGCCCGGCGCGCCGGTCGGGCTCGCGAGATACCACGGCGTCGCGGCGGCGTCGGTGTGGCAAAACGTCTTGAGGAGGCTCGCGACCTTCGCGCGGCCGAGATCCGACGGATGCGTGCCGTCTTCCTCGCGGAACTCCTCGCATTGCCAGATGAGCCCGTCCGATCGCGGCGTGAGCCCGTCCGCCCAGAGGTACGGCCCCCACGAGAGCCACGGCGCCTCGACCGGCCCGGCATTCGGATCGAAATTGAGGCTGTCGACACCGTCGATCTGCTCCTCGATGAGCCACTTCATCGCGAAGCCGCTCTCGTACGCCCACGGCTCGGGGTTCAAGTTGGTCGTCGCGTAACCCCCGTACGTCCGGCTCGCGAGGAACGCGATCTTCACGTTCGGGTATTGGGCTTTGAGGATCCGGACGATCGACGCCACGCTCGCCTTCAGGATCTCCATCCCGCCCGGGAAGGAGTCGGGCGCGGCGAGGTAGTAAGAAGTCGGGCACGCCTGCTTTATCCACGCGACCTGCACCTGCGCCGGGCGCGCGCCCGCGTTCAGGATGCGCGTGAGGACCGTCGTCCAGTACGGGTCGCTCGGGTCGTCGGTGATGCACGCGCTCTGCCCGCCCTGCGCGCAGTCGATCACCTGCACGCGCGGGTTCTTGAGCGGGTCCGCGTTCGCGCTGTCGACGAACACGCTGAACTCCTGCGTCGTGTTCGACATCCCGATCGAGATGAAGACGATCCAGCCGCTCGGGCTCGGGTTCCCCAGCGTGTCGAGCGGCACGATCGCGTTCGCGAGCGCGAGGCCGGCCGCGTCGTGCGCCGCGGGGCGCGCGTTCGCGCCGCCGGGATAGAGCCCGCCCTCGAACCCTTCGTAGAGCCCGGCGCCGAGGTCGTTCAGGGGGGTGAGGCCCACCGACGTGTTCGCGCAGTTGGCGGCGGCGGCGGGCGAGGGGAGCGCGAGCACCGCGCAAAGTCCTGCGAGCAGCGCGAAGGAGCCGAGGGCGGGGGCGGAGAGTCGGCGATGGGGGGCGCGGGCGACGGGCCCAAGCATGGTGGATCCTCCTGTGGGTGCGGGTCCGATTATACCATTGAGTTGCGGGACTGGAGGGAACACGACCCCGCGCAGTCGATCAGTGGATAACGGAAACCGTCCGCGCCTCGACCCGGCCGCCCGCCTCGAGCCGCAGCATGTAGACCCCGCTCGCGACGGGGAGGCCCCTCTCGTCCCGCGCGTCCCACGCGAGGGGATGCGCGCCCGCCGCAAGCGCGCCGTCCCAGATCGCCCGCACGAGCCGCCCGCCCGCGTCGTAGACGCGCACGCGCGCCGCGCCGCCCTCCGCGAGCCGCACCTCGAACGCGAACCCGCGGTCGCTCGGGTTCGGCGCCGGCGCGCCGAGGACGACGGGCGCCGCCGCCGCCGCGCCAGGCGATCCCACCGACGTGGGGTACGGAATGATCTTGAAGATCTCGCCACCGTAGAAATCGCAAATATAGAGCTCGCCATTCGCGTCCTCGCCGAACGAGGAGATCCAGTCGATGGTGAACCCGCCGCCGGGGGCAAGTTCCGCGGTCCGGTCGGTCACCTCGGTCGCGGCGCCGCTCACCACACGCAGCGTCCAAATCTTCGCGGAGCAGAAATCGACGAAGAAGTAGAGCCCTTGCAAATTCGGGATCGCCGCACCCCGGTAGACGTAGCCGCCCGTGATCGAGCAGTTGTTTGGCGTCGCGGCGTGCGGGTAGGAGTGGATGGGAAGCGTAAGCCCGAGCCCCGTCGTGTCGCACGGAGCGAGGCAGACCGGCGTGATCTCGGGGCCCTCCATCAGCGCCCAGCCGTAGTTCTCGCCGCCCACGCTCGCCGCGGGCTGGTAGTCGACCTCCTCCCATTCTCCTTGCCCCACGTCCGCGATGTACAAGTCGCCCGTCGCGCGGTCGAACGACGGTCGCCACGGGTTCCGGAGCCCATACGCCCAGAACTCGTTCTTCGGGCTCGGATCGCACGCGAACGGGTTGTCGGGCGGGATCGCGTACGGGAACCCGCCGTCGACGTCGACGCGCAGGACCTTTCCCTGCCGCGTCGTGTCGCTCTGGCTCACGACGTAGTTCCCGTCACCCTTGTCGCCGAGCGGAATGTAGAGATTCCCGTCCGGGCCGAAGCCGAGCCAGCCCGCGTTGTGGTTCGGGCCTTGGTTGCGCGGGATCGTCATGAGGTCGACGCCGGTCGATGGGTCCGCGCTGTCGGGGTTCGCGGAGACGCTGTAGCGACGAATCACCGAGGCGCCGTCCGGGTCGCGTGTGAAGTTCACGTAGAAGTACGGGCTGTCCGGGTACGCCGGGTGGAACGCCATCCCGAGGAGCCCCTGCTCGCCGGACGCGATGATGCCGGTTTGCGTGTGGAACGGCGTCGGATTCAGCGTGCCCGTCTGGAGCCGGAAGATCTTGATGAGGCCCGTGTACGCCTCGACGATGAAGATGCGCGTCGTGTCGCCGGGCGCCGCGGTGACGTAGAGCGGGTTCGAGAGGCCGAACGCGACGCGCGTGGTCGTGAAAGGGATGGCGTGCGCGGGGATTGCGGCGCTCACGCAAACGAGAAGAGCCGAGAGGAACGACAGCCTGGTGGGGCGAGGACGGCGGAATCTCATCGATCTCTCCTAGCAGGGTGTCCCGAGACCCCGATTGCGAGGAGAGGATAGCATGGCGCCGCGCACCGCGCCATCTCGCCGGCCGGAACGGTTTAGCGGATGACGGAAACCTTCCGCGTCTGGATCCGATCTCCCGCCTCGAGCCGCAGCGTGTAGACCCCGCTCGCGACGGGGAGGCCCCTCTCGTCCCGCGCGTCCCATGAAAGCGGATGCGCGCCCCCGTCGAGAGCGCCATCCCAGAGCGCCCTCACGAGCCGCCCGCCCGCGTCGTAGACGCGCATGCGCGCCGCGCCGCCCTCCGCAAGACGCACCTCGAACGCGAACCCACGGTCGCTCGGGTTCGGCGCGGGGGCGCCGAGCGCGACGACCGCGGCGGGCGCCCCGCCGGGCGATCCGACCGACGTCGGGAACGAGTCGCATCCCGCGCCGAAGGCGCCGATGAGCCCGCAGGGCTCGTTCTGGGGGTGATTGCCGGGAAGGCACGGCGAGTTGGCGCGGAGCGTGTAGTCGCCGCCATCCACGTCACAGAAGAGCGGATTCAGTGAAAAATTCCCGCCGCCCGAGGTCCCGCAGAAACCGTCGCCCCCCGCATTCCCCCAAACATCGCAGCAAGTGATGAAGGGGTCCTCGCTGAATCCGCACTGGAGACCGGGCCCAAGCGTCGTGTGACTGACGATTGTTCTCGCGATCTGGTAGATGCCGCCGAACTCAATCCCAGCCTGGTGATTCCCGACGATCGTGCAGTCGATAATGCTACCGCTGTCGAAGTCGCCGATTTGGATGCCGTTCCCGGAGTTCCTCGACACGCTGGACCCTTGTACGCCGAGAATGGCCCCATCGCCGTCGCATTTGATCCCGTGCCCTACGTTGTCGGAGATCTCGGAGGAGAGCACCGTCAAAGCGGGGCTCCCGATATCCGACGGGAGAAGCGCGACGCCGCCACCGCTGTTTCCGGTGACGGAGCAAGAAATGAGATGCGTCTCTGAACAGTCCCGGGCTATAACGCCGAGCGTCGAGTTCCCGGTGATCGCACAATCGGCGATGGTCAGCCTGCCGGCTTCGCAGAAGACGGCACCGTACGCGCTCCCACCCGTGATTGTGAGTCCTTCGATCCGCGCCTCGCCTAGCTCCTGGGAGCAGAAGGAGTAGAAGACCACGCGTCCCTGGCCCTGCGCATCGAGCGTGGTCACGGCGGCGCCGCCGGAGCTCAACAGGACCACGCCGAACTTCATAATGAGCATTGAAGGCCCGAGCACCGTCGGCTTGGGAGACTCGGAGTACGTCCCAGGAGCCACGAGCACCGAATCCTCCGCGATGGCCGAGTCAATGGCCGCCTGGATCGTCGGGACTTCGCCGGGCACATTCCATGTTCGGGCCGCGGCAGGCGGAACGGGGTAGAGAAAAGCGACCGTGAAAGAGGCGAGCGTGACGGGGAGGAGGGCGGCGAGGGTCGTTGCGATTCGAGATCGCATGGCGGGCCTCCTGATGAATGGAGGGGGCGAATGAGAAACTGGCACTAGTTTAGCAGGGGGGGGATCCTGTCAACCACCCCCAGCGTCAGGTACCGATCCGGTCGCTACGCCATCCGGTACTCGAACTTGCTCAGGTCGAGCGCGACGAAGGTGAGGAGGGCGCCGGTCGCGAGGTTCGCGACGCGGATCGCGTGGTTGTTGGTGTCCGCGATGTAGAGGAGGTCGCGGAACGCGGTCACGCCGCCCGGCTCGTTGAGGTACGCGAGGTGCCCGTCCGGGTTGTCCTCGAAGCCGGCGTCGCCGCAGCCGAAGATCGTCTCGCAGCGCCGCGCGCGCGGGTCGAGCCGCTTGATCTTGTTGTTGTACGTGTCCGCGACGTACAGCGCGCCGTCCTTCCACGCGACGCCGAGCGGGTGCTGGAGCCGCACGTCGTCGCCGACCCCGTCGCGGTCGCCGAACTCGAAGAGGTCGAGGCCGACGATCGTCTCGACCGCGCCGCCCGGGTCGACGTCGGCCGCGCGGATCGCGCTCGCCTCGCTGTCGGCGAAGTAGAGGCGCTCGCCGTCGGTCGCGATCCCGGAGGGCTGCGCGAGCGCCGCCACGCGGAGCGGCCCGTCGATGCGCGCCTCGCTCCCCGAGCCCGCGTGCGGTGCCGCGTCGCCGGTCGCGGGATCGATCCTCCAGATTTGGTGGGCGCCCGCCATCGCGACGAAGAGGAGCCCGCGCGCGAGCGCGACATCCCACGGCGAGTTGAGCGCGACGTCGCGGCCGCGCCCGCCGCCCGCCGGCGCCGCGTCCGGCCGCGCTTGCGCGCCCGTCCCCGCGAGCGTCGCCACGGTCCGCGCGCGAAGGTCCGCCACGCGCACCGCGTGGTTCTCCGTGTCGGCGATGTAGATGAGGTCGCCGCGGACCGCGATCCCTTGCGGCCGGTTCAGGCGCGCCTCCTCGAAGCCGCCGTCCGCGAATCCCGCCGGCCCGCCCGCCACGATGTCGAGCACGCGCCCCTCGGGGACGCGGGCCACCACGATCCGGTTCTTGTTCGTGTCGGCGATGAAAAGCCGCCCGCCCGCCTCGTCGGCGAGGACCTTCCCCGGGAACGCGTAGAGCTCGTCGCGCGGCGCCTCGCGCGCGAGCGGCACCGCGAGCGGCCCGCGCTTGAGGAGGCCGCGCGCGCCGAAGTCCGAGATCATCGACGCGATGACCGGATCGAACGTGTCGTACGCGCCCTCGCCGGAGACGCTTCCGACGACCTTCCCCTCGGGATCGATGACGACGATCGTCGGCCACGCGCGCACCGCGTGCGACTGCCACAAGTCGAAGTTGCAGTCGTTCACGACCGGGTGCGTGATTTCGTAGCGGAGGATCGCCTCGAGGATGTTGGTCGAGTCGCGCTCCGCGGTGAACTTCGGGGTGTGCACGCCGATCACGACGAGCGCGTCCTTGTGCTTCTCCTCGAGCCGCTTGAGGTCGGAGATGACGTGCATGCAGTTGATGCAGCAGGTCGTCCAGAAGTCGAGGAGGACGATCTTCCCTTTGAGGTCCGCCAGGCGGATCGGCCGGCCGGCGTTGAACCAGTCGAGCCCTGACGGAAAGTCCGGGGCGCGCGCCTCGCCGCGGTAGACGGGAGTCGACATGGCGATCGAGAATAGCAGAAGCGGCGCGGTCGCGGCGAGCCGGCTGGAAGCGCGCGCGCCGTCGGCGTACAATCGGGCCATGAAATTTCCCGTGAGCGTCGACGTCCGCGCCGGCGAGTACGTCGCGACGTCGGTCGGCGAGCCGCGCTGCACGGTGAAGGGCCGGAGCCGCGAGGAGGCGCTCGAAAAGATCCGCAAGGAGATCCGCTACCGCGTCGAGCAGTGCCCCTGCACCGGGGTCGCCGACGACTTCGTCGAGCTCGTGGTGATCTAGGAGCGGAAGCGATCCGCCCCCGCCTCGCGAGCGTCTTCGCCTGCTTCTTCATCTCGGGCTTCGCCGGGCTCCTGTACCAGACCATCTGGATGCGGCTCGCGCTCGCGCGGTTCGGCGTCAACACGTCGATCGTGTCGACGGTCCTCGCGGGCTTCATGCTCGGGCTCGCGCTCGGGTCGTATCTCGGCGGGCGATGGGCCGAGCGGATCGAGGCGCGCTTCGGTCTTCGCGGGCTCGAGTTGTACGCGATCACCGAGGCGCTCATCGCGGTCGGCGGGCTCTCGATGCCGGCGCTCCTCGGCGCGGGGCGCGAGGCGCTCCTCTCGCTCGGCGCGGCCGAGAGCCCCCGCTACACGCTCGTGAGCGCGGCGTTCCTCCTCTTGGCGCTCCTCCCGTTCTGCGCGGCGATGGGCGCGACGTTTCCGACCGCGCTCGCGTTCGTCAAACGGGTGGCGGGCCCCGCCCCCCGAAGCGCGGGCCCCGCCCCGCGCGCGTACGCGTTCAGTTACCTGTACCTGGCTAACGTGGGCGGCGCGCTGCTCGGCGTTCTCGTCACGTCGTTCTTCCTCATCGAGGCGATCGGCTTCGCGAGCACGCTGCGCGTCGGGGTCGCGCTGAACGTCGGAGTGGCGCTCCTCGCGTACGTCGCGGGGCGCGGCGCGCCGCCGGCGGCCTCCGCGGCGCCTCCGACTCCCGCGCCCGAATCGGCCGCCGCCGCCGTCCCCGACGCGTTGGGCGGCGCGCGCCTCGCGGCGCTCTTCCTCACCGGCTTCACCTCGATGGGGCTCGAGGTCGTGTGGACGCGCATCTACCCGCCGTACGTCGGCACGTTCGTCTACTCGTTCGCGGGAATCCTCGCGACGTATCTCGTCGCGACGACGATCGGGTCCCTCGCGTACCGAAAGCGGCTCCTCTGCCGGACCGGCGCGACGCCGTGGCGCTTCTGGCACGCGATCTGTCTCGCGTCGATGCTCCCGCTCGCGAGCGCCTCGGTCGGTCTCCATCTCGCCGGACCGCTTCGCATCGCGCTCGGGCTCGCGCCGTTCTGCGTCCTCCTCGGCCTCTTCACGCCGTGGGTCCTCGACGAGCAAGCGGGGAACGATCCCGCGCGCGTCGGGCGCGCCTACGCGGTGAACCTGCTCGGCTGCCTCCTCGGGCCGTTGGTGACCGGGTTTCTCCTCCTGCCGGTGGCGGGGCCGAAGACGACGTCGCTCCTCCTCGTCGCGCCGCTCTTTCTCTTCGCGCTCGCCGCGCCGGTGCGCGCCCATCGGCGCCGAGTCGAGCAGGCCGTCGCGGTCGGGCTCGCGGCGCTCGCGTGGCTCGGGAGCCGCGCGTACGAGGAGCAGTTCGCGCGGGCCGAAGTCCGGCACGATCACACCGCCACCGTCGTCGCGACGGGCGAAGGCTTCGAGAAGCGGCTCCTGGTGAACGGCGTCGGCATGACGGTCCTCACGCCGATCACGAAGATGATGGTTCATTTCCCGCTCGCGCACCTCGAGAGGGCGTCCGCCGATCGCGTGAACGGCCTCGTGATCTGCCTCGGGATGGGAACGAGCCTCCGCTCGCTCGCCTCATGGGGCGCGCGCGCGACCGCGGTCGAGTTGGTGCCGTCGGTCGCGCGACTCTTCCCCTACTACTTCGAGGACGCGCCCGCGATCCTCGCCTCTCCGGGCGGCCGAGTCCGCATCGTCGTCGACGACGGGCGCCGGTTCCTCGATCGGAGCGACGAGACCTTCGACCTCATCGCGATCGATCCGCCGCCGCCGGTCGAGGCGGCCGGGAGCAGCCTCCTCTACTCGAAGGAGTTCTACGCGAGCGCGCGGCGGCGGCTCGCGCCGGGCGGGATCCTGCAGGCGTGGTTCCCGGGAGGCGACTGGGAGACGCAGGCCGCGGTCACGCGCTCGATCCTCGAGTCGTTCCCCCACGTGCGCGCGTTCGTCTCGATCTCGGATTGGGGGATTCATTATCTGGCGTCGGAGACCCCGATCCCGTCGGCTTCGGCGGAGGGGATGCTCGCGCGGATGCCCGAGGCCGCTGTGCGCGACATGGTGGAGTGGGGGAGCGCCCAGCCGATCGACTACTTCCGGGCGATGCTCGCGCGCGAGATCGATCCGCGGAGACTCACGTCGCGAAGCGGGTCCGAGGGTGTCATCGCTCTCACCGACGACCGCCCCGTGAACGAGTTCTTCTTCGTGCGACGGCATCTGTCGGGGCGACCGCAGACATGACGGGAGCGCGCGAGAGGAGGAGTTTCGTGTCCGTGGGAGGGCTTGCCGGATGTGCGCGACGCGGTTCACGTTCGCCCCGGCGACGGCCGCGCGGTGGCGCGACGTCGAGCGGCTCTTCGGCCCGCGCGGCGCGTGCGCGGGCTGCTGGTGCATGTGGTGGCGGATTCCGCGCTCGCGGTTCGACCGCGAAAAGGGCGAGAAGAACAAGCGGGCGTTGCGCGCGATCGTGACGTCGGGCGCGGCCCCCGGGATCCTCGCGTACGCGGGGGGAGAGCCGGCCGGCTGGTGCGCCGTCGCGCCGCGCGAGACGTACCCGGTGCTCGCGCGCTCGCGGACGCTCGCGCGCGTGGACGACGCGCCGGTCTGGTCGGTGACCTGCTTCTTCATCGCGCGCGCACACAGGCGGCGCGGGCTCTCGGTGCGGCTTCTGCGCGCGGCGGTCGAGCACGCGCGGAAGCACGGCGCGCGCGTCGTTGAGGGCTATCCCATCGAAGCGCGCACCGCGAACTACGCCGCCGCGTGGGCGTGGACCGGATTCACGGGCACGTTCCTCAAGGCCGGCTTCCGCGAGGTGCTGCGCCGCTCGAGCACGCGCCCGATCATGCGGCGAATCATCGCGGGGCGCCGGACGGGGGCGGCGTCGCGGGCGGCGCCGGCGGGCGGCCGGACTCGCCAGCGCTGATGCGCTCGAGGAGCGCGAGCGCGCGCGGATTGCCGGGATCGAGCGCGAGCACCGTGTCGAGGAGCGCGCGGGCGCGCGGGGCGTCGCCCAGCTCCGTGTAGGCGAGCGCCATGTTCCCCCATGCCGCGACGGCGCGCGGATCGAGAAGAGTCGCGCGGCGGAACGCGGCGATCGCTTCCTCGAAGCGCCCCGCGCGCCCCAGGAAATCGCCGAGCGACATCCAAGAGCGCGGATCGCGCGGCGCGCGCTCGGCGACGGCGCGTCGCGCCACGAACGCCTCCGCGACGCGCTCCGCCGCTTCCTCGAGCTCGGCGATCCGCCGCCACGGCTCGGCGTTCGCGGGGAGGAGGCGCGCCGCCTCGCGCCACGCGCCGACCGCCTCTTCGCGCCGCCCGCGCGCCTCCGCGATCTCGCCGCGCGCGAGCCACGCGTCCGCGTCGTCCGGCGAGAGGCGGAGCGCCTCGCCCACCGGCCCCTCGGCCTCGTCGAGTTTTCCGAGCGCGACAAGCACCGTCCCGAGGACGCGCTGCGCGTCGTCCGATCCCGGGTGGAGCGCGACGGCGCGCCGCGCGGCGTCGAGCGCCGCGTCGAGGCTCTCCGACTCGGCGAGCGCCATCCCGAGGTTCGCCCACGCAAGCGCGTCGTCCGCGTAGAGCGCGATCCCCGCGCGAAACGCCGCCGCGGCCTCGTGCGGCCGCCGCGCCTCGAGGTTCGTCTGCCCGAGACGGAACGCGGCCTCCGCGGACTCGGGCCCGAGGCGCGCCGCCTCGTCGAGGTCGAGGAGCGCGGCATCGCGGTTCCCGAGGTGCGCGTTCGCGATCGCGCGCTGATGGTGCGCCTCGCTCCGCGGCGGCCCGAGCGCGAGCCCGCGGTCGAGGAGCGGGAGCGCGTGCTCCTCGTGCCCGATCGCGACGTGCGCCATCCCGAGCCCTTGCAGGAACGCGCCGGTCGTCTCCGAGGGCGCGCCGTCGAGGAAGAACGCGACGAGTGGCACGTCGTCGCGCGCGCGCGTCCGCGTCTCGTCGAACGTGCTGGGGGGCTCGACGCGCCGGCGGATCCAGTGGTCGGTAATCGCGACGTGCTCGAGGTCGTACGGCTGCGAGCGGCGCATGTGGCACGAGACGCAGTCCACGATGGAGTCAGTTGCGGCATGGGCGTCGGGCGCGCCGTCCGCGCCCCCCGCGCCTCGCGCGCCCATCGCCCCGCCGTGCGCCGCCTCTGGGCAATCCTCGGCGGCGTGACACGAGAGGCAGCGCTCCGCCCAGTGCGCCGCCGGCCGCCACCGCGAGGTCGCGTGCGGGTCGTGGCACGTCGTGCAGGTCATCGTCGCGCTCTCGACGTAGCAGCGCGACCGCACCATCCGCTCGACGTGCCGCACAAATCCGAAAACCAGCGTGTCCTCGGCCTCCGGCACGTAGAATTCCTTGAACGCGGAGAGCGGGAGCCCGGGGCGGTAGTCGAACTCGCCGCGCCCGTCGCGCGGCCGGCGCACGTCCGCCTGCAGGTGGCACTGCGCGCACACCTCGACTTGCCCCGCGCGCGACAAGCGCGCCGGGTTCACGATCGTAGAGTCGAACGCGTCGCCCGCGGAGACGCTCGACGCCGTGTCCGACGCCGCGCTCGACCCCGCGTGCGACCTGGCGCTCCGCTCCGTGTCTACCTCGCGCGCCGCGACGTGCAGCGCGCCCGGCCCGTGGCAGCGCTCGCACCCGATCCCCACGGGAAGCGGATTGCGGTAGCGGTTCCCCGAGTCGGCGACGTAGTCCGGGTACGACGCGTGGCAGCCGATGCACCCCGGCAGGAGCCGCCGCTTCCACCGCTCCTGCCGTGGGCCCTCGAACCCGGGCGCCATGTCCCAGATCCCCTCGTGCGTGTACCACTCGACGGGAAGGATGTAGAGCCCGCCGGCCTCCTCGTAGACGAACCCCTGGTCGTTGTGCCCCGACCCGATTGTGAACGCGATCTCTTTCTCGACCTCGTGGGCGACGCGCCCCGCCGAATCGGCGCGCGTCTCGCGCACGAAGCGCTGGCCCCCGCGCTCGAACATGGTGTACGCGTAGTTCGACGGCGCGTGGTGGACGGCGCCGGCGCCGCTCCAGTCGCCGAGGACGCGCGCCGCGCGCGGCTCGTCCGCCGTACCCGCCTCGCCTTCAGCACCCGCGCCGCCCGCCTCACCGACGGCCGCGAACGAGAGCGCCATCCCGTGACGATGGAACGATTCGACGAGGTCCTGATGGCAAGGCGCGCACGCCTCGTCGCCAACGTACGCGAGCTCCGGGCGCGCGTTCAGGAATGGGCTCGGCGGGTAGGGGAGGGGCGGGCGAGCGGCGCCGCGCGAAGGCGACGCCGAGGTGACGTCCGAAGAGGACGTCGGCGCGCGCGGCGCCGTGACGCGCCGCGCGACGAATAGGGAGAGGACGACAAGGGCCGCGACGGCGACGAGCGCGAGGGCGATGCCTCGTCCGCGCCGCGGGCCCGCTGGGCGCTCGATCACGGTCGGCTCCGGAGGATGGCGCGACGGGTATCACGCGCGCCGCGAGGTGTCAACGCCGCGAGCGCCCCCGCCATTGGCATTGAACCCCCGCACGCGCCCGCCCTACAATCGAGAGACGGAGCGACCGATGCCCACGAAGCCGACCAAGACCCTCGAGACCTTCGCGAATCCGAACCCGGGTCGCGATTACACGGTCCGCTTCGAGTGCCCCGAGTTCACGTGCCTGTGCCCGCTCACCGGGCAGCCCGACTTCGCGACGATCCGCATCGAGTACGTGCCCGACGCGCTCTGCCTCGAATTGAAGGCCCTCAAGTTGTACCTCTGGTCGTATCGCGACGAGGGCGCGTTCCACGAGGCGGTCACGAACAAGATCCTCGACGACCTCGTCGCGGCATGCCGGCCGCGCTCGATGATCGTGACCGGCGACTTCTTCGTCCGCGGCGGCATCCACACCGTGGTCACGGCGAGGCACCCGTAGCCATCCCAGCGCGCATCGTCCGGGCGCGGCGGCGCGTGTTATCATCCCCTCGACTCGGGGGGTCACATGTCGCCAATCCTCAAGATCGATCCAGGGGAGAACAATGAGGATCGCGAGCTCGACTTCGAGCTCGATTACCTCCTCAGCCTGACCACGGAGCAGAGGTTTGAGATGATGCTGCGGCGCTCGCGGGAGATTCTGGAGGAGCTGATCCGGCGTGGATACCGAAAGCCTTCTGAGATCATTAAGCGCACATGACGTTTGCTTCGTCGTGATCGGGGCGGCCGCGTTCCCGATACACGGCTATGCCCGCGCGACGCTCGACATCGACATCTTCATCGAGCCCACGAGCGAAAACGCCGCGCGCGCGCGCGAAGCGCTGCGCGTCGCTGGCTACGACATGACGGATGTGTCCATCGAGGACCTCCTCACCAAGAAGCTCCTGATCCGGCAGTATTCGCTCGAGACCGACGTGCATCCGTTCGTCGCGGGCGTGTCCTTCGAGGAAGTCTGGGATCGTCGCGTCGAAGGGCGAATCGGGCAGGCGACCGCGCCATTCGCGTGTCTCGAGGATCTGATCAGGATGAAGCGGGCCTCAGGCCGCAAGAAGGATGCGGATGACCTCCGGGTGCTGCTCAGGCTTCAGCAGAAGAGAGGCAAAGGAGGCCCGGAACGCGCGCCATCCTGAGGCGGCTGCCGCCAGTCACTCCGGTTCGCAACCCGCACAGGGGATGCGCCCGGCGCGTTGCGATCGGCAACGTCCGCCGGTCCATCCCCCGTCTGCCCAGGAATTGAGCAGGACCTAACCGACAGTCATTAGGCCAGTTACGACGTAAGCGCGCCCCCCCCCGTGGCACGTGCCTTGCGGAAGCGCTCCTGGTCCCGTGCGCGCCAAGGACGGTGAGGTTCGGAGCGCCGGGAGGGAGGGCACCCGTGGGAGCACCGTCAGGAAGGATCGAGCGCGACCCGTTCGCTGGACAGACTGGGCACGGCATGCTTCGGGCCGGCCGCTTGCACGTCCTCTACGGCGATGATCGTAACGCGTCGTCGTCGCTCCTCGTTCACTTCCTGACGTGCGGCCTCGCGAAGGGCGAGCACGGCGTCCTCGTGACCGAGAAGCCCGCGGCGGAGGTCTTGCGCGTGGCGCGATCGGCCGGCGCCCCGCTCGAGGCCGCGATCGCGAACGGCAAGGTCGTGATCCTGCGGCCGCACGGCGCGCGAGACGGCGGTAGCCGCACGCCGTCCGGCGCGCTCCTCGTGGTCGATGAGATCGCGCGCCATCTCACCGGAGACGGCGGGCGCGTCGCGATCGATCCGCTCGAGGCGCTCCTCGCGGACGAGGAGGGACCCGCTCCGGAGGCGTCGTTCGTCACGACGCTCCTCGGCGCGCTCGACGACCTCGGCGGCACGGTGCTCGCGGCCGTCACGTCGCCGCGCGCGGAGGATGGGATCGCGGCGACCGCGGAGCGCTTCGCGCACGCGCGGCTCCACCTCTCCGCGCCGAGCCACCACGGGGACGCGTGTCTCCTCGAGGTTACGCCGATCCGCGCGGCGGGCGAGTCGGCGCGCGCCTACCAGATCGCGTTCGGCTCGACCGGCCTGCACTGCGCGCGCCTCGACGACGAAGCGGGGCGGAGCGCGCCGGACGCGGCGAGCGCAGGATCGCGGACGATCCTCATCGTCGACCCGAACTCGGAGCGCGCGTCCGAATTGGCCGTCGCGCTCGAGGGCCTCGGCGAGGTGATCGGCGTCCCGGATCACCAGGACGCCGCGGCGCGCCTCGCGACCGGAGACGTCTCCGCGCTCCTCCTCGACCTCTACTCCGGCGGCGGGCACGCGTACCAGCTCGTCGCGCGGGCGCGCGAGAAAGGCTTCGGCGAGCCGATCCTCTTCCTCTGCCCGCGCGGGACGCGCGTCCTCGACCGCGTGCGCGGCTTGCGCGCCGGCGCGGACGACCTCGTGGAGCGCCCGGTGCATCCGGACGAGCTGCGCGCGCGAGTCGAGGCGCTCCTGCGTCGCGGCCCCTGGGTCGGGTCGCCCCGCATCGCGCGGATCGGCGACGAAGGCTTCGGCGAGATCCTCCGCAAGGAGTCCCCGTCGATCGCGCACGCGGCGCCCGAGGCGTCGCTCGAGTGCCTCTTCGCGAACGAAGGCGACACCGGCCCCGTCCTCTTCTCCGAGCGGTTCGCGGCGCGACTCCTGGAGCACCTCGAGCACGCCGCCCGGCTCGGCATCCAGTACAGCGCCTTCATCGCGAAGTTCTACGAGGAGGGCGAGCCGGTCCGCGGCGACGCGGGGCGCGCGCTCCAGGACGTCCTCGTGCGCGCGACGCGCGGCGACGACCTCGTTCTCCGGACCGCGGACGGCGAGTTCGCGGCGATCCTCCTCGGCACCGCGAAGGTCGGGCTCGAGGCGTTTCGCGCGCGGCTTCAGCACGCGGTCGACACGCACTTCTATCGGCGCATCAACGACGAGGGGGTGCGGATCCTCTACCGCGTCGGGACCGCGTCGTGGCCGGAGCACGCGCCGAACCGCGTGCCGGCCGAGATGGTCGAGGCGCTCCTGCGCTCCTACGCCGAGTCGCTGCGTCCCCTCGAGTACGGCCTCGGCGTCTCACCCGAATCGATCGTCGACAAGATGTCCCTCGACTGAGGGGCGGAGCGATGCTCTTCGGGCTGCTCTTCGTCGTCAGCGCGCTCGCGGGGACCGCGGTGTGGTTCCTCGTGGGGCCGGGCTCGTCGGTGCCGGCGGGCCACGGCGCGTCTGCTTCCGGCGAGTCCGCCGACGGCGGCGGTGGCGCCGCGGTGCGGCGCGAGCGCTTCGAGGTCTTCGACGCCGAGGCGCTGCGGCGCGCGGCGTCGCTGAGCGCCCCACACTCACGAGTTCCCTGGGTTTCCTCCCCCCTCGAGCCGCGCGAGCAGGCCCTCGAGCATCGCCTCCTCCGGCCCGACGTCGAACCCGACCGCGCGCCCGCCGTCCACGATCGAGATGAGGAGCATCATGAGGTCAAGCGCGTCGCGGCGCCGCCCCGGGTCCTCGGCCGCCGCCACCGCCTCGCCGTGGAGCTTCCGGAAGTCGCCGAACGAGACGACGTCGGGCGCGTTCGGGATCTCGCCCGACGCGACGAACGAGGGGGCGAAGCAGAAGCCGACGTCGGTGACGGCAATCTGCGCGCCGCTCGCGAGCACGAGGATGTAGTACGGGACGCCGGTGATCCGGTTCGTCTTCGTGTGCATCTCCTCGACGTCGTCGCCGGAGAGGACGCGCGACTTCCCCGTCGCGCGCTCGAGGAGCGTGAGCGCGTGGCCGTCGACCCGGTGCGTGAACGTGAGCGGGTTCGCCGCGAGCCACGCGGTCATCTTCGCTAGGAACTCACTGCGGTCGATGGCGGGCCTCCGCGCCGATTCTACCGCCGCACCCTCCAGATGAGGAGTGCGTTCTCCTCGACCGCGCGCGTCGTGGGGTTGCGCGCGCGGAACACCTCGCGGTAGACCTCGTCCTCCTCGCTCACGGTGATCGCGCCGCCGTCGGCGCCGCTCGGGCGGAGCCGCGCGCGGATCGTCTTCGTCCCGTAGCCGCCGCGCAGGAACGGCTCCGCGCCCCAGTGCCAGTAGTCCATCACGTGGTCGACGCCCTCGCGCGCGAGGTACTCCGCGAACGCGCCGCGCCGGAGCGTCTCCACGAAACCGAAGTCGTTGATGAGGCCGTCCGTGTTGATCGTCGTGCGCCCGGAGAACCAGGCGAAGATCCCCGCGTCGGTCATCGCGAAGACCGCGTCGCGGGGCGCGTGGTCGCGCGCCCAGAGCGCGGCGCGGTGGTAGTGCTCGAGGAGGAGATCACGGTGGCGTGCGCGCGAGGCGGCGAGGCCGGCGGCCATCGCGGCGGCCGCGACGACGAGGATCGCGGCCCACAGCGCCGCGGCGCGGCGCGCGTCGCCGCGGGCGAACGCGTTCGCGGCGCGCGTCGCGCCCCACCCGACGAGGAGGATCCCGGCGGGCACGCCGAGACAGAAGTGCCAGTTCTCGACGCCCCACGTCATGAAGAGGAGCGTGTAGACGAAGTGGAGGAGCGCCGCGAGCCCGAAGATCGCGATCGGGGAAGGTGGCGTGCCGCGCGCGGGCGCGGTCCACGCGCGAACCGCGTCGCGCGCCCACCACGCGCCGCCGATCGCGGCGAAGAGCGCGAAGTCGGGGAACGCGCGGAGGTACCCCCACTGAGGGTCCGCGCGCGGGAACGTCGTCTTGAGCGCGCCGGAGACCGGCGCGAGGTGGCCGAACCGCGCGAGGTTCCACGCGAGGTACGCCCCGCCGAGGAGGACCACCGGGGCGAGGAACGCGAGCGTCCCCGCGCGGAACAGGCGCCGCGGGCGCGCGGCGAGGAGAGAGAGCAAGAACGCCGCGAACAAGAAGACGGAGTCGAGCCGGCAGAGGAAGACGAGCGCGGCGAGGAGGCCTGTCGCGAGGTCGCGCCGAACGCTCGCCCCACCGCCGCCCACGCGCCTTCCCGCGCCCACGGAGACCCCCGCGCTCGCCGCCTCGCCCGGAAATCCCCCGAGGAGCCGCGCGAGGAGCGCGAACAGGAGAAGGAAGTAGAGCCCCGACTCGAGCATCGAGTTCGTCTGCGTGAGGACGCGCGGCCACGCAAACAGGATGAGGGCGAGGATTGCACCGGGCGGCGGGAGGAGCCGGCGCGCGCACGACCAGAGAATGAGAAGCGTCCCGAGCAGGATCACGCACTGCAGCGCCTGCACCGCGCGCACGGCGGTCACGGGGTCCCCGGTGGCCGACGCCCGCATCACGGGCACGAGCGCGAGCATCCAGAGCGGGTGATACCCGTTCGTCTCGTGCCGCCCGTCGAACGTGGAGCCGGCCCCGCGCGCGACCGAGTCCGCGACCTTCAGGTAGTAGAACGCGTCGTCGATCGTCCAGTTGAGGCTCTTCTCGAGCGGCCCGCCGAACGCGAGGAACGCCTGCCAGGCGACGATCGCGAGGATGACCGCGCCGCCGGCGATCCGCCAGCCCACTTCACCCCGCCGGTCTCCGATCACTCGCCGACCTCCTCACGCCTCAGATGCTCGATCGGAGGCGTCTCGCAAGGATAGCAGAGGCCGCGCGCGAGTCGAACCGAACACGCGAGGTGGGACCAGCCGCACTCCGCGCAACGAGAAAGCAATCGAGGGGCGAGCCTCGCGGCCCGCCCCCCGTGATTCACTCGGAAGGGATTAACTCCCGAAGAAGATCCTTCCGAAGATGCTCAGCATGTTCGTCGACTCGCCCTCGGTCGAGATGAAGTGGAGCTTCGAGTCGAGGCCGAACTTCACGGAGCTGGCGGGGTTTCCGAACTTGAGGCCGCCGCCGAAGTTGAACCCGAAGTCGGTGTTCGAGTCGTCCGTGCTACCGATCTCGACGCCGGTGTTGTAGAAACCCATGCCGGCATCGAGGTACGCGTGCGTCGTGCCCGTCGTCGGGAACCAGTGATAGACCTGGCCCGTGATCGGCATCGTGCTCCACGACGCCTCGCCGGACGGGGTGTCCTGGCTACCGAGGTTCATATAAGAACCCTCGGCGCCGATCCCCCAGTTCGAGGTCGGGAACTGGTACGCGAGTCCCACGCCGAAGCCGATCGACCCGCCGGGTGAACCACTCTCCATGATCTTCCCCCAGCCGATCTGGCTGAAGACGACGGGGTGCTGTGTGGCGGCGGCCGCCGGCGCGAGGAACGCGACGAGCGCTAGCGCCGACAGAGCAGCAAGTGTTGATCTACGCATCTCCATCCTCCTTTCGTAGGACCGTCGTACTATCGGCAGCCGGATGGAGAGGCTTTAGGGATTTTTTTACGATCTTTTCGCAAAAACCGCCGAATAGAGGAAGGACGCCACAGCCGCGCCGAGGATGGGGCCGAACCAGTAGACGTGGTGGAGGGCCCAGTAGCCCCCCGCCAGCGCGGGCCCGAAGGTGCGCGCCGGGTTCATCGAGGCGCCGGTCACGGGGCCGCCGCAGAGGATGTCGAAGGCGACCGTGAGGCCGATGCCGAAGCCGGCGATCGACGTCGGCGCGCCGGCGTCCACGGCCGTCATGAAGACCGCCGTGACGAGGAAGAAGGTGAGGATCGCCTCCATCAGGATCGCCGCGCCCTGGCCGATCCCGGCGGCGACCTCGGGCGTGCCGAGGTGCGCGGCGCTCGTCGCGCTCGACGGCAGGATGAGCGTGAGCGCGAACGCCGCGAGCGTCGAGCCGACGAGTTGCGAGATGATCCACGCGACCGCGTCGCTCCCCTTCATCTTCTTCGCGATCAGGATGCCGATCGTCACGGCCGGGTTGAAGTGGCCGCCCGAGATCCGCCCGAAGGCGGAGATCGCGATGGAAAGCGCGAGCCCGTGAGCGAGCGCGATCCCCACGAGACCGACCCCACCGCCCGTGTGCGCGTTCACGCAGATCGCTCCCGCGCCGGCGAACGTCAGGAAGAACGTCCCGATGATCTCAGCGAGGCATCCTTTCCAGGTCTCGGTCATGGCCGGATCTCCTTTCGCTATTCTCGGGGGAGTTTCTCGACGAGGCGGAAGTCGATGCGCCCCTCGGAGAGGTTCACGCTCTCGACCGCGACGCGGAGGCGGTCGCCGATCGCGAACGAGAGGCCGCTCTTCTTTCCGACGAGCGCGTGGCCCGCGTCGGAGAGGATGAAGTAGTCGGCGGAGATCTCGTTCACGCGGATCATCCCCTCGACGAAGTACTCGAGCAATTCGACGAACACGCCGAACTCCGTCACTCCGCTCACGATCCCCTCGTACTCCTCGCCGACCTTGTCGAGCATGAAGCGCGCGCGCCAGTAGTCGACGACGTCGTACTCGGCCTTGTCGGCGAGGCGCTCGGAGGCGCTCGACGAGCGCGCGATGTCGGCGAGTCGCGCGGCGTTGGGGAGGCGGCGGGTGTCGCGGTGGAGGTGCCCCTTGAGGAGGCGGTGCACGATGAGGTCCGGGTAGCGCCGGATCGGCGACGTGAAGTGGAGGTACGCGCCGGAGGCGAGACCGTAGTGGCCGATGTTCCGCTCGGAGTACTCGGCGCGCGCCATCGAGCGGAGGAGGAGCGTGTTGAGCGCGCGCTCGTACGGCTTGCCGGCGATGCGGTCGACGAACTGCGCGAGCGCGAGCGGCGTGATCTTTGCCTCGAGCGACGCGCGGAACCCGAACGTGCGCGCGAGCGCGGCGAACGCCTCGATCTTCGCGGGGTCGGGGCCGGCGTGCACGCGGAAGAGCGTGGGGAGGCGGCGCTCCTCGAACCAGCGCGCCACGGCCTCGTTCGCCGCGATCATCATCTCCTCGATGAGGCGGTGCGCGTCGTTGCGCTCGGAGCGGACGATCGATTCTGGCTCGCCGGTCGTGATGTCGATCAGGATCTCCGGCTCGGGGAGATCGAAGTCGATCGAGCCGCGGCGGCGGCGCGCCTCGCGGAGGCGCTTCATGAGCGTCCCCATGAGGAGGATGTGCGGGCGAAGGCGCTCGATCTCGGGGACGCGCTCGCCGCGGAGGACCGCCGCGACTTTCGTGTACGTGAGGCGCGCGGCGGAACGGATCACGCTCTCGTAGAAGTCGGTCGTGAGGACGCAGCCGGTGCGATCGACCGTGATCTCGGCGGTGAGCGTGAGGCGGTCGACGTTCGGGTTGAGCGAGCAGATCCCATTCGAGAGCCGCTCGGGGAGCATCGGGATCACGCGCGTGGGGAAGTAGACGCTCGTGCCGCGCTCGCGCGCCTCGCGGTCGAGCGGCGCGCCGTCGTCGACGTAGTGAGCGACGTCGGCGATCGAGACCCATAGGCGGAGGACGCCGTTCGGTTCCTCGCGCGCGAGGACCGCGTCGTCGAAGTCGCGCGCGGTCTCGCCGTCGATGGTGACGATCGGGAGGTCGCGGAGGTCGCGTCGCCCGCGCGCGTCGCGCTCGTTCACCTCGGTGGGGATCGCGGCCGCCTCCGCGACGACCTCCTCGGGGAACGCGACCGGGAGGCCGTGGCGTCGGATGATGCGCTCGATCTCGACCTCCGGGTCGCCCTCCTCGCCGAGCACCTCGAGGACGCGCGCGAGCCCGGGGCGGAAGCGCGACGGGTACTCGAGGATCTCGACCTCGACGACCTCGCCGGGGTTCGCGCGCGGCGGCTCGGCGGGAGTCGTGCGCGCGGTCTCGCGCTCTCCGTCGCCCGCGCGGTCACGCGTCCTCGCGCCTGCGGTCGTTGCCGGCCGTCCGTGGCGCGGGCCGTGCGGCCGGCGCGCGCCCTTCCGCTCCGGCTCGACGAGGAGTTTCTGGCGGAACGTCGCGCCGTCGGGGATCACCTCGATCCCGTGCGGGCCGCGACGGAAGACGCCGACGGTCTTGCGGTGCGCGCGCGAGAGGATCGAGAGGAGCCGCCCCGAGAGGCGCCCGTCGCGGCCGCGCTCGACCTCGACGCGCACCTCGTCGCCGTCCATCACGCCCGCCATCTCGGCGGGGGAGAGGAAGACGTCCGCCTCGCGCCCCTCGCGGTCGATCACGAACCCGAAGCCTCGTTGGTGGAGCGAGACGCGCCCCTCGACGATCGGGCCGCGCTCGCGCGCGCCCCGACTCCCCGAGCCGCGTTCTCGCCCGCCGCGCGGGCGAGCTTCGCGGGCTTTTACGCCTTCGCGCCGCCCGTGGGCTTTGCCTTCGGTGCGCCCGCCGCCCTCGCGCGCGCCGCTTGCCGCGCGCGCCCTTCCGGCGTCCCGCGCCTTCGCGCCGTGCGTCTTCTTCCCCGGCTTCGCGATCGACGCGCCGCGCGCCGCCGGCTTCTTCTTTCGTCCACGCTTCCTTCCCATGATCGTCGCGTCAACGTACGCTCGCGCATCGCGGAAGTAAAGCCGGAACTCCGCCGCGCGGATCGCGCGTGTCGACCCGCGCATCGCGCGGCATCGCCTTGCCGCCCGCGTCGCGCGTGTGATAGCGTGATGGCTCTTCGCGTGAAATCATCGGGAGGATCGATTCCGTGGCGGACATGAAAGGGACCAGCGACTACCTTCGCGGCGGGAAGATCGATCCGGCGCCCGTGGCGGGCGACGCGCGCGTCGCCGACCTCGTGGACGGATCGTTCCTCGCGTTCAACGCGGGGCGGCTGCGCGAGGCGTGCCAACTCTTCGCGACGCGCGTCCTCGAGGACGACGTCACCGTGGGCGTGAGCCTCACGGGCGCGCTCACGCCCGCCGGGCTCGGCATGTCGTGCCTCATCCCGCTCATCAAGGCCGGCTTCATCGACTGGATCGTCTCGACCGGCGCGATCCTCTACCACGACACTCATTTCGGCCTCGGCCTCGCGATGCACCGCGGCTTCCCGGACGCGGACGACGTCGCGCTCCGCCGCGAGGGGGTCGTTCGCATCTACGACATCTTCTTCGACTACCACGTGCTGCTCGACACCGACGCATTCTTCCGCGAGATCATCCGCGCGCCGGAATTCCAGCGCGACATGGGGACCGCCGAGTTCCACCACCTCGCGGGCCGCTACGTGCGCGAGCGCGAGCGCGCGCTCGGCCTGCGCGACCGATCGCTCCTCGCCGTCGCGCACGAGCACGCGCTGCCGATCTTCACGTCGTCGCCGGGCGACTCGAGCATCGGGATGAACGTCGCGGCGATGGCGCTCGAGGGGAACCGCCTCCGCTTCGACGTCTCGGCGGACGTGAACGACTCCGCGGCGATCGTGCTCGCGGCGAAGCGCGGCGGCGGGGCGGGCGGCGCGCCCGGCAAGAGCGCGGCCGTCATCTTCGGCGGCGGGTCGCCGAAGAACTTTCTACTGCAGACCGAGCCGCAACTCCAGGAGGTGCTCGGGATCGCGGAGAAGGGGCACGACTACTTCCTGCAGGTGACCGACGCGCGCGTCGACACGGGCGGGCTGTCGGGGGCGACGCCGGGCGAGGCGGTCTCGTGGGGGAAGGTCGATCCGGACCGGCTGCCCGACGCGGTCGTCTGCTACCTCGACACGACGGTCGCGATGCCGATCGTCGCGGCGTACGCGCTCGCGCGGCGCGCGCCGCGGAAGCCGAAGCGCCTCGTCGAGCGCCTGCCCGACCTGCGCGCCGCGCTCGCCCGCGAATACCACGACCGCCGGGCCTAGGCGATGAGGTCGGCGCGGCTCGCACACCCGGCGTTCACCGCGGTCGTCGCGCTCGCCGTGGTGTCGGCGGTGGGCGCGCCTGCGCTCGGGCCCGCGCATGCGCTCGCGGCGCCCAAGGCTGAGATCGCGCAACGCACCGTCGACTTCGGGACGATCGCACCGTACGAGGAGAGCGTCCGCGAGGTCGCGATCCGCAACGCGGGCGACGAGACCCTCGTGGTCGGCGAGGCGCGCGCTCTCTCCGAGCAGGCGCGCGCCGCGGCCGCGCGCGACACGCTCCCCGCGGGCGCCGAGTCGGTGCTTCGCCTCGCGCTCGTGCCCATCGCTCCGGGCGGCTTCGAGACGAAGGTCATCGTCTCAACGAACGATCCCGTCGAGCCGACGATCATCCTCGTGCTGCGCGCGGACGTCGCGCCGCGCGTCGTTCTCGACACGGAGCCGCGATTCCTCGGGCTCTTGCGGCCGGGCGAGGCGTCGAGCGCGGAAATCGCGATCCGCTTCCGCGCGGGGCTCGCGTCGCGCCTCGAGCGCGCGGGGTCGACGCTGCCGTTCGTGCGGTTCGCCCCGCGCGCCGGCGCGGACAGCCTCGAGGCGGTCGTGCGCGCGACGCTCGCCGCCGAGGCGCCGCGCGGCATCCATCACGGCGCGGCGGCGCTCATCGTGTCCTACCCGCACCTCGACACCTTGTACGTCCCCATCGGCGTCGAGGTCACCGGCCGCTGGCGCGTCGTGCCGTTCCCGTTCACGCTCGGGAAGACGACGAGCACGCGGCGCGATCTCGCGACGATTCTCTGCGAACGCACGGTGAAGAAAGCGGCGCACGTGACCGGTGCGTCGACGGACATCCCCGATTACAAAGTCGTCGTCGATACGGTGACGGAGGGGCGGACATATCGCGTGCGCCTGCTGCCGGCGGCCGGATGGAAGAGCGGCGAGTGGGATGGGACGGTCCGCATCGAGACCGACGACCCGGAGGAGCGCGAGATCATCGTCCCGGCGACGGTGTTCGTGGGGAAGTTGTGAGCGACTGAGCATTCCACACTGCGCGCTCGAGGGCAGATGAAGACGTACTAACGCACCACCTCGACCGTATCGACCGTGAAGGCCGCGTACTCGTCGCGGTCTGTGAGGAGCGCGACGAGCCGGCGGTTCGCGAAGACCGGTAGGCGGACGATGTTCAGCGTGACCCTGTATCGGCCCGCCGGGGCGTTGTTGGGGACGCGGATGCCGAGGCGTTCGGCGATTCGTTCGTTCTCCCGCCACAGGAGCACCGGATAGAGCCCGCCGGTGATCTCACGCTCCGCGAGGACGCGGTCGGGCGGCTTTCCCATGAGCCGTTCGATCCGCCGCGCGATCTTTCTCGACGCGCGATCCGCATGGCCCTCGATCCTCGTGAGCGCGAGGAACGCGAGGTAGTTCCCGATCGGCGGGCTGTCCGACGTCGCCGACAGCGTGCACTCGACCGTCACGACCTCTCCGGGCGCGAGCCGGCTCGGATCGGTTCGCACCATCGCGATCCCGATGCCGGATTCGGTCACGATGCTCGGTCCCGCGGCCGCGCTCGGCGCGAGAGTCGGATTCACGGGGGTCGGCGGACGTGGCGCGTCGACGGCCGGCGATCGGACCGCGTACAATCGCAGGGGCCCCGACGTCGCAATCGCGTCAAAGCCGCTCGTGTCGGCATCGAGGAACGCCCGCAGGAACCCAAGGTTCTCCGGACGCGTGACGTAACCAAACGTGCGGACCGTCTCACCAATCCCCTCGTTCACGATCACGTGAGTGATGCCGCGCGCCGCGAGGACCGCGTCGCGCTCCTCCGCGCTCGTCCAGGGCGAAAGGATGCGCGCGAGGTCGCGGAGCCGCTGCGGCTCGTCCACGTCGTTCGGCGGCGAGTGTTGGTCGGGGAGGGCGACGGGCGCGGCAAGCGTTCTCGCGTACAGGACGTAACTCGTGAGCGGGTCGGTCGCGACCCGCGCCGCCGGCGGGATCGCGCTCCGCAGTCTCTCGAGCGCTTCCGTCCACGCCGCCTCGCTTCGCACGCTCGCGCGCTCGTCCGCGGCGGGGCGCCCGACCAGCGCGGCCGCGCGGCCGCACCACTGCGCGACAAGCGCGAACGCGACGATCCCGCCGACGGCGAGGACCAGACGAGACGGGCGCCACCGCCGCGCCGCGAGCATCGAGAACGAATCGATGAGAACCCAGGAGATGATGAGCGGGAACGGGACGAGCGCGGGGAGCCGCCGCAGGAGGTAGCCGAGCGGGCCGGCGAGGAGCGTCACGACCGGCGGGGACACGAGGATCACCAGCGATGCGACGAGGAGCAGCACCCACTTCGCGCCGAGATCGGTGCGAGCCCGACCCCAGAGTAGCGGCGCGAGTAGAAGCCCGAGCACTCCTCCGATCCACATGAACTCGTAAACGGTCATCGGTTCCGGCACGAGGAGGCCTCCGGGCAGCGCGAGGACGCCTTGCGTCTCCACTTGAATCGGGTTCGCGAGAGCGCCCGCGGCGAGGACGCGCCACGCGCTCACAGCGACGACGACGGCGGCGAGCGGCGCGATCGCCGCGAAAGCCGCGAGCCGCGAACGAACCGAGGGCGGCGGCGCGTCACTCGTCGAGACGAGAACGAGCGTCGCGAGCGCGGCGAGCGCGAGGGCCCCAGCGAAGTGGTGCACGAGCGGGAGCGCGAGGGCGAGCAAGATGGGCAGGCGCCGCCCTTCGCGCCGCGCGGCGAGGCACTCCGCGAGGAAGAGCGCGTAGAGGAAGAGCCCGATCGATCCCGGGTACGCCGAGCGGCTGAACCACTCGCCGCCGGGCCCGCCGTCCGGCGCGAGGAGGAGGACGAGCCACGCGAGCGGCCACGCGGCGCCGATGAACTCGCGCGCGAGGCGCGCGTACGCGAGGACGCCGAAGAGCGCGGCGATCGCGGTCGCCGACCGCCACATCGCGAGCGGCTCCGCGCCGGAGAGGCGCACGATCCCCGCGAGCAGCGCGTTCCACGTCCCCTTCCGCGGGTCCGGGTACGCGCCAGCCTCGCCGTTTCCCAACTCGCGAGAGAAGATGTGGTTGCGCGCCGCGACGCGCGCCGCGGCGCCGACGTGGTCGTAGACGTCCAGCCGGTAGTCGGGCGGGCGCGGGCGCCAGATCGCGATCGCGGCGATCCCGAGGCAGAGCGCGATGCCGGCGATCGCGAGACGCCGTCCGCTCGCGACGCGCGCACTCGGAGTGCGCGTCGGATCCGCGCTGGGGATTCCTGAGGACGCGCTCTCCGTGCGGGCCGCGCTCACTCTCTCTCCCTGCCCCGCCCATCCGACCCGCGCCGCGACGAAGGCCGCCACGACGAGCGGATGAACGAGGAGCAGCATCGAGAGCCCGCCCGCGGCGCATTCGAGAACCAGCGCGAGAGCCGAGAAGATCCCGAGGTTTTCCGCGAAGCCGATCGGCAGGTCGTCGAGGAAGAGACGCGAGCGGCCGCGGCCGCGCCCTCGCGAGAGCGCGAGGGCGAGCGACGGCGCGACGACGAGGTAGAGCCAGGCAAAAGCGTGGCGCGCCGCCTCCGGGCCGCCCCGACTCGCGAGGCCGGCGAGGAGAGAGACGCCGATGTAGACGACGACAAGTCGAATGTTCCGGAGGATCACCGCATCGCTCTCGTGGCGCCTCGCCTCCCGGCGGCGATCCTACCCGCGCCCACTCTCGATGCGTTCCTCGGTCTCGGGATCGAAGAGGTGGGCGCGCTCGATCGGGAGCGCGAGAGAGATCTCGGCGCCGGCGGCGGCCGCGCGCGTCGCGGGCTGCTTCACGATGACCGTGCCCTCGGGCGCGCGGACATAGAGGAATGCCTCGGCGCCAGTCCGCTCGACGAGCTCGACGCGGCCCGCGATCGTGCCGGCGCCGTTCGGCGCGGCGCGCAGGTCCTCCGGCCGGATCCCGATCGTGACTGCCGCCCGGCTGCCCGCAGCGGGGAGCGCGACGCGCGCGCCGCCCGCGAGCCGGTACGCGCTTCCGCCCTCGCCGTCGCGCCGCGCCTCGAGGAAGTTCATCGGCGGGCTCCCGATGAACCCCGCGACGAAGCGGTTCGCCGGCCGCTCGTACAGCGCGAGCGGCTCCGCGACCTGCTGGAGGACCCCGCGCGCGAGCACCGCGATCCGCTCGCCCATCGTCATCGCCTCGACCTGGTCGTGCGTGACGTATACGCTCGTGATGCCGAGCCGTTTGTGGAGCGCCGAGATCTCCGCGCGCATCTGCACGCGCAACTTCGCGTCGAGGTTCGAGAGCGGCTCGTCGAAGAGGAAGACGCGGGGGTTCCGCACGATCGCGCGGCCCAGCGCGACGCGTTGCCGCTCGCCGCCCGACAATTCGCGCGGGTGCTTGTCGAGGAGCGCCTCGATGCCGAGACTCGCCGCCACCTCGCGCACGCGGCGCGTGGCCTCGTCGCGCGGCGTCCCGCGCACCGCGAGCCCGAAACCGATGTTGTCGCGGACCTTGAGGTGCGGGTAGAGCGCGTACGACTGGAAGACCATCGCGATGTCGCGTTCGCGCGGGGCGACGTCGTTCACGACGCGGTCGCCGATCCACACTTCGCCCTCGGTCGCGTCCTCGAGGCCGGCGATCACCCGGAGGACGGTCGACTTGCCACAGCCGGACGGCCCGACGAGCACGAGGAACTCGCGGTCGCGCGCCTCGAGGTCCAAGCGGTCGAGAGCGGGAGGCGCTCCTTCGCTGTATCGCTTGGTGACGGCCTTCAGGAGAACGCGCGCCAGGGGACCCTCACAATGGTTCGTCTTGAAATCGGCGGACGGGATCGCGGCGATTATAGCGCGCGCGCGCGGCGGGTCAACGAACGCCGCAAGCGCCACGAACGCTGAGAGCGCCGCAGCCGCGGCGCGGCGCCGACGCCCGGGCCGCCCGTCGCCGCGGATGTATACTCGCGCGCATGAACGGCCGTCTCGTTCTCGGCCCGATGACGCGGCGCCTCATCGAGGCGTTCCGCGCGGAGGTCGCGCGCTGGGTCGAGGCCGACCCGCTTGCTCCGGGCGTCGTCCTCGTCGGCTCGAACCTCCTCGGCCTCCAACTCCGCCGCCGCCTCGCCCTCGAGGGGACGTCGCACGCGGGCCTCCGCTTCGTCACGTTCGTCGACCTCGGGCGCGCGCTCGCGGCGCCGCTCGTCGCGGGGCGCGCGCCGCTGCCGGCCGGAGGCCGGGCGCTCGTCGCGCGCGCGCTCACCCGATCGCAGGCGCCGACCGGGTACTTCGCGCCGGTCGCCGCACGCCCCGGCTTCCACCGCGCGCTCGCCACCACCTTCGGCGACCTCGACGACGGCGGGTTCGCCGCTGACGTCGCCGCGCTCCTCGGCGATCCGGCGGCGACGGACGCGAAACTTCGCGAGGTCCTCGGCTTCTACACGTCTTACCGGGCCCGCGTGGAGCCGGACTTCGTGACGACGAGCGATCTCATCCGTCTCGCCGCGCCCGAGGCGGCCCGCTTCCGCGAGCGCTTCGGGACCGCGCGGCTCGCGCTCTTCGGCTTCTACGACTTCACGGAGGTCCAGCGGCGGCTCCTCGCCGCGCTCGCCCGCGCGGACGGCGCCCTCGAGCGCCTCGCCGCGTTCGCGCCCGATCCCGACCTCGCGGACCACCTCTTCGCGCGCGAAGGCGTCGAGTTCCTTGCGGGGCTCGGGCTTGCCGTCGAGCGGGTGGTGGAGCGGGCGGCGGAGCGGGAGGCGGAGAAGGCGACGGAGCGGGTGGCCGAGCGAGGGACGGAGCGGGTGGCCGAGCGAGGGACGGAGCGGGAATCGGAGCCGGCGCCGCCGCTCGCGGCGTCCGGCGCCTGGCGCGCCGCCGGCGCGCCGCGCGTCGAGGTGATCTCCGCGCCGAGCGAAGTCGAAGAGGCGCGCGAGATCGCGCGCGCGATCCTCGCGCTCGCGCGCGACGGGATCGCGTTCCGCGAGATCGGCGTCCTCCTTCGGCTTCCCGCCACGTACGCGCCGCTCCTCCGCGAGGCGCTCGCCGAAGCGGGGATCTCCTTCTACCTCCACCATGGGATCACGCTCGGCGAGAGCGCCGCGGGGAAAGGGTTCCGACTCCTGCTCTCCCTCGCGGGCACGTCGTACACGCGCGCCGACGTGATCGAGTTCCTCACCGCCGCGCTGCTCGCGCCCGACCGCGCGCCGGACGCCGCCCTCTCGCCGTCGCTCTGGGACCTCGTGACGCGACGCGCCGGAATCGTCGAGGGGCGCGATGCCTGGCGCGAGCGGCTCGCCCGATTCGCCCGCCTCGATCGCGCCGATGCCGGCGCCGACGCGGACGCCGCTCCCGAGGAGCGCGCGCGCCTCGCGTCGGAGCGCCGCGCGGCCGCCGCGCTCGCCGCACTCGTCGATCGCCTCTTCGCGGACCTCGACGCGCTCCCGAAGTCCGGAACGTGGGCGGACCACGGCCTCGCCGCCCGCCGCCTCCTCGAAGACTGGATCGCGCCCTCCGCGGAGCGGGACGCGATCGCCGATCTCGTTGGAGATTTCGCCGCCTATGACCGGCTCGCCGGCGCCGCGACGCTCGCGGAATTCCGCGAGACGCTCCTCGAGCGGATGGACGCGAGCCCCGAGACGATCGGCCACTTCGGGATCGACGCGGTGACGGTGAGCGACCTCCCGCGCGCGCGCGGCCTCGCGTTTCGCGTTGTCTTCGTCCCCGGCGTCGTGGAGCGCGGGTTCCCGGTGCCGCCGACGCAGGACCCGATCCTCCTCGACCGCGACCGCCGCCGCCTCGCCGCGACGCGGCGCGGCGCGCTCGCACCGCGTCTCTCGCGCGCGCGCGAGGAGGAGCTCCTCTTCGCGCTGGCGCTCTCCGCGGCCGAGGAGACGGTCGTCTTCTCGTATCCGCGTTGCGAGGCGGGAACCGACCGCGAGCGGACGCCGTCGCCCTTCCTCGCGCGCGTCCTCGAGGAGTCGCACGGCCGGCGCGTCGAGGTCGGCGATCTCGGGCGGCCCGACGACGCGGGGCTCGACCGCATCCGGCGACTCCCGATGCTGGGAGGCGCGCTGCGCGACCCAGACGGCGCGCTCGGGCTCGTCGAGCGGCACGTCGGGATCGGGCTCGGGCCCGAGACGCCCCACGCCGTCCGCGCGGTGGTCGCGGAGCGGCTCGCCGCCGAGCACCCCGCGTTCGCGCGCGCCGTCGCCCACTGGGACGCTCGCTGGCACGACCATCGCCTCAACCCGCACTCGGGCCGACTCTCGCAGCGCGCCGTGCGCCGCGTCCGCGAGTCGCTCCGCGCGCGCGGCCTCTCGCACCTCCTCACGGAGTCCGTGCTCTCGCCCTCCTCGATGGAGACGTACGCGACGTGCCCGTACCGCTATTTCCTGAAAGAGGTCCTCCGCATCGAAGAGGTCCCCGAGCCGGAGAGGACCGAAGAGATCGAGTCGACCGAACGCGGGATCCTCGTGCACCGGATCCTTGAGGAGTTCTTCACGGAGATGGCGCGCGAACGGCGGCTGCCGATCGTCGCGGGGCGGGCGGCCGATGCCGAGGAGCGTCTCCTCGCGATCGCCGAGCGCGCGTTCCTCGCGGCGGAGGAGCGCGGCCTCACCGGTTTTCCGCTCCTCTGGCGCCTGCAGACGGCGCGGATCCGCGCGGTCCTCTCGGCGTTCGTCCGCGCGGAGGCGGACAGCGCGTTCGGCGCGCGCTCGCCGAGCCCGATGCTCGAGGCGTCGTTCGGGGAAGGCGCGGGAGGCGAGGCGCGGATCGCGCTCTCCGGCGGGAGGGTCCTCCGGTTCCGCGGGAAGATCGACCGGCTCGACGCGACGGAGGACGGCGCGCGATTCGTTGTGATCGATTACAAGGCCCGATGGAAGGCGGCGCCTTCATCGAAGGACGACGACCCCGTGTTCCGTCGCGGAGAGACGCTCCAACTTCCGATCTACCTCCTCGCCGCGCCGACGTGTCTCGGCGCGCGCGCGCCGGCCGCGGGCGACGCGCTCTACGTCGATCTCCGTCTCTCGGAGGGGAAGGTGAAAGGCTCGAAACCGCTCTCGACGGAGACGCTCGCCGCGCGCCACGCCGACCTCTCGGAGATCCTCGACACGATCGTCGACGGCATCCAGTCTGGTTTCTTCCCGGTCTTCCCGAATGAGGGGGACAACTGCCGCACCTGCGACTACGCGGCGGTGTGCGGGCCGCCGCGTCTCGTGAGCGGGCTCTTCCGGATCAAATCGCGCGCGCCCGAAGGGGAGCGATTCGTCCGCTTCCTCGGGATGAAGGGGGGCGCGACGTGAGCGGAATACGAGATGGCGCCGCGAGCGGACGGCCCGGCGCGCCCCCGAGCGACGACGACGCGCGCCGCCGCGCGCGCGAAGACCTCGACGCGTCGCTCGCGCTCGAGGCGGGTGCCGGGACCGGCAAGACGAGCCTCCTTGTCGACAGGATCCTGAACCTCGTCGGGGTGAAGGGCGTGCCGATCGAGGCGATCGTCGCGATCACGTTCACCGAGAAGGCCGCCGCCGAGATGAAGGTGCGCCTGCGCGAGGGGCTCGAGAAGCGGCTCGCGGCGGCGGGCGCGGCGCGCGACGCGGAGGCCGGCGCTCGCTACCGGGGCGCGCTCGACGACTTCGCGCTCGCGACCGTCTCGACGATCCACGCGTTCGCCGGCGCGCTCCTGCGCGAGCGGCCGGTCGAGGCGCGGGTCGATCCCGGATTCGAGCAACTCGACCAGGTCGGGGAAGCGCGACTCTTCGACGAGGTGTGGGCGCGCTGGGAGGAACACGAATTGCTCACGGAGGCCGAGCCGTACCGCCGCGCGCTGGAGGCGGGCGTGACGCGCGACCGCGTGCGGACGCTCGCGCGGCGGCTTCTCGACTACCGCGAGTTGATCCCGCACGCGCTCCCCGAGCCGCCGGACGAGGCGGAGGCCGAGCGCCAGTTCGAGGAGATCGTCCGCGAGGGCGCCGATCTCGCCGCATTCGCCGCGCGGCACTGCGCGGCTCGGGACAACAAACTCCGTGTCCTGATCGACGAGGCCGCGCGGACCATCGCGGCGCTCGCGGAGCGGCCTTCGGTCGAGCGGCGCGCGGCCTTCCTCGCGGGCGTCACGATCCGGACGCACGCCACGTGGGGGAAGGCCGCGGATTGGGACGCGGGCTCGATCGACGAGGCACGGGGGCGGCTCGGCGCGCTCGCGGCCGAGGTCGCGGCGCTCGGCGCGCGGCTCGGCGCGGAGATCGCCTCCGACATCGCGCTCTGGCTCGGCGGCTTCCTCGACGCCTTCCGCAGGGAGAAGGAGCGGCGCGGCGTCCTCGACTTCCACGATCTTCTTCTCTGCGCGCGCGACCTCCTGCGCGACGACCCTGCGGCGCGCGAGGACTTCAAGGCGCACTTCCGCGCAATCCTCGTCGACGAGTTCCAGGACACCGATCCGCTCCAATCCGAAATCGTCTTCTTCCTGTCGGAGGAGGGGACGGGCGCGGCGCGTTGGGACGAGGTCGCCGTCACGCCGGGCCGTCTCTTCATCGTGGGGGATCCGAAGCAGTCGATCTACCGGTTCCGGCGCGCGGACATCGACGTGTACACGGAAGTCCAGCGCCGCGTCTCGGGCGGGGCGCCGCTCCCCATCACGCGGAACTTCCGATCCGTGCCCGGCATCGTCTCGTGGGCCAACTCGCTCTTCGCGGACCTTTTCGCGGACGCCCCGGACACGCTCTCCCAGGCGCCGTTCGCGCCGATCGAGGCGACGCGTGAAGCGGCGCCGGGCGCTCCGGGGCGGGCGATCGCCGCGGGGCCTGCGGTCGCCGCGGGGCCTGCGGTCGTCGCGGGTCCGCCGATCCTCCTCGCCGCGCCCGCGCCCGACGCGGGGGAGCGCCTGCCGATCGACGAAGCGCGCGCGATGGAGGCGGCGGCGATCGCGGACGTCATCGCGGACGGCGTCGCGCGCGGCGAGTTCCGCGCGCGCGACGTCGCCATCCTCTTCCGCACGCTCACGGGGATCCAACTGTACGAGGACGCGCTCGGGGAGCGAGGGATCGAGTACCAGGTCGAGGGCGGGAAGACGTTTTTCCAGCGCGGCGAAGTGCAGGCGCTCCTCTCGTGCCTCACCGCGGTGGAGGACCCCGAGGACCCGGTCGCGCTCGTCGCGGCGCTCACGTCGCCGCACTTCGGGATCTCCGACGACGCGCTCGCCGTCTTCGCCGCCGAGGGGCGCGCGTTTCGCTACCTCGGCGACTTGGGCGACGCGGGGGGCGCGCACGCGGAGATCGGCGAGGCGTTCGAGACGTTCCGGCGGCTCCACGCGGCGCGGCACGAGGGGCCGCTCCACCGTCTCGTCGAGCGGATCCTCGAGGAGACGCACGTCCTCGAGTTCCACGCGCTCCACCGGCGCGACCGCCGCGCGATCGCGAACCTCCGGAAGGTGGCGGAGAAGGCGCGGGCGTTCGAGGCGGCGGGGCCGGCGACGCCGCGCGCGTTCGTGCGGTGGCTGCGCGAGGAGGAGGCTGTCGGGGACGAGGGGGACTCGCCCGTCGCCGAGTCGGCCGAGGAGATCGTGAGGATCACGACGATTCACAAGGCGAAGGGGCTCGAGTTCCCGGTGGTGGCGATCGCGAACATCGCGTCGGATCGAGCGTTCAAGGAGGACTTCCTCGTCGAGAACCTGCCGCCGCGTGTCGCGTTCTCGCTCGGGGCGAAGGACCACCCGTGCCGGACCGCGAACTTCGACGCGCTGCGCGAGCGCGAGAAGCGGCGCAAGCGCGCGGAGGAGCGCCGGCTCCTCTACGTCGCGATCACGCGGGCGCGGGATCGGGTGATCGTCGCGGGGCACGCGGCGCTGGCGGCGAAGGCGGATGGGATGGCGCTGTTCGGTGACTTGCTCCGAGGGCTTCCGCCGCGCGAGGCGTGGAGGGACGGCGCGGAGATCGGGGGCGTGCGCGTGGTCGTCGCGCCGCGCGGGGCGGGCGCTCCTTCCTCCGCACGAGCTCCGTTCGGTGCCCGCGCCGCGCCAGCGGCGCGCGTCACGGTCCCGGCCGACGACGCCGGTTGGCTCTCGTCCCGCGCCGAGGCGCTCGCCCGCGGCCGGGCGGCGCTTCGAGTTCTCACTTCGCGGCGGTTGGTGGCGGAGCGTCGGTTCGCGCGGGACGACGAGGCAGAGGAGGGCGGATCGAGCGGCGAAGGGCTCCACGATCCCCCCGATCATGCGGCGCGAACTTCACTCGGACGCTTCGTTCACGCGCTCATCGAGGCGCTTCCGGGGCTCGACGCCGCGCGGCTCGACGAGACGGCGGCGTCGGTCGCCGCGCGCGACGCGTTCGCGGGGGACCGCGACGAGGCGCTCGCGCTCGCCCGCGCGATCGTCGGGGACCCGGTGATCGAGCGCGCGCGCCACGCGCCGCGCCTCCTGCGCGAGCTCCCGTTCGCCGCGCTCATCGGCGGGCGTTTGGCCGAGGGCGTCGTCGATCTCGCGTTCGAGGATGAGAGCGGCGCGCTCGTGATCGTGGATTACAAGACCGGGCGCGTCGAGGGGGCCGCGGTGGATTCGAGCGAGGGGCGCGCGAGCGCCGCCGCGCGCGGCGAGATCGACCAGATGGCCCTCTACGCGCAGGCCCTCCGCGCGGCGACCGGCCGCTCAGTCCGCGAGGCAATCCTCGTCTACGCGCGCGCGGGGGGCGCGCTCTCCATCCCCGGCGACGAGCTCCTTTCCCGCACGCTGCCCGAGCCGTTTCCGGAGGTCCCCGACGATAACTAGGAGTTCGAGTCCGCCCCGGGGAGCCAGACCTCCACTAGATCGAACCGATAGATGCCGAACCCGGGGGGGAGAGCCTCCGGGGTTGAGCGTAACCGGGCCCGCGGGCGTCAGATAGCCCGTGTGAATGGCCTGGGACGGATCCCTCGGCCCAGCCGAAGTGTCTACGTGGCCCACCAAAGTCCGGGGAGAGCGGGCTGAACGTCTCTTGGTCTCCCCCGTCCAGAAGGCGAAGGCTTGTGCGCTCGAACCAGCGGCCCTGGTAGCCGTCGATATTCTCGCCCACCCGATTGACGGCTCGATCACCGCAGCCGCATACTCGCATCCGCATCGAGCAGCGCTACCCCTGGGCGCGCTCACTTCGCTATCCTTACTCCTCGCGCGACCGCAGAGAACGCCGCCCAGTCTAGAACATATGCCGGGGTGACTTCCGCTCCGGCCGGCATCCGGGATCGGCCGTCCAACGAACTAGCCCGGTGGTTCGGCTGCCCGCGGGTGTCCGATGGCCGGAGGCAGTTCGAGCCCGATGGAGGTTGCTATGACACAAGAGACACCTTCCCTTTACAAGGAATCCGCTGGGGCGGAGGTAAAGATCACGGCGACACCCTCGGACCCGAGCATTCGGGTTCTTGGCTCACTCGACGGCTCGAAGGACAAGTTCAAGAGAATCGAAGTGGATCCCAGCACGGGGACCAGTAAGTTCGTTTTCGACATTTCACTACCGCGCCACGTTGCGGTCCTTCAACCTGTTTTCAATTTCACCAACGCGCCGGACGCGGAAGTTGCCTTCGAAGTCGCCTGTAGCCACGGGAATCAGTTCGCCGCTGGAACCAAGCGACCAAGCGATCCTGTCCCAGAAAGAACGCTGAACTTCAAGCAATAGGGATACAGCGGGAGGTCGGAACATGAACCGGTTCCTCGTCCTCGTTCTTTCCCTCGTTCTTGAGATCCTGGCTTCCGGACCCGCCCAGTCAGAGGAACCCTACCCAGATCCCCTGCCAAGGCTAATCGAAGAACTGGACACGGTATTGGACGCGGTCTATACGGCCGACACCGCCAACACGGGCGCTGTTGAGGACAGATGGGACGCACTCGTTGTTTGGTCCGTCGCAGATGCCGTACTCGATCAGCAGCGCGAGACCGCGGCCAGCATTCTTGCATTGACGACCCAGGCGGAGACCCGACGGCTCGACAAACAGATCGGCGCAAGCCCGGGATCCGGTGGTGAAACTTCTCTCACTAACAGGCCCAACTGGCCGGCACTCCTCGGCTTCGCCGTAGATCATGGTTCGGTCGAACAGAAGGTCGATGGCACGAACGCGACCTTCACTACGACCCCCTACGCCATCTTCCGGATGCTCCCAATTGAAGAGGCCGAGTTGAAGCGGAGTCTCGGCTTCTTGGAGCATGTCGGCGCATCAATCACAGTTCCGACATCGGGGCAGGACGTCGCATTCGGGCGGATGAGGAACTACACTCTGAGCATTGGCCTAGGAAGCCGGAAGCCAAACACGCCGGCATTTCGTGAGATGTGGAAAGATACGCTGCTGGCCGTCGTCCAGGCGGCTATCGACGCTCGTGCCGGGTCATATGCGAGTCTCTATGCAGCAAGCAATGAGGAAGAGAGAGATCTCGAACGCACCTCGGACACGTTGCGTATGCGGGTCATCAAGTATCGACCCGCTAGTCGGGCGGACTTGAGGGACCAAATACTTCGCCTGCTCTACAGCGAGATCTACGTCCCGACGACGAAGAGTACCTGGAAGCGAAGCCAAGCTCTGAAGGCTGCCATCCTCCCGCAGGCCATCAAAATCGTGGAGTCGGAGGCCGCTCTCGCTAAGGTCACGGCCGCGATCGACGAGGCGCGCCGGAAGCCTCTCTTCGCGCTCCGGTACATCAACAATCGGCCTGACGCCGGGCAGAACTACTCGACCTTCGAACTCGGAGCCCAAGTCACAACCATCAAGGCGCCACGTCTCTTCGATCTCATTGCGAATGCCGATATCTCGATCTTTCATGAGCCGCCCGAAGGCCAAGGCGACCTTCGCTCGTATTCTGGGTCTTTGGTTCTCGTCACGGGTTGGGATAGCCCGTTCATCAGCCAGCAGCTGGATCGAAGCCAGCTCACAGCCTCTCTCAGCGTCAAGGTCAAGCGCCGAGAGGATCAACCGGCGGGTGACGAGTTCACCCAGGCGCTCGTCCTCGGCGGATTGGCGATTCCAGTCAATACGGGCATGACGCTTCCAGTTGCGCTTAGTTGGGCGAGCCGCACGGAAGAGCGGGATGAGCCAGAATTGCGGATCAACTTCGGTCTCGGGCTTGATCTCGACGTCCTCGAGGCGGTCGCGAGCGCCTCAAAAGCGATTGGGAGTGCCTCTCCGTGATGCCAGGAACAGCGAGATCTGGAGTTGAAGGGGGGGGCCATGCTGCTAAAGCGCGGCGCCACCGGTGATCCCGTCAAGGGCCTCCAAAGAGCGCTGAACAAGCTCGGGGCGCTCCTACGTGTGGATGGAGACTTCGGGCCAGCTACGGAGGCGGCGGTCGCGGACGCGCGCGTGTCGTTACGGCGACCCGGGCCACCGGAAGCGGACGATGCCCTGCTGCGTGCGCTGGCTGAGCTGCCGGAGCCCTCCACCGAGCTCACTGCCCCTGGTGTCACCTTCATCGCGCGTGAGGAAGTATCGAGCCCCACAGAGTATCGCCGTCGCTTCAAGCACCCGGTCTGGCCGAGCGAGAATAGCGGCATCACTATCGGGATTGGCTATGATCTGAAATTCGCGGACGATACGAAGCTCACAAACGACTGGGGCAAGGCGCTGCCGTCCGAGACGATCGCCAGGCTTGCTCAGGTGCTCGGCACTACAGGATCTCACGACCTTCTGGCCAGGGTCGCGAGCGTCGAGGTGCCGCTTACCGCGGCAGTCGCCGTTTTCCTACAGCGGATGATGCCCGAGCATATCGGGCACACCCGCAGCGTCTACCCGACTCTGGACGCCCTTTGCCCGGCGCGCCGTACGGCTCTCATCAGCCTGGTTTTTAATCGTGGTAGAAGCTTGGAAGGCGACCGGCGCCGTGAGATGCGGCGGATCAGGGAGCTACTTACTGTGAACGCTGAGGACGCGGTAGCGGAACAGATCGAGGCGATGACTCGCCTGTGGGATCCGAAGACGGAGCGAGGTGTGATCGGGCGGCGCCAGCGGGAGGCTACCTTGTGGCGAAACGGTTTCGAGGCATTCCATCTTGAATAGGCTGGCCAACTCTCGCGTGGGCGGTTGCCGCGCTGGTCGAGCGGCCGAACAATCTCCGCCCCTTATGAGGCTATGATGATGAAGTGGGATCCGACGCGCGCGCATACAGACAAGGGGTTGCTGAATCGAGCCGCAGCGTGGCTCGGCATCGATTTGGAGGACCAACCATGGTCCGCGCCGATGCTTTTTGCGCTCGTTGTCGGCGTACTGGCAATCGGCACGTTCGCGCTCGCACGAATGGGATCATTCTGGGCGACGCTTGCGTCGGCAACCTTCTTGGCTGGCTCGGCTCTGACGGTTGGTGCGCTGACGGGCTTTGTATTTGGCATTCCTCGCGCTGTCCAGGAGACTACGGGGAGTCCTGGGGCGAGCGGGGGCCTGGTGCCTGAGTACCGCACAAATACGAATCTTGAGCAAATCTCCGACTGGTTAACAAAGATTGTGGTGGGGCTTGGGCTGACGCATCTCACAGAATTGCCGAAGCGATTGGAGTGGCTGGCAGAGTATAACGCGGAGGCGTTTCCGGGGCCACCGGTGCCAGCGAGCATTGTTGCGACGGCGATGGTCTATTTCGCGGGCGTTGGGTTTCTTGCGTCCTATCTTTGGACGCGACTGCTTCTGACCGGTGCGTTCTCTAAGGCCGACCGGGCGGCCAGGGAGTCGCCAGAGTTCCTGGAGGGGCTGGTGGAGGCGCTTCTTTACCAGCCGGCCCCGAGTGGATTTAACCGAGCTATCGCAACAGGTGAGTCGTACTTGAAGGCGTTCGGAGAAGGCAATTGGAGGGTGTGGCGCTCGCTCGCTTGCGCATATGCGCAACAGTACGGCTACCTGGAGGCTACAGGAAGCGGAGACGAGTCTACGTTGGCGTCGGCGAGGGAGAAGGCACTTAACGCAGTTAAGATTGTGATCCGATTGAATCGGGATGAGTGCCGTGGTCTCAGGAGGCTCTGGGATCCGATGGTTGCGACCGAAGGGGAGAATGACCTCACAGTCTTCTCCGACGACCCAGGATTCGCGGAGGAGTTCCGCAAATGTCCAGAGTGAGCGGCCTCCGTCCGGCGAGAAGGTGACAACGGCGCCGGCGGGGCCGCGTGCCCGACCACGTCGCCTCACCCCGGCGAGAACCGGACGGCGGGGGGAGGGCGGCGGTGACAGGGCTGGGCGAGGGTTGACCGGGAGAAGCCACGGCAGCGATCCACACGCGAGGGGAGGAGCTGGCTGATGATCCATATCGCGCAATTGCCCGGTAGCCGCAGAAGTAGACTTGCACCAATGCTCACTCGCCCTCAACCACTGACTCATTCCCACACGTTTGCTGAGCGCCTCGCCGGTACGACTCCGATAGCCACGCTGCTCTGCATCCTACTCGGTGTCCACCAGACGGACGCGAACACGGTTCAGTTTGCGCAGACAGGTGGCGACGCGCATGGCTCGTGGGGTGCGATCCCGGTTTTGGGGCCCAGTTCGCGGGACACTCACAGCGCGGTCTACGATTCTCAAAGGGATCGCATGGTCGTCTTTGGGGGCAACGCGGATGGAATTGCCCAAGATGACACGTGGGCCCTCTCCCTTGGGGGGTCGCCAAGTTGGCAGCAGCTCCTGACCTCGGGGGGGCCGCCGCCAGCGAGGTGGGCCCACTCGGCCATTTACGATGTTGGTCACGACCGCATGATCATATTTGCTGGAGACGCACCAACGCTGCCGCATTATCCAGCCGACGTCTGGGCATTGTCTTTCCAGACTCTCGAGTGGACTGAACTACAGCCAGGAGGGGAGGAGCCAACAGGCTGGGAAGGCCATTCAGCCATCTATGACCCCATGGGGGATCGGATGATCGTTTTCGGTGGAGACGACGACTTCAATCCGTATACGAACGAAACGTGGGCCCTGTCCCTAGGGCTGCAACCCACCTGGACGAAACTGGCCATTGGCGGTGCTCCTCCAGCACGAGCGTTTCATAGCGCCATTTATGACTCCATTGGGGCGCGCATGGTCATTTTTGGTGGGCTTAGCAATGTTGTTCGGAATGACACGTGGGGGCTCTCACTCGGTTCAAACCCTGCGTGGACGGAGGTCGTTGGGACAGGGGGGCCACCGCCGGCACGGTGGACCCACTCGGCCATCTACGATCACGTACGGAATCGAATGGTTGTCTTTGCGGGGCACGACGGGCCAGCCGTGTATCTGGATGACACTTGGGCTCTTACGTTGGGAGGGGGAACTCTGTGGACAGAGCTCTTACCGCCGCGGCCGTGCGACACGCCACCTGCGACCCGGTATGGTCACGCCGCCGTGTACGACCGCATCGGGGGACTCACTACACGCGATCGAATGATTGTCGTCGGCGGTAACGATGGAACTACGGATCTCGGGGATACATGGAAGCTGTCCTGGAGTGTCTCTTGCGGAGGTGCAGGGCCAGGGCCGCTAACGCCGCCCGGGAGTGAGTCGGGCGATCCCGGTACTGGGGAGCGCATAGCTCTCAATGTGCAAACCACAGTGGGATCATCATCTGTCTTGGTCGACGTTGTGCTATTGGAGGCGGGCAACGGGAGTTTATCTGTGTTTGATGTGGAGGGACGATGTGTTGGAATTCTTTTCGAAGGCACCTTCAATGCAGGTTCAAATCCGATCTCCTGGGACCCGCGGGAGTTTCATGGACGTCGAGTCGCATCCGGGATCTACCTGATTCAACTACGGGTCGAAGCCCGGACCGCGATCCGAAAGGCACTCCTCCACTGAGGGGCTTGGGGTATGAGTTGTTCGGAGGGCCGTCGCGAGTCGGCTCGTGTTCAAGCTGCGTCCCGTTCGAACGCGAACTCATTGTGAGGCGATCAGCTTGACAACGCGCGGCCCGGGTGACCACTTTCCATAACCCCCCAGCCCTCGGCCTCGCGGGCGGGGTGGGGTGGGGGTGGGCTCGCCGACTCAGGTTCGGCTTTCCACGAATCGCTTGAGTCCTTCCGGCGTGAGCCGGGCTCTCGAGCGCATCATCCTCCGCATGAAGAGTTGATTCATCAGGCGCGCCGCGAGTCCACGCGGGGAATAGTACGCAGCGAGCCGGACGAGCGTGGCGGCGGCCCCCTTCGGTTCGAGCGTCGTCTCGGCCAGGAACCCGTCGAACTTCCGGCTCATGCCCCACGAGTCCTCGCTGATCGAGACCGACATCTTCTCGTTCGCGATGTTCTCGACGATGCGCTCGACGCACCATCCCTTCTGCCGGCCCTCGGGGATGACGCACTTGTAGGCGACTCCGGGCGCTCGCTTCGTCTCGCCCGAGACGTACTCGACGCGTCTCACGACGGGGTGGTAGCTGGGAATCAGGCTGAGGTCCTCGGTCGCGTTCCAGACACGCGCAACGGGCGCGGCGATCTCGACGGCAACGTGCCACTGAGGCTGTCGGTTCATGTGTCGAGCGAAGAATACGCCCCCGCGCGCCGTCGGCGAAGCCCGGCCTACGTCCCGCCATCCGCCCTTCCCTTCCCCCGGCCCTCGGCCTCGCGGGCGGGGTGGGTACGGACCCTTGTGCTGGGCTGTAAGGAGGCCCTTTCAAGGACGCTCCCACTCATCGATCGCCAGGGCCTTGGCGTGTGGCAGGAGCGATGATAGATGTTCCGCGAATCCTTCAAGACCTGGAAACATGCTTGCCGACGTGACATTCACTCGATTGAGATGTTCGAACGCTCTCCGCAGGAACGGGCGACTCGTCTCAATGATGAAGCAGCGAAGATGGTTCTGCCTTTCTCGGCGCCCGCGGACGGTTGCCCTCAAGTTCGCCTCGAAAGACACACCGACATCTCCCGGGGCCAGGAAGAGTCCCTGTTGGACAGATTGTCGCGCGTTTAGGTTAAACGAATTCAGCGGCAGTACACACTTGACTGGCGTCGCCCTCCAGAGGACCTCATTGCTCAGCTCATGTTGCTTCATATTCCGATCCAGCACGAACTGCACTTGCAAGTCGACCGGAAGTGTGGCAATCGCGACGTCGGCGAGCCACTGAGTGTCGATTGCCCAAATAGCACTAGGTGTGCCGGCGCGCGCATCACGGACGGCAAAGTAGAGGGCAACGTGATGTGAGTATGTCCAATCAAGCAACCGGGTTGGAGCGCCGTAGTGTTGCATCAGGGTCAGCCATTCGATGCGCTCTTCTGGCTCTGGCAAGTGCTGAATGAACTGATGAGCGTGTCGGCGGAACTTGCGGAGAAGGCCGAGTTCGCGCTCGTATACTGCCTTCTTAAGGCCGAAACGCTCTATGGCGGCCCGTTCGAAGGTAGTCTTGAGTCCGTAGTCAACGTTTGAGAGACCGCGGAAGGCCCACGCGTGACCGGCGTGCGGGAGCGCGTCGAGATGGCGAAGGAGTGGAGTTAGGCTCTTGAAGCGTCTGACGCGAAAGATGCTCTTACCTCGAGCCATGGGCAGCCATCCTAGGCCTCCTTGATTACAGGTGCACAGATGCTTTCGATCTCTCCAACCACGCCGTCAACTCTCGCGGCGATCGGGTCTCGATCCGGGGGTCCTTCCCAGATTGTGGCTTCTGCTTCCTCCACGCGGCGAGTATGCCTCTCCAAGTCCGGGCCCTTTAGATCACGTGGATAGGACTCGAGCCAGAGAGTCGAAAGCTGGCGAGCCGCGTTCCACAAATCAACGAGTACCTTGTGAAGGTCGTCGAACGGCTTGTCACTCCCCTCCCCGAACCGAACGACGAAGCGATACCGGAGCGAATGCAGTCTGCCAAAGAGATCTCGGTTCTTGTTGTACCTTTCGATGATGACGAAAGCCTGGCGTCTGGCCTCTTGTTCCTCGGCTGTCTCGCCCTTCTGCGGCGGCCGTGTGCTGCCCTCACCACCAAACGTGAAAGGACTCCTCATCCCCCGGATGACGTCCCTTGCCTCATAGAAGAGCGCGAGCACTTCTTCCGCGAGATCGACCCGCTTCTTCCCGATGTGCTCTCTTCGCCAGGCGTTGATTCCCCGCACGGCGACCCAAGCGGCGATGATCACCGATATGTTCGCGAGCACTCCTAGCACGGCGATCGTCGCCTGGAACCCGCTCTGCCACGCGTGGCTACTGACCATCCCGGACCTTCACCTCCCCCCAGGACGTGGACTTCGTGGGGGTGGGGCCACCCGAGAACACGTTGCCTCCGAAGTTCCAAGGATAATGGGTCTGCTCTGAAGGCGCGAAATTCCTTCGATGCCAGACGTCACCGTTCGAGAGAATCAGGAACACCTCGTTCGTTCCCCCATAGGGGTAAGTCACGACCTGAACGATCTCGCCTCCGGGTTGAGCCTCCGTTCTGGCTGCCCCCCAGTGATACGCGATCATCAGCGCGAGGATCCCGAGTGAGACGAAGAAGAAACGCTTGGCGAGCATCGTAAGCCCTCCTATCGGAAGATCGACTTGACCTGGCCCCAGGTGGCGGTCTCGGCGGTTGACTTTCCCGCCACGGCATCATGATCACGAAGGATCGTGCTCCGGTAGATGCCGCGCTCCTCGGTCAGGAGTATATCGCCTGACGCCACGGCTTCTTCGATCTGGTCCCAAGATTTGAGGTCGCGTGGCGTTCGGCCGGGCATCCAGAAGATCTGACGCGCCTGCAAGAGGGAATTCTTCGGCGCCGACTTGAGGACGGGAGTCGTATGGTCCAGGAAGCAGGCGAATTCATTCGAGTCTGGGCCGGCCACACAAAGCCAGATGGCGCCGTCGAAGAAGTCGTCGAGCTCAGCACCCCGGGAAGCGAGCGAAGCAGCGGCGCCTTCCGGAATCAGCCTGAACCTCACCGAGATGAGCGCGCCATCGAGATAGGCTTCGGTGGCGGCCGGGGGAGCCGCCTCAGCAGCCACGGGCCACAAGGCTGGCAGCGCCAGGATCCCGAGCGAGACGTAGAAGAAGCGGCGGGACATGTGGGACCTCCTGTGATTCGGCGCCGGGGGACTCCGACACCGGTCAGGAGGAGGATACGCTCGCGGGATCGGCGCGTGAAGCCACCCTACCTCCTGACCCAGCTGTTGAACTGGCCGGAGACGGGGACGTGACGGACGCTCACGAGCGTCTTCTCATTCAAATCGATGTCGCCGTGCTGATCGACAAGGCCGTCTTTCCATCCGGGCTGACGACGGCCCATCCACGATAAGGAGCTCTTCCAGATCGGCAGCGAGCACCTCCAAGGGTTTAGCCTGGGTCGGCGCGAGAAAAGCGATATGACCGATCTGTCCTCGGATTCGCTGAATGTCCTCGCGGGTTACTACGTCGGCAAGGCGCGCCGCTCGGATCGACGCGCGCACGCGCGCTCGAAACTCCCTCGGCGCGGAGACCTTTCTGTTCACCGTGGCGCCGGTAACGGCTTGAGATCTGTGGGCCGGCATAATGCGGAGCTTTCGGTTTCGAATCGCACGGCCGTGCTTCTGGATGATCTCAATGACCATCGGGATCACATCGAGGGCTCCGTCTCCGGAGAGAGCGATATCGTCTACCCAGAACGTACACGTGACGCCCCTGTCGCGAAGCGCATCCTGGATCGCGTCATGCAGAGGGAGAAGCGCGAGGTTAGCCAGCATGCTACTTGTGGGCGCACCCTGGGGCAGCCTGTGCTGGCATGTCGTTAGCTTCGTCAGAATCCTCGCGAGTCGTGGAGAGCAGCCAACTCGTTCGCGAAAGACCCGGAAGACCGACAAATCATGCGTTCGCGGAAAGCAGTGTTTCAGATCAAGCGTGACGACAAACGGATTTCCGATATGGCGTCGAGCGTTGTCCCGAATCGAACGATCCTTGACCGCGCCAACCATGGTCTCCGGTAGCGGGATGTCCTCGAGAATGGCGCTGGAGATCCGAGACTGAAGGCGCTTCAGTTCTTCAGTGGGACTGTCGATGTGGCGCCACTTCTTGTCGCCAGGCCGCCGCTGATCAAACGGTTTGTAATAGCGGCCGGCGCGAGTTGCAATGCGCTCGATATCCATCCTCGACCGACCAAGAAGCGCTTCCAAGCGACGCATTGATACGAGCGGCGCACCAGTCGCGGGTACGGTGGTTCGGACAGTCAACGCTTCGCCTGGCCCTCTGCCCCACTCAGGAGCTCGAGCAGGTGCGAACCGATCATGGTGGCTTGCTCTTGAGAGACGTTTCGCAGATCCTTTCGCTCCGAGCCAAGGAGCATGAGTAGGTAGAGGGGGACCGCGAGTTTCTGGGCCAAAAGCTCAAGTGTCGTCATGCTTGGCCTGCGAGCGCCAGTTTCCAGGAGCGAGACATAGCTCGGGTCGAGGTCGCATCGGTGCGCCAGATCCTTTTGTGATATGCCACGGGCGGCACGGACCACTCGGATTGCCTTGCCGTAGTTCATCGTCTGGACTCCTTGCGTCGCGAATTGATCCTAGATTCAGGACCCGGCCATTTGTCCAGGCCCTCAAACCGGGACGTAAGCGTTCGGAACTCGCCACACCGCTTCGGGCTTACTTCAGGAACACGCGTGCGAGCCGGTCGATGGCTCTTCTGATCTCCTTCATCCGACCAATCCGGAGCGCGTGCTTCAGCTCCTTCAGCCCTCTTGCAATGACCTCCTGCTGTTCCGGTCCCAGCGCGCCCTGATCTTCGAGTGCCCGGAGGACAACCTCGAGAGACCTGAGGCTCTTTTCGGAATACCTCTTCATTAGGATTACCTCCATCATGCGAGCCGGACGGCATAATTGCCGCCTTTCCGCACGTGTCCTTGCGCATGCGCGCTCTTAATGGAGGCATCGCTGGAACCCCGCTTACTACCCGCCTATGGTCTGTCCTTGGGAGTACCGAATGCTGGTCCGTTCCCAGCATGATCGGTCCCTCCGTCGGATAACCTCGCTGCTTCGGGAGGATCCCCCGTAACACGCGGGAAGATCGTCTGCCCTGGACAACGACACGGACCTCTTGTACCGAAGTCCGCGGCAGCCCGTAAGGGCCACCGTCAGTGGCCGACACGAATTCGCCGGCCTAGCCATTCTGGCTATACGATGCGCGTGCGAAGGATGAAGAGGTGTCAAAGAGCCTCGCGCCGATACTTCCCGGCGCCCGAGTCCCTATAATACGCGGACGAGGTCTCTGAGTCAATAGAGGGTGACTTGAGGATGGTTTTCTCATCATCTCAGCAATCCAGATGGGAGCGACCCGTGCCATCCCCTAGCGCGATTGAGGGGCCTGGGGCCACGCCGTCCACGACGAGTCTCTCGACGATCATCTCCACCACCCTTCTCCTCTCCCTCGGCAGGAGCGCGGCCCAGAGCGTGGGGAAGTCGGCAACGGTCCGGGCGACGTGGTCGGGGTCGACTTCCATGGCGGCCAGGGCAGCGACTTCGGCGTGGATGGCGGCCCGTCGGGCCTCTTGTGCGGCCACGCGGGCGTCCACCGCGGGTAGCCGCTCGGGAGGCGTGGAGCCCCGTTCCTTGGCCGCGTCCCGGAGGGCCCGGTCGAGGGCGCGACGTTCGGCATTCAGCCTCCGGCGCTTCTCGGCGAGTTGCTGGCGTGCCGCCTCGGCCACGGCCGCGATCACGGCGGGCTCCTGGGCGTGCTTCGCGATCTCCGCGACGACGGCGCTCTCCAGCCGGTGAGCGGGCACGTAGGGGGCGGAGCAGGCCGCCTTGCCCTGCTTGATGCGCCGGCTGCAGGCGTAGTAGGAGAACCGCTTCTTCGCGTGGCCGACGGGCCGGGAGACGAAGGTGGGCGTGAGACTCGCGCCACACGAGCAGAACGCGAGGCCCTTCAGGAGCGCCCCGGAGTCGTACCGCTGCGCGCGGCAGTGCTCCCCGCCGTTCGCCGCGAGCCGCTCCTGGGTGGCGGTCCACGTGGCCCGTTCGACGATCGCCGGGCTCTCGGACTTGAAGGCCGCGCCGTCGACGACCACGCGGGCGATGTAGGCGGGCGAGGAGAGCACGCGGTGGACCGACGACTTCGACCAGGGCACGCCGCCCCGGTGGCCGCCATCCTTCGTGGCCGAGATCTTCGTCTTCCACCCCCGCCGGTTCAACTCCTCGGCCGTCGCGATCAGGGACCCGCACTCCAGGTATAGCCGGAAGACCTCGCGGACCTGGGCCGCCTCGACGCCGTTCATGACCAGCCGCCCGCCACCCTGGGCCAGGTCGTAGCCCATCGGCACGGTCCCGCCCGTCCACTTGCCCCTGCGACGGGCCGCTCGGATCTTATCCCTCGTCCGCTCGCCGATGATCTCGCGCTCGAACTGCGCGAACGAGAGGAGCATGTTCAAGGTCAACTTCCCGAGGCTCGTGGAGGTGTTGAGCGGCTGCGTGACCGCCACGAGCGTCGTGCCGTTCCGGTCGAGGACCTCGATGATCCGGGAGAAGTCGAGGAGGGAGCGCGAGAGGCGATCGATCTTGTAGACGATCACGCAGTCGACGCGCTCGGCCTCGACGTCGGCCAGGAGTCGGCGCAACGCAGGCCTCTCCATCGACCCGCCGCTGAACCCGCCGTCGTCGTACCGTTCGGCCAGCGCCACCCACCCTTCGGCCCGCTGGCTGGCCACGTAGGCCTCCCCGGCGTCGCGTTGCGCGTCGAGCGAGTTGAAGTCGGAGTCCAGCCCCTCGTCGGTGCTCTTCCTCGTGTAGATGGCACAGCGGAGCGGGCGGGCAGCGAGAGCGGCCACGGACCCGTGCCCGTTCCCGCCACGCCGCCCGTTGACGAGGACCGTGGCCACTACGCCGTGCCCCCCGTGTCTCGACCGATCACCGACGCCCCCTCGCCCGGCGCCCTCTACCCTCGGGAAGCCGGACCGTGCCCTTCTTCACGCCCGCGTGGGTCGGGCAGCCCCGCTGGATCAGCACCCACGCTTTCCTCGCCTCCCGGTCGAACACCGCTCGGGAGAGGCCATCGAGCGTCCCGTGGCCGAGCACGTCGCGCATCACCTCTTCGACCTCGTCGGCCCGGTCCTCGGGGCAGCCCGTGGCCTGGACGATCAGGGCCTCGTAGACGGTCATCACGCGCCCCCTTCCTCGGCCGGCGCGCGGTTCTTGATGGTGAGGACCTTGGGCTCGGCACCCGAGATCGTGACCCGCTTCGATACCCGCTCCTCGCAGTCGCGAAGAGCGATGCGAAGCGCCTCGATCTTGTCGCGGCCAACAAGCATCTGCGCCTTCGGCGCGAGACTCTTGCCATCCCAGACGGCATCGACACAGACCGCGTGGGCGGCGGCTACCAATTCCTCGTGGGCGTTCATCGCGCCGCCGCCTTCCGGGCCGACTCGACCGCCGCCAGCGTCTCCCGGTACATCGCGATCCTCGCGCAGAGCCGGTCCAGGTCCTGCCCCGACCCCTGGACCTCGCCGAGCGAGTTGAGCGTCCAGTGGTCCAGCGGGTTGTTCTCGACCTTCTGCGCGGCGTAGAGGAGCCGGTTCGCCAGCCTGACCGCGTCGTTGACGAAGGCTGCCTTCTCCGTCATCAGGTCCCGCGTGGTCTCGGCGGCCAGCATCCCGAGGGCGTCCTTCTCCTCGAACGCCGTGAGAGCCCGCGTCCGCGCCTCGTTGATCGCGGCGTCGATCTTCGGTGTGGCGCTCATCGCGGTTCGCCCCCCGATTTCGCTATGAACTGCACCTCCTCCTTCGCGTCGTAGTCGCCCAGGAACGCGAGGATGTGGACCAAGTCGAGCCGCACCTTCTTGAGATCCCCGACGAACGACCAGTGGTCGGGATGCTCCTCCTGGTGGGCGACGTGGGCGTTCAGCACCCCGGGGAGCCGCTCGATGATCACCCGGATCTCCGACTGCAGGCGTCTGTACTCGCGGGCGGGGTTCACTTCTTGCCTCGCGCTTTCTGGTTGGCCGGTTTCACCAACCCGAACCACCTCGGCCCGCTGCAGTGGCTCTTCGAGATCTCGCAGGCGAGCGCGCTCAGCGAGGTGTAGCGCTTGTCGCCGTACTCAAACTCGCGGGGCCCGAGAACCTTCACGATGACCTTCTTGCCTCGATACACCCGCGTCAGCACGGTGCCCGCCGACAAGGTTGGTGGCTTCCCCGACTGCGGTCCGTTGACCACGACGTTCGCTCGCTCCCGCCCGCGAGCACGCCTCGCCTTCTTCTCCTCCGTCGACGCGGGGATGCTCGCCCCCACGCTCTGGCCCTTCGCCTCCGCCTTCTTCTTGGTGCTCATTGGTGTCTCCTCCCCGGCCGTTGGTTAGTTCGTCCGTACACCAATGAACGCTCTCTCGGGAGCCTCACATCCACTCCAAAGAGAGGGAGAGGAGCAGATTCTTGGAGCCCCGCATCTGGCGTGTTCACGCCCAGTTGTGCGAGCGTCCGCACACCATCTGTGCAGAGACGGACGTACGCGCGGGCCAGGAGCGCCGCGAGGGCGTGCGGTCTCTCCTCTTCAACCGCCCGGGGACAGTCAGCGGGCTCAGTTTGCAATAGACCCGGCTGGCGGGCGAAAGAGGTTTGCATCTCACCACATATCTACCGGACAGAGACCGGAAATGTCGGGCACGATCAGGTTAGAATCCCGCGGGGGATACGAAGCACCCCGAGCCCGGTGGGGATGAGCGCCACGGGCGATAATTGGTCCTGGTCGGAGGAGGGGAAGATGAGGGCTTACGAGCTGGCGAGGCGGGTCGACGGAGAGTACTTGCAGGTATTAGAACTGCTTTTCGAACTGACGGGGGGGGATGAGTTACAGCCGGTGAATCTCGAAGCGGAGGCGGCTGCTCGACTGGGGATGGAGAAGGAGGCCCTGGGCAGGGCCATCATGTATTGGTCTCCGAAAGGGTGCTTGGAAGCGTACTCACTCGGCCACGTTCGGATTCTTCAACCCGGAGTGGACCGGATCTTCGAGATCAGTCGGGCCATTGCGCGCGAGCAGACGAGCAAATCGCCATTGCTCTGGATCGAGGAGGTTCAGGAGGGGGAGACAAACCAGGGAGTGAAGGCGATGCTCGCCGGGTCCGGACAGTACGAGAGCGTGCGTAAAGCGATCGGCGTCCGCCAGCTGTTTTTTCTGTATCACATCTTCTTATCCAAGCATTCGGCGGAGGTCGAGGGAGCGATACGCACAGTCGTTTCCGAGGACGACCTAGTTCGAGAACTACTCCGGTGGGGTGCTCGTGGGTACAAGCGGATCGGGGACGTCAATCCGGAGAACGCGCGGGGTCGTCTGCAACAGGAGTGGGGAGAGTTCGTCAGACAGATCAATAAGGTGCCGAAGTTGGTGGGCCTCTTTCATGTAGTCCTGGTTCAGGGTACGGGGAAGCAACGGTACTACGGGATCGCTCTCGGCCACACAGAAGTAATGGCGCGCATCTGGAACCTCGATCGTCTCTTCGAGGGAGCCTCGGGCGAGGGGGACTAGAAGAGGCAATAGAGCGCCGCGCAAAACGCGATTCGTCATCGAGGGGGGTGTGAAGCAGCTCACACCCCCGTCCGTTTGCATCGGCAAGTGCCCGAGATTTCGACCCCACGTTCTTTTTTCACTCACACGCTTCAATGAAATTCCGGCGGTGCGGACGATGGCCGCGCTATGCGACCAGCGCGCACATCGCCAAAGGGCCTGGCTAGCCGCCCGAAGAGAGCGGCCTGGCCGCGCCCTCGTCATCGAAACAGTTACGAGGGGCTCGGCGACTACGCGGCCTGGCTGATCGGCTGGAAGGTCGGCCGGCTGATCGGTTCGTACGGCTACACCGACAGCGACCGTGATGATCTCGAGCAGGATCTCGCGCTCGATCTTCTGCGCCGGCTGCCCCACTTCGATCCTTCGCGGGCACAGCTCAACACCTTCATCGCCCGAGTCATCGACCACTGTGTTAGCACGATCATCGAGGCCAGGACGGCGCGGTGCCGCGATTGGCGCGCTACCCGGAGGGCTCCGAAAGAGGCGGTCACGGTCTCCGCGGACTCAGAGGGCCATCGGACGCAAGCGGTGACGAAGGACGGGTATTTGGTCCGGACGCGAGCGGCGTCACGGTCCGAGGAGACCGTAGCGGACCTCGGTCTCGACGTTCGGCGACTCGTCGCGAAGCTGCCACCGCGACGTCGGCGGGTGTGCGAGGCGCTTGCGGCCGGCATTCCCCCCACCGAGATCGCCCGGGAGATCGGGGTCCATAGGGCCACCGTCTACGAGGACCTCGCAGAGATTCGACGGGCGTTCCGAGCGGCGGGGCTAGAGGTCACGTCGTGGGGCGATCCGACACTTCGCACGCGCCCCCGGTATGTATCCAATCAGAAGCACCGGATCCAGCCCGCTCGCGAGCGACCCTCCGGCGAGAGGACGTCGGTGACCAGGCAGGAGGCGGAAAGAGAGGCCATGGGCGAGGGGACTTACAGCTACCACTTCGACGAATCCGTTCCGATCTCGGATGTCGGAGAAACTCTCCTTCTCGCCGTTCTCGCCGCTGAGAGCATCCACGGGAGGGCCCGGGTCCAACTCGACGCGTCGTTCCGGCTCGACGAGACAGGTCGCACATGCGTTGTCGACGCCGGGACGGACGTCGGTCGGGACATCGCCCGGATCTTCACGGGGTATCTCACCAGCGAGTTTGGAGAGCAAGCGTTCCAGGTCGAACGGCTGACCGAGGCCAGGACGGAGAGCGCGAGGCGGGCAGCCGAGGAAGGTTCGAGATGACGTAGGCGCCACACCGCTTCCACGAAAGACAACCAAGTTAACCACGGCCTCCACCGCGAGGCCACGGGCCGGGGACTCGATCAAGGAGCCCGGAGCCCGAAGGAAAGGAGATGTGAAGTGCTGCCATCAGTAAGAACCCCACCACAGTTGAGTCTCTCGCGCCTGATCATCCTGCTCTACGGCATGAGCAAGATCGGCAAGAGCACGCTTTGCTCCTACGCCGATGGCGCGCTCTTCCTCGCCACAGAAGCAGGCTTGAACGCGCTGGAGGTCTACCAGGTCATGATCTCGACCTGGGACGAGTTCCTGGCAGCATGCCGCGAGATCGCCGAGGGCAAGCACCCATTCAAGACGATCGTCATCGACACGGTCGACAACCTCTACAGGCTCTGCTCGGAGCACTTCTGCCGGAAGCTCGGGGTGATGCACGAGAGCGATCTGAGTTACGGGAAGGGCTTCAGTCTTGTGAACAACGAGTTCTCCAGGGCGCTCACCCGCCTCTCGATGCTGCCCTACGGGCTCTACCTCGTCTCGCACGCCGAGGAGCGTGAGGTGGAGACCCGGACGGGCAAGGTCACGCGCATCGGCCCGACGCTCCCCGGTAAGGCCCGCAAGATCGTCCTCGGGCTCGTCGACGTGATCCTATACGCCGACGTCGAGGTGAAGCCCGGTCCCGGCGGGAAGCCCGTCGTTCGTCGCGTTCTCCGCACGAAGCCGGGTGCGAATTACGAGGCGGGCGATCGGACAGGTCGGCTGCCCGAAGTCATCGACTTTGACTACGCCAAGTTCATCGAGGCGTTCAACCGGTCGGCTGGCACGCCGGCCGCGGGTACCAACCCCTAACGATGAGGAGTATGGCGATGGAAACAACCACGCAGTTCCCCGGCGACGATCCCGTCGATCTCTCGCGATTCGACGAGGCGTTCGCGGCGGCGCCGGCCGAAGACGATGAGGTCCCGGATGCGAAGTATGAGGTCACTGTCGAGAAGGTGGAACTCACCCGCTCGCAGACCAGCGGGAACCCGATGCTCAAGTGGATGCTCAAGATCCTGGGTCCCGAGCACGAGGGGCAGATCCTCTGGAGACACAACGTCCTCCTCACCGACGAAAACGTGGCCTGGCTCAAGAAGGACCTCAAGAAGTGCGGCCTCGAGATCGCGAAGATCTCGGATCTCCCCGCGCACCTGGAGCGGCTCCTCGATGTGAGGTTGCTCGTCACGAAGAAGACATCGGGCGAGTACGCGAACATCTACTTCAACCGCCGGCTCGAGGGAGGCGATACGGCCGGCACGCCGTTCTAGCGCACGATGCCCGGGATCGTGGTGATCGCGGATACGAGGGAGCAGGAGGTCTACACCTTCAATCCTGTCCGCGTCACCACGGTCCGAAGGGCGTTGCCGGCTGGCGACTATAGCCTCGAAGGTCTTGAAGTTCGTGTCGCGGTCGAGCGAAAGACCGTCGAGGATCTCGTGAAGACCGTGATCCGCGAGCGCGAGCGGTTCGGTCGCGAACTCGAGCGGCTCGCAACCTACGAAGCGGCCTGTGTGGTCGTCGAGGGCAACCTCGGGGACCTCCTCGACTGGCAGTACCGATGCGGTGCGCATCCGAATGCCATCCTCGGTGCCGTCCTCGCGATCATCATAGATCACGCCATTCCCGTCTACTTCTGCTCCGACCGGCAGACCGCCTGTCGGTTCGTCGAAGGGTACCTGCTGAGATGCCACCGGAAGTTGAGCACGAAGTCCCAACCGTCGCACGCCGCGAGCTCCTGACCCTCCGCGGCCACGTCGAGGCGGTGTATTACGCTGGCCCGACGTTTTCCGCCGGTCGTCTACGGACCGAGGCCGGCGATCGCGTTCCTTTCGCTGGTCGCGTCTTCGTCCGCGAGGGCGACCCCGTGGTCCTCCGAGGGCGGTGGGGGCGGCACCCGAAGTACGGCGAGCAGTTCGAGGTCGAGGGCGTTGAGTTCAACCAAGACCTCGATGTCGATGGGCTCGCGCGATACCTCGCCGGGAACCCAGCGCTCAAGGGGATCGGCCCGGTCAAGGCGCGGGCGATAGCGGAGAAGTGCGGCCGTGAGTTCGACCGGATCATCACCGAAGAGCCCGAGACGCTCGCCCGGTCGGCCAAGATGCCGCTCGCCACGATCAAGTTGCTCCGCGAGGAGTGGCTCCGGACGAAGACGCTCAACTCTGCGGCCACGTGGCTCGCCGGGTTCGGCCTGACGCACCACCAGATCACGACGCTCGTCGACCGCCTGGGCAACAGTGTCCGCGCGATCCTCGAGGCCGACCCCTACATGCTCGTCCGCGAAGTGCGCGGCCTCGGGTTCAAGCGCGTCGACAAGATCGCGCGCGCGATGGGCACGCCCAAGGGCCATCCCGGTCGGATCCACGCGGGGATCGTCCATTGCGTTGAGGAGGCGCTGGATCGCGGAGACACCTGGGTCGAGCACGAGGACCTGATCGACCGAGCGAACGTCCTCCTCGTGATGGACGAACTGGACGCACGGGAGAAGATCGAACGCTCGCTCGACGGCCTCGTGGAGGAAGGCACCCTATCGTGCATTTCATCCGGCGACCGATTCCTCATCGCCCGACCGGACATCGAGCGGATGGAACGGGAACTGGCGGCCATCTTCCTCGAGAGCGACGGGCCCAACCCGCAGTTCCACTCGGTCAAGGATGTCGATTCCCTGGTCGCGCGCCTCGCGCCCAACCTGAACGACGAGCAGCGCGCCGCGGTCAAGACGGCGCTCGGTCACTCGATCGCCCTCATCTCCGGGAGCGCGGGATCGGGCAAGACCTACACAGTCGCCGCGATCGTCCAGATCTGCCGGGAGGTCGGGCGGTTCGCCATGCTCTGCGCGCCGACCGGGAAGGCGGCCAAGCGACTCGAGGAAGTGGTCGACTACCCGGCGAGCACGATCCACAGGCTGCTCGGGTTCAACGGCAGCACCTACTTCCACGACTCGGCGCATCCGCTCGAAGCCGACGTCTTGATCGTCGACGAGGTATCGATGGTCGACGTCCCGCTCATGCATCGGCTCTTTCAGGCGATCGACCGGAAGCGAACGGGCGTGGTCCTGGTCGGCGACCACCACCAGTTGCCTCCGGTGGGGCCCGGGAACATCCTCCGCGATTTGATCGCGACGCGCACTCTGCCGACCACGGTGCTGAACACCGTCGTCCGACAGGCCGGCGTGCTGAAGGAGAACAGCATCGCCATTCTCCACGGCGAGGTCCGGCGGACCAGCGAGCCCGATGCCTCCGGCCGCCGAGCGTGGTGCGTTGCGGACCAGTTCTCCGACCAGGGAGCGGCGGCGCGGTTCGTACTCGACCTCTTCCAAAACGTCCTCTCGGAAAGGTTGGGCTTCGACCTCCTCCAGGACGTCATGGTCTTGACGCCGACGCACAAGGGCGCGCTCGGAACGATCGAGCTCAACATCGCCCTGCAGCGGCTCGTCCAGCGAAAGCTCTACGGCGTCGACGTGCCACCCCCGCCTCCGGGTCGCCGGGCGCGTCTTCTCCCCCGCGATCGGATCATCCAGACCCGCAACAACTACAAGCTCGGCGTGATGAACGGTGCCGTGGGGGTGGTCGACCGCATCGAAAAAGACGGGGGCCTGTCCGTCAGCTTCGAGGACCAGAACGTATATGTACAACCAGGGACCCCGGATCTCCGGGACCTCGAACTGGCTTACGCCCTGACGGTCCACAAGGTGCAGGGCAGCGAGTTCCCGTGCGTCGTCGCCATCGTCCATAAGGCCCATGCGTTTCAGCACCATCGGAATCTGCTCTACACGGCGGTGACGCGGGCGAGGAAGACGGTGATCGTGGTCGGCGACGCCTGGGGCGTCCGCAATTGTGCCAAGCGCCGGCAGGTGGACGAGCGCCGGACGTTCTTGCCCTTCTTCCTGTCGGGCGAGATCGGGATGGCGAAGTAGAACGGAGGGGTGGACGTGGGCGAGGTCGCGAGGACGCGGATCGCGGGGATCAGGGACTACTACCGCCGCGTGACCGAGGTGGACATCGCGGACGTTGCCCGCGAGCTACTCGACGGCCGCGTGGTCCACGCGTCCGAGCGCCTGCTGCAATGCGATTGCCCGCACCACGCGAGCGACTCGAAGCGCTCGCTACACGTCTTCCCCGACAAGCAGGGCTGGTACTGCTTCGGCTGCGGCGTCGGCGGAGACGTCCTCCAGCTCGTCGAGTTCCTTCAGTCGGGGGAAGTGACGCGCGGTCGGAACGGCGCGATGCCCGACTCGCATCGCCAGGCGCGGGACTACCTCGCGGAGCGCGCCGGGCTCCCCCCACTCTCCGACCACGGACTCACGCCGGAGCAACTCGCCGAGGCCGAAGCGGCGCGCGCCCTCGAACTTCGCGTCCAGGGGGTGTTGACGGCCCTCGCCACGATCTACCACGAGCGGCTCAATGCTGCTCCCGAGGTGCTCGACTGGTTTCGAGGGCAATACCGGATCTCGGACGCGACGATCGACGCGCTGAAGATCGGCTACGCCTCCAACCAAGGAGTCGTCCGGGCTCTCACGTCCACCGCCGATCCCTTCACCCCTCGCGAGCTTGCCGCGTCGGGCGCCTTTCGGCCCACCGCGAGCGATGGGCTAGACCCCTTCTTCGACAACCGGATCGTCTTCCCCTACTGGTCCCGCGGTCGCGTCGTCTTCCTGATCGGCCGGAAGACGCCATGGACGCCGGACCAGCCCTGGGAGGAGGGGAAGTACAGGAAACTTCCCGTGCACGACGAACGGGGCCACGCCCACATCGCGCCGTGCGTCAACAACTCCCATCTATTCAACGAGGACGTCATGCTCTCGCGCCCGACCCGCGTCGTGATCACCGAGGGGGTGACGGACTGCATCTCGCTCATGGAGCACGGCTTCCCCGCCATCTCGCCGGCGACGGTTCGGATCCGCGAGGAGGACTGGTCCCGCATCCTCCCGAAGCTCTCAGGCGTCAAGACCGTCTACGTCGCCCAGGACAACGAACCGTCGGGCGTCGGCCTCACAGGCGCGCTCGCCACCGCTCGGACCCTACGCAGCCAGGGGATCGACACTCGGGTCGTCGTTCTTCCCCTTGATCCGGATCGCGAGGGGGCTCGTGCTGCGCTCCGCGAGACCTACGGCATCGAGTCCGCGATCGAGCCGCGGGATCTCAAGTCCCGTCTCGACCGGCTCGCGGCCACGGATCGGGATGCCGCGGCTCGCCTCCTCGCTAAGTCGAAGATCGACGTGAACGCCTACTTCGCGGCGGGCCACACCGCCACGGAGTTCGAGACGCTGCTCGCCGCGGCCAAGACGCCCGTGGAGTTGGCGATCGACGGCGTGGCGGTCGACCTCCCCGAGGAGGAGCGAAACAAGCGCCTCGCGCCCGTCCTCGAGCAGATCGCGACCCTCGACCCCTTGGAGCAGGATCACCACCTCAAGATCATTCAGGAGCGGTTCGGGCGGGCCGCCACTCCCATGGCGGCACTGCGCGATCAGGTCCGCGCGATCCAGAAGGAGCGTCGGGCGGAGGCCCGGAAGGTGAGGAAGAGGGCGAAGCGCGAGACTGATGCGCCCGAAGGATCCTGTCGCGCCGCGATCGAGTCGGCGCTACTCGACTCGGAGCAGGCCTCCGGCCACCCGGACTTCGCGCGCGCCGCCGAGGCGGCGTTCACCTGGTTCACCACCCATGACGCCCGCTTCTTCCGCACGCGCGCCGGCGAGCCCTTCCTGTTCCTCGAGGACGAGATCCTCTGGATGGACTCGGCGGATCGCGCCCGGCGCCGCACCTACCTCGGCGTGATGTACAAGCACACCGGCATCGCCCCCACGACCACCGGGGGCCGCACGTTCTACGACGTGATCGCCAGCCTCGCGGCCGAGCGCGGGGAAGTGCGCGACCACCTGTCATGGCTCCACACCGACGTCACCCGGTACACGCTCTATCTCAACCTGAACAACGAGGCCCACGAGATCGCGAAGGTCTCCGCCCAGGGAGTCGAGATCCTCCGCAATGGCGGGAACGACGACGGCGTGATCCTGGGCACCTCCTACAAGATGGCGCCCATCCACTTCCTGCCCGACGCGGACCTCGCCGAGGCCGAGCGCCTCTTCGCCTCCCTCGTGACCGACAACCTCACCTGCGCGCCGAACGACCGCCTGCTCATCGCGTCCTGGTTCATGTGCTTCCCTCTCCTCGACTTCTCGGGCACCCGCCCCATGCTCCGGTTCGAGGGGCCCTCGGGCTCCGGGAAAACCACCGCCGCCAAGATCATCTCGACCGTCGTGTTCGGCTCCCCGCAGCAGAAGACCGGCACGAACGCGGCCAACTACGTCGACGGGGCCCGCAACCCGCTGGTCGTCCTCGATAACATCGAGGCCCGCCAACTCTCGGACGACCTCACCGCGTTCATCCTGACGTGCGTCACGGGGATCACGAAGGAGAAGCGGAAAGGTGGGACCGACTCCGAGACAGTCACCGAGCAGCCCCGCTGCCTCCTCAACACCACCGGCATCGAGCCGCTCGGGAGCGAGCTCTCCGAGGCCCTCTCCCGCTCCTTCGTGATCCGGTTCTCCCTCGACCAGGCGCCGGACGCCCCCTTCCTCGAGGCCGAGGTCCTGGCAAAGATCCGCGGGCATCGCGACCTCCTCCTCTCACTCATCATCCACCGCACCTCCCGGGTGCTCGCTCTTCTCCAGTCCGGCGCCCAGGCGCGCGTCATGGCGCTCCTGCACCGCACGCTCGGCCCCCACGCGAAGCGCCGCGCCAACGACTACCTCGCCCTCATGTACCTCATGCTGATCTCGGGAGAGCCAGCCGGGGAGGTCGATCGCTGGCTCGCCACCCCGCATCCCGTCTTCATCGATCAGGTGCGCGTCCTCAACGAAGTGACGGGCGACACCGCCCGCGAGTCCAACCCCATCGCCACGGTCCTCGCCGCCCTGTTCAACCGCTACCGCCAGGCCCTCGCTTCCGACGACGCGTCCACCGCCGCCCACGTCGCCAAGACCGCCCGCTCGGCGTACCTCGAGAGCTACCCGCTCGACTTCCCCGACGAGCACACGATCCGGGGGGCCCTGGCCCGGGACCTCTTCGTCGCCCTCAAGCGCTTCGCGAAGGACGCCGGCCTCTCCTTCCCGATGTCGACCGTCCAGCAGTTCGTCCAGCGCTTCGCCAACGACCTCGACACCGTCCGCCGGGCAGGGTTCACCATCACGATCCGCGAGCAGTCCGGGCGCTCGTCGGCCTACGACATCACCCAGAGTTAGAGGCTTGGAGCCCCGTTGGAGGGCTCGGGGGAACCTCCAACTTACCCAAGCATTTGCCATGACATTGATTAGGGCGCTCAGGTTGGAGGGTTGGAGGTTTTCCGGGATGTATGCGCCTATATAGGAGAGAAAAAAAATTGTGTGTGTCGGGGACAGTCGATGGGAGAAACGTGAGAGAAAAAAATCTCCCTAATATAGACATACATACACAATAACCTCCAACCTCTAACTAACTAACTACCTAACTAATGCGACACCATTGACTTTCAAGAAGTTGGAGGTTCGGTTGGAGGTTCAAATCCGTTGGAGGTACCTCCAACTCGAAGCGCCCACGAAGAATTCCCCGACACATCGCCCGGCCGCCCGGTAGGTAATACGTAGAAACGGGGGACATCACGATGGGTCTGATCGATCGGATCACCAAACAGTCCGAGCAGACGGAGCAGGCGGAGCGAGGCGATGCGGCTGTCGCCGGCCCCTGGTCGGATCCTCCTCCTCCCAGCCCGGGCGGTGCGGCGGCGCCCACGGTCCCCCGTGGCGTGGTCGCGTCCCCGGACGTTTACGTCTCCACCGACCTCCGAGTCTGGATCCCGGATGGACCCGAGCCCTACGCGGTGGACATCGAAGTTGACGACGTGCCATACCGCCGGCTCGACCTCGCGTACTACGGCCACCTCCGGTACCTCATGGGGCGCGCGATGCGGGAGTTCGATGCGGGCAGGATGGCCGAGGCGGCGTTCGAGGGGACCTCCACGCGGTTCGCCGAGGTCTACGCCCGGGCGCTCGACGCGTGGGGGCAGGAGGCCCTGGACCAAACGGAGGAGGAGTTCGCCCCCCAGGGGTACGTCCCACCGAAGCCAGCCAGTCGAGTGCAGATTTCTCCCGACACTTTTCCCGGTCCGTCGGTAAGTAATGGGTAGGGAGGGTTCGATGCTCGCGTTGCTGCCGGGGAGGAAGGGTCAAGTGGCGAAGGTTCGGATGTTCGATGCTCTCCCGCCGTACCTCGGGGGAAAGCGCCGGCTCCTCGGCTGGATCTTCAAGCACCTGCCCGGGCCCGACGTGGCCCCACGGCTGGTCGATCCGTTTTGTGGGGGCGGGAGTGTGGCGCTCTACGCGAAGTATAGGGGGTATGAGGTCACCGCCTCAGACATCGCGGAACGCGGGGCGATCGTGGCGCAGGCGCTGATCGAGAACTCCATCGTGCGCCTGGCGGAGGAGGACCTCGTGGGGATCGCCGCGCGAGAGATCCCCGAGGGCTACGCCGAGACGCGCCTCTCCCCGAGCATCTTCCCCCGGGAGCACGCGCGGTTCTTCGATCAGGCGCTCAGTTACGCGGGGACCGTGTCAGGTCCGCGTGCCGCGCTCGTCTACCTCCTGGTGATCAAGATGGCGCTCGCGCTCCGGGCGCACTCGAACTTCGGGGCGAAGCGCCTCATGGCCCAGATCGCGGCGGGCGACTGGGAGGAGATGGCCCCGCACTACGCCATCCATGCGGTGCGGCGTGGGGTCGTGCGGCATCCTGTCGCGCTTGCCCGCGACCATCTGGCAAAGATCAACCGGGCGGTGTTCAGCAACGGGCACGAGAACCACGCGCTCCGCGGGGACGCGTTCGACATTCTCCCGACCCTTGAGGCGGAGATCTGCATCTGTGATCCACCGTACCCCGGCGTGACCGGGTACGAGCGATCGCTTCGGCCGCTGGACAGTCTTCTGCTCGGCCGGGACGTGAAGGTCGAGCCCAACCCCTTCACGGTCGACCACCCCGAGGAGACCCTGCGGCGGCTCCTCTCGGTCACGGAGCACTTCCCCGTGGTCGCTCTGACCTATGGCAACAAGGTGACCCCCCTCGAGACCATCAAGTCACTGATGAACCGCCACGGTCGGAAGGTGGAGGCCTACGCGCGGCCCTACGAGCACCTAGCCGCGCTGGCCCGGAAGGAGACTCGGGCGATCAACGAAGAGTACCTGATCATCGGGAGGTCGACGCAGTGGACGTTGTAGAGATCGCAGTCGCGCACATCCATCCTGCGCCCTGGAACCCGAACCGGATGTCGGTCGGCATGAAGAGGAAGCTCGCCGCATGTCTGCGGCGCGAAGGGATCGTACAGCCTCTCGTCGTGCGGCCGCATCCATCGGGGTCCGGGGTCTATGAACTGATCGGCGGGCACCAGAGGTTCGAGGTGCTCCGTGATGACCTGGGGGCCAAGTCGGCCCCCTGCGTGGTCGTTCACCTCGACGACCGGAGGGCCAAGGCCTTGGCGATCAACTTGAACGGGATGACGGGGCAGATGGTGCCGAGCATGCTGGCGCGGGTGATCCACGACCTCACGGAGGAGACGCCGGTGAGCGATCTCGCCCAGGTGTTGCCCTTCACCGACGAGGAGATCGAAGACTTCCTCAAGACTCTGCAGATCCCCGAGGGGGTGGCCGAGTCGATCGCTCGGGAGGTCGACGAGGCCGAGAAGCACCGGCCCGACGCGTTCGTGGCCGTGCTGGACAGCGAGGAGCGCGCCGTGGTGGACGAGGCGATCAAGCGGGTGACCGCGCCGGTTGGTGTGACTAGGAACCCCCGTGCGCGCGGGTTGGTGATGCTAGCGAGGCACTACCTCGCTTGCAAAAATGCGTCCGACGAGGCGCCGAGAGAGAGGGGGGCAGCGATCGCGGACAACGGCTGACCGTGTCCCCGCGTGTGGACAGGGCGGTGCGCGGCGTCTGAGAAATGGTGTGTTTCCCTGAAAGTGGGCCGCGCGCCGGGACCGCTGAGTACGATTCCACGCGGGGTTAGCGGCTCGGGCGATGCGCGCGACTTCGGCCAGTGTGGCAGGATCGGCAGATAGGCGCGAGTCGGGCGGTCCGGGGCTGACTCAGAACGGTGAAGGGGGGCATCAGGAAAGTGCCGGGGCGCGGCACCTTTCTGCGTTCAGGGCGCGCTTTCCGGCGGGCGGCCCGTGGGGCCAGGAGCGGCGCGAAGAGGCCGACGTGGGCCCACAACGGCCCAGGAATGGGGACGTGAATGGCGGATCCGGAAGACACGACGGCGCGGGACATCGACCGGGGGAGCCCGACGGACCCTGAGTGCATGCCCGACGCCCTGGCCGCTGGTCCCCCGCCCCCACTGCCGAAAACCCGGGAGAAGCCCTTCCCGGCCGAGCTCATCATCCCGACCGACGGGAAGCCGTACCACAAGGGCGGCTGGCGGCACGGGTACCACTCCGAGGACGTCGTGTCGATCCCCACGAGCATGGGGTGCGACACGTGCGTGCTCTACGCGATCCGGAAGAAGGACCCCCGGCATTCCCTGGCGTGCCCCGAGGGGAAGAAGCACGCCGCCTGCGCGATCCTCATGCGCTACCAGGAGAACTGGGTCGCCTCCCTGGTCGGAGAGATCCGGCAGGCCACGGGCCGGGACCCCTCTGCGACGGATCGCGCGCGCGTCGAGCAGATCGTGAGGCTCCGCAGCCGGATCTTCGCGATCGAGGTGTACATCAAGGCGGCAGGGTCGATCGATCTCCGCACGGGAGAGTTGCGGAATGTGATGGAGCGACTGACAGGCGTGGAGAACGCGCTCACCCGTGCGCTCGGGGAGCTGCGGGCGTCGATGGCCGAGGGGCGGGAGGCACGGAAGGGGCCGGCCCCGAGGCTCGAAGAGTATTTGGCGGCCGTGGTACGGAAGCCGCCTGTGGCAGTCGAGGTCGAGGAGCGCGCGTGTAAAGAACTGTTGCCGGTGCCGCAAACCAGCGCGGAGGAGGTGGAGGGTGATGGCAGCGCGGACGAGTAGCCCCCCGATCGACATCATCACGGCGATCCGTGACCCGAACATCCTGGGGGACGCGCTCTCGCCGGCGCAGGAGGCGGGGTTGCGGACGCTCTACGGCCTCCCCGTGGCCGGAGATCAGGCCGCGCTCGTGGCCCGGTGCACGGGGCGCGTGGCCGAGACCCGAGAGTATCGGGAGGCCGCTTTCATCTGCGGGCGCCGGTCGGGCAAGAGCGACAAGCTCGCCGCGAACATCAGCATCTACGAATCGTTTTTCAGGCAGCACCGGCTGTCGGCGGGAGAGCGTGGCGTCTGCCTGCTCATGGCGCAGAATCTCCGCGCTGCCCAGGTGGTCAGCGGCTACATCAAGGGCAAGATTGAGCGGTCGCCCATTCTGAGCCAACACGTCCTCGCCTCGCGAGCGCTCGAACTTGATCTCGATAATGGGATCACGATTGCGATCCACCCTTCGTCCTTTCGCGCGATCCGCGGACTCAGCGTGATCACCGCTATCCTCGATGAAGCCGCGTTCTGGTTCACCGAACTTGAGAGTGCCAATCCAGACGTCGAAGTCCTTCGCGCCGTCCGGCCTGCGACCGCCACTCACCCGAACGCGAAGATCATCATCGTGAGCAGTCCGTACGCGAAGGTTGGGGTGTTGTGGGATCTCTGGCAGAACCGCCACGACGACCCCGAGGTCCTCGTATGGCACGCGCCCACGTCCCTCATGAACCCGACGGTCCCGGTGCGATTCCTGGAGCGGGAAAGAGCACGCGACCCGGAGACCTACGCCCGCGAATACGAGGCCGCGTTCACCGACGCCGTGTCGTCCTTCATCCCCGGGGACGCGATCGAGGCCTGCGTGGTCCGTGGCCGGCGCGATGTGCGTCCAGTGGATCGGCGACGGTACCACGGGGCGATCGACGCCGCGTTCAAAGGGGATCGATTCGCGATCTGCGTCGTCCACGTCGAAGCAGGGAAGGTCGTGGTCGACTTCCTCTACGGGTGGGAGGGGACGAGAGAGGCCCCGCTTCGGCTCAGCACGGTCCTCCCCGAGATCCAGATGATCGCCCGATCGTATCGGCTCTACCACATCGCAGGGGATCAGTTCGGTGCCGAGCCCCTGCGGCACGCGTTCAAGGGGATCCACCTCACCTTCGAGGAGGTGACGTTCACGAATGCCTCGAAGGCCGATCTCTATGGGAGCCTCCGCGCCCTGATCGTGGATCGGCAGATCGAACTGCTCGATCATCCCGAGTCGCTCAAGGAACTGCGAGCCCTGGAACTCGAAGCGCTACCGGGCGGGACGTCACGCGTGGGGCACCCGCATCGCACGGGCGCTCGGGACGACTTCGCCGACGCGATCGCGCTGGCGGTGGCCGAGACCCGGGCCAAGCGGCTCCGCCCGATCGACGACCTGAGCGGACTCCGCTGCGGGAGCCCGCTCGAATCGCTCGGACCGGACAGCCCCTCCGCGATCTACGGGGACTGGCCGAGGGATGATCGGAGCCGCGGGGTGGAGACGTATCGGTTCAGGGGGTGGTAGGCGCGACATCCGGAGGTTGCTCTTCAGGACTTGATGTTTCCCTGAACGGGAGCGTCCATGTGTCCCGAAGGAGGTGGTGCACATGATCGCTACCGAAACTCTCGACCTCACGCCCGCGATCCCGATCTTCCTCCGTCGTCTCCACGCGGACTCGACTCGGGCCGCGTACGCTCGGGAGGTCGCCCGCTTCCTCGCGTGGCTGGAAGGGAACGGACCGCTGGACGCCGAGGTCCTCCCCCGGTACGTCGAGGTGCTTCGTGGCCGGAAACTCTCGCCGACGTTCATCGCCTGGCGTGCGACCGTGGTCGCGGCGTTTCTTCGTGACGCTCACCGCCAGGGGGTTCTCGACCGCGATCTCGTCACGGGCTACCGCCTCCCGCGCGGGACCCGTGGCTTCGCGCCGCGCGTGTTGAGCGCCGCCGAGTTGAAGCGCCTCCTCGCGGCGCCCGACGCTCGATCCTGGCAGGGGCGTCGCGACCTCGCGGTGCTCGTGTGTCTCGGGGTTGGGGGATTACGCGCAGGGGAGGTGTGTCGACTCCGAGTTGGGGACGTGGATCTCTCCACATATAGAGTGACGCTTCGCGTGACTGGCAAGGGCGATAAGCGCCGCCTCGTCTCGCTCGCCGGTCGTCCCGCCTCCCCGCTGCGCGCGTGGGCCCGTGTTCGCGGGGATGCCGCCCCCGACGCCCCCTGGCTGCTGGCCCGGCGGGCGGTGGACGGCACGCCGCCCCGTGGCCTGAACGTCGCAGCCGTCGACTACATCACCCGCCGCACCGCCCGCGTGGCCGGGATGGCGGGGGTGCACGCGCACGCGTTGAGGCACAGCGCCGCGTCCCTCGCCCTCACCCGGGGCGTCCGGCTGCACGAGGTGCGGGATCAACTGGGACACGCGAGCATCGTGACCACGAGTCGCTACCTTCACGTCACGGTCATGGCATCGCGGTTCTCTCAGTAGCCCAAAGCCGGCGGCCCCCCGCGGTTGCGGTCTAGCGGGAGTCGGCGTAGACTCTCGCCGAGAGCGATCCAAGTTCCTCCCGCAATCCCTCCCAGAGAGGACTGTCGTGAAGCCGCCGCTGCTGTTTCTCGCACTTCTCCTCCTTTTCGTGGGATGCGGTGACGATGATCCTGCTGTCGCTCCCGAAACGCCATTCCCTGCTTCTCGTGCGACCCCCGAGAGTCTTCTGACCAGCTGGTATGAGACGGCGTACGCCCTACAAAACCTTTCCCGGTTCGGAGAGATGCTCGCTCCGGACTTCCGGTTCCAGTTCACGCCGACCACAGCGGAGACACTTCAGGCGAGGCAGCGCCTGCCACAGGATTCGACCACGTGGGGGAAATTGCAGGACATTGCGGTCACTGATCAGATCTTCCGCTCCCCGAGGGTTCTCTCGACCAGCCTTGACATCTGGTGGATCCGATCCAACGTCCCGGACTCGACGTGCGAAGGCTGTCGGCGACTTGAAGCGGACATTCGCCTCTGGGTAAGAATCTTCTACGACCCCGAGTCGATCGTCCTTGGCGGAGATCTGCTGCAGACCTTCGTTGTTGGCCCGGACCCGGAGGACGAGAGCGCTTGGGTTCTCAAGTACCAGATGGACGATCCATATCTCGAAAAGAGGTTCGGCGCGGTCGAGATGTCTTCCCCCGCATTAGAGTCAGCGGTGATACCGGATAGCTGGAGCAAGATCAAAACACTGTTCGTGCTCGGATGGATCAGCTGAGGATCCGGGGGGGCCCTTCGACACACCGCCGCCTCCCTCGCCCTCCCCCGGGGCGTCCCGCTGCACGAGGTTCGCGATCAGCTGGGGCATGCGTCGATCGGGACGACGAGCAGGTACCTGCACGCGGTTCCGACATGCCTGCCAGCCACCAGTCTCACCGCGATCGGACCGCACGAGTCTCGTTGAGCAGATCTTCATGGTACTCTCGATCGCATGTCGTCCCCGGTCCGGAGTCATAGGTTTCGCCCCTTAGATACCCACTTCAGCGTTGTGGCAGGCGAGTATCAATCGGATTCCGATAGGGGATTCGAATGTTCGGGACTCACCGTCTACGGAACATCTTTCGCACTGGGACAAGGCTACTTTCTGACGGCTGCGCACACGCTGAGAAACGCCGCGAGTCGCGGAACAGTTGCCCTCGGCCACCGAACGACCGCATGCCAGGTGATCGAGTCGGAGTACTTCGACGACATCGACCTGGCTCTTCTCCGCTGCACCAGACTTCGGGACGCACCTGTGTTCCCTGTCGACTTTGAACCGCTCGCGTGGTTCGCACCAGTACAGGCGTGCGGCTATCCCCTGGCCGTGGATCCCCAACGTCTCACGCTTGTCATCCGAGCCTTCCGCGGGACCATCGTGGTCCGGAGAGAGCTCTACGGGATCCCTTCCCTGCCAGCGCAGCCTGAAGGATACGAACTCTCCTTCTCGGCGCCGCAGGGTTTGTCCGGCGCCCCTCTTCTGAATCTGCGCGGTGCCGTGCCGGCCGTGAGCGGAGTGATCGTCGCAAATCAGCGATCCGAGGCTGAAGGAGATGTGACGCAGTTCGGGATCGCAGTCGACATCCGGGAGCTACTGAGAAGACGAAGCACGTTGCTCGACGGTTGGATCTCGGAGCGTCTCTACGACCGGCGGCCACTTCCTCCTGGTCGCCCAACTCCGATCCGGAACCCGTTGTTGAACCGTCCCGACCCACCGAACGAAGACGCAGAGTAGGTCCTGTGCGCTCGACGTGACGTGCGGCTGGCTTTGTGGCCGTCTGCCCCCACCCGCTACTTCCTCCCGGCCCTCCCCCGGCGCCTCGCGGGATCACGGCCGCCCCATCGTGTAGACTCGGCGCGATGGTCGCCCCGCGATCCTGGAAGCATCGTGCCCGCTCCCTCCACGAGGAGGTCTACGCCCTCTACCTCGCCTACCGGGATCCCCGCGTCCCGTGGCATGCGAAGGCGTTCGCGGCGTGCGTGGTCGGGTACGCGCTCAGCCCGATCGACGTGATCCCCGACTTCATTCCGATCCTCGGCCACCTCGACGATCTCGTGCTCGTGCCCCTGGGCGTTCTCGCGGCGCGTCGAATGATCCCGGCGGCGATCCTGGCCGAGTGCCGGGAGCGCGCGCGCGAGGTCTTGCGAGAGGGCCGTCCCGTGAGCCGAGTGGCGGCTGTCCTGATCGTGGCGGTGTGGTTGGCGGTGGTGGCTGGCGCGGTTTGGGTGATGGTCCGTCTGCTCAGTCGCGGCGCGTAGGACGAGTACCCCGCCCGCCCCGCTACTTCTCCCCCCGCCGCCGGCGCCTCGCGGGGGTTCGGGTCCCAAACACGCCGGCGAACGCACGGGCGATCTCCTCGCGGAGGATGGCAGGCAGCGCGGCCCGGATCTCGGAGCGAATGGCGCTCGCGGTGATCCCCTTCGTGTTTGCGCCCTGACGCCTCGCCCCAAGCGCGCCCGTCTTCCCCTTCCCCGCGCGCTTCCTCCACCCGTAGATCGTCCATTTGGAGACCCCGAACTTCTTCGCGGCGCGCTCGGCCGTCAGGCCCTTCGATTTCATCTCCCCCAGGATCTTCGCCCGCTCGGACCTGCTAACGCGCTTCAGCTTTCGCTTCTTGGGCATCGCTCCTCCTTTCTCGATACTGCCTTGGTCAGGGGTTCGAAGATCGTCGGAAACAAGCGCCCAGGATAGAGATGCGCCCGGGCAGGCGCAATCGATAAGCGGGCCTGGGATCGGTCGTTGGGCGTCGAGCACCTTTCGACAAAGCCGCCGTGCGATCGCACGACCGCCCATCTCACCCCACGCTCCCGGCAGCGCGGAAGGGAAAGGAGAGCGGGCTCAGAGAATGCGATTGACGCCGACATCCCGCGGGCGTACAGTTCCTCCACTCGTTCAGGCAGCCCAGCGCTGAGCGCGCATCCCGCCTTACTCCTCCTCGCACCGCGCCCGCGTTCAGCCTCCTGGCCCAAGGGAGGGCAAGGCCATGGATCGGCGAAGAGCGACTGTCAGGATCCTTGTTGTCGCTTGCCTAATCTACTCGTTCGCCGCATTCGCTGATGCCGCCGATCAAATCTGGACAGACGGGAACGGCGACGGCCTTCCCGACCCACCCACGCTTCCTGCGCCACCCATCGGAGACACGGTTACTCTAGATATTTGGTTCGACTCGGGGTCATTCCAATTCACGAACTACATCGTCTTCGTCCAACGCGATCCCTGCTTGTCGTTCGTTTCGGCCGAGTACGTGATCGCGGGCGGTTTTAACTTTCCGGTGGACACGTTCAGCAACCCATCCGCTGTCGGCATGGGCGGCTTCGGCTTTCCTCCAAGTGCAGGTGCCACGCGCGTCGGCACGATCTCGCTGCGTAAGGATGTGTCTGGTCAATGTTGTGTGTTACCGATCGTCGATCCCCAGAATAATTTTGAGACCTTTTCCTCCCTCGGGGCACCCGCTGGCGCCTATCACCTGTTCGGTGTCTCGTTCGGGACCTGCTGGGGCCAGCAGTTTGGTGGGGAGGAGTCTTCGTGGGGCGCCGTTCAAGGAACGTTTGGCGAGTGATGATGGCTCGCGCGGCTTCAGCCGAAATTCGGAGAGGGACTTCGCGAGCCGCTCGAGGACGACGCACATTCCGTTCAGCATTCGTCCCCGCTCTCCTCATCCTGACGACAATCATTGCCGTGGGTTCTCCCGTCAGCGCACTTGCTCAAGCAGAGGTTGCTAGTCTTTCCTTCGACTTCGAGGGTATAGTTCTTAACAAGCCGACCATTCCGGATTCAGTCATTCTCCTCTTCGTCCAGCTGGGCATCATTGAGCCGCCGCGAGAAGCTTCCTTTAGACTTCACTGGTCCTCGACCGATCCTGGCCGAGTCGCCTTCGGAAACCAGGGCGGCCCGCTTTCCTACGGAGTCGGGTGGGTCGAGCCGCAGGCCGGGTTCTCCACCGACTCTCTCACCAACACGTTGCGGGGAGAGATCGTCGGCCTGCAGCGAGCGATCGACAGTGGCGTCCACTTTTACATCCCCATTAGCCTCTCGGACTTCGAAGCCGGAGGCGCGATTCGCATGTGGGTGGGACAACTGACGGTAACGGATTCGGCGGGGACTACAGAAGACTTTACCATCTCGAATAGCGTTACTCTCGGAGCAGAGACCCTCGCCCCCGATCCGTTTGCCGTCACGTCGATCGTACCTGGCTTCGTCTTCACCGACCGAATCACGCTTCCTCTGCGCGTGCGTGGCTACGGTCTCGAACAAGTTGTCAGTGCCATGCTCGTATCGGGAGTGGAGACTTATCCACTCGTCGTAAGCTCTCACTCTGGAGACGGCACATCCCTCGACCTACTGGGCACGTTCGCCGGTGTGCCACCACGCACCTATCTTCTTCGGCTCATAAGATCCGATGCGACCTCTCTCGATGGACTGGTTGTCGAAGTGCTCGAGGCTCCGAGTGGTTCTCCTGTGCTCGGTCCGTGTCAGACCCTCATCAGCCCGGACTCGACTCAGTTTCTGGATCTCGCGTGGTCTCCGGATGGTAATCGCCTCGCGGCCTTCGGAATCCAGGCCACGCCTGGCGTCTTCGTCGTGAACGCAGAAACGGGTGTCTTCTCCCAGGCTTCGGCACGCTTCGGAATTAGGGGGGCATGGTCCCCAGGAGCTGACATTCTTGCATTCGAGTCCAGGGACTGGGGGCGTGATCAGGCTGCGAGCCCGTATCACGATTATTCTGTGTACGCCTTCGATCTCAATTCGACCACCGAAACCCTCATCGCTACCTCACGAAGTCCAGCCATCACTCGCCTGGTCGGCTGGACGAGCGATTCTCTCATCGTTGTGTCCTACTCCTCCGAGCCCGGGGCCCCAACCCAGCTTCTCACGTTCACTCCCATGGCAAGTAGCGCGCCGACAAGCGACGACACCCCTGCTCTCTGGATCTCCTCTGAACTCGATGGGCAGCCAAAAGTGAAGGTATCGCGTGCTGACGGGAGCAGCCGGTATCAGGTCACTCCAGGATCGCAGCTCCTCAATCGCATTCTCTTCCCCTCGAAGCGCCATTTCGTGGCCAGCCAACGCCCCCCCCAATCATCTTCTAGGAACACAGTCCTCTCCATGGGCGGCGACGCCGAATACGACTTTCCTCGCGCCTTGTTAAGGCCGACGGACGTCGCTTCGAATGCCAAGTGGATCGTTGGCTACCAGTCCACGGATGACGGGCTTAGGCGGACGGGCTCTGAGATCGTCGTCATCAGGGCTGACTGCACGAACTCTTCAAACCTCACAGCTGGATCGCCGGCCCAGGAGATAAACCCAAAACTCGCTCCCAGTCTTGACCGGATCGCCTTCGTCGATGACGCCACGGGACAAGTCTGGATCTGTGCGATAGGTGGCCTGTGAGGTGCCGGATCCTGATAGTCGCTTTCGCGAGGAGAGCGATGCGACGGCACTCATCCTTCCTGGATTGCGGGACCGATCGGTTTTTGGCGCTCTGCTTCGTCGTCTGTCTTCTGGCAGCACCCTTTGTTAGACCAGGCGCAGGTACTGCAGCAACGGTCTGCCTCGATCCAGGTCATGGCTCCCTTCCAGGTTCGTGTCAACCTAATCCGGCGGATCCCGGCGCGCAGGGCCTCAATTGCGTGAAAGAATCTCTTGTCAACCTCGAGGTAGCGCTGAAGACAAAGGCAGTTCTCGAGTGTCAGGGGCAGATCAGTGTCTTTCTCACGCGTACCGACGAGACATGTGTCTTTCTCGACGACCGCCCGGCAAGCGCTGAAGAGGGTGGAGCGACGCAGTTTGTTTCAATCCATCATGACGCATTCGACGGGGACACACCTCGGACCTGCGATGGTGAGACGCGCGGCATCGATATCACCATCCAGGGGACAGAGACGTACTACGCGACCACCCAAAACCCACTCATCGTCCCGGAGTCTCGGCGGCTGGCGGAGAGCATCCAACCACGTCTTGTCGCCGCCTACGGCTACCGGGATCGCATGGTAAAGACCGCGAACTACGTGGTGCTTCGCCTTGCGAGCATGCCTGCTGCGCTGGGAGAGGCATCATTTATCTCTGATCCGGCCGAGGAGATCCTACTGGACCCGTTCTCTTTCCACGTTGACGAGTTCACCCACCGCCAGCACATAGAGGCGGAGGCTCAGGGCTACCACTATGGGGTGCGGGATTATCTCAACCTACCCATATGCTTTCCGACAGTCTCAGCAGTCGCCGAGTTTTCCGGGAGATGGGATGGCTCCGCTGTTGTTCTCACTCTTCGCTTGAATGCCCGTCCGCTCGACGCGACACGTCTCATGATTATCCGCGGGGGCACTCCTGTCCTTCCAGGGCGAAAGCTGTTTGATCTCGATCTCGAAGAGCCCGCCAACTGGAACCTTGCTCTCCGCGACACGCTCAGCTTGCGGAGGGGCTCGGTGGCGACGTATCGCCTCGTCGCGGTCCTGAGTCCTGGGCGAGAGCGTCCTGTGACTTCCATCGCAATCGAGATTCCTCCGACCGCAGCAATCCTCCAGCAGAACCGGCCCAACCCGTTCAATCCGTCCACGACGATTGAGTTCAGTCTACCTTCTGAATCGGCGGCCACGCTGAGGGTTTATGATGTTTCTGGCCGGAACGTCATCACACTCTACGATTCTCCGAAGGCTCATCCTGGTCGCCACCTCGCTACATGGGACGGGCGTAACGAAGCCGGCACCGCCGTCGCGAGCGGAGTCTACTTCTACCACCTAACCCTCGATCGCTCGACGCTGACGAAACGCATGGTACTCCTACGATGACTCAAAGCCCCTCCATCAGATTCTCGCGGAGGCGCGCACTGGTCGCGAGCATCTGCACAGTTGTGTCTGCCGGTCTCCTCCCATACCAAGCTCGGTGCACCGACCTCACGAGCACCAACACCAAGGCAGACTATGTTGTGATCGTTCCATCATCTCTGGACAGCACGCTTCTCACGCCCCTTCGCACGCGGCGGCAAGCGGACTCGTTGACGGTGCTCTTCGCGACGAGTACGGACATTGCGGCTCAGTTCGGCTCAGGGCTCTTTGACTCCACGGCCATCCGCTCGTTCCTCACCTACGCCTATGCCAACTGGGCCTCCATGCCGCAGTTCGTCGTCCTAATCGGAGATGCTGATGTGACGGGCGGGACAGGGAATCTCATCCCGGCCCCGCAGGGCCACCACCGGAACGCGTACGGGTCCGATACGACCTTCGCATGGGACGACTGGTATGTGGATGTGTCCGCTAATGACTCGGTGCCGGATCTGATCCTCGCTCGGATCCCAGTCAGGTCAAACGCTGACATCTCCTCATATGTGAACAAGGTTGTTCAGTACGAGACGGCGCTTCCCGGCGGCGCGTGGCGCACGACGGCACTTTTTCTCGCCGGCGACGCCTATATTGGCAATTCTATCCAGAAAGTTTTCGCTGATAGTATTCGCAACTTCTCAGTTCCCGGCACCCTCACCAAACCCGCCTTGTACAGCAGTACGTACTACAATAACAGTAACCCGTTCTGCAGCAACTATGACGCAGGAGAAGCCGCCACGGTCTCAGCCCTGAACGCGGGGGCAATAATCACTCATGCCTTTGGCAATAATACCAGCAAGGGGCAGCTGGTACATCTGCTCGACTATGCTACAAGTTGCACGAATACTTTTCGTGCGGACGAGCTGGCCATTACAGGCAAGTATCCTCTCCTGATCGGGTCAACGTGCCTGACGAATGACTTTGATAGCCCCCACTCGACTTCGTTCCCGCGTAGCTTGGGAGAGGAATTCCTCTTGACCCCAAGCAAGGGGATGATCGGCTGCATTGCTCCCAATCACGTGGCCGGGACTTACGAGAACTTCTGGCTCGGTCAGGAACTCGAGGAGGAGATCTTCGAGCGCGGAACGCGAGGGTTCGGTCAAATCTGCATCGGGGGCCGGAAGAGTCTCCTCGAGTCGAGGGGTTATGCGCGGGACATCTTTCTCCAGACGGAACTTCTTGGCGATCCAGGGCTGAAGCTGGCGCTCGGGAGCACGTTCCAGGACAACCCGAACGCGTTTGCCTCCGGGTTCGAGCTCGAGGATCGGATCGCGCGTCAGAATCGGCTTCTTTCGAAGAGCAACGTCTCGGCCGATCGATGCAGGTACGCTGGGACAGAGGGGACGGTTGTCCCTCTGGATAAGGCGCGGATGATGAAGCTTGAGGGGCATGATGACTCGGCTGGGAACCCCGCGACGCCGGCCTGGGCCGAGTACAAACTATTCGACGACGATCTCTACATTGATCGCAAGACTGGTCTCGATTTCTGGCTCTACGCGGCGGCAACCCCGACGGGCGGCCCCGCTGGCGCTCCTGTGTGCGTCGATGGTCGTGTCCTAGGCGGCGCAGCGCTTGGAGGTTTTGTGGCGAGCGGCCAGTACCTGACCGATCAATATGGAACGCGGCTTGATGCCGCATCGCGGTCCGTCCCCCTTGGCCAGTGGCGTCATTACTACGTCGATCTTTCCCGCGCTGAGGGCAACACGATTGATTACCTTTCGATCCGCTATCACGACAGCGGTGTCCGGACGCCCGGGGACTTTCGTGTGTTTGTGGACAATCTGCGTCTAGCCTCCAACAGGGCCTCAGTGGTCTTCAACTCCGGCTTCGAGGAAGATGCAAACAGGGATACGATTCCCGACGCCTGGAGCGGTCTTGGATTGGATGATGCGAAGAATATCTCTCGATCCACTTTCGGTGGAGCGCATTCCGGCCTTTGGAGTGCTCAGGTCCGCGACACGATCACGGCTGGATACGGCGGCATGAGCCAGCGGGTCACGCTTATTATCCCGTACGGCCCGCCGTATGTTACCTTCTGGGCGAAGGCATCGTCGGCCGGATCGACACTGCGGGTCGAGATCGAGAAACCGGGAGGCGGGTACACTGCCTCTCAGACCTTCATCGTCGGAACACAGTGGACGCAATACTTCCCCGGATCGCTGAACCCGCAAGGGTGGTACCTCTACGAGGACTACTTCTTGAACTTCCGGCCCGTTACCGAGGGCGTCACATTCTGGATCGATGACATCCTATTCTCGCAAGGGATCCCCACGTCTGTAGCGAGGGCGGATGCTGAAGAGCCCAGACTTGCACTGATACTTCTCCCGAACGCGCCCAATCCATTCAATCCCCGGACGACGATTCCATTCGATCTTTCCGAGTCAAGCCACACGACGCTCCGAGTGTTTGACAGTTCCGGACGGTTCGTGAGGGCGTTCGAATCGGATCTCGGGCCCGGTCGCCATGCCATCGAGTGGGATGGTCGTGATCACGAGGGCCGGGATGTGGGATCCGGCGTCTACTTCCTGCGACTGGAAGCCCTGGGGAAGGCCGAAACCCGCCAGGCCGTCCTTCTACGATAAAGGCCGGAAGCCTTCGCGCAGTTTGGTCCTCCTGGATTCTTCCCAGACGCGGAGACTGCCGTATTTGCGTCGGGATCAAAATCCCTGCGTGGAAGGCTGTGCTGACGTTGTCACTCTGGGGTTCTCTCGCCGTGGGAACGGCCAGAGGGAGCGCAGAGCCTCCCATCGGGGCTCGGGCAGTGCGAACCATCTCAGCCGACGATCTTGATGGGAATGGTCTGCTTTTCGCGGCACGCGGTCGTGGTGCAGTCCTCCAACCTCTCGTCGATTCCGGACTTGAATGGAGTACATTCTTCGGCGGTTCCGAGCTGAACTGGATCTACGCTACGGCACTCGACGATTCCGGGAATGTCATCATCACCGGGGCGACGAACTCTCCAGACTTCCCAACGACGCCGGGAGCCTATGACAGCGTTCTTTCGAACAGCTCTATGTTCCTCGACTGCTTCGTTGCGAAGTTCAATTCCTCTGGCGGCTCTCTCATCTTCTCGACGCTACTCGGAGGGTCAAACGATGAGATCCCGCAGGCAATCGCCGTGGATCGGGAGGGAAACGTCGTTGTGACCGGCTTCACTAGCTCCGGGGACTTCCCCCGGACACCTGGGGCGCCGGACTCTGTCTATGGCGGCGGGATCTGGGACGGCTTCGTCACGAGGTTCAACCGCTCGGGGAGTCAGCTCCTCACCTCCACGTTCCTTGGGGGAGCCGGGGACGACGGCGGAAGAAGCGTCGCTCTTGACGATTCGGGCAACGCTTTCGTGGCGGGCGTCACGTCATCGCCTGACTTCCCTGTGACACCGGGCTCCTACGACACCGCGTTCAACGGAGATGCGGATGCATTTCTTGCGCAGGTCGACCCGCAAGGTGGGGGGCTTGTCTTTTCCACGTTTCTCGGCGGTGATGCATATGAGAGCGGAGATCGTGTGGCCCTAGAATCCTCCGGGCTGGTCATCGTCGGCGGCGCAACGAGATCATCGTCTTTCCCGGTGACCTCTGGCGCATACGACGAAGCCTTCAACGACTCACTCGACGCCTTCGTCACAGCCTTTGCTCCTGACGCATTGGGGCTGGCCTACTCAACGTTTCTCGGCGGTTCCGGAGATGATCAGCTGAACGGAATAGCCGTTGACGCTTCTGGCCGCCTCCTCGTCACAGGTTCTACGGAGTCCAGGGATTTCCCCACAACTTCCGGAGCCTTCGATCGGACATTCGCAGGAGGCTTCGGAGGCGATGCCTTCGTCGCTGAACTTGGCGCTTTCGGGAGCGAGCTGCGTTTCTCAACGTACCTCGGAGGCGCGAAGGGCGATCAGGCGCTCGACGTCACCCTGGACGAGGAGGGGAACGTGATCGTCGTGGGACAGACTTACTCCTCGGGTTTCCCCATAACTCCAGACGCCGACGATGGGAGCTTCAACGGCCTTGAGGCGTATGCGGATTGCTTTTTCTCTCGCCTGAGCCCGTCGGGATGCCGGCTTCTCTATTCGAGCTACTTCGGCGGCTCGGACGAGGACCACCCCGTTGCCGTGCGGGTCGCTCCCGGATCGACGGCGGTTCTCGCTGGCTGGACTCTCTCGCGGGACCTCCCGACCACCGCTGGTTCCTTCGATCGATCCTTCAACGGACTCATCAGCGCATTCATCACGAAACTCGACCTTCCTGAAACCCGTCCCGCGGCCGGCGGGAGACTCTCGGCAGACGAGCTCTGCCTCGAGCAGAGTCCGAACCCATACCGAGGGAACACGGAAATCTCGTTCTACAATCCGATCGCTGGCGCGCCTGTTCGGCTCGAGATCTTCGACGTTGCCGGTCGGAGGATCCGGCGCCTCTTCGAGGGACCGCTGCCCCAGGGAGCAGCACGCATGGCGTTGAGTTCCGAGGGCGAGGCTGAACCAACGGCTCCCGGGGTTTACATCCTGCGTCTTCAGGCAGGTGGTGCGGCCGTGACACGAAAGCTCGTGAAGTTGCGTTGATCAGGGGGATAGGGATTAACCCGATGTCGTGTCATGGCTCCGATCATTCTCCTTCGGCCCTGGCGGCGCAGCCCATCCGCATCCACTCAAAGCCGGCAGGTTATGGAACCGCTCTAAGGAGCGACCAACCGGCAAGAATTTCCGGAAAAGGGCCGGTCAGAATTTGCGGTCCCCGCAGTGGGCAAGGCGTGGACGCCGAGCCCTCCACTATAGGAAAGCAATTGAGTTCGATTTTCCCGACATCTGGGGATCTGTCACGATCTCATATGAGAGGATTCGGTTGGCCCTGACGACCGACGCGTACGACATCTGGTGGGAGCGGTGGGGCGGGCGTAAGCGGCACTTGAGGTTAGCGCGGGCGGGAGTGTGGGCGGCTTTCCTATAGGAGAAAAAGTTTTGTTCGTTTGAGAGCAAACCGGGGATCTGTCATGCTCTCTAATGACCGGATCAGGTTCGCGATGTCGACGTGGGGCTACGCCCGGTGGTGGGATCGATGGGAAGGGCGTAAGCGTTACAGGAAGTTAGCGAAGGCGGCGATGGAG